>Ga0153960_1000003_pt1 | contig 552092 bp, 553 predicted proteins | sample TSFL044MetaG_FD_102274 | JGI IMG/M metagenome (GOLD analysis project Ga0153960, IMG submission 102274) | Attine ant fungus gardens microbial communities from Florida, USA - TSFL044 MetaG | ecosystem: Host-associated > Fungi > Mycelium > Unclassified | place: USA: Florida, Withalacochee...
GCCCGTGGAGCCCGTCGCCGGCGTCGTCGAACCAGCCGACGCGCCGTCGCCGAGGACACCGATGCCGTTGCCCGACACCGTGATCGGGACCGAGACGACCGGCGCCACCTGGGTGCCCGACGCCGTCCCGTCCGAACCCGACGTCGTCGGAGCCGACGACGCTGCCGGGGCGGCGGACGTCGGTGCAGCCGATGCCGTGGCGGGCGTCGACGCCGAGGTGGCGTCTCCCCCGACCGCGATCGCGTTGCCGGAGGCGGTCACCGGGGCGGTGACGTCACCGGCGACCTGCGTGCCCGACGCGATGCCGTCCGAACCGGACGTCGCGGGAGCAGCGGCCGGTGCCGGAGCGGTCGCTGCGGGTGCCGGAGCGGCAGCGGGCGCCGGCGCCGACGCGGCAGCGTCGCCGCCGACGGCGATCGCGTTGCCGGCGACGTGCACGGGGGCCGTGACGTCCGGGACGACCTGGGTCCCGGACGCGACACCGTCAGTTCCCGAGGTGGACGGAGCCGCAGCGGGTGCAGCCGCTGCTGCGGGTGCCGCGGGGGTGGCTGCCGGCGCGCTGCTCGTGACCGCGGACACCGCGTCCCCGAGGACTCCGAGTGCGTTGCCGGTCGCGGACACCGGGGCTTCGATGGACGGTGCCACCTGGGTTCCAGAAGCGGTGCCGTCCGCGCCGGAGGTCGTGGCCGCGTTCGCCGCAGCAGCACCCCCGAGCGTCAGCCCGCCGACGAAGAGGGCGAACCAGAGCCCTCTGGAGACGTACTTGTTCATGATCGTTGCTCCCTGATCGAGATGTGGGGCCGACCGCGATGGCGGCCGGTGGTGCGTGCCTGCCGTGCCGGACAGGCGCACCGATCTCAGTCAGGGGCGACGTCGTGCTCGCCGACGATCGACGCGGGGACGGCGTCGTCGGAGAGGGTGCCGCGTGACCCCGCGGCGAGGGAGATCTGTCCGCCGGTGGAACCGACGATGCCGACGGCGGCTGCGGCGCCCGCCGAACCCGCGGCGCTGCCGCCGAGGACCCCGGCGCCGCTCCCGTCGAAGGGGCCGTCACCGTGCCCGGTGCCGTGCCCCTCGGGGACGAGGAGCGCGCGGCCGCCGTACGCGACGTCCTGCACGGCGTCTGCGGCCTGCGCGGCGCCGGCGACCACCGTCGCCCGCGTGGCGGACGCGGAGGTGGTCTGCGCGGATTCGGAACGCTGCGCCGCTGCGCGCGTCACCGCCGCAGCCGTGGCTGCGACGCGCGCACCGGTGGCCGACGTCGTCGGCCCGGACGGCGTGGTGGAGCCGCCACTCACCGGGCCGGAGGGGGCACCGGGGACGGGATCCGTGCCTCCAGGCAGGGTGCCGCCGAGCACCGGGGGCAGGCCGTCGACCGCGCCGGGGAGGGAACCGACTGTCGTCCCGACGCCACCGAGGGTGTCGTCGACGAGTCCGGTGACCGGGCGGGTGACGGTCCCGAGCGTGTCGTCACCGACGACGGCTCCCACGATCGGCAGACCACCGAGCACCTGGTCGAGCGTGTGGACGACGGTGGTCACGGGACGCGCTTCGGTGAGCGACTGCACGGTGCCGGTGACGGGGCGCAGCACGGTCACGACCGCGTCGGTGAGCGGCCTGGAGGCACTGCTCGCCGCCGTCGGCTCGGCCTGCGTCGCGGGGGTGGTCGGTGCGGTCGCGGCGGCCGGCGCGTGCGAGGCGGCGGGCGCCGACGTGCTCGGTGCGGCGGGTGCCGGAGCGGCCGCCACGGGAGCGGGGCTCGACGGCGCGGCAGCCGGTGCCGGGGCGGCGGGGGCCGGCGCTGCTGCGACCGGCGCAGGTGCTGCGTGCACCGGAGCCGGTGCCGCCGGTACGGGTGCGGCAGGTGCCGGGGCAGGTGCAGGTGCAGTCGGAGCGGGTGCCACCGGCGCGACCGCCGTCCGGACGGGTTCCACGACGTCCTGCACGACGTGTCCGACCCCGCCGGTGACGCCGTGGACGGTGTCACCGAGGCCCTGGACCAGGCCGCCGACCAGCGCGCGCTGCTGCGGCTGCTGGGTCTGGGGTGCGGTGGCGGGCGTCGCCGCGGAGGCCGGACGAACGCCCAGGACGAGCGAGAGCAGCACGAGGGCAGCGGCGATCCCGACGCCGAGGACGGCGTACCGGACGATCGCGCGCCAGGGTGCACGCATCGGCTGGTCCATGCGCTCACCTCCTGATCTCGGCTGCGCACGTAGAGTGGTTGATCGGTACGGTACGCCGCTCCGCGCCGGAACGCACCCTGTTTCGGAAGAAATCGTCAGGAAAGGCCGGTCTTGGTCTCGATCTTCAACGCTCCGACCCGCAACCTCGACATCGTGACGCTGCACGAGATCCTGCGCCTCCGCCAGGACGTCTTCGTCGTCGAGCAGGGGGCCGCCTACCCCGACATCGACGGGCGCGACCTCGAGCCGGGCACGCTGCAGTTCTGGGCGGGGCAGGGGTCCGTCGACGCCACGCTCCGGCTCCTCCGCGAACCGGACGGCACCGAGCGCATCGGACGCGTCGCCACCGCTGCCGCCGCCCGCGGGCAGGGTCTCGCGGCGCAGCTGATGGAGGCCGCCATCGCCGAGGCCCGCTCCCCGCGGATCGCGATCGACGCGCAGGCGCACCTCGAGCAGTGGTACGCCCGGTTCGGGTTTGCGCGCTCGGGCGAGGACTTCTCCGAGGACGGCATCCCGCACCTCCCGATGGCGCGGACGCGCTGACCGTCAGGCGCGCCAGCGGCGGAGTTCGTCGAACGACCGGCCCTGGTGCGCGCGGTCCGCGACGAGCCGCTCGAAGACGATGTTCGTCTGGGTCGTGGCCACCGACGGGTCCCCGCTGAGCTCGTCGGCCACGAAGTCCCGGAGCTGCTCGGTGGACGTGCAGGCGATGTGCACCAGGAAGTCCTTGTCCCCGGCGAGGAACGACACGTCCTGCACGACGGGCACCCGGAGCAGGCGCTTCGCGAAGTCGCGGAGCTCGTGGCGTGCCGCGGCGTGCACCCGCACGGAGACCATCGCCTCGATCGCGAACCCGAGCCGGGCGACGTCCACCTCGGCGCGGTAGCCGCGGATGATCCCGGCGTCCTCGAGGGCGCGGACCCGGGTCAGGCAGGTCGACGGTGCGATGCCCACCGCAGCGGCCAGCCGGTTGTTCGGGATCCGGGCGTCGGCGGCCAGGGTCCAGAGGATCCGCTCGTCGACCTCGTCGAGGCGCGGAGCGGGGTCGGGGCGGCGGACGGGACGATCGGACACGCCTCGACGCTACCGGGTCACTCCGCTGGCCGCGCCGCGGCCGTGGTGACGCAGTCATCGCGCCGTGTCCTGACGCCCTGGTGGTGACCACCCCTGGAGGCCCGGCCCGCGTCGACGACGCGAGACGCGCCTCCAGGCGGTTGCGACCACTGCCCCGGTCCGCGCCGACCTGCGAGGTGCCCGAGCGTGCACGCAGACGACGTGACGATCCTCGGAGTCGCAGCGTCCCACGGACGGACGCGGAGCCCCGCGACCGGACAGGAGACCCCATGAGCACCACCGACCACGACGACACCACGACCGGCAAGCCGTCCTTCCGCGACACCGTCACCGCGGGACTCGTGCAGAAGGCCCTCGAGCCGGTGCTGCGTGCCGTCCGCGACGAGGTCGCCTCGGCGCGGCGGGAGATCTCCGAACGGGCGAACGGCGCGAAGACCGGCCTGGTGCTCGCCGGCATCGCCGTGGGCTTCGCGCTGACGACGCTCGTCCTGCTCGCCGGCCTCGTGGTCGCACTGATCGCCCTCGCGCTGCCGGTGTGGGCTGCGGTGGGCATCACGTTCGTGGTGTTCGCGATCGTCACGGCGGTCCTCGGCGTCGTCGGCCTCCGTGGCATCCGCCGTGGTGTCCCGCCGGTGCCGACGGACACCATCCACGAGGCGAAGGAGCGGGTGACGAACCGCTGAGGCCGGACGCCGCTACATCGCGAGCGTCATGCCGACGACGGCGACCGTCATCGCGAAGACCTCGCCGCTCCGCACGGCCCGTCGGTCCTCGCGGGCCCACTCGTACCGGAGCAGCCACCCGCTGAACGCCGAGTAGCCGATCACGCCCGCGCCGAGCACCGCGGTCAACGCGATCCCGTGCCCGGCGTGTCCGTCGGCGATGCCGGTCGCGTGGCCCATCAGGAGCATGCCCGCCATCACGACCGCGGAGAGGGCGCGGTGCACGTCCATGGGCTCGGCCCGGCGACCGTCCGCACGACGACGGCGCATCACCGGCAGCGGGGCGAGGAGCAGGAGCAGGGTCGCCGCGAGGAGCGTCCACACGGCCCCCGCGTGCACGACGGGCATCAGCATCGCGACGAGCATCACCGTCGCGGGGACGATCACGCCCGGCCGCGGCCGGTAGCGGTCACCGACGATGCAGCAGACCGACGCGAACTGCGGCACGACGAGCATGGCGTCGGCGACGGTCTCGTGCACGGCGTGTCCTCGGGTGCGGCGGCTGGTGCGGGGTGGGTCAGTCCTCGGCGCGGGAAGCGGCCTTCGCGGCGCGTTCCTGCTTCACGCGGGCGTTCTCGGCGTGCACGGCGGCCTGGGTCGCACGCTCACGGACGAGCCACTCGGGCTTCTGCTCGAGCAGCGTCTTGATCTCGGACGTGGTCAGCGGCTCGTCGATGCCCGCACGGGTCAGCCCCGAGATCGACACGCCGAGCTTCTGCGCCACGACGGGTCGTGGGTGGGGGCCGTCGCGACGGAGGTCCTCGAGCCAGGTCGGGGGTTCCGTGCGGAGTTCGTCGAACGCGGTCCGGCTGATCGGCGCGCTCTGGAAGGTCTCCGGGGCGGCCGCCAGCAGGATGCCGAGCTTCTTCGCGGCCGTCTCGGGCTTCATGGTCTGTTCCTGCGCCATACCCCCAAGGGTACGGCCCCTATGCTCGGTTGCATGACCGCGGCCCTCACCATCGCCTTCGTACCAGGGGTGTCCCCGGCGAAGTGGGCACGCGTCTGGCGCGACCGCTTCCCCGAGTCCGACCTCCGTCTCCGTCCGATCGGAGCCAACGAGGTGGTCGACGCACTCGCTGACGAGGCCGACATGGCCTTCGTCCGAGCGCCCTTCCCGGACGGCCACAACGCCATCCCGCTCTGGACCGAGACCGCGGTCGTCGCGGTCCCGAAGGACTCCCCGCTCGCCGACCTCGCCCAGATCGACCTCGCCGAGACCGACGTGCACGTCGTCGACACCGGGCCCGTCCCGGCCGATGTCGACGCCGCCCTCGACCTCGTCGAGGCAGGCGTCGGTGTCGTGGTGCTCCCCCAGTCGCTCTTCCGCGCGGCGAGCCGCAAGGACCTCGTCGCGCGCCCGCTCGTCGACGCACCTGGTACCCGCATCGCGCTCGTCTGGCGCGACGAGGACGCCTCCGACACGACGGAGGAGTTCATCGGCGTGGTGCGAGGGCGGACCGCGAACAGTTCTCGGGGCACGCAGGACGAGCCTGGAGGCACGGATCGCGCCGCGGACGCCGGCTCGCGCCCGTCGGGTGGCGGCAAGGCGACCGCTGCGAACAAGAAGACCGTCGCCAAGCGCGGAGCCACGAAGGGCACCGGCGCCAAGAGCGGCGGGGGCAAGAACTCCACCGGGCGCGGCCGGGTGCAGCGCGGCATGAAGGGCAAGCCGAAGCGCGGCTCGAAGGGCAACCGCTAGCGCATCACAGCTGCTGCTGCGCGTGCAACGCGCTCGCCCCGGGCGTCCTCGGCGGCCGCTCGGGCAGCGGTGACCACCCGGGTGTCGGCACGCACGGCGGACCCGGCGTCGAACGGTGGCTGCGGGTCGTACTCGATCTGCAGCTGGATCGCCTCGGCCGCGGGCTGACCGGCGAGCTCGGCCGCGAGCCACAGCGCCATGTCGATGCCCGCGCTGACCCCGGCCGCGGTCACGATCGCACCGTCGTCGACCACGCGGTCGTCGACAGGCTGCGCACCGAACGCCGCGAGCATGGGCTTCGACGCCCAGTGCGTCGTCGCACGCTTCCCCGCCAGGAGCCCTGCACCGCCGAGCACGAACGCACCCGTGCAGACCGACGTCACCCACGTGGCCCGCTCGGCCTCGCGCCGGACGAACCCGATCACCTCGGGGTCGAGCATGGCGTCGAACGCGCCGTCGCCACCGGGGACCACGAGGACGTCGGCGGGCCCGGCCTCGGCGATCGTCGTCGTCGGCACGAGCGCCAGCCCGCAGTCGCTCGGCACCGGGTCGAGCGTCGCGGCGACGTACTCGACGCGGGCTCCCGGTACCCGGGTCAGCACCTGCGCCGGACCCGTCAGGTCGAGCTGTGTGAGGTCGGGGAACAGCAGGAACGAGATCCGGACCTCGTCGGGGTCGTGGTCGGGCGTGACCGCGTCGTCGCTCGGCTCGGCCACCGGGACGTCCGTGTCGACCGGCACCTCGACCACCTCGGCGTCGACCGGGTGGACGGGGCGGACGCGCGGGTTCTCGGAGCTCATGTCGCGACCCTAGCGCTGCTGCGAGGACCGCGTTCCGGTCAGGCCCAGACGCCGGAGGTCCCCCGGCGGTGGCTGCCCACGAGGTGCGTGTCGACGATCCCGAGCGCCTCCATCAGGGCGTACATCGTGGTCGGCCCGACGAAGGCGAACCCCCGCTTCCGCAGCGCCTTCGACAGCGCCACGGACTCGTCGGACTTCGTCGGGACCTCGGCGTAGGAGTGCGGCTCGGGTGTGGTCGTGGGCCGGAACGACCACACGAACTCGCTCAGGCCACCGTCGTCACGCAGGGCGATCGTGGCGTTCGCGTTCGTGATGGTCGCGAGGATCTTCGCCCGGTTCCGGACGATGCCGGCGTCAGCCATCAGACGTGCGACGTCGTCCTCACCGAACTGCGCCACGGTGTCGGCGTCGAAGTCCGCGAAGGCCGCACGGAACGCCGGCCGCTTCGCCAGGATCGTCCGCCACGACAGACCGGACTGGAACGCCTCGAGCGAGAGCCGTTCGAACACGCCCCGCTCATCACGCACGGGCATGCCCCACTCGGTGTCGTAGTAGCTCCGGAGCAGCTCGTCCGTCGACGCCCACGCCGGCCGCGCGAGCCCGTCGTCCCCGACCACGAGGTCCGACGATGGCGGTGCGGGTTCAGTGCTCATGGCACCATCCTGGCGCGGGCCGCCGACAGCCGACGCCACGGCCCTCGGTCACTCGGCGGGCGGGCCGTCCTGCGCCGCCTGCGGATCCATCCACACGTACTCCCAACGGTGACCGTCCGGGTCGGTGAAGCTCCGCTGGTACATGAACCCGAGGTCCATCTCCGGGCGGTCCTCGGTGCCGCCGGACATCACCGCGGCGTCGACGATCCGGTGGACCTCGTCCTTCGACGGCGCACTGAGCGAGTTGATGACCTCGATCGTCCCCGCGTCGGCGATCGTCTTGTCGGTGAACTCGGCGAACTTGGCGTGCGTGAGCACCATGACGTAGATCGTGTCGCTCACCACGACGCACGCGGCGGTGTCGTCAGTGAACGCCGGGTTGATCGAGTAGCCGAGTGCCTCGTAGAACGCCTTCGAGCGCTCGAGGTCGGCGACGGGCAGGTTGATGAAGACCATCGTGTCCATGGGGAGGTTCCTTTCGTCGTGCTCAACCTGGCGCGTCGGAGGGTGGAGCGCAACCGTTCCATCGGCGAAGCAAGTGGAACGCAATGTACTGGACGGACGACCGCCCGCGTCGACGACCGGTACCGCGCCTCCAGGCCGACCGCCGCGGAACGACGAAACCGCTGTCGCACGACAGCGGTTTCGTCGTTCCGGGTCGGCAGGAGCCACTCAGCCCAGCCGACCGCAGCCGTCAGGCGAGCTCGCGCCCCTCGCCGGCGGCCTTCTGGTGCGCCTCGGCCTCGGCCTGGCCGATGATGTCCTCCGCCGGGACTGGGTTCAGCCGGTCCCAGAGGAAGAAGAGCAGCCCGCCGACGAGCATCGACAGCCCGACCCACAGGTTGATGTGGATGCCGCCGGTCTTCTCCGGGTCGGTGTTCCAGTGGACGATGCCGACGATGGTCGTGATCACGCCGTACAGGACGAACAGGCCACCGAGGATGCGACGCAGGTCGAGTCGGCGGGTGGAACGGACGAGGGCGGCCTTCTGCTCCTCGGTCATGGCGGTGTTGGTGTCGCTCATGGGAGATCTCCTTCGGTGATCAGAGGAACGGGAGGTAGAGGACGACGCACAGCACGAGTGCGACCGTGCCGAGCAGCGCGGGCGAGCGGTACCAGGCGGTGTCGGTCGCCACGGAGTCGCCGTGCAGGTCGATCTTGCCGATGCCGTAGACCAGGCCGCCGAGTTCCTTCTCGGCCTTCGGCTTGGTGAACATCGACACGACGAAGCCGACGACGAGCACGGTGACGAACGAGATGATGGCGCCGTACAGGGTCTCGGCGGTCGCGGTGGCGAACAGCTTCGGGTTCACGAGGTACGCGATCCAGGTGATCGTCGGCGTGACGATGCCGAGGATGTAGCCCCAGAGCGCACCGGCGGTGGTCATCCGCTTCCAGAGCAGACCGAGGATGAACACGGCGAACAGCGGCGCGTTGAAGAACGAGAACAGCGTCTGCATGTAGGTCATGATGTTCGACGCCTGCGCGGCGATGAACGCGGTCGCGATGCCGATGAGCACACCGACGACGGTCACCCAGCGACCGGTCTTCAGGTAGTGCAGGTCGGGCATGTTCGGCTTGATGTACCGCTGCCAGATGTCGTACGTGAAGACCGTGTTGAAGGACGAGACGTTCGCCGCCATGCCGGCCATGAACGAGGCGAGCAGACCGGTGACCGCGACGCCGAGCACGCCGGTGGGCAGGTACATCTGGATGAGCTTCGGGATCGCGTCGTTGTAGTCGAGCGCCCCGGAGGCGAACTGGTTGCCGACGACGGCCGCGGCGATCAGGCCGGGGATGACGACGATCGCGGGGATGAAGAGCTTCGGGATCGCGGCGATGAGCGGGGTGCGGCGGGCAGCGGACATGTTCTTCGCCGAGAACGCGCGCTGGACCTCGGTGAAGTTCGTCGTCCAGTAACCGAAGCCGAGGACGAAGCCCAGGCCGAGCACGATGGCGAGCCAGTTCGCACCGATCGGGTTGGTGACGTCGCCGAAGCCGGTGCCGGCCCAGGCCTGCAGGTGCTGCACACCCTGGGTCTCGGTGATCGCCTTCGTCAGGCCGTTCCAGCCGCCGACGCGGTGCAGACCGACGATCGTCAGCGGGATGAGGCCGGCGATGATCACGAAGAACTGCATGACCTCGTTGTAGATCGCGCTGCTCAGGCCGCCCAACGTGATGTAGACGAGCACGAAGCCGGCGGAGACGATGATCGCGAGCCACTCCGGCCAGCCGAGCATCGCCTCGATGACGATCGCCATCGCGTAGAGGTTGATACCCGCGATGAGGACGTTCGACACCGCGAACGCGATCGAGTTCACCAGGTGCGGGGCCTTGCCGAACCGCCGCAGCATGAACTCGGGTACGGAGCGCACCTTCGAGCCGTAGTAGAAGGGCATCATCACGAGCCCGAGGAACACCATCGCCGGCACCGCGCCGACGAGGTAGTAGTGCAGGGTCGCCATGCCGATCTGGGCGCCGTTGGCGGCCATGCCGAGGATCTCGGTCGCGCCGAGGTTCGCGGACACGAACGCCAGGCCCGTGATCCACGCGGGCATCGAGCGGCCCGAGAGGAAGAAGTCCATGCTCGTCCGGACCTGCTTCCGGGCGGTGAACCCGATCCCGATGACGACCGCGAAGTACACGATGATCATCAGGTAGTCGACCCAGCCCAGATCGAGCCGGATCCCGTTGTTCGCTGCAGCGAGAACCATTCAAACTCCACGTCAGTGTGTTGCGATCGACAACTCCGCCGACCCGGACGGGAACGTTACACCGATTTGTGACCGTTCACATAGCCGGGGTATGCATCGCGCCCGCAAGGGCCACGAGCGGCGTCGGTAGGCTCGCCCCATGACCGAGCAGTCGCGCATCCTCGTCCTCAACGGCCCGAACCTCGACATCCTCGGGCGGCGCGATCCGACGCAGTACGGCACGGTGACGCTCGCCGAGATCGAGGCGATCGTGCACACCGAGGCCGCGGTCCACGGTCTCGATGCCGACTTCCGGCAGACGAACCGCGAGGGCGAGCTCGTCGAGTGGCTGCACGAGGCGCTCGACGACTTCGTCGGGGTGGTCATCAACCCCGCCGCGTACGCGCACACCTCGGTCGCGCTGCACGACGCGGTCGAGGCGCTCTCGGTCCCGGTCGTCGAGGTGCACCTGTCGAACACGTGGAAGCGCGAACCGTTCCGGCACGTCGACCACGTCGCGACGGCGGCAACCGCCGTCATCGCCGGCGCCGGCCCGGACGGCTACCGACTGGCGGTCGCGCACGTCGCGTCCCTGCAGCGCTGACCCCACGGCGGACTGGAGGCGCGGGGCGGGCCCGCCACGCGCCTCCAGTCCGGTGGTTGGGACGTTCAGGGCGTCGCGCGGTGTCGCGCGGCGGCGCACAACCGAAGTGCGCCGGAACCACGGGATTCCGCGGTTCGGGCGCACTTTGGTTGTGCGGCGGCCCAGCCCAGCCAGCGTGCCCAGCGCGCGGCCGGCTCCCGCGCCGCGGCTCAGAAGTCGGCGGGGCGGCGGACGTCGCCGGCGCCGGCGGTGGCGAAGCCCCCGCGGATGATCGGCAGGGCGCGGTGCACGGCCTGGTCGATGCGGAGCTCGAGGTCGACGTTCGCGATGTCGTAGCCGCCCTCGCGCTTCGTGAAGTCCCGCTCGTTCCCGAAGACGCCGATGGGCAGCGTGGTCGACTGGAAGAACCCGAACAGCGGCCGCATCTGGTGCTCGACGAGCAGTGCGTGCCGGTCACTGCCACCCGTCGCGGTCAGGAGCACCGGGGTGTCGACGAGGTCGTACTGGCCGATCCAGTCGAAGAAGAGCTTGAACGCGCCGGAGTACGCGGCGCGGAAGGCCGGGCTGCCCACGACGAGCACGTCAGCTGCCTCGACGGTCTCGAGGGCACGGCGGGTGCGGTCGGACATCGCCTCGCGCGACGGCGCAGCACCGAGGTCGGCGAGCAGCGGTCCGATCTCGACCGTCTCGGTCCGTGCGTCCTCGATCTCCTGGCCGAGGCGCGCCACGGTCGCAGCCACCAGGGTGGACGTCCGCGAGGGGTCCGATGGGCTGCCGCTCACGCCGACGACGAGTTCTCCGCTCATGCGATCGATCGTCACACGCATGCCGCCCGGCGGCTCGCGTGTGACGACATGTGTCGGGTTCCAGCGCCTGTCGCGTACCGTCCCCGCCATGCAGACGTTCCTGCCGTACCCGGACTTCCGCGCCTCGGCCGAGGTGCTCGACGACCGGCGGCTCGGCAAGCAGCGGGTCGAGACGCTGCAGGTCATGCGTGCGCTGACGCTGCCGGACTACGGCTGGCAGCACCACCCCGTCGTCGCGATGTGGCGCGGGTACCGTCCGGCGCTGATGGCGTACCAGGACGCCACGTGCCGGGTGTGGACGGAGCGCGGGTACGCGGACACCTGTCTCGACAAGACGCTCGCCGACCTGGGGCTCGTGCCGGAGGACCGCGACGCGTACGACCGTGGCGACTTCCCGACACCGCCGTGGAACGACGACCCGGCCGTGCACCGCTCGCACCGGTCGAAGCTCGTGCAGAAGGCGCCGGAGCACTACCGGCCGCTCTTCCCCGACGTGCCGGACGACCTCGACTACGTGTGGCCGGTCAGCGCACGGGCGTCCACCGCGGCCCGTCGCGCCGGGTGACGGCAGCTGACCGGACCTCGGCGGTGGCCGCGAGTCCGTCCGCGGCGTGCGAGGCGACGGCCTCGGCGATCTCGTCCGACGGCGCTTCGAACCGCACGACGGCACAGGGCACGCCCCGGAGCAGCTGGACGTCCTTCGCCTCGACCACGGTGAGCTCGGCGACCAACCGAGCGGCCTCGGGCAGGACGGCGTCGGGGGTGGCGCCGGGAGCGAGCGCCCCGACGGCCAGGGTCACGCGGTACGACGGCATGCACCAACGCTAGCGGGGTCAGGGGCAGGATCCGGGGCCCGCCGTGGGCGGAGGGGGCGGCGTCGCACAGGGGAAGCGACGCCCACGCCCACGACGGGTCGCGGGATCCAGCGGGGCACGACGATTCAGGGGGTGCCGTGCCCCGCGCCGGACGCAGATCAGGGGCAGCGTCCGGTCGTCGCACCGTCGGGTCCGCAGGGGGACGGACCCGACGGTGCTGGTCCTCAAGGGTGTTCGGTGTCCTCTCGGTACCGGTCGGTCTCGGTCGGTGCGGGCATCGACCGTCGGGCCGCCGCCGGTCGGACCATGGGGAGCAGCGCGCTCCCGATGGTCGCCAGCGCACCGACGACGGCGATCAGCCCGAGCGGGGCGCTGCCGAGGTCGTGCTGTGCGGCGAGGACGAGCGCGGCGACCGTCGCGGGTGCGGGGAGGAGCTGGACCGCCCGGAAGTGGTCCTCCTGCCGGACCCGAGTCGTCATCGCGTTTGCCATGTGAACACTCTGACGCAGATCCGCTGTCCGCAGAAGGGGGGACACGACCCCACTCATGGAGTAGAACGTCTAGTACACCTTGAGGCCGGTCAGGCGAGGGATCGCACGGCCGCGACCGAATCCGCGACCGCCCCGACCACGACGGGGACGTCCGCCTCGGTCAGGCTCGCGTCGAAGGTCAGTCGGAGTGCTGTGCGGGCGACCTCGTCGGACAGTCCGAGCGCCGTGAGCACGTGCGACGCCTCCGTGCTGCCGGCGGCGCAGGCGCTCCCCGACGACGAGACGACGTCCCGTTGCTCCAGCTCGAGCAGCACCGTCTCGCCGTTCACGCCGGGGAAGCAGAACGACGCGTGTCCCGGCAGCCTCGCGGCCCGCGACCCGGTGACGAACGCCCCGGGGACGACGGCGAGCACCTCGTCGACCACGGCGTCCCGGGTCGCGGTGGCGCGCGCCGCGGAGTCCGGTCGGGTGGCGGCCAGCAGGCGCAGCGCCGTCGCGACCGCCACGGCACCGGCGACGTCCTCGGTGCCGGACCGTCTCCCCCGCTCCTGGCCGCCGCCGTGCAGGAGCGGCTCGAGCGGGACGCCCGACCGGACCGCCAGCACACCGGTGCCCTTCGGCGCGCCGACCTTGTGCCCCGACAGCGACAGGGCGTCGACGCCGAGCACGTCGAGTCCGATCGGGAGCCAGGGCGCCGACTGCACCGCGTCGGTGTGGAACCGGGCGCCGACCTCGTGCGCGACCGCGGCGAGCGCCCGGACGTCCTGCACGGTCCCGATCTCGTTGTCGGCGTGCGCGATCGACACGAGCGTGGTGTCGGGTCGGAGGGCGTCCCGCAGGACGTCGGGGTCCACCACGCCGTCGGCGTCGACGGGCAGGATCGTCAGGTCGAATCCGTGGAAGCGCTCGAGGTAGCGGCAGCTCTCGAGCACCGCTTCGTGCTCGATCGCACTCGTCACGACGTGCCGGCCGCGGGGCGACGCGAGCGCGATGCCCTTCACCGCGGTGTTCGCGCCCTCGGTCCCGCCCGTGGTGAAGACGACCTCGGCCGGTCGGCACCCGAGGACCCGTGCGACGGCGGTCCGCGCGTCGGCGAGCCCCCGAGCAGCCGCGTCGCCGACCCCGTGTGTCGACGACGGGTTGCCGAACGTACCCGTGAGGTACGGCCACATGGCCTCGAGCACCTCGCGGCGCACGGGGGTCGTCGCCGCGCGGTCCAGGTAGAACACGGGGCCGGTCAGACCGCGACGTCGATGTCGAGCCCGAGGTCGAGGGCCCGGGCGGAGTGCGTCAGGGCCCCGACGGAGACGACGTCCACCCCGGTCGCGGCGATCGCGGCGACCGTGTCGAGCGACACACCACCTGATGCTTCGACGAGCGCACGACCGTCGACGAGCGCGATGCCCTCGACGAGCATGTCCGGCGTGAAGTTGTCGAGCATGATCGTGTCGACGCCGGCCGAGACCACGGGTTCGATCTGGTCGAGGCGGTCCACCTCGACCTCGAGGTGCACGGTGTGCCCGAGGCGCTTCCGGGCCGCCACGATGGCGTCGCCGATGGCCGTCCCGCTCGCCAGGAGCACCGCGAGGTGGTTGTCCTTGGCGAGCACGGCGTCCGACAGCGAGGTCCGGTGGTTGTGCCCACCACCGCACCGCACCGCGTACCGCTCGACCGCTCGGAGCCCCGGGGTCGTCTTCCGGGTGTCGACGATCCGCGCACGCGTGCCCGCGACCGCTGCGACGTAGGTGGCCGTCGCGGTCGCGATGCCGGACATCCGCTGCGCCAGGTTCAGCGCGACCCGTTCGGCACGGAGGACGGAGCGTGCCGGACCGCTCACCGTCGCCAGGACGTCCCCGGCGACGAACCGTGTGCCGTCCGCGACGTGCAGCTCCGCCACGATCGACGGGTCGACGGCGTGCATGACCGCCACGAAGACCCCGCCGCCGCTCAGCACGCCCGGCTCCCGCGCCGCGAGGGTCGCCGTCGCGGTCGCTTGGGCGGGGATGAGCGTCTCGCTCGTGACGTCGCCCCACGGCGCGTCCTCCTCCAGCGCGGTCTCGATCACCCGGCGGAGGGCGTGCGGCGGGATGGTCCCGGGGTCGATCGGTGCGGTGTCGACGGTCATGCGGGTACCTCCTGCGGGACGGCTGCGTGCTGGGCGACCCACGCGTACGACGCGGGGGCGGTCGGGTCGGTGTCGGGGTGATCAGTGCGGGCGTGGGCACCGCGGGACTCGGTGCGGGTCTCGGCGGCGAGGGCGACGACCCGCGCGAGGTCGAGGAGTGCTCGGTCCTCGTGGTCGCGCACCCCGGCGGGGTCCGCGACGCGCAGGGCGTCGAGTTCGCGGCGTGCGGTCGCGAGTCCGGTCGCGTCACGGAGCAGGCCCACGCGGTCCGTCATGACGGACTGGACCGCCTGGCGGACGTCCGTGACGTCGGTGCGGCGATCCGCGCCTCCAGTCTGGGTCGGACTGGGCCCACGCCTGCCGGTTCCGGCGCGCTGCGGAGCCTGCGGAGCGGCGTGACGGCCGAGCAGGTGGGGAGAGGAACGGATCACGTCGGCCGCGCTGCTGACGGTGGTGACGTGGAGGCCTGCGTCACCCCGCAGGCGCAGTCGGCCGGGACGCGTCGCGTCGAGCGCGTCCGCTGCACGGACGGCGAAGACGAGCCCCTCGAGGAGCGAGTTCGAGGCGAGCCGGTTCGCTCCGTGCACCCCGGTGCAGGCGACCTCGCCGACGGCGAGCAGTCCGGGGAGGCTGGTGCGTCCCTCGGCGTCGGTCGCGATGCCACCCATCGAGTAGTGCGCGGCCGGCGAGACGGGCACGCCCTCGCGTGTCCAGTCGAACCCGGCGGCGCGGGTGGCGCGGGTGAGCCCGGGGAAGCGTCGGACCAGGAAGCCGGCGTCGAGACCGGTCGCGTCCAGCAGCGCGGGTTCGCCGCCCTGGTCGCGCACCGCGGCGGCGATCCCGCGCGCCACCACGTCCCGCGGGGCGAGCTCGGCGTCCGGGTGGACGTCGGTCATGAACCGCCGGCCACGGGCGTCCCGGAGCACGGCGCCTTCGCCACGCACGGCCTCGGAGACGAGTCCCCCGCCGGGCACCGCGAGCCGGGTCGGGTGGAACTGCACGAACTCGAGGTCGGCGAGGACCGCACCGGCACGCCACGCTGCGGCCACGCCGTCGCCCGTCGCGACGAGCGGGTTCGTCGTCTCGCGGTACAGGTGCCCCGCTCCCCCGGAGGCGAGCAGGACCGCGTCGGCGTCGAGCCGCCGCGGCTCGCCGAGCAGGTCGAGCACGTCGACCCCGACCACCGCGCCGTCACGGACGACGAGGTCGGTGAGGCAGGTTCGCTCGAGGATCGTGACGTGGCGCCGGTGCAGCGCGTCGATGAGGGTGCGCTCGATCGCCGCTCCGGTGGCGTCGCCGTCCGCGTGCACCACGCGCCACCGGCCGTGCGCGGCCTCGCGACCGCGGGCGAGGTCGTCGCCGTACCGGTCGAGGCTCGACGCGTCGGCCGTGCGGTCGAACGGGACGCCGAGGGCCAGCAGGTCACGGACGCGTGCCGGGCCGTCCGTGCAGAGCACCTCGACCGCGCGGGCGTCCGCGCTGCCGGCCGCCGCGACGTGCGTGTCGGCCTGGTGGAGCGACGAGGAGTCGTCGGCGCCGAGCGCGACCGCGACGCCGCCCTGGGCGTACGCGGTCGCGCTGTCGGCGAGGGCGCCCTTCGTCACCAGGGTGACGTCGTGGCGCGCGCTCGCGCGGATCGCTGCGGTCAGCCCGGCGATGCCGGAACCGACGATGACGACGTGCACGGTCGCTCCGTCTCAGTCTCTCGGCTTCGCGGCGAGCATGCGCTCCAGGGCGACCTTGGCGTCGGCCTGGACGTCGGCGGGGACGACGATCTCGTTGAGGACCTCGCCGTCGACCAGGGCCTCGAGCACCCACGCCAGGTACCCCGGGTGGATCCGGTACATCGTCGAGCAGGGGCACACGACGGGGTCGAGGCAGAAGATCGTGTGCTGCGGGTACTCGGCCGCGAGCCGGTTCACCATGTTGATCTCGGTACCGATCGCGAACGTCGTCGGTTCGGTCGCGGCGGCCACCGTCTTCCGGATGAGGTCCGTGCTGCCGGCTGCGTCCGCCGCGTCGACCACGGCCATCGGGCACTCGGGGTGGACGATCACCTGGACGCCGGGGTGGTCTCGTCGGGCCTGTTCGATCTGGTCGACCGTGAAGCGGCGGTGCACCGAGCAGAAGCCGTGCCAGAGGATCACCTTCGCGTCCTGCAGGGTCTGCGCGTCGTTGCCGCCCAGGGCCTTCCGCGGGTTCCACATCGGCATCAGGTCCGTGCTGATCCCCATGGCCTTCGCGGTGTTCCGCCCGAGGTGCTGGTCCGGGAAGAAGAGGACGCGCTGCCCACGCTCGAACGCCCACTCGAGGACGGTCGCCGCGTTCGACGACGTGCAGACGATGCCACCGTTCCGACCGCAGAACGCCTTGAGGTCGGCCGCGGAGTTCATGTAGGTGACGGGGATGACCGGGACGCGGCCGTCGGCGTCCGGCTCGGTGCCGTAGACGGCCGTCAGTTCGGCCCACGCGGCCTCGACGCTGTCGATGTCGGCCATGTCCGCCATCGAGCACCCGGCGGCGAGGTTCGGCAGGATGACGCGCTGGTCGTCGCGGGCGAGGATGTCGGCCGTCTCCGCCATGAAGTGCACACCGCAGAACACGATGGCCTCGGCGTCGGGCTTGGTCAGCGCCGCGTTGGCGAGCTGGAACGAGTCGCCGAGGAAGTCCGCGTGCCGCACGACCTCGTCCCGCTGGTAGAAGTGCCCGAGCACCACGACGCGGTCACCAAGGGTCGCCTTCGCCCGCTCGATGCGCTCGTGGAGTTCGTCCACCGGCGCGTTCCTGTACTCGTCCGGGATCACGCCCTGTCGCGGCGCGGAGGTCGGGATGACGTCGGACATCGACGAGCCCGGGCCGTAGCCGGGGCGGGCGTCGAAGTCCCAGGTCGGCATGGCGAGGTCGGGCGTGCAGGTGCTGCCGGCGGCCTGGCCGTTGGAGATGAGTTCGATGGTCGTTGCGATGGACACTGCGGTGTTCCTATCGGTTCTGCGGTCGTGTGCCCTGCTGCAGCGGGCCGTTGTCCGCGTAGGCCAGGTCGGGGTTCGAGCGGTACAGCCGGGCCGGACGGTGCCGTCCTCCGCTCGTGGTCTCGTCGGTCGGCAGGATCGCGTCGGTCTTCTCGACCTGCCGCCGGAAGTTCGCCGGGTCGAGCGCACGCCCGAGCACTGCCTCGTACACCCCGCGGAGCTCGGCGAGGGTGAACCGGTCCCCCAGGAACGCCTGGGCGATCCGGGAGTACGACATCTTGTTGCGCAGTCGCCAGAGGGCGTACTCGACGATGCGGTCGTGGTCGAAGGCGAGCGGGGGGTGCTCGTCCGCCAGGAACCAGCGCACGTTCCAGTCGTCGGGGACCGAGCTCGCCTCGTCCGGGTGCACCAGGGCCCAGTACACGATCGACACGACCCGGCTCGGGGACCGTTCGACGTCACCGAAGGCGTAGAGCTGCTCGAGGTAGCGCGGCTGGACGTTCGTCGTCTCGCGGAGGCGTGCGGCGGCGGAGTCCTCGAGTCCCTCGTCCGGCTGCACCCACCCGCCCGGCAGCGCCCAGGACCCCTCGAACGGTTCGGCGACCCGGCGGACGAGCGGCATCCAGAGCGCGGGTGCCCCGGTGTCGGGGTGCGGGCGCAGCGCGACGATCACGGTCGAGACCGCGACGCGGATGCGGGGTTCGGAGGGTTCGCTGGTTTGTGTCATTTTGACTCGAAGTGTTCGGGTTGCAATGACACTATCACCGGGTTTCACGAGACGGAAACAGCGACGAAAACTCCTGGTCGGGCCGCGCGCCTACATTGAGCCGCATGACAACGGTGACGAGGATGCACGCCGTGGTGTCGGGGACGGTCCAGGGGGTCGGTTTCCGGTACTGGACCGCGCGGAAGGCCGACGGACTGGAACTCGCCGGGTACGCGCGGAACCTGTTCGACGGGACGGTCGAGGTCGAGGCGGAGGGGCCGGCCCCGGCGGTCGACGCGCTGATGGCCTTCATCCGGACCGGACCGCCCTCGGCGACCGTCACGGACGTGGCGTGCCGGGCGGTCGTGCCGCACGGCGACGTCGACGGGTTCGCCATCCTGCACTGACGGTGCTCGGCTGACGTCCCGGCGCGGATGTCGGTGCGAAGCGGAATAATCGAATCCACTCAGGCGGTTGCCCTGTCTGCGCGTCCTGCGCCACCTCGTTCCACCAGTCGTGATCCACCAGGAGCCCCGCATGTCCCAGGCCGTCGATTCCGCACCCCGCACCGGGAGCGTCGCGCAGCCCTCCCCCGGCGAGACCCGGCTCGTGATCGGGCTGCTCCTCGTCTCGGCGTTCGTGGTCATCCTCAACGAGACGATCATGGGCGTCGCCCTGCCCCGACTCATGGACGACCTCCACATCAGCGCCGCGACCGGTCAGTGGCTGACGACCGGCTTCCTCCTCACCATGGCGGTCGTGATCCCGATCACGGGGTTCCTGCTGCAGCGGTTCAACACCCGGCCGGTGTTCGTCTGGGCGATGAGCCTGTTCTCCGCCGGCACGCTCATCGCGCTGCTCGCGCCCGGGTTCACGATGCTGCTGCTCGGCCGGATCGTGCAGGCGAGCGGGACGGCGATCATGATGCCGCTGCTCATGACGACGGTGCTCACGCTCGTCGAGCCGGCCCACCGCGGCCGCGTGATGGGCAACATCTCGATCGTCATCTCCGTCGCCCCGGCGATCGGTCCGACGATCTCGGGCCTCATCCTCAACGCGTTCTCGTGGCGCTGGCTGTTCGGGTTCGTCCTGCCGATCGCCCTCGCCGCGCTCATCCTCGGCATGGTGAAGGTCGCGAACGTCTCGACCCCGCGCAAGGCACCGCTCGACGTGCTCTCGGTGATCCTGTCGGCCTTCGCGTTCGGCGGGATCGTCTACGGGCTGTCGAGCATCGGCGAGATCGCGACCACCGGTCCCGTCGTGCCGATCACCGCACTGGTCGTCGGCGTGGTCGCCCTCGCGGTGTTCGTCCTCCGCCAGACCCGGCTGCAGCGCAGCGACAGCGCCCTGCTCGACCTGCGCACCTTCCGGACGAAGGGCTTCACCATCCCGATCGTCGCGATGGCACTGAGCTTCATGGCGATGTTCGGCACGCTCATCCTGCTGCCGATCTACCTCGAGCGCGTGCTCGGGCTCGAGGTCCTGCAGGTCGGGCTGCTCCTGCTCCCCGGCGGACTGCTGATGGGGCTGCTCTCGCCCGTCGTCGGCCGGATCTACGACCGCCGTGGCCCGCGCGTCCTGCTCATCCCCGGCTCGATCATCGTCAGCGCCGTGCTCTGGGCGCTGTCCACGGTCGGCGTCGACACGAGCGTGTGGTTCGTCCTCGGCGCCCACGTGGTCCTGAGCATCGGGCTCGCCCTGACGTTCACGCCCCTGTTCACGGCGGCGCTCGGCGGGCTCCCCCCGAAGCTCTACTCGCACGGCAGCGCGGTCCTCGGCACGGCGCAGCAGCTCGCCGGGGCCGCGGGGACCGCCCTGTTCGTGACGCTCCTGACCATCGGTGCCTCGGGCGCCGTGGCCGGCAGCGGGGCCGACGGACTCGCGGCCGCGACCGCGTCTGGCGTGAAGACGGCGTTCCTCGTCGGCGCGGTCATCTCGCTGTTCGGCATCGCGACCTCCGCGATGGTCCGGCGTCCGGCGACGCCCGAGGGTGCGCCGGCACCGTCGATGCACTGACCAGCGGTCGGCATCGCCCGCGCTCCGGTTCGCGCCGCGCTCCGGCCGCGCGGCGCTCCGGTTCGCGCCGCGCTTCGGCCGCGCCCCCTTCCGAACATCGCGCCCCGTTCCTCCGGGGCGCGATGTGCATCCGGGGGCGCGATCCGATCCGCGCGTGGCATCGTGGGCGGCATGCGGTCGACGACGAGCGAACTGAACTGGTCCGGCACGGTCACGTACACGGCCGAGCGGGTCCTCCGCCCGTCGTCGATCGACGAAGCAGCCGCGATCGTCGCCCGCGAACCCCGGGTCCACGGGCTCGGGACCCGGCACTCGTTCAACGACTCCGCCGACGCCCCCGGGGTGCTGCTCGACCTGACCGGGATCCCGACGGACCTCGAGGTCGACGCCGCCCACCGCACCGTGACGATGGGGGCGGGCACCCGGTACGGCGCCGTCGCACCCGAGATCGACCGTGCCGGGTTCGGTCTGCACAACATGGGCTCGCTCCCGCACATCTCCCTCGGCGGGGCGATCGCGACCGGCACCCACGGCTCCGGCACGGCCCTCGGGTCGCTCAGCACGGCGGTCCGCTCGTTCGAGGTGCTCGGACCCGACGGCACCGCGCGGAGGATCGACCGCGACGACCCGTCCTTCCCGGGGGCCGTGCTGCACCTCGGACTGCTCGGGATCGTCACCCGCGTCACGCTCGACGTCGAGCCGACCTACGGCATGCGGCAGGACTCGTACGGTCCGGTCCCGTGGGACGTCTTCGTCGCGAACGTCGCCGGGATCCACGCCTCGGCCACCTCGGTCTGCTCGTACACCGTCTTCGGCGACGAGATCAGCGAGGTCCTGCTGAAGTCCCGCGTCCCCGACGGTGCCGCCGACGTCTCCGTACCCGAGGAGCTCGTCGGTGCGCCGAAGCTCCCCGGGTCACCGGGCGACGGACACCACACCGCCCGCGACGGCTCGGTCGGGCCGTGGTGGGACCGCCTGCCGCACTTCCCGATCGAGTCCGTCCCGAGCCACGGGTCCGAGGTGCAGAGCGAACACTTCGTCCCGCTCCGGCACGCGGCAGCAGCGCTCGACGCCGTCCGTGGTCTCGCCGACCGCATCCAGCCGCACCTGCACGTGTGCGAGCTCCGGACGATGGCGGCGGACCCGTTCTGGCTCAGCCCGACGCAGGGCGAGGACGTGCTGTGCATCGCCTTCACGTGGAAGAAGCACCCGGCCGAGGTCGCGGCGCTGCTCCCGGACCTCGAGCAGCGGCTCGCACCGTTCGACGGACGACCGCACTGGGGGAAGATGAGCTCCCTGGGGCGCGAGGCGATCGACGGGTTGTACCCGCGCCTCCAGGCCTTCCGCGACCTCGTCGCCGCAGCCGACCCGGACCGGAGGTTCGCGTCGGCGTTCGGCGAACGCGTGCTCGGGGTCTGACCCACCCGCGTCTGGCCGGGGCGGGACGCCGCCCCAGCATCGAGACGCCGTCCCGGCGCCGAGACGCCGCCAGAACCGGCGGCGTCTCGCGAGCCGGGCGGCGTCTCGCGAGCCGGGCGGCGTCTCGCGAGCCGCGCGACCACACCGACCGCCTCAGCCGACCGGCGTCACCGTCCGCGTCTCCCCGTCCCAGTGCCGGACGCCGGCCACCTGCAGGGTCGGCGGCAACGGGCACTCGCGGAGCACCTCGACCGCGCGGGGCAGGTCGGCGTCGCGCACCCGGCGGGCGAACGAGACGTGCGGCGACCACCGACCGGGCAGTGTGGTGTCGACGGCGTCCGGTGCGGCCCGGTGCACCGCGGCGTGGAAGGCGGCGAGCACCGGGTCCAGCACGACCGACCGGACCAGCACGGACCGGCCCGGGCCGGCGGGGAAGAGCAGCACGCCGCCGAGCAGCAGCGACTCCGGCGCGGGTGCGTCGAACGCCGCGGGCACCGGCACCGTCGGACCCGCCGCGAGTGTCACGTGCGGGGCGTTCGAGGGGGACGGGTGCCGACCGAGGCTCGGCAGGTCGGCGTCGACGAGCGCAGCCCACACCGCCCGCACCGCAGCGTCGGACGAGGGCTCGAGGACGAGTTCGATGCTCCGCACGTACCGAGTGAACCAATGAAGCGTGTGACAGCGATGTAACACGGCGGAACGGAACTCGCACGGTGCCGGGCGGCCCGTCACACTCGACTGCACGCCGCGGACCACCGCGGTCACGGCCGCGGCCACCGCGGCACCCCCACAGCACTGCCCACGAGGAGCACCCGAATGTCCGCAGCACCCGCACTGCCCGAGAAGCCGAAGGGCAAGCGCCCGATCGGCTGGATCATCGCCGCCGCGGTGGTCGTCGTCGCGATCGTCGTCGCCCTCATCGTCGGAGCCGTCCGTTCGGGCGGCGACGACGACGGAGCCGGCGCTTCCGGTGACGCGCCGAAGACCGTCACGATCGGCGTCGCGGACAAGTCGCTCTCGTACTGGAGCACCTACACGAAGCTCGCGAAGTCGAAGCTCAACGTCACGGTGAAGCTGACCAACTTCGCGGACTACTCGCTGCCGAACCCCGCGCTCAAGGACAAGCAGCTGGACCTCAACCAGTTCCAGCACATCCAGTACCTCGCGGACTACAACGTCACCTCGAACGACGACCTGCAGCCGATCGGCTCGACCGCCGTCTACCCGCTGCCGCTCTACGCGACGAAGTACGACAAGGCATCGGCGATCCCCGAGGGCTCGAAGATCGCCATCCCGAACGACTCGATCAACCAGGCGCGTGCGCTCCTCGTGCTGCAGGGCGCGAAGCTCATCACCCTGAAGGACGGCGGCTCGGCCTTCTCGACCACGTCGGACATCGAGACGAAGAAGGTCGACGTCGAGCCGCTCGAGGCCTCGCAGACCGCGAACGCGCTGCAGCAGGGCTCCGTCGCCGGCGCCGTCGTGAACAACAACTTCGCGACCGCCGCCGGTCTCCCGACGAGCGACGTCGTGTACCAGGACGACCCCTCCAGCGCGAACGCCGCCCCGTACGTGAACGTCTTCGCCGCCCGCAACGCGGACAAGGACGACAAGACGTACCTCGCCCTCGCGAAGCTCTTCCAGGACGACGCCGTGCAGAAGGTGTTCCTCAAGGACAACCCCGACGCCGTCGTCCGTGACGAGAGCGCCTCCTCGCTGCAGGACGAGCTCGCCAAGGTCGAGAAGGACGCGAAGGCGGCCAAGCAGTAGTGACCGTCCTCGTCGAACTCCGCGGCGTCTCGAAGCACTACCGCCGCGCCGACACCGGCGAGACCGTGGTGGCCGTCGAGGACGTCTCCCTGGACGTGCACCAGGGAGAGGTCCTCGGCGTCATCGGGTACTCCGGTGCCGGCAAGTCCACCCTGGTCCGCCTCGTGAACGCACTGGAGCTGCCTTCGGCCGGCTCGGTGACGGTGGCCGGCCAGGAGCTCACGGCGATCCCCGAGCGGGACCGCCGTCTGGCGCGTCGGCGCATCGGGATGATCTTCCAGCAGTTCAACCTGTTCCGCTCGCGCACCATCGCCGGCAACGTCGCGTACCCGCTCAAGGTCGCAGGTGTGCCGAAGGCCGAGCGCGACCGCCGCGTCGCCGAGCTGCTCGACTTCGTCGGCCTGCTCGACCGGGCGTACGCGTACCCGGAGCAGTTGTCCGGCGGCCAGAAGCAGCGCGTCGGCATCGCCCGCGCGCTCGCCTCGAACCCGGAGCTCCTGCTCGCCGACGAGGCCACGAGCGCCCTCGACCCGGAGACCACCTCGGAGGTCCTCGCGCTGCTGCGCCGGGTGAACAAGGAGCTCGGCGTCACCATCATCGTCATCACGCACGAGATGGACGCCGTCCGCCAGATCGCGGACCGGGTGGCCGTGATGGAGCAGGGCCGCGTGGTCGAGGTCGGGGACGTGTACGACGTGTTCTCGACCCCGAAGACCGACGCCGCCCAGCGCTTCGTGCGCACCGCGCTGCACGACCGGCCCTCCCCCGAGACGCTCACGCGTCTGCGGGAGCGGCACCCCGGTCGGCTCGTCACGGTGCAGATCACCGACGAGGCCGGGCTCCAGAACCGCATCGACGCCGCGTTCCGCGCCGCCGGGGTCACCGCCGAGCTCGTCTACGGCGGGGTCGGGGAGATCCGTGAGCGTCGGATCGGCTCGCTGACGTACGAGCTCGGCGCAGCCGACACGACCGCCATCGACCGGGCCGTCGCCGCACTGCGCGCCGACGGCGTCACGACCGACGAGGAGGCAGCGGCGTGAACAACAGCTTCCAGAGCGTGATCGACACGTTCGACGTCTTCCTGTCGTCGATCCGCGACACCATCGTGATGTCGCTCATCTCGCTGGTGATCGCCGGGATCATCGGGCTCGCACTGGGCCTGCTCCTGTACGCGACCCGTCCCGGCAACCTGCTCGGCAACCGGGTGGCGTACACGGTCATCAACGTGGTCGTGAACCTCGTCCGGCCGATCCCGTTCGTGATCTTCCTCGCGGCCATCGCGCCGCTGTCACGGGTCGTCGTGCAGACCACCATCGGCGTGCCCGCGGTGACGTTCGCGATCTCGCTCGCGGCGGCGTTCGCGGTCTCCCGGATCGTCGAGCAGAACCTGCTCGCGATCGACCCCGGCGTCGTCGAGGCGGCTCGGGCGTCGGGCGCACACCCGGTCTCGATCCTGCTGACCGTGCTCATCCCCGAGGGCCTCGGCCCGCTGATCCTCGGCTACACGTTCATCTACATCGGCATCGTCGACATGACGGCGCAGGGTGCGTTGGTCGGTGGCGGTGGCCTCGGCGAGTACGCGATCACGTACGGGTCGCAGCGGTACGACTGGTGGATCGTGTACGTGTCGGTGGCGGCGATCGTCGTCATCGTGCAGCTCGGCCAGTTCATCGGCAACCGGTTGGCCCGCGCGACCCTGCGTCGCTGACGCGCGCCGCGCGGCGCGGTGGTCGAGGTCGCAGGAACTGCCGCCTCGGCCGCCGCCCGGCGGCACGTCGTGCGACCGACGCGTCCACGACACGGCGCGTCCTGCGACCGCGGCACGTGCCCTGGACGCAACCGCCTGGAGGCCCGGTGCCGGTCCCAGGAACCGGCACCGGGCCTCCCGTGCGTGCGCTGGCGCGGGGCGCACCCATGGTGCCGCGCGACCGGCACGTCGTGCGACCTCGGCGAGGCGCCCGCGGGCGCGGCGCGTCAGGCGGCTGGAGCCTCGGTCGTGGTGACACTGCCCGTCGCGCCGGGGTGCTCGTAGTGCGCACGGACCAGGATCGGCCGGTGGTCGGAGATGCCCGCCGGCAGGGTCTCGACGCCGGCGATGTGCAGACCGACGCTCGTCGCGAAGTCGAAGTGGCCGGTGAACTTGCGGTAGCGCAGGTACGTCGGCTGGTCGGAGAGGGACAGCGCGAAGCCGTGCTGTTCGATCTTGCGGCGCAGGTTCGTCTGGAACCAGGGGTAGTTGAAGTCGCCGACCATGACCGCAGGGGCCTCGGTCGAGAGGTCCCGGACGAACTGGTGCGCGGCCTCGATCTGCTTGCGGCGCAGGGAGTTCGTCGCGGTCAGGGGCGAGGCGTGGAAGGACGCGACGATGACCTCGGCGTCGGCCTCGGTGTCGCGCAGGTGCATCGCGATGAGCCGCTCGTGCGCGGGTGCGAGGACCCGGTCGTGCAGCGACTTCTGCAGGGAGTGGATCGTGAAGTCCTGGACCTCGAAGCGGTCGTCGCGCTTGTAGATCGCGAGTCCGAGCCGGTTCCCCTGGGTCGACGCGGCGAGGGAGAGGCCGGCGACGGATGGTGCCAGGTCGTTGCTGTCGCACTCCTGCACGCAGATCACGTCGGCCTGCGAGGCCTCGGCCAACGCGGCGAGCTCGCCGTTCGCGGTGTGCTCGCGGAGGTTGTAACTGACGACACGCAGCCCGGTCGGTTCCACGGCCGTGTCGGCTGCGATCGTCCCCTGCTGCTGTGGCGCGGCCATGCTGCCTTCCTGTTCCGGGTGTTTCCGGTCACCCTGCCGCGGGCAACCGTACTCGGCGATCGCAAACGGATGCTGAGACTGTAGCGCGGCCCGGGTTTCGTGCGTGTGACCGTGTCGAAAACGGACGACGACGCCGGATCGGCGGCCTCAGGCGCGAACGCGGCGCGCGGGTCGGACCGTCTCGCCGGCTGTGCGGCTCATCAGGAGCCCCTCGACGCAGGCGACGACGAGCAGCACCGCGATCACCCAGAACGCCGCGTCGTACGGCCCGGTACCGCCGAGTCCGGCAGCGGCCCGGATGACCACCGCGGCGACCGCGACACCGAAGCCGGCGGCCGTCTGCTGGAGGGTCGACGACAGCGTGTTCGCCGGGGTCATGTCGGCCTGCTCGACGTCCGCGAACGCGATGGTGTTGTACGCCGTGAAGCCGACGGACCGCGCGGCGCCGCTCACGACGAGCAGCACGGCGAGGAGCCAGAACGGGGTGTCCTCGGTCGTGAAGACCATCGCGACGACGCTCAGCGCGGCGATCGCACTCGACACGACGATGACCGGGCGGTACCCGAACCAGCGGAGGAACGGCGTCGTCATGGGCTTGATGCCGAGGTTGCCGACGAAGACCCAGAGCACGGCGGACCCGGCGAGCACGGCACTCCAGCCCCAGGCGTCCTGGAAGAGCAGCGGCAGGACGAACGGCACCGCGGACACGGCCAGGCGGAACAGGCTGCCGCCGGCGTGCGACACCCGGAAGGTCTCGAGCCGGAACGAGTCGAGCCCCATGATCGGATGTGGTGCCCGGCGGAAGTGCCAGACCGCGAGCCAGCAGCACACCGCACCGAGGATCCCGAACAGGACCACGGCGACCACCGGGATCGTGTCGAGCGCGAGCAGGGACGCCATCACGACGAGCGAACCGAGGCCGAAGCAGGCGAGCAGCGAGCCGAACCAGTCGAACGGCACCCGCTCCGCCGCACGCTCCTGCGGGACGAGCACGAGCGCCGCGACGAACGCGACGACGCCGAGCGGGATGTTGATGAGGAAGATCCAGTGCCAGGACAGGGTGTCGACGAGCACGCCACCGATGAACGGCGCGATGATCGGCGCCGCGAGGGCCGGCCAGGTCAGGATCGCGATCGCGGTGACGAGCTGCTCCCGCCCGGCGCTCCGGAGCACGACGAGCCGGCCGACCGGCACCATGAGCGCGCCGCCGAGCCCCTGCAGGATGCGCCAGAGCGTCAGGTCGACGAGCCCCGTCGACAGCGCGCAGAGGGCGGAGGCGATCGTGAACAGGGCGATCGCGCCCGCGAAGACGGTGCGGGAGCCGATGCGGTCGGTCAGCCAACCGCTCACCGGGATGAACACGGCCAACGTGACCAGGTACGCGGTGATCGCGACACCGACCGCAGCGGAGTCGACCCCGAGGTCGCGTCCCATCGCCGGCGCCGCCGTGGCCAGGATCGTGCCGTCCAGGAGCTCCATGAAGAAGGTGCCCGCGACGAGCACGGCCACCGCCGTACTGCCCCGTCGTCGTGTCGTCATCGTCGTCGCCATGTCAGGCCGAATGCTATGCCCAACCGAGGTTTTGCACTGCAGAATGACGGGAACGAGGACGTTGCCCCACACGACGCGACACCGCGAACGTAGGGGCACCGCACGACGCACAGGAGGTTCGATGACGACCACACCCGGCACGGTCACGACGAAGGGCGCCCCCGACCCGGCGGCCCCGGCGACCCGCCACGTCCTCGACCACGCGCACCTGCCCGTGATGACGCTGCGCGAGTCCGCGTTGGCGAACAACACCGCCGTCATGCAGGCCTACGTCGAGCGGCACGGACTCCTGTTCGCGCCGCACATGAAGACGCACATGGCACCGGCGCTGGCCGCCCGGCAGGTCGACGCCGGCGCCTGGGGCGTCACCGTCGCGTCCGTCCAGCAGGCCATGGTCGCGTGGGAGCACGGCGTGCACCGGATCCTCGTCGCGAACGACGTCCTCGACCCCGCCGGCCTCGCCTGGCTCGCCTCCCGTCGCGCAGCCGACCCCGCCGCGGACGTCCTCTGTTACGTCGACTCCCCCGCCGGCGTCGAGGCGGCCCGCGCCGCGCAGGCCGAGGTCGCCGGCGACCTGCACGTCCTGGTCGAGGTCGGGTTCCCCGGCGGTCGCACCGGCGTCCGGACCGCGGCCGCGGCGCACGACGTCGCCCGGGCCGCGCACGACGCCGGCCTCTCGCTCCGGGGCGTCTCCGGGTACGAGGGCGGCCTGCCGGGCGTGGACGCCGCGCGCAGGTACGTCGAGGGCGTCCTCGCCGTCGCCGCCGCGGTGCGACCGCTCGTCGACGCCCCACGCGCCCTGTTCAGCATGGGCGGGAGCGCCTGGTTCGACGGGGTGGTCGACGCGGTCGCCGCACGCCCGGACGACCTCGACGTGCTGCTCCGGTCCGGCGCGTACCTCACGCACGACGACGGCTTCTACGCCGAGCGCACGCCCTTCGGCCGCCACCCGGAGGAAGGCTCGCTCGTCCCCGCGATCGAGGTCTGGGGACGCGTCACGTCCTGCCCCGAACCCGGACTCGCGCTGGTCGCGGTCGGCAAGCGCGACATCTCGTTCGACGAGGGACTCCCAGTGGTCCGTTCCGTCCGGCACGTCCGGCACGTCCCGCCTGGGCCCACGCCGCCGGTTCCGGACCGACGCGCCAGCGGCGGGCCGGCCGTGCCGGTGGGGAGAGGCGCGGGTGACGTCGTCCCCGTCGCTCCGGTTCCCGGGGCGGTCACCGTCACCCGCCTCGACGACCAGCACTGCTACCTCGCGCTGGTGGACGGGGCGCCGGAGCTGACACCCGGCGACGTCGTCGTGTTCGGCATCTCGCACCCGTGCACGGTCTTCGACAAGTGGCGGCAGGTGGTCGTCCTGGACGACGACGAGACCGTCCTCGACACGATCGCGACGTGGTTCTGATGCGCGCCACCACCCCGGTCGCACCCGTGACGGACGACGGCGACCCGACACCGGCCCGCAACGCCGCACTGTCGCTGCGCCGCGGCCTCCGACTGCTCGACTGCATCGCGGACCGCACCAGGAACGGCGAGCCCGCGGTGTCGCTCACCACGCTCGCGGCGGAGCTCGGCACCTCGAAGTCCACCGTGCTCCGGCTGACGGCCCCGATGGTCGAGAACGACCTGCTGCGCCGGACGCCCGACGCGGGCTTCACGCTCGGCCTCGGCGCCCTGCTGCTCGGGCAGAGCTACCTCGAGGGCATCGACCTCCGCTCGGCGGCCGCACCGTTCCTCCGTCGCACCGCCGAGCAGACGGGGCTGACGTGCCACCTCGTCGTCCCGGACGGCACCGACATCGTCTACGTCGACAAGGTCGAGATGCGCGGGACCGTGCGGATGGGCTCCCGGATCGGCAACCGCCTGCCGATGCGCAACACCGCGTCCGGCAAGGCGATGGTGGCCTTCGGCGAGCCGGAGCTGCTCGAGCGGGTGCTCGCGGAGCCGGCGACCGCCATGACCGAGCACTCGATCGTCGACGACGACCGCTGGCGTGCGGAGGTCGACCGGACGCACGGCCGCGGGTACGGCATCGACGACCGCGAGAACGAGCCGGACATCCGGTGCGTCGCCGCGCCGGTGCTCGACCACGCGAACCAGGTCGTCGGCGCGATGAGCATCTCCGGCCTGGCCTCCCGGTTCCCCGCCGCGGCCGTCCGCGAACTCGGCGACGGCGTCGTCCGGACCGCGCTCGAGATCTCCGTGGCGCTCGGGTCGTCCTCGGCGCAGCTCGCCCTGTCGAAGGGTGCCCGGTGAGCGGGGTCGGCGTCGGTCGCGTCCTGACCTTCGGCGAGACGATGCTGCTCCTGACCGGCCGGGACACGGGTGCCGTCCCCGACCTCGAGCACATGCGCGTGGACACCGGCGGTGCCGAGAGCAACGTCGCGATCGGCCTCGTCCGCGCCGGCGTGCCGACGACGTGGATCGGCCGCGTGGGCACCGACCCCGCCGGCGACCGCGTCACGCGCGACGTCCGGAGCGAGGGTGTCGACGTCGTCGCCGTGCCGGACCCCGAGCGGTCGACCGGCATCATGATGAAGGAGCGACTGGCCGACGGACGCACCCGGGTGACCTACCACCGTCGGGGTTCGGCGGGCTCGGCCCTGCGGCCGTCCGACCTGCCGGCGAGCATCGTCGAACGGGCTGCGCTCCTGCACGTCACCGGCATCACGCTCGCGCTGTCCGACGAGGCCCGCGCGACCGTCGAGTCGGCGATCGACCGCGCCGACGCCGCCGGGGTGCCGGTGTCCTTCGACGTGAACCACCGGCCGAAGCTCATCGACGCCGACACCGCACGGGAGCGCTACCGGGCCGTCGCCCGGCGGTCGTCGATCGTGTTCGCCGGCGACGACGAGGCCCGGCTCGTCCTCGGGCTCGCCGACGACGAGGGCGACGACGAGACCCTCGCGCACGACCTCGCGGCACTCGCCCGGGGCCGCGCCGTCGTCAAGCTCGGATCGCGCGGCGCGGTGGCGTCCGTCGACGGGGCGTTCCTCCGTCGCCCGGCCACGCCGGTGCGGGTCGTCGACCCCGTCGGCGCCGGGGACGCCTTCGTCGCCGGCTGGCTCGCGGCGACGCTCTCCGGCGCCACCACGGCCGATGCCATCGACCGGGCGGCCGACGCCGGCGCGCTCGCGTGCACCGTCGAGAGCGACTGGCACCGCCCGGACCCGGCCGCCCTGCACGACACCACCACCCCCTCGGACGTCGACCACGCCGTCCACGACCGCGTCGACCGCTGACCGGTCCCGCAGACCACGAGGAACGAGCACATGACGAACACCACCAGCACCGAGCCCGCAGCCCCCGTCCGGCACCGGCACGCCGCCGGCCCGGCGATCGCGATCCTGCGCGGCGGCACCGGCGAGCACGTCGAGGACGTCATCGCCACGCTGGTCGAGGCCGGCGTCCGGGCGATCGAGATCACCACGAACACGCCGCGCTGGCGGGAGGGCATCGCCTGGGCCGCCGATCGGTACGGCACCGCGGCGTCGATCGGCGTCGGCACCGTGCTCGAACCGCGGCAGCTCGACGAGGCAGCGGCAGCCGGGGCGGTCTTCGCGGTGAGCCCGCACCTCGACGCCGACATCGGGGAACGCGCGCACGAACGCGGCCTCGGGTGGTACCCGGGGGCGGCGACCCCGACCGAGATCGTCCGCGCCTGGCAGCTCGGCGCCCGCGCGGTGAAGGTCTTCCCGGCCGCACAGCTCGGCGGCCCGGCGTTCCTCAAGCAGGTCCTGGCACCGCTCGACTTCGTGGACGTGATCCCCACGGGCGGCATCGGCGTCGACGACGCGTCCGACTACCTCGCGGCCGGAGCGGTCGCGGTCGGGCTCGGCTCCCCGCTCGTCGGCGACGCCCTGACGAGCGGTGACCTCGACGCCCTCCGGACCCGGGCCGGACGACTCGTGGCCGGGCTCGCACGGTGACCGACCCGGCGCAGGTCCTCCTCCGCGGTGGCAGCGTCGTCGGTGCCGACGGTGCCGACGGTGCCGACGGTGCCGTGCGCGCTGACGTGCTCGTCGCGGACGGTCGGATCGTCGCCGTCGGCACCGACCTCGACGTGCCGACCGACGTCGCCACGATCGACTGCGGCGAGCGCCTCGTGCTCCCCGGGTTCGTGGACGCACACTCGCACGGCGGCTCGCTCGTGTTCGACGACGCCGTGCAGACCGCGCTGCTCCGACAGGGCGTCACGACGATCGTCACCGGGCAGGACGGCGTCGGCCCCGCTCCGGGCGACGGCGGCTACGCCGACCGGTACTTCGCCGCGATCGACGGGCCCCACCCCCGGTACGACGGCGGTGGGGTGGGGGCGCTGCTCGGGACGTACGACGGCACGACGCCGGTGAACGTGGCGACCCTGGTGCCCGCCGGCACCGTCCGGCACGAGGTCGTCGGCGACGACGACCGGCCCGCGACCCCGACCGAGCTCGAGGCCATGCGTGCCATCGTGCGCCGGGGCCTGGCCGAGGGTGCGGCAGGGCTCGCGACCGGTCTCGACTACGTGCCGGGCCTGTACGCCGACACCGCGGAGCTCGCGGCGCTCTGCACGGAGGTCGCGGCCGTCGACGGACTGTACGTCTCGCACATGCGCGGCGGCTACGAGGGGAACGCCCGCGCGGGGCTGGACGAGATCGCGGACATCGTCCGGGCCTCCGGCGTGCGGGCACACGTGTCGCACCTGCACGCCCCGGTCGAGCTCGCCGTCGCCACCCTCGCCGAACTCGCGGCGACCGGGGCGCCGATGTCGTTCGACGCCTACCCGTACTCCCGCGGCTGCACGATCCTGTCGATGCTGCTGCTGCCCGCCGAGCTCGCGCGGCCCGGCACCGAGGACCTCGCCCGGGCGCTCGCCGACGACGCCGGCCGGCACCGGGTCCGGGGCGCGGTGCTGGCACGCGTGCTCGGTCGCGCCGACCTCGGGACGGACTGGGCGGACCAGATCACGCTGTCGCACGTGCCGGCCGCCGAGTTCCACGCGCTGCAGGGCCGGACGCTCGCCGAGGCCGCTGCGGCCGCGGGCACCGACCCGGTGGACCTCGCGCTCGACGTGCTCGTCGACTCGGCCCTGCAGGTCACCGTCGTGATGCGGGTCCCCCGGCCCCGGACCGCGGACGAGCTCACGCCGCTCTTCCGGCTCCCCGGGCACACGGCCGGCTCGGACGGCATCTTCGTCGGGACGCACCCGCACCCGCGGGCGTACGGCACGTTCGCGCGGTACCTGCAGGAGTACGCCGTGCCCGGACGGCTCGGCTGGTCGGAGACCGTCCGGCACCTGTCCACCACGAGCGTCGAGCGCTACCGGCTCGGGGACCGCGGCGTGGTCCGTGCCGGAGCGGTCGCGGACCTGGCGGTCGTCGACCCCGACGCGGTCACGGCCGGCTCGTCGTACGCGGAGCCGATGCGGCTGGCCGAGGGCATCGACGACGTCCTCGTCGCAGGGGTCCCGGTGCTCGCCGACGGCGCCCTGACGCACGCGACCCCCGGCGCGGGGCTCCGTCGGGACGGCTCCGGCACCGGGGGTCGGTGAAGCTTCACTCAGTGAACGCGGGCGTCACTCCGCGGTCGGCAGCACCGCGACGACGTCGATCTCGACGAGGATGTTCGCGAGGTGCGACTGCACGGTGGTGCGGACCGGGTACGGCTGCGAGAAGTGCTTCGCGTACTCCTCGTTGAAGGCCGGGAAGTCGCGGTCGGAGTGCTCGAGGTGCACGGTCGACTTCACGACGTCGTCCAGGGTCGCACCGTGCTCGGCGAGAACGGCCGCGACGTTCGCCAGCACCTGGGCGGTCTGGCCGGCGACGTCGTCGGCGATCGCCCCCGTCGCCGGGTCCTGCGGGCCGAAGCCGGCGGTGTAGATGAAGCCGTTCGCGACGATCCCCTGGCTGTACGGGCCGGCGGGCTTCGGGGCGTTGTCGGTCACGATGGCGGTCTTCGGTGCGGTGGTGTCCGGCACGGTGGCTCCTCACGGGTCGGTGGACGTGACCTCCAGGCTAGGCGGCGGCGCGGCGGTGGACCCGGCCACGCGGCCCTCCCGTTCCGTCCTGCACAACGCGATCCGTGCCTCCAGGCCGCGTGGTGAGGAACCCGCAAGCATCGCGCGTCTACGCTCGTACCGTGCCCCCTGCCATGCCCGGACATCGCGGAGAGCCGCGGTGAGTCGATTGGACGGGACCCTGACGGAGTCGATCGCGAGCGGCCGTCGTCGGCTGCTCGACCTCGTGACGAGCCTGCCGGCGTGGGCCGCCGTGCTCCTCGTGTGGACCGGCGGGCGCATCGTGTCGACGTTCTGGCTCGCACTCGCCTTCCCGCTCATCGGCCGTGCGCTGCCGGAGAACGCGATCTGGGGCAACGACCACGGCTTCCTCAACTTCTTGACGGCGTGGGACGGCCAGTACTACGAGCAGATCTCGGTGCACGGCTACCCGACGACCCTCCCGCTCGACGCCGCCGGGCACGTCGCGCAGAACGCGTGGGCGTTCCTCCCGGCGTTCCCGTTCACGATCCGGATGCTCACCGCCTCGACCGGCGTGCCGTTCGACGTCGGCGCACCCGCGATCGCCCTGCTCGCCGGACTCGTCGCGACCTACCTGCTGCACCGGCTGGTCCGCGACCGCGCCGGGTCCTCGGCCGCGATGTGGGCGGTGTTCTTCTTCACCTGCGGGCCGTTGTCGTTCCTGCTGCAGGTCGGGTACGCCGAGAGCACGTTCCTCGCACTGACGTTCGGGGCGCTCCTCGCGCTCGAGCGTCGACGGTACGGCCTGCTGACCGTCCTCGGGGTGGTCGCCGCGTTCACCCGGCCCGGGGCGCTCGCGATCCCGCTCGTGCTCGGGGTCGTCGCCCTCGTGCGGTGGGTCAGTGCCCGACGGACCGCAGGTGTCCGCTCGCTCGACGTGTTCCCGGTGGCCGAGCGCCTCCGCGTCGTCGCGGCCGGCGTGGTCATGGTGGCCGCCGGGTTCGCCTGGCCGGTCATCGCCGCGCACGTGACGGGTTCGCCGAACGCCTACCTCGAGACCGAGATGTCCTGGTGGGTGAACTTCATCGGGCGGGTCGACTTCACGCCGCTCACCCCGTGGTTCCTCATCGCCGCACGGTGGCTCGGCGTGGGCGGGGTGCTCATCGTGGTGTTCCTGCTCGTGGCGTACCCGGTGTGGCTGCTGCGCCGGTCCACCCGCCGACTGGGGTTCACGACCGTGGTGTTCTCGGCGGCGTACGCGCTGTACATCTTCGCGGTGTCGCTGCCGATGGCCTCGACGCCCCGGCTGCTGATGCCGCTCGCGCCGCTGTTCGGTTCGCCGGAGCTCGTCGCGAAGCCGTGGCTGCGGTGGACGTTCGTGGTCTGCGCCGTGCTCGGGCAGCCGGTGCTCGTCGCGGTGCTGTGGCTGCTCGGCCCGCCGTGACGCACGGGCCGAGCAGCAGACGTCCGAGCGCCGCACGCGCGAGACACCGCCGCGCGCGCGAAACACCGCCGCACGCGCGAGACACCGCCGGATTCGGCGGCGTCTCGGGCCCGGGGCGGTGTCTCGCGTATCGAGCGGCGTGCTGGCCGCGCGAGACGCCGCGCGGCGAGCACGCGCTACAGCTCGACGGTGCCGTGGTCGCCGGTGTCCGGCTGACTCTGCTTGCCGAGTGCGGCCTTGAGGGTCTGCACGAGGCTCCCCACCGGGCCGGTGTCCTGCGTCCAGTACTCGACCGAGTCACCCTCGACGGTCAGCAGCCGGATCGTCGGGTCCTCGCGGCCGTCCGGGAACCAGGCTTCCGCGAACGGTGACCACAGCTCGTCGATGACCGTGTCGTCCTGGGTGACCGTGGCGGTGCCGGCGATGGACAGGTACCCGCCCTGCGACTCGATCGCGATGTTGACGTGCGGGTTCCGGGCGATGTCCTCGACCTTCTCGCTGCCGTCCTGCACGAGGAAGCGGAGCGTGCCGTGGAACGCCTTGTCCTGCACGGCGAGGGGCCGTGCGTGCAGCTGGCCGTCCTCGCTGACGGTCGTCAGCAGGGCCGTGTGGGCTCCGTGGACGATGTCCGAGATGGCTGCGCGCTGGTCTGCCTCTGTGTCGGTCATGGTGCTCCTCTCGCGTCGTGCGCCCCGTTGTGCTCGACGTGCGGCCGGGTCTCCCCGGGGCGCGGTCCGTTCCCGCCAGTCTGCCCCTCGATGCTGGGCGCGTCCGGGTCGGCGCGGCTGGTGCCCCGCGGTCAGGCCGGTTCGCGGATGGTCGTCTCGACGTCGACGACCTGCGGGATCCGCGGCATCGACGCGAACCCGAAGGCCACGGGCGGGTCGAGCGGCGCCAGGGACCCGAGCGGCTCCCCCGCCCAGGTCCCCCGCACGCCGGTGACGTCGTGCGCCCCGGTCACGCCGTAGTACTCGCGTCGGCCGTTCCCGGCGGAGCCCGCCGTGCCCGACCCCGGCGCCAGCAGCCGCGCCACGGGGTCGATCACCGCGAGCCACCGGGGGTCGCGGGCGATGGGCTTCGGGACGATGCGGAGCACCCGGCCGAGCGGGGAGATCGTGCCGACGTCGATCGAGGCCTGCAGCGCGCCGGCGGAGAGCTCGATGCCGCTCGAGGTCCGACGGGCGGACACGTCGACGACCGAGACCGTGTCGAACCGGTAGGTGCCGGACACGTAGGCGGCGACGATCTCGTCCGGGGCGAGCAGGACGCTCGTGCCGTCGGGCAGTTCGAGGAACACGTCGGTGAACGCACCGAACGGCGAGCGCTCCCACATGCCCACGACGATGCGCACGCCGGACGTCGTGCCGACGCCCGTGATCCGGCCGCGGAACCGACGCTCGACGGGGGACGGGGCGGGGGTGGGCGACATGCCCTGGACCGTACCCGGCGCCCCCGTGAGCGGCGTCGGTGGGGCGAGGCGCGCCTCCCGGCCGACCCAGGCGACCACCCGTCGTGCGAAAGCGACAGGTTCCCGCGTCACGACGGCGGGAACCTGTCGCTTTGGCGGAAGCCTCAGGCGACCGGGACGGGCTCCGCCAGCAGCTCCCGCACCCGCGGGGCGACCTGCGTGCCGTACAGCTCGATCGACCGCATCATGTCGTCGTGCGGCAGGCGACCCGTCGCGTACCGCATGTCGAAGCGGGTGACACCGAGGATCCGCATGTTCCGCGCGATCTTCCGCGCGACCGTCTCCGGCGACCCGACGTAGAGCGACCCGCCGGCCGACAGCCCGGCTCGGTACCCCGCGACGTCGAGGGGCGGCCAGCCGCGCTCGGCACCGAGCCGGTCGGTGACGGCCTTGTGGTACGGCCAGTAGCGCTCGGCCGCCTCCTCGTCGGTGGCGGCGACGAACCCGGGCGAGTGCATCGCGATCGGCTGCTGCGGCAGGTCGAGCTGCGCGAGCGCCTGGCGGTACAGGCGTGAGAACGGGGCGAACTGCGCGGGCTGCCCGCCGATGATCGCGAGGAACAGCGGCAGACCGTAGGACGCGGCACGGATGACGGACTGCGGCGAGCCGCCGACGCCGACCCAGGTGGGGATGGCGCCGTGCTCGAGCTTCGGGAAGACGTCCTGGTCGGTGAGCGGTGCACGCTTCGTGCCGGACCACGTGACCGGGTCGCCGCCGCGGAGTGCGGCGAAGAGCTGGAGCTTCTCCTCGAACAGGACCTCGTAGTCGGCGAGGTCGTAGCCGAACAGCGGGAACGACTCGGTGAAGGACCCACGGCCCAGGATGACCTCCGCGCGGCCGTTCGACAGCGCGTCGACGGTGGCGAACCGCTCGTACACGCGGACCGGGTCGTCGCTCGACAGGACGGTCACCGCGCTGCCCATCCGGATCCGCGAGGTCCGAGCGGCGATCGCGGCGAGGACCACCTCGGGTGCGCTCACCACGAAGTCGGCGCGGTGGTGCTCCCCCACGCCGATGAAGTCGATGCCGACCTGGTCGGCGAGGACGGCCTGGTCGACGACGTCGCGGATGCTCTGCGCGTCCGACTTGACGCTGCCGTCGGCGAGCTCGGTCACGTCGCCGAACGTGTCGAGGCCGAGCTGCACGGGGCCGACCCGCTCGGGTGCGGGCGGCGGGACGTCCGAGGGGCGGTCGGTGCCGAATGCGTTGCTCATGGGTCCTCCTGCTGGCTGCGGGTGTGACCGCCGCCGTTTTCATGCGTTTGCATCAAACTACCACGGGGGTCGCGACACCACCAGGGTCCGCGTGTACGGTCCCCCGCATGCCGCAGATCCCCGACCAGACCGGCCGCCGCATCGTCGTCACGGGCGCGAACAGCGGAACCGGCAAGGAGACCGCCACCCGCCTCGCCGCCGCCGGAGCGTCCGTGGTCCTCGCCGTCCGCACGCCCTCGAAGGGCGAGGACGCAGCCGCCGCCATCCGGTCGGCCCACCCGGACGCCGACGTCGAGGTGCGCGAGCTCGACCTCGCCGACCTCGCGAGTGTCCGGCGGTTCGCTGCCGGCATCCTCGCGGAGGACCGGGCACTCGACGTCCTCGTCAACAACGCCGGCGTGATGGCGCCACCGAAGCGCTTCGAGACCGTCGACGGCTTCGAGCTGCAGTTCGGCACGAACTTCCTCGGGCCGTTCGCCCTGACCAACCTGCTGCTCCCCGCGCTCCTCCGCTCGCCCGACTCCCGCGTCGCGACGATGTCGAGCATCGCCGCCGTCCCCGGACGGATCCGGTTCGACGACCTGCAGTGGGAGCGCGGCTACAACGGCTGGCGCGCCTACGCCCAGTCGAAGCTCGCCGACCTCCTGCTCGCGCTGCACCTGCACCGGCTGTCCGTCGAGCTCGACTGGCCGCTCACGAGCACGGCGGCGCACCCCGGCTACACGCGGACGAACCTGCAGTCGGCCGGCCGGTCGCTGGGGCGGTCGAAGCCCGTGCGGTCCCGCAACCTCGCCCTGCCGTTCACCCAGGACGTGGAGCAGGGGTCGGAGCCGCTGCTGTACGCGGCCGTCGGTCCGAACGCGACCGGAGGGGCGTACTACGGGCCGTCGGGTGCGTTCGGTCTGACCGGTCCGACCACCACGGCGTCCGTCCCGAAGTCGGCTCGGAAGGCCGACCTGGCGCGGTCGCTGTGGGCCGTGGCCGAGGACCTCACGGGGACCGCGCCGCCCGCCTGAGACGCCGCCCTGCGGTCCGTCGGTGTCGGCGGGCGTCGGCCTGGAGGCGCGGGTCGGCTCCGCCCCGCTGCGTCAGAACCGCACGTGGTCGCGTCCGAAGGCCGTGCGCACCGCCGCCGCGATCGCCCGCTGCCCGCGGGCAGTGGGGTGCACGTCGTCCGCCTGCATCCAGTCCGCGTGCCCGCGGAGCGGCTCGCCGACGTCGACCGAGGTCCCGCCGTCTCGCTGGACGGCGGACCGGAGCGCCGCCGAGATCGACGCGAGCTGGGCGGGCGGAGCGTCCTCGTTCCAGATCGCGCTGAGGCCGACGACACGGGCGCGGGGCAGGAGTCGGTGGACCTCGGCGACGAGCTGCTCGGTGGCACCGGCGAGCTCGTCGTCGTCCTGCCCGAGGTCGTTCGAGCTCGCCTGCACCAGGACGACCGCGGGTCGGAGGTCCACGGCGCGCTCGACCAGCTGCTCGTACGTGCTGCCGCAGTCGTCGTCGTCCCCCTCGGTCAGCACGCCGGCGCCGTCGCACGACAGGTTCGTCAGCTGCCACCGCTCGCTCCGGGCGAGGAGCTCGGGCCAGGCCTGCTCGGCGGACAAGCCGTGCCCGCCGCTGATCGAGTCGCCGATCACGACGACGCGGGCACCGGAAGCGTCGTCCCACGACCGGGCAGCGCGTGCGGTCGGCGTCGGGGCCGCGTCCGAGGTCGGGGCCGCGGCGACGGACGCGTCCTCGGAGCACGCGGCCAGTCCGAGCACCGCGACGACCGCCACGACGGCGGTCAGCACGGAACGCGTCCCGGAGAGCACACCTGGACGCTACGCGCGGCGGCCATGACGCGGCCGGTCACCCGCTGTGGGCCGGTTCAGGCGTGGTGCAGCTCCACCGACCCGTCGAGCCGCCCCGGTTCGGTGAGCCGCGCGTGCTGCAGGACCGTGCGCTCGGGTCCCACCGCCGCTGCCACGATCGAGAGCGTCGCGAAGTGGCCGTCCCGTTCGTGCGCGTCGCGGAGGATCGCGTCCGGGTCGTCGGCGGGCAGCACGGCCGACTCGGCGAGCAGGCCGAACCACCCGCTCCACCCGTCACCCGCGTCGTCGCCGGCGTCCGCGGTGCGGAGCTCGTCGAACGGCCCGAGCACGGGCGGACCGGTCGGCGCCTCGACGCCCCGGAAGGCCTCGAGCCACCGGCCGATGCGCGGCGCCGCGGGGTCGTCGGGTTCACCGTGCGTGACCATGTGCACGCCCGGTCCGAGCTCGGTCGTGCGGACCCGGGAGCCGTCCCACGTCAGGACCTCGGCGCCCGAGGCCGTCGCGCGCACCAGGTTGAACGCCCGCGTCGTCGGCACCGTGCCGTCGTGCCCCGGGAGCACACCACCGACGGCGTCGAGCGGCACGATCCCGCGGGTCGCCCAGGTGCCGTCGGCGCTCGGGACGTCCTCGCCGCGGTTCAGGACGACCGCGAGCCCGGCCCGGTCGGACGCCGCGAGCCACGCACCCCCGGCCGAGCGGTCGCGGACGCCGCGGATCGCCGGGTCGCGCTCCGGCCACCACGCCGCCGGCGGGTCCCACGGACGCTCGGGCGACTCGTCGCGGAGCGCGAGCATCGTGACGGGCCACGCGGACCCCGGGTCGACGCGGACGACGACGGTGCACATGGGATCGATCCTCGCACGCCGCTCCGGGTAGCGTGACGGACGTGAACGCAGCAGCAGCAGAGCGCCGCCTGACCGTCGTCGTGGGGATCACCGGGGGCATCGCCGCCTACAAGGCCGTCGGCGTCGTCCGCGACCTCGTCAAGCGCGGCCACGACGTGCACGTCGTCCCGACCGAGGGCGCGCTGCAGTTCGTCGGCCTGCCCACGCTCGAGGCGCTCAGCCGGAACCCGGTCACCACGAGCGTCTTCGAGGACGTCGCCGAGGTCCGGCACGTGTCGCTCGGCCGGCGCGCGGACCTGATCGTCGTCGCCCCGGCCACCGCCGACACCCTCGCCCGGATGACCGCGGGCCTGGCGGGCGACCTGCTCGGCACGACCCTCCTGGCCACCGATGCACCCGTCGTCGTCGCACCCGCGATGCACCCGCAGATGTGGGAGCACCCGGCGACGACCGCCAACGTGGCCGTGCTCCGGGACCGCGGCGTCCGGTTCGTCGGACCCGTCGTCGGCGCCCTGACCGGTGACGACGCGGGCATCGGTCGGATGGCGGAGCCTGAGGACATCGTGGACGCCGCGCTCGCCGTGGTCGGAGGCGACCCGGGATCCCCGGCCACCCCCTCCGGCACGGTCGCCCGGGGCGAGCAGGGCGACCTCGCCGGCGTGCGCGTCGTCGTCAGCGCCGGCGGCACCCGGGAACCGTTCGACCCGGTCCGCTTCGTCGGGAACCGCTCGAGCGGACGACAGGGACTCGCGATCGCCGCCGACGCCGCCGGGCGCGGTGCCACGGTGACCGTGGTCGCGGCCAACGTCGACGCGGGGCTGACCGGGGGTCTCGACGCGACGATCGTGCCCGTCGGGTCGGCGCTCGAGCTCGCCGAGGCGGTGCACGCGGCGGCAGCCGAGGCCGACGTCGTCGTGATGACCGCCGCCGTCGCCGACTACCGTCCGGCCGAGGTCCGCCCGGACAAGCTCAAGAAGGAGGCGCAGGGCGACACCATGACGCTCGAGCTCGTCCGGAACCCCGACGTCCTCGCCGACCTCGTCGCGGCTCGGCGCACCGGGCAGATCATCGTCGGGTTCGCGGCCGAGACGGAGCCCGACCGCGCCGCCCGTCTCGAACTCGGCCGCGCCAAGATCGCCCGGAAGCCGGCCGACCTGCTCGTGGTGAACCACGTCGGCTGGTCGGCGGGCTTCGAGCGCGAGGAGAACGCCATCGAGGTGCTCGTACCCGGCGGCGAGGTCGTCCGGGAGACCTCCGGCACCAAGGCCGAGGTGGCGACGGCGATCCTCGACCTCGTCGCGACCGCGCTGACCTGAGCACGCACCGACCTGAGCGCTCTCCGGACGCGTCGAGGGTCGCACGGGCACGATGGGGGCATGCGACGACGCGAGCGTCAACGACGCGCCACCCGGACCGCCACCCTCCTCGCCGTCGTGCTGGGCGGGGCCGGCGTCACCCACTTCCTGCGGCCGAAGGGCTACGACCGGATCGTGCCGGACACGCTGCCCCCACGGCTGACCACACTGGCCTCCGGTGCCGCCGAGCTCGGCATCGCGACCGGCCTCGCGATCCCCGCGACGCGTCGGGCAGCGGGGTGGGCCGCGGCGGCGCTGTTCCTGGCGGTCTTCCCCGCGAACGTCAAGATGGCGAACGACCTCCTCGACAGTCCCCGCTCGACACGGGCCGCGCGACTCGTGTCCGTCCTCCGGCTGCCGCTGCAGGCACCCCTCGTCGCCTGGGCCGTGCGCGTCGGCCGCCACGCGCCGAAGCGGTGACCGAGCCGGCGCGTGCCCGGGCCGCGGTGCCGCTGCTGCACCGGCCCGTCACGGTGCACGCCTGGGAGGACATCGTGTTCGCGCACTGGCGGCACGACCCGGAGTCCCTGGCACGACTGGTCCCGCGCGGCACCCGCCCGGACGTGGTCGACGGCAGTGCCTGGGCCGGGCTGTCGGCGTACGTCTTCCGCGAGACGCGCGTGCCGCCGTTCCCGCCCTCGGGTCGGCTCGGCACGATGACCGAGGTCACGATCGAGATCCTGACGATCGACGACCACGGGCGCCGCGGCGTCGTCTACCGCACCGTGGACACCGCGAACGTGCCCGCCATCGTCGCCGCGCACGCGCTGCTCGGGGTTCCGTACACGTTCGCGCACGCCCGGGCCCGCCGTCGTGGGGACACCATCGCGCACCACTCGGTCCGACACCCCGCGCGTGCGCTGCACCCGATCCGCTGGCTGCGCGGTCACGGGACACGGCCGGGAGGAGCGGTGCAGCCCCGCCACGAGGCCACCGTCCGCGTCGTGGCCGGCCCGGCCGTCGACACACCGCTCGCCACGGAGCTCACGACGCGCGAGGGCATCCACGCACGGCACCTCGCTCAGACCGTCTTCTGGCAGCGCCAGCACCCGCCGCTCGAGATCCGGTCGGCGCGGCTCGAACGACTCGAGGGCGACCTGCCCGACGCGGTCGGCATGCCCGGACTCCTCGACCGCACCCCGGACTCGCTGCTCGTCGTGGACCGCACCACCGTCCGGTACGGCTGGGGAGACGTGGTCCGGTGACCGACGACCCGCACCACCTCGAACGGTTCGTCCGCGCGCAGGACGGCGTGCACGGGACCGCGCTCGCCGAGCTCCGGCACGGCCGGAAGACCTCGCACTGGATGTGGTTCGTGTTCCCGCAGCTCGCCGGGCTCGGCCGGAGCGCGACGGCGCAGCAGTACGCGCTCGACGGCACCGCCGAGGCGCGCGCGTACCTGGCGCACCCCGTCCTCGGCCCGCGACTCCTCGAGGCGACCGAGGCGGCGGCGACCGCACCCGCGCGATCGGCCGACGAACTGCTCGGCGGTGTCGACGCCCTGAAGCTCCGGTCGTCGATGACGCTGTTCGCCCGGTCGGCGGACGACCCCGAGCCGTTCCGCGCCGTTCTGGCACGCTGGTACGCCGGGACCGAGGACCCGGTGACGCTGCGGCTGCTGCGCCTCGACGAGTGACGTCGTCCGACCTCGTGACACTCCCCGATCCGATCGGAACGCCGTTCTTATATCAGGTACGGTGAACCACGCGACCGTACCGAACGGTCGGTCGCCCGACCCGATCCCTTCCGCCACGATCCCGAAGGAACCCGCATGCCGGTCCCCAGCAGCGCACCGACCGAGCACCAGCTGCTCCGCGACACCGTCCGCCAGAAGATCCACGACGCCATCATGGACGGCACGCTGGAGCCCGGTGAGCGTCTCAACGACGACGAGCTCATCTCGTGGCTCGGTGTCTCCCGCACACCCATCCGCGAGGCCCTGAGCCAGCTCGCCCGCGCCGGCCTCATCGAGATGGCGCCGAACCGGTACACGCGCGTCACGACGCCGAACCCGACCGAGGTGGTCGAGGCGCTGCAGACGCTCGGCGTGCTGTTCGGCGGGGTCGTCCGCCTGGCGGTCCCACTGCTGGGCGCGAGCGCGAAGAAGAAGATCCTCGCCCAGCTCGACGCCACCATCAAGGACTACGAGCAGCACGACGTCGCGGCCGTCAACCACGACGCGCTCGGGGTGTTCGCCCTGTACGTCGACGAGTGCGGCAACGAGAACCTGCAGCGCGTCTGCCGGGACACGATGGACGGGCTCGCGTTCCGCCTGCGCCTGCCGAACCTCGACGAGCTCGTCGACTGGGACCAGATGACCGAGGACTTCCGCCGTCTGCGCGAGGCCACGGCCTCCGGCGACAACGTCGCGGCGGAGCTCGCGACCGAGGCGATCCACCTCCTGCCGGGCGAGAAGCGCTGAACAGCTGAACCGCCGTACAGGAACCCGCCCGTCTCGCCCACGCGAGGCGGGCGGTCCTCGTTCCCCGCGCCTCCAGGCAGTCGCCGTCCGCGCCTGCGCGACGCTCCCAGTCATGCGCTCCGGCGAGCCGGTAGCATCGGCGCGACCGCCCGCCAGACCACCCGGAGCACCGCATGAGCAACCGCCGACCGGACCGTACCGAGATCGCCGCGCGCCTCGCCGCAGCGGTCGGCCGGATCAACCGACGGGCACGCACCGACTCGGCCGCGCTCGGCTACGGGATCGTCTCCGCACTCGCCACGATCCAACGAGAGGGCCCCCTGCGTCCCGGCGACCTGTCGCGGATCGAGGTCGTCACGAAGCCGACGATGACGCGGATCCTGACCGAGCTCGAGCAGCGGGGGTTCATCGAGCGCGAGGCCGATCCGCGGGACGGTCGCGCCTTCATGGTCACCGCCACGCCGGAGGGCATCGCCGCCGTCGAGCGTGCGCGGTCCGACCGCACCGGGATCGTCGCGGAACTCATCGCGGAGCTCCCCGAGCCGGACGTCGACGCGATCGCCGCGGCACTCGACGCCCTCGAACGTGTGGCCCAGGGCGACCGCACCCAGGAAGCTCACACCTCCCAGGCCTGATCGGGTCGTTACCGAACCGTTACGAACGGGTGGACGGACGGTTCTGCCAGTCAGTCTGGACGGTGCGTCCAGGATGACGGGTCATCGTTTCGTCTTCGCCCATCGGCGGCCACCCCACGGTCGCCGGCCGGCGGACGGACGGGCCCCACACCACCGTCCGGTCCTCCCCCGGCTCGCGAGCTCCGACGACGGACGTCACACGTCCGACACCCCTGCGCGCTCCCATCACCCGCGTGCACCGTCCCGAGCTGCGCACCACGAGCCGGCCGACCACCGGAATCGATGACAGGACGCAACACCGACCTCCCCACCACCACGGCCTCGACCCGACGTGAGGCCCTGAACTCCCCCAACCGGCGGCTCCGCCGTGCGCTCCGTCGCCCCACCACGTTCATCGTGGGCGGCGCAGCGGTCCTCGCCGTCGCCGGCGGCATCGCGACCGTCGGCACACAGCCCGCGATCGGCGAAGCCCTCGGCATGCCGAGCGCCAGCGCCACCACCGCACCGGCACTCGAGGGGACCGCGCTCGACCGGGCCCAGGCCGCCGCGACCATCGCCACCGCGCAGACCATCGTCGAGACCGCGAACGACAAGACCGACACGGCGACCCTCGAGCGGCGCATCGACTCGCTCGACGACTACCGGAAGCTCTCCGGTGCCGCGCTCACGTCGCGGATCTCCTCGACGGTCGACGCCACCACCGACGTCGCGAACGCCAGCGCCACCCAGGACAAGCGCGACGCCGACGCGAAGGCCGCCGCCGAAGCCGCAGCGCGGAAGGCAGCGGCCGAGCGCGCAGCGGCAGCCGAAGCGGCGCGCAAGCAGGCCGCCGCGAACACCGTCGAGGGTGCGAAGGCCACGGCCAGCTCCCTCGCGGCGTCGAAGTACGGCTGGGGTTCCGACCAGTTCCAGTGCCTCGACAGCCTGTGGACCAAGGAGTCCGGCTGGAACTACCAGGCCGTCAACGCGAACGGCGGCGCGACCGGCATCCCGCAGGCCCTGCCCGGCTCGAAGATGGCGACCATCGCCGCGGACTGGCGCACCAACGCCACGACGCAGATCACGTGGGGGCTGCAGTACATCAGCGCCTCCTACGGCACGCCCTGCGCGGCGTGGGCGCACTCGCAGGCGTCGAACTTCTACTGACGCGCCGCCTGAGCAGCGCGCACAGAACGGCCCCGGGATCGCTCCCGGGGCCGTTCGTCGTGTAGGCATACCGGGTGACCACCATCGGACTCCGCCGCATGGCGCCCCGGGACCCCGCCGAGGGACACCGCGCCGCAAGCCCCCTCGAGCTCCTCTTCGACCTGGTGTTCGTCGTCGCCGTGGGGTTCGCCGCCTCGAACCTGCACGAGATCGAGGCGGAGGGGCACGTCTCCTCTGCCGTGGTCTCGTACGCCTTCGTGTTCTTCGCCATCTGGTGGGCCTGGATCAACTTCACGTGGTTCGCCACGTCGTTCGACACGGACGACTGGCTCTACCGCGTGATGACGTTCGTGCAGATGGCCGGCGTGCTCGTGCTCGCCGCCGGGGTCCACGCGGCGATGGTCGAGGGCTCAACCGCGATCGTCGTCCTCGGCTACGTGGTGATGCGGCTCGCCCTGGTCGGTCAGTGGCTCCGCGCTGCCGCGTCCTCGCCCGAGTACCGACGCACGGCCCTGCGGTACGCCGCGGGGATCGTGGTCGTCCAGGTCCTCTGGGTGGTCGGGCTCCTGCTGCCGCACGACGTGGGGTGGGCGGTGATCCCGGTGCTCATCCTGCTCGAGGTCCTCGTCCCGCCGTTCGCCGAGGCCGGCACCCGCACGACCCCCTGGCACACGCGGCACATCGCCGAGCGCTACTCGCTCTTCACGCTCATCGTGCTCGGTGAGGGACTCGTCGCCTCGGCCAACGCGGTCATCGACGGGATCGCGCACGCCGACCACCTGGCGTCGCTCCTCGTCCTCGCCGCGTGCGGGCTGGTGATCGTCGCCGGTCTCTGGTGGATCTACTTCTCGCGGGAGCAGCACGACCACATCCGCTCGCTGCCGACGGCGCTCGTCTTCGGCTACGGCCACTACCTCGTGTTCGCCGCCGCCGGCGCGCTGCCAGCCGGCATCGAGGTCGCCGTCAGCGCCGACGCGGGCGAGGCGGACCTGTCCCACGCGACCGTCGCGGCCACCATCGCGGTGCCGGTCGCGCTCTTCGTGCTCGCGATCTGGGCACTCGCGCTGCGACCGTCGCTGCGCACCGGGTGGAACGTCGTCGTCGTCGTGCTCGCGCTCGCGGTGCTCGCGAGCATCGCGGTGCCCGCGATCTCGCTGGTCGCGACGGCCGTGCTCGTCGCGGCGATCGTGGTGGTCCTGGAGGTCGCGGACCGCGGACGGTGACCCGGTGACGGACGGGAGGAGCGGTGCGGTGCCGCCCCGCGCCTCCAGTCTGCAGGGTGGTGACGTCAGCCGACGCGCGCGACCCGGACGTCCACGCGGCTGAGCGGGAGACCGTGCGCGGTCGCCGCCGCGAGCGCCGCGAGGTGCGCCGCACGCGCCGTCTCCGGCGCGGGGACCGAGCCGTCGGTGCCGATCACGATGCGGAGGACATCGTCGTCGAGGACGACCCGCGCGATCGTCGACCGGGTCGCGAGGTTCTTGGCCGCGGTCACGGTGCTCCCGAGGGTCGGGCGGGCGCGGTAGAGGTCGGCCACACCGGGGACGGCCAGGACGGCTTCCTCGACGGCTGCGAAGGTCTCGTCGTGGTCGCTCATGCCCGGTCCTCCTCGGTGTCCTCTGGTGCGACGGTGTCGTCACTCGTCGGTGGTGGGAGCAGGTCGCGGACGACCACGTCGACGGCCTCCACCAGCAGGTCGGTCTGGGTGGCGAGCACCTGCCCGACGGTCTCGCGGACGTCGGCGGCGACCCGCTGGATCGTCGAGCCGGCACGCACCGCGATCTCGACGACGATCCGGACCGGTGCGCCGAGCTCGGTGACGTCGCCCTCGAGCGTGCACCGCGCGACGAGCGCATCGGGGACGGCGTCGCCGGCGGTCCGGACGAGGGAGCGGATGGCACCCTCGGTCATCACGGGCCGCTCGGTCGGCGCCGCCGGGCGGAGCGGGACGTCGCGACCGGCGCGGGCCTCGAGCGAGATGTTCGCGAGCACCCCGCTGATCCAGGACTCGTCGGCCGGGGCTTCCTGCTCGGCTGCGGCCTCGAGCGAGCCGAGCGAGGAGTGCCGGAGCCGCACGATCGCGGCGAGGGCGTTCTGGCAGGCTGCGGAGTCGTCGATGCTCGGGTCGGCCGGCTGCATGCCGGCGTCGAGGTAGTCGGCGAGCTCGTCGATCGTGTGCCCGTCGAGGTCGTCGGGCTCGAGCGACTCGAGCCCGACGGTGTCGCGGTCGGTCATCGCCATCCCTCCATCAGACGGATCATGTTCTTCCTCGCCCGGGACAGGAGTCCGCGGACCGTCGAGGCGGGGAGGTCCAGTTCCTCCGCTATCGCCTCGTAGGAGTACTCGAGCACTTCCTTCATCACCCAGCACCGTCGTTGCGCCTCCGGCAGTTCGGCGAGCGCCGTCTCCACCGCCTCTTCGCGGGAGCGTGCCTCGGCCACGCGTTCCGGGGCGTCGGCCGCCGGTGCGGCGACCTCGAGCTCGGTGACGTCGTCGTGGAACCGGCGAGCCCGGATCCGGTCGATGCACTTCCGGCTGAGGATGCGCATGAGCCATGCCTTGACGCGTGCACCGTCGTCGAGCCGGTCGAGCCGGTTCCAGGCGGTGATGAAGGTCTCCTGCACGACGTCGTCGAGTTCGTCGGTCGAGCCGAGGGTCCGTCGCGCGTAGGCGCGCAACAGCGGTGTGTACCGGCGGATGAGGACCTCGAACGCCCGAACGTCGCCGTCGGACGAGCGACCTGCGAGGACGGCGTCGTCGAGATCGGTGAGGGGCTGGTGGTGCACGCTTTCCTTCTACTGGTGGTGGATGGGGTTCAGCTGGGCGCGGACGACCTTCATCGGTCCGACGGGCCTCGCCGAGAGCGCACGGACCCGGGCCTGTGCGAGCAGGTGCTGTGGCGCGATCCGTCCGTGGGACGTCGCGTGGCGCGCATCGGTGTCGGTGTCGGGCATCTGGGCTCCTCGGGTGGACCGCGCGTTCGGGGTCCGTCACCGATGAGACGTGTGTCGGAGGTGGATCGTCACACTTCTGCGCACGCCGATTCTGCGGCAGGCTGGGGGCATGTCGCTCGTCACCGCCGTCTGCCGCGTCGACCGCCTGCTGCCCGACTCGGGCACGATCGGGATCACCGCGATCGACAAGCGTCCCGTCGACGGCGCGGTCCGCGTGCGTCCGCTCGGGCTGTACGCCGACGTGCAGGCCGACCGGAAGCACCACGGCGGCGAGGACCAGGCGGTGTACGCCTACGCCGACGAGGACGCCGCGTACTTCGCCGAGCTGCTCGACCGCGAGGTCCCGCCCGGGCTGTTCGGCGAGAACCTGCGGACCTCGGGCATCGACGTCACCGGCGCCGTCACGGGCGAGCGCTGGCGGATCGGGGAGACCCTCGAGCTCGAGGTCACGATCCCGCGGAACCCGTGCGGCACCTTCGCCCGGCGCATGCGGGTCGACAAGTGGGTCAAGCGGTTCACCGAGGAGGGGCGCCCCGGGGCGTACCTCCGGGTGCTGCACTCCGGACCGGTCTCGGCCGGCGATCCGATCGTCGTCACGCACCGGCCGGACCACGGCGTCACGATCGGGCAGATCTTCAGCGGGTTGACGCCCGAGCAGGCGCAGGCGGTGCTGTCGTCCGGCCGTGGGGCCGGCGGCGGGCCCGGCACGGGCGGCCTCGCCCCGAAGGTGGTCCGGGACGTGTCGAAGGTGCTGGCCCGCGCGAGCGTCTGAGCGCACGCCTGCGCCCGCGCCCGCGGCCGCGTCAGTCGGTCTGCGTGCGCCGGAGCGGGTCGATCGGGCGCTTCGCCCGCGGGAGCCCCGCCACCACGAGTTCGTAGGCATTGGCGACGAGGTCCTCCACCAGGGTCTCGTCGATGCCGTCCCCGGGCGACAGCGTGATCCAGTGCTGCTTGTTCATGTGCCAGCCCGGCGTGATCTCGTCGTGGTCGCGCACGAGCGAGGCACCGTGTGGCGGCGCGCACTTCAGGTTGACGATCGGCACACCCCGCAGCTCGGACGTCATCACGAACATCTTGCCGACGACCTTGTAGACGAACGCGCCCTCGCCGAAGGGCTGCGTCTCCGCCACCGCGGGCAGGCCCATCGCAGTGCGGGCCGCGACCTCGTGCAGGGTCTCGCCGTCCATGCGTCCAGCATGCCTCGTTCTGGGGTGGGAGGAACCGCGCCTTGCTGACGTACCCTCAGGCCGTGAACCTCACCCGAACCCGTCTCGTCCGCTCGCTCGGCATCGCCGCCGCGGCGACCGCCCTCGCCGCGTCCGTCGTCGTCGGCGGAGCCTCGACCGCGCAGGCCGCTCCGACCGTCTACAAGAACTGCACCGCCGTGCAGAAGGTGTACTCGGGCGGGATCGCGAAGAAGTCGGTCACGAAGAACAAGGTGACCTCGAAGGGGAAGTCCACCTACCGCGCGCTCAAGGGCACCGTGAAGAAGGACGACGCGCTCTACAACGCGAACAAGAAGATGGACGCGGACGCCGACGGGATCGCCTGCGAGAAGAGCTGACCGCCGCGGTCCGGACTGCTTCGCGCCGGGCCGCGCCGGCCCGCCCGCCCGCCCGCCCGTCAGAGGGTGGGAACGCCCTCGTGCCCCGAGCGCGGACGCGCCGTCCCGGCCACACCGGTGACGACCGAGCCCGCGGGCACGTCCTTCGTCACCACGGTGTTCGCACCGACGACCGAGTCCGCACCGACCGTGATCGCGCCGATCAGGGACGACCCCGCTCCGAGCACGACCCGGTCCCCCACCGCGGGGTGCCGACGAGCGCCCGGTCCGTGGTCGCCACCACGGCCGCCCAGCGTCACACCGTGGAAGATCACGACGTCGTCGCCGACCACCGCGGTCTCCCCGATCACGACCCCCATGCCGTGGTCGATGAAGAAGCGTCGGCCGATCCGGGCACCGGGGTGGATCTCGATGCCCGTCACCGACCGCGCAACCTGACCGATGACCCGCGCCGCGAACCGGGACCCTGGGAGCCCCCGCGCGATCCACAGCCGGTGCGTCAACCGGTAGGTCCAGATGGCGTGCAGCCCCGAGTACACGATCGCGTTCTCGAGGTCACCGCGGGATGCGGGATCACCGCGGCGTGCTGCGGCCAGGTCCTCCCGGACAGAACGCAGCACGCCTCGTCGGACGGGACGGCTCACGCAGTGAGTCCCTCGAAGAGCACGGTCGACAGGTAGCGCTCACCGGTGTCGCACACGATCGCGACGACGCGCTTGCCCGCGTTCTCGGGGCGTGCGGCGATCTCGATCGCGGCGTGGATGATCGCGCCGGAGGAGATGCCCGCGAGGATGCCCTCCTGCGTGCCGAGGTCACGGGCGACGCGGAGTGCGTCGTCGAGCTCGACGTCGAACACCTCGTCGATGACCGACTGGTCGAGGACCTCGGGGATGAAGTTCGCGCCGATGCCCTGGATCTTGTGCGGGCCGGCCTTGCCCTCGGTCAGCAGCGGGGAGTCCTTCGGCTCGACGGCGACGATCTGCACGCCGGGCACCCGCTCCTTGAGCACCTGACCGGCACCGGTGATCGTGCCGCCGGTGCCGACACCGGCGACGAACACGTCGACGTGCTCCTCGGTGTCGCGGAGGATCTCCTCCGCCGTGGTCTTCCGGTGGATCGCCGCGTTCGCCGGCGTCTCGAACTGGTGTGCCAGGATCGCACCCGGCGTCTCGGCGACGATCTGCTCGGCCTTCGACACGGCGCCCTTCATGCCCTCCGACCCCGGCGTGAGGACGATCTCCGCCCCGTACGCGCGGATCAGGGCCCGACGCTCGACGCTCATCGTCTCGGGCATCGTGATGACGACCCGGTACCCGCGAGCGGCACCGACGAGGGCGAGCGCGATGCCCGTGTTGCCGGAGGACCCCTCGACGATGGTCCCGCCGGCCTGCAGTTCGCCGGACTCCTCGGCCGCGTCGATGATCGCGACGCCGAGGCGGTCCTTCACGCTCGCGCCCGGGTTGTAGAACTCGAGCTTCGCCAGGATCTCGGCCCCGCCCGCCTTCGGCAGGCGGTTCAGCCGCACCAACGGCGTGTTCCCGAACGCCTGCGAGATGTTGTCGTGGATCGTGCCGCTCATCGGTACCGTCCTCTTCGGGTCAGGTCGCGTGCCTCCCCCACTGGAGGCACGGCGTGCGCTGTGATCCTAGCGATCCGACCCGGCGTGTCCCTGTCCGGTGACGCACGCGCGTTCCGCGCGTACCTCGCTCCGCAACGACGAGGAGGTCGCCATGTCCGAGGAACAGCAACCCGACGTCGCCCCACCGGTCATCGACCGCGCCGCGTTCGACGAGGCGCTCGCGGCACAGGTGCAGGACGAGAAGGAACTCACGCGCCACGGCGACCGTGTCGCAGCGGCCCGACGGTGGCTGCCGATGGTCCGCGTCGACGACTACGAGTTCGCCGGCCCCGACGGCCCCGTGCGGAGAAGCTCGAGGCCTGGCGGGAACAGCACGGATGGCCGCACACGTGGGTGTCCTCGGGCGCGACGACCTACCCCGACGACTGGGGCTGGACCGTGCACAGCGACGACTGGGACGGCCCGGTGCCCGGCTACTCGTACTACCTGCTGCGGGACGGCGTGCCGTACCTGACGTACGCGACCGGTTCGCGCGGCACGGAGGCGATCCTCCCCGTGGCGCACATCATGGACCGCACGGCGTACGGGCGGCAGCAGGACTGGGAGGACAGCCCCGACGGCTGGCCGCAGTACCCCACCTACGGTTGAGGCTTCGGTCGCCCCGGGTGGCCCGGCCCACCGCAAAGCGACACGATCCCGCCGAACTCTCGCGTCACTCTGTCGCCTCCGCGGGACGGACCGCGACCAGACCCGGGAGACTGTCGCTTCGGCGGCGCGGAACGATCGGCACCCGCGACCAGCGGCTGCGACCCGGGCCGACGCTCGCGCTGAGCGACAGTTCTCGCAGTCGGGGGCCCGAGAAGTGTCGCGCAGCGCGAGACTCGGCCAGCGCGAGACTCGGCCAGCGCGTCAGCGCACGAACGCCGTGCGCGCGAACCGCTCGTCGGTCGCCTCGAGCACCCGCAGCACGTTGCCGCCCGCCAGCGCCCGGAGATCCGCCGGACCCCACCCGCGCCGCTGGAGCTCCGCCGCGAGCACCGGGTACCGCGACACGTCCCGCAGGTCCGGCGGCAGCACCGGGGTGCCGTCGTAGTCCCCACCGAGGCCGACGTGCGCCGCGCCGGCCACGTCGCGCGCGTTCTCGACGTGGTCCGCGACGTCGGAGACGGTGACGGGCGGCGCGTCCTCCGACGACCCGGCGGCGAACCACTCCGCGTACGCCGCGGAGACGAACTGCGGCACGAACGTGATCATCACGACGCCGCCGTTGTCCGCCAGGCGGGCGAGCACGTCGTCGGGCACGTTCCGCGGGTGGTCGTTCACGGCGACGGTCGAGGAGTGGCTGAAGACCACGGGCTGCGACGCGACGTCGAGGGTGTCGCGCATCGTGGTCGGCGCGGTGTGGGACAGGTCGACGAGCATGCCGATGCGCTCCATCTCGGCGACGACCTCGCGCCCGCGGTCCGTGAGTCCGCCGTGCGGGTGCGCCCCCGTCGCCGAGTCGGCCCACGGGGTGTCGTCGTTGTGCGTCAGGGTCATGTACCGGACGCCGAGCCGGGCGAGGTCGCGCAGGACGGCGAGGTCGTCACCGATCGAGTGCCCGCCCTCGGCGCCGAGGAGCGAGGCGATCCGGCCGGAGTCGATCGCCGCACGCACCTCGGCGGCGGTGCGTGCGAGCGCGAGGGTGTCCGGGTAGCGGTCGATGATCCGGTGCGCGACGTCGACCTGCTGCAGGGTCGCGCGCACCGGATCGGGTTCGTCGCACGGGACGAACACCGACCAGAACTGTCCGACGACGCCGCCGGCACGGAGCTTCGGCAGGTCGGTGTGGAGCGAGCCCGCTTCGGAGTCGATGCCCTCCACCCCGGAGCCGTGGGTCTCGCGGCGTTCCCAGGGCAGGTCGTTGTGGCCGTCGATGACCGGGAACGGGAGCGCGTCGAACGTCATCCCCCGACGGTACCGTCCGTCCTCGTTAGGCTCGGCAGATGGACCCCGTGACGCTCCGCACCGAACGGCTCGTGCTCTCGGTACCGGAACCCTCCGACGCCGAGGACGTCGTGGCCTACGCGAACGACCCGGACGTCATCGCGTACACCCCTGTGCCGGTTCCCTACGGCCACGCCGAGGCCCGGCAGTGGATCACCGAGGTGGTCCGCACGGGCTGGGCGGCCGACACCCGGTACGACTTCGGGATCCGCCGGGCGGACGACCTGCGGCTGCTCGGCACGATCGGCTTGTTCGGCTTCGTCGACGGCGCCGCGGAGATCGGGTACGCGATGCACCCGGACGGGCGCGGCCACGGGTTCGTGACCGAGGCCGCGGCAGCCGTCCTCGAGTGGGCGTTCGCACCGGAGCCCGACGGTCTCGGGCTCGTGCGCGTGCAGTGGCGCGCGATCGCGACGAACACGCCGTCGGCCGCGATCGCGCGGCGGCTCGGCCTCCGCTACGAGGGACGGCTCCGGTCCGGCGTGTTCCACCGCGGACAGCGCCACGACCAGCTCATCGCCGCCGCCCTGCGCGACGACGACCGGTCCACGCCCACGGTCTGGCCGACGTCGTGACGGTGTCGTTCCGGGTCGTCACCGAACTGGACGCCCCGCCGGAGCGCGCGTTCGCGCTGTCGCTCGACATCGGCGCGCACGAACGCTCGATGGCCGCTACCGACGAGCGCGCCGTGGCCGGCACGACCAGCGGCACGATCGGGCTCGGTGAGAGCGTCACCTGGCGTGCGCGGCACTTCGGGATCGTCTGGCGGATGACGAGTCGGATCACCGCCCTGGAGGCGCCCCACTGGTTCGTCGACGAACAGGTGCGTGGGCCGTTCGCTCACTTCCACCACCTCCATCGCTTCGAGCCGTCGGCTCGCGGCACACGGATGGTCGACGAGATCGAGTTCCGCGCCCCGCTCGGGCCGCTCGGGGTGCTCGCCGAACGGATCGCGCTCGCGCGGTACCTGCCCCGGCTCATCGCCGAGCGGAACGCCTCGCTCGCGGCCGAGCTCCGTGCGGAGGGGCACGACGCCGACGGCGGTCAGGGCGCGGCGAGCTCGCCCAGCGCCTCGTAGGCCTTCGCGACCGCGTCGACCCGCGTCCGTCCACCCGGACCGGACGCCTCGTAGACGTCGTTCGCGATCGCCGCGACCACCGCGAAGAGCGCCGCCATCGAGTCGAACGCCGACGGCGAGTCGACCGGGCACAGGATCGCGGTGTTGGCCGGCGCCGCGATGACGGCGGCGGTCGGGTCCCCGAGGACGACCACGTCGGCACCCGTCGAGACGCAGTGCCGCACCGCCCGGGCCACGCCGGCCGCGTGCCGCCGCACCGTGACGAGGACGACGAGGTCGCGGCGGTCGAGGTCCGCCACCTCCTCGCCGAGTCGCTGGCCCGGAGACGGCCCGACCCGGACGTCCGGTCGGACCTGGGCGAGCTGCGCGCGGAGCTGCAGGGCGACCGGGTACGCACCACGCTCCCCGATCACGAGCACGCGACGGGCGCGGACGATGCGCCGCGCGAGCCGGGGCCGATCGGCGCGGGCGAGGGAGGCGAACGCGGCGTCGAGGTTCCGCGACTCGACGGCCCGCTGGTCGACGTGGGAGGCGTCCTCGGCGGCCCAGGGCAGTCCGCTTCCCCGCGCCGACATGAGGTTCTGCCGGACCTCGGCGGCGTCCTGGAACCCCAGGGAGCGGACGAGCCGCGAGACCGTGGCCTTCGAGGTGCCGGACTCGGCGGCGAGTTCGGCCGAGGTCCCGACGAGCAGGAGCTCCGGGTCGTGGCGCACCATCGCGGCGACGCGGCGCTCGGCGGGCGAGAGCTGCTCCCAGACCGAGTCGATGCGCGCTCGGACGTCGGTGCCGGCGGTGCTCACGCCCGGGCCACCCGTTCGACCGCGACGGCGAGCGCGTCGAGTCCGAGGGCGATGTCCTCGGTGGAGACGAACTCGTCGGGGTGGTGGCTGATGCCGTCCGGGTTGCGGAGGAACAGCATGGCGACGTCGGTGATCAGCCCGAGCGACATCGCGTCGTGACCGGCACGCGAGAACAGCTCCATCGGGGCTGCTTCGCCCGTCGACTCGATGCCCGCGCGGACGGCGTCCATCAGCCGCGGCGCACAGAACACGGCGGGCGCCCGGTGCACCTCGGTGGGCTCGACGCTCACCCCGCGGCGCTCCCCGATGAGGGCGAACGCCTTGGTGATCTCGTCCCAGACCTCGTCGCGTCCCTCGTCGAACTCCCCGCGGAGGTCGACCGAGAACCGTGCGAGCCCCGGGACGACGTTGACCGCACCGGGTTCGACGGTCATGGTGCCGACCGTCCCGACGTGCTGGGACGCCCGACAGATCCGTTCCACGGCGAGCGCGGCCTCGGCCGCGGCGAGCAGCGCGTCGTGCCGTCGCTCGTACGGGGTGCCGCCGGCGTGCCGGGCCTCACCCACGGCCTCGACCGTGAAGCGCCGGGCGCTCGCGATGCTCGTGACGACGCCGAGTGCCTGCCCGGCCTGCTCGAGGTACGGCCCCTGCTCGATGTGCGCCTCGAGGTACCCCGCGAGTGCGGCCGGGTCCGCCGCGGCGTCGCCGACCCGCGACGGGTCGAGCCCGAAGTCCTCGAACGCCCGGCGGAGGGTGACCCCCTCGCCGTCGGCCAGGTCCCACCACGACTCGTCCCAGACGCCCGCGACGGCCGAGGACCCGAGCAGCGCCTTGCCGAACCGCGTGCCCTCCTCGTCGGAGAACGCGATGACCTCGAGCGCGACGGGCAGCGGCCCGGCGGCGGTCAGTCGGGCGACGGTGCGGACGGCCATGAGGACCCCGACGATCCCGTCGTAGCGTCCGGCGTCGACCACGGTGTCGAGGTGCGAGCCGAGCAGGAGCACCGGAGCGTCCGCCGTGGCACCGTCGACGCGGCCGTGCAGGTTGCCGGCGGCGTCCTGCCAGGTCGTGAGCCCGGCGTCCTGCATCCACCCGGCGACGATCGCGTTCACCCGGGCGTGCTCGGGCGACAGGTAGACGCGGGTGATGCGGCCGGTCTCCTCGGTGACCAGGGCGAGTTCGTCGCACCAGCGCGCGACGAGCTCGGCGTCGGCGGTGGCCTGCTCGGTGGCGTGCACCGCGGCCGCGGCGCTCACGCGGGCACCCCGACGGCCGAGCCCGCGTAGACGTCCAGCGCCGCGTCGACGCCACCGCCCTGCGGCACCGCGTGGCCGGCCCGGCGCAGCGCGTGCTCGAGCGCGGCGAGCGTCGTCACGACGGCGTCCTTCCGGGCGTTGTAGCCCATGGTGCCGATCCGCCAGACCTTGCCGTGCAGCGGTCCGAACGACGTCCCGATCTCGATGCCGTGGTCGTCGAGCATCGATGCCCGGACCTGGTCGCCGACGACGTCCGACGGGATCTCGACGGCGACGACGTTGTGCATCTTGTGCCCGAGGTCCCCGAAGACCCCGAGTCCGAGGGCGCGGACCCCGGCGAGCATGGCGCTGCCGGCGGTCTCGTGCCGGGCGATGACGGCGTCGCGGCCTTCCTCGAGCAGGATGCGGGCGCACTCGTTCGCGGCGTAGAGCATCGACGCCGCCTCGGTGTGGTGGTTGAGCCGGCGCGGACCCCAGTAGTCGAGGATCATCGCCAGGTCGAGGTAGTTCGAGCGGATCGGTTCGTCGGACACGTCGTCACCGGGTTCACGGATGCCGGCCTCGACGCTGCGGCGCTGGTCGAGGACCGCCACCGCGCGCGGTGACACCGTGAGCGGCGCGCTGCCGGACGGGCCGCCGAGGCACTTCTGCAGCCCGGCGCTCACCGCGTCGATCCCCCAGGCGTCGACCTCGAGCGGGTTGCCCCCGATGGTCGCGGTGGCGTCGGTGTAGAACAGGACGCCGTGCCGGTCGCAGATCGCACCGAGCTCGTCGAGCGGCTGGTTCATCGTCGTCGAGGTGTCGCCCTGCACGATCGCCAGGACCTTCGGACGGACACGGACGATCGCGTCCTCGATCGCGGTCGGCGTGAACACCTGACCCCAGTCGGTCTCGATCGTGTGGACCTCGGCCCCGGCGCGCCCGGCGATCTCGGCGAGCAGGTGTCCGAAGCGGCCGAACACCGGTACGAGCACGCGGTCCCCCGGGGCGAGCAGCGACACCAGTGCCGCCTCGATCCCGGCGCGCGAGGTCCCGTCGACGAGGACGGTCGCCTCGTTCGCGGTGCCGAACACCCGCCGGTACAGCTCCTGCGTCTCGTTCATCGTGGTGGTCATCCACGGGTCGTACTGCCCGACGAGCGGGGTGGACAGGGCGCGGAGCACCCGCGGGTCGGCGGTGATCGGCCCCGGCCCCATGAGCAGACGGGCGGGCGGGTTCACAGGGAGCATGTTCGGTCCTCTCGTTCCGGTGGAGATCGTATCGGAACGATCGTTACAGCGGTGTTTCGGCGGGTGCGGTGTCCGGACGCGTGACGAGCCGACCCGCGACGGACGTGACGCCGGCGTCCGACGACGCGACCAGCTGCCCGCGCAACCAGGTCTCGGTGACGCGGCCCCGCGCCTCCAGGCCGGCGAACGCGGAGACCGGGTTGCGGTGTTCGAGCCCGGCCACGTCGATGACGGCCGTGGCGGACGGGTCGAACACCGCGAAGTGGGCGAGCGCACCGGGTGCGATGCGGCCGCGGTCGGCGAAGCCGGCGAGCGCCGCCGGTCCGGTCGTGAACAGTGGCAGCAGCTCGCCGAGCGCGACGCCGCGGCGGATCCCTTCCGTCCAGACCGCGCGGAACCCGACCTGCAGCCCGGCGATCCCGCCCCACGCGAGCCCCCAGTCGTCGGTCTTCAGGTCCGCCGTGGAGGGCGAGTGGTCGGACACGATCATGTCGATCGTGCCGTCGAGCACGCCCTGCCAGAGGGCGTCGCGGTTCGCGTCGTCACGGATCGGCGGGCAGCACTTGTACTCGGTCGCGCCGTCCGGGATCGTGCCCGCCTCGAACGCGAGGTAGTGCGGACAGGTCTCGACCGTGATCCGGACGCCGTCCGCCTTGGCCGCACGGATCATCGGCAGGGCCCCGGCGTCGGACAGGTGCAGGATGTGGACGCGCGCGCCGGTCGCCCGTGCGCCCTCGATGACCCGCGCGATCGCCGACCGCTCGGCGTCGACCGGTCGGGTGGCGAGGAAGTCCTCGTAGTGGCCGCCGAGCGCGTCGTGGTCGACCAGGAACTCCGGGTCCTCGGCGTGCACGATGAGGAGCGCGTCGATGCGGGCGACCTCCTCGATCGCGGCACGCAGCTGCGGACCGTCGAGGTGCGGGAACTCGTCGACACCGGACGGCGCCGTGAAGCACTTGAACCCGAAGACGCCGGCGTCGTGCAGCTGGTCGAGGGATCCGAGGCTCGAGGGGATGGCTCCGCCCCAGAAGCCCACGTCGACGGCGACCCGCCCCTCGGCGCTCGCGCGCTTGACGTCGAGTGCCTCGACGGTCGTCGTCGCCGGGATGGAGTTGAGCGGCATGTCGATGATGGTCGTCACGCCGCCGAGCGCGGCGGCCCGGGTGGCGGAGGCGAAGCCCTCCCACTCGGTGCGTCCGGGTTCGTTGACGTGCACGTGGGTGTCGACCAGGCCGGGGAGCAGCACCTGCCCGTCGGGTACGCGACGGTCGTCGCGGGCGGCGACGTCCGCGTCGAGCGGGAGGAGGTCGGCGACGCGGCCGTCGCGGACGACGACCGCGGCCGCGCGGAAGGCGCCGTCGATCCAGGTGCGCTCGGCGCGGAGGACGAGGTCGGCGCGGTCGGCGCTCTCAGCGCTGTCGGCGCGGTCGGCCTGGAGGCGCGTCATGCGTCCGCCCCGACCGTCGCGTCCGCCGCCGGCTGGCGTTCGAACCCCGCGAGCAGTCCCGACATCGGCTTCGCGGGCGGGGCGGCGTACTCCCCGTGCTTCCCCGTCGTCAGGCCGAGCCGCACGAGCGACTCGGCGAGCACCGTCGCCGCGGCCACCCCGTCGACCACGGGCGCACCGATCGCTCGGGACACCTCGGCGCAGAAGTCCGCCATCCCAGCGCACCCGAGCACGACCGCGTCCGCGCCGCCCGCGATGACGGCCCGGCACTCCTCGATCACCAGGGCGCGGGCGTCCGAGGTCGGGTCCTCCAGGCGGAGCACCGGCACCTCGCACGCCCGGATCTCGGTGACGAGCGAGGCGAAGCCGTACCGCTCGGCGAGCTCGTGCGCCCGCCCGACGGTCCGGCCGAGGGTGGTGACGACGCCGAAGCGCCGTCCGAGCAGCGCCGCCGCGTGGAAGCCCGCCTCGGCGATCCCGATGACGGGTCCGGAGGCGGCCTCCCGCGCGGCGTCGAGGCCCGGGTCCCCGAAGCAGGCGACGACGTACGCGTCCACCCCCTGCTGCTCGCCGATCGCGATCTGCTCGAGGAGCCCCGGCACGGCCAGGGCCTCCTCGTAGTGGCTCTCGATGGACGCCGGCCCCATGGAGGGGGTGACGGCCTCGACGATCGTGCCGGGCCCGGCGACCGCGGCGGCGGCGGTGCCGATCGCCGCGGTCATCGAGCTCGTGGTGTTGGGGTTGACGACGCGGATGCGCATCGGGGTCCTTCCGGTGGTGCGGGCGGTGCGGTGGTGCGGGTGGTTCAGGCGCGGCCGGCTGCTGCCCCGTCGTCGACCGTGGGGTCGTCGGCGGCGAGCTCCGGCATGCTCGGACGAGCACGCTCCAGGCCCCAGAAGACCACGAGTCCGAGTGCGCACCCGATGAACCAGCTGTAGTTCGACAGCCACGGGACGACGCCGAGGGCCGAGGGCAGGACCGCGCTGGCGACCGAGACCACCCCGGTGACGACGAGCGTCCAGATCGCGTTCGGGTTGAAGCCCTTCGCGTACCAGTACCGCGCACTCGGGTCCTTCGTGTACATGTCGTCGACCGCCACGCGCTGCTTCGCGACGATGTAGTAGCCGGCGATGAGGATGCCGAACAGCGGGCCGATCAGGGCGCCGAGCACCCCGAGCGTGTAGAGGATCGCCTGGTCGTTGCCGTACCAGTTCCACGGGGTGAGGAGCACGGAACCGACCGCCGCGATCATGCCGCCAGCACGCCAGCTGATCTTCCGCGGTGCCACGTTCGAGAAGTCGAAGGCGGGGCTGATGAAGTTCGCGACGATGTTGATGCCGACCGTGGCGGTGACGAACGTCAGGCCGCCGAGCAGGATGGCGAACGGGGCGCCGATCGCCTGCACGGTCTCGATGGGGTCGGTGATGAGCTTGCCGAACACCGGCACCGTGGCGCTGGCGCAGAGCACGGTGAGCACCGAGAAGAACAGGAAGTTGATCGGCAGGCCCCAGAGGTTGCCGCGCTTGACCGCACCGTAGGACTTCGCGTACCGGGAGAAGTCGCCGAAGTTCAGCATCGGGCCGGAGAAGTAGCTCACGACGAGCGCGATCGCCGAGAGCATCACGGGGATGCTCGCACCGAACGAGAGCGGCTCCCCCGCGGACAGCGTGAACGAGATGTTCCCGATGCCCGCCTGGCTGACCAGGTACACGGCGAGGGCGATCATCACGACGTAGACGGCCGGTCCTGCCCAGTCGATGAACTTCTTGATCGCGTCCATGCCCATCCAGAACAGCGCGCCCTGGGCCACCCAGAGGATCGCGTACGAGATCCAGCCGAGCGCGGACAACCCGAGGAACGAGTGCTCGAGCAGGCCGGCCGACGCCGGGATGAACTTGAGGAAGATGATGTTGAGGGACTGCGCAGCGAGGAACGTCTGCACCCCGTACCACGCCATCGCGATGAGGCCGCGGATGATCGCGGGGACGTTCGCACCGAGGACACCGAACACCGCGCGGTTGATCACCGGGTACGGCACCCCGGTGCGCTGGGACGGCTTGGCGACGAGGTTCGCGAACACCTGCACGATGAGGATGCCGACCACCAGGGCGATGAGCACCTGCCAGCTGGCGATGCCGAGGGCGAAGAGCGACCCGGCGGTGACGTACCCGCCGACCGAGTGCACGTCGGACATCCAGAAGGCGAAGATGTTGTAGCTCGTCCACGTCTGCTTGCGTAGCGGGGCGAGGTCCTCGTTGGTGAGTGCCGGGTCGTACCCGGGCTTGACGACGCCGGCACCCGCTGGGGCTGCCGTCGTGAGGGGGGCGTGGGGCGCGGCGACCGGGGTCGCGATCTCTGTAGCCATGGCGTCCTCCGAAGGAGTGGGAAGGGCGAGCGGTGCCCGCCTCTGCCACGAAGCTACGGAGCCTCTTCGAGCCGCCCGTTTCCCCTGTGTAACGGTCGTGTGACACGCCACCCGTCCTGGAACGTTCGTTCCAGGACGGGTGCGCGGTGCGGGCTGCGGCTTGCCGCACGGAAGGCGCACGCGCTGCCGAACGCCTGCCGCGGCAGGCTCGGCCGGTGGTACCAATCACCCATGACCAGGGGAATCAGGATCGATCACGTGGGCGTCACGGTGCCGGACATCGACGCAGCCACGGCGTTCTTCGTGGCGGCGTTCGACGCCGTCGTCCTGTACGACATGCGCTGCCGCACCGAGGCACCGAACAGCTCACCCGAGGCGCACCGCTACCTCGGCATCCCACCGACCATGGCGCAGGGCGCGATGCGGATGCTCGCCCTCCCCGAGGGCCCCGGACTCGAGCTGTTCGAGTACCTCGGTCCCGACCAGCACGGCGCCGCACACCCGTCCGACCTCGGATGGCAGCACCTGGCGATCTACGCGGACGACCTCGACGAGGCCCTCGGCCGGGTCGAGGCGGCCGGGGGCACGCGCAACTCGGACCCGCGCGACCTCCGCGGGCTCGAGGCGGGCGACGGCAACCGGTTCGTCTACACCCGCACGCCGTGGGGGTCGACGCTCGAGCTCGTCAGCTACCCGTCGCCGCAGCCGTACCTGCTGAGCGCGCCCCGGGCGAAGTGGGCGCCGTGGCCGATCGCTGCGGACGCCCTCCCGATGCCGCTGTGACCCACGCCCGGGTGGGGCGGCCGCTCAGGGCGTGCGGGAACGCCGCGCCCACCGGGTGGAACCCGGCGCTGCGGTAGAGCACGAGGGCCGGCGCGTTGTCGTCGAGCGCGTGGAGCAGACACCGCCGGTGCCCGGCACGCTCGGCAGCGTCGACCGCGGCGCCGATCAGCGACCGGCCGAGCCCCCGCCCCTGTGCACGCGGGTCCACGGCGAGCAGCGAGAGGTACGCGGCGTCGAGGTCGCCGGTCACGCCGGAGCCCGGATCGGTCACGAGCGCGAAGCCACCCAGGCCGGCATCGTCGACCGCGACGACCAGGGCCACGCGCGGCACGGTGAACTTTTCCGCCGCCCGCTGCCGGACCGCCTCCGACTCCCGCACGCCGTCACGCGCCGCGACCGCCACCACCCAGAGGTCGACACACGCCGGTACCTCGTCCTCGGTCGCGGCTCGCACGACGACGGACGCTCCACTCACCCGGTCAGCCCACGGCGGAGCGCTGGCCGATCCGGAACGATGCGCCCCGGTGCTCGTCCGGCAGGCGGTCGCCGCGGCCGTGCAGCTTGTGGCGGAGCGACCCCTGCTCGTAGCCCTCGGGGTAGACACCCCGCGCGCGGAGCTCGGGGATCACGAACTCGATGACGTCCTCCCACGTGCCCGGGGTCACCGCGTACGCCAGGTTGAACCCGTCGACGTCGGTCAGCTCCTGGATCTCCTGCAGCCGGTCGGCGATCGTCGCTCCGCCACCGACGGCCACCGGCCCGAGTCCGCCGATCGCCGTGTGCCGGGCCAGGTCGCGGATCGTCCACGAGCTGCCGTCCTCGCCGGTCGCCGCAGCGATGTTCGCCGCCGCCGACTGGATCGCGTTCGACTCGACGTCCCCGAGGGGCTCGTCGAGGTCCCACTGCGACAGGTCGACACCCATCCACCCGGAGTTGAGCACGAGCGCCCCGAGCTCGGAGGCGTACGACAGGTAGTCCTCGTACTTCGCCTGGGCCAGCTCGTCGGTGGCGTCCGTGATCACGGTGAGCAACGTGTAGACGCGAGCGGCGTACCGGTCGCGACCAGCTGCCTCGAGGGCGTCACGGACCTTCGCGACGGTCGACGCGAGCTGGTCGACGGTCGGTGCGCCCACGAAGACGGCTTCGGCGTTCTCCGCTGCGAAGCGGATGCCGCGCGGCGACGCGCCGGCCTGGTAGATGACGGGCGACCGCTGCACCGACGGCTCGGACAGGTGGATCCCCGGCACGTCGAAGTGCTCGCCGTGGTGCTCGATCGGGTGCACCTTCGTCGGATCGGTGAAGACGCCGGTCTCGCGGTCCTCGACGACGGCGTCGTCCTCCCACGAGCCCTCCCACAGCTTGTAGAGGACCTCGAGGTACTCGTCCGCGACGTCGTAGCGGTCGTCGTGCGACAGCTGGTCCGTCTGCCCCATGTTCCGCGCCGCACTCGGCAGGTAGCCGGTCACGACGTTCCAGCCGACACGGCCCTTCGTGAGGTGGTCGAGCGTCGAGATGCGGCGGGCGAACGGGTACGGGTGCTCGTAAGCGGTACCGGCCGTGATGCCGAAGCCGAGGTGCTCGGTCACCGACGCCATCGCCGAGACGAGCAGGATCGGGTCGTTCACCGGCACCTGCGAGCCGGTCCGGAGCGCGGCCTCGTTCGAGTCGCCGTACACGTCGTACGTCCCGAGGACGTCCGCGATGAAGATCCCGTCGAAGTTCCCCCGCTCGAGCAGCTGCGCCAGATCGGTCCAGTACGACAGGTCGTTGTAGTGGCGCGACCGGTCACGCGGGTGCCGCCAGAGCCCGGAGGACTGGTGCGCCACGCAGTTCATGTCGAACGCGTTGAACCGGATCTGCCGCTTGCCGCTGCTGGAGGTCACGGGCGCGACGTTACGTGCCGACGACCCCGTGGTCACGCACCGTGACGAAGCGTGACGCGCGACCGGTCAGCGGGCCGCGGTCGCCTCGCGGACGGCGGCCTCAGCCGCGACCCACGCGAGCATGCCGCACTTGACGCGCATCACGAACTTCGAGACGCCGTGGAAGGCGACGAGGTCCTCGAGGACGTCCTCGTCGGGTTCACCGGCGCCGCGGGACCGCATCATCGTGCGGAAGTCCTCGGTGAGCGCCAGGAGCTCCGGGACCGTCCGCCCGACGGCCATGTCGGTGAGCACCGAGGCCGAGGCCATCGAGATGGAGCAGCCGTCGCCCTGCCAGGCGAGGTCCGCGATGCGGTCCGTGCCGGGCTCGAGCCGGACGCGCACGGTGATCTCGTCGCCGCACGTGGGGTTCCGTTCGAAGTGCTCGGCGTCGGCGGCGTCGAGCAGACGATCGCCGTGCCGGGCCTTCGCGTGGTCGAGGATGACCTGCTGGTACAGCGAGTCGAGGGCGCTCACGACACTGCTCCTTCGGCGCCGAAGTAGGCGCGGATCTCGCCGACGGCGGTCAGGAACCGGTCGACGTCCTGCTCCGTCGTGTACACGTAGGTGCTCGCACGGCTGGTGGCGACGAGACCGAGTCGACGGTGCAACGGTTGGGCGCAGTGGTGGCCGGAGCGGACCGCGATGCCCTGCGCGTCGAGGTACTGCGAGACGTCGTGCGCGTGCACGCCGTCGACGTCGAACGACACGAGGCCGGACCGCGGCACGTCGACGGGCGGACCGACGGTGCGGATGCCGGGGATCGCCGCGAGGCCCTCGAGCAGACGGCGCGCGAGGTGCTCCTCGTGGGCGCGGACGCGTTCCGTGCCGATGGCCTGCAGGTACCGGACGGCCTCGGCGAGCGCGACGGCCTGGGACACCGGCTGGGTGCCGGCCTCGAACCGTTCGGGCGCCGGCATGAAGTCGGTGTGCTCCATCGTCACCGTGGTGATCATCGACCCGCCCGTCCGGAACGGGGGCAGGGCGTCGAGGAGTTCGTGGCGCCCCCAGAGCACGCCGATGCCGTTGGGTCCGAGCATCTTGTGGCCGGAGAACGCGGCGAAGTCGACGCCGAGCGCCTGCACGTCGAGGGGTCGGTGCGGCGCGGACTGGCAGGCGTCGAGGACGACGAGCGCACCGTGCGCGTGGGCCGCCGCGACGACGGCGGACACCGGCGCGACCATGCCCGTGACGTTGGAGACGTGCGCGAACGCGACGACCTTCGTGCGGTCCGAGATCAGGGCGACGGCCGCCTCGGCGGTCCAGGTGCCGTCGTCGGCGACCGGCACCCACCGGAGGGTCGCCCCCGTCAGCGCGGCGAGTTCCTGCCACGGGACGAGGTTGGCGTGGTGCTCGGCCTCGGTGACGAGGACCTCGTCGCCCGGGCCGATCCGGAAGCGCTCGGCCGCCGCTCCCCCGCGGCCACGGCTGGCGTTCGCGATGCCGTACGCCACGAGGTTGAGGGCGTCCGTGGCGTTGCTCGTCCACACGACCTCGTTGGGTGACGCCGCGCCGATGAAGCCGGCGACGGTGGCTCGGGCGTCCTCGTAGGCGTCGGTGCTCAGCGCGGCGAGGGTGTGGGCACCACGGTGGACGGCGGCGTTGTCCTGCTCGAGGAACCGGCGCTCGGCGTCGAGGACCTGGCGGGGTCGTTCTGCCGTCGCCCCGGAGTCGAGGTACGCGAGGGGGAATCCGTTGACCTCCTGCTGGAGGATCGGGAAGTCCCGCTTGATCGCCTCGACCTCGGACTCGGTGAGCGGTTGGTTCGGCGCCACGACTGTCACCTCCCCATGGTGGTCCCTCGTGGTGCGCACGTCCAGTCGGCCTGACACATCAGTATTATGACCATAAAGGCTTGTCACCATATAAATCCGATATGTATGCTGTTCACCGAGTTCGAACATGACCCGGACCGACGTGAGGACGAGACCATGCGCACCACGACACGACCCGACATCGATTCGGCCGTCGCCGAGTACACGGACGCCGTGGACGCCGGCCTGGTCCACATCGCGGACGCCGTCCGACGGCACGCGACCCGCGAGATCGCGGCGTCCTCCGGTCTCTCGAGCACCGCGGCGGAGGAGGTCTTCGAGCACGCCGTCGAGGACCGTTCGTCGACGGTCCCGATCATCGTCGCCTGACCGCCCCACGGCGAAGGGCCCCGGACCGCTCGGTCCGGGGCCCTTCGTGTCGCGCGACTACTCGTTGCCGATCTGCTTGTCGGCGGCGTCGCGTGCGCCCTCGATCTTGTCGTCGAACTTGCCGCCCGTCGCCTTCTTCACCGCGTCGGCGACACCGTCGAGCACCTTGTCGCTGATGCCCTCGGCCTTCTCGCTCTTCAGGGCGTCCTGGACCTTCCCGTCCTTCAGGAAGTCCTGGGCCTTCTTCGTGATGTCGTCGAACCCCGCCATCGGGTGCTCCTCGCCTCGGTGCGGAGCCCTGCGCCCCGTCATGGCGCCGATGGTAGGCCCGATGTCCGGGATGTGCGCCGGATCGTGACGAACTGTTCAGACCATCTGTGCGCTGCGCCGACGGGCCAGGACGTAGCCGACCGCGACCGATCCGGAGACGGCGAGCAGCGAGGGGATGAGGATGTCGGTCCCCTGCTGCGTGAACTCGACGACGAGCACGAGGGCGGTGAAGGGTGCCCGCATCGTCGTCGCGAGGAACGCCGCGGCGCCGATGAACGCGAACGCCGTGAGGCTCGGACCGTCGGTGGGCCAGAGCAGGAGCCAGAGACCACCGAGGCCGCCGCCGACGGCCGAGCCGATCGCGATGGACGGGGTGAGCGTGCCCCCGACGGCTCCGGCACCGATGGTGGCCGAGGTCGTGATCGTCCGGATGACGCCGAGGACGAGGAGGAACACGATCGGCGACAGACCAGCGACCGAACCGGCGTCGAGGGAGGAGTTCATGGCGACGAGCCCGAGTGCCCGACCGTTGCCGAGGATCTCCGGGAAGGGCACCGCGATGAGCCCCACCATCGCGAAGACGACGGGGAGCACGACGAGCAGGTGCCACCCCTTCGGCGCGAGCCCCTGCAGCCGGTTCGTGAGCTTCACGAAGCCGACCCCGGCGAAGCCCAGCACGGGGCCGACGATCACGGCCCAGACGAGCAGGGACGGCGAGAGGTGCATCGCGGGCACGTGGTACAGGACCTCGTCCGGGATGACGAGGCGGGCGACGAACGCCGCGACCGCACTCGTGGCGAACGCCGGCAGCGCGGTCGCGAAGGTCAGTTCACCGAGCAGGACCTCGACCGCGAACAGTGCACCCCCGAGCGGGACGTCGTACACGGCAGCGAGACCGGCGGCCGCACCGCAGGCGACGAGGATCTTCGTCTCGCGGGCCGTCAGGCCGGCCCGTGCGGTGACGAGCTGGGCCAACCAGGCACCGATCTCACGCGGCGCCACCTCCTTGCCGATGGAGGCGCCGAGGCCCACGGCGAGGATCTGCACGCCGGCGTTGGCGACCGTGGCCAGGGCGGGCATCCGCTTGCCGCCGACGGCTGCCGGCACGGACACGATCGGTCGACCCCAGCGGCGCAGCGCCCACCAGGCGAACCCGGTCAGGACACCGGCGGCGACGAGGGCCAGGAACCGGTTCAGCGCCGAGGGAGCGTCGGCTGCCTCGAGGTGTCCGCCGAACGGGTACCCGAACGCGACGAACTGGATGAGCTGCAGGGCGAGCCAGACGGAGACGCCGGCGATGCCGCCCGCGACCCCGACGAGGCCGGTGACCACGGCGAGCTTGAGGGCCCAGACAGGGGTCGCGCGTGTCGCGTGTCCGGTGTGCGGCATATCGGGAAGCCTACTGGCTCGCCCCGCCCGGACCGGACACGCGAGGACGCGGAGTGATCAGTCGAAGAGCTCGCTCAGCCAGTTGCCCCGACGCTTCTTGCCGTACCCGTACTGCTGCTGGCCGTGCCCGGGCTGGCCGTACTGCTGCCCGTACCCGGGCTGCCCGTACCCACGACGCCCCTTGTCCCACGACCCGGGCGAACCGGGCGACCCCGGCGAGGCGTACCCGTTGCGGGGCACGGCCATCCCGGGTGCGTACGTCGGCTGCGGGTACGGGCTGCCGGACTGCGGGAAGGCGGGGTCCGGCACTGCCCGCTGCGCCTGCGGTGCTGGCGGCGTCGTCTGCGCGGGTCCGCCCGAGGCGCGCTCGATGATCTTGTCGAGTTCACCGCGGTCGAGCCACACACCCCGGCACTCGGGGCAGTAGTCGATCTCGATGCCGGACCGCTCCGACATCACGAGGGTGGCCTGGTCGTTGGGGCACTGCATGGGGAGGTCCTTCCGAGCGGAGGCGCCGGTCGAGGCGCTTCCTGTGATCCTGGCCAGGTTCCATGGGGCGACCATGCGAAGGACCTGGACGGACCCGGTGAGACGACCCGCGCCTCCAGGCTCGATGCCCCGCTGCGGTCAGACGGCCGTCAGCCGGAACGGCACCACGCAGTCCGCCGGCACGAGCGGCGGCTGCAGGCCGACGCGCTCGAGCGCACTCCCCCGGAACACCCGCTCGCCGGCCCACCACGCGGGTGCCGAGATCCCGTGGCCGTCCCCGACGACGACCGGGTCGACGCGGTACGCCGTGTCGGGGTCCAGGTCACGGAAGGTGATGCGCCCGGTGCCCGACACCTCGGACCGTCCGACGCTCGCGAAGAAGAACAGCGCCTCCCGCTTGTCCGCGGCGACGGTGCCGGAGACGAGACGGGAGCCGTCCACCTCGTCCACCCGGACCAGGTCCCCACTGTGCAGGAGCCCCCGCCACTCCCGGTACAGCGCGATCCACTCGGCCAGCTCGGACTCCTCGGCCGGGGTCGCCTGCGCGAGGTCCCACTCGATGCCGAAGTGCCCGACGATCGCGGTGCCCGCGCGGAAGGAGAGGTCGTGCACCCGGCCCGTCGTGTGGTTCCGCCCGCTCGCGACGTGCGAGCCGAGGAGCTCCGGCGGCAGGAGCTGCTGCGTCCACCGGTGCATCTGCTGCCGTTCCAGCGGGTCGATGTCGTCCGACACCCACACGCGGTCGGTGTGCTCCAGGACGCCGAGGTCGACCCGGGCACCACCCGACGAGCACGACTCGATCTCGAGCGTCGGGAAGCGTTCCCTGAGCGTGGCCATGAGCCGGTAGGCGGCGAGGGTCTGCTCGTGCACAGCCGCGGAGCCGCCCGGGTGACCGGCCTCGACGAGGTCGCGGTTGTGGTCCCACTTCACGTACTCGATGCCGTACTCGCCGATGATCGCCGTCATCCGCTCGAGCACGTGGGCGAAGGCCTCCGGGATCGCGAGGTTCAGCACCTGCTGGTGGCGCGACCGGATCGGCAGGCGGCCGTCGGCCTGCAGGATCCACTCCGGGTGGGCACGGGCGAGGTCGCTGTCCTCGTTGACCATCTCCGGCTCGAACCACAGCCCGAACTCCATGCCGAGGGCCCGCACGCGGTGCACGATCGGGCCGAGGCCGTCCGGCCAGACGTCCTCGTCGACGTACCAGTCACCGAGGCCGGCGTGGTCGTTGCGACGGTGTCGGAACCAGCCGTCGTCGAGGACCCAGCGCTCGACCCCGAGCCGGGCGGCCCGTTCCGCGAGGTCGGTCAGGCGGGCGAGGTCGTGGTCGAAGTACACGGCCTCCCAGACGTTGAGGGTCGTCGGGCGCGGGGTCCTCGGGTGCTGCGGGCGGCTGCGGAGCCAGCGGTGGAACCGGCGGGCCTGGTCGTCGAGGCCGTCCCCGTACGCGGCGTACACCCACGGGCCCTCGTAGGTCTGCCCGGTGTCGAGCCGGACCTCACCGGGAAGGAGCAGCTCGCCGCCTCCGACGACCTGCCGACCGGTCGCCAGGCGCTCGGCGACGTGCCGGTGGTTGCCGCTCCAGGCGGTGTGCACGCCCCACACCTCGCCGCGGGCGAAGCCGAAGCCGGGCGTCCCGACGCTCAGGACGGTCGCCGCGTCGGCCCCCGTGCGGCCCTTCCGCCCCTCGCGCTCGTGCGTGCCGACGACGAGCTCGCGTCGCTGCGGCGTGCGTTCCTTGCCCCAGCGGCCGGCGAAGTCGAGGACCTCGCGGGCGCGGGACGGGATCGGGAACGCCAGGGTGAGGTCGTCGACGGTGTACGCGCCCACGGCGGTGTTCGTGACGGCGGCACGGGTGCGGACGAGCCCGGAGGCGAGCACCTCGACCGTCAGGCGGAGGGCGAGACCGGCGGTGCGGTCCACCGCGTGGGCGGTCACCGTGCCCGGGCCCTGGCCGGGGTCGACGTCGAGCTGCTCCACCACGAACGCCGGCGACCAGTCCCGTCCGTCCCGGTGCCCGGACAGCCCCGGACGCCCGGTCCACCCGCGGTGCGGCTCGGGCAGGATCGCCAGGCGGACCGGCACGTCGGCCTCGTTCGGTGCGACGGGTGCCACGTCGGCGGACGCCAGGGCGGCGAGCTCGGCGTCGTCGAGCGGACCGAGGGCCGCTCCCCAGTGCACGACCGCCGGCAGCGCGTCGTCGCGGCAGTCGAGGACGAGGGAGACGCCCCCGGCGGTGAGGTGGACGACGTCGTTCGTGGACACCGCCCCAGTCTCCATCAGAACCAGCGTTTGACCTTGAACACCACCCAGAGGACCGCCGCGAAGAGCACCATCGCCACGATCGCCAGCGGGTACCCCCAGGGCCACTGCAGCTCGGGCATGTGCGTGAAGTTCATGCCGTAGATCGCCGCGACGAGCGTCGGCGCGAACAGGATCGCCGCCCACCCGGAGATCTTCTTGGTGTCGTCGTTCTGCTTCTGCGCCGCCAGGGTCGAGTCGACCGTCAGGGCGTTCTGCAGCAGCTGCCGGAAGGTGTCGAGGCGTTCGACGGTCCTGATGGCGTGGTCGAGGACGTCGCGGAACCGGCGCTGCATCTCCACCGGCAGGTGGTACTTCTCGGCGCCCCGGTGCAGGTTCTCGATCATGTACACGAGCGGCCGGGCGGCCCGCTGGAAGTCGACGACCTCGCCGAACAGCTCGTAGATGCGTCGGGAGACCCCGGCCTCGCCCGCGAACAGCTGGTCCTCGATCTGGTTGATGTCCTCTTCGAGCCCGTCGATCACCGGCACGTAGCCGTCGACGATCGAGTCCATCAGCGCCCAGAGCTGCGCCTGCGGCCCCACCGTCACGAGGCCCGGCTTGCCGCTCATCCGCTGCAGGGCCCGCGGGACGGTCTGCTTGCCACGCGGATCCGCCTGCACGACCGCGAGGAAGAACTCCTCGCCGACGAACGCGTGCACCTCGCCGAACTCGACCTCCTCCGCCTGGTCGTTGTAGAGCGCCGGCTTCAGGACGACGAACAGCGTCTTGCCGTAGCGCTCGAGCTTCGGGCGCTGGTGGCCCTCGGCGGAGTCCTCCACCGCGAGCTCGTGCAGGCCGAGGGCGACCGCGACGTCGCCGAGCTCCTGCGCGTCGGGCTGGTGCAGGACGATGCACGCGCTGGCGCCCTGGTCCTCGAGCATCCGGAAGGTGTCGTCGAGCGAGGGACTCGGGATCGGAGCGATCCGGTCGACGTAGACGGTGTTCAGCTCGACGGTCACGTGCCCACCGTACGCAGGCTGCGCGGCAGCCGCCGGGCGCGACCCGCTGACGGCCTGGAGGCGCGTGGCGGCCCCGCCCCGTGCCTCCAGACCGTCCCGTCCCCCGTCTGCTGGACGTGCGCTGCGCGCCGGGGCCGCGCATGCGCCTACGGTGCAGGTCATCAGCATGCTGACGAAAGGGGCTGACATGCAGAGGGTCTGGAAGCGGATCGCGGTCGCGGTGAGCGCGGTCGTCGCGGTGGTCGGCGCGTTCGTCGGCTCCGGGGCAGCCGGCGGGACCCCGATCCAGGACGCTGCGGGCGGGGCGCTGTCGGCGTCCTCCACTGCCATCGCACCGGACGGGCCGGCGTTCTCGATCTGGAGCGTCGTCTACGTCGGCCTGCTGGCGTACGCGATCCGGCAGTGCTTCCGCACCGCGGACGACGACCGGCACGCGCGGCTCACCCTGCCCGTCGTGCTGTCCCTGCTGCTCAACGCGGCGTGGATCCTGTCCGTGCAGTTCGGGTTCCTGTGGCTGAGCGAACCGATCATCGTGGCGCTGCTCGCGGTGCTGGTGTGGACGTTCGTGCTGCTGCGGCGCTCCCGACCGTCCGGCGTCGTCGAGGCGATCGTCACCGACGGGACCTTCGGGCTCTACCTCGGGTGGGTCTGCGTCGCGACGGCGGCGAACACGGCCGCGGTGCTGACGGCAGCGGGCTTCCGGGGCTTCGGGCTGGGCCAGGACCTCTGGGGTGTCGTCGTGGCACTCGTCGCCGGGCTCGTCGGGGTCCTGCTCGCGGTGTGGGGTCGGGGGCGCCTGGCACCGACGGCGTCGCTCGCGTGGGGGCTGGCGTGGGTCGCGGTCGCGCGGCTCGACGGGCCGCTCGTGTCGACGCCGACCGCCGTCGCCGCGGTGGTGGCTGCGGCTGCGACGGTCGTCGTGACGCTCGTGGTGCGCGCCCGGGCGGGATGGCGCGGCGCGGCCGTCGGCGGCAAAGCGACACTCCTCGCCCACTGAGCCTCGTTCCTCCCGCGAAAGCGACAGATCCCCGCCGGATTCCGGCGGGGATCTGTCGCTTTTGCGAACCGGCGGCGGCGGCACGGCGCCGCCGCGGGCGGGCGCGCGCCGCGCCGCGCGCTCAGCGCGCGGCGGCCACCAGGCCGTGCGCGGCCGCGACGGCCTCGTTGACGACCTGCCCCGCGTGCACGTTCACCCCGAGCGCGAGCGCCGGGTCTGCAGCGGTCGCCGCCTCCCAACCCTGGTTCGCGATCGCCACGGCGTACGGCAGCGTCGCGTTCGTCAGCGAGATCGTGCTGGTGCGGGGCACGGCTCCGGGCATGTTCGCCACGCAGTAGTACACCGAGTCGTGCACGGCGAAGGTCGGGTCGTCGTGGGTGGTCGGGTGCGAGCCCTCGAAGCAGCCGCCCTGGTCGATCGCGATGTCGACGAGGACCGAGCCCGGCTGCATGTCCGCGACCATGGCGTCGGTGACGAGCTTGGGCGCCGAGGCTCCGGGGATGAGCACGGACCCGATGACGAGATCGGCGTCGCGGAGCGCTTCGGCGATCGCGTGCGACGAGGACCGCAGCGTCGTGACCCGACCGTCGAACCGGGCGTCGAGCGCGCGCAGTCGGGGCAGGCTGATGTCGAACACGGTCACGTCCGCTCCCATGCCGAGGGCCATGGTCGCGGCGTGCTCCCCCGCGACGCCGCCGCCGATCACGACCACGCGGCCCTTCGGCGTCCCGGGCACCCCGCCGAGGAGCAGACCGCGGCCGCCCTTCGTGCGCATGAGGTGGTTCGCGCCGACCTGGGCGGACAGCCGTCCGGCGATCTCGGACATCGGCGACAGCAGCGGGAGCGAACGGTCCGGCAGCTGCACGGTCTCGTACGCGATCGCGGTGGCGCCGGAGTCGATCAGGGCGTCGGTGAGCGGCCGGTCGGCGGCGAGGTGCAGGTACGTGAAGAGGACCTGCCCGGGTCGGATCGACGCGTACTCCGACGCGACGGGCTCCTTCACCTTGAGGATCATCTCGGCGCGCGACCACACGTCGGCGGCGGTCGGGACCACGGTCGCGCCGGCTTCGGCGTACTCGGCGTCGGGGAAGGACGATCCGTCGCCCGCTCCCGCCTGCACGAGCACCTCGTGGCCGTGCAGCGTCAGCTCGGCGACGCCGGCCGGGGTGGCGGCGACGCGGAACTCGTTGTTCTTGATCTCGGTGGGGACGCCGATGAGCATTGCGGACTCCTTCGTGGGCGGTGCTGGTGTCCCCACCATTGAGCGCCGGATTCGTTACGGGAGTGTTACTGCCGAACTTTCCTGCACCGTTGCGCTGATCCGTGCCACGAGATTCGGCGCGGGCCTCAGAACACCTTGCCCGGGTTGAGGATCCCCGCGGGGTCGAACACGTTCCGGATACCCCGCTGGAGCTCGAGCACGTCGTCACCGAGTTCGTCGCCGATCCACCGCCGCTTGAGCACGCCCACCCCGTGCTCGCCGGTCAGCGTCCCGCCGAGTTCGATCGCCGCGCGGAACAGCTCGTCCGCCGCCTGCCACACGTGCGGGGGTACCTCGTCGCCGTCGAACACGAAGTTCGGGTGCAGGTTGCCGTCTCCCGCGTGCGCGACCGTCGGGATCGAGATGCCGTGGCGGGCACCGATCGCCTCGACTCGCGCGAACATCTCGGCGAGTCGGCTGCGCGGCACGGCGACGTCCTCGATGAGCACGCGGCCGCGGGCCTCCATCGCCGGGTGGAACGAGCGACGGATCGTCAGCAGGCGGTCGCGTTCCGCCGCCGACGCGGCCAGGCGCACGGTCCCGCCGACCTCCTGGAGGCCCGCCACGGCTCCCAGCGCCGCCTCGGCCGCACCAGGGCCGTCCCACTCGACGAGGAGGAACACCCCGTCCGCCGACGTGCTCCCCATCGTCTCGGTCATCACCGCTGGTCCGAGGTACGCCGCGATCCCCTCGAGCGCCGCACGGTCGAGCAGTTCCACCGTCGACGGGCGGGCAGCGTCGGTGACGACGAGCGCCGCGGCCCACGCCGCACGCTCGACGTCCGGGTAGACGGCCGCCAGCGTCGCGGGCTCACCCTCCGGGATCGGCACGAGGCGAACGGTCGCGCCGACGATGACGCCGAGCGTGCCCTCCGACCCGACGAGCAGTGCCGGGAGGTCGAGGCCGGTGACACCCTTGACGGTTCGGTGCCCGGTGGAGATCAACCGGCCGTCGGCCAGGACCACGTCGAGCCCGAGCACGGCCTCCCTCGTGACGCCGTACTTCACGCAGCGCAGGCCGCCGGCGTTCGTGGCGATGTTGCCGCCGACGCTCGCGATCGCCGCACTCGCGGGGTCTGGTGCGAACCGCAGGCCGAACTCGGCGACCGCGGCGTTCAGGTCGCCGTTCAGCACGCCGGGTTCGACGATCGCGTACTCGTCCTGCGTCGACACCCCGAGGATGCGGTCCATGCGCGCCACGCTCAGGACGACGCTGCCCTCGGTGCCGTTCGCACCACCGGCGAGCCCGGTGCCGGCGCCGCGCGGGACGACCGGGACACCGAGCTCGGAGCACGTCCGGAGGGTCGCCTGCACGTGCTCGACCGTCCGGGCCTCGACCACGGCGCGGGGACCGCCAGGGGCGGTCCAGCCGGACTTGTCCGTCCGAGCCGCGTCGAGCACGGCACGCTCCGTCCGGACGACCTCGCCGTCCGGGTCGGCGAGCGCGGAACGGAGGGCGGTGACGACGGTGTCCATCCCGCCACGCTACCGAGCGCGGAGGGACTCGCTCGGCAGTTCCCCGAAACGGGACCGGTACGTCGCCGAGAACCGGCCGAGGTGCCCGAAGCCCCACGCACGGGCGACGTCCGCCACCGACGTGTCGTCGCGGTCGCCCCGGACGAGGTCGGCCCGTGCACCGTCGAGCCGCACGCCACGGAGCAGGTCACCAGGGGTCTGGTCGAGGTGCCGACGGAGCGACTGCTGCAGCCCGCGCGGACTGAGTCCGGCCGCCGCGGCGATCTCCGGCGTGCCGATCGGTTCGCGCGCGTGCTCGTGCACGTACTCGAGCGCTCGCCGGAGCCGCTCGTGCTCCGGCCCGCTGCCGGTCACGGTCGACCGCCACCGGCTGCGCTGCGGGAACGCCGCGATCGCCGCGGTCGCGAACGCCTCGGCGATGTCGCGCTGCGCCGTCGCGGTGAGCTCGTGGTCGACGTCGAGCCAGGTGGCCGAGTGCGCACGGACGACGGACTGCCAGGCCCGCATCCCCTCGGCCGACGGGCGGCGCAGGGGTTCGAAGGCGAAGTCGTCCTCGCCCACGACGGACCGGAGGAACCCGGCGTCGAGGTGCACGAGGTTGAGTGCGATGTCGCGGTGGTGGAGTTCGTAGGTGTCGCAGAACGGCAGCACCACGGGCACGCCGGCTTCGAGGTCGTGCGATTCGCCGCCGTACGTGATCGTGCTCGAGCCGCTGCGCATCCAGGCGACGAGGAACTGGTCGTCGACCCGGCTGTCGCTCCGGAGGTCGACCAGGAACCGCGAGGACCGCAGGGACATCCGGTCGTCGCCGACCCCCGCGAAGTCCCAGTGGGGCTGCGTGCGGGTGCGACGGACCGACGGCGTGCGGAAGTCGTAGTCACCGCCGAAGAACGCCAGTGCCTGGTCGACGTCGGTGCCCACGAGTCGCCGGAAGTACCGGGTGTCGCCGGAACGGCGGGGATCGATCGGGGCAACCATGCTCCAGAACGTACTGCGCACCACCGACAAACCGGATCGGAAGGTGACGCAGGACGCCGCTCAGGGCTGCAGGATCGCCTGCCCGACGCTCTCGTCCAGGATCAGGTCCGTGATGAGCCCGGCGGCGAGGGCACCCTTCAGCGAAGCGGCCTTCGACCGTCCGGCGACGACGCAGACCCGACGAGGAGCGCGCTTGATCGTGTCGAGGTCCGGCGCCCCCGCGCGGGCGTTCACGCCGATGTCCTTCCAGGACCCGTCCGCCCGGTAGAAGACGGTCGAGACGTCCCCGACGACCTGGGCCTTGGTCAGCTCGTCGCGGTCGGACGGGTCGAGGTAGCCACCGGAGTACACGTGCGAGGGCACCGGGGCCTGGGGCGCGCCGACGCCGAACACGACGAGGTCCATGCGTTCGTGCAGGTCGAGCACGCGGCGGATCGAGCGCTCGCGGAACAGGGCCTCCTTCGTCGCGGGGTCGTCGAAGAACGCCGGGACGGGGAACTGCTGCACGAAGGCGCCGTAGGCCTCGCCGAACCGACGGAGGATCTCGGACGCGTAGACGATGCCGGTGGTGCGGGTGTTCGCCGCGCCGTTGATCTGCACGACCGTCGAGCCGTGGGTCGTCTTCGGCACGAGGTAGCGGCTGACGGCGCTCACGGTCGAGCCCCAGGAGATCCCGATGACCATGTTCGACTCGACGTACTGCGTCAGGATGCGAGCGGCGGACAGGGCGACCCGCTCGAGGCGGTCGACGTCGCTCGTGTGGTCGGGCACCGGTACCACGTGCGCGTGCACCCCGAAGCGCGACCGGATGCTGCGGCTCAGCGCGGCGGCCTGGTCGAGGGGCGACCGGATCTGGATGTCGACGAGCCCGGTGTCGCGGGCGTACTTCAGCAGGCGCGACACCGACGACCGCGACGTCGCGAGCTCGTCGGCGATGGCGTCCATCGTCAGGTCCTGCAGGTAGTAGAGGTGCGCAGCGCGCAGCGCCTGCTGCGTGCGCATGGGTTGAGCCGCATCGCTCACGAGTGCTCCGATCGGTAGAACGCAACCATGCACGGACGTGCACGGCCTCTGCAACCCCTGTCGCGCCTCCAGGCCGCTGCCGGGGCCGTGCCCACACGTGTGCTGCACGTTCGTGCACGCGAGTTGCCCGACCTCTCACCCGGGGCGCACGATCGGTGTCGAACCCCCACGGAACCGACCAAGGAAGCGACGCACCATGTCGAAGAAGACGCAGCCCCGGAACACGGTGAACGCGCTCACGGAGCGCCCGAACGCACAGGTCCTCGTCGTCGGTGGCGGCATCAACGGCATCGCCACCTTCCGCGACCTCGCCCTGCAGGGGGTCGACGTCGCCCTCGTCGAGCGCGGCGACTACGCCTCCGGCGCCTCGGCCGCGTCGAGCCACATGATCCACGGCGGCATCCGCTACCTCGAGAACGGCGAGTTCCGCCTGGTGCGCGAGAGCGTGCAGGAGCGCAACGGCCTCATCCGCATCGCCCCGCACTACGTCAAGCCGCTGCAGACGACGATGCCGATCTTCTCGACCTTCTCGGGCATCATGAACGCCCCGCTGCGCATGCTGACGCACAAGCAGCGCTCCACGAAGGAGCGCGGCGCGATGCTCATCAAGATCGGCATGACGATCTACGACTCCTTCTCGCGTGACGGCGGCTCCGTCCCGAAGCACGTCTTCCGCACGAAGAAGGCCGCGCTCGAGGACATGCCGGCCCTCAACAAGGACCTCAAGTACACGGGCACCTACTACGACGCCTCCGTGCACGAGCCGGAGCGTCTCGCGCTCGACGTGCTCAAGGACGGCCTCGCCGCAGGGAAGGGCACCGGCTCCGCCGCGACCGCCCGCGCGACCAACTACGTCGAGGCCGCCGGCACCCGCGACGGCGGCGTGCTGCTCCGCGACCGCGAGACCGGTGCGGAGTTCGTGTTCACGGCCGACGTCGTCATCAACGCCTCCGGCCCCTGGACCGACCTGACGAACGGCGCGTTCGGCGGCGAGACGAAGTTCATGGGCGGCACGAAGGGCTCCCACATCGTCGTGCACAACGACGAGCTGCTCGAGGCGACGAAGGGCCGCGAGCTCTTCTTCGAGAACGACGACGGCCGCATCGTGCTCATCTACCCGCTCAAGGGCCGGGTGCTCATCGGCACGACCGACATCGACGCCGACCCCTCGAAGCCGGTCACCACGACCGACGAGGAGATCGACTACTTCTTCGGCCTCGTGAAGCACGTGTTCCCGCAGATCGAGGTCACCCGCGACCACATCGTCTACAGCTACTCCGGCATCCGCCCGCTCCCCCGTCACGAGGACACCGCCCCCGGCTTCGTCTCGCGTGACTACCGGATCGTGGACACCCCGATCGCCGGGCTGCCGCGGTCGACCGTGCTGTCGCTCGTCGGCGGCAAGTGGACGACGTTCCGCGCCCTCGCCGCGCACCTGTCGACCGAGGCCACCACGAAGCTCGGCGTCACCCGCTCGGTCGACACGACGGGCATGCCGATCGGTGGCGGCAAGGACTTCCCCACGACGGACGCCCAGCGCGCCCTCTGGATCAAGTCGCACCGCGACGGGCTCGACGCGTCGGTCGTCGAGGGGCTCCTCGAGCGCTACGGCACCCGTGCCGCCGAGGTCGTCGACGTCCTGGTTGACGGCCCCGTCGAGCCGCTCGAGTCCGACCCCGCGCTGACCCGCGCCGAGGTCGCGTACTTCGCCGAGCACGAGCAGGCCGTGCACCTGGTCGACGTCGTGCTGCGTCGGACGAACCTCGCGTTCGTCGGTGGCGTCACGATCGACCTGCTCGACGAGCTGGCCGACGTGCTCGCGGGAGCGCTGGGTTGGACGCCCGAGGAGCGCGCCGACGAGGTCCAGCGCACGCTCGACGTCCTGCGCGAGGCGCACGGCGTGATCGTGCCGCTGACGTCGGCGTCGCAGCTCGCGTAGCGCGGGCGGCGTCTCGTCTCACCGAGACGAGACGCCGCCGCGTTCGCGAGACGCCGCCTCGTTCGCGAGACGCCGCCGGATCCGGCGGTGTCTCGTCGTCGAGGCGGCGTCTCGCTGCGCACACGGCGTTTCGCCGCGTGCGAGCAGGCACGTGGTCGCGTTCGCGACCGTGCGTCAGAAACGCTCGCCGGTCGGGTCCTGCGCCGTCCGGTCGATGAGCTGCTCGCCGCCGACCGGCTCGCCCTCCCAGTCGACCAGGCGCCAGCCGTCGTCGAACGAGCCCTCGAGCTCGACGATCCCGGTGTTCTCCAGGTGCCGCTGCGTCCCGAAGTGGTCCGGCGTGTTGTCCGCCGCCGCGCTCGCCCAGGTACGGATCGCGGCACCGTGGCTGAACGCGGCCGCGACGTCCACCCCGGTCTCGAGGATCTGCCGGACGGCGTCGTCGTAGCGGGCGAAGAACTCGTCGCCGCTCTCGGCTCCGGGCATCCGCGTGCTGCGGTCCCCCGCAGACCACCCGTGCACCGTCGAGATGTACATCTGCACGGACACCTCGTCGCGTTTGCCCTGGGTGTCGCCGGCCTCGATCTCGCGGAGCCCCGGCAGCACGACCGGCTCGAGGCCGAGCGACGCCGCCAGGGGTGCCGCGGTGATCTGCGTCCGGACCATCGTCGAGACGAACAGTCGCTCGATCCCCCGGTCGGCGAGTGCCGCCGGGAGCGCATCCGCCTGCTGCTGGCCGAGTTCGGTCAGACCCGGCCCGGGGACCTCGGCGTCGAGGACGCCGTTCACGTTCGCGGGGGTCTGGCCGTGGCGGATGAGCAGCAGTCGCATGGAACCACCCTACGGAACCCCGGTGACGTCACCCCTGGCGGGCGTTCCAGCGCGGGTCCTTCTTGTTGATGACGTACACGCGGCCGCGACGGCGGACCACCTGCGAGCCGGGGATCTTCTTGAGCGCCTTGAGCGAGTTGCGGACCTTCACGGAGCCTCCTTCGATGGCGTTCCCTTGTTGAGAACGATGATCATGTACATTAGCCGACATGCGTCCCGCCGCCATCACACTCATCTCCGCCCTGCACGACGTCGACACCGACCGAGTGGCCGCACGGATCTCCGTCGGCCACCGCATGCACGCGCGTGGGAGCGCGTTCGCCGCGGCACGCGCGATCGCCGAGCGGGCCGACCAGCTCGACCGCGTCTGCGGGTCCGACGCCGACCACGGCCTGGTCGTCACCCTGCCGCCCGGAGCCGACGCCCGCGCGGTCGGGATGATGCTCGCGAACGCCGCGCGGTCCGAGACCGGCGACGACCGGATCCTGCGGCACGTCGTGAGCGTCCTGCGCGCCGACGACGTCGTGCGACTGCTGTGGTCCGACGTCGACGACGCGTTCGTCGCAGCCGACCGGGTGGCATCGCTCGTCGAGTACGCCACCGTCATCGCCCTCGACCGTGTCGGGCCCCTCCCGGTCGACCGCCGCCGGGCCCTGCTCGCGCTGCTGCACCGGCTCGCGCCGCGGGCCGTCGTCGTGGCGGTGTCGTCGATCCGGAGCGCCGCGGACCTGCCGGCGTCGAACGGCGGGGCGGCGAGGGTCCTCGCGGCCGGGGCCGGGTGGATGCGGGCGCTCTCCGGCTCGGCAGGACGGGACCCGCGGGACGGCCTCGTCGCGCTGCGGTACCGGGAGCCACTGCCGTTCCACCCCGCACGGCTCGCAGCGGTGATCGAGCACGACCTCGCCGCCGGGGTCAACGGGAGGGTGCTGCGTTCGAAGGGGTTCTTCCGCCTGGCATCACGGCCGGACCACGTCGGAGCCTGGTCGAGCCTCGGCGCGATGCTGGCGCTCGATCCCACCGCGAACCCGTCGTGGGACGAGGACGCACCGATCGGTCAGGCACTGTGGTTCGTCGGCGAGGGGCTCGACGTCCACGCGATCGAACGGGCGCTCGACGGGGCGCTGCTCACGGCGCCGGAGCTGCTCGCTGGGCCGGAGCTCTGGCGGTCGTGGGCGGATCCGTTCCCGGTGTGGCCGGCGCTCGACCCGTCCGGGGAGCACCGGCACGAGTAGGGCGGGCGGCGGGCGGGTGGACTCGGAACGACGAGTCCAACGTCGTACGACATCGGACTCGTCGTTCCGAGTCGACGGGCGGCCGGTCAGCGCGCCGCGGCCACCCCCTCGTCACGAGCAGCCTCACGCGCTCGACGCGCAGCGTCCTCGGCGGCGAACGGCAGGTCCCCCAGGTCGAGGTTCGGGTTCGTGTCCTGCGTCTGCACGAGCTCGCGGGCCTCGTCCTCCGTCTCGACCGCCGGCATCGAACCGGGCAGCGGGCGACGCGAGGACTCCTTCATGCAGAACACCCCGACGGCACCGAGGACGCTCATGGCCATCAGGAAGTACGCCGGCGCGAGCTCGTCACCCGTCGCCGTGAGCAACGCCTGCACGATGAGGGGCGTCGTCCCACCGAACACGGCGATGGCGATGTTGTACGCGAAGCCCATGCCCCCGTACCGCGTCGAGGTGGGGAAGAGCGCCGGCAGGGACGCCGCCTGGTTCGACACCCACAGCGCCGTCATGAGCGCGAGGAGCCCGAGCCCGGCGAGCGTCGACCACTGCGCACCGTGGCCGATGAGCAGGAACGCGGGGACGACGAGCACGACCGTGGTGGCCGCGCCGATCCACATGACGACGCGGCGTCCGAGCTTGTCGGACAGCTTGCCGGTCAGGGGCAGCATGACCGCGAGCAGCACGAGCACGGGGATCGTCAGCAGCGTGCCGTCGAGCGCGGAGTAGCCGAGCGAGTCGGTGAGGTACGTCGGCATGTACGACGTCAGCGCGTACCCGACGGTGTTCGAGGCGGCGACGAGCATCACGGCGATGACGATCGGGCGCCAGTGGTCGCGGACCATGACGAACACGTTCGCGGGGCGCTCGCCCTCGAAGGATGCACGGTTCGACGAAGCCGCCTCCTGTGCGGCCTGCGTGGCCTGGAACACCGGGGACTCCTCGATCCGCAGGCGGAAGTAGATCGCGACCACACCGATCACCCCGGCGGCCAGGAACGGGAAGCGCCAGCCGTAGGCGGTCATCGCCTCGTCGCCGAGGGTGATCTGCAGCACCGAGACGACGGTCGCACCGAGCGCGAAGCCCAGGTAGCTGCCGAAGTCGAGGATGCTCGCGAAGAACCCGCGACGACGATCCGGGGCGTACTCCGTGACGAACGTGGTGGCACCGGCGTACTCACCGCCGGTCGAGAAGCCCTGCGCGAGCTTCAGCACGACGAGGACGATCGGCGCGAACACCCCGATCGTGGCGTACGCGGGCAGCGCGCCGATGAGGAACGTCGACGCCGCCATCATGATCAGCGTCGTCGCGAGGACCTTCTGCCGACCGATGCGGTCGCCGAGCCGACCGAACACGATGCCGCCGAGCGGACGCGCGATGTAGGTCGCCGCGAAGACACCGAGGCTGAACAGGATCTGGACGGAGGGTTCGGCGGTGGGGAGGAAGACCTTCCCCATCGTGACGGCCAGGTAGCCGTACACACCGACGTCGTACCACTCCATGGTGTTGCCGACGACCATGCCACTGACGGCTCGGCGCATCATGCTCTTGTCGACCACGGTGACGTCGCTCACACGGAGGCGTCGTTCGGGTCGGGTCGGGGTACGGCTGGGATCGGAGCCCATGCGTTTCTCCTCGAGGGGATCGGCGGGCCGACGGGTACCGGCCCGGGAACAGCGGACGACGTTACCGAGCAACCGAAATGTCATTGGCCGGTGATTCACAGGTCCCGGGCGTGTCACCCGAACGAGGGCCACCTGACTCCCGCGCGCCGACGGCGATCGCGGCCCTTCGTGGCGGGGCCGTAGCATCGCGTCATGGCGATCGAACCCGAGACGAAGAACTGGACGTGGGTCATCGAGTCCGCGTGCCCCGAGTGCGGCTACGACGGCAGCACCGTGACGATCCGCGACGTCCCGGCCATCATCGACGCGAACACGTCCGCGTGGCCGGCCGAACTCGGCCGCGACGACGTGCGCGACCGCCCCGACGACCAGACCTGGTCACCGCTCGAGTACGGCGCGCACGTCCGGGACGTCCACCGGAAGATGGCGGAGCGGCTGGCGCTCATGCTCGCCGAGGACGCGCCCACGTTCCCGAACTGGGACCAGGACACCACTGCCGTGGAGGACGACTACGCCGCGCAGGACCCCGCCGTCGTCGCCCGCGAGCTCGGCGAGGCCGCGCACCGTGCGGCCCGGGCGTTCGACGACGTCCGGGACGACCAGCTCGGCCGCACGGGACTCCGTTCCGACGGCAGTGCGTTCACGGTCGCGACGCTCGCCACCTACTACGCGCACGACCCGGTGCACCACCTGTGGGACGTGCGGCGCACGCGGTAGACGCACCCACCTGACGGCCTGGAGGCGCGTGGCGGCCCCGCCCCGCGCCTCCAGGCCGTCACCGGGTCGGGTTCCCGGGAAGGAGCGCGCAGGGTCAGGCGAGGGCGTCGAGCAGGGCGCGCGCCGTCGCGGCGTCCGTCACCAGCTCGTTGACCAGTCCGCCGCGCACCGCACCGACGATGCTCGCGACCTTCGCGGCCCCGACCGCCACACCGACGGCGTGCGGGACGGACGACAGGACCTCGCGGGAGGTCCGCACCATCCGGTCGCTGCCCGGGAACTCGATCGCCGAACCGTCGGCGGCGTAGAAGTTGAGGCACACGTCACCGGCGGCCTGGTCGAAGACGGCGTCCTCGACGGGGACGCCACGCGCGAGGGCGTCGCGGGTCGGGGTCGGCGCGCCGATGCCGAGGATCGCGCCCTTCGCCCGCCCCCAGAGCCCGACGACGTGCTGGAACGCCGGGTCCTCGTCGAGCGAGGAGCGCATCGCGGGCGACGGCAGCGCCTGCGCGAAGAGGAACGCCGGGATCGCCCCGGAGTGCTCCGCGGCGGTCCGGGTGATCTCGTTCGTCTGGAACCAGGGCATCGGGTCCGCCTGCCCGCCGACGGTCGGGACGAGCTGCACGCCGGCCAACGGGGGCATGCCCGCGTGCGCGACGTCGTACACGGTGCGACCGGAGGACATCAGGACCGCGTCACCCGGAACGAGCGACATCCCCTCGACCGCGGCGGCCAACGGTGCGGCCAGGTCGGCCCCGAGCGTGGCGGTGTGCGTCACGGCGGCGAGGTGCACGGCCCGGAGCCCGAGCACGACCTGCAGTCGTTCGGCGAGCGCGACGGTCTCGTCCTGGAACGGGTCGACGACCTCGATGCGGACGAGGCCGGCCCGGCGCGCCTCGGCCACGAGTCGCGACACGGTCGGGCGCGAGACACCGAGGCGCGAGGCGATCTCGACCTGGGTGGCGTCCTCGAGGTAGTACATCCGCGCGGCCTGGTAGACGGTGTCGAGCGGGAAGCGGGTCCGGGCACCCTCGGCGGCGGGGATCTCGGCGGACATGGGGCGATCGTAGTCCCGGCACTCGTCAGCGGATCGTGAACCCGCCGTCCACGCGGAGGTCGGCACCGTTCACCATCGCGCTCGACTCGCCGGCGAGGAAGAGCACCGCGGCGGCGATCTCGTCGGGGGTCGCGAAGCGTCCGGTGGGGATCTCGTCCTGGTGCCGGATGCCGTTCTCGTTCGCCCAGGCCGCTCGGCCGAGGTCGGTGAGCACCACGGTCGGCGAGACGGTGTTCACGGTGACGCCACGCCCGCCCCACTCGAGGGCGAGCACGCGGGTGAGCCCGATCACACCGGCCTTCGACGCGCAGTACGCCGCGTGGCCGTCGATGCCGACGTGGGCCGCCTGCGACGCGATGTTCACGATCCGCCCGTACCCGGCGGCGAGCATGTGCCGACCGGCGGCCTGCGCGACCCGGTAAGTGCCGGTGAGGTTGACGTCGATGGTCTTCGCCCAGGTCGCGGCGTCGAGGTCCTCGGCCGGGGCGAGGGCTGCGATGCCGGCGCAGTTCACGAGCACGTCGATGCCGCCGAACTGCTCGGCGACGGCGGCGACCGTGCGGGCGACGGAGGCCTCGTCGGTGACGTCGCAGCCGAAGCCGGCGTGGACGCCGACCCCGGCGTCGCCCACTGGCAGGTCGGCTGCCGCAGCGGCGGCGCCCTCGGCCCGGACGTCGACGATCGCGACCCGCGCGCCGCGCTCGGCGAGCGCCCGGGCGACGGCGTTCCCGATGCCCGAGGCGCCCCCGGTGACGATCGCGCTGCGACCGGTGAAGTCGTTCGTCAGGTCCACGCTGCTCGGGCCCGGACGGAGGGCCGCGGCGAAGTCGGTGGGGGTGGTGGTGGTCATGTGCGCTCCGTTGCGTTCAGTCAGCCGTTTGACCAGACCGTACCAGAAATTGTGTTCTGGACAAACGTTCCCGAGGGTGTACAGTCATCGCCGAAGCCACCCAACGGAGGAACAGCTCATGTCGACGACGACCGAGAACGCGGCCACCACCGCCGCCACCACCATCCCCACGACGATGCGCGCCGTCGTCGTCCACGGCCCGGGCGACTACCGCCTCGAGACCCGCCCCGTGCCGACGCCGGGCCCCGGCGAGCTCCTGCTCCGCACCGACGCCGTCGGCATCTGCGCCAGCGACCTGAAGTGCTACCACGGCGCCGCGAAGTTCTGGGGCGATGAGAACCGCCCCGCCTGGGCCGAGAAGGACCGCATCCCCGGCCACGAGTTCGTCGGCACGATCGTCGCCGGCGACGACGACACCCTCGCCAAGCGCGGGGTGTCCGTCGGCGACCGCATCGCGTGCGAGCAGATCGTGCCGTGCTGGGAGTGCAAGTACTGCCTCGAGGGCGCGTACTGGATGTGCAACGTCCACGACATGTTCGGGTTCAAGGGCTACGACGGCGCCATGGCTGAGTACGTCCTCGTGCCCGCCAAGGCCCTGACGCACCCGGTGTCGAGCGCCCTCCCCGGCCAGGTCGCCGCCTTCGCCGAACCGCTCTCCTGCGCCTTCCACGCCGTCGAGCGAGGCGACGTCAAGTTCGGCGACACCGTCGTCATCGCCGGCGCCGGCCCGATCGGGCTCTCCGCCATCGCCGGCGCCCGCCAGAAGAACCCGCTCCGCATCATCGCGCTCGACGTCGTCGAGGCGAAGCTCGAGCTGGCCCGCAAGGTCGGCGCGGACATCACGATCAACATCGCCGAGGACGACGCCGTCGCCCGCGTGAAGGAACTCACCGACGGCTACGGCGCCGACGTCTACATCGAGGCGACCGGCCACCCGTCCGCGGTGCCGCAGGGCCTCAACCTGCTCCGCAAGCTCGGCACGTTCGTCGAGTACTCGGTCTTCAAGGACAACGTCTCCGTCGACTGGTCGATCATCTCCGACGACAAGGAACTCGACATCCGCGGCGCCCACCTCGGCCCGCACACCTGGCCGGCCGCGATCAAGCTGCTCGAGACCGAGACCCTGCCGATGTCCGAGATCTGCACGCACCAGTTCCCGCTGGAGCGCTTCCAGGAGGCCCTCGACCTGGTCGGCGACTCCGCCGGCGCCAGCGTCAAGGTGTCGATCATCCCGTCCCTGCAGGCCTGAGCCGAAGCCCACCACAGGAGTCAGCAAGCATGTCAACGACGACACAGCGCGCCACCGGTGCGCCGACGACGCCCCGCACCGAGGGCCGCCTCGACAAGATGGGCATCCCTCGCCCGCTCGCCCTCGGGTTCCTCGCCGTCCTGGTCTTCATGACCGGGAACGGCGTCGAGTCGAACTTCATCACGCCGCACATGGTCGCGGTCCTCGGCAGCCCCGAGGCCACGGTCGCGACGATCGTGACGTTCTACAGCCTCGCCGCGCTCATCGGCAGCTACGTGTCCGGCGCCCTGTCCGACCTGGTCGGTCCGCGCCGGGTGATGATCCTCGGCTTCGCCGTCTGGGTCGTCTTCGAGATCCTGTTCCTGCTCGCGCTGAACGTCGGCAGCGTCCCGTTCGCCGCCGTGACCTACGCGATCCGCGGCTTCGGGTACCCGCTGTTCGCCTTCGCGTTCCTGGTCTGGGTGAACATCACCACGCCGGTCGAGCGGAACGGTTCGGCCGTCGGCTGGTTCTACGTCGCCTTCACGGGCGGCCTGCCGACGCTCGGGTCCCTCTTCGCGATCGGCGCCATCCCGGTGTTCGGCGGCGGCACCGGCGGTGAGACGGGCGCGATGGTCGCCTCGATCGGCCTGGTCGTCATCGGCTTCCTCATCCTGCTGTTCGGCGTGCGCCTGCCGAACGGGTTCTCCCGCATCGCACCGGAGGGCGAGAGCGCCTGGCGCGTGCTGACGAGCGGCATCCGGCTCACGGCGACACGACCGAAGATCCTGATGGGCTTCCTGGTCCGACTGATCAACACCGCGCCCGAGTTCGGCATGTTCGTCGTCCTGCCCGCCGTGATCGCGAACGAGCGTGGTTGGGGGCAGAGCCGCTGGCTGCTCATGACCGTGTGCGTCTACGCGACGAACATCCTGGTCAACGCGCTGTTCGGCTGGGTCGGCGACAAGATCGGCTGGCAGCGCACCGTCAAGTGGTTCGGCATCGTGGGCTCCGCGACCGGACTCGTCGCCTGGTGGTACGTCCCGCAGCTCGTCCCCGCCGGGTCCGACTGGGGCTACGTGCTCTCGGTCATCGCCGGCTGCGTGTTCGGCTGCCTGCTCGCCGGGTTCGTCCCGATGGGCGCGATCATGCCGGCGCTCGCCCCGGAGCACAAGGGCGCCGCGATGGCGATGTACACGACGGCTGCGGGTGGCGCGGCGTTCCTCGGCACCGGTGTGGTGGCCGCGGTGCTCGCCCTCGGCGGTGGCGGTCAGGCCGTGACCTGGACGTTCGTCGGCCTGTACGCCTGCGCGTTCGTGATGATCCACTTCCTCAAGGTGCCCCAGGGCCGGAGCGCACACTGAGTTCCGGGCGACGGCGGCCGTCCCGCCGTCGCCCGGTGCACCACCCCCACACGACCGAAGGACACGCACCATGACCACGATCCACGACGACCCCGACGAGTTCGCCGAGGACCAGCTCGCCGGCTGGCTCGCCCTCTACGCCGACCGCGTCCGGGGCGTGCACGGCGGCGTCGTCGCCCTGCCGACCGAGGGCGCCGAGCCGCAGGTCGCCGTCGTCGTCGGCGGCGGCTCCGGCCACTACCCCGCGTTCTGCGGCGTGGTCGGCCCGGGCTTCGCCACCGGCGCCGTCGTCGGCAACATCTTCACGTCGCCGTCCACCGCGCAGGTCTACTCCGTCGCCAAGGCCGCCGACCAGGGGAAGGGCGTCGTGCTCTCGTTCGGCAACTACGCCGGCGACACGATGAACTTCGGGCTCGCGGCCGAGCGGCTGAACGCCGAGGGCATCGACACCCGCATCGTGGTGGTCACGGACGACATCGCCAGCGCCGACGAGGAGTCGAAGCGCCGCGGCATCGCGGGCGACTTCTCGGTCTTCAAGGCGATGGGTGCCGCAGCGGCAGCGGGTGCGGACCTGGACGAGGTCGAACGGATCGGCAACGCGTCCAACACGGCGACCCGCACCATCGGCGTCGCGTTCTCGGGCTGCACCATGCCCGGCGCGACCGAGCCGCTCTTCACCGTCCCGGACGGCCACCTCGGGCTCGGGCTCGGCATCCACGGCGAGCCCGGCATCGAGGACGTCCCGCTGCTGTCCGCGACCGAGCTCGCGAGCCTGCTCGTCGAACGGCTGCTCGCGGACCGTCCGGCGAACGCGGGCACCCGGGTCGCCCCGATCCTCAACGGTCTCGGCGACACCAAGTACGAGGAGCTCTTCCTGCTCTGGGGCCGCGTGCTCCCGCTGCTGCAGGACGCCGGCATCGAGGTCGTCGAGCCCGAGGTCGGCGAACTCGTCACGAGCCTCGACATGGGCGGCTGCTCGCTCACCCTGCAGTGGCTCGACGACGAACTCGAGACGCTCTGGAGGGCCGACGCCTACACGCCCGCGTACCGCAAGGTCGCGGCGCCGGTCGCTGCGCTCGTGCCGGCCGACGCGGTGGACGCGGCGGAGGACGAGGCGACGGTCGTGCCGGAGGCGAGTGGTGCCTCCAGGCAGACCGCGCAGACGGCGCGCGCCGCGATCGAGGCCGTCGACGCGCTCCTGCGGGAGCACGAGGAGGAGCTCGGCCGCATCGACGCGGTCGCCGGCGACGGCGACCACGGACGCGGCATGGTCAAGGGGATCGGTGCGGCCCGCAAGGCGGTCGACAGGGTCGGCCAGGAGGCAGGGGTCGCCTTCGTCCTCGGACGCGCCGGTGATGCGTGGGCCGAGTTCGCGGGCGGCACCTCCGGGGTCCTGTGGGGTGCGGCACTCGAGGCGTTCGGTCGGTCGCTGCGCGACGACCGCTCCGCGTACGAGCCCGGAGACGTCGTCGAGGCGGCGCAGGCGTTCGCGGACTCGATCGTGCACCTCGGCGGGGCGTCGCGCGGGGACAAGACCCTGCTCGACGCACTGCTGCCGTTCGTCGACGAGCTGCGGAGCGGCGTCGACGCTGGCAGCTCCCTCACCGAGGCGTGGCAGGCTGCCGCCGAGGTCGCGGTGTCGGAAGCCGCGGCGACCGCAGACCTGAAGCCGAAGGTCGGGCGGGCCCGGCCGCTGGCGGAGAAGAGCCTGGGGACACCCGACGCGGGTGCCACCTCGATGGGGATGATCCTCACGCGGGTCGGCGAGGTCCTCGCCGCCCGTGCAGCAGACAAGGAAGGGACACACGCATGACGTACCGTCTCGTGGTCGGCTCGGACGATGCCGGGTTCGACTACAAGGAGATCATCAAGGCCGACCTCCTCGGCGATCCGCGGGTGGAATCCGTGGTCGACGTCGGGGTGGACGCGGACGGGCACACCGCCTACCCGCACGTGGCCGTCGACGCAGCACGACTCGTCGCGAACGGCGAGGCCGACCGGGCGATCCTGATCTGCGGCACCGGCCTCGGCGTCGCGATCAGCGCGAACAAGGTGCCGGGCATCCGCGCCGTCACGGCGCACGACTCGTTCTCGGTCGAGCGGTCCATCCTGTCGAACGACGCCCAGGTCCTCTGCATGGGCCAGCGCGTCATCGGCGTCGAGGTGGCCCGACGCATGGCGAAGGAGTGGTTGGGCTACGAGTTCGACCGCTCGTCCGCGAGCGCCGCGAAGGTCCAGGCGATCTGCGAGTACGACGGCTCGGCACCCGCGGGCGTCGACGCCTCCGCCTAGGCGCGCCGCGCTCCGCCGAGGCGCGCCGCGCTCCGCACAACCGGAGTGGGCCGGAACCGCGAACTTCCGCGGTTCCGGCCCACTTCCGTTGTGCGGCGGCAACCGGAACCGGGTCAGCCGCGGGCGGCCAGCCGGTGCACGACGGCCTTCGTCGCCTCGTACAGCTCGCGGTAGTCGCGGTACCCCGGTTCGTACGCGGCCGTCGCCGCCGGGTCCGGTTCGATGCGGGCCGCGGGCGGGTTCCAGGCGCCGAGGTCGACGCCGTCGCCAGGTCCCGCCACGAGGCCCGCCGCGAGGAACGCCGACCCGTAGCAGGCACCGATCGTCACGCTCGGCACCGTCTGCGGCAACCCGGTGACGTCCGACACGATCGTCGGCCACAGCCGCCCGAGCAGTCCCCCGCCGGCGCCGACGAGTTCGCGGACCTCGACCCCGGCCTCCCGCAGCACCTCGATGTTGTGGCGCACCGCGTACGCCGTGGCCTCGAGCGTCGCCCGGTACAGGTCGCCCCGCGTGTGCCGGACGGTCAGCCCCGCGATCACGCCGCGGGCGTCCGGGTCGGCGATGGGTGTCCGCTCGCCCGCGAAGTACGGCAGCATGAGCAGCCCGTTCGCGCCGATGCCGGAGCAACGGGCCTCCTCGAGCATCGTCGACCACTCGCCGTCCACGAGCCGCCGCAGCCAGTCGGTGATCGCCCCGGAGGTCGCCATCCCGCCGGACACGCTCGGCTGCCCCGGGTGCGTCCCGACCGTCGTCCACATCCCCGGCACCGGGATCGGCTGGGCCGTCGGCACGATCATGAACATCGTGGTGCCGTACTGCAGGAACATCCGGCCCGGCACGGACTCGCCGACGCTCACGCCCTCGGCCCAGGCATCGATCGTCCCGGCCGTCACGGGGATGCCGGCCGGGAGGCCCGTGGCCGCGGCCGCCTCGTCCGTCACGACCCCGGCCCGGTCACCAGACCAGACGAGCCTCGGCATCTCGAGCCCCGGGGCGAGCCGCTCGCACCACTCCGGGATCCAGGCGTTCTCGTGCACGTCGTAGAGGGGCGTCGTCTGGCTCGCCGAGTGGTGGTCGAGGACGTACTCCCCCGTCAGCCGCTCCACGATGCGCGACGACGGCATCGTGAACCTGGCGGCCTTCGACCACACCTCGGGCTCGTGCCGGGCGACCCAGGCGAGCTTCACCCCGGCCGCCTGCGTGCTGAGCGCCGACCCGCAGCGCTCCCGGATCGCCCCCTCGCCGCCGAGCTCCGCGGTGACGTCCTCGAGCATGTCCGCCGTCCGGGTGTCGACGCCGTACAGGATCGCCGGACGCAGCGGTTCCCCGGCGTCGTCGCTGAGGAGCACGCACGGACCGATGCCGCTCACCCCGACGGCGCCGACGTCGGCGTCCGGCACCCGCTCGAGCAACTCGCGCGTCAGCGTCGTGAACTCGTCCCACCAGACGTCGGCGTCCATCTCGACGAGCCCCTGCTCCGGGCGGTCGACGTCGTGCTTCCGGCTGACCTCGGCGATGACGGTGCCGTCGAACCGGGCGAGCAGCGCCTTCGTGCTCGACGTCCCGATGTCCAGACCGAGCACCGCCCGCATGCCGTCTCCCTCGTCGCCACCGACCGTCGTCGGTCGTGCGACGAGTCTACGAACGATCGACGCCCGTCATCCTCGCGGTGGACGACGGCGCGCGCCTCGGGAGGGATCGTTGGAGTACGGCGACGCCCAGGCTCCTGTCGGCGGCCGGACGTACCGTACTCCCGACTCCGATGCTCCACCGAGGGGAAACCGATGAAGAAGTCAGCCTGGCTGCCCGCCGTCATCGCGCCGGTCGTCGTCGCCGGCGCCGTCGCGGCTCCGATGATCGCGAACGCCGCCAGCGACCCGATCGCCGGCACGAGCCCGACCGCTGCCGCCGTCATCGCGAGCATCGCCCAGTCGTCCGACGCGCAGTACTCCGGCAAGCTCGTGCAGACGAGCGACCTCGGACTGCCCGAGCTCCCGACCGGATCCGGCGGTTCCTCGCTCGAGGGGAACGCGTCCGACGCCCTCGGCCTGCTGACCTCGTCGCACACCGCTCGTGTCTACGTGGACGGCGCCGACAAGCAGCGGGTCCAGCTGACCCAGCAGCTCGCCGAGCAGGACCTCGTCCGGAACGGCTCCGAGGTCTGGACCTGGGACTCGAAGGAGCGCACGGCGACGCACGTCGTCCTGCCGAAGGACGCCGCGACGCCGAAGAGCGGCACCGCGACGCCGTCCGACATCGCGCAGCAGGCGATCGACGCGATCACGCCGAGCACGAAGGTCTCGAAGCCGAAGGACGTCCGGGTCGCCGGGCACGACGCCTGGCAGATCACGCTGACGCCGAAGTCCTCCGGCACCCTGGTGGGCTCCGTGCGGCTCGCGGTCGACCAGCAGACCGGCCTCCCGCTGCGCGCCACGATCGAGGCGACGGGCCAGTCCGACCCGGCCGTCCAGGTCGGCTTCACGAGCCTGCAGTACGGCGCGCCGGCCGAGCGGCTGTTCGACTTCACCCCGCCGTCGAACGCGAAGATCGAGACGAAGGACCTCTCCGACGCGCCCGCACACGCGAAGGGTGACGCCCAGCACCGGTCCGCACCCTCCGGCGACGAGCCGACGTTCACCGGGAAGGGCTGGAGCACGATCGCCGAGCTCCCGAAGGGTTCCGTCGACCAGTCTGCGCTCGGCGACGACGCGACCGGGCTGCTCGACCAACTGACGACGTCGGTCGACGGCGGCCGCGCCGTGCAGACCTCGCTCGTGTCCGTCTACCTGACCGACGACGGACGGGTCCTCGCTGGTGCCGTGCCGGTGTCGGCCCTGGTCGCCGCCGCGAAGTGAGCACGACGGAACCACCGGTGGTGGACCAGGCCGCCCCGTCGGCCGCAGCCGACCTCGCGATCCGCACCACGGGCCTCCAGAAGGTCTTCCGCAAGCAGCGCGCGGTGGACGGCATCGACCTCGCCGTCCCCCGCGGAGCCGTCTTCGGCTTCCTCGGGCCGAACGGCTCCGGCAAGACCACCACGATCCGCATGCTCCTCGGGCTGTCGAGCGCGACGGGCGGGACGATCGAGGTGCTCGGCGAGCCGATGCCGAAGGCGTTGCACGACGTGCTGCCCCGGGTCGGTGCGCTCGTCGAGGGCCCGGCGTTCTACCCGTACCTGTCCGGTCGGGCGAACCTGCTCCGGTTCGACGCCGCGGACCCGACGTCCGATCCGCGCAGCCGGAAGGCCCGGGTGGCGAGCGCCCTCGACCGCGTCGGGCTGAGCCACGCGGCGGACAAGAAGGCGCACGCGTACTCGCTCGGGATGAAGCAGCGGCTCGGGTTGGCGAACGCCCTGCTGTCGCCGCGAGACCTCCTCGTGCTCGACGAACCGACGAACGGCCTCGACCCGCAGGGCACCCGCGAGGTCCGGAACCTGATCCGCTCCCTGGCGGACGACGGCACGACGGTGTTCGTGTCGAGCCACCTCCTGGCCGAGATCGAGCAGGTGTGCACGCACGCCGGGGTCATGCGGACGGGCAAGCTCGTCGCGCAGGGCACCCTCGACGACCTCCGGTCCGCCGGGGCGCGCACGGTCACGGTCCGCACGCCGGACCTCGGACAGGCCGGATCCGTGCTGACCCGGCTCGGGCTGACCCCGCGGCACGACGGCGGCGCGGACGTGCTCGTCGCCGACCTGCCGCACGAGGTCATGCCGGAGACCATCACCGCCGAACTCGTCCGCGCCGACGTGCGGGTCCGCGGGCTGACCGTCGGCGGCGGGACCCTCGAGGACCTGTTCGTCGCCCTCACCGGAGAGGGCTTCGATGTCGCAGCCTGAGCTCCCCACCGCGCCGCAGCCTGACGCCGGCACCGCGCAGCCGGACGCAACGCCGACGCCCGACGTCCGCGAGTTCGCACGGCGCCGCCCACGCCCGTTCGCCCTGCTCGGCTCCGAACTCGCGCTCGTGTTCCGCCGTCGCCGGACCTGGGCGATGCTCGGAGCACTCGCGCTGGTGCCGATCCTCATCGCCGTCGCGGTCCGGCTGACGACGGGCGACGACAGCGGCGGCCCGGCGTTCCTCGGCGACATCACCAACAACGGCCTGTTCGTGTCGTTCACCGCGCTGACGGTGTCGATCCCGCTCTTCCTGCCGCTCACCGTCGGGGTGGTGGCCGGTGACACGGTCGCGGGCGAGGCGAGCCACGGCACGATCCGCTACCTGCTCGTCGCCCCGACCGGCCGGGTGCGGTTCATCCTCGTGAAGTTCGCGGGTGCGGTGGCGTTCTGCCTGGCCGCGACGCTCCTCATCGTGCTCGTGGGCGCGGCGATCGGCGCGGTGCTGTTCCCGATCGGACCGGTCACGCTGCTGTCCGGCACGCAGGTGGACGGCTGGTCGTACGCCGGCCGAGCACTGCTGCTCGCGCTGTACGTCACCCTGTCGATGCTCGGACTGTCGGCGATCGGCTTGTTCGCCTCGACGCTGACGAGCGTGCCGGTCGGGGCGATGGCCGCGACGGTCGTGCTCGCCGGGGCATCGCAGGTGCTCGACCAGCTGCCGCAGCTCGACTGGCTGCACCCGTTCCTGTTCTCGCACCAGTGGCTCGGGTTCGGGGACCTGCTGCGCGACCCGATCGCCTTCGACTCGTTCGGGTCGAACGCCGTCCTGCAGCTCGGGTACGTCGTCGTGTTCGGCGCGCTGGCCTACAGCCGGTTCGCCAGCAAGGACATCCTCAGCTGACGGGGTCCCGCAGGTCGCGCGACTTCTCGGACTTGTACCAGTGCAGCCGCGCCCCGGTCTCGACGGGCTGCATCCCGACGACGACCTTGCCGCGGGAGTGCATCTCGGCGAGGTCCTCGTACGCGTCGACGATGTACTCGAACGGGTAGTACCCCGAGATGATGAACTGCACCTTGTGCCGCTGCACGAGGTCGCCGAGCGTGGTGAGCATCTCCGCCGCCTCGGTGTCGTCGCCGGGTGCTCGCAGGAACCGGATCTCCAGGTCGCGGCGGTCCTCGCTCGATACGAAGCGCTTCGGGTCGACGCCGAGTCGGGACGCCAGGTCGACGTTCTCGCCGTGCTCCCGGTTGTCGATGAACGCCGTGATCGGACGGTCCTCGGCGATGTCGCGGATCCGCTGCTCCTCGCCCTCGCCGTAGGCGACCGGACGGACCCCGATCTGCCGCAGGGCGTCGTGGTTGCGCGGACTGCCGAGGCCGATCACGGTCGCCCCGGCGTCGCGCGCGAGCTGGCACTCGATGTGCCCGACCCCGCCCGCGGCGGCGCTGATCACGACCGTGTCGTCGGGGCCGAGCTTCAGGGAGCGGACGACCGAGAGCGCGGTGCACCCCGCCAGGTACAGGCTGCCGGCCACCTCGAACGTCATCGTCGAGGGCTTCTTCACGACGGCGCCACGCGGCACCGCCACCCAGGTCGCGTGGGATCCGCCGTGCGGCGCGTGGCCCATGACCTCGTCGCCGACGTGCAGGTCGCGCACGTTCGACCCTCGGGACCGGACGACACCGGCGAAGTCGACGCCCTGGTGGGCGGGGAACTCGAGGTCGATGAACTCGCGGAGCCGCCCTTCGCGGAGGAACCGCTCGATGTGGTTCAGCCCGGCGACGGAGACCTCGACCACGACCTCGTCGGGGCCGGGGTCCGGCCGTTCCTGAGGGACGAGCTCGACGACGTCGAACCCGCCGTACCGGTCGTACTGCACTGCACTGCCGATCCGCATGGGGTGCTCCTTCGCTGGAGGTGTGGCCCCGGCCTACTCGGTGTTCCCGCATGCAACCCGTGCGTGCGGGGTACCAGCGTGCCGCGCACGACGCCGCGTCGCGCGCGAGACGCCGCGTCGCGCGCGAGACGCCGCGTCGCGCACGAGACGCCGCCGGATCCGGCGGTGTCTCGCACGGCGCCCGGTGTCTGACCAGTCCGGCGTCGTCTCGACCGAGCCGGACACCGCGCGTCGGCGGGCGTCTACTGCCCGGTGGACGCCTCGATGATGCGCGCAACCGTGTCCGCGTCGAACGCGAACGCGAGCGGATCGGCGTCCGGACGCGGCACGCGGACCGGCGTCGACCAGACCGAGCCGTCCTCGGCGACGTCGACGACGAGGGCTCCGGCGTCGACGTACGCGGCTTCCTCGTCGTACGGCCCGGTGACGTCCGTGTCGTTCGCGACGCCCGGCGCGACGAGCACGGGGACGCCTGCGAGGGCCCCGGCGAAGTGGTGGTGGTAGTGGCCGGCGAGGACGACCCGGACGTCCGACCCGCGGATCACGTCGGCCAGGGCCTCCGGGTTCCGCAGCTGCAGCGCCGCGTGCAGTGCGGTCGGGGCGGGCAACGGCGGGTGGTGCAGGACGACGACGGTGCCGTGTGGGGCGTGCTCGCCGTCGAGTGCTGCTCGGAGTCGCTCGAGCGATGCCGCGCTGATCTCGCCGTACCCGGCGCCGGGCACACTCGTGTCGACCGTCACGATGCGGCGACCGGCGACGAGGGACTGCCCCCAGACCGGGACCGTCGGCGGGTGGTACTCCATGGTGTGCATGAGGGGACGACCGCCCTCGCCGAGCACGTGCCCGTTGGTGAGGACCTGCCGGAAGCCCTCGCGCAGGTCGTGGTTCCCGGGCACGACCACGAGCGCCGCACCGTGTCGTTCGGCCCAGCCGCCGACGCGCTCGACCAGTGCGGCGTAGGACTCCGGGCTGCCGTCCTCGGAGACGTCGCCGGACACCACGACGAGGCCGATCCCGGGGACGCCGTCGATGCGGGCGAGCACGCTCTCGAGCGCTGCGGTGGTGTCGACCGATCCCTGGTGCAGGGCGCCGTCACCCGTCAGGTGGGTGTCGGAGAGGTGGAGGATGCGGAGGGTCCCGGCGGCTGGCTGCTGCATGCGGCCCACGCTACCGAGCGTGCCTTGCGGGCCCCGGTGCCTTCGGCCTGCGTTCCGTGAGCAGAACGCAGCACGCGCAGCACGCGTCAGTCGGCAACGGCCGCCAACTGGTCCTCGAGGTTGAACACCTCGGGCAGCACCCGCGCGGTCTGGTCGGCCCGCCCGGTCGCACCGTCGAACAGGTCCTGCATGTGCGACTCCCACGCCGCAGCGACCTCCGAGGCGGCGAGCGACGCATCGGCATCGGCCACCGAGTCGGTCTCGTAGTACCCGATGAGCAGCCCATCGTCGTCCAGGAACAGCGAGTAGTTCCGACGTCCGGCCGCCGCGATCGCCCGGAGCATGGCCGGCCAGACCGCCGCGTGCCGCTCGCGGTAGGCGTCCAGGTGTGCGCCCTGCACCTGCAGCCGGAAGCAGACGCGGGTCACCGGTCCGCCTCGGCGCGACGACGCTGCTCGGCCTCTCGGACGGCCCGCTCGTCGGCGGTGCGCACGGTGCCGGTGACGCTGGTCACGGTGCCGTACCGCTCGGCCTCGATCGCCTCGAGCGTCTTGCCCTGCGTCCGGGGCGCCCAGATCGTGCCGACGAGGAACGACAGTGCGAGCAGCCCGAGGATGAGGCCGCCGAGCGCACGCAGTCCGATGTCGGACAGGAGCAGCGGGAACCAGATGCTCAGCAGACCGACCATCACCCGGGCGGCCAGGAACAGCACGCCCTGGGCACTGGCGCGGTAGCGGGTGGCGAAGAGCTCCGACGTCCAGAGGCCGTAGAACGCCTGTGCACCGATGCCCGAGGACACACCCCACGCGATCGCGAAGAACAGCAGGGTGCCCAGGTTCGCCGGTGCGTAGATCAGGACGGCCCACGAGACGATGGCGAGCGCGGCGCCGATTGCGAACAGCATCCGGCGGCTCACCCGGTCGCCGTACCGCATGAACCCGAAGTAGGTCGCAGCGACGGTGCAGCCCCACACCAGGATCTGCAGCCCGTACTGCTCGGTGACGCTGGTCACCCCGGTGGCCGAGTAGACGCGCGGCTGGAAGATGCCGGCCTGTCCCGCGACGGTGTTCCAGAGCGCGTAGACGCCGAACAGGAACAGCATCGCGGTGAGGTTCTTCCGGCGGCTGAACAGCTGCGTGAACCCGTGGAAGAAGTTCGCCGAACCGCTGGCGGCGCGCTCGTCCTTCCAGATCGTCGACTCGGGCAGGCCGCGACGGAGCCACCACACGATCGCGGCGACGACGAACAGGTGCGCGAAGATCAGCCGGCTGCCGAGGAGCCCGAGGGGTGCGGCGGCGATGGCCAGGGCGAACCCGACCATCGGGCCGATCGACCACGCGAGCTGCGCGGTGCCGACGTGGGCGGCACGCTTGTCGGCGGGCGCCTGCTCGGCGATGTACGTCCAGCTCGCCGGGACGCCGGCGCCGACCGCGATGCCGGTGAGGATGAAGCCGACGAGCAGCATCCCGTAGCTGCCCGCGAACACGGCGAGCAGGATGCCGAGCATGTACAGCAGCAGGTCGTAGGTGTAGATGAACTTCCGGCCGTAGCGGTCGCAGAGCGGTCCGCCGATGATGGCGCCGGCGGCAGCGCCGAACGCGTTCGCGGACAGGCTCGCGAGGAGCCCGACCTGCAGGTCGCCGACGTGGAACTGGGCCTGCCAGAGGCTGAGGCTGGTGGCGATCGCGATGATCGACCCGGACTCGATGTAGTTCGACATGGCGACCGAGATCGTCGCCTTCCAGCCCGTGGTGTTGCGGGCTCCGATACGGACCGCCATTGGTCCTCCGTTCGCGTGTTCTTCGATGAATCGTTTCAACGGTGCTGCGAGGACGTTACCCGTGGATCGACACGAGGGCAAGTCGCTCCGCCGAATCGCCGGGCCCGATGCCAGGATGACCCCATGGCAGTGAGCGTTCGTGACGTCGCAGCGCTCGCCGGCGTGTCGCTCGGCACGGTCTCGAACGTGCTGAACCGCCCGGACAAGGTCGCCCCCGGCACCGTCGAACGGGTGCAGTCCGCGATCGCCGAACTCGGCTTCGTCCGCAACGACTCGGCACGCCAACTCCGCGCCGGTCGCAGCTCCACCGTCGGGCTCATCGTGCTCGACGGCGGCAACCCGTTCTTCACCGACGTCGCCCGCGGCGCCGAGGACGCCGCGATGCGGAAGGGCCTCGCCGTCCTCGTCGGCAACTCCGACGAGTCCGTCGACCGCGAGCACACCTACGTCGACCTCTTCGAGGAGCGCCGCGTCGCCGGACTCCTCATCTCCCCCGCCGGCGACGACCTCACGCGGCTCGAGCGGCTCCGCGACCAGGGCACCGCCGTGGTGCTCGTCGACCGACGTGCCGACGACGAGCACTTCGCCTCGGTCTCGGTGGACGACGTCGCGGGCGGACACATCGCGGTGTCGCACCTCACGTCGATCGGGCGGACGCGCATCGCCTTCGTCGGCGGCCCGTTCGGCATCCGGCAGGTCGCCGACCGGCACGCCGGAGCGGTCGCCGCCGCAGCCGCCGCGGGGGCGTCGCTCGAGGTGCTCACCACCTCGTCGCTGTCCGTCCTCGAGGGCCGCCGCATCGGCGAAGCACTCCAGGCCCGCCCGGCCGCCGAGCGCCCGGACGCGGTGTTCGCGGCGAACGACCTCCTCGCCGTCGGCCTCGAACAGGCCTTCATCATGCGCGGATCGATCCGCGTTCCGGACGAGATCGCCATCGTCGGGTACGACGACATCGCGTTCGCCGAGGCCGCCGTCGTCCCGCTCACCTCGGTGCGGCAGCCGGCGCAGGACCTCGGGCGGCGGGCGATCGAACTGCTGCTGGCCCAGGTCGAGGAGGGCCAGGGGGTCGAGACCCTCCACGTGGAGTTCACCCCGGAGCTCGTCGTCCGGCAGTCCACGGTCGCCGAGCGCTGACGCGCGCGCCGCGCGTCGAGTTTCGTGCTGGGCGACCGTTCTCGCGCGGTGGAGCGCGAGAACGGTCGCTGGGCCCGAGACTCGGCGCGCGTCATGCGAGACTCGGCTCCGCCGTGTCGGACTGGAGGCGCGTGGCGGCGCCGCACCGTGCCTCCAGTCCGGTGGTGGGCCGGGACGGCACCCCGCTCCGCCTACGATCGGAGCATGGTGCATGTCCCACGGCGCGACGGACCGCCGAGCGTGCACCACGTCGCGGCTCGGGCGGGCGTCTCGCTCGCGACGGTCTCGAACGTCCTGAACCACCCCGAGCGCGTCGCCGACGGCACCGCGGCCCGCGTCCGCGCGGCGATCGCGGAGCTCGGGTACACGCCGAACCGCAACGCCCGCGCCCTGGTGTCCGGCAGCACGCGAGCGATCGGCCTGGTCGTCGCGTCGCTGCGGAACTCCCTGTTCACGGACGTGGTGAGCGGTGCCCAGACGGCCGCGCGCGACCGCGGGAACACCCTGCTGGTGGCGAGCAGCGAGAACGACCTGGTGGCGCAGGGGGAACACCTGGCGTTCCTCGAGAGCACGAGGGTCTCCGGCATCCTGCTCGCCTCCATGACGGAGTCGCGCGACCAGGTCGAGGCCGCGAAGCAGCACGGCCGGCCGATCGTGTACGTCAACTACGAACCGACCGAGGTCGACGCCTGCTCGGTCATCGTCGACAACGAGCAGGCCGGGTACGTCGCGACGAAGCACCTCGTCGAGCAGGGATGCCGACGGATCGGGTTCGTGAGCGCGCGACCGGACCTGCAGCCCGTGGCGCGACGCCGGGTCGGCATGCTCCGGGCGATCGCCGAGCACCCAGGGGTCGAGCTCGTGGACGTCGACGCCGGTGACATCGACCCTCCCGGCGGGACGGACGCGGGCGCACGCATCGCCGCCATGCCCGCCGAGGTCCGGCCGGACGGCGTGCTCGGCGTCACGGACCTGCTGGCGATGGCGGTCGTGACCGAACTGCGCGCAGCGGGCATCCGGGTACCGGAGGACATCCCGGTCTCGGGCTGCGACCACAACTCGGTGGCGTGGGGCGGCGCGGTGCCGCTGACCTCGGTGACGATGCACGGCGAGGAGATGGGCGCGGCGGCGGTGTCGCTCCTGCTCGACGAGTTGACGGACGACCCCGCGGAGCACGTGCACCGGACGGTGGTCCTCGGCAGCGAGCTCGTGCCGCGGGAGAGCACGCTCGGACGGGTGCGCGCCGCCGAGGTGGCCGCGGCGGGGAGGCCGAGCGACCCGAGGCGCACCGAGGCCTGAACGGGGGGCGCGGCCGGCGGCGCTGCGGTCGCAGGTGGCGGCGCGGTCGCAGGCGCACGGGTCCGGCCAAAGCGACAGTGTCCTTCGGACACGCACCGTCCGTGCCGCCAGAGCGACTGTCTCCCGGAGATCTCCGGCGGCAGCCTGTCGCTTTCGCGAACCACCGCACCGCGCCTCCCGGCCCGCGGGCCGTGCGGGAGCACGCGCTTCCGTAACGAATCCGAATCAGTGATTGACACGCTTCAATCCGCATGGTTCCATTCCGATTGAAACGTTCTAAACAGCACCACCGGAACCCGCATCGGCGCGGGCTTCGGGTCCGTTTCACCCGGGGTCACCCCGCCCCGGGCCTTACGAGGAGGTAAGGAATGTCAGCTCGTTCCCTGACCACCCGGCTGCTCGCCATCGGCGGCGCCACGGTCCTCATCGGCGGTCTCGCCGCCTGTTCGTCCGGCGGCTCCGCCGACACCGGCAGCGGCGGCGGCAAGGTCACGATCACGTACCTCGCCGACAACGCCGAGGCCACCGCCGCCACCGCGAAGCCGCTCATCGCAGCCTTCGAGAAGGCGAACCCGGACATCACCGTCAAGTTCGACACGAAGCCGCAGGGCACCGACGGCGACAACCTGGTGAAGACCCGTCTGTCGACCGGCGAGATGGCCGACGTCTTCAACTACAACTCCGGCTCGCTCATGCAGGCCCTCAACCCGGACAACACCCTCGTCGACCTCTCGAAGGAGAGCTGGGCGAAGGACGTCGACCCGCAGTTCACGAAGGTCGTCAGCACCGACAAGGGCATGTACGGCGCACCGTTCGGCACCAGCTTCGGCGGCGCGGTCCTCTACAACAAGAAGGTCTACGAGAAGCTCGGCCTGAGCGTCCCGACCACGTGGTCGGAGTTCATCAGCAACAGCGAGAAGATCAAGGACGCCGGCATCGCGCCGATCATCCAGACCTACGGCGACACCTGGACCAGCCAGCTGTTCGTCCTCGGCGACTTCGCGAACATCACCGCGCAGCAGAAGAACTGGGCGACGCAGTACACGAAGCACAAGGAGTCCTACGCGGACCAGCCGGCACTCGCCGGGTTCCAGCACCTCCAGGAGGGCAAGGACAAGGACCTCTACAACGAGGACTACGCGTCGGCCACGCAGGCGAACGGCCTGAAGATGCTCGCCGACGGCACGGGCGCCCAGTACCCGATGCTGACCAACGCGATCTCGGCGATCCAGCAGGACTCGCCCGACGCGGTGGACGACATCGGCGCCTTCGCCCTGCCGGCGGAGAACGCGGACGACACGAACCTCACCATCTGGGAGCCGAACGGCCTCTACATCCCGAAGACGACCACGGGCGACAAGCTCACGGCCGCGAAGAAGTTCATCGCCTTCGCGAACTCGTCCGAGGGCTGCAAGGTGCAGAACGACACCGGCACCCCGGGCGGCCCGTACGTCATCTCGACGTGCACCCTCCCCGACTCCGTGCCCCCGATGATCGGCGACCTGCAGAAGTACCTCGACGACGGCAAGGCAAGCCCGGCGCTCGAGTTCCTCTCCCCGATCAAGGGCCCGAACCTCGAGAAGATCTGCGTGCAGGTCGGCTCAGGCATCACCAACGCGGCCAAGGGCGCTGACCAGTACGACGACGACGTCGTCCAGCAGGCCCAGCAGCTCGGCATCAAGGGCTGGTGACCGGCGTGACCGCGACGCTCACGACGGCGGTTGCCCCGCCGCAGACAACGAAGGCGGGCCCCGGCCCGGCCCGGAAGCGGATGCGCTCGTTCTACCCGGCGTGGTTCTTCATCCCGGCGATCGCGCTGTACGTCGTGTTCTTCGCGGTCCCGACCTTCGCTGGGTTCTACTTCTCGCTCACCCGCTGGACGCTGTTCGACCAGACCTTCATCGGCTTCGACAACTTCGTCCGGTTCTTCCAGGACCCGCAGCTCGTCTCCGGGTTCGTGCACACGTTCGAGTACGGGTTCGTGACGAGCGCGGCGAAGGTGGTCCTCGGACTCGCCCTCGCGCTGCTCCTCACGAGCCCCGTGCTCGGGCGCGGGTACCTGCGAGCGGTGGTGTTCTTCCCCGTGCTGGTGTCGACCATCGGCATCGGCATCACGTTCAAGGCGCTGATGGACCCCTTCCACGGGATCATCAACGGCGTCCTCGGTTCGGTCAGCCTCCCCACACCTGGATGGCTGACCGACCCGGCCCTCGCCCTCTGGAGCGTCGCCGCGGTGGACGTCTGGAAGGGCGTCGGCATCGCGACGCTCATCTTCATCGCCGGCATCGTGGCGATCCCCCAGGAGTACTTCGAGGCCGCCAGGGTCGACGGTGCGAGCTCGTGGACGATCTTCCGGAACATCACGCTCCCGCTGTCCCGACCCGCGATGGGGACGGTCATCATCCTGTCGCTGATCGGCGGGCTGCGATCGTTCGACCTCATCTGGGCGATGACCGGCGGCGGACCGGGGTTCACCAGTGACGTCATCGCGAGTGTGATCTACAAGCAGTACCAGGCCGGGTTCTACGGGCTGTCGACCGCGGGCAACGTCGTGCTCTTCGTCGTCGTGACCGCGATCATGGTCCCCGTCTCCTGGCTGCTCAACCGCAAGGAGGCGGAACTGTGACCGCGACCACCGCGCCCGCGCGCCGGCCCGTGAAGCGCCAGACCGTCCAGCGGTGGACCGTCGGCTCGATCGCCATCGTCGTCAGCTTCGTGGTCTTCCTCGTGCCGTTCGTCTTCGTCCTGCTGCAGGCCGCGAAGAGTCCGGCCGAGGCGAACCAGCTCGGCTTCAGCCTGCCGACCCAGTGGCAGCTGTGGCAGAACCTCGTCGCGGTCATGCAGACCGGCGACGGCGGGATCCTGCGCTCGTTCCTGAACAGCGCCGTCCTCACCGTGGGGAGCGTCATCATCATGGTGGTGTTCTCCGCGATGGTCGGCTACGTCCTGCAACGGCGGCCGAGCAGGTGGAACGGCGTCATCAACTTCTTCGTCCTGGCCGGCCTCATCGTCCCGCCTGCGATCGTCCCGACGATCTGGGTGCTGCAGGGGCTCAACCTGTTCAAGACCATGGGCGGGATGATCCTCATCGAGGCGACCTTCGGCCTGTCGTTCTGCATCCTGCTGTTCCGGGCGTTCGTCGCGACGATCCCCAAGGAGCTCGACGAGGCCGCCGTGCTCGACGGCGCCGGACCGATCCGTCTGTTCTTCGGAGTCGTCCTGCCGCTGCTCAAGCCGGTGATCATCACGGTCGTGCTCGTCCAGTCGGTGACGGTGTTCAACGACTTCACGAACCCGCTGTACTTCCTGCCCGGGTCCGAGAACGCCACCGTGCAGCAGACGCTGTACACGTTCCAGAGCCAGTCGGTCAGCCAGCTGAACCTGCTGTTCACGGACGTGCTGCTCATCACGATCCCCCCGCTGATCCTCTACGTCTTCTTCAACCGCCAGATCGTCGCCGGCATGACCAGCGGCGCCGTCAAGGGCTGACGCCCGACCCCGGCCTGGAGGCGCGACCCGCCTCCTCCGCACCGCCCACCCGGGCGGGCAGCCGGGCCCCAGACCCCCGCACCGGTCGACGACGACCGGTCGCGTGAAAGGACCACACCACATGACCACCTGGACCGCACCGTTCATCGCGAGCGACGCCGACCTCGGGAGCGCACCGATCCTGCGCCGGGAGTTCACCCTCGACGACGGCCACGGCGCCGTCACGAGCGCGACCCTCGACGTCAGCGCACTCGGTGTCGTCGAGGCCTGGCTCGGCGGGACCCGCGTCTCCGACCACCTGCTCGAGCCGGGATGGACGAGCTACGAGTGGCGCCTCCGCGTCGTGTCGCACGACGTCACGGCGCACCTCACGGACACCGGGTCGGGCGACGCCGCCGTCCTCGTACTCGTGCTCGGCAGGGGCTGGGCCGCCGGCCGCCTCGCCTGGGGCGGCGGTGGCGGCTGGTACGCCGACGAGGTCGCCGGGTTCGCCGAGCTCCGGATCGTGTTCGCGGACGGCCACGAGCAGCGGGTCGCGACGGACACCGACTGGCTGGCGCTGTCGAGCGCCATCACCGCCGACCAGCTCTACGACGGCGAGGACATCGACGCCCGCCTGCGCGACGGCTCGTTCCTCACGCCGGGCGACGTGACCGTGCCGAGCGTGGACGGACACGAGGGTCGCACCAGCACGGTGCACACGGTGGACCTCGGCGACCGCGAACTCGTCGCGGACACCGTCCCGCCGGTCCGACCCCTCGCCGAGATCGCCCCCGTCGCGGTCTGGACGAGCCCGTCCGGCGCGACCCTGGTCGACTTCGGGGTGAACCTGGTCGGCTGGATCCGCGTGACGACGTCCGGCCCCGCGGGCACCGTCCTGACCCTCCGTCACGCCGAGGTCCTCGAGCACGACGAGCTCGGCACCCGTCCCCTGCGCACCGCGAAGGCCACCGATCACTTCACCCTGAGCGGCGGCGACGACGTCTTCGAACCGCGCTTCACGTTCCACGGCTTCCGCTACGCCCAGGTCGACGGGTGGACCGGCACGCTCGACGACCTCCGCTCGGCGGTCACCGCGGTGCAGGTCGGATCGGACCTCACCCGGACCGGCACGTTCGAGTCGAGCCACGAGCTGCTCAACACGTTCCACGACAACGTCGTCCGCGGCATGCAGGGCAACTTCCTCAGCGTGCCGACGGACTGCCCGCAGCGCGACGAGCGCCTCGGGTGGACGGGCGACATCGCCGCGTTCGCCCCGACGGCCTCGTACCTGTTCGACACCAGGTCGTTCCTCGGCGACTGGCTCCGCGACGTGTGGCTCGAGCAGCAGCACGCCGACGGCGTCATCCCGTTCGTGGTGCCGGACGTGCTGAAGTACTCCCCCGCCGAGGACTTCGGCACGCCCGACGCGACCGCGATCTGGTCGGACGCCGGCGTGTGGGTGCCCTGGACGCTGTACCAGGCGTACGGCGACACCGCGGTGCTCGAGGAGCAGCTCGAGTCGATGACGGCGCACCTCCGCCGGATCAAGGGGCACCTCTCCCCGCAGGGCCTCTGGGACACCGTGTTCCAGTTCGGCGACTGGCTCGACCCGGACGCCCCGCCGGAGGACGCCGCCAAGGCGAAGGCCGACCCGGGCGTCGTCGCGACGGCCTGTGCCTACCGCAGCGCCACCCTGGTGGCGCAGGCGGCGCGGTTGACGGGTCACGAGGCGGAGGCGACCGAGGCAGAGGAACTCGCCGCGGGCCTCCAGGCAGCCTTCACCGAGCACTACGTGACGGACGGTCGGATCCGCTCCGACTGCACGACCGTGTACGCGCTGGCGATCGTCTTCGGCATCCTGTCCGCCGACGACGAGGCGAAGGCGGGCGACCGCCTGGCGGAGCTGGCCGAGCAGTCCGGCTACCGGATCTCGACCGGGTTCGCCGGCACGCCGTTCATCACCGACGCGCTGACGCAGACCGGCCACCTCGACGACGCGTACCGGCTGCTGCTGCAGACGGAGTGCCCCTCGTGGCTGTACCCGGTCACGATGGGCGCGACCACCGTGTGGGAGCGCTGGGACTCGATGCTGCCGGACGGCACCATCAATCCGGGCGAGATGACCTCGTTCAACCACTACGCGCTCGGCGCCGTGGCGGACTGGATGCACCGCGTGGTGGGTGGCCTCGCGCCGCTGACCCCCGGGTACGAGTCGGTGCTCATCGCGCCACAGCCGGGCGGTGGCCTGACGTGGGCGTCGACCTCGCTCGACACGGTGCACGGGCACGTCGCCGTGCGGTGGGAGCTCGTCGACGGCGAGCTGCTCGTCCGTGCGACGGTCCCGGAGGGTGTCTCGGCCGTGGTGCGCCTGCCGGGTGCCGCGGAGCAGCGGCTCGGCGGCGGGACGCACGAGCTGCGTGCGCCGGCCGCGGTGCCCGCCGCGTAGCGGGGCGGGCGCGGGTTCCTGCTCGCGCCCGTCCGCCGGCGGCTCCGCACAACCAAACGCACCCCGCACCACGCAATCGCGCGGTTCCGGACCACTTTGGCTGTGCGCAGGCACCCCGCGCTTGCGCGAACCGCGCGCGGCGCGTACGGTATGAAACGATTCAATCGACCACGAGGAAGTGACACGATGACATCAGCGAGCTTCAGCTCCGTCGCCGACCAGCTGGCCCGGCAGCGGATCGAACTCCCCAGCTGGGCGTTCGGCAACTCCGGCACCCGCTTCAAGGTGTTCGGGACGCCCGGCACGCCGCGCGACCCCTACGAGAAGATCGCCGACGCCGCCCAGGTGCACAAGTACACCGGCCTCGCCCCGACCGTCGCGCTGCACATCCCGTGGGACCTCGTCGACGACTTCGCCGACCTGAAGCGGCACGCCGAGGAGCACGGCGTCTCGCTCGGCACCGTGAACTCGAACACGTTCCAGGACGACGACTACAAGTTCGGCGCCCTGACCCACGTCGACGAGACGATCCGGCAGAAGGCGATCGACCACCACCTGCGTTGCATCGACGTGATGGACGCGACGGGATCGCGCGACCTGAAGATCTGGCTCGCCGAGGGCTCGAACTACCCGGGGCAGGAGGACATGCGCTCCCGCCAGGACCGCCTGCACGAGTCGCTCAGCACGATCTACGACCGCCTCGGCCCGGACCAGCGCCTGGTGCTCGAGTACAAGTTCTTCGAGCCGTCCTTCTACCACACGGACGTCCCGGACTGGGGCACGAGCTACGTGCAGACGGCAGCGCTCGGCGACAAGGCGATGGTCTGCCTCGACACCGGCCACCACGCCCCCGGCACGAACATCGAGTTCATCGTGATGCAGCTCCTGCGCCTCGGGAAGCTCGGCTCGTTCGACTTCAACTCGCGCTTCTACGCCGACGACGACCTCATCGTCGGTGCGGCGGACCCGTTCCAGCTGTTCCGCATCCTGGTCGAGGTCATCCGCGGCGGCGGCTACGACAACCCCGACGTCGCGTTCATGCTCGACCAGTGCCACAACATCGAGGACAAGATCCCCGGGCAGATCCGCTCGGTGCTCAACGTCCAGGAGATGACGGCCCGTGCGCTGCTGCTCGACCGCGTCGCACTGACCGCGGCGCAGGAGGCACACGACGTCCTCGGCGCGAACGAGATCTTCATGGACGCGTACCAGACGGACGTCCGTGCCGACCTCGCCGCGTGGCGGGAGTCCCGTGGGCTGCCGGCGAACCCGATGCGCGCGTACCTCGAGTCGGGGTACCAGCAGTCGATCGCCGAGGACCGCGTCGGCGGCGTCCAGGCCGGATGGGGCGCGTAGACATCATGACGAGCACAGGACTGGAGGCACGGGTGGACCCCGCAACGCAGCGCACGGACGCAGACACGACGATCAGTGCACTCATCGCACGATCGAACGCGCTCGGCTCGGATCCGCGGATCACGAACTACGCGGGCGGCAACACCTCCGCCAAGGGCACCGACACCGACCCCGTCACGGGCGAACCGGTGGAGCTGCTCTGGGTGAAGGGCTCCGGGGGCGACCTCGGCACCCTGACCCCGGCGGGCCTCGCGGTCCTGCGGGTCGACCGCGTCCGCGCACTGCAGGACGTCTACCCGGGTGTCGAGCGCGAGGACGAGATGGTCGCCGCGTTCGACTACACGCTGCACGGCAAGGGCGGTGCGGCGCCGTCGATCGACACGGCGATGCACGCGCTCGTCGACGCCGCCCACGTCGACCACCTGCACCCGGACGCCGGCATCGCCATCGCGACGGCAGCGGACGGCCCCGAGCTGACCGAGCGGATCTTCGACAACCGGGTCGTGTGGGTCCCCTGGCGTCGCCCGGGGTTCCAGCTCGGCCTCGACATCGCCGCGATCAAGCGCGACAACCCGCAGGCGATCGGCACGATCCTCGGCGGTCACGGCATCACGGCCTGGGGCGACACGAGCGACGAGGCCGAGGCGAACTCGCGCTGGATCATCGACACGGCGGAGCAGTACATCGCGGCCAACGGGAAGGACCAGCCGTTCGGGCCGGTCCGCCCCGGGTTCGAAGCGCTGCCGACCGCCGAACGCCACGCACGCGCCGCAGCCCTCGCACCGACGATCCGGGGCATCGCCGGGCACGACAAGCCCGTGGTGGGGCACTTCACCGACTCCGACGTCGTGCTCGACTTCCTGGCGAGCGCACGCGCGGAGGAGCTCGCCGCCCTCGGCACGAGCTGCCCGGACCACTTCCTGCGGACCAAGGTGAAGCCGCTCGTCCTCGACCTGCCCGCTTCGGCGAGCACCGACGACACCATCGAGCGGCTGCGGACGCTGCACCAGCAGTACCGCGCGGACTACCAGGCCTACTACGACCGCCACGCGACGCCGGAGTCCCCCGCCATCCGTGGTGCCGACCCGCTCATCGTGCTCGTCCCCGGCGTCGGCATGTTCTCGTACGGCAAGGACGCCCAGACCGCCCGGGTCGCCGGCGAGTTCTACGTCAACGCCATCAACGTCATGCGCGGCGCAGAGTCCCTCAGCACGTACGCCCCCATCGACGAGGCCGAGAAGTTCCGCATCGAGTACTGGTCGCTCGAGGAAGCGAAGCTGCAGCGGATGCCCGCCCCGAAGAAGCTCGCCACGCGCATCGCGCTGGTGACCGGCGCCGCGAGCGGCATCGGCAAGGCCATCGCGAAGCGCCTGGCGGCCGAGGGTGCCGCGGTCGTCATCGCCGACCTCGACCTGGCGAAGGCGCAGGACGCCGCAGCCGAGATCGGGAACACGGACCAGGCCATCGGCGTCGCGGCGAACGTGACGGACGCCGACGCGATCGACCAGGCGATCCAGCAGACGCTGCTGCACTTCGGCGGTCTCGACCTCGTCGTGAACAACGCCGGGCTCTCGCTCTCCAAGTCCCTCCTCGAGACCACCGAGCAGGACTGGGACCTGCAGCACGACGTCATGGCGAAGGGCTCGTTCCTGGTGTCCAAGGCGGCGGCGAAGGTCCTCATCGAGCAGGGCCTCGGCGGTGACATCGTGTACATCTCGTCGAAGAACTCGGTGTTCGCCGGCCCGAACAACATCGCGTACTCGGCGACCAAGGCCGACCAGGCGCACCAGGTCCGCCTGCTCGCCGCCGAGCTCGGCGAACACGGTGTCCGCGTCAACGGGATCAACCCCGACGGCGTCGTCCGCGGCTCGGGAATCTTCGCGTCCGGCTGGGGTGCCAACCGTGCGAAGACGTACGGCATCGAGGAGCAGGACCTCGGCAAGTTCTACGCCCAGCGCACGATCCTCAAGCGCGAGGTCGTGCCCGAGAACGTCGCCAACGCCGTCTACGCGATCTGCACCGACGACTTCTCGCACACCACCGGGCTGCACGTGCCGGTGGACGCGGGTGTCGCGGCAGCGTTCCTGCGCTGATGAACGACAGGAGGTAGCGACGTGACGAACAGCGGCACCGTCGCCGCCGTCGACCTCGGGGCCACCAGCGGCCGGGTGATCCTCGGGCACGTCGACGCCGACGACATCCGGATGGAGCACGTCGCCCGGTTCCCGAACGGCCCGGTGCCCCTCCACGAGGGCGACCGCGAGGCGCTGCACTGGGACGTCGTCGAGCTGTACCGGCAGCTCACCGCGGGCCTCCGCGACGCCTTCGGCCGGCACCCCGAGATCGCGAGCATCGGCATCGACTCGTGGGCGGTCGACTACGGGCTGCTCCGCGACGGGCGCCTGCTCGGGCTGCCGTACCACTACCGCGACGAGCGGCACGAGCACGGCGTCGCTCCGGTGCACGAGCGGGTGCCGGCAGCCGAGCTGTACGCCCGGAACGGCCTGCAGCACCTGCCCTTCAACACGGTGTTCCAGTTCGCCGCCGACCCGTCGGTGCGGCTCGCCCAGCGGGCGCTGCTCGTCCCCGACCTGCTCGGGTACTGGCTCACCGGGGTCGAGGCCGCCGAGCGCACCAACGCGTCGACCACCGGGCTCCTGCACGCGACCACCCGCGCGTGGGACCCGACGTTGCGGGCTGCTGCGCGCCTCCCGTCCGGACTCCTGCCCACCCTGCGCGACCCGGGCGACCGGCTCGGTCCCCTGCTGCCGTCCGTGGCCGACGCCGTCGGCGGCGTCGCTCCGGTGACGCTCGTCGGGTCGCACGACACGGCATCAGCGGTCGTCGCGGTGCCCGCGACGGAACCGGACTTCGCCTACGTCTCGTCCGGCACGTGGTCGCTCGTCGGCGTCGAACTCGACGCGCCGGTCCTGTCGGACGCGGCACGCCGGGCGAACTGCACGAACGAGGGCGGGGTCGACGGCCGCGTCCGCTTCCTCAAGAACGTGTCGGGACTGTGGTTGCTGTCCGAGAGCGTCCGCACCTGGGAACGTGGCGGGAACCGCATCGACCTGGAGGCTCTGCTCGCCTCCGCCGCGGCCGTCACGGCCCCGGTTCCCGTCTTCGACGTCGCGGACGAGTCGTTCACGCCGCCGGGCGACATGCCGTCGCGCATCGCGGCCTGGTGTGCCGCGCACGGCCTCAGCGCGCCGGCTTCGCCGGCCGAGTACGTGCGGTCGATCCTCGAGTCCCTGGCCTCCGCGTACGCGGACACCCTCGAGACGATCATCACCGTCACGGGCCGAGACGTCCGACAGGTGCACATCGTCGGTGGCGGGTCGCAGAACCGTCTGCTGTGCCAGCTGACCGCCGATCGGACCGGGCTGCCGGTCGTGGCCGGACCCGTCGAGGCGACCGCGCTCGGCAACGTGCTCGTGCAGGCACGGGCCGCCGGGCTCGGCGGATTGGCCGGCGCGTCGCTCGAAGCGCTGCGCGACCGGGTCGCCCGCACCGTCGAGCCCGTGCGGTACACCCCCGCCACCTCCCCCACAACGAACCACCGATCCACCCCGAGACGTAGGATGTCTGTATGACCTCGACCGACAACCAGCACCGAGTCGACCCGGCGACGGGCGCACCGGCGGCGACCCCGGGCGCCCCGTCGGCCCGGCGCACGCCGATCAAGCGTCAGCTGCCGACGGTTCGCGACCTCGCACCGCTGATGCAGTTCAAGAAGCCCTCGCTACCGGGACGCCGTCAGCGTCTCGAGCAGGCGTTGACGATCTGGGACCTCCGGGACATCGCCGCGCGACGCACCCCCCGCGCCGCCTTCGACTACACCGAGGGCGCGGCGGAGGCCGAGATCTCCCTCGCCCGCGCCCGCCAGGCGTTCGAGGACATCGAGTTCACGCCCGCGATCCTGCGTGACGTGTCGTCCGTCGACACCTCGCGCTCGGTGTTGGGTGCGCCGGTCGCGTACCCGTTCGGCATCGCACCGACCGGGTTCACCCGCATGATGCAGACCGAGGGCGAGCGAGCCGGGGCCCGGGCGGCCGGACGCGCGGGCATCCCGTTCTCCCTGTCCACCATGGGCACCACCGCGATCGAGGACGTCCGCGACGCCAACCCGCACGGGCGCAACTGGTTCCAGCTGTACATGTGGAAGGACCGCGAGAAGTCGATGGCGCTCGTGTCCCGTGCCGAGAAGGCCGGGTTCGACACGCTGCTCGTCACCGTGGACGTCCCCGTCGCCGGCGCCCGCCTGCGGGACAAGCGGAACGGGTTCTCGATCCCGCCCCAGCTGAGTGCTCGCACCGTACTGAACGCCATCCCGCGCCCCTGGTGGTGGTTCGACTTCCTCACCACCGAGCCGCTGGCGTTCGCGTCGCTCGACCGCTGGTCCGGCACCGTCGGGGAGCTCCTCGACCACATGTTCGACCCGACCGTCACCTACGAGGACCTGGAGTGGATCCGCTCGCAGTGGAAGGGCAAGGTCGTCGTCAAGGGCGTGCAGTCCCTCGCGGACGCCAAGCGCCTGGCCGGCATGGGCGTCGACGGCATCACGCTGTCGAACCACGGCGGGCGCCAGCTCGACCGCGCTCCCGTGCCGTTCCACCTGCTCCCCTCCGTGGTGAAGGAGGTCGGCAAGGACACCGAGGTCCACCTCGACACGGGCATCATGTCGGGCGCCGACATCGTCGCCGCCGTCGCCCTCGGCGCACAGTTCACGATGGTCGGACGCGCCTACCTGTACGGCCTGATGGCGGGTGGCGAGGCGGGGGTCGACCGGATGATCCAGATCCTGTCCGAGCAGATCGAGCGGACGATGCGCCTGCTCGGAGTCGCGTCGCTCGAGGAGCTCGAGCCGGGGCACGTCACGCAGCTGCAGCGGCTCACACCCATCGCCCGGCCCTGACGCGGAGCAGGCACCCCGCGACGTCCCCTCGGCCCGAGTCTCGGGCAGGGCGACAGTTCTCGCGACCAGCGGCGCGAGAAGTGTCGCGCAGGCCGAGTCTCGGCGCGGCCGAGTGCCGGCGGGGAACGGTCAAATCGGGCAGGACCCCCCAAACGGGGCACAGATGATGCATGATGTTCGGGGACCCGTCACCGAAATCCGTGGATCGCGCCGTGGAGCGGGCCCCTTCCGTGCCCGAGCCCCACCCGAGGAGCCCGACATCTCTGCTTCGAAGCACCTGCGCGCCCGCGCGCAGCACGCATCCACGACGAACCGTCCGACCCGTCGCCGCCGCAGCCGCATCGTCCTGGTGGCAGCGGCTGCCAGCGCCCTGCTGATCGGCGTCCCGACCGCTGCCTCCGCCCACGGCTGGTGGGGCGGACGCAGCCACCAGTCACCACCCACGGCCCCGGTCTCGCCGACACCGACCGACGAGGCGACGCCCTCCGACCAGGCCACACCCTCCGACGAGGCCACGCCGACCGACGAGGCCACCCCCACCGGGAGCCCGTCCGCCGACTCCGCCCCCATCGAGGAGTCGACGCCCTCCGACAACGCGACGCCGGGCGACGTCACCGCCCCCGCTGACGACCCGGCACCGGCAGACCCGGTCTCCCTCGCACCCGACACGTCGTTCGTCGAGAACTTCGACCTGTCCGCCGTGACCGGTCTGGTCAGCCGCCTCTACCCGCAGGCGTGGCAGCCCTACCCGGACGGGACGTCCGGCATCTACGAGCCGAGCAAGACCGTCTCCGTCCACGACGGCGTCATGGACGTGCAGCTCGGCGGGGCGGGCACGGCCGGCACCTTCGGCTCGCGCGCCGACGCCTACGACCACGTCGGCGGGACGTTCTCCGTGCGCGCGAAGGCCACCGGCGGCGACGGCAACGGAGCGGCCTTCATGCTGTGGCCGAGCTCCGACAAGTGGTCCGACGGTGAGATCGACTTCCCCGAGGGCAACTTCGACGAGAGCCCGTCGGCGTTCCACCACTCGATGACCCCTGGACACGAGGCCGAACGCGTCCAGCTCGGCACCGGTGTCTCGTGGCGTGACTGGCACACGTACACGATCGACTGGGACCCGGGGAAGTCGGTCACCTACAAGGTGGACGGCAAGGTCATCGGCACCGTCACGCACGACGTCCCGACGACCGAGCACCGGTTCATGTTCCAGACCGGCAACTGGGGCGAGTCCGGGAACCTCCTCATCGACTGGGTCGCGACGACCGAGTAGCGGGCGCGACCAGACCACGGACTGGAGGCGCGGTGCCGGCTGGCACCGCGCCTCCAGTCCGTCAGTGGTCGCGCTCGGGAACAGCCGGTGCCGAGGACGGCACCGTCCAGGTCCCACGGAGCCGATCGAGGACGTGCTCGATGTTGCGGAGCGCGCGGCGCGTCTCCCACACGGAGTAGGCGCACATGCCGAGGAACAGCGCCAGGATGAGCCACCAGAACGGGTTGACGGCGAACGCGGCCCACACCGAGAACACCCCGAAGACGACGGCCATGACCGGCACGATCACGCGGTTGTTCCGGTAGCGCTTCCGGGTCGCCTCGAGTTCGCGCGTCCACACGACGTGGTCGACGGAGTCCGGCACCTCGCCGGTGCGCACCGCCCGCTGGATCGCCGCCGCCTGATCCGTCCCGCCCGCCCGACGCCGACGGTAGGCGATGAGGATGCCGAAGAACACCGTCATGAGCACGGCGTAGAAGACCGAGCCGATCGCCCGACCCGCGAGGTGATCCGGGTCGGGGTCCGAGGCGACGCCGATCCCGAAGTAGAGCCCCCCGACCAGGACGAAGAGCACGGGCAGGAGTGCCGGCAGTGGCAGCCTCCGGAAGCGGTCCATGGTGCGTTCCCCTCGATGAGTGCGAGCAGTCCTCGCCTCTTCAACACTGCCGACGACTTCCTCGGAACAGCCTGAGTGGACCGGCGCCCGAGGGTCCGGAGCCCGACGTGACGATCAGCCCGGTCGCGTCCAGGTCACGGAGTAGCGCCAGAGCGGGTGCCGTCGGTACCGGGAACCCATGAGAACCGCAGGAGTGGTGCGTTCGACCTCGGCGTACGAGTGCGGCGCCGGCCAGCACGTCGGGGCCGAGTGCTCCCAGTGGCCACGACGCCACGAGTACCAGCGGTGTTGCACGACACCCACCAGGTCGAGCAGGCGATCCCGGAGCCGCGTCGACGAGGCGAGTCCGACGACCACGAGCGTTCCTCCAGGCGCGGTCAGGTCCGCCAGGCGCGACAGCGCGAGGGCGAGGTCCGGCAGGTGGTGCACCGTCGCGACCGAGGCGACGACGTCGAACCGCTGCCCGAGGTCGGCCGCCATGACGTCTCCGCGCACCCACTGGATCGCCGCGTCGGCGTGCTCGGTGCGGGCGGCGTCGAGCACCGTCTCGTCGAGGTCGATCGCCGTCACCGCGAGTCCCGCATCGGCGAGGTCCCGGGCGAGCATGCCGTTGCCGGTCCCGACGTCGAGTGCCGTCCTCGCACCGGGCGGCGCCGCTCGCAGGACCAGGTCGTGGAAGTGCGTGTTGTGGTTCCACCGACCGGCCATGCACTCATTCTGGCTCGGCCTGATCAGCGGACGTCGGTGCGGTGGATGCCGAGGTCGGTCCGCCCCGGAGCGAGATCAGCGCGGAGCGCGCGTCCGGTCCGGTACTCGCCGCTCGCGAGGGTCCGGTAGCGCACGGGTTCCTCCGACCCGAGACCGGCGATCCGCTCGGTGAGCCGATCGACCTCGCGCGCGACACCGTCGGCGTCCAGACCGTCGGCGTCGAACACCGCGTGCGTCTCGTACGGGTCGATGCCGGAGTAGAACAGCGTGCCGTGCCGGAGCCCGAAGAGCACCGAGTCCAGGTCCCCGCTCAGCCCTCGGGCCCCCATCGTGCGCTCGTCCTCGCCCACCGTGACGACGACGAGCGCGCGCTTCCCGGCGAGCAGCCCGGCGCCGTACCGCGTCGGCAGCCCGGTCGCCTCGTCCACGCCGTCGGTCCCGAACCCAGCGCCGAACACCCGGTCGATCCAGCCCTTGAGGACGGCCGGCACGCCGTACCACCAGAGCGGGAACTGCAGCACGATCAGGTCGGCATCGACGAGCTTGCGCTGCTCGGCTCGGACGTCGTCCGGCAGGGTCCCACCGTGCTGCGCCGCGAGCCACCGGTCGAGGAAGCTCCCGTCGGAGTCGCGCTGGGCCCCGACGTCGCCGGGACCGAGCAGCGGCTCGAACCCCATCGCGTACAGGTCGCTGACCTCGACCGTGTGGGTCCGTTCGAGTTCGGCCAGGGCAGCGTCGAACAGCTGCCGGTTCAGCGACGCGGCTTCGGGGTGTGCGTAGACGTAGAGGACCTGCGGGCGAGCGGTGTCGTCGTGGATTGCCATGCCTCCATCACAGCGGCCACCGCACGATCTGTGAAGTATGCACTTGGATGTGAGGTACGCACATGGGGGATAGTGGGTGCATGCGCGATGCCACCCGGAACGCCCTGGCCGTCTGCCCCGTCGAGGTCACGATGAGCGTGATCGGCGGGTGCTGGAAGCTCAGCATCATCCAGGAGCTCCTCGACCACACACTCCGCTACAGCGAACTGCGCCGAGCCGTGGGCACGGTCACCGACCGCGTGCTCACCCGGCAGCTCCGCGAGCTCGAGGCGGACGGGCTGGTCGAACGGACGGTGTACGCCGAGGTCCCGCCGCGGGTCGAGTACTCCCTGACGGCGATGGGAGCGTCCCTCCGCCCGCTCGTGACCAGCCTCGACTCCTGGGGGCGGTCGTGGACCGCGACCCAGGTGGACGCCGACGAGCCGGAGCTCGCACTCAGCTGAGGACGCGGAGCGGGAACGACAGCGGGTCGGCACGGACCGCGTCGACGGCGTGCGCGACCGCCCCGATGACGACGACGTCCGCACCGAGCGACGACGCCACGATCTCGGGCACGGGGTCGAAGTGCCCGTCGTCGAGCAGTGCCCGTGCACGCTCGATCACGGCGGCGGCGGGTTCGGCGATCGCGCCGGCGACCACGACACGGTCGATGTCGAGCAGGCTCGCGAGCAGCACGCACACGCGGCCCAGGCGATCCCCGAGCCGGTCCACGATCTCGGTCGCCTGAGCGTCACCGTCCCGCGCGGCCCGGAACACGGTGGCGGCGTCGATCCCTTCGGTCGCGAGCGGGCTGCCGGGCCCGACCGCGCCGGCCGCGACGGCCTCGGCGACGAGCGTGCGGGCCGTGGCGCCGATGCCGTCCGACGACCCGACCCCCTCGACGAGTTCGAGCACCCGCATCTCCCCCGCACCACCGTGCGCGCCGCGGAGGAGGACCCCGTCGACGACGAGTCCGGCGCCGAAGCGTTCGCCGGAGAGGAGCGCCGCGAACGAGGCCTCTCCGGAGGACGGCCGCTCGGCGAGCGCCGCGAGGTTGGCGTCGTTCTCGACGACGACCCGGCCGTGCGGGACGGTGCCCGCGAACCCGGGGTTCATCCGGTCCCAGAAGCCGCCGTCCCCGGGAGAGGCCCCGCCGGTGTCGACCGGAGCGGGGATGCCGACGACCGTCACGAGCACACGTCCGGGGTCGATCGCGGCGTCGGCGAGCGCAGCCGCGACGGTCTCGGCGAGGACCCGCAGGCGGACCGGGACGTCGAGCCCGGACTCCCCGAGCGCCCCCGAGGCACGGCCGAGGACGGTGCCGCGCAGGTCCGCGACGAACGCGGTCACCCGGTGCTGTCCGGCGTCGACCCCGACCACGACCCCGGCCGTGGTGTCGAGCTCGTAGCGCCGAGCGGGCCGCCCCATCCGGTACTCCCCCGCGGCCCGGGCGTCGTCGAGTTCACGCAGCCAGCCGAGGCGGACGAGCTCCTCGCAGGTGCCGAGGATCGTGGAGCGGGTGAGGCCGGTGGTGTCGATCGCCTCGGTCGCGGTGAACGCACGGACCGCGAAGGCGTACTCGAGCAGCGTCTCGGCGCTCGTTCCACGGTGCGGTGGCATGCGGTGACCCTATCGCGGCGACACTTCCTTGCGTAATTAGATTTTCTCGCTAGATTAAGTCCTGCGGGCGGCACCGGAGCCGGACCGCGAACCGGAACGGCAGGGACGCCGGGTCCGGACGGACGGAGACGACGTGCAGACACACGCCACCAGGAGCACCGCCGCGGTCAGCCGCCGCGGGTTCCTGCTCGGGGCGGGCGGCATCGGCGCAGGACTGGCACTCGCCGGGTGCGCCCCGCTCGGTTCCTCGAGCAGCCGACCCGAGACGATCACCTTCTACGTGTCCAAGCCCGAGGTCATCGGGTACTTCGACGACGTGATCGCGAAGTTCCACGCCAGCCAGTCGAAGATCCGCGTCGTCCGCGACTCGACGTCGAGCATGTCCGCGAACTTCGTGCGGAATCGACCGCCGGACCTCGGGTGCTGGAACTACAACTTCTCGGTCGCACCGTTCGTCGAGCACGGCGCCCTCACCGACCTCTCCGACCTGCCCCAGGCGGACACGATCAACCCCGACCTGTGGCCGCTCCTCGAGCAGACCGCCGACTACCCCGGTCGCAAGAGCGCCCTGCCGTACTCGGTGACGGCGGCGTCGGTCATCTACAACAAGCAGCTCTTCGCCGAGCAGGGACTCGACGTCCCGACGACGTGGAGCGAGTTCGCGGACGTCTGCGAGCGCCTGACGACGGCCGGCATCGCACCGATCTACGGCACGTTCAAGGACAACTGGACGATCGCGCAGGGCATGTTCGACTACTCGATCGGCGGCATGGTCGACGTCCCGAAGACCTTCGCGGCGCTCCAGCGCGAGGGCACGAAGGTCGGCAAGGACGCCTCGGTGTCGTTCGAACGCGACTTCCAGGGGCCGATGGAGCGCATGGTGCAGCTCCGCCAGTGGCACCAGAAGGGTGCGGCCAGTCGCGGGTACGGCGACGGCAACCTCGCCTTCGCCCAGGGGAAGGCGGCGATGTACCTGCAGGGGCCGTGGGCACTCGGCGAGATCGCGAAGACGACCCCCGACATGGACCTCGGGACGTTCCCGTTGCCCGTCACCGACGACGCCGCCGACAACAAGGTGCGCGTGAACGTCGACCTCGCGCTCTGGATCCCGGAGGCGTCCCGCAAGCAGGAGGCCGCCCGCGAGTTCCTCACGTACCTGATGACCCCGAAGGTCAACGACAAGTACAACGCGGACAACAACGGGTTCGGCGTGCGGAAGGACGCTCCCCCCGCCTCGAACCCCGCCCTCACCGGCATGCAGTCCTACTACGACGACGCCGCGTTCTACCTCGGCGCCTCGCAGCTCATCCCCGCCGAGATCCCCGTCGCGAACTACGCGCAGTCGATCGCCTTCGGCGGCGACCCGAAGCCCCAGCTCCGCACCCTCGACGCCGACTGGGCGCGCCTCGCGCTCCGCACGGCCGCGTAAGGAGACGTCGAATGGCCACCACGACCACCGAATCCGTCACGACGGCGGACCGCCGCCGACGGGGCGGAGCCGCACCGCGCCTCCAGGCCGGAACGACCGGGACGCGACGCCGCAGCCGGCGTCTCGACCCGCTCTTCCTGGCGTTCCTGCTCCCCACCCTCGTGCTCTTCACCCTCGCCATCACGCTCCCCGCGGTGATGGGCATCGTGCTGAGCTTCACCAACTCCGTCGGCTTCGGCGAGTTCCGGTTCACCGGACTGACGAACTACATCGCGGTGTTCTCCGACCCCGCGATCCTGCAGGCGTACCTGTTCACGATCGGGTTCTCACTCGTCACCGTGATCGTCGTCAACGCGGTCGCGTTCCTGCTCGCCATCGCCCTGACGTCGAAGATCCGCGGGAAGATCGCGCTCCGCGGTGTCTTCGTCCTGCCCATGGTGATCTCCGGGATCGTCATCGCGTACGTGTTCTCGTTCCTGTTCGCGAACAGCCTGCCGGCGCTCGCGACCTCGATCGGGTTCGCGCCGCTCGAGCAGAGCATCCTGGCGAACCCGGACCTGGCGTGGGTGGCGATCGTGATCGTCACCGCGTGGCAGGCGATCCCGTCGACGCTGCTCATCTACATCGCGGGCGTCCTGTCGATCCCCGGCGAGGTGTACGAGGCCGCCGCCCTCGACGGTGCGAGCTCGTGGCGGCAGCTGATCTCGATCACCGCACCCCTCACGGCGGGCTACATCCTCATCAACCTCGTGATCGGGTTCAAGAACTTCCTGAACTCGTACGACATCATCGTCGGCCTCACCGACGGCGGCCCGGGCACCTCGACCACCAGCGTCGCGATGAGCATCTTCAAGGGCTTCAACGGCGGCGACTACGCCTACCAGATGGCGAACGCCACGATCTTCTTCGTCATCGCGGTCGTCATCGCCGTGATCCAGCTGCGGGCGACCCGCGGGAAGGCAGCGCTCTGATGACCATGCAAGCACCCCTGCGACCGGGCACGACGAAGACCGGCAGCATCCGGTCGGTGGACGCGGACCGGTCCGCCGGCGGACGTGCCGCCGGCCGCCGCGGCGGGAACGCGAACTGGCCCGTCACGATCGTCCTGATCGTCTGTGCACTGTCCGTCCTCGTCCCCCTCTACGTCACCGTGACGATGGCGTTCAAGACCACGGCGCAGTCGGTCGACGGCAACGCGTTCTCGCTCCCCGCACCGTTCAGCGTCGACGGCTTCGTGCAGGCCTGGCAGCTGACGGACTTCCCACGGGCGTTCGGCGTCTCGGTGCTCGTCGCCGCGATCACCGTCGTCGGCACGATCCTGCTCGCCTCGTTCACGGCGTACGCCATCGCCCGGAACTGGGACCGCCGGCTGTTCCGCTGGTCGTTCTTCTACCTGCTCGCCGCGATGTTCCTGCCGTTCCCCGTGCTCGCGCTCTCGCAGGTGAAGCTGACCGGCCTCGCGCACCTGGACAACCCGATCGGCGTCGCGATCCTGCACGTCATGTTCCAGCTGTCCTTCAGCGTGCTGCTGTTCACCGCGTTCCTGCGGTCGATCCCGGCCGAGCTGGAGGAGAGCGCCCGCATCGACGGCGCGAGCACCGGGCAGGTGTTCTGGCGGCTGGTGTTCCCGCTCCTCGCGCCGATGAGCGCCACCGTCGGGATCTTCGCGTTCCTGGCCTCGTGGAACGACTTCGTGATGCCGTCGCTCATCACCTCGGACCCGGCGCTGCAGACGCTGCCGGTGCTGCAGCAGATGTTCCAGACGCAGTTCAGCAACAACTACAACGTGTCGTTCGCCTCGTACCTGATGGCGATGGCCCCGGCGATCATCGTCTACCTCGTCACCCAGCGCTGGGTGATGGCCGGCGTGACGCAGGGCGCGATCAAGTGACGACCGCAACCGAAGGAAGGAACCCCGTGACCGACACCCTGGTCCAGACCACCCCGACCGCTACCGACGAGACCTGGTGGCGCCAGGCCAGCGTCTACCAGATCTACCCGCGGTCCTTCGCGGACGCGAACGGTGACGGCATCGGCGACCTGCCCGGCGTGACCGCCCGCGTGCCGTACCTGGCGTCGCTCGGCATCGAGGCCGTCTGGCTCAGTCCGTTCTACCCGTCCGCCCTCGCCGACGGCGGCTACGACGTCGACGACTACCGCGACGTGGACCCGCGCCTCGGCACGCTCGAGGACTTCGACGAGATGGTCGGGGCGCTGCACGGTGCGGGCATCCGCGTGATCGTCGACGTGGTGCCGAACCACACGAGCGACCGCCACGCGTGGTTCCGCGAGGCGCTCGCCTCGCCGAAGGGCTCCCCCGCCCGCGACCGCTACGTGTTCCGGGACGGCACCGGGCCTTCCGGCGAACAGGCCCCTGCTGACTGGGTCTCGATCTTCGGCGGCCCGGCCTGGACCGCGGTCGGCGACGGCCAGTGGTACCTGCACAACTTCGCCAAGGAGCAGCCCGACCTGAACTGGGCGAACCGCGAGGTCCGCGACGACTTCCTGCACACCCTCCGCTTCTGGTCCGACCGGGGTGTCGACGGCTTCCGCATCGACGTCGCGCACGGCCTGGCCAAGGACCTGCCGGAGGGCGAGCTGCCGACCTGGGCCGAGGTCCTCGCGTCCCCGAAGGACGGCTCGCACATCCTCTGGGACCGCGACGACGTGCACGAGATCTACGCCGAGTGGCGGAAGGTCTTCGACGAGTACACCCCGGCACGCACCGCCGTCGCCGAGGCGTGGGTCGCCGCCGACCGCCGCGCCCGGTACGCCAGCGCCGACGGGCTCGGGCAGGCGTTCAACTTCGACCTGCTCGAGGCCGACTTCGACGCCGCGTCGTTCCGGACGATCATCGAGTTCAACCTCGGACTCGCCGAGCAGTCCGGCTCGTCGACCACGTGGGTGTTCTCGAACCACGACGTCGTCCGGCACGCCACCCGCTACGCCCTGCCCGCCCGCAACGGCGCCGAGGAGAAGCAGGGCAGCGCCTGGCTGCTCGCCGGCGGCTCGCAGGACGCGCTCGACCGGTCGCTCGGTCTGCGGCGGGCGACGGCGGCGACGCTCCTCGAGCTCGCCCTGCCCGGCTCGGCGTACCTGTACCAGGGCGAGGAGCTCGGCCTGCACGAGGTCGGCGACATCCCCGACGCGGACCGCCAGGACCCGGCGTTCTTCCGGAACCCCGGCATCGACGTCGGCCGTGACGGGTGCCGTGTGCCGCTCCCCTGGACGACGTCGGGTTCGTCGTTCGGCTTCGGTTCCGGGACGGCACACCTGCCGCAGCCCTCGTGGTTCGGCGACGTGAGCGTCGAGGCCGAGGACGCGGACCCCGACTCGACCCTCAACCTGTACCGGAAGGCCCTCGGTCTGCGCGGGCAGCTGCAGTCCGAGGAGCACCTCGAGTGGCTCGAGACCGGGCGCGACGACGTGCTCGCGTTCCGCCGGCCGAACGGCTGGACGAGCGTCACGGTGTTCGGCGACGAGCCGTACGAACTCCCCTCCGGCGAGCTGCTGCTCGCCTCCGCGCCGGTGGCAGACGGCGCCCTGTCGGGTGTGGGGACCGCCTGGTTGCGTTCCTGACGCGACCGAGCGACGGACTGGAGGCGCGGTGCGGGCAGGCACCGCGCCTCCAGTCCGTCAGGCGGTCGCCTCCTGCACCCGGTCGAAACGGGCGTACCAGGTCGAAACGGGCATACCAGGTCGATTCTTTCGACCAGGTACGCCCGTTTCCGCATTCCAACGCGACGGTCATGGGAAGAACCGTGCACCATGGCGACGCGACCAAGCGACGGACTGGAGGCGCGGTGCGGGCAGGCACCGCGCCTCCAGTCCGTCAGGCGGTCGCCTCCCGTACCAGGTCGAAACGGGCATACCAGGTCGATACTTTCGACCAGGTACGCCCGTTTCCGCATTCCAGCGCGAGTGGGATGGGAAGGAACGAACGCGGGCCGTCAGCCGCTCGCCGGTAGGGTCGGCGGCATGAGTGGGGCGAGCATCAGCGTGCGGGACTTCGTGATGCGGTTCGGGGACCGGAACGTGGTCGACGGGCTGTCGTTCGACATCGCCCCCGGCGAGACCTTCGGCCTGCTCGGCAGCAACGGCTCCGGCAAGACCACGACGATCCGCGCCCTGCTCGGCATCACGACGCCGACGGCGGGCACCCTGACGATCGACGGGCACCCGTACAAGCCCGCGACCGGCGGCATCGGCTACCTCCCCGAGGAACGCGGCCTGTACCGCAAGGAGTCCGTCATCGACGTGATGACCTACTTCGGGCGACTGCGCGGCCTGCGGGGACCCGAGGCGACGGCCTGGAGCATGGACTACCTCGCCCGGGTCGGCCTGGCGGACCGTGCGAAGCTCCGCGTCGACAAGCTCTCCGGTGGCCAGCAGCAGAAGGTGCAGCTCGGGATCACGATCATGGACCGGCCACGGCTGCTCATCCTCGACGAGCCGACGAAGGGCCTCGACCCGGTGAACCGTCGACTGTTGCTCGACCTCGTCGACGAACGGAAGGCCGACGGCGCCACCGTGATCCTCGTCACGCACCACATGGACGAGGTCGAACGACTCTGCGACCGCATCCTCCTGCTGAAGGACGGCACCGCGGCCGCGTACGGCACCATCCCCGACGTGCAGGACGCCTTCGGCGGCGCGGTCGCCCGGGTCGGTCTGGACGGTCCCGTGCCGCCGTCGCCGCTCTACCGGATGGCTCGGCACGAGGGGCACGTCGCGTACCTCGTCCCGACGCCCGCGGCGACCGCCGACGGCTCGGACATCCTCGCCTCCCTCGTCTCGGCGGGCGTGCACGTCACCGCGTTCGAGATGCGACGGATCCCGCTCGACGAGATCTTCGTCCAGGTCTACGGGCACGACGCGCTCGCTGCCGAGTCGGGGGTCGCCGCGTGAGCCGCCTCGGGACCGTCGTCCGGTTCGAGTTCGTCCGCGCGGTGAAGAAGCCCGCGTTCTGGATCGGCACGCTCGCCCTGCCGGTCGTCATCGTCGTGGTGTCGCTCCTCGTCGGCGTGGGCCAGGCCGCCGGTACCGACTCGGTCATGACGAGCTCCTCGGCGTCGAAGACCCCGTTCCGGTACGTCGACCACTCCGGACTCGTGTCGCAGACCGTCGCGGCGAAGTGGGGCGGATCGCCCTCCACCGACGCGGCGGCCGACCGGGCTGCTGTCCGTGACGGCACGCTCGACGCGTTCATCGAGTTCCCGGAGTCGCCGTCGACCAAGCCGATCCGCGTCGACGCCGCCGATCGCGGGCTGTTCGGCAACGGCGGCTACTCCTCGCTCGCCGAACGCGTCCTCGAGCAGAGCGTCGCCGCGACCGTCGACGACCCCGAGACCATCCAGCTGCTGCGGACGCCTCCGGACACCGACCTCACGACGTACGCGGACGGCCAGGTCGCCCCGGGCTGGCTGTCGATCGTGCCGCCGTTCCTCTACGTCGCGGCGTTCTTCGGGCTCGTGATCCTGCTCGCGACGCGCATGGTGACGGTCGTCGTCGAGGAGAAGGAGAACCGCATCTCCGAGATGATCCTCACCACCGTGACCGCCGGTGACCTCATCCGCGGCAAGGTCATCGCGATGCTGCTCGTCGGCTTCGTGCAGATCGGGGTGTTCCTGGTGCCCGGCCTGATCGGGCTGCTGGTGGCACTCCCCCTGATCGCCTCGCGCCTCGGCGGGTTGGTCGTCGACCCGTGGCGGATGCTCGTCGGCGCGCTGCTGCTCATCGGCGGCGTGCTGCTCGCCTCGGCGCTGTTCGTGGCCGTCGGTGCGGCGGTGCCCTCCATCAAGGACGCGTCCGCGCTGCAGTCCGTCGCGATCTTCTCGCTGATCATCCCGCTCTACGCGGCGTTCTTCGTGATGACCACCCCGACGTCGCCGATCGCGTCGTTCTTCACGTACTTCCCGACGTTCACACCGATCACCGCGATGGTGCGCAACGCGGTCGGGTCGCTGACCGTCGTCGAGTCGGTGGTGTGCATCGTCGAGGTGTTCGTCGTCGCGGCACTGCTCCTGTGGTTCGCCCAGTACCTGTTCCGGCACTCGGTCGCCCAGTACGGGTCGAAGGTCACGCTCCGCCAGATCGCGTCGTGGCGGCGTTCGCGTCCGTAGTGGCGGTCAGCGGGTGAGGACGACCTCGTCGAGGTCCCAGGCGGGGACCTCGCGCTCGCGCCACCCCTGACGGAGTGTGCGGACGGACCGGTCGAACTCCACCAGGACGTCGATGTGCGGCCGGACGAGCATCTGGATCTGCAGCCCCTCGTACACCGCCAGCAGCTGTGTCGCTGCCTGGTACGCCGGGATCGCCAGTCGCTCGCTGCCCGCGTCCACGTCGCGCTGGAGCCCGGCCGAGAGCTGGTCGACGTACTCCTCGAAGCGCTTCCGGAACAGCTCGGCGAAGCCGGTGTCGGCCGCCGCGATCGTGATCACACCCGCGAGCACCCGCACGAGCCCCGGGTCGGCGACGTCCTCGGCGAGGGTCATCCGGACGTACTCGATCGTGCACGTCGGCGGGTTCGTCCGACGGGTCCCGCGCAGCTGCGTCCACCGGTCGTACGTCACGAGCAGCAGGGCGTCCCACGTCGGGAACAGCCGCTCCACGACCGCGACCTCGATCCCGGCCACCTCGGCGACGACGCTCGCGTCGACACTGTCGAACGGGTGGAGCCGGTAGGCGCGGATGGCGCCGCGGACGATCCGCTCGGCCAGGGACTGCTCGTCCCCGAGCGAGGCGTCGTGGTCGTGTTCCATCCGACCATCTCACCTCGTCGACCGCCCGGTGTCTCGTCCCAGAGCGGGGGCCGCGCACTCCGGACGGTCAGCACTCCGGACGGTCAGCACTCCGGACGGTCAGCCGACGGTGACCGGCGCCGCCGACGGCTTCGTCCGCTGGTTCATCCAGACGAAGAACCCGGTCAGGGTGAACACGCCGTAGAACACGTACATGAGTCCGGACGCGTAGTAGCCGGCCGAGAACAGCAGGGGCACGCCGACGAGGTCCACCGCGACCCAGACGAGCCAGAACTCGACCCAGCCCTTCGCCATGCCGTAGGTGGCGAGCAGCGAGCCGACGAAGATCCACGCATCGCTCCACACCGGTTCGTAGGAACCGAGGGCGCGGAAGATCGGGGTCAGGACCGCGGTGCCGCCCACCATGACGAGGACCATCAGTCCACGAGCCTGCCAGGAGGCCCAGCGCGGCTCGATCACGGTCGTCGCGTCTTCGGGACGGTGCGTCCAGCGGTACCAGCCGTAGACGCTCACGATGATGAACATGACCTGTCGGCCGGCCTGGCCGAGCAGGTTCACCGGGTTCGGGGTGTCGAAGAGCGCTCCCATGAAGACCGTGAAGAGCAGGGCGTTGCCGACGATGCCGACCGGCCATGCCCACACCTTGCGGCGCATCCCACCGAGCGCGCTGAGCAGGCCGAACACGTTGCCGATCACCTCACGCCAGAGCACGGTCTGGTCGCCGATGACGAGCTGCGCGTCGAACAGCCACCGCACGATGCCCATGGGCCCTCCTCGTTTCCGGACGGTGCAACGGTACGGGGGTGCTCGGCATTCCGCGCTCCGGGGCTGTCACATCGGGGTACAAACCGTGTCGGCACTCTCGGGGACGAAATGCCCCCTGTACTGGGTCCATGCAGACGCACGTCCCCCCTTGTCGGCACTTTGGGGGACCGGTAGCGTCGTCACCAGAGCGAGTCCAGCCCGCCCGAGACGTGTCACGTCGCGGAGCCCGGCGACCACTCTCCGGCACAGGTCAGCCGCGGCCCCGCGAACCAGGGGCCGATGACATCGTTCCATCGGCAGCGCCGATGGCCTCAGCGCGCCCGAACGCGCAGGAACGGACTTCCTCCATGCACAAGATCGTGACCGGTGCCATCGCCGGCGCCGCCGGTGTCGCCCTCCTCCTCGGCGGTGCGGGCACCTTCGCCCTCTGGAACGCCAGCGCCAGCACGGCGGCTTCCTCGGTGAGCTCCGGCTCGCTGACCCTCAGCGCCAACAACGACGGCGTCTGGACCGACGTCACGAACGGCCGCTCGGCGACGATCAACCCGGCGAGCGCCCTCATGGTGCCGGGCAACACGTACCAGTTCACCCAGACGCTGACGATCGGTGCGACCGGCCAGGACCTCAAGGCCAACCTCACGTACGCGAACCAGAGCATCACCGGTGACGCCGCGCTCCTCGCCGCGACGACGAAGACCCTCGCGGTGACGTCGTCGAGCGCCTCCGTCGTGCAGTCGACGGCGAACGCGAACACCTTCGTGGTCTCGCCCTCGGCGGCGACCTCGACGGTGAAGGTCGTCTTCACCATCGCGCTCCCCTCCTCGGCGACCACCGGGCAGGGCGGGACCCTCAACGTCGGCGCGCTCGCGTTCACGCTGACGCAGACCGCGATCGGTTCCTGACCCGCGGGTGCCGACCCGGGCCTGGAAGGCCGTGGTCCCGATGGGTCCCTGATCCGCCGATCGCGACCACGTGCCTCCAGGCCGTGTCAGCAGCACCCGCACCACCGCACCGCCCCACCGGCGGTGACCGCACGACCACGACGACCAGGGGACGGACATGACCAGGACACCGAGGACGACCGGGCGCCACCGCGCACCGCGTCGTCACCGGTGGATCTGGCCGACCGTCATCGCCCTGGTCGTCGCGGTCGTGACCGCGATGCTCGGCACCGGCGGCACCTACGCGCTGTGGAACGGCACGGCGAGCACCTCGGCGTCGACCGTCCGGTCCGCGACCGCGACCATCACCACCGGCCCGCTCTCGTCGATGAACACGGCCGTGCTCGGGCCCGGTACCGGCGTGACCGGCACGTTCACCGTGCAGAACACGGGATCGATCCCGCTCAGCATGCGCGTCGCGACCACCTCGACCAAGGTGTCGTACGCCACGAACTCCACGACCACGGCCGTGCTCGGTGAGCTGACCCTGCGCCTGTCCGTCGTCGGCTCGACCGCCGACTGCCGCACGGGACTGTCCGGCGCGAGTGGCCGTCTGGTGGCCTTCGACACCGGGAGCGGGTCCTTCACCCTCGCCGCCGGGGCCAGCGCCGTCGGCTGCGTCGAGATGGACCTCGACGCCGACGCGCCGCAGAGCGTTGCAGGTGCCGTGACCGACTTCTCCCTCACCGTCACCGGGACGCAGGTGAGCGCATGAGCCGCCGGCTCCGCGCCCTGCTCGCGGTCGTGCTCACCGTGGCGTTCGTCGCCGGTGGGACCTCGGCGGCGTGGGCGCTCTGGAGCACCACCGGGACCACCGCGTCGAGCGTCACGATCGGCAAGACCGGGGCGTCCCTGAGCGGCACCAGCGACATGACGACCACGTTCTCGTCCAGCGTGACGTCGATGACGAAGCCGATCACGCTGACGAACACCGGCTCCCTCGCCGGCACCGCGACGACCACGGTGTCGGTCGTCTCCGGCAGCTCGACCGCCCTCGCCCAAGCGGTGAGCGTCGTCGCGTGGCCCGTCACCGCGGCGTCGGGCTGCACGGCCTCCACCGCGGTCGGCACCGGTTCCGTGTCCGGCACCTGGGCGTCCCTGCCGAGCATGACGTCGAAGCTCGCGGCCGGCGCCAGCGCCGTGTGGTGCACGCGGAGCACCCCGAGCTCGTCCGCTCCGGCGTCCAGCACCACGAACGTGAACCTCAACCTCACGGTGATGGCGGGTTCGTGGACGTCCGGCGTCGTGCAGGGCGGCTTCTACCTGAACACTTCGGCCGCCACCCCGGCGTTCACCTGCACGGACCACAGCGGCACGTACGTCGAGGTCGCCTGGCCGACGTCGTCCCGCCCGAAGGACACCTGGTACGGCGCGTTCGTCGGCCCCGATGCCTCGACCATGGTCGGGCAGAAGGAGCAGGACTACTACGGACGCTTCACCCTGGCGCCCGACCAGATCCCGGCGAGCGTCGCCACGAGCGGTCCGGTGACCGTCACCGTCAAGATCCTCGACAGCGCGGGAAACCCGACGAGCACCGTCGTCGCCAGCGGCACGATCACCCTCTTCACGCAGAACAACGGGAAGGCAGTCCGATGCGGCGCATGATCCCTGCCGGTCCGTCGGTCACGGGCTCTTCGGTCACCGGTTCGACGGTCACGGGCTGGAAGGCCGTGGTCCGCGCCGTCGTGCTCGGGCTGAGCACCGGCCTGCTCCTGCTCGTCGCGGGGCTGGCCGTCGTGCTGATCGTCGTGCCGAAGGCCACCGGATCGACCCCGCTCACCGTGCTCACCCAGTCGATGGACCCGACGCTCCCCCCGGGCACCCTGCTCGTCGTCCGACCGACGCCCGTGGAGGACATCCGCATCGGCGACGTCGTGACGTACCAGATCACCTCCGGGCAGCCCGCGGTCATCAGCCACCGGGTGGTCTCCGTGGCGTCGTCGTCCGACGGGTCCCGGACCTTCACCCTCAAGGGCGACAACAACGCGCTCGCCGACCCGGCCCCCGTCACCGCCGCACAGGTCCGCGGTGTGGTCTGGTACAGCCTGCCCGACATCGGGCTGGTCAACCAGCTCGTCAACGGGTCGCGCTCGTGGCTCATCCCGGCGATCGCGGGGGTGCTGCTCGCCTACGGGGCCGTCATGGTGACGATCGGCATCGTGTCGGCTGCACGGCGTCGGCGTCGGCGTCGGCGACGCGGCGCCGTTGCTGGTCGTCCCCACGGCAGGCGGTCGTCGGTCGCGCACCGGGCTACGCTCGGGTGACGTGACGGACGGCGTGGAACGGGCCAGGGCGCTGCTCGACGACGCCGCCCGGACGCTCCGGGACGCTGCCGTCCCGGACGAGGCACTCGGGGAGTACGTCGAGCCGAAGGCCGTGCTCGGCATCCGTCGCGAACCCACCATGCGGTCGCTCGGCCGCGTCTGGCGGGTCGGCGCACTGCTCGTGGGTTCCTCGCTCGAGACCGGAGGGCGCGTCTGGTCGACGGGCCTGATCACGCGGGTCACCGACCCCGGCCGCTCCCAGTTCGTCTCGGTGTCCGCCGAGGTGCGACGGGCGTACCGGGCTGCGGCGCAGAAGGGGCACTTCGCGCCGGGCGACACCGTGAACCACGGGGCGACGCCGATCCCGCTCGACGAGTCGCTCGTCGGTTCGTCGGCGGTGCTCTTCGTCGACGACGGGATCCCGCTCGTGCGCTGGTCCCCCGCTGCCGGCGCTGCCGTGCCGCTCGAGGCCTACCTCGCCGACCGGGTGGGGCTGCTGGTCGATCCGCCACGGGGTGCGACGGACTGAGTCGGCGCCCGCGCGTGGCGATGCTGACAAGATGTCACCATGCATGCGGTCGTCGTCACCGAGTACGGGTCCCCGGACGTCCTGTCCTGGCAGGAGGTCCCCGACCCGGAACCCGGACCCGGCCAGATCCGGATCGCGGTCCGCGCAGCGGGGGTCGGCCCGACCGACCTGCACATCCGCGCCGGGCACCTGCAGGGTCCGTTCCCACTGCCGACGCCCGGGGTCCTCGGGTTCGAGGCGGCCGGGACCGTCGACGCCCTCGGCGCCGGGGTCGACGGCGTCGCGATCGGGGACGACGTCGCCGTCCTCCTGCCAGGGCTCGGCGGGTACGCCGAACGGGTGCTCGCGGACACCTGGGTGGCCAAGCCCCCGAACGTGACGTGGGAGGCGGCCGCGGCGTTCCCCGCCTCCGCCGAGGCGGCCGTCGCCGGACTCGTGCAGCTCGACGTCCGCGCCGGTGACCGCCTGCTCCTCTTCGGCGGTGGCGGGTCCGTCGGGTCGATCGCCCTCCAGCTCGCCGTCGCCCGCGGGGCCACGGTCCTCGCCGTCGGTCGCGAGCACTCTCGGGCCACGATCGAGGAACTCGGCGCGACGTTCGTCCCGTCCGACGAACCGCTCCTCGACGCCGTGCGCGCCCGGACGGACCGCGTCGACGCCGTCCTGGACGCCGTCGGGCTGGGCGACCTCGGACCGGCCGTCGAGCTCGCCGGAGGCACCGACCGGGTGGTGACCCTCACCGGGGCAGCCGCCAAGGACGGCGTGCACCTGCTCACGTCGGGGCCGCACCGCGCGCCCGGTGCGCTCGACGAGACGATGCCGTTGCTCGCCGCCGGGGAGCTGCGACTCCGGTCACGGACCACGTTCCCGATGCGTGCGGCGGCGGCGCACGCGGCACTGGAGACCACGGGGCCGCACGACAAGATCGTCCTCGTCGTGGACTGAACGCCCGAGCGCCGGACACCTGCGGATCGCCCGCCAGTGGGTCGTGACAGCGGTCGACCGCGGTGGCAGGATGACCGCACCGCACCGAACGACGGGGACGGTGGACCGCTGATGACGACCGCGCACGAGATCAAGCCGCTGACGGCGGAGACCGGCCTCGCACTCGTACTCCCGCACCCAGTGAGCGTGCCGGTTCTCCAAGGACACCATCGGGAGCACCCTGGCCTCGGTGTGGGCGTCACGGTCAGCCCGTACGCCGCTCCCGGTCCGCCGTGGCCTCGACGGCGATGCCCGTCGGCCGCTCGTACTCGTCGCCGAGGGGACGCGACCACGCGATCTCGTGCTCGAGCTGTCCCGTCTCCGAGAACCGCCGGACCTGCTGCGCGTCCGGGAGCGCAGCGGCGAGGTCGTCTCGGTCGGCCCCCACGAAACCGAGCCGTTGCCAGAACGGGCCGGACCGGCGCGAGAACAACCAGGCTCGCGTGGCACCTGACCGGGCTGCTTCGTCGAGCGCGAACCGTGCGAGTCGGGTGCCAGCGCCCCGAGTACGTCGACCCTCGGCGACCGCGACGCTCCGGATCAGCGCATGCGCTCCGTCGCTGCTCAGCTCGAACCCGGTGCTGCCGACGATGCGACCGTCGGCAGCACGCTCCATGAACAGCCGGACCGTTTCCGAGTCGATGCCGTGCACGGTGAGGTCGGCCTCGCCCAGGAACACCCTGAGGTCGTCGAGGTCGGTGACCCCGACGGGCCGGAGGTCCCCGGGTTCCTCGGTGAGCAGCGCGGCAGCCATGCTCGATCCTCTCAGACGAGCACGATGACCTTGCCCGCGATCCGACCCGCAGCACCCTCGGCGTGCACGGCCCGGAGTTCCGTCAGCGGCACCCGCCGCGTCACCTCGACCGTGAGCTCCCCGGCGTCGACGAGCGCCACGAGCTCGGCCAGGCGCTCCCGGTTCCGCAGGACGAACACCGTCTCGGCACGGACACCCCGGGACTCGTCGCCCGGCGTCGCGATGAACGCCGTGGTGCTCACCACCGCTCCCCCGTCGCGGACTGCGGCGACGAATGATTCGAACCGCTCGGGCTCGAGCGGCGCGAGGTTGAGCAGGACGTCGACCTGCCCGTCGACCGCCTGCAGGACGTCCGTCTCGGTGTGGTCGATCACCTGGTCGGCGCCGGCGGCGCGGACCGCCTCGGCGCTGCGCGGGCTGGCGGTCGCGATGACGTGCACGCCGAGCCGCTTCGCGAGCTGGATCGCGTACTTGCCGACGACACCACCCGCACCGACGATGAGCAGTCGCTGCGCGGCTTCGAGCCGACCGGAGTCGACGAGTGCCTGCCATGCGGTCAACGCAACGGACGGCAGCGCCGCGGCGTCGGCCAGCGGGATGCTCGTCGGTGCCGGGACGAGGGCGTCCGCCGGGGCGACGACGTACTCGGCCGCTCCCCCGTCGCGCTCCATGGGCAGGAACCCGATCACGGCATCGCCCACCGCGAGGTCGGTGACGCCGTCGCCGAGGGTGTCGACCACGCCGGAGACGTCGTAGCCGGGGATGTGCGGGAGTTCGATCGGGATCGGGAGGAACCCGGCGCGCATGCCGTTGTCGGCCGCGCTGTAGGCGGACGCGGTGACCCGGACGAGCACCTCGCCGGTGCCGGGCGTGGGCTGCTCGACCTCGCCGTACTGGAGGACCTCGGGTCCGCCGACCTCGTGGAACTGCACTGCCTTCATGATGGTCTCCTTCGTCTTTTGCTTCGAATTCGAAGCGAATACCAGGAACGTACCACTGCTTCGAACTCGAAGCAACAGGTAGGATCGAACCATGTCCGAGACCCCGACCTCCCTGACCCCGACGCAGCTGGGCGCGTACTTCGCGTTCACCGAGGTCGGTGCGCTCCTCCGCCCCGCCGTCGAGCAGCAACTCAAGGAAGTGGGTGGGCTCAGCTACGTGCAGTTCCAGCTCCTGGCCACGCTCGGGGATGCCCCCGACGGGCACATGCGGATGACGGACCTCGCCGACGGGGTCGTCTACAGCCGCAGCGGGTTGACCTACCAGGCACAGCTGCTCGAGCAGCGCGGACTCGTGACGCGGTCGCCGTCACCGGACGACGAACGCAGCACGATGGTCTCGATCACCGATGCCGGACGGGACGTCCTCGCCGCGGTGTTCCCCGGGCACATCAGCACGGTGCACGGGCTCCTGTTCGCGTCGATCACCGACGACGACGCCGCCGACCTCGCGCGCATCCTCGGCACGATCAGCGGGCACCTGCGCGCGAACCCGCCGCGGTCTGCGGCCCGCCGCCGCGCGAGGTGACGGAACCGGCCGAGCCGACCACGGACCGAGATGGTGCGGACCGCACGACGCGACCGACGAGGCGGCGCCGACCCGTGCCTCCAGGCCGGCCCTTCTCGTTCGTCACCGGCCACCGATAGTGTCGAGGCGTGAGCAACGAGGCATTCGACGACCGTTACGAACTGCGCGAGTTCGCGCCCGGCGCGGGCGACCAGGGCGCACCCGACGCCGAGACCGAGGCCTGGATGCAGGCCGTCGGACTCGGGTTCCACGAGACGCACCCCGGCGACGAGCACGCCGCCCGCATGGTCGAGCACTTCGTCGAGGACGGCAACACCTGGCTCGGCGCCTACGTGCGTCGCCCCGCGACCGGATCCGTCGACGAGACCTGGCCGGCCGGCACGTTCGCGTGGTTCCGGAAGTCGCTCAGCTGGGGCGACGGATCGTCGATCGACACCCAGGCGATCTCCGCGGTCACGGTCCGACCGACCGAACGACGCCGCGGGATCCTCCGCAGCATGATGACGCACGCGCTCCAGCGCGGCGTCGCCGACGGCTACGCCATCGCGTCGCTCACCGCGTCGGAGGGCACCATCTACCGCCGCTTCGGCTTCGGCAGCGCCATCCGCGAGCGCGCGGTCAGCGTCCGCCGCAACCGCGCGCTGCCGTTCCTCGCGCCGACGACCGGCGTCGTCAGCGTCGTCACGCCGCAGTGGCTCGCGGGCGGTCCCGGCCGGGCCGTGTTCGACCGCTTCACCGCACGCACCCCGGGTTCGATGGTGCGGAACGCCGGCACGTGGCCGGTCGTGTTCGGGCTCCTCGACCAGGACGGCCAGAAGGCCAAGGACGTCCGGGCCGCCGTGCACCGCCCCGACGACTCCGACGAGGTCGACGGCTACGTCACCTGGCGTGTCAAGGAGAGCCGTGACGGCGACACCGTGCTCGAGGTCGTCGACCTGGTCTACGCGACCGACGCTGCGTACCTGTCGCTGTGGGAGTTCCTGCTCTCGATCGACCTGAACGACGTCGTCAAGTACAACCGGTCGCGGCTGGACGACCCGATCGTGGCCGCCCTCGGCGACAACCGCGCGTACGACGTCGACCACGAGGAAGACCACGTCTGGTTGCGGATCCTCGACGTGCCGGCGGTGCTCGCCTCGCGGCCGTACGCCGTCGACGGTTCGCTGACGCTCGCCGTCACGGACGCGCTCGGGTTCACCACCGGCACGTACCGACTGGACGTCCTGGAGGCACGGGGCACCGTCACGAAGACCGCCGACGTCGCCGACGCGGTTGGCTCTGACGTCCAGCTCGACGTCGCAGACCTCGGTGCGTTGCTCCTCGGCTCGGTGTCGCCGGTCACGCTGGCGGCCGCCGGCCTGCTGCGCGCCGCCGACCCGGCTGCGCCGGCGCTGCTCCGCGCGATGCTCACCACGCCGCGGGCCCCGCACGGGATCACGTACTTCTGATGGACGTGCAGGAGCTGAGCGACGAGGTCGAGGAGGTCTCCGCGTTCTACGCCGAGCGACACGGCATCGATCGAACCCCCGAACTTCTGGAACCGATGTCCAGACGTCCGCAGGCCTTCCTCGCCGTGTCGGGCCAGGCGCGGCGCAAGGGACGGACCGATGCCGAGCTCGAACAGGGCTTCCGTGACGAGATCGCGGACGTCCTCGCCCAGGTGCTCCTCGTGGCGCGGCACTTCGAGGTCCCGATCGACGACGCGATCCGCGAGAAGTGGTCGAAGTGGCACCCGGACCGGATGAGCGCGGGGTCATGACCGACCTGACCCGGTCGGTGGGGCGGGCGCGGCAGGCGGTCGCCGTGCTGGCCAGCCCGACGCTGCGTGCCGCCGTGGTCGGTGACGCCGAGCTCGACGACCGGACCCGGACGGCGATCGCGGCGTTCGACTGGCTCGGCGACGACGGCCCGGACACGCCGCTGCTCGGACGCACGGCGCAGGACCTGCAGCGCCTCCAGGCACCCGCCGCGTTGCTCGAGTTCGACCGGATCGCGCGGATGCCCGCACCGGACGACCAACGACACCCGTTGTCGCTGCGCATCGTGGGGCTGGTGTTCGAACGGCTCGGGGCGACCCGTCCGGTCCCCGAGCCGGTGCTCAACGCGGCGATCGCGATGTTCGCCGAGGACGTCGCGATCGTGCGACGGGACGCGGTGGACCTCGGCGTGCTCGAGCGGACGGACGACGGCGCAGCCTACCGGTACGTCGGCCAGGACGGCTCGGGCGGTTCGGCGTAGTCTCCGCGCCATGAGCGACGCCGACGTGGTCGACTGGCTGCTCGACTCCGACCCGGCGATCCGGTGGCAGGTGGAGCGGGACATCGTCGGCGTGCCCGCGTCCACGTGGGAAGCCACCCGAGCACGCGTCGCCACCGAGGGACTCGGCGCTGCACTCCTCGCCCACCAGGACCCGGACGGGCAGTGGGCGGGCGGTGCGTACTTCCCCGCGGACTTCGACTTCGACGGTCCCGAGGCGAAACAGCCCGGGCAGCCGTACACGGCGACGACCTGGTCGCTCAACGCCCTGCGCGACTGGGGCCTCGACGCCGCCGTGCTCGGGGACACCGCAGCACGGCTCGACGCGAACAGCCGGTGGGAGTACGAGCAGCTGCCGTACTGGGGCGGCGAGGTCGACTGCTGCATCAACGCGTTCACGCTCGCGAACGGCACGTGGCTCGGGGCGGACGTGGACGGCATCGCGGACTGGCTGCTCGAGCACCAGCAGCCGGACGGCGGCTGGAACTGCGAGTGGGTCGAGGGTTCGACAGTGTCCTCGTTCCACTCGACCCTCAACGTTCTGGAGGGGTTGCTGCAGCACGAGCAGCTCACGGGCGGCCGGTACCCGCGCGCGGAGGAGCTCCGGGACGCCCGGCACCGTGGCGCGGAGTACCTGCTCGAGCGGCGGCTGCTGCACCGGAAGTCCGACGGCGAGGTCGTCGGCCCCTGGGTCCACCGCTTCGCGTACCCGTTCCGGTGGATCTACACCGCGTTGCGGGTGACGGACCACCTGCGCGCGGCATCGCTGCACGACGGCACTCCCCCGGACCCGCGCGCTGCCGAGGCCGTCGAGGTCCTCCGCGCCGCGCGGAACCCCGACGGCACCTGGACGCAGGGCGAGCGGCCGGCCGGGCGGCAGTGGTTCGAGGTGGACGTCGCCGCGGGTGAGCCGTCGCGGTGGCTCACGCTCTCGGGTACGCGGGTCCTGCGGTGGTGGGACGGCGCACGCCCCGCGTGACGCTCGGATCCGGTCTGTCGTCCGCACAACCAAAGTCACCCCGCACCGCGGAACACCGTGGTTCGGCGTGACTTTGGTTGTGCGCGAGCGCGCGGCACCGCGCACCGCGGCACCGCGCACCGCGCACCGCGCCCCGCGCCCCGCGCGAGCCCGCGCCTACGCGCGCCGGCGCACCCGCGGGTCGACGAACGCGTACACGACGTCGACGATCACGTTCGCGGTCACGATGAGCAGCGCCGAGAACAGCGTGAAGCCGACGACCACCTGCAGGTCGAGTGTGTGCACCGCGTCGATCAGCAGCGCGCCGAGGCCCTGCATCGAGAACACCTTCTCGGTGATGACCGCACCGCCGAGCAGTGACCCGAGGTCGAGCCCGAACAGCGTGACCACGGGCAGGATCGCCGTCCGGAGTCCGTGGCGCACGACGACCTGGCGTTCGCGCAGGCCCTTCGCGCGGGCGGTCCGGACGAAGTCCTGCGACATCGATTCGAGCATCTCGCCGCGGGTGAGGCGGGCGTAGATCGCCGCACTGATGAACGCGAGCACGCACCACGGCAGGATCAGGTGCGTCAGCCACCCGACGGGATCGTCACCGAACGCCACGTACCCGCTGGTGGGCAGGATGCCGAGCACGAACCCGAACAGCAGGATGCCGAGCAGCCCGACGAGGTACGAGGGCGCGGACACCCCGGCGACGGCGACGGTCATCACGGCACGGTCGACGAACGTTCCCCGGCGCAGGGCGGAGAGCGCTCCGCCCGCGACGCCGGCGACGAGCCACAGCACGGCTGCGCCGACCGCGATCGAGGCGGTGACGGGCAGGCGGGACAGGATCAGGTTCGTGACGCTGTCGTGCAGCTGGAACGAGTAGCCGAAGCACGGTGCGGCGCAGTGGATGACGGAGGCGCCGGAGCCGAACGTCCGGCCGGTGAAGATCCCGGCGAGGTACGCCCCGAACTGCGCGAGCCACGGCTTGTCGGTCCCGAGGAACGCCTGGACCTCCCGCAGCCGGTCGGGGGTGCAGGGCTTGTCGCAGATCGCCCGAGCGGGGTTCGTCGGGAGCAGCATGAACAGCGCGTAGGTGATCGCAGCGACGACGAGCAGGACGACCGCGGCACCGAGGACGCGGATGGCGATGAAGCGGAACGTGCTCATCGTGCACCTCCACGGGGGTCGAGGGCATCGCGGAGCGCATCGCCGAGCACGTTGAAGGCCAGGGTGATCAGGAACAGCGCGAGACCGGGGAACACGAGGTACATCGGGTCGGTCTGCACCCACCCGATCGCGTCGCCGATGCTCCGGCCCCACGAGGGCGTCGGCGGGGTGACGCCGACGGCGAGGAACGACAGGGCGGCCTCGGCACCGATCATCGAGGGGATGGAGATCGTCGCGTAGACGGTGATCGTCGCCGCGAGGTTCGGCAGCAGCTGGGTCCGGATGACGTGCCAGCGGCCGGCGCCCATCGCGGTCGAGGCGACGACGTAGTTCCGGCTCACGAGCGACAGGGTCTGACCGCGGACGACACGGGCGACGGACGGCCAGCCGAAGAAGCCGATGACGAGGACGACGAGCACGGGCTTCGGGAAGGACGTCGGCACGATCGCGGTGAGCGCGATCATGAACACGAGCGACGGGAACCCGAAGATGACGTCGACGACGCGGGACAGCACCCGGTCGTACCAGCCGCCGAAGAACCCGGTCGTGACGCCGACGAGCACGCCGATCACGATCGAGACGACGGTCGCGGCGAGGCCGATGCCGAGCGAGGTCCGCGCACCGTACGTCACGATGGCGAACAGGTCCCTCCCGGTGAGCGGCTCGACGCCGAACCAGTGCTCGCCGCTGATCCCACCGCCCACGCCCTTCGGCGCACCGAACGAGTTCAAGGCGTCGATGTTGTAGCCGTACGGGTCCTGACCGGTGATCGCGGCGATGAGCGGCGCGGCGATCGCCACGACGACGAACACGACGATGACGACCGCGGACGCCACGGCCCAGCGGTCCTGCCGGACCCGGCGCACGACGGCGCGGAACCCGGTGCTCCGGTTCCCGGTGGCCGCGACCGGACGGTCGACGACGTTGGCGGTCACGAGGCCACCCCTTCCCACGCACGCCATGCCTCGCGGCGGGCGGCCTGTCGCACGGGGTCGGCGACGGGCGCCGCCGCGAGGAGCATGCGCGTGTAGTCCTGCTGCGGGTCGTCGAGCACCGCGCCGGTCGTGCCGCGTTCGACCACGCGGCCGTCGTGGAGCACGACGACCTCGTCGGCGAGCTGCCGGACGACGGCGAGGTCGTGGCTGATGAGCAGCATGCCGAACCCGAAGTCCTGCTGCAGGTCGGACAGCAGGTCGAGCACGGCCGCCTGCACGGTGACGTCGAGGGCCGAGGTCGGCTCGTCGGCGATCACGAGCGCTGGTCGGAGTGCGAGCGCCCGGGCGACGGCGACACGCTGCCGCTGGCCACCCGAGAGCTGGTGCGGGAACCGCTCGGCCCACGACGGGTCGAGCTGGACGGCGACGAGCAGTTCGCGGACCCGTTCGGCACGGTCGGCCGCCGACGCGGTGCCGTGCACGAGGAGCGGCTCGGCGATGCTCCACCCGATGGTCTGGCGCGGGTTGAGCGAGGACGCGGGGTCCTGGAAGACGATTCCGACGCGGCTGCGGAGCTCCCGCAGTCGTCCGCCCCGAGCCGTGCGGAGGTCGCTGCCGTCCACCTCGACCGAGCCGGCCACGACCGGCACCAGGCCGGCGAGCGCCCGCCCGATGGTCGACTTGCCGGATCCGGACTCGCCCACGAGGCCGAGGGTCTCGCCGGCGCGGAGTTCGAGGTCGATGCCGGACACGGTCGGTTCGCCGCGGCGTGCGTACCGCACGGCGACGTCGCGCAACTGCGCGACCAGCGGACTGGAGGCGCGGGTCGGCTCCCCGAGACTCGCCTGCGCCGCTCCGAGACTCGCGTTGGGCGACACTTCTCGCGCCGTTCCGGCCGAGAACGGTCGCTCAGGCCGAGACTCGGGGACGGCTGCGTCCGCAGCCGACGTGGCGGAGGCGGCCCGCGCCTCCAGGCTGGGCACCGCGTCGAGGAGCGCACGGGTGTACTCGGCGGTCGGGTGCGCGAAGACCTCGGCGACCGTCCCGTGCTCGACCGGGTCGCCCCGTCGCATCACGAGGAGCTCGTCGGCGACGTCCGCCACGACGCCCATGTCGTGCGTGATGAGCAGGACCGCGAGGTCCCGCTCGCGCCCGAGCGTGCGGAGCAGGTCGAGGATCCCCGCCTGCACCGTGACGTCGAGTGCCGTCGTCGGTTCGTCCGCGATGAGCGCCACCGGGTCGCCCGCGAGCGCCATCGCGATCATCGCCCGCTGCAGCTGCCCGCCGGACAGTTCGTGCGGGTACGCCTTCCGGATCCGCTGCGGATCGGTCAGTCCGGCGGCACGCAGCAGCTCGTCGATGCGGGCCGACACCCCGGCGCGGTCGAGCTCCGTCGGGTGCGCCGTGACCGCCTCGGCGATCTGCGTCCCGATCGAGAGCACGGGCGTGAAGGAGTTCATCGGCTCCTGGAACACGACGCCGATGCCCGCGCCACGGACCGCGCGCAGCTGGTCGTCCGTCGCGCCGACCAGCTCGGTGCCGCGGAACCGGATGCTGCCGGTGACGCGGGCCTCTGGCGGGAGCAGGCCGAGCACGCTCATCGCGCTGACGGACTTGCCCGATCCGGACTCGCCGACCAGGGCGAGCACCCGACCGGGCGTCAGGGTGAAGGAGACGTCACGGACGACGGGCTCCGCGTCGCCGAACGCGACGCGGAGCCCCTCGACCTCGAGCAGCGGTGCACTCACTTCGCGAGCGAGACCTTGAGGTAGTTCGGGTACGCCGGGAAGTCCGCGATCTGGAAGTGCTGCACGTTCGAGCCGGCCAGGAAGGACTGCTTCGCGTACGTCAGCGGCACGATGGGGGCGTCGGCCATGATCTTCTTGTCCGCCTCGGCCCAGAGCTTCTGCGCGTCCTTCTGGTCGACGGTCGCGCTGGCCTCCTTGATGAGGGCGTCCACCTCGGGGTTGCTGTACTTCGAGACGTTGTAGCCACCGCCGCCGATCTGCGACGAGTCGTAGAGCGGCTGGATGTTGGCGTTCGCGCTCGGGAAGTCCGGCTGCCAGCTGAACAGCGCCAGGTCGAAGTCGGAGCCGTCCGTGGTCGCCGTGTAGAACGAGTCGATGTCGTACGGCTTCAGCGTGACCGTGATGCCGGCGCGCTTCAGGCCGGCCTGGATCGCCTGCGCCTCGGCGAGGTTCGCGGAGTCGTTCTGGGTCGCGAGCGTGAGCTTGAGGTCGGAGACGCCGGCCTCCTGCAGGAGCTTCTTCGCCTTCGCGACGTCACCGGACGCACCCGGCTTGTACAGGTCGTAGTCCTGACGACCGGCGATGCCCGGCGTGATGAGCGTCGTCGCGTACGACCCGGCGAGCGCGCCGCCGGCGGCGATCCGGTACGACTTCTTGTCGACCGCGTACTGCAGGGCCTGGCGGACCTTGAGCTCCTTGAGCGAGCCCTTCTGCGTGTTGATCGCGACGTAGTTGATCGGGCCGGCCTTCGACGTCGCGAGGCGGTCCTGCGCGGAGGGGTTCGAGCGGACCTGGTTCAGTTCGGCGGCACCGAGGTACGTGGCGCCGAAGGAGTCCTTCGCGTCACCGTTGTCGGCGATGAGGGTCTGGGTGACCGTCGACGGGTCCTGACTCTCCTTGAACACGACCTTCGACGGACCGGCGGTGCGGACGTCGTCGGTCTTCGCGCTCCACTCCTTGTTCCGCACGAGGGTGATCTGCGAGCCCTGGGTGTTCGACTGCACCTGGTACGGGCCGGAGGCGACGGGCTTGGCGTCGTAGGCACCGGTGTCGGTGCCGTCGCCCTCGGGGACCGGGGCGAACGCCGGCATCGAGACGATCCACGGCCAGTCGCCGTACGACGCGTTCAGCTTGAAGACGATGGTGGAGTCGTCCGGCGTCTCGATGCTGTCGAGCGTCTTGCCGTCGAACGGGCCCTTGTAGGTGTCGCCGCCGGCCAGGAGGGACTTGTGGTAGCTCAGGCCACCGGTGAGGGTCGGCGCGAACGAGCGCTCGATGCCCCACTTGATGTCCTTCGTGGTGATCGCCGTGCCGTCCTGGAACTTCAGCCCCTTCTTGAGGTGGTAGGTCCAGGTCTTGCCGCCGTCGCTCGAGTCGCCGGTGTTCGTCGCGAGGTCCGGGACGACCTTCGCCGTCTTGCCGGGCTCGACGTCCCACGCGGTCAGGCGACGCAGCACGAGGCCGAGGGTCGTGATGTTGAGGTTCTGGCTGGTGGCCGGGTCCAGGTGGACCGCGGTCGCCGTCGTCAGGATGTTGAGCGTGCCGCCCTTGGCCGTGCCGCCCGATGCGTCGTCCGACGCCCCTCCGCCCGAGCAGCCGGTCAGGACCAGGGCTGCTGCTGCGGCGACCGCCGCGGTGATGGTCAGGCGCTTGGGGCGTCTCATGACGATGCTGCTCCTCGTGGGAAGGGGTGGGGGTGGCGACCGTGGGGTGGTCGCCGCTGCGGCTCGGGTCGGGTCACCGGGCGCCGTCCATCCTGACACCCGGGCGGTCGACCGTCCGAATCTCGTGCGCGCGGGACGACGCACGGCGTAACGGTCCAAGTCCCGTGCGACGCCCCGCTATTCCCGATGCGTCCGCACAGCGTTCGCGGATCGCCCACGAAGGAGCGCGCTCGAGGACGCGGCGTGCCTCACGCGCGCTGCGTCGGCCGGATCGAGATCGTCTCGAACTGCGCCTCGTGCGGGGCGTCGACCGCGACGCGGATCCCGGCGGCGATGGTCTCCGGCTGCACGTACGACTCGTCGGAGCCCTCGCGTCCGGACGCTCGCCGGATGGTCCGCGCCATGTCGGTGTCGACGAACCCCGGGTGCACCGAGACGACACGGACGCCGTGCTCCCGTTCCTCCTCACGGAGGCAGTCGGCCATGGTCCGGAGCGCGAACTTCGTGCCCGAGTACACCGCACCGTCCGGGTACGAGAACATCCCCGATCCGGAGTTGAGGAACACGACCGTGCCGCGAGCTGCCCGGAGTGCCGGGAGCATCCGTGCGGTCAGGTCGGCGACGCCGAAGACGTTGACCTCGAACGACCGACGCCAGTCGTCGCGTCCGAACGTGTCGAACCGTCGTTCGTCGGCGATGCCCGCCGAGTGCACGAGCACGTCGAGCCGGGCGAGCCCGAGCGACGCGACGGCAGCGGTCACCGAGTCTCCGTCGCCGACGTCGCAGACGAACGGGACGACGTCGGGCAGCTCGGCGACGAGCGCGGCGAGCGCCTCCGTCGATCGAGCGCCGACGACCACGGTGTGGGTGCGGGCGAGGTCACGCGCGACGGCGGCCCCGATGCCTCGCGACGCGCCGGTGACCAGAGCGACCGGTCGCCCGTTCACGCGCCGACCGCCGCCACGGAACCGGCGTGCACCGTCCCCGCCTCCGGGACGGCGCCGTTCGCGAAGCGATCGGGGTCGAGGAAGTCGATCCCGGTGTACGGCGTCTCCCCGACCGCGATCTGGGCGAGGAGCTCACCCACCCCGGCGGCGTGCTTGAAGCCGTGACCGTGGTCGCCGCCGGCGATGACGAGGCGCGGGTCCCCGTCGGGTCGGCCGACCAGGAACTGCCCGTCCGGCGAGTTCGTCACCATGCACGGGATCGCCTTGACCGGCACGGGGTCGATCTCCGGGAACGCGTCGGCCACCCACGACGAGAGCTGCTCGATGTCGTCGCGCGGGTGGATGTACCGGTCGACGGTGTCGGCGTCGGTGTCGGCGAAGTTCGCGCCGGAGTCCTCCATGCCGATCTTGACCAGGTAGTCCTCGTCGGAGCCGTGGCCCCACAGGTGCCGGCCGTCCGGGAGCTCGTGGATGAACGCCGGGAAGTCGTCGAGCGCGAAGGACGCGGCCGCGTCGTCCTTCGGCTTGAACCAGTAGAGCGGGGTGCGACGCGGGCGGAGCGGCAGTCCCGGCACGAGTTTGCCGTTCCACGCACCGGCGGCGACGACGGCCTGGGACGCCTCTATCACGAGCGTCGGGGTGGTGACGCGCACGCCGCCGTCGACGAGCTCGACCGCCGTGACGCGGGTGTCGGTGAACACCCGGGCGCCGAGCTCGATCGCCGCTTCTCCCTGCGCACGGACGTTCTTCTCGGGGTAGCAGATGCCGGCTCCGGGGTCGAGCACCCCGACGGTGTCCTCGGCGGTGCCGCCGTACTGCGGGAAGTTCCGGAGCAGCTCGTCGTGGTCGAGGTGCGTGACGTCGAGGCCGGCGCGCGCCGCGGCCGCGGTGACGCCGGACACCGGACGGGACGACGGCGAGCCGGTGGACAGGCAGCCCGTCTGCCGGACGTACGTCTCGCCGTTCGCCGCGCCGAGCGCGGTCCAGAGCTCGAGGGACTTCTGTGCGATCGGGGTCAGGCCGGGGTGCTCCTGGCAGGCGATGCGGAACAGCCGGGTGGCTCCGTGCGAGGAGCCCATGTGGTGCCCGAGCCCGTACCGGTCGACGCCGACGACGTCGACACCACGTGCCGCGAGTCGCCACAGGGCCGCCGATCCGAACGCGCCGAGTCCGACGACGACGACGTCGGTGGTGATGGTCTCCATGGGGTTCCTTTCGAGGGGTGCTGGATCAGCGACCGACCCGCCGGCCGAAGCGCAGACGGTCGGCCGCGGTGACGTTGGCGGAGAAGCGGGAGGGGGCGAGGAAGTCGGTGGGCAGGTCGGTGCTCCCCGTCGTCACCAGGTCGGCGGCGACGATGCCCATCGCGGGGGCGAGCTTGAAGCCGTGTCCGGAGAACCCGCCGAGGACGGTGACGCGGTCGTCCCATCCGAGCGGTCCGACGAAGGCGTCGTGGTCGGCGGTGTAGCCGTCCATGTACACGCCGGCGCGGACCACCTCGGGGACGACCCCGGGGACGAGGGTGCGGATCGCGTCCCGGACCTCGTCGAACAGCGCGTCCGGGGGTGTGCGGTCCAGCAGGTCGGGGTCGGCGACCCGGTCCCACCCGTTGTTCAGCCCGATCTTGACGGTGGCGCCGTCGATCGAGGGCCAGCCGGAGATGTCGAACCCGTCCGACTGGCGGACGAAGATCGGGAACACGTCCTCGGTGAACCGCTCCGGCGTCGCCGTCGGGAACCAGGTCATGACGATCCGGATGACCTCGTGCAGCGGCGTGATGCCCGGCAGGAGCCGGGACGTCCAGACGCCGGCCGAGACGACGAGGCGGGGGAAGCGGAACACCCGGTCGTCGGTGTGCACCTCGACCGCGGCGTCCGTCATCCGGATCTCCTCCACGCGGGCCCGTCGGTGGACGACCCCGCCGAGTCGTTCCGCCTCGGACGCGGCGAGCGCGACGGCGACCTCGGGGCGCAGGTACCCCGACTCGTGGTCGAGGTACGCGACGTCCCCGGTACGGACCGCGTGCTGCGGGTACCGGCTGCGGAGCGCATCCGTGTCGAGGAACTCGTGGTCGATGCCGTGCTCGTCGATCGACCGGCCGACGGCGTCGAGGAACGCGGATCCGTCGGTGCCGATCATCAGGCCGCCGGTCATGTGGAGCAGCCGCACGCCCGTGTCGGTGCCGAGTCGTTCCCACTCGGCGCGGGACCGGCGCAGGAGCGGGACGTAGTGGCTGCCCTCGAGGTACGCGGTCCGGAACAACCGGGACTCACCGCCGGCACCGGACCGGTCGTGGCCGGGGGCGAACTGCTCGAACCCGATCGCGGAGACGCCGCGCCTGGCGAGCTGCCACATCGTCTGCGACCCCATGGTGCCGACGCCGACGACCCCGACCTCCGCATCGAACCGGGTCATCGGAGCGTCGGGTTCCGTGCGAAGCGGTCGGCGCGGAACCGTCCGACCGGGAGCGCGGTCTCCCCGGTGAGGGCGAGGTCGGCGGCGGCACGGCCGATCACGGGCGACATCTTGAACCCGTGGCCGGAGAACCCGGCCAGCACGACGACGCGGTCGTCGCCGGCGGTGTCCACGATGAAGTCGTGGTCGGCGGTCCACGCGTCGACCTGGACGGCGTGCCGGACCGCAGCCGGCACGGCGTCCGGCACGTAGCGGCGGACGTACGCGTCGACGACGGGGACGAGCTCGTCCGGCATGCGCTGGTCGAGGTCGTCCGCGTTCGCGAGGTGGTCGAGCCCCGCCGCGAGTCCGACCTTGACGGTGGCCCCGTCGGTGGTCGGCCAGACGCAGAAGTCGACGCCGGCGTCGCGGCACACGAACGGGAACCGGTCGGCGGCGAACCGCGCCGGGTGGCGCACCGGGTACCAGTGCACGGCGATCGACTGGACGTCGAGCCGCGGCAGCTCGATGCCGGCGATGTGGTTCGACCAGGCTCCCGCTGCGACGACCACGCGGTCGAACGGGAGGCGCGCCCCGCGCTCCGTCACGACGGTCACCTCGGTGGGCCCGGGCTCCACCGCGACCACCGCGTCGCCGACGCGGAGCACCGATCCGCGGTCGTTCGCGGCACGTGCCGCGGCGGAGACGGACACCTCCGCTCGGATCACGCCGGACCGCTCGTCGAGGACGGCGATCTCGTCGTCGTCCATGACGGTCTCGGGGAACCGGCCGCGAGCCTCCGGGCCGGTCAGCACCTCGTGCGGCAGGTCGTTCTGGGTGACCGACGCGACGACGCCGCGCATGAAGGCGGACTCGGGCCGGCCGATCATCAGGCCGCGCGTGAGCGTGAGGAGGTCGAGGTCGGTCTCCGCTTCGAGCGCGCGCCACTCCAGGAGCGACTCGGCGAGGAGCGGGACGTACTCCGGCCCCTCCGCGTAGGCGCTCCGGAAGAGCCGGGTCTCGCCGCCGGCCGCGCCGAAGGCGTGCCCTGGCGCCCAGCGGTCGAAGCCGACGGCGTCGACCCCGCGCCGGGCGAGCTGCCAGAGCGTCATCGCGCCCATGGTGCCCGTCCCGACGACGGCGACGCGGGGTCCGCGCGGCATCAGAGGACCTTCGACAGGAACCCGGCGAGCCGCTCCGACTCGGGGTGTTCGAACATCGTCGCGGCCTCGCCCTGTTCGACGATCCGGCCCTGGTCCATGAAGACGACGTGGTCGGCGGCCCGGCGGGCGAAGCCCATCTCGTGGGTGACGACGAGCATCGTCATGCCGGCGGTCGCGAGCCCGGCCATCAGGTCGAGGACCTCCTTCACGAGCTCGGGGTCGAGGGCGCTGGTCGCCTCGTCGAAGAGCATCACCTCCGGTCGCATGGCCAGCGCCCTGGCGATCGCGACGCGCTGCTGCTGTCCGCCGGACAGACTCGAGGGGCGGAAGTCGCGCTTGTGGGCGAGGCCGACGTCCGCCAGCGAGCGCACCGCGCGGTCCCTGGCTTCTTCGACACCGAGTCCGCGCACCTTCCGGAGCGGCAGGACGATGTTGTCGAGCACCGTCTTGTGCGGGAACAGGTTGAAGTGCTGGAACACCATGCCGACCCGACTCCGGAGACGGTCGGGGTCCCCCGTCGTCATGTCGTCGCCGTCGAGCAGGATCGTCCCGGCGGTCGGTTCCTCGAGCCGGTTGACGCAGCGCAGCAGCGTGGACTTGCCGGAGCCCGACGGGCCGATGATGCAGACGGTGTGGCCGGGCCGGACGGCGAGGTCGACGCCGTGCAGCACCTCGTTGGCGCCGAACCGCTTCGTGATCCCTCGGAGTTCGAGTCCGGCGCCGCGGATGTCGCCGACGAGGTCGGTGACCCCGGTGTCGAGGCCCGGCGTCGTCGTGCCGTTGGTGGGCGTGGTCATGGTCATCCGTCCTGTCCGATCGTGACGGCTCCGGCGGGAGCGGTGGCTGGGGCACCCGAGGACCGGGGTCCGCCCTCGTCGCTCGCGTCGACCGCGGCGCGGCCGGTGCGGAGACGGCGGTCGATGACGTTCACCAGGTGCGTGAGCGGCACCGTGATGAGCAGGTAGAAGACGCCAGCGGTGACGAGGGGCGAGAGGTTGGCGTAGGTGACCGCGGCGTCCTGTCCGACCCGGAAGAGCTCACGCTGTGAGGTGACCAGGCCGAGGAAGTACACCAGCGACGAGTCCTTGACGATCGCGATGAACTGGTTCACGAGCGCCGGCAGCACCCGTCGGATGCCCTGCGGGATGACGACCAACCGCATGGCGGGGCCGTAGCCCATGCCGAGCGCGCGGGCCGCCTCGAGCTGGCCCTTGTCGATGCTCTGGATGCCGGACCGGAAGATCTCCCCGATGTAGGCACCGGCGATCAGGCCGAGGGCGAGGATGCCGAGCGGGTACGGGTTGCCCTTCGTGATCGGGTTGAACAGGGGCGCGAGGCCCTGCCCGAGCACCAGGATCGTGAGGATCGCGGGCAGACCGCGGAACACGTCGGTGTAGATGCCCGACAGCACCCGGAGCGTCCGGCTGCGGGATACGGCGAGCGCCGCGAGGCCCAGGCCGATCACGATGCCGACGACGGTCGCGGCGGCGGCGAGCAGCAGGGTGTTCCAGAGCCCGTACCCGAGGATGTCGGGGAGGACGACGAGCATGTCCGGGACGTTGAAGAACGACTGCAGGAGCGTCTGGAGCTGGTCCATGGTCGCGGCCTACTTGTCGGTCGGCTGGAACTGGTCCGGCACCGGTGCGTCCGGGTAGTACTGCTTCTCGATCTCGAGCCACTCGCCGGACGCGATGATCTCCTTGATCGCCTTGTTGATGCCCTTCTTCAGCGCGGGCTTGTCCTTGTGCATGCTCATCGCGACGGGGTACTCCGGCAGTTCGATGTTGATCGGCATCTGGATCGACGAGTCCTGGTCGACGAAGTCCTGGGCGATCGGGTAGTCGAGGAAGACCGCGTCGATGCTGCCGGCCTGCATCGCGGCCTTCGCCGCGTTGTTGTCGGGGTACCGGACGATCTGGACACCCGGGAAGTGGTCCTGGGCGTACTGGTCCTCGAGGGTGCCCTGCATGAGTCCGAGGCGCTTGCCCTTGAGCGACGAGGCCTTCTTCGTGATCGTCGATCCCGACGGCGTGATGATCGAGATGTACCCGATGAAGTAGGTGTCCGAGAAGTCGACCGACTTCTTGCGCTCGGCCGTGACCGAGGTGCTCGCAGCGGCGACGTCGAGCGAACCGGCGGCGACGGCGGGCAGCAACGTCGAGAACTCCTGCTGCACGAACACCGGCTTCAGGTCCATGTGCTTCGCGATCGCGGTGGCCATGTCGACCTCGAAGCCCGTGAGCTTCCCGTTCTCGGTGTAGGCGTAGGGCTTGGCGTCGCTGAGGGTACCGATCTTGAGCGTGCCGGCGGTGAGTGTGCCGTAGTCCTTCGACGAGCTGGACGTCGAGGCGGAGGAAGTCGCGGAGCAGGCCGTGAGCCCGACGGCGAGGGCCGCGATGACGGCGACCGCGGCGGCCTTGGAGTGGGTGCGTCGCATGGTGACTCCTGTGCTGGGGAGGATGAGTGGTGCGGGCAAAATCACCGTAAGCGACGCAAGTGCCCGAAAAACGTTTGGAAATAATTTAGTAACACGACCTTTACGGCGCCGTATCGCAAGTCCGTGGAAGTACCGTGCGACCATCGGGTCATGGAACTGCGCGATCTCCGAGCGTTCACGGCGGTCGCCGAGGACCTCTCCTTCAAGGACGCCGCCGCGCGACTCGGCGTGAGCCAGTCGGCGCTCAGTCAGTCCGTCTCCCGGTTCGAGCGGGAACTCGGGGTGTCGTTGTTCGAGCGGGGACAGCGGCGAGCGCCCGAGCTCACGCCGCAGGGCCGGGTGCTCGCCGAACAGGCGAAGGCGCTGCTCGACCACGCCGAGCGCGTCGAGGCATCGGTCGTGGACGAACCGACGGCGACCGTGCCGCTCAAGGTGTCGTCGATCTCGTCGACGTTCGCCGGCCTCGTGCCGCGGGTCGTCCCCCGGCTCCGTGCCGCGATGCCCGACGTCCGCGTCTCGCTCATGAGCGTCTTCGACACCCACGTCTACCGAGCGGTCCTCGAGCACCGCGTGGACTTCGCGTTCGGTCGCCTGGCCGAGGCGCCGGAGGGCGTCGAGCACTCGTTCATCGCACACGAACCGCTCGTCGCCGCCGTCCCGTCGACGCACCCGCTCGCATCCCGGGAGCGCATCGACCTGGTGGAGCTCCGCGACGACCCGTTCGTGCTCTTCCACCGTGACGAGGGGATCCCCGGGTACGACGCGATCGTCAGTGCGTGCGTCCGGGCGGGGTTCTCCCCACAGATCCGGACGTACTCGCTCGACGACGTCGCGATGCTGTCGTCGATCGCGTGCGGCCTCGGGGTCTCCCTGATGCCCTTCGTGTCGACCTTGCACGCCTTCGAGGGCGTCCAGTACGTCCCGGTCACGGACGCCCACGCCACGACGCCCCTCTCGGTGCTCCGTCGACAGCACGACGGGCTCGTCGCCGCCGACCTGCTGCTCGAACTGGTCCACGACGAGATGCGGACGCTCGCGGCGCGCGAGGTCGCACGGGGCAACCGACCCCCGCTCCTCCCGTGACGACGGTTTCGCCCGCCGCCGTCAGCGCGCCGTCCGCCGGTCAGGACAGGACGCGCGCCAGGAACTCGTTCCGGAACTTCCCCGTGGGGTCGAGGTCCCGCGCCACCGCGGCGAACGCGTCCAGCCGCGGGTAGACCTCGTGCAACCGCTCGGCACTCGCTGCCGAGACCTTGCCCCAGTGCGGCCGGGCATCGAACGGTGCGAGGGCCTCCTCGATGCGCAGGACCGCGGCGGCCACGGCGTCGGCGTCGCGTCGGAACGTGAAGTGGATCCCCACCGACTGCCGTCCGGACGAGGGTGCGAGCCAGGCGGTGTCGGGTGCGACCGTCCGGACCTCGGCGGCGATGAGCAGCGGTGCGAACAGCGACCGCAGCGGACGCAGGGCCTGCAGCGCGTCGACGGCGGACGACGCGGGCAGCAGGTACTCCGCCTGGATCTCGGCACCGGTCGAGGGCGTGAACGAGGACCGGAAGTGCGGCAGCCGCTCGGACCAGGGCCCGGGGACGCCGCCCTGCTCGGTCACCCCGGCGGGGTCGTTCTCCCCCGGGTGCACGGGGCCGGTCGCGGGCCGGGCCCCGAGCGCGACGAGGTCGACGGCCGGAGCCGCCTCGTCGACGCGGCGCTTCACCCAGACCTGGCGTGCGCCGCGGTCGTCGAACGACGTGAACACCGACACCGAGTACGCGTCGGCCATGACCTCGTCGAAGTGGGTGACGACGGCGTCCCACGGCAGGTCGAGGTGCACGGTCGTGGCGACCTGGAACGTGGGCTCGACGGCGAGCTCGACCGCGGTGACGACGCCGAGCGCGCCGAGGGCCACGCGGTGCGCGTCGAGGGCGCCGTCCGGCGCGGTCGCATCGACCCACGCCACGTCCCCGGAGGCCCGGACGACCTCGAGGCCGACCACCGCCTGCGCGAGCGACGGGTTGCGGGTGCCGGAGCCGTGCGTGCCGGTGGCGACGGCGCCGGCCGTGGAGATGTGCGGCAGGGACGCGAGGTTCGCGAGGGCCCAGCCACGTGCCTCCAGGCCAGCCGCGACCTGACTGTGGACCATGCCGGCGGCGACGCGCACGACGCGACGGTCGGTGTCGATCTCGAGCTGGGGCGGCAGCCCCGCCAGCGAGACCTGCACCGCGTCGGTGTCGGCGATCCGGTTGAAGGAGTGCGTCGACCCGAGCGCCGTGAGGCGCGGCGTGCCCGCGACGATGCGCCGGACCTCGTCGACCGAGGTCGGCGAGACGAGCTCGGACGCCCGGTAGGTGACGTTCCCTGCCCAGTTCGTACGCGTCGCTGCGGTCACGGTCACGAGCCTAGAACCCCCGGTCGAGACGGTGCCACGTCTGCTGGAGCCGCACCTCGTCGCGGAAGCCGCGGGCGGTGGTGTGCTCGTCGATGACGAGGAACTCGGTGCCGACCATCGTCGCGAAGTCCTCGACGACCTGCAGGCCGACGGCCGTGGTCATCACGGTGTGGTGCGCGGCGCCGGCGGTCAGCCAGGCCTCGGCGGCGACCGGGAACGACGGGCGCGGCTCCCACACGGCACGGCCGACCGGCAGCTTCGGCAGGGCTTCGGTGGGTGGCACGACGTCCACGACGTTCGCGGTGAGTCGGAAGCCGTCGCGGGTGTCGGACAGCGCGACCACGACGGCCTCGCCAGCGTCCGCGGTGAAGACCAGGCGGACAGGGTCGTCCTTGCCGCCGATGCCGAGCGGGTGGATCTCGAGCGTGGGCGTGGTGGTCGTGAGCGTCGGCGAGACCTCGAGCATGTGCGCACCGAGGATCTTCTCGGCCCCCGGCGTGAGGTCGTACGTGTAGTCCTCCATCAGGCTCGCTCCGCCGGGGAGCCCGGCGCCGGCGACGTTCATCGCGCGGACGAGGACGGCGGTCTTCCAGTCGCCCTCGGCGCCGAAGCCGTAGCCGTCGGCCATCAGGCGCTGCACGGCGAGGCCGGGGAGCTGCTTGAGGGTGCCGAGGTCCTCGAAGTTGGTGGTGAACGCGGCGGAGTCGTTCTGCGCGAGCAGGGCACGGAGGCCGAGCTCGATGGCGGCGCCGTCGCGGAGGGACTGGTGGCGGTCGCCACCCTCGCGGAGCGACGGGTCGACGTCGTAGTCCTGCTGGTAGGTCGCGACGAGCGCATCGACCGCTGCCGTGTCGGCTTCCGCCGCGGCGACAGCCTCGGCCAGCTCGTTGACGGCCCACGTGTTCACCTGCACGCCGAGCTCGATCTCGGCCTCGGTCTTGTCGCCCTCGGTGACGGCGACGTAGCGCATGTTGTCGCCGAAGCGGGTGAGCTTGAGCTCCCGCACGGCCGCGGCGCCGGCTGCGGCTCGGGTCCAGTTCTGGACACGAGCGACGACGCGCTCGTCGGACACGTGTCCGACGGCGGTCGCGTGCCGGACCCCGAGCCGCGCCAGCATGTACCCGAACTCCCGGTCGCCGTGCGCCGCCTGGTTGAGGTTCATGAAGTCGAAGTCGATGTCCGCCCACGGCAGCGTGACGTTCGCCTGCGTGTGCAGGTGGAGCAGCGGCTTCGTGAGCGTCTGCAGCCCGCCGATCCACATCTTGGCGGGGCTGAACGTGTGCATCCAGGTGGTGACGCCGATGACCCTGTCGTCCGCGCTGGCCTCGATGAGGGCGCGGCGGATGCCGTCGGCGTCCTTGAGCACGGGCTTCCAGACGAGCTTCACCGGCAGCGCACCCTCGAGCTGCGCGTGCACGGCACGTGACTGTTCCTCGACCTGGCGCAGGGTCTCCTCGCCGTACAGCCCCTGGGACCCGGTGAGGAACCAGACCTCGTAGCTGTCCAGGGTGGCTTGCGGGTTCACCTGCGTCATCGCATGGCTCCTTCGGGGTTCTGTCCGTAGACGTTCTGGTAGCGATCGAAGAGTCGATCGATGTCATCCGGTGCGATCGGCACGGTCTCGCCACCCTGCCGGGCGATGTGCACGGTCCGGGCGACGTCCTCGCACATCACCGCGGCCTTGACCGCGTCGCGGGCGTCGCGACCGATCGTGAACACGCCGTGGTTCTGCATGAGGACCGCCCGTGACCGGTGGCCGCTCAGGGTCTCGACGATGCCGTGGCCGATCGAGTCGTCGCCGATGATCGCGAACGGACCGACCGGGATCGGGCCGCCGAACTCGTCCGCCATCGCCGTGATCACGCACGGGATCTCCTCGGCACGGGCGGCCCACGCGGTCGCGTACGTCGAGTGGGTGTGCACGACACCGCCGACCTCGGGCATGTTCCGGTAGACGTACGCGTGGGCGGCGGTGTCCGAGGACGGGCCGTGCTCGTTGCCCCAGCCGTCGGCGGGCACACCGTCGAGCGTGCAGACCACCTGGTTCTCCGGGGTCAGGTCGTCGCTCGACACCCCGGACGGCTTGATGACGAACAGGTCGGTGCCGGGGACGCGTTCGGAGACGTTGCCGCCGGTCCAGATCACCAGTCCGTAGCGCACGAGTTCGCCGTGCAGCCGGGCGACACGTTCACGGGTGGCGGCGACCGCCTGCTGGGTCTCGTCGTTCATCGGGTCACTTCCTCTTCCTGGAGGCGCGGCTCGGCACCCGCCGTCGGTTCGCCGTGGTGGGTGGTGGCGCTGGGTCGGGTCGCGGCAGCCGCGGCGGCCTGGACGGGGAGCGCCGCGCGGTACCGGTCGAGGTAGGTCTGGAAGCCCGCGACGTCCCGCTGCTCGGGGTCGGCCACGTGCACCGCGTCACCCCCGAACACCGTGTCCGCCAGGAAGTCCGCCAGGTGCTGGTCGGTGTGCTCGAGGTACGCCGCGAGCACCGCGATGCCCCAGGCCCCGCCCTCGCCCGCGGTCTCCTCGAGGGCGACCGGCACCCGCAGGGCCGCGGCGAGCAGCTGCTGCGGCGCACCGGGCGTGCGGAAGAGTCCGCCGTGCGCCGTCATCCGGGCGACCCGGACGTGCTCGGCGTGCAGGACCTCCATGCCGATCGCGAGGGTGGCGAACGCGCCGTGCACCTCGGAGCGCACGAGGTTGCCGAGCGTGAACCGCGCATCAGGGGTCCGGAGCAGCAGGGGGCGGCCGTCCTCGACGTGCGTGACGGGTTCGCCCGCGAGGTAGTTGAAGGACAGCAGCCCGCCGGCGTCCGGGTCGGCGTGTGCCGTCTCGGCCAGGAGGGTCGCGTAGACGGTGTCCGTGTCGAGCGGCTGCCCGGCGGCGTCGGCGAACCGGCCGAAGACCTTCGCCCAGCTCGCGATCTCGCTCGCGCCGTTGTTGCAGTGCACCATCGCGACGGCGTCACCGGAGGGCGTGGTCACGACGTCGAGTTCCTCGTGCGGGGTGCGGAGCGGGTGCTCGAGGACGACCATCGCGAAGATGCTCGTGCCGACGCTGACGTTGCCGGTGCGGGGGGCGACGGCGTTCGTCGCGACCATGCCCGTACCGGCGTCGCCCTCGGGCGGGCAGAAGGGGAAACCGGGCTGCAGGGTGCCGGTCGGGTCGAGCCACGCGGCGCCCTCGGGGGTGAGGTCGCCGGCGTGCTCCCCGGCCACGAGCACCTCGGGCAGGAGCGTGCGGAGGTCCGGCACGGACCCGCCCAGCAGGTCCTGCGCCGTGGCGAGCTTGTCGTGGTCCCAGTCGCGGTGACCGGGTTCGCCCGGCCCGCTGTCCACGGGGCCGCCGTCGATGGGGAACATGCCGGAGGCGTCGCCCACCCCGAGGACGTCGCGGCCGGTGAGCCGACGGTGCACGTACCCGGCGAGGGTCGTGATGCCGGCGAGCTCGGCGACGTGGGGCTCCTCGTCGAGGACCGCCTGGTACAGGTGTGCGACCGACCAGCGCAGCGGGACGTTGAAGTCGAGTGCCTCGCTGAGCCGTTCGGCGGCCGGACCGGTCGAGGTGTTGCGCCAGGTGCGGAAGGGCACGAGCAGCTCGCCCGCGGCGTCGAACGCCAGGTAGCCGTGCATCATCGCGCTGACGCCGGCGGCGCGGAAGCTCGTCGGGGTGACGCCGTACTGCGCCTCGACGTCGGCCACGAGGGCGGCGTAGGCGGCGCGGAGTCCGGTCTCGACGGCCTCGAGGGAGTACGTCCAGCGACCGTCGACGAAGGCGTTCTCCCACTCGTGGGCGCCCGCGGCGATGGGTACGAGGTCCTCGTCCACCAGGCACGCCTTGATGCGCGTGGAGCCGAGCTCGATGCCGAGTGTCGTGCGGCCGTCCACGACCTGTTGCCGGCGATCGTCGCCCATGCGTTCCTCCAGAACCTCGTCGTCCTCCGTGAGCGCTCACATCCTGGCACGTGAGCGCTCACTCACGCAACGCCGCCGCGCGCGTTGTGCCGAGGTCGCACGATCGGTCGCCTGGCGGCGCCACGAACGACACTTCGTGCGACCTCGCCGAAGGCGCAGGGCACGACCCGCCCCGCGGACTACCCGCCGATCGTGCTCTCGCGGATGACGAGCGTCGGGGTGACCGCGGAGGACGCCGCCGCCCCGCCGTCGATCAGGTCGAGCAGCGCACGCCCCGCCACCCGCCCGAGTTCCTCGAGCCGCAGGTCCACCGTGGTGAGCGGCGGCCGGCTCGCGAGCGCCATCACGTCCCAGTCGTCGAACCCCGTCACCACGACGTCGTCGGGCACCGACCGCCCGACCTCCCGCAGCCGGTCGCACACGCCACGGGCGATCTGGTCGCTCCCGCAGACGATCGCGTCGACGTCCGCCGATCCCCGCGTCAGCACGTCGACGGCCTGCCGCCCCCACCGCTCCGACCACTCGCCGTACAGCGGTTCGCCGACGAGCCGCGACCCGAGCACCGACACCGCGCCGGCCACCCGTCGCTCGGCGGACCGGTGCCGTGCGGGCCCGGTGACGATCGCGACCCGCTGCCGACCGAGTGAGAGCACGTGCGACGCCACCTCGGACGAACCCGCGGCGTCGTCGAGGGTGATCGAGACGTCGGCGTCCGAGGTCGATGGCGTGAACGCGTAGACGACCGGCATGGGCACGTCGATCGGGGGGCGGGGGTCCGCGGAACGCCCGGTCACGATGATGCCGTCGACCCCGCGTGCAGCGAGCGAGCGGAGGTAGTGGGCCTCCCGCACGTGGTCGTCGCGGGTGTCGCACAGGAGCACGGCCATCTGCCCGGCGGACAGGGCGTCCTCGGCGCCGAGCAGCACGGGGATGGAGAACCGGCCGAACGAGTCCGTCGTGATCATGCCGACCGTGTAGGTCCGGCCGGACGACAGCGCACGAGCCCGGGCGTCGCCGACGAACCCGAGCTTCTCGGCGGCGTCCTTCACCCGGGCGCGGGTGGCGTCCCGGAGCTGTCCGGTCCCGTTGAGCGCCTTCGAGGCCGTGCCGATCGACACCCCGGCGAGCGCGGCGACGTCGGTGATCCGCACGGGCTGCGACACACGATCGATCGTCACGGCAACCACCTTTCCGGATCACGGGACGTGTCCATGAGTCTATCCACCGATTGTGCCGCAGCCCTTGCGCCAGGCTCGCACGTGTCGTAGCGTCCCCGCCAGAAACCGTTTTCCGGCACCCGTCCACGGGTCGGCCGACGGACCAGTCACATCGCAAGGAGGCGACATGACCACCACGCTCGCGACCGACAGCCGCGCGCACACCGCGACGCCGGTCCTCCCGACCGCCGACGCGCACCTCACGCTCCGGCCCCTGCCGACGGGCGACGCCCGGATCACCGGCGGGTTCTGGGCGCTCCGGCAGGAACGGAACGGCCGCGACGCGATCCGCGGCGGGTACGCCCTGCTCGAAGCAGCCGGGAACTTCCGGAACCTCCGGATCGCCGCCGGCCTCGAGGAAGGCGACGCGACGGGCCCGATCTTCATGGACTCCGACGTGACGAAGTGGCTCGAGGCGGTGGCGTGGGAGTACGGCCGCGCCCCGTCGGAGGACCTGCTCGACCTGCAGCGCGAGGTCACCGCCCTGTACGCCCAGGCGCAGGCAGACGACGGCTACCTCGACTCCGTGCAGCAGATCCGCGGGAAGGGCGAGCGGTACACGGACCTCAAGTGGAGCCACGAGATGTACTGCGCCGGGCACCTGTACCAGGCGGCTGTGGCGCAGCACCGGGCGACCGGGGACACCGGTCTGCTCGACGTCGCGGTCAAGAACGCCGACCACCTGGTCCGCACGTTCGGCGAGGGACCCGGCAAGCAGCAGGACATCGACGGCCACCCCGTCGTCGAGATGGGCCTCGTCGAGCTCTACCGCGAGACCGGCAACCGCGACTACCTCGACCTCGCGCACTGGTTCGTGGACGCCCGCGGGCACGGCATCATCGAGCGGGCCGGCGGCGAACCGACGTACTTCTCCGACCGCGTGCCGAGCCGACAGGCCACGACCGTCGAGGGGCACGCCGTCCGCGCCGTGTACCTGGCGGCCGGAGCGGTCGACGTCGCGATCGAGACCGGCGACACCGAGCTCCTGGCGGCGAGCGAGCGGCAGTTCGCGGACATGCTCGCGACGAAGGCGTTCATCACCGGCGGACTCGGCGCCCGCTGGGACTGGGAGGCGTTCGGCGACCCGTACGAGCTCCCGACCGACCGCGGCTACGCCGAGACCTGCGCGGCGATCGGCGGGATCCAGTGGGCGTGGCGCCTGCTCCTCGCGACCGGGAAGCCCGAGTACGCCGACGCGATCGAGCGCCTGCTGTACAACGCGTTCCTCGCCGGGGTGAGCCTGGCGGGCACCGAGTACTTCTACGTCAACCCGCTGCAGCAGCGCGACCACGCCCACCAGGACGAGAACCGCTCCCCCGCGCACGGCCGACGCGGCTGGTTCGACTGCGCCTGCTGCCCGCCGAACATCATGCGGACGTTCGCGAGCCTCGACGGCTACCTCGCCACCGCCACCGACGGCGGCCTCCAGCTGCACCAGTACGCCACGGCGTCGCTCGGCCGGGTCGACGTCGAGACGGGCTACCCGCACGACGGCCACGTGCGCGTCACGGTCACCGAGGACGGCCCGCTCGCCCTCGGTCTGCGGATCCCCGCGTGGTCGGACACCACGACGGTCACGGGTCCGGACGGCACGGACAGCCCCGCGCCGGGCACGCTGCACGTCATCGACCGCGAGTGGACCGCCGGCGACACCGTCGAGCTCGTCTTCGACACGACGCCGCACCGGTACGTCGCCGACACCCGGATCGACGCCGCCCGCGGGCAGGTCGCGATCGAGCGCGGCCCGCTCGTGTACGCGGTCGAGCAGGCCGACCAGCAGGGCTTCACGGTCGACGACCTGACGGTCGACGCGGACGCGACCATCACCGAGGATCGCCAGGACGGGTTGCTCGACGGCATCGTCACGCTGCGCGTTCCGGGTCGTGCGCCTGCCGAACACGTGCAGGCAGCGTGGCCGTACCGACGACTGGACGGGCCGGGAGGCGCGGATCACGCTCTGGACGCCACCAGCGTCGACGACGCGGCCGGCTCTGCGGGCCCCGCCACGGGCCTCCAGGCGGTCACCGCGACCGCGGTCCCGTACTACGCCTGGGCGAACCGCGGAGCCGCGCCGATGCGCGTCTGGCTCCCGCTGGCGCGGTGACGTGATGCTGCGCAGAGCGTTCCTCGCCGGCGGGCTCGCCGGCGGGGCGGCCCTCGCCCTGGCGGCGTGCTCCGGCACCCTGCCGAAGGTGGATGCGAAGGCGGCGTCCTTCGGCCGGAACGCCACCGGCACCGTGCACGTCTGGTGCCGCGCCGCGACGCAGGCCGGGCTCACGGCGGCCGTCGCCGGGTTCAACAAGGCGAACCCGAAGCTGCAGGTCGAGCTCACCCCGGTGCCAGACGGGCAGTACGTGACGAAGCTCGCGACCGCGATCCGTGGCGGTGAGCCGCCGGACGTCGTGGACATCGACGACATCAACTCGCAGCTGTTCATCTTCCGCGAGGCGTTCGCCGACCTGACCGACGTCGTGAAGGGGCTCGACTACTTCGACGAGATCTCCCCAGGGCACCTGCGGCTGCTGGAGTACAAGGACCGGTACTACGGGCTGCCGTACCTGGCGGACAACTCGCAGCTCTTCGTCAACACGGAGCTGTTCGAGAAGGCCGGGCTCGACGTCGACGATTCGACGAAGGACCTCGACTCGCTGCTCGCCGCGGCGAAGGCGATCCGGAAGACCGGCGACGACGTCTACGGCTGGTCGATCTCGGGCAACGCCGCGGGCATCATCGGCTTCGTCACGCAGCCGCACGTCTGGGCCACCGGCGTCGACATGATGTCCGGTGAGGTCGGCTCCCAGCAGGCGAACATCACCGGCAACGAGGCCCTCGAACGCATGCTCGAGTTCTACCGGCAGCTGTGGAAGGACGGCGTGCTCTCGAAGGCGACGTACTCCGACGCGGGCACCACGTGGGGCGCCGACTTCCGCGCCGGCAAGGTCGGCATCTTCCCGACCTCGTACGGCGCCACGGTGCCCGCCGCGACGAAGGCGATGCGGGCGAAGATGCAGACGGTGCTCATCCCGTCGTGGGACGGCAAGCGGTCGTTCTTCGACGGTGGGGACAACATGTGCATCCCGAACGGGGCGGCGAACCCGTCCGGCGGCTGGGCGTTCATGCAGTACGCGAACGGGCTGCAGCAGCAGCAGGCGCTCCCGGACGGCGGGTACTTCCCGACCCGCTCGGACGCCGCGACGCCGGCGTACCGGAAGCAGTACCCGCTCGCGTTCGGCCCACTCGACGCCATCGACAAGGGCTACGCGCCACAGACGCTCGCGTACAACCTGCTCAACAACCAGCCGTCGTCGCCGTACTTCGCGATGTTCCGACAGGCAGTGTTCGGCTCGGGGGCCGCCGCCGCCATGACGACCGCGCAGTCCGAGTACCAGCGGATCCTCGACCAGGTCCAGGCCTGACCCACCGTCGCACCACCGACAGCACAGAGAGGTGCACGTCATGTCGACCATCTCCACCCGGCGGTCCGGCGCCGGCCGGCCAACCGTCGGCCGGCCCAGCGTCGGCGGCCGTTCCGGCCGCCCGGTCCGGACCCGCAACTCCCTCACGCACCCGCCGCGCACCGGCGCCGTGCTCGTCGCCCCGGCGATCCTCTTCGTCGCGGTGTTCGTCCTCGCCCCGCTCGTGTTCGCGCTCTACATCTCGTTCACGAACTGGCCCCTGATCGGCCCGTACCGGTTCATCGGCCTGCAGAACTACGCGACGCTGTTCCAGGACCCGACGTTCGTGCACGCCATCGGGTACACGCTGCTGTACACGGCGATCGTCACGCTGCCGATCCTGGCACTCGGGTACTTCCTGGCCGTGCTCGTCCGTGCGCGACGACGCGGGAGCACCCTGCTCCGGACGGTGTTCTTCCTGCCGTACGTCGTCGGGCTCACCACGCTGTCGTTCATGCTCGTGCTGGAGGCCCAGCCGAACTCCGGCGCCGTCAACATGGTGCTCCGCTGGCTCGGCATCACCGACGGCAGCACCGCCTGGCTCGTGAACGGTCCACTCGCGACGCTGCTCATCTGCGTGCTCGTGGTCTGGGCGGTGTCCGGGCTGACGATGGTGCTGCTCATGTCCGCGATGCAGGGCGTCCCGGACGAGGTGTACGAGTCCGCGCAGCTCGAGGGCGCGTCGTGGTGGCAGACCGAGCGGCTCATCACGTTCCCGATGATCCGGTCCACGGTCGCGCTCAGCGTGATCATCTCGGTCATCGGGTCGCTGCTGGCGTTCAACCAGTTCTACATCCTGACCCAGGGCGGGCCGGGGACCGAGACCACCACCATCGTCAACGCCATCTACAACCGCGGGTTCGTGAACCTGCAGCTCGGAGCCGCGACCGCCCAGTCGATCGCACTCGTCATCGTCATCGCCGCCGTCACGGTGTTCCAGTTCTGGGCACTCCGAGAGAAGGACTGAGCCATGAGCACCACGACCCCGCGGGCATCGCTCGCCGCCCCGGACCTGTCCACGCGGACCCTCACGACCGATGGCGGCGGCCGCAGGAGGCGTCACCACCAGGGCAGCGTCCAGCACCCGCGCGACACGGCCGTCAAGCGCACGCTCTACGCGATCGCCGGCATCGGCTCGGCGCTCGTGTTCGGCGTCCCGCTCGTCTGGTCGATCCTGCGGGCGTTCCAACCGGAGGCCGTGATCACGCAGGCACCGGACCCGGCGACGTTCTTCCAGCTCGGCTGGCAGAACTTCAGCGCCGTGTTCAGCTCGTCGTCGCACCTGCTGACTGGTGTGCTCAACTCGGTGATCGTCTCGGTGTCGACGGCCGTGCTCACCGCGGTCATCGCGACGATGGCGGGGTACGGGTTCGCCCGCTTCCGGTTCGGCGGGTCCGGGCTCGTGTTCGGACTCGTCCTGTTGACGATGATGGTGCCGTTCCAGGCCATCCTCACGCCGCTGTACCTCGAGCTGAACGCGATGAAGCTCACGAACTCGCTGCTCGGGCTCGTGCTGTTCTACACGACGGTGAACCTGCCGTTCGGGGTGTTCGTGATGCGGAACGCCTTCGAGTCGATCCCGACCGAGCTCGAGGACTCGGCGTTCGTCGACGGCGCCTCCCGCTTCCGGGTCGTCGTGTCCGTGCTCCGTCCGCTGCTCCTGCCCGGGGCCGCGACCGCCGCGCTGTACGCGTTCCTGGCGTCGTGGACGGAGTTCCTCGGAGCGCTGACCTTCCTGACGAAGGACTCGCTCTACACGCTGCCCGTCGCGCTGCTGAACCTGCAGACCGGCGCGTACGGGCAGGTGTCGTACGGGAACCTCGTCGCCGGGTCGGTGGTGGCGATGATCCCGTGCATCGCGCTCTACGTCGGGTTGCAGCGGTTCTACGTCGCGGGCCTGTCGTCGGGCGCGTTGAAGGGCTGACGGGAGGCGCGGGTCGGGTCGGTCCCGCGTGTTCTTTCCCATCATGCCCGCGATGGGTGATGGAAACGGGCGTACCTGGTGGAAGGTTCCGACCAGGTACGCCCGTTTCGACCAGGTACGTGCCTACGCGCTCCGGCGCACCACCAGCTCGGGTAGGAGCAGGGTCTCGTCGCGGGGTTCGCCCTCGACGAGGGCCCGCACGGTGTCGAGCACGCGCTCGCCCATCGCCCGGAAGTCCTGCCGCACGGTCGTGAGCGGCGGGGTGAAGTGCGCCGCCTCGGGGACGTCGTCGAACCCGACGACCGCGATGTCGTCCGGTACCCGGAGCCCCTCGTCGGCGAAGGCGTGCAGGACCCCGAGCGCCATCTGGTCGTTCCCGGCGAAGACCGCGTCGACCGTGTGGACGTCGATGGTCCGGGCGGCCGCGAAGCCGCTCGCCGGGGTCCAGTCGCCGTCGAGCACCACGGGTTCGAGACCGGCGTCGTGCATGATCCGCTCGTAGGTCGTCCGACGGACCTCGGACTCCTGCGAGACCGCAGGGCCGGCGATGTGCACGATCCGGCGGTGCCCGTGGGCGAAGAGGTGCTCCATCACGAGCGAGGCACCTGCGGCCTGGTCGATCGCGACCGCTGCGACGCTCGGCGCGACCGGTGCGCGGGCGGCGTCGCGCTGCACGGCGTTCGCCACGACGACGGGCACCGTCACGGGGACGGTCAGCGAGGCGAGGGCGTCGAGCACGCGGTTGTCGGCGGCGACGAGCACGATCGCGGCGACGTCCTGGGCGAGCAGCGTCGTCAGGGCGTTCGACAGGTCGACGGGCCGGGGGTCGTCCGGCAGCGTCGACAGCAGCACGTGGTACCCGGCGGACCGGGCAGCGCGTTCGAAGCCGATCGCGGTGCTCGACGGTCCGTACAGGGCGTCGCCCGCGGTGATGATGCCGAGCGCGCGACTGCGTCCTCCGGCGAGCGCCCGGGCCGCGGCGCGGGGGCGGTACCCCAGTGCGACGACGGCGTCGGACACCTGGGCGCGGAACTGCTCGCGGACCGTCGGATCGCCGTTGATCACCCGGGAGACGGTCTGGTGGGAGACGCCCGCGCGCTCGGCGACGTCGAAGATCGTGGGGGCCTTGCGACGTTTGCCGCCGGCGTCCCCGAGCGCGGTCGTGGTCGTCACGTGGCCAACCGTACCGCGCAGTCCGGCCGACGCGACAAGATCGCGAAACGGTCACGATGAGTTGACACCCCGTCACGGAACCCCCAGTATGTGAGCGCTCACACGAGCGAATCCCGCGGGGCACAGCAGCCCCGGCACCCGAGTGCGTCGAGGACGACGCGCAGGAACTGAGGTACTTCGATGATGAAGCGCAAGATCGTCGCGGGCGTCGCCGCCCTCGGCATCGCGATCGCCCTGGCAGGTTGCTCGGCCGGCGGCCGTGCGTCCACCGACGGTGGCGGCAGCACCGACAACAAGGGCGCCCTCGTCGGCGTCGCGATGCCGACCAAGGTCTCGGAACGCTGGATCAAGGACGGCAACGCGGTCAAGAGCGACCTCGAGAAGGCCGGCTACAAGGTCGACCTCGAGTACGGGGACAACAAGGTCCAGCAGCAGGCGCAGCAGGTCAGCAACATGATCACGAAGGGCGCGAAGGTCCTCATCATCGCGTCCATCGACGGCGGAGCCCTCTCCGACCAGCTCGACGCCGCCGCGAAGGCCGGCATCAAGGTGATCTCCTACGACCGTCTGCTGACCGGCAACAAGAACGTCGACTACTACGTGTCGTTCGACAACGAGAAGGTCGGCGTCGACCAGGCGAACAGCCTGCTCACCGGCCTCGGCATCCTCGACGCCGACGGGAAGAAGACCGGCGAGAAGGGCCCCTTCAACATCGAGGTCTTCGCCGGATCGCTCGACGACAACAACGCCGGCTTCTTCTTCAACGGTGCGATGAAGACCCTCAAGCCGTACCTCGAGGACGGCACGCTGAAGATCCAGTCCGGCCAGGACCAGCTCTCGCAGGCCGCGACGCAGCAGTGGGACCCGGCCACCGCCAAGGCCCGCATGCAGAACCTCATCGCGAAGTCGTACTCCGGCGGAACGACGCTGAACGGCGTGCTCTCCCCCTACGACGGCATGTCGATCGGCATCATCTCGGCGCTGCAGGGCGCCGGGTACGGATCGAGTGACCGCCCGCTCCCGACCATCACCGGTCAGGACGCCGAGCAGGCGAGCGTGAAGTCGATCATCGCCGGCCAGCAGTACTCGACCATCTACAAGGACACGCGCAAGCTCGCGAAGCAGTCCGTGACGATGGCCGAGGACCTGCTCACCGGCAAGAAGCCCGAGGTCAACGACACCAAGAGCTACGACAACAAGGTCAAGGTCGTCCCGACCTTCCTGTTCCAGCCGACGGTCGTCACGAAGGACAACTACAAGGAAGTCCTCGTCGACTCCGGCTACTACACCGAAGCCGACCTGAAGTGACGGTCGCCGACTCCGGCACAGTGCAGTACTCCAGCACCGAAGCCGACCTGAAGTAGTCGCAACCCATCCGTCGGACTGGAGGCGCGGGTCGACCCCGCCCCGTGCCTCCAGTCCGTCTCCTCAGCGCGCGCACGCGCGCACGACGGAAAGGCGGTCCGCATGGCGGACACCATCCTCGAGATGCGGGACATCACGAAGACGTTCCCCGGCGTGAAGGCACTCCAAGGGGTCTCCATCGAGGTCGAGCGCGGCCAGGTCCACGCGATCTGCGGCGAGAACGGCGCGGGCAAGTCCACCCTGATGAAGGTGCTGTCCGGGGTCTACCCGCACGGCTCCTTCGACGGCGAGATCCGCATCGACGGCTCCCCCGTGGAGTTCGGCGACATCAACGGCTCGGAAGCCGCCGGTGTCGTGATCATCCACCAGGAGCTCGCGCTCAGCCCGTTCCTGTCGATCGCCGAGAACATCTTCCTCGGCAACGAGCAGTCGCGGGCCGGGTTCATCGACTGGAACAAGACCAACCTCGCGGCCGCCGAGCTCCTGCAGCGCGTCGGCCTCAAGGACAACCCGGTCACCAAGATCGTCGACATCGGCGTCGGCAAGCAGCAGCTCGTCGAGATCGCGAAGGCCCTGTCGAAGCGGGTGAAGCTCCTCATCCTCGACGAGCCGACCGCTGCACTGAACGACGACGACTCCGCGCACCTGCTCGACCTCATCCGGTCGCTGCAGGCCGAGGGGATGACGGCGATCATCATCAGCCACAAGCTCAACGAGATCAAGGCGATCGCGGACAAGGTCACGATCATCCGCGACGGCAAGACGATCGAGACGCTCGACATGCACGCCGACGACGTCTCCGAGGACCGGATCATCCGCGGCATGGTCGGCCGCGACCTGTCGAACCGGTACCCGGAACGCGAGAACCCGGTGATCGGCGAGGAACTCCTGCGGATCGAGGACTGGACCGTCCACCACCCGCTCGACGCCTCCCGCGAGATCATCCACCAGGCGAACCTCTCCGTCCGCGCGGGCGAGGTCGTCGGCATCGCCGGACTCATGGGTGCCGGACGGACCGAGCTCGCGATGAGCGTGTTCGGGCAGTCCTACGGCACCGGCATCAGCGGCACCGTCTACAAGCGCGGTGAGCCGATCAGGACCCACACGGTCACGCAGGCGATCGACAACGGCATCGCGTACGTCACCGAGGACCGGAAACGCTACGGCCTCAACCTCATCGACGACATCAAGCGGAACATCTCCGGGTCGGCGCTCGGCAAGCTCGCCACCTGGGGTTTCGTCAACGCGTCCGAGGAGACTACGGTCGCCGGGCAGTTCCTCAAGAGCCTCAACATCAAGGCGCCGAACGTCGACGTCGTGACGGGGAAGCTCTCCGGCGGCAACCAGCAGAAGGTCGTCCTGTCGAAGTGGATGTACGCCGACCCCGACGTGCTCATCCTCGACGAACCGACGCGCGGCATCGACGTCGGCGCGAAGTACGAGATCTACACGATCATCAACCGGCTCGCCGACCAGGGGAAGGGGATCATCGTGATCTCCTCCGAACTCCCCGAACTGCTCGGCATCTGCGACCGGATCTACACACTCTCCGAGGGCACGATCACCGCCGACGTGCCCCGCTCCGAGGCCACCCCAGAGGTCCTCATGCAGTACATGACCCAGGAACGGGAGACCCCTGTCAATGAACGCGCTTAAGTCCGCCGCCGGCTACCTCACCGGGCAGCTCCGACAGATCGGCCTGTTCATCGCGCTGATCGTCATCGTCATCTTCTTCCAGGTGACGACGAACGGCATCACCCTCGCCCCGATCAACGTCTCGAACCTGATCGTCCAGAACAGCTACATCCTCATCCTCGCCATCGGCATGGTGATGGTCATCATCGCCGGGCACATCGACCTGTCCGTCGGGTCGGTCGTCGCCTTCACGGGCGCGATGGCCGGGGTCATGATCACGCAGTGGGGCCTGCCCTGGCCGGTCGCGGTCGTGCTCTGCCTGGTCGTCGGCGCCCTCGTCGGTGCCTGGCAGGGGTTCTGGATCGCCTACTTCGGCATCCCGGCGTTCATCGTGACGCTCGCGGGCATGCTGGCCTTCCGCGGTGCCGCCCAGATCGTCCTGCACAACCAGCAGATCTCGCCCTTCCCGGAGGGCTTCCGCTCCCTCGGCTCCGGCTTCCTGCCGTCCTTCGGCACCACCGGGTACGAGCCGCTCACGATGATCCTGGGCTTCGCGGCCGCGGTCGTCCTGGTGGTCACGTCGTTCCGCGGGCGGGCGACGCGGCGGAAGTACCAGCTCGAGAGCGAACCGTTCGCGTGGTTCATCGTGAAGCTCGCGTTCACCGTCGCGCTCGTCATCTACGTGGCGCTCCTGCTCGCCAGCTACAACGGCACCCCGATCGTGCTCGTCGTGCTCGGCGCCCTCGTGGTGATCTACTCGGTCGTCATGCGCAGCGCGGTGTTCGGTCGCCACATCTACGCGATCGGTGGCAACGCCCTCGCCGCGCAGCTCTCCGGGGTGAAGACGAAGCGGGTGACCTTCCTGCTCTTCGTCAACATGGGCGTCATCTCGGCACTGGCCGGCGTGGTGTTCACGGGGCAGCTGAACCTGGCGGCACCCGGCGCGGGCAACGGGTTCGAGCTCGACGCCATCGCGGCCGTGTTCATCGGTGGCGCGGCCGTCACCGGCGGCATCGGGACCGTGCCCGGCGCGATCGTCGGTGGTCTCATCATCGGCATCCTGAACAACGGCATGTCGATCCTCGGCATCGGCACCGAGTACCAGTCGCTGATCAAGGGCCTGGTGCTGCTCGCGGCGGTCGCGTTCGACGTGTTCAACAAGCGCCGGGCGGCGTCCGCGCGCAAGTAGCGCTGCTCGTCACCCGGTTCTCGTCGAGGGAGCAGGAATTGTCGGGTCGCCTTCCGCGACTCGACGATTCCTGCTCCCTCAGTTCACGAGAACGGCCCAACCTCCGGCCTGGAGGCGCACGGTCCCGTCCCGCACGTCGGCACCGCCCGCCTCCACGCGCGCCGCGTCGGCCGCGGGCACGGTGACGGGGTCGGGTGCCAGGTTCAGGGCGGTCACCACCGCGTGCTCCGCGGTCGCCGTGCGCAGCACGATCGCCGTGTTCGTCAGGTGGACGACGTCGGTGTGGGCACGGTGCAGCCACGGGTTCCGTCGACGGAGTGCGATGAGCGCCTCGTACGCGTGCGTGAGCTCGACCGGCGCGGGCGGAACGGCCGGGAACTCCGGTCGGACGGCATCGTCACCGCCGAGACGCTCCTCCTTCACACCGGTCCAGCCGTACTCGTCCCCGGCCCACACGCTCGGGGTCCCGGCCACCGTGAACAGCACCGCGGCGGCGTGGCCGGCGAACCGCTCCCCCACCGCGCTCGCGATGCGGGTCACGTCGTGGTTGCCGACGAACGTGCTCGGAGCCTGCGCGGCCAGCAGCTCGTCGTGCCGCTCGACGGCGTGCGCCAGTTCGAAGCAGTTCCCGTCGGCGATGCCGTGCCAGATGCCCTGCCAGAGCTCGTACTGCGTGGTCGAGTCGATCGTCGAGTCCCGGACGAACGCGACCGTGTCGCCGTGGATGACCTCGCCCGTGAACCACGCGTCCGGGAAGCGCTCCCGCACCCGCGGCAGCACCCGCGCCCAGAACGCCGTCGGTACCGCGTAGGCCGCGTCCAGCCGCCAGCCGTCGACGCCGCGGGCGAGCCAGTGCGTCATGACCTCGACGACGAGGTCCTCGGTCGCGCGGCTCTGGTGGTCGAGCGCGACGAGGATGTCGTGCCCCTCGAACAGTCCGACCGGCACGTCCTCTCCGGGCGACCAGCCCGACCAGTCGATCGCGAACAGCTCGGCGGTCGGCGCGTCCGGTCCCTGTTCCTCGACGGCGCGGAACGCCGGGTGCTCCCGTCCGACGTGGTTGAAGACGCCGTCGAGCAGGACCCGTATCCCCCGGTCGTGCGCGGCGGTGACGAGCCGGTCGACGTCGTCGTCGTCACCGAGCCGCGGGTCGATCCGGAAGTGGTCGACCGTGTCGTACCCGTGCGTCGAGCTCGCGAAGACCGGCCCGAGCAGCAGCCCGTTCAGCCCGAGGTCCACGACGTGGTCGAGCCAGGGCTCGATGCAGCCGAGCCGGTGGTCGACGGGGCGTTCGTCCACGGGGGTGTCCGGCCGGACATCGGCACCGACGAACCCGAGCGGGTAGACGTGCCACCACATCACGTGCTCCACCCAGGCGGGCTCGCGCGGGCGGTCGGGTGCGGTGTCGGTGATCACCGCCACGATCGTGCCAGCCGCACCTGTGCTGTGCGCGCAACCGGACAGCGCGGACGATGATGGGTCGCATGGGACGAGCGATCAGGACCGCAGCGGACGCCGACGCGTCGGACTCGGCGCACGCGGAGCGCACCTGCGCCTCGTGCGGACGCCGCATGCCCTCGTCGGCAGCCCCCGAGGCGAAGTGGTGTTCGGGCGCCTGCCGCAAGCACGGCGTCGACGCCACCGACCACGCGCTCGAACAACGCATCGACGAGCTGCTCGCCGCACGGGCGCGCACGTCGAGCATCTGCCCGTCCGAGGTCGCCCGCTCGATCGACCCCGAGGACTGGCGCCCGCTCATGGAGCCCGCGCGACGGGCAGCCCGCCGGATGGTCGCCCGGGGCGAGGTCGAGATCACGCAGCACGGCAGCGTCGTCGACCCGTCGACCGCCAAGGGCCCGATCCGTATCCGCCGACCGCGCTGAGGGAACACCTGTCGCCCGGCGACGTTGGACCCCGGTGATGACCACAGCGATCGAACCGTCCACCGACCGTCCCCGAGCCCTCGTGGTGGGTGCCAGCGGCATCACCGGCTCGGCCCTCGTCGAGCACGTGCTCGACCTCGGGTGGGAGGTGACCGCACTCTCCCGACGCCCCCTCGCCCGGGACGGTGTCCGGACCGTCGCCGCGGACCTCCGCGACCCGGACTCGCTCCGCACGGCACTGGCCGACGAGCGTCCCACGCACGTGTTCTTCACCGCGTGGCAGCGGCAGGAGACCGAGGCGGAGAACATCCGCGTGAACGGCGGCATGGTCCGGGACCTCCTCGCCGCGCTCGGCCACGCACCCCTGGAGCACGTCGCGCTCGTCACCGGGCTCAAGCACTACCTCGGCCCGTTCGAGGCCTACGCCGCTGGTGAAATGCCGGACACCCCCTTCCACGAAGAGGAACCGCGGCTCGACACCCCGAACTTCTACTACGCCCAGGAGGACGAGCTCTTCGCCGCCGCCGAGCGTCAGGGGTTCACTTGGTCGGTGCACCGCTCGCACACCGTGATCGGCCACGCGGTCGGCAACGCGATGAACATGGGCCTGACGATCGCCGTCCAGGCGACCCTGGCGAAGGAGCTCGGCCTGGACTTCGTGTTCCCGGGCAGCGAGGCGCAGTGGAACGGCCTGACGGACATGACCGACGCCGGCATCCTGGCCGAGCACATGGTCTGGGCGTCGACCACGCCGACTGGCGCCGACGAAGCGTTCAACATCGTGAACGGCGACGTCTTCCGGTGGCGGTGGATGTGGCCACGGCTGGCCGCCCACCTCGGCGTGGACCCCGCCCGTGTCGTCGGGTACGAGGGAACCGTCCGTCCGCTCGAGGAGCAGATGGCGCCGTACGAGTCCGAGTGGGCGGGCGTCGCCGACCGCCACGGGCTCGCCGAGCCGGACATCGCGAGGCTCGCCTCGTGGTGGCACACCGACGCCGACCTCGGTCGCGCGATGGAGGTCGTCACGGACATGGGGAAGAGCCGCGACGCCGGGTTCACCGCCTTCCGACGGACCGAGCGTGCCTTCGCGGAGCTGTTCGACCGCTACCGCGCCGACCGGCTCATCCCCTGACCCGGATCTGCTAGAGCGCGAGCAGCAGCACGACGAGCGTCGCGACCGCGAGCACCAAGAGCACGACGGCCCCCTGGACGTCGCGGTCGCGCGCGCGGAGGTGGGCGACGACGGCCCCGCCGAAGTAGACCACCGCACCGATGGCGGCCGCGATCGCGAGCGGGGTCCACCACAGCCCGACGACGAGACCGACGGCGGCGGCCACCTCGAGCAGGCCGAGGACGGTCATCTGCGGGACGGTGACGTGCACGTTCTCCATCGAGGCGACGATGCGCGGGTTCCGGATGAGCTTCATCACCCCGGAACCGAGCATGGCGAGAGCGAGGACGAACGACAGGATGACGGCAGCGACGTGCACGGTGACTCCAGGTGTGAAACGGATGGTTGTCCCCGTTTCAATACGGGGAGCACTCCCCGTATTCCCGGTTCGCAGATCTAGGCTCGGATCGTGACCGAGGACCCGCGCCCACCCCGCCGCGACGTCGCGCGCAACCGTCAGGCGCTCGTCGACGCGGCCCGGACTGCGTTCGGCGACCACGGCCTCCAGGCTCCACTCGAACCGATCGCGGTCGCGGCCGGACTCGGCAACGCGACCCTTTACCGGCACTTCCCCACGCGCGCAGCGCTGTGGGAGGCGGTCCTCACCGAACCCCTGCAGGAGGTCCTCGACCTCGTCGAGCGGTGTCGGGCACTGTCCGCCGACGACCCCTGGTCCGGATTCGCGACCTTCGTCCGGGAGACGGCCGAGATCGAGGCGCGGAGCTCCGGCTTCAGCGACCTGATGACGACCGACTACCGAGACGCTCCGACGCTGCTCGACCTCCGGATCCGCGTGCAAGACGGCGTCGACGCGCTCTTCCACGCCGCTCGGGACGCCGGCGCGATGCGCCCGGACGCGGAGCTCGCGGACGTCGCGATGGTGCAGCTGTCGATCGCCGGGACCATCAGCACGTTCGGCCGCGTGGCACCCGAGTCGTTCCGCCGGTGGGTCGACCTCGCCCTCGACGCGCTCCGTGCGCCCGCCACTCCGCGCGAGCCACTGCGTGCCCGCCCCCTCCGCGGCGACCAGGTCCGCCGGGCCCTGGCCGAACGGCAGCAGCCGACGACGCGTCAGAAGGCGTAGCGGATACGGCAGCTCGGCAGGTGCTCAGCGACGAGCTCGCGGAACCGCTCGACCAGCTGCCCCTTCATCCCGGAGCGGTAGCGCACGTTCACGGCACCGTTCTGCGACACCTTCTGCTCCTGCAGGTCCGGCCGCCACAGCAGGTCCTCGGCCTTCGGGTGCCAGCCGAGGTTCACCTCGTGCAGGGGCTGGTTGTGGGTGAGGAAGATCACCTCGGCCGCGAGCTGCGCCTTCGCCGCGGGCGACAGGACGTCGTCGACCTGCTGGAGCAGCTCGGCCCAGTCGGACTCCCACGTGGGCGTCAGGATGACCGGCGAGAAGTTGAGGTGGACCTCGTACCCGGCGTCGACGAAGTCGTTCACCGCGGCGATCCGCTCGGCGATCGGGCTGGTGCGGATGTCGGTGACCTTCGCGGTCTCGTGCGGCATGAGCGAGAACCGGATGCGTGTCCGCCCGAGCGGGTCCCAGTCGAGCAGGTCCCGGTTGACGTACTTCGTCGCGAAGGACGCCTTGGCCGTCGGTGTCATCCGGAACAGGTCGCACAGGTCACGCACGTTGTCGCTGATCATCGCGTCGACGGAGCAGTCGCTGTTCTCGCCGATGTCGTAGACCCACGCCTCCGGGTCGCACTGGTTCGGCTCGGTCTTCGGCCCCTGCTTCGCGATGTTGCGGGCCACGTGCTTGGTGATCTGGTCGATGTTCGCGAACACGGTGACCGGGTTGCTGTACCCCTTGCGGCGCGGCACGTAGCAGTACGCGCAGGCCATGGCGCAGCCGTTCGCGGTCGACGGCGCGATGAAGTCGGCGGAGCGTCCGTTCGGCCGGGTGACGAGGGACTTCTTCACGCCGAGCACCAACGCCTCGGTCTTGATGCGCACCCACCGCTGGACGTTCCGCTCGTCGCCGTGCACCTCCGGGATGTTCCAGTGCGACTCGACCGGGACGATCTCGGCCCCGGGCCAGCGCCCGACGACCTCCTGCCCACGCGGGAGTTCGAGGGCGGCCGGCTCGGCGTAGATCCGGCGGACGTCGAGCAGCGGTCGTACGCGAGGGTGGGTCATCGCCTCCTGTCTACCCGGCACCACCGACGGTGCAGGCTGGAGGCATGAGCGAACCCGACGAGCACTTCTTCGTCGTCGACGGCCGGCGGTGGCGTCGAACCGACCCGGCGCTCCCCGAGGACGTCGAGGCCGCACTCCGATCGCACCTCGGGCGGGGGCGGAACGCCGTCAAGCAGGCGAAGCGCACGGGCGACGACGACGCCCTCGAAGCCGCGCGGCGCCGCAACGGGTTGGCGAAGCACGGCCTCGGCGAACGTGGACCCGAGTGGTGGACGCGCCCCGAGGCCGACCGGATCGCGGATGCGCGCGCTGCCCTCGCCGAGCTCGACGCGGACGACGGCGACGCCCGATGACGACGCTGCGCCCACCCCGCCTCGACCGGGTGCTCGCGTTCATCGTGTTCGGGCCGGTCTGGATCGGCACCGGCCTCGCGCTCGCATCCGTTGCGTTCGTCCCTGGAGCCTCGGCGAGGGCGTTCGTCCTCGTTGTGGGCGCTGCGTTCGTGGCCGGCGGGATCTGGACGACGATCCGTCTGAGCCGCGTCGCTGTGCACCTGTCGGACGACACGCTCCGGTACGACGGGTTCCTCGTGTCGTGGACCGCACCACGAGCTGAGATCTCCGCTGTGCTGGACGACGCATTCGTGGAGTGGCGCGACGCATCCGGAGCCGAGCACCGCCGTCAGATCTGGATGCTGACCATGGCGTGGCGGGACGACGGGACGAAGTTCGCTCCGCTGTGGCGATGGCGACGCGAAGCGCTGCTCGACGTGCGCCGGTGGGCGGGTGCACCAGCGGTCTGATCCTTCCCAGAACGCCCGCGATGGGAAGCGGAATCGGGCGTACCCGGTCGAAACTTCCGACCAGGTACGCCCGATTCGACCAGGTACGCCGCCGGGGCCGCCGCAGGCCGCCGCCGCCGCCCGCGCTACGCCTCGGTGTGACCGAGGTCCGGCTCCGCCAGCAGGTGCACGGTACGAGCGGCCGCGGCGTGCAGCTCGAGCACGACGACCTCGTTCCGCCCGGCACGCAGCACCGGGCCGGGGACGGCCAGGGTGCGCTGCGGCCCGCGGGACCAGTACCGGCCGAGGCAGAACCCGTTGACCCAGGCGACGCCCTTCCGGAAGCCGTCGAGGCGCAGGTACCGGTCGTCGGCGGAGTCGAGGTCGAACGACCCGGCGGCGAACACCGGGCCGGCGAGCACGTCGCCGTCCGTCGGCTCGATCGCTGCCAGGACGTCGAGGGCGGCGGCGGGCACCGGGTCGAGGGCGATCGGGGACGCGCTCCACCGCGCGAGCTGGACACCGTCGACGGACACCCCGCCGACGAGGCCCTTCGGTTCGCCGATCCGCGGGCCGTAGTCGACGCGACCCTGGTCCTCGACGAGGAGCTCCAGCGTGCCCGTCACCGCCGGGAGCGCGATCGCGCGGTCGTGGTGCTCGCGTTCGAGGACCCCGACGACGGTGCCGTCGACCGAGACGACGGCGCGGTCGCGCACCTCGTCCCCGACGGTGAGCACGCCGCCCGACGGCAGGTCGACCTCGGTCCGGTACAGCACGAAGCCGGAGGCGGCGCCGAGCGCGTCGAACGTCGGCGGGGCGTCGTGCGTCGACCAGTCGGTGAGCGCGGGCAGCAGGGACCGCAGCGACGCGACGCGGTCGAGGCGGACGGCGACGTCCGTCTCGGGGACGACCCGCGCCTCCAGGCCCGAGGATGAGAGGTGACCCGACCCACCCGGCTGCATCGATGCCGGCAACGGGGGGACGGGCGCGTAGCGCTCGATCACCGAGCGGAAGGCGTGGAACTTCTCCGTCGGACGCCCGGCCTCGTCGAGCGGGGCGTCGTAGTCGTACGACGTCGCGATCGGCCGGTACACGCCCTTGTCGTTCGCACCGTTCGTGAAGCCGAAGTTCGTGCCGCCGTGGAACATGTAGATGTTGACCGAGCCACCCGCGGCCAGCAGGTCGTCCAGGTCCGACGCCGAGGCAGCGGCGGGCGTGGTGTGGTGGTGCTCGCCCCAGCTGTCGAACCAGCCGTCCCAGAACTCCGAGCACATCAGGGGTCCGGTGGGCTGGGCCTGTCGGAGTCGTTCCAGGCGTGAGGTCGAGCGGGACCCGAACGACCCGGTCTTGTGCAACGACGGCAGCGAACCGTCCTCGAGCATCGTGCCCATCGGCTGGTCGACGCTCGTGAAGGGGACGGTGAGCCCGATCGCGCGGTGCATCGCCTCGAGCTTCCGCAGGTACACGGGGTCGGAGCCGTACGCGCCGTACTCGTTCTCGACCTGCACGAGCACGATCGGGCCGCCGTTGTCGATCTGCCTCGGGACCAGCACCGGCGCGAGGTGCTCCAGGTACCCCTGCACGGCGTCGAGGAACCCGGGCTCGTCACGCCGCACCCCCACTGTCCCGTCGGCGAAGAGCCAGTAGGGCAGGCCGCCGTTGGTCCACTCGGCGCAGATGTAGGGACCGGGGCGGACGATGGCGTGCATGCCCTCCTCGGCGACGAGGTCGAGGAAGCGACCGAGGTCCAGACCGTCCTCGAAACTGAACGAAGCAGGCGACGGCGCGTGCGCGTTCCAGGCGACGTACGTCTCGATGGTGTTGAGCCCCATCAGCTTCGCCTTGCGGATCCGGTCGGCCCACAGGTCGGGGTGCACGCGGAAGTAGTGGATCGCGCCGGACAGGATCCGGTGCGGCTCGCCGTCGAGCAGGAAGTCGGTGTCGCCGATGGCGAAGCGCATGAGATGACTCTTTCAGGAGACGGGGCCGTGCGGAAGGATCCGCACGGCCCCGGTCGAACGTGTGACGGACTACTTGGTCGAGACCGTGAAGCCCTGGTCCTTGCCGTACTTCACGAGGGCCTTCTGCCAGGCGGCGAGACCGCTCTCGAGCGAGGTGCCGTTCTCGTACGACTGCCCGACAGTGTCCGCGTAGACGCTGTTCGCGTACACCTGGTACGGCAGGTAGGTGAAGTCGTTGTCGGACGACTTCGACGCGTCGACGAGCACCTTGTTGATCTGCTGCCCACCGAAGTAGGAAGGCTTCTCGTCGAGGAACGCCGAGGACTCGAGGTCAGCGGTGGTCGACGGGAACCCGCCGGACTCCATGAAGACCTTGGTGGAGGCCTTCGACGAGTTCAGCCACTTGAGGAAGCCCGCGGCGAGGGCCGGGTCCTTCGACTGCTTCATGACGACCTCGGCGCTGCCGCCGTTGTTCGCGGTCTGCGCGGTGCCGCCGTCGTAGGTCGGCATCGGGGCGACACGCCAGTCACCGGACGCGTCGGCGACGCTCGCCTCGAGGTTGCCGGGCATCCAGGCACCCGTGATCAGCGTGGCGATCTGGCCGTTGCCGAGCTGCTTGTACCAGTCGTCGCTCCAGCCGACCGTCTTCGACAGCAGGCCCTGCTCGACGAGCTGGTTCCAGGTGCTCGTCCACTTCTTCGTGCCGGCGTCCTCGAGGTTGATCGTGACCTTGTCACCCTTGGTGGTGAACGGGGTGCCGCCGGCCTGGGCGATCATGCTCGTGGTGAAGCCGGCGTCGCCGGAGTCCGCCGCGATGTACGCGTTCGGGTCGGCGTCGTGCAGCTTCTTGGCCGCGGCGACGTACTCGTCCCACGTCTTCGGGATCGCGATGCCGTGCTCGTCGAACACCTTCTTGTTGTAGAACAGCGCCATGGGGCCGGAGTCCTGCGGCAGCCCGTAGATCTTCCCGTCCATCGAGACGGAGCTCCAGGTGCTCTTCGCGAACTCGTCCTCGAGCGAACCGAACCCGTACGAGGACAGGTCGAGCAGCGAGTCGGACAGGGCGAACTGCGGGAGCGCGTAGTACTCGACCTGGGCGACGTCGGGGGCACCCGACCCGGCCTTCACGGTGTTCTGCAGCTTCGTGTACTGGTCGGCGCCGGTACCGGCGTTGACGAGCTTGACCTTCACCTTGGGGTACGCCTTCTCGAACGCGGCGACCTGGGCCTTCGCGGACGGGGTCCAGGACCAGTAGGTGAGCGTGCCGCCCTTCTCGAGGGCCTTGTCGATGTCGTCCGACGATCCGCCGGACGACGAACCACCGGAGGCGCAGGCCGCCAGGGCGATGGCGGCGGTGACGCCGATGGCGAGGGCGCTGAGCCCGCGCCGGATGCGCTTGTGCATTCGGGTGCCTTTCACTTCTTCGTGTTGGGGGTGGTGCAGTGGTGCTGCTGTGTACCGGACGGGAGACGCGTGGCGGGGGCGGCCCGCGCCTCCAGTCCGGTGGTTCAGGCCTTGACGGAGCCGGCCGCGAGGCCGGACTGCCAGAAGCGCTGGAGGAAGAGGAACGCGACCACGATCGGGATGATCGTGAGGAGCGATCCGGTGACGACGAGGTTGTAGATCGGCTGCGCGCCGGACCCCGTGGCCTGCGCGTTCCACTGGTTCAGGCCGACCGTCAGCGGGTACCACTTCGGGTCGCTCAGCATGATGAGCGGCAGGAAGTAGTTGTTCCAGGTGGCGACGACCGCGAACAGCAGGACGGTGACGACGCCGGGAGCGAGCAGGCGGAGCGCGATGGTGAAGAAGATCCGGAACTCGCCGGCGCCGTCCATGCGGGCGGCCTCGAGGAGTTCGGCCGGGATCGCGTCGACCGCGTACGTCCAGATCAGGTACATGCCGAACGGGCTGATGAGCGACGGCAGGATGATCGCCCACGGGGTGTTCGTCAGGCCGAACTGCGAGAACAGCAGGAACGTCGGGACGGCGAGGGCGGTGCCGGGGACGGCGATCGCGCCGAGGACGACGGCGAAGACCGCGCGACGGCCGACGAACTGGAACTTCGCCATGCCGTAGCCGGCGACGGTCGCGAGCAGGGTCGCCCCGCCGGCACCGACGACGACGTAGAGCAGCGTGTTGCCGAGCCACTGCACGAAGATGCCGTCGTTGTACGTCAGCGTGTCGACGATGTTCTGCCAGAGGTTGAACTTCCCGCCGAACCACAGACCGAACGTCGACAGCAGCGATGACTGCGTCTTCGTGCTGTTGACGAGCAGGTAGAACAGCGGCGCGAACGAGTAGACGACGAAGACGACCATCACCGCGGTGAGGAGGCCGGATCGCTTCTGCTTGCGTCCGCCCTCCGCGTTCCGCAGACGGCGGGTGCGGGTCGGCCTGGAGGCGCGGCTCGCCTTCTCGCGCGGGTCGCGCTGCGTCGTGGTCGCCTCGGTGACCGTGGCCGGTCCGGTCGCGGCGGGTTGCTGCAGGGTGCTCATCGGTTCTCCTGGCGGGTTCCGCGGACCTGGACGACGTAGGCGATCACGGCGGTGATGACGCCCATGACGATCGCCACGGTGGCGGAGTAGTTGAACTGCTGGCCGCTGAACGACAGCGAGTAGGCGTACATGTTCGGGGTGAAGGCGCTGCCGATGACGTTCGGGGCGAGGGTCTTCAGCAGGTTCGGCTCGTTGAAGAGCTGGAAGCTGCCGATGATCGAGAAGATCGTGGCGATCACCATCGGGCCGCGCAGGGCGGGGAGCTTGATGGAGAACACCGTGCGCAGGGGCCCGGCGCCGTCGAGCTCGGCCGCTTCGTACAGGTCACCGGGGACGACGCGGAGCGCGGCGTAGAAGATCAGCATGTTGTAGCCGAGGAACTCCCACGTGACCACGTTGCCGATCGAGGTCAGGACCCAGTCCGGGCTGAACGGCTGCAGCAGGTCGATGCCGAGCGCGTGGTTCGCGGCGCCGGTCAGGCCGAACTGGTTGCCGTAGATGAAGCCCCAGATGAGCGCCGCGACGACACCGGGGACCGCGTAGGGCAGGAACACGGCGATGCGGAAGAACGACGTGCCCCAGAGCCGCGCGCTGTCGAGGGCCAGGGCGGCGACGAGTGCGAGCCCGAGCATGATCGGCACCTGCACGAGGAGGAACAGGGCGACCCGGCCGAGTCCTGACCAGAACTTGGCGTCCTGGAACAGCTGCACGTAGTTGGCGAACCAGACGAACTGGTTGCCGCCGATCAGCTGGTCGCGGAACAGGCTGAGCCAGAGCGCGTACCCGATCGGGACGATGAGCATCGCGACGAGGACGACGACGAACGGGCCGACGAAGAGCCATCCCGTGTACCTGCCGCGCGGCTTGGCGCGGCGGCGCGGTGGCACGGTCGGAGCGGTGGCTCCGGCTGCGCGCGCTTCGAGCGTGCTCATGTGACTCCCTTGTCGTGCTGCGTTCCGGTCCGTCGATGTTGACGTCAACATCGAACGGCGCGACGATAGCATGGCAACGTCAACATGCGCTAGCGTTCGGGGACGCCGGAGTACTTCGTCCGGCTCTGGACAGAAGGGGCGCCCGTGACGACCGAGCTGTCCGCCGCCGCGCGCCGCTCCCCCTCGATGGCCGCCGTGGCCGAGGCCGCCGGGGTCTCGATGCAGACCGTGTCCCGCGTCGCCCGCGGCTTCGACAACGTCTCCCCGGACACCCGCGACCGCGTCCAGCGCGTGATGGACGACCTCGGGTACCGCCCGAACCGCGCCGCCCGGGCCCTGCGCTCCGGCCGGTTCCGCACCATCGGCGTGATCATGTTCACGCTCGCCTCGTACGGCAACATGCGCACGCTCGAGGCCATCGCCGACGCCGCGGGAGCCGCCGACTTCACGATCACCCTGCTGCCGATGGCCTCCCGCACCGAGGAAGGCGTCCGCTCGGCGTTCTCCCGCCTGCACGAACAGGCCGTCGACGGGGTCGTCATCATCATCGAGTCGCACATCATCGACACGGCCGAAGTCGCACTGCCCGACGGCGTCCCGATGGTCGTGATCGACTCGACCGGCACCACGCAGCACCCCGCGATCGACACCGACCAGGCCGACGGGGCACGCCAGGCCACGCAGCACCTGCTCGACCTCGGGCACGAGACCGTCTGGCACGTCGCCGGGCCGGAATCGTCCTACTCCGCCGCACGCCGCCTCGCCGCCTGGCAGGCCACGCTCGAGGCCGCCGGGCGACCGGTCCCGCCGGTGTTCCACGGCGGGTGGAGCGCCGAGTCCGGCTACCGCGCCGGGCTGGTGATCGCTGGTCGGCCGGACATCACCGCCGTCTTCGCCGCGAACGACCAGACCGCGCTCGGCGTGCTCCGCGCCGCCCACGAGCTCGGTCGCGCCGTGCCGGAGACCCTGAGCGTGGTGGGCTTCGACGACTCCCCCGAGTCCGACTCGTTCTGGCCGCCGCTCACCACCGTGCACCAGTCCTTCGACGAGGTCGGCCGTCGCGCGGTCACGAACCTCCTCGCCCAGATCGACGGGCAGCAGGTCCGGGCCGAGGCCGACCTGGTCCCCGTCCGGCTCGTCGAGCGATCCAGCACGGCCGCCCCACCCACCCGGACGGCGCGCTGACGCGCTCAGCCTCCGGGGCGTACCGTGCACTCGGAGCCGGATTGCTGTCCCGGCCCCGGGTGTGCGCCACTTCCGTGTGTCCGGAGGACGAGCCGTCGGCTGCGGTCCTCATCTCCCCACCTCGGCGTTCGGATCATGAAGAACATCGTCTACGGGCTCACCGCCGTACTCACCACCGACGAGGCGGCCGATGCGGTCCTCGACTACGCGGCCGCCCTCGCGCACGCCGGACTCGCGGACACCGTCGCCGTCCCGACCGTCGACGCCTTCGGGAGCACGACGACCACCTCGTTCCTGCTCGCCCCCGCGCTCGGCCTGCTGGTCGAGGACGCGGCGGACGACCCGCTCGGCCCCGACACCACCGCGTTCGTCGAGGAGATCTCGTGGCGAGCGCGCGCCGTGCGCTGCACGCCGCCGCGCGTCTGAGCGCGGCGCGGACGGCGCGCGCGGCGCGCGCGGCGCGCGGCCGCGGTCCGCGAAAGCGACACTTTCCCGCTGAACTCCCCCGGGCATCTGTCGCCCTGGCGGCACGGACGAACCCGGAAGGCAGCAGCGAGTCGCTTTCGCGGCACTGACGGCGACCACCCACCGGACGGGAGGCACGGCGCCAGCCCGCACCGCGCCTCCCGTCCGCCGTCGCGAAAGCGACAGAGCCGCGCCGGATTCCCGCGGACAGGTGTCGCCTTCGCGACACGGACGAGTGCGGCCCCCGGAACACCGTCGCGTTCGCGGGACACCGCCCGCACGGCAGAGGGCGCCGGGACCGCGAAGCGGCCCGACGCCCTCTGTGCTCACTCGACGCCCGCCGGAGCGTACGCCGAGGCGTCTCAGCCGATCGACACGGCGGTCCAGGAGACCGGCGGGAGCTCGATCGTGATGGTGTCGCCCTCGCGGCGGACGGACTCGTTGGTGCGGAGCCCGACACGGGTGGTGTTCGCGAGGTCGTTCACGGCGTGCACGTCGTCGTCCCAGATGCCCTCGGCACGGACGTCGCCGTCGACCGTCAGGCCGGCGAGGTCGATCGTGACGGTCGTGGACTCGGAGGGGTGGCGGTTCACGAGGAAGACCGCGGCCGTGCCGTCGGCGTCGACGGTGGCCGCCGAGTCGACGACCGGCACCTCACCGTACTTGCCGCCGTCGACCGTGTCACCCGAGGCCTTGACCTGCAGCGACGTGCCGTTGGCGAGCTTCGACGTCAGCGAGAACGGGAAGAACGTCGTCTGTCGCCAGGCGGGGCCGCCGGGCTCGGTCATGATCGGGCCGATCACGTTGACGAGCTGCGCGAGCGACGCCGAGGCGACCCGGTCCGCGTGGCGGAGCAGCGAGATGAGCAGCCCACCGACGACCACGGCGTCGGCGACGGTGTAGACGTCCTCGAGGAGGCGCGGGGCGACCGGCCACTCCTCGAGCGTGAACTCCTTCGCCTGCTCGTGCCACTTCGTGAGCGACCAGACGTTCCACTCGTCGAACGAGATGTCGATCCGCTTGTCGGACTTCTTCTGCGCCTGCACGTGGTCGGCGGCGGTCGTGACCGTCTTGATGAAGTGGTCCATGTTGACGCCGGACGCGAGGAACGAGGCGAGGTCGCCGTCCTCCTCGTAGTAGGCGTGCGCGGAGATGTAGTCGACGTCGTCGTAGGTGTGCTCGAGGACGGTGCGCTCCCACTCGCCGAACGTCGGCATCGAGGCGCCGGACGAACCGCAGGCGACGAGCTCGAGGTCGGGCTGGATCTGCCGCATCGCCTTGGCGGTCATCGCCGCGAGCTTGCCGTAGTCCTCGGCGTTCTTGTGGCCGAGCTGCCACGGACCGTCCATCTCGTTGCCGAGACACCACATCTTGATCCCGAACGGCTCGGTGCGGCCGTTCGAGCGGCGGTACTCGGACAGCGCGGTGCCGGCGTCGATGTTGGCGTACTCGAGGAGCTCGATGGCCTCGGCGGTGCCGCGGGTCCCGAGGTTCACCGCGAGCATGAGCTCCGAGCCGACCTGGTCGAGCCAGTGCTGGAACTCGTGCAGACCGACCTCGTTCGTCTCGGTCGAGTGCCAGGCGAGGTCGAGCCGGCGGGGACGCTGCTCGACGGGTCCGACGCCGTCCTCCCACTTGTACCCGGAGACGAAGTTGCCGCCGGGGTAGCGGATCGCGGACACGTTCAGTTCCTTGACGAGGTCGACGACGTCACGACGGAAGCCGTGCTCGTCGGCGGTCTCGTGCGCGGGCTCGTGGATGCCGTCGTAGACGTGGCGTCCGAGGTGTTCGACGAACCCGCCGAACAGGCGACGTCGCACCGGCCCCACAGTGAACGCGGCGTCGAGGACGAGGTGTGTGCGGGGCATGGATCTCCTTCGATCGTGGGGCTGCCTGCGCTCGACGAAAGTGAGCGCTCACGTTCCCGAAACGCTAGCGGCTTTCCGCGCGACACGAAAGGGGCGGCCACGAACATCACGGATCGGCCGTCACCCTCGCAGAAAGGGTGGCGGTGCACCGGGGCGCGCGCTAATGTGAGCGCTCACGGAGCACCGACCCTGCTCCGACTCGGCCCGTCCCGATGGAGTGATGCCATGCCGAATCGAATCCCCGTACCCACCCCGCACCCACGAGGCGGCGCCTTCACACGGCGGAGTCTCCTCGCCGCGGGCGCAGCCGCCGCGACGGTCCTGCCGCTCGCCGCCTGCTCCAGCCCCCTCGCCGCCGGCATCGCCGGGGCGCCGCTCAACCCGGAGACCCTCGTCTTCTGGAATCTGTTCGGCGGCGGTGACGGGCTCCGCATGCAGGAGATGGAGGCCGGCTACGCCAAACAGCACGGCGGCTCCTCCTCGCTGCAGGCGACCACGTTCGCGTGGGGCAACCCGTACTACTCCAAGGTCACACTGGCCACCGTCGGGAACAAGCCGCCGGACGTCGCGATCGCACACCTCACCCGCGCGAAGCCGCTCTGGGACGGCGACCTGCTCGACCCGATCACGAGCGACGACCTGGCGAGCGTGGGCCTGAGCGCGAGCGACTTCAACCAGAAGGCCTGGACGGCGCAGAAGACCGACGGCAAGAACATCTGCGTCCCGCTCGACACCCACCCGTTCGTGCTCTTCTACAACGTTGATGTCTGCCAGAAGGCCGGCCTCATCGACAGCGACGGCAAGCTCAAGGACCTGACCGGGATCGACGCCTTCGAGAGCGCCCTCGCCGCGGTCGCGAAGGTCACGGGCGGCACGGCCCTCAACGTGGCGAACGTCAGCGAGATCGCGACCCCGTGGCGGTTCTTCTGGACGATGTACAACCAGATCAACGGTGCGACGCCGTTCATCAGCGACGGCGGCTCGAAGCTCACCGTCAATGAGGACGCATACACGAAGGTCACCGACATGACCCAGAAGTGGGTCAAGAACGGCTGGCTCAACAAGGGTCTCGACTACGCCACCGCGCAGACGCTGATGTTCACCGGCAAGGCGGGCTTCTTCATGCAGGGCGAGTGGGAGATCAGCACGGCGCAGTCGATCAAGGGCCTGAAGTTCGGCATGGCGCCGATCCCGCAGCTCTTCGACAAGCCGGCGACGCAGGCCGACTCACACACGTTCATCCTCCCGAGGAAGGACCGCACGCCCGAGCAGCGCAAGGCGCACATGCTCTTCATCAAGCAGATGCTCGAGCAGAGCCTCACGTGGGCGCAGGGCGGACACGTCCCGGCCTACATGCCGACCTACGACAGCACCGCGTACAAGAAGCTCACGCCGCAGTCGAACTACGCCTCGGCCGCCGAGACCGCCGTGTTCGACGACCCGGCCTGGTACGGCGGATCGGGGTCGACCTTCGAGAACACGGTCGGCGCGCAGCTCGCCCTCGTCCAGCAGGGCAGCAGCTCCCCGGCGCAGGCCATGTCCGCGATCAAGTCGCAGCTGTCCACCTACCTCAACACCCCGAGCCCGCTGTAAGCCCGCGCGAAAGGCACGACGACGTGACCACAGCACCTGTCCTCGACCGGCCCACCGACGCCGCCACGGCGCCGCGTGCTCGCCGGGCCGGCTCCTTCCGAACCAGCCTCACGCGCGGCCAGGGCCGCTCGGGATGGCTCTTCATCGCCCCCTTCGGCCTGTTCTACCTGGCCTTCCTGCTCGGCCCCACGGTGTGGATGATCGTGTCGAGCTTCTTCAACACCTCGACGGTCCGCACCGGGCTCGGCAGCTTCGCCGGGTTCGCGAACTACGCGGAGATGCTCAGCCGTGACGACTTCTGGTCGTCGCTCTGGCACACCCTGCAGTTCACGCTGTACACGACGCCGCCGCTCGTCATCCTGGCGTTCCTCTTCGCCGTGCTGACGAACCGGATGAACCGCGGCCAGTGGTTCTTCCGCCTGGCGTTCTTCCTGCCGTTCATCCTGCCGTCGGCGACGATCTCGCTGATCTGGGTGTTCATCTTCACGCCCGCGACCGGTCTGTTCGCGTCGATCCAGTCGGCGATCGGCCTGACCCCCGGCGCCGGCGTCCTGGCGAGCCCGAACACCGCGATGATCGGTGTCGCGATCGCCACGGTGTGGTGGACGCTCGGGTTCAACTTCGTGCTCTACCTCGCCGGCCTCCAGGAGATCCCGCGCGAACTGTACGAAGCCGCTGCCGTCGACGGCGCGTCGAACTGGCAGCAGATCAAGTCGATCACGCTCCCTCTGCTCGGCCGCACCACGACGCTCGTCATCCTGTTGCAGATCATCGCGAGCCTGAAGATCTTCGACCAGGTCTACCTGATGACGAACGGCGGACCGGGCATCTCGACCCAGGTCTCGCTGCAGCTCATCACCGGCGTCGGCTTCACCGACAACCGACTCGGCGCAGCATCGGCCGCATCGGTGCTCCTGTTCATCGTGATCGTCGCGATCGCGATCATCCGGCAGCTCGTCGAGCGCGCTGCCGCCAAGCGAGAGATGGGTGCCTGACGTGACCACCACCGAGAGCATCACGACCGACCGCCCGAAGCTCCGGACCGGGGTCTCCGCAGCGGCACCGGCGAACGCCGCGAAGATCGGCGTCTCCGGCAAGGGCTTCAACCTCGTCGCCGGCATCATCCTCGGCGTCTTCGCGGTGATCTGGCTCATCCCGAGCCTGTTCGCCCTGAAGACGTCCCTGTCCGACAACGGCGTCGCGGCCCTCGGCGCCAACTCGATCCTGTCGAACTGGAACCCGACGCTGCACTCCTACGCGGCCCTGTTCCAGGCCGGCGACATCTGGAACTGGTACCTGGCGAGCGGCATCACGAGCCTCGTGACGACCGCCCTGACGGTGCTGTTCGCGTCGATGGCGGCGTTCGCGCTGTCGCGGCTCGCCTTCCGCGGGCGGAACGTCGCGTTCCTGCTCATCATCCTGGGCATCATGATCCCGACGCAGGTCCTGATCATCCCGATCTTCCAGGAGCTCAACTCGGTCGGCCTGCTGAACACCTACTGGTCGGTCATCTTCCCGCAGGTGCCCGCAGTCATCGCGGTGTTCATCTTCAAGCAGTTCTTCGACGGCATCCCCCGGGAGCTCGAGGAGGCGGCCCGCATCGACGGAGCCGGCATGTGGAAGATCTACTGGTCGGTGATCCTGCCGCTGTCGCGTCCGGTCATCGCGGCGGTGGCGATCCTGACGTTCGTCGGGGTGTGGAACAACCTGCTGCTGCCGCTGTTCGTGCTGTCCAACCCGGACCTCATGACGATCCCGGTCGGGCTCGCCACGGTCCAGGGCAGCTTCGGGCAGCGCTACGCCGACATCCAGGCCGGGGCGATCCTGGCGGCGTTGCCGCTGATCATCCTCTACCTGATCTTCCAGCGGCAGATCGTGGAGGGTGTGACCGGGTCCGGTCTCAAGGGCTGACGCCACCCCACATCGGACTGGAGGCGCGGTGCCAGCTGGCACCGCGCCTCCAGTCCGTCCGTGGTCGGGTCCGCACCTGCCTGCCGGAGGTACGCGCCCCTGGTGGAATCGGGCGTACCCGGCTGAATCGGGCGTACCTGGTCGGAAGTTTCGTGGCGGTACGCCCGTTCCACCCAGGTATCGCACGCGCTTTGGGAAAGAACGGGCATACCCGTCGGCGTCGGCGGTACCGGGCGGAACGGCGATGCCCAGCGGAACCGGGCGTACCTCGCGGAACCGGGCGTAGCTGGCGGAACCGGGCGTACCTCGCGGAACCGGGCGTACCCGGCGGAATCGGGCGTACCTGGTCGGAAGTTTCGTGGCGGTACGCCCGTTCCGACCAGGTATCGCACGCGCTTTGGGAAAGAACGGGCATACCCGGCGGCGTCGGCGGTACCGGGCGGAACGGCGGTGCCAAGCGGAATCGGGCGTACCTCGCGGAACGGCGGTGCCAAGCGGAACCGGGCGTACCTCGCGGAACCGGGCGTACCCGGCGGAATCGGGCGTACCTGGTCGGAAGTTTCGTGGCGGTACGCCCGTTCCGACCAGGTATCGCGCGCGCTTTGGGAAAGAACGGGCATACCCGGCGGCGTCGGCGGTACCGGGCGGAACGGCGGTGCCAAGCGCAACCGGGCGTACCCGGCGGAATCGGGCGCACCTGCCGGAATCGGGCGTGCCTGGCAGGAACGGGCGCACCTGGCGGGGACGGGCACACCGGGCGGAACCGGGCGTACCTGCCGGAATCGGGCGTACCTGGCGGGATCGGGCGTACCTGCCGGAATCGGGCGTAGCTGGTCGGAAGTTTCGTGGCGGTACGCCCGGAATCGCCAGGTATCGCACGCGCTTTGGGAAAGAACGGGCGGAGCGCGCTCAGGCGGAGACGGACTCGCGTGCCTCGTGCTTCCAGAACCCGGAGAACGTGATGCGGGACTTCGGCAGGCCGGCACGGTGCAGGTGCCGACGCCCCTCGGTCGCGAGCGTCGACTCCCCCACGACGAACGCGTACCCGCGGTCGTCGGCCGGCACGTACCGCTGCAGTTCGGCGAGCGCCGCCCGACCGGGCACGCTGTGCTGGGTCTCCGCGCGGACGATCCACGTGACGGAGACCCCGGCCGGGGCGTCGAGCTCGCGGACGTCCCCGGCGGTGGGGACCTCCTGGATGATGCGGCCGACGGCGTCCCGCGGCAGGGCGGCCGCGATGCCGACGACGCCGGGCAGACCGGTCTCCTCGGCGGCGATGACGATCTCGCTCGTGCCCTCGGGGACGTCGAAGATGCAGCCCTGGTCGAGCATCGCCAGCTCGTCACCCGGGCGGGCGGCGCAGGCCCAGATGGCGGCGCGGCCCTCGGGTTCGCCGTCGGCTCCGGTGTGCACGACGAAGTCGATGTCCATCTCGCGGGACTCTGCGCGGAACTCGGCGACGGTGTAGTTCGCGCAGTGCGGGCGGACGTCCTCGGGGATCGCGAGGAACGTCGGCCACCACTTCTTGCCGTCGAGGTCCGGCATCCGGAAGGCGTCCTGGTCGGGGCGCTGGACGAACAGCCGGAACCAGTGGTCGAAGCCGAGGTAGCCGAACTCGGCGAGGTCGTCGCCGGTCACCGTGACGCGCTGCATCGACGGTGTCAGGCGCTCGCTCCGGAGGACACGAGCGCGGAAGAGCCGGGGGTTCTCGGGCAGGAGCCGCGGGGTCTTCGCCATGAGGCAAGGCTAACCTAAGATGATCTCCGTGCCAGCCCCCACCCCCGCCCTGGCTTCCGCTCCGGATGCCCGCGCCGTCGACCTGACGGATGCCCTCGGCGTCCACCGAGCCGCCGTCCGTCGCCGCGTCCTCGTGATCGTCGGACTCCTCGTGGTGCTCGCCGCGGTGGCAGTGGCGAGCATGCTGCTCGGCAGCAACCGGATCGGTGTCGACCGGGTCCTCGACGGCCTCACCCGCACCGGGAGCAGCACCGACGAGGCGATCGTCTGGGGCTCCCGGATCCCCCGCACGTTCATCGGTGCCGCCGTCGGCGCGGCCCTCGGCATCGCCGGACTCCTCATGCAGGGCCACACCCGGAACCCGCTCGCCGACCCCGGTCTGTTCGGTGTCTCGTCGGGTGCGGGGCTCGCGGTCGTCATCGGTGTGTACGTCTTCGGCGTGACGAGCACCGGCGCGACCGTCTGGTTCGCCCTCGTCGGGGCCGTCGTCGCGAGCGTCGTCGTGTTCTCCGTGACGATCGCCGGCAGCGGGACGGCGAGCCCGGTCCCGCTGGCCCTCGCCGGCGCTGCGGTCTCGGCACTGCTCGGCGCGCTGACGTCCTTCGTCGTGCTCACCGACCAGGACTCCCTCGACGCGTACCGACTGTGGGTGGTCGGGTCACTCGCCGCCCGGCAACTCGACGTGCTCGGGGCCGTCTGGCCGTTCCTCGTCGCCGGACTCGTGCTCGCCGTGCTGAACGTGCGGGCCCTCGACGCGCTCGGGCTCGGTACGGAGCTCGCGAAGGGCCTGGGCGAGAACATCGTCGTCGCGCGGCTCGTCGGGCTCGGTGGGATCACGCTCCTCGCCGCCGGGGCGACCGCCGCCGCGGGGCCGATCGGCTTCGTCGGACTGACCGTCCCGCACGTCGCCCGCGCCCTCGTCGGCACGGGACACCGATGGACACTGCCCGTGTCCGCACTCGTCGGGGCGTCGCTCGTGCTGCTCGCCGACGTGGTGGGTCGGCTCGTCGGCGGGTTCGCCGAGGTCGAGGTCGGCATCGTCCTTGCCGTCATCGGCGGTCCGGTGTTCGTCGCGGTCGCCCGCCGCCGATCGCTGGTGTCGCTGTGAGCGCGGGAGCCACGAGCGCGGCCCCGACCGAGACGGTCCCCGGCCGCCGCGGCGTCGTCGTCGGCCCCGTCGGCCTCGCCTGGCGCCCCCGCGTCTTCTGGTACACGGTCGCCGCACTCAGCACCGCCGTACTGCTCGTCGTCCTCGGCGTCGCGATCGGCTCGACGTGGATCACCCCCGTGACGGTCGTGCGGTCGCTGCTCGGGCTCGAGACCGGCCCCGACGCCTTCATCGTCGAGAACCTCCGGCTCCCGCGCGTGCTCACCGGCGCCCTCGTCGGCCTCACCCTCGGCGTGGCCGGAGCCCTGACGCAGACCTTCACGCGCAACCCGCTCGGCACGCCCGACATCATCGGCGTGACCTCGGGGGCGAGCGTCGGCGCCGTGGCCGCGATCGTGCTCGGCGGCGGCACGTACTCGGTGTCCGCGATCGTCCTCGGCGGCGGGATCCCGATCGCTGCGACCATCGGTGCGCTGGTCGCCGCCGTCGCGGTGTACGGCCTCGGGTGGCGGGGCGGCGTGCAGAGCTACCGACTCGTCCTCGTCGGCATCGGCGTGAGCGCGACGCTCGACGCCGTGACGAGCTACCTGCTCGTCCGGGCGAAGATCACCGCGGCGGCGGCCGCGTCGCAGTGGCTCGTCGGCAGCCTCAGCAGCACGTCGTGGACCACCGTGTGGCCGTTGCTCGTCGTCGCCGCCGTGGCGGTCCCCCTCGCCCTGGCGACCAGTGCAGCGCTCGGCATCGGGCAGCTCGGAGACGAGGTCGCGACCGGCGTTGGGCTGGCCGTCCAGCGCCACCGGCTCGTCGTGATCGCGCTCGCGGTCGTCCTCACCGCCGCGGCCGTCGCCGCGGCCGGCCCGGTCGGGTTCGTGGCGTTCGTGGTGCCACAGATCGGGCTCCGGCTCGCCGGGACGAACCGTCCCCCGCTCCTGCTCGCTGGGGCGCTCGGCGCCGTCCTCGTCCTCGCCGCGGACCTGCTGGCCCGTGCGGCGTTCCCGTGGCAGGTGCCCGTCGGCATCGTCACGACCGTCGTCGGCGCCCCGTACCTGATCTGGCTGCTCGTCCGTCACCGCAAGGAGATGTCCCGATGAACAACGTTCCCGTCCTCGAGGCCCGCGGCCTGTCCGTCGGCTACGACCGCCACCCGGTGCTCGCCGACCTGGACCTCCGGATCGAACGCGGCACCGTGACGACGTTCCTCGGCGCGAACGGCTGCGGCAAGTCGACCCTGCTCAAGGCGTTCGGCCGGGTGCTCAAGCCACAGGCCGGCGCAGTCCACCTCGACGGCGTCCCGATCCGCAGCGAGCCGAACCGCGCGGTCGCCCGGAAGCTCGCGATCCTGCCGCAGTCCCCCGTCGCCCCGGCGGGTACGAGCGTGCTCGACCTGGTGATGCGCGGCCGCAACCCGCACCAGTCCTGGGCGAAGCCGTGGACGGCGGACGACGCCGACGTCGCCGAGCAGGCCATCGCCGCGACCGGGCTCACCGAGGTCGCGCACCGTGACGTCGCGAGCCTGTCCGGCGGCCAGCGGCAGCGCGCCTGGATCGCCCTGGTCGTCGCGCAGCAGGCGGAGACGCTGTTGCTCGACGAACCGACGACCTACCTCGACCTCGCGCACCAGCTCGAGGTCCTCCGGCTCGTCCGACGTCTCAACCGCGAGCAGGGGTCGACCGTCGTGATGGTCCTGCACGACCTGTCCCTCGCCGCGCGCTACTCGGACCGGCTCGTGGTGCTGCACGAGGGCGGGGTCGCTGCGGACGGCACCCCGTCGGACGTCCTGACCCCGGAGCTCCTGGAGCGCGCGTTCGGACTGCACGCCCGGGTCGTCGCGGACCCGGTGACCGGCGCGCCGATGATCGTTCCCGAAGCGGACGAGCACGACGTCATCCACGACCGAGAACTGGCGAGTGCGGCAAACTTAGGTTAGCCTCTCCTAACGTGAAGATCCCCCGCCGCGGCTCCCTCCGTGCCGCCCTCGTGACCTCCGTGGCCGTCTCGGCCCTCCTCCTCGCCGGCTGCTCCAGCACGAGCAGCTCGAACGGCTCCGACTCCGCCGGCAGCGGCAGCACCGCCGCCGCCGACGGCGCCTGGTCGTACAAGGACGCCACCGGCGCGACCGTCAAGGTCGACCACACCCCGAAGCGCGTCGTCGTGCTCAACGACATCGCGCTCTCGTTCATCGAGTACGGCCTGCAGCCCGTCGGCACCTTCGGCCAGCTCACGATGGCGAAGGACGCCCGCTTCACGGGCCTCGACACGGACGGCATCACGCAGCTCGGCGAGGCCTACGGCGACATCGACCTCGAGCAGCTCGCAGCGCTCAAGCCCGACCTCGTCGTGACCTCGGTCTACCCGACCGACGAGCAGGGCACGCTCGACACGACGCAGCCCGGGTACGGCTTCAAGGACATGGAGCAGGAGAAGCAGATCCAGGCGATCGCTCCCGTCGTGCAGGTGAAGTGGGGCGGCAAGGGCGAGGACGTCATCGAGAAGATCGCCGACCTGGCGGAGTCGCTCGGCGCGAAGGAGTCAACGGTCGCCAAGGCCGAGAAGCGCTTCGACGCCGCGGCCGACGAGCTCGAGAAGGTGGCGAAGGACAAGGACCTCTCGGTGGTGTCGATGTACGCCGACGGCGACGGCGCGTACGTCACCCGACCGACCGACGAACCGTCGCTCCAGATGTACTCGTCGTTCGGCGTCGACTTCGTGAACCCGAAGCCGAAGGGCTTCTACTGGGGCATCTACTCGTGGGAGAACGCGGGCCAGATCACCGGCGACGTGATCCTGCTGTCGCAGCAGGGCTACCAGGTCGCGGACCTCGAGAAGCAGCCGACCTTCGCGGACAACGCCGCCCTGCAGGCGGGTCAGGTCCACAGCTGGACCTTCCCGGCCCTCGACTACGCGTCGCAGGCCGACTACATGCAGAAGATGGCGGGCTGGCTCGAGGACAGCAAGAAGCTGTCGTAGACGCGACCGACCGGCGGACTGGAGGCGCGGTGCCAGCTGGCACCGCGCCTCCAGTCCGTTCCACTGGTCACCTGCAGAGCGTCAGTCGCCTCGCCGGATCCGGGCGAGCACTGCGCGCACCTGCTCCAGGTGCGCGGCGGGCACCCCAGCTGTCGCCGCCTCGAGCGCGCCGTCGAGCGCCGCGCGCGCCACGGCCAGGGCGCGGGCGCCCTCCGGCGTCACCTCCAGCCGCGAGGACCGGCGGTCGTCCGGGTGCGGGACACGGCGCACGCACCCCTCGCGCTCGAGACGATCGACGACCTTGCTCGCCGCGCCCACCGTGATGACGACGGTCTCCGCGACGTCCTGCACCCGTGCCGTGCCCCCTCGTTCGTCGACCACCCGGAGCGCGGTGACGCTCCCGAGGGACAACCCACTCGCCGCGGTGACCGCCGTGTCGGCGGCGTTCCACACCGCGATCTGCGTCCGGACGAGCGCATCGAAGAACTCGAGACGGTCCTGAGCACTCACGACCGACCACCCTCGACGCGCACGACGAGCTTGCCGCGCACGGTTCCCGACTCCATGTCACCGTGCGCCCGCACGACGTCCTGCTCCGTGAAGTCGTAGACCCGGCCGATCGGGAACGTCATCGTGCCGTCCGCGACGGCGTCGACCACGCGCTGGAGGACCTCGGCCGGCAGGTCCGCCGCGGCGCCGGAGTACGCCGTGAGCCGGACGCCGTTCGGGATGACGTCGTTCGGGTAGAAGTCCGGCACGATCCACTCGTCCGAGAGCATCCCCGTGAAGCACACGGTCCCGTGCACGGCGACCGCGCGGAGGGTGTCGCGGAGGACTCCGGCACCGACGAGCTCGACCGCACCGTCCACCCCGTCCGGCCGGATCGCGCGGACCTGCGCGGACACCGCCCCGTCGTCGACGAGCACGTGGTCGACACCTGCGGCGCGGAGCACGTCGGCGTGTGCGGCCGATCGCGTGGTCGAGAACACCGTGGCCCCGCGCTCCTTCGCGAGCACCGCGATCGCCAACCCGACCGACGAGGTCCCACCACGGACGAGGACCGACCCGCCGTCACGCAGGTCGATCCCGGTGGCGAGCGAGCCGTACGCCGTCTGCACCATCTCCGGCAGGGCACCGAGCACCGCCGGGTCGAGCGTGCTCCGGACCGGGACGACGCTCGCCGCCGGGACGCAGGCGTACTCGGCGTACCCGCCGTCGATGGTCCGCCCCATCCCGCCCATCAGCGCGACGACCTGTTGTCCGGGTGCGAACTCCCCGCCAGGCGCACGGACGACACGGCCCGTCGCCTCGATGCCCGGGATGCGCGGGAACGACCCGAACGACCCGAGCCCCTGCCGGAAGTGCTGCTCGGAACGGTTGAGGCCGAACGCCTCCACCCGGACGAGGACCCACCCCTCCGCAGGTTCCGGAACGGGGACGGTCCGCATCCGGAGGGCATCCGGTGCCCCCGGTCCGTCGAGGACGATCGCGCGCATCACATCAGCCATGCGCCGAGATTAGCATTCCATGGAAGATACTTCCACAGACGGTTTTGTTGATCAGCCTGCCGGCAGAGCCGCGTTCACCCCCGTCTGCGCCTGCCGCCAGACCGCGGCGCGCGTGCCGGCGTAGGTGCCCTCGCCGCTCGAGTAGTGCCGCAGGTTCGTCGTGCCGCCGTCCGTGTTGCCCTGCCAGTAGGCCGTCACCGCGCGCTTCGTCCCGCCGACGAGCCAGATCTGGTCCGCGGCGTCGGTGGTACCGGTCTTGCCGAACAGCGTGGCGCCGTCCGGGGTCTGCCCGCCGCTCGCGGTTCCCCCGCGGAACGCGCCCTGCATCACCTCGAACGCGGTCGACGCCACCGTGGGCGAGACGGCCTGCCGGCAGGTCTTCGGCTGCCCGCCGAGCTGCTTGCCGTCGCGGTCGGTCACCTGGTCGACGACCACCGGCGCGCAGTACACCCCGCCGTTGGCGATGCCGGCGTACGCGGCTGCCATCGTGAGCGGGGCGATGCTCGTCGTGCCGAGCACGGCCGCCGGGTTCGCGGGCAGGTCGCCGCCGCGTGCCGGATGGACCCCGAGGCTCGCGGCCACGTCGCGGATGTCGCACAGGTCGAGCTGCGCAGCCATGGACGCGTACGCCGCGTTCACCGACTGCGCCGTGGCAGCACGCACCGTGTAGGGACCGGTCTGGCCAGGCGAGTCGTTCTTCGGGTCCCAGAACGCGGTGATCGTCTGCCCGCACTGGGTCCAGGTGCTCTGCGCGTGCCGCGTGCCGTTCACGAGCGCGTCGGGGCTCTTGCCCGCGGCGAGCCACGCGAGGAGCGTGAACATCTTGTACGTCGACCCGACCTGGAAGCCGCTCGATCCCCCGTACGCGTGGTCGGTCGCGTAGTTGAGCGACGTCGCAGTGGCCGGGGCACGGTCCGAGCGGTCGTAGTCCGTGTTCTGCGCCATCGTCAGGACGCGTCCGGTGCCGGCCTCCACCGTGTCGAGGGTGGCACCGAGGGCGAACCGGGACTCCGACGCCGGATCGTAGCGGTCGAGCAGGTCCTTCTGCTGCCCGTTCAGGTCGAGGTCGAGCGTCGTCTGGATCCGGTAGCCGCCCTTCCGCCACGCGTCCTCGCGGCGTTCCTCGGTCGGGCCGAGCTGCGGCAGCTCCTGCGCGACCCGCACGGCGTAGTCGCAGAAGAACTCCGCCCCGCGGGCGACCGCCTCGCAGCCCTGCTGCGGCGCGGTGATGCGGACGTAGTCGGCCGGCTTCGACGCGAGCGCCTCGGTCAGCTCGGCCCGGGTCAGGTGCCCCTGGTCGTGCATCGAGCGGAGGATGACATCGCGACGGGCGACGTTGTCGTCGTAGTGCGACGGCGTCGAGAGGTCGCGGCGTTCGGGCCACTGGACGATCGCGATCAGGGACGCCGCCTCGGCCGGACTGAGGTCGGTGGCGTCCTTGCCGTAGTAGTGCTGCGCGGCCGACTGCACGCCGTACGTCTGGTCGCCGAAGTAGGCGATGTTGAGGTAGGCCGTCAGGATCTCCTGCTTCGAGTACTCCTTCGCGAGTCCGATCGCGAGCTTCATCTCGGCGAGCTTCCGGTTCGCGGACCGCTTCGTCGCCTCCTTGTAGCCCGCGTCGCGTTCCGCCTCGGTGGGGAGCTCGCTCGCCTGCTGGATCTTGATGTTCCGCACGAGCTGCATCGTCAGCGTCGAACCACCGGAGCCGCCCTTGCCTCCGGCCGCGATGACGCTCACGAGCGACCGGACCATGCTCGTCGCGTCCACCCCGCCGGTCTCGTAGAAGCGCTTGTCCTCACCGTCGACGGCCGCGTGCTCGAGGGTGTCGCTGATCTGGTCGAGGGTCAGTTCCTGCCGGTTCTGCGCCCACACGTTCGCCAGGTGCACGGGCTGCCCGCCGCGGTAGGCCCAGATCTCGTTGCGCTGCGGGAGGTCCCCGATCTCGATGTACTCCGGCATCGAGTCGAACACCCCGATCGCCGAGCTCGTCCCCACGCCCGCGACCGCGAGCACCGGCGTCACGCCGACCCCGACCAGCAACCCGGCGAGCACACTGCCACCCACGAAGCCGAACACGGCTCCCCCTGCACGTCTGAACGTCATGGCCGGAGCGTCCCAGCCGTCCTCGGACGACCGCCGGGACTTCGCCGGAGAAGTCCGACACGTCGACTGGGAAAGCGCCGAGGCGGTACGGATCGTTACGAAGGGCGAGCCAGCCCGTGTTCGTACGCGAAGATCACCGCGTGCACACGGTCCCGCAGGCCGAGCTTCGCCAGGACCCGACCGACGTGCGTCTTCACCGTCGACTCGCTGGTGTGCAGCGCCGCCGCGATCTCCTGGTTCGACAGTCCACCGGCGATCGCGAGCAGCACGTCCCGCTCCCGGGGTGTCAACACCGACGCCGCGTCTCCCCCGCCGTCCTCCGGGTCGGGCAGCCGCGTGCCGAAGAGCTCGAGCATCCGCTGCGTGACCCGCGGCGACACGACCGCCTCGCCCGACGCCACCGCCCGGACCGCGTCGAGCAACTGCGCCGAGCTGATGTCCTTCAGCAGGAAGCCGCTCGCCCCGGCGCGGAGCCCGCCGAACGCGTACTCGTCGAGGTCGAACGTCGTGAGGACGAGCACCCGCGTGTCGGGCACCTGCTCCACGATCGCCGCCGTCGCCGTGACGCCGTCGACCCGCGGCATCCGGACGTCCATGAGCACCACGTCCGGGTGGTGGGCGCGGGCGAGCTGGACACCGGCGGCTCCGTCCTCGGCCTCCCCCACCACCTCGATGTCGGGCTGTGCCTCGAGCAGCAGCCGGAACCCGGTCCGGATGAGCTGCTGGTCGTCGACGATCGCGACGCGGATCATGCGGTCACCTTCCTGATCGGGATCGAGGCCCGGACCTCCCAGCCGCCGTCGAGCCGGGGACCGGCGCCGACGCTGCCGTCGAGCGCGTGCACCCGTTCGCGGATGCCGATGAGTCCGCGGCCGGCGCCGATGGGGGTGTCGGGGGCCGAGCGGCGTCCGTCGTCGGCGACCAGGACGACGACGCTGTCCGTGGTCGACGTCACGACCGCCGAGACGGCGCCGGCGTCGGGAGCGTACCGGACGGCGTTCGTGAGCGACTCCTGCACGATCCGGTACACGGCGAGCTGGAGGGCGTCGTCGTCCGGCGGGGCACCGACGAGCTCGAGCGTGACGGGGGTGCCGAGCGTCCGGAAGCCGTCGACGAGCTGCGGGAGGTCCCGGATCGCGGGCTGTGGCGCATGTGGCGCCGGCGTGTTCGGCTGCGCCCCGGTGTCCCCGTCGTTCAGCACCCCGAGCATCCGCCGCATGTCGGTCATCGCGCTGCGGCCCACCTCGGCGACGCCGTGCATGGCGACCGCGGACGGCTCCGAGGGCGGGAGCCCGGCGGCGGCCCCCTCGGCCAGCCGGACCATCACCGTCACCGAGTGCGACACGATGTCGTGCATCTCGCGCGCGATCCTCGCGCGCTCCGCCACGGCGGCGAGCCGGGCCTGCTGGTCCCGTTCCCGAGCGAGTTGGCGTGCGCGTTCGATCAACGCCTCGGTGTAGCGGCGCCGGTCCCCTGTGGTGGTGCCGATCAGGACCGCGATCACGAGGAAGGCGGGCAGTGCCGGCGCGAAGACCTCGCCGAGGCCACCCGATCCCGGCGCGACGACCCACACCCGCACGGCGGTCGCGGCGGCTCCGAGCACCGACGCGACGGCGATGCTCCACCAGCCGGCCGCCCGGGACCACCAGACGCACGCGGCGAAGGCGGCGAAGAGCATCGGCGAGTACCCGGCCTCGGTCCACGCCATCGCGACGACCGACACGAGACCGGCCACCACGGTGACCTGCGGCCGGGTGCGGCGGAACGGGATGCCCGACACCGCGATGCCCACGAGGACCAGGACGATGACGGTGTTCGCGACGGACTCGTCCGCACGCCACACGCCGGCGATCGCGAACGCGAACTCGGGACCGCCCCAGAACAGGATGAGCAGGGCGTCCGCGACGCGCGGGTGCCCGGCCCACAGGCGTCGGATCGGGCCGGGCGGGACGGGCAGCGTGACGTCCCCGGCGCCGTCGAGGGCGCCGGGGAACGTTCTCGCTGGCGTCACGCGTCTCGCTTCTGGGCGAGGACGAGGGCCGTCACCGTCGCGACGACCACCCACGCCGCCAGCACCGCGAATCCACTCCACCCGCCCAAGGCTAGGACGCCGTCGTGCCATCCGGACGTGTCCTCCGTGCCGAACTGCATCAGCGGCTGTCCGGCGTTCTGCGGGAGCACGTTGTTCACCGTGCCGAGCCACTTCGCGTTCGTGAAGCCCTGGACGAGCTGCACGATCACCGGGGCGACGAGCATGAGGCCGAGCACACTGGCGATCGCCCCCGCGGTGGACCGCAGGATGATGCCCACCGCGAAGGCGAGCAGGCCGATGAGCGTCAGGTACACGGACGCTCCCAGCAGCGGCATCGCGACGCCGCCGTCGAGCGATGCCTCGACGCCGTTGGCGTTGGCGATCGGCATCGTGATGAACGCCGTCGCCCACACGCTCACCGCGCTGGCGACGAACACGCTCGCGGCCAGGACGACGCCCTTCGCGGCGAGCGCCTCCCACCGCCGGGGCACGGCGGCGAAGGTCGACCGGATCATGCCGGTGCCGTACTCGCCGGTGACGACGAGGGCGCCGATCACCGCGACGACGAGGACCGAGATCGTCGCGCCGCTCGTGCTGTACTGCACGAGCGCGTTGCGGGCGGCGCCGCCGGTGAGCGTCTTCCCGTCGGTGTTCGCCAACGAGGCCAGCAGGACCCCGATGCCGATCGGCAGCAGGATCAGGACGAGGTAGCTCCAGATCGTCGAGCGGAGCGACCGCAGCTTGACCCACTCGGAGTGCAGGACCCCGGAGAACCGCAGGCGGACGTCGTCGTGGTGGACGGTGGTGCGCGGCCGTTCGGCCGTCATGGTGGCGCTCATCGCGCGACCTCCGATCGGTACTCGACCTCGTCGTGCGTCAGCTCGAGGTAGGCCTGTTCGAGGCTCGCCGCGGTCGAGGCGAGCTGGTGCAGGACGATGCCGGACGCCGCAGCGGCCTCACCGATCTGCTCGGCGCCGAGGCCGCGGACGCGCAGGCCGCCGCCGTCCTCGTACGCGATCGCGACGTCCGGCCCGGCGATCGCCGTCATGAGCCGATCGGGTTCGGGCGTGCGCACCGACACCGACCGCTCGGTCGACGAGGCCACGAGGTCGGCGAGGTCCGTGTCGGCCAGTACCCGCCCGCGACCCATCACGACGATGCGGTCCGCCGTCAGCGCCATCTCGCTCATGAGGTGGCTGGAGATGAACACGGCGCGCCCCTCGGCCGCCAGGCTCCGGGCGAGCTGTCGCACCCACACGACACCCTCGGGGTCGAGGCCGTTGACCGGCTCGTCGAGGATCAGGGTCTGCGGGTCGCCGAGCAGTGCCGCCGCGATGCCGAGACGTTGCCCCATGCCGAGGGAGAACCCTCCGACGCGCTTCCGCGCGACGTTCTCCAGCCCGGTCATCCCGATGACCTCCTCCACCCGCGACTTCGGGATGCGATGGGTGACGGCGAGGGCGAGCAGGTGGTCGTACGCGCTGCGGCCCTTGTGCACGGCCTTCGCCTCGAGCAGGGCCCCCACGCGGCGCAGCGGGTCGCGGAGCTCGCGGTACGGACGTCCGTCGACCACGGCGCTGCCGGACGTCGGGCTGTCCAGGCCCATCACCGCGCGCATCGTGGTGGACTTCCCGGCGCCGTTCGGCCCGAGGAACCCGGTGACGACACCGGGCCGGACGGTGAACGACACGTCGTCGACGGCGGTCTTCTCGCCGTAGCGCTTCGTCAGGTTCTGGATCTCGATCATGCGGCAACGCTACGAATCCGCACCCCTCGCCCACATCGCCGCCAGCGCCCATCTTCCGGCGCCGCAGGTGGTACCCCGGTACCACCCGACCGGGGCACGGCACGGCCCGGAGGCTGCGCGGATACGCTCGACGGATGGCGGACTCCGGCTGGCACGAGGACGTGCTCGGGGCGCCGTTCGAACGCCTCGAACTCCCGCTCGGCGAGGACTCCGAGGGTCCGGTCGTCGCGACCCTGGTCCGCCGTCGCCGGTCCCCCGCCGACCTCCTGCTGCACGCGCACGGCCCGCTGCACGGTGTCGACGTCCTGTACGTGCACGGCTGGTCGGACTACTTCTTCCAGGTCGAGCTCGCCGACCGGGTCGAACGGCTCGGGGCACGGTTCCACGCCCTCGACCTCCGCAAGTACGGGCGCAGTCTCCGGCCGCACCAGACGCCGGGGAACGTCGACGACCTCGCCACGTACGACCAGGACATCGGCGCCGCCCTCGACGCGATCGCCGCCGAGCACCACGGCGACTCCCGCCGGCGGCTGGTGCCGATGGGGCACTCGACCGGCGGGCTCACCCTGTCCCTGTGGGCCGCACGGCACGCGGAGCGGGTCGACGGCCTCATCCTGAACAGCCCGTGGCTCGAGTTCCAGGCGAGCGCGGTCGGCCGGGCACTCGTGGCACCGGTGATCAAGCTCGGCGCGCGGCGGAACCCGCTCGCCCCGATGCCGGCCGTCGACCCGGGCTTCTACACCCGGACGGTCTCAGCAGCAGGCGAGGGCTCGTGGACCTACGACCAGCAGTGGCGGCCCGACCGGGGCTTCCCGCTGCACCCGGGCTGGCTCGCCGCGGTGTTCGACGGCCAGGCCACCGTCGAGGCCGGCCTCGGCCTCGAGGTCCCGGTGCTCGTGATGCTCAGCGACAAGAGCATGCTGCAGCCGCGGTGGGACGACGGGATGGCCCGGGCCGACGTCGCCCTCAACGTCGACGTCGTCGCGCACCGCGCCCTGTCCCTCGGCAGCGAGGTCACCGTCCGCCGGCTGCACGGGGCCGTGCACGACGTCGTGCTGTCGACGCCCGACGTGCGCGAACACGCCTACGAGTCGATCGACCGGTGGGCCAGGTCCCTGCCGCGCTGACCCGTCGGCCGTTACCCTGAGCGCCATGACCGCATCGTTCAACCACACGATCATCGCGGCGAAGGAGCCCGCGGTGTCCGCGGCGTTCTTCGTCGACCTCCTCGAGGCAGCCGAGGCTCCGTCCTGGGGCCCGTTCACCAACCTGCAGCACACCGAGCACGAGGGCCACTCCGTCGAGCTGCTCACGAGGCCGTACCTGTGACGATCACGCTCGCCCAGCTCGACCCGACCGGCGCCGACCGTGCGGACCTCGTGGCGTTCCTGACCGGCGAGGACTTCCCGTTCCACGTCCGCCGCACGATCGCCCGCGCGGACGCCGAGGCCGCGATCGACGCCGGCGCCTACCGCGACGACGAACACGACACGTACTGGCTGGAGCACGACGAACTCGGACGCATCGGCATCGTCCGACTCGAGGACCTCGCCGATCCCGTTCCCCTCTTCGACCTGCGCATCGCCGGGCGGTTCCGCGGCCAGGGCCTCGGCGTGCCGGCGCTCCGGGCGACCACCGGCCACGTGTTCCGCACGATGGGCGACGTCACACGCTTCGAGGGACAGACCCGGGAGGACAACGTCGCGATGCGCCGTGTCTTCGTCCGTGCGGGCTGGGTGAAGGAAGCGCACTACCGCGAAGCGTGGCCGGTCGAGGGCGCCCGTCCGGTCGCGTCGGTCGCGTACGGGATGCTCCGGCGCGACTGGGAATCGGGCACGATGACGCCCGTCCCGTGGGACGACGACGTCACCGCGAGCAGCGAACGAGCTCGCTGAGGCACCGGCCTGGAGGCGCGGGTCGTCTCCGCCACGCGACGAACGTCGACAGGCGCGAACCGTCCAGGGCACCCGACTCTTGAGAGCGTCACTTCGGGCTGATGGGTACTGCGTACGAGGCGGCGCCGTTCCCGGCGGCGTTGACGGCGGTGACCCGCACCATGTTGTTCCCAGAGGGCAGGCCGGTGAGGGTGAGCGGGCTCGACGTTCCGCTCACCGTGTACGAGCCGTACATGGTGGACAGCACGTAGCTGGTGATCGGCAGTCCGCCGTCACTGGCAGGTGCGGTGAACGCCACTGTCGCGGACCCGGACCCGTTGGTCGTGCTGGTGATGGTCGGCCGGCCGGGTGTCATCACCGTCACCGGAGCGGCACCGAACCGGACGACGGCGGCCTTGCTGACGTTGCCGGTCGCGTCGACGGCGAACAACGCCACCGTGTACTGCTGCCCCGTGGGAACTGACGGCACCGCCGCTGAGGTCCCGGTGACGGTCAGCGGGGTGCCACTCTGCGGTGTCGCGTTCGCGCCGGAGCCCCGCACGAGCCGGGCGACGACGGACTTCGCGTCCTTCGACGCCGACGCCTTCCACGTGACCTTCCGCGGCGACGTCGCTGCGACCGCGACCGAGGTCGGTGCTGCCGGTGCCGTGACGTCTGCGCGGGCCTGCCACTGGAGGGTGCCGGTCTGCGGGTACTTCTCACCGTTGTCGCAGTACTGGGTGAACGACATGTCCACGGTGTCTGGCAGCCCGGTCACCGGGTCGTTGATGAACTGCTTCACGGTGACGGTGCCGTTCGAGTCGCAACTGCTCGAGTTCACCGTGTCGACGAGGCTGTAGTCACCGCTGACGGTGGTCTTCGTCGTCCCGACCGGAAGGGGCCGGCTGTTCGGACTCGTGAGCCGGATGTTGAGGGCGCTGCCGGAACCGTCGAGACGGTCCGCGTTGAACGCCCACCCGGAGACGCCGGAAACGACGGTCATGGCCGTGTTCGCCGCGGTGACCTTGGTCGTCTTGCCCTGGTCGACGATGCCCTTGCCGGATGAGGTGATCCCGGTCGTTCCGAGGAACGCGGACCCGGTGACCGGCACGCTACGAGTCGTTGCTCCGACCTTCATGCCCACCGCAGCAGTGGCAGGACCGGGAGTCTTCGGCGCGAACCCGACCCTGAACGAGCAGGTGGCGCCGGCAGCGAGGGTGGTCTTGCAGGTGCTGCCGCTGACCGAGAACGACGATGCGTTCACCCCGACGACCGCAGGCGTGCCGAGCGTGACAGCCGCGGTACCGGTGTTGTGCACCGTCTCGACCTGCACCGTCTTCGGCAGTCCGATGAACGTCTTCGCGAAGACGACGTTCCGAGCACCGAAGACCACGGATCCGGCGGCGTCCTCCCCGAACCGGAACTCACCGACGCCGGGCACGACGCCGTCGAAGCGGGTGATCGTGCCGTTCGTCGGGTCGGACGCGATGTCGACGATGTCGAACTCGCCGTACAGGTACTCCCCGTTGATGGCCAGCGTGGGCACTTTCGCACCGTACGGCTGCTGCCCGACGAGGCGGTACACCCCGGTGGTCAACGGCTCGTCGTCCGGTGGCGTCAGGATGAACGACGCGCTACTGGTGCTCGAGACAGTCATCCGGGCGTCGATGCCCCGGGTGGTGTCGGAGAGGTACCGCTGCACGTTCGACCCGTCAGCGAACTGTGGCGTTCCGCGGTCCGAGTAGTGCGGGGAGAGGATCTGCAGCACCCCTCCGGTCGGCGTGGCTGCTTCGGCCGGTCCGGCACCGATCGCGCCGACGAGCCCGGCGGTGAGAAGCACGGCAGCACCGAATGCTGCTGAGCGGGCGATGCGCTGCATTGCGTGGTCCGTTCCGTCCCCGTGCGCGCCTCGGGTAGGCGGCGCCGCAGACGCTACTCGCGAGCGTCCTCGTTGCACCGGACGCAGGTGGTTGGGATGCGACGAAGGGTGTGCGCAGTGGTGCGGACGGGAGCCTCCCGCCGCACGGCTACGGAGTCAGCGTCACCGATCGGATCCACGCGTCACGATGAACGCGTCGAACAGTGCTCGCTCGGAGGTGTCGGTGGTGGTCGCCTCGAGCGTGATGCCGTCGCGGCCCTTCGGCACGTCGATGGGGATGCGGGTCGTCGCTCCGCAGTGGATGCTCGCGTCACCGATGAGCGCGTCGGTGTCGTACGAGTAGCCGTGCTTGTCGTGCTTCGTCGTGATGTCGTGGATCGCGAGGTGCACCGTCTTCGTGGACCGGCACACGGCGAGGACGTCGTACGGGCCGGCGAGCTCGGTCTCCAGTGTGATCTGTGCGCGGGCCTGCTTCGTGTTCTCGTCGTCGACGAGCAGCTGCCCGCCACCGCCGCCGTAGTCGCCACTGAGCTGAGACGACATCTGGCTGAGCCAGTCCTGCCCGTAGCCCTTGGGGAGACCGTTCCCGGTGCCGTGACTGGTGCATCCGGCGAGGAGGAGCGCCGAGCCAATGGTCAGAACTGCGACGGTCAGTCGGCGGCGAGTGTTCAGCACCTGTTGATCATGCCCGCAGGACAGCGTCGCGGCCACCCCGTCATCGCGGGGTCGTGCTCGCACGGCTATGGGTGATTGCACCCTGTCGAGCCTCGGAAGGGCTCACTCACGGGAAAGCCCCACGCTCCAGCGTTCGTTGGACGATCGGCTATCGGAACTCACGCATGGTGACCACTAGGCCTGTCCGCCTCAGTTGACCGCATCACCCGACCAGGTCAGGTCATCGCTGTCGGCGATGGCGAACGCCTCGAAACGAGGGTCTTCGAGCACACCGTCGATGAGGCCGTGGCTGCCGGCGACGATGGTGAAGTCCCAGTCGATCTCGGTCGCGAGCACCCAGCTGTGGTCCTCCGGCCACAGCATCTGCGGCGTGTGCTCGGCGGCGGGCCAGACGTCGACGGAAGCTGTACCGAGCCAGTCTGGCTCCGCGAACAGAGCGAGGGACGCGGACATTAGGTGGAACTCCCGTCCCGGCCACTCGAACGTCGGACCAGCCAATGCGTCCGCGACGGCGGCTTCTCGGAGCCGTCGCCGTTCCGCATGCTCTTGCAACTGTCGCAACTGTTCCTCGCTCGGTTCCCCGACCACGAAAGAGCCTGACGCGGAACCGCCGTTGAGGTCGCCCCAGCCGTTCCACACGGCTGCGACCAGGTCGTCCGGCGTGGTGGTGGCTCGTCCGAGGTGCTCCGTGAGTGCGGCGAGGATCGCCGAGTCGAGCTGCCCCTCTTCTGGAGGACCGACGGCCCACCCGTCCTCGAACTCGATGCCCTGAGGTGGCTCCTCTCCGGACAGACGCACCCACTGCACGAGGGGGTGCACATGTCGACCGTTCAGGGCTGCGAGCTCTGCCCAGGTCCACGCGCGATGTTCGACGATCGGATGGCCTCCCCAGCCGTCGAACGCCCTGAGGTCCTCCCGGTGAGCGGGCAATGGGTGCAGGACCCGGGCATATGCCTCAAACCCAGTTCCCGCGACCCCACCCGCGGTCGCCCAGTGTCCCGCGCGCGGGCGCAGCCAGTCGCCTCGACTGGTGTCCGAGATAAGAGCCATGACCGCACAGTATCGCCGCAGCAGCGACGTCTTGTACGGAAGCCGATCGATTACCGGAACGACCCAGGACGCTCAGTCAGACGGAGCCGCCCCCGTGCCATCCCCGGGGTCCGGCGGCAGCGGTGAGGCGTGCGTGTTCTTCGGTGTCGGTCTGGTGCCATCCGTAGTTCGCGACGACGACGTAGCTCTCGCCTCCGTGATCTTCCCGGAGGCGTCCCGGTCCCAAGCCGTCGGTGAACACCTCTTCGTCGATCCAAGTGAGGAGTTGCCCGACCCAGTCAGCAGCATCCCCTGGTCGGGCGTAGACCCAGTACTGATGCGAGCCGGAAGCGGGCATCCCGATGAACAGACGAGCGGACTCGCCGTCGCGCTGTGTGATGCGCACGTCGAGGACGTGTCCGTCTCGCGCGCGGACGTCCGTGAGTCGGTAGTCCAGCCGACTGCTCTTCCGAGGGTCGAGAAGGCGCCATGCTGTTTGCCGGCGCAGAACCTCAACGATGGCATCGTCACTCAGCATGATCGGATCCTCCCATGCGCCCGGTGGCCGATCCATCGAGACAATGACCAGTCGCTGAGGGGCGGTAGCATCCACGGGAACCCGCCCAAGGCGCATCTACCCGGTGAGGAAGCGTCCTGCCCGCAGCATGGCGAGGGTGGCTGCCCGTTCAAGCCGGGCCGGGTCCGTAGGCCTCACTTCGCTGCGGGCGATGTCGGAGGTCATCAACGGCGACGTCCGATGAGCGATCGCCGGTCGGACACGTTGGGCCGCTCTACATCGAGCGGCTGGTCTACCGGTCGCGTCTGTCGTCAGTCGTGAACCCGGGACTCTCTCGACGGTCCTGCAGAGTCTCGAGTTCCTGAAAGAACGTGATCTGCCACCCCGCAGGACCCTGCACACGCGCGTTCTTCGACTGGAAGGGGGTCCGGATTGACGGGGCGAGAAGGTCGGCCCCAGCTTCGGTCGTACGAGCGATGGTGAGATCAGTGTCCTCCACCTCCAGCGCGATCCGGAGGACCGGAGCGCCGGGGTGCGCCGGTGGCATGCCCTCGACTTCGTCGATGTTGCTCGCGTGGGTGGGAGTGGCAAGCTCAATCGTGGCGATACCTGCATGGAGGATCGCAACCCGGTCATCGCCGTCCGTGGCAAACGCGACCTGTTCGGGCATGCCGAGCGTGTCACGGTAGAAGCGGACCGCCGCGTCGAAGTCGTCGGTCTCGATGATCAAACGGAGCTGCTTCGGGGTGGTGGGATTCGTCATGACTCCCACTGTCGTTCCTGACGTGCGGGTTAGGGGCAAGGCCCCATTGAATGCGCAGTTCCGCCAGGCGATCAAGTTGCTGCGTGATCACATGTTTCTCACTGCGGAGCCGTGTTTCGGCAGCATCGACCGCGGACCGCAGCCGATCGGATGACATGACGGGATCTGACAGCGCAGGCAGGAGTGCCCTGATCACCGAGCTGCAGAAGCCAGCGGCGAGCAAGTCGCGGATGGTAGCGACGACGCTATCGTGCTGTGGGCCGTACACCCGTTGCCCGGCGGCGGTCCGCTGCGGTGCGAGTAAGCCCTGTTGCTCGTAGTAGCGCAGCGCTCTCACGCTTGCTCCAGTCCTGGCAGCGAGTTCTCCGATGCGCATACTTCGATTTTGAGGCAAGGGAGCGGATTCGGGTCCGATCCGGGTAACTCAGATGGTGCAGTGTCCGATTATCGATCGGCTACCGGACGGTGTGAAGGACTTCGACGCTCATCGAGTGCTCTGTTGCCCGGTATCGCGCGAGCGCGATCGTGGCTTCCGTGATGTCGCCGAACCCAGTGCGCCTGTGCCGCTGCACGTATTCGGCCGCCCGGGGTTCGGGGACTGCTTCCCGGTGGACGCTGATGGAGATGTGTGCGGTGTCTCGAACGAACGCCATCGGCGGCGCGACGCCGTCGTGTAGGTCCGCCGCTGCCTGACGCATCTGTCGCCGGATCGGAAACAGCGTCTCGTCGTCGAAGCCCTGAACGAAGACGCCGGAAGGCGAGCCACCGAGCCCAACCAGCCGAACGTTGACGTCCAGCAGATCGCGGGCACGCTCGACCGCATCGACGTAGTGCTCAATTGTCGTCTGCGCGACCTTGTCGCGGTATGGCTCCAGGCTCGTGACCGTCAGGTGCAGGTCGGCGACGTTGTAGATGTGGTGCGTGCCGGCGTAGAGGCTGCCAATCCCAGCGACGGCCGCGCTCACGGCGTCTGCGACGTGCGCCGGGGGAAGCAGGACGAGGCTGAGACCCCAGCGTGCGTCGCCGTCGACAGGCGCGTGGTCCACGCGGAGGGTGCCCCTGTTGAAGGACCGGTGCGCTTCCTTCCAGAGCGAGTCGTACTTCACGCCGGTTGCCATCTCGTCACGCTATCGGCCCGTCACCTCGAGAAGGAGCAGCGCGGACAGCCGATGGATCATCGGACGCAGCTGCCGGGAAGTTCACACCTCCCAATCTGATTGGTACGTCCTGCCGCGGAGCAGACTCGCGAGCTCGACGTGCACCGTCATGGTTTTGTCCAGCCGAGCCGCTCTGTCGGTGTTGAGCATGCCTGCTTCCCAGTCCCGCTCCGAGAAGTACGCCGTGTACGGGTTCACCACGCACTTGAAGTCGAGCATCAGGGACTGCGCGAGGACGCCGGTCGCCATGTAGCTGTGCGGTAGTCCGGCAGCGCACACGAAGGTGACCACCTTGTCGAACCACGCAGCGCGCCTTCCGTACCCAGTCGCGCCCGTGGCCTCGATGAATGACTTCACCGTCGATGATGGAGCCCAGTTGTAGATCGGGAACGCCAACACCACACCGTCGGACTCCCGAATGACGTCGTGCAGCACACCGAAAGCTTCACTGTCGAACACCCGGTCGTTGTCGAACGCCGGTAATGCAACCGTTGCGAGGTCGACGACCTCTGACCGGTGGCCCCTCGCTGACAGGAGGGCTACGGACTGATCGGCAAGCTGGCGACTGGAGCTGGCGGGATCGAGGCTGCATGAGATGACCGGCAGACGCAGGGAGACCATCCCTGCACGGTATCGAGTCTGGAGTGGCACAGCCCGTCTCGACAGCTGGTCCGTCACCGGGCGGTTGCTCGCCTCAAGTGCACGAGACTGCAGGACTCCAGGTGCGAGGATCACACCATGCCCGTTCGGTCTCTGGACAAGCTCGACGACGCAACGTTCGACGTCACCGCTGCAAGAGTCTTCGGCGGGGAGTTCGTGCTGCACGAGTCGGTCGTCGAGCTCGACACGAGCGCCGGGACAGTTCGACTGCCTGTCACGCTGACCGTGCCCGATGCGGTGAGCGTCGTTGTCGACCTCACTGATGGAACAGGTGAACTCGTCCTCGAATCCGTTGACGTGACCGCGTCGGCGGCGACGCTCCGGGGCGTCATCCCGTGCGAGGTCGTCATGACCACGTCCGTGCGGAGCCAGGTACTGCTCGACGTCAGCACGACTCCCGTCGCGGTCCGCCGCGGGTGGCGATGGCGGCCGTGGGACGGAACCACGCCGGTCATCCTCGACCACCGCGCCGTGTCGAGACGCCTCCGGGAGAACGCTTGCCCCGCGTGTACGCACCCATGGGACGAACACCCCACCGATCGAGACGCGACTGGCGCGACGTGCGGTGAGTGCGCTTATGAGTTAAAGCACGGCAAGCTCCCGGCCGGCCGGTCGGTCTGCACTGCGCAGACACCGCAGCAACTCATCGAGCCAGAAGTCATCCGGAGTGTGATGCGAGCTTCATCGCCGGAAGGACGTGCCAATTGCTCCGTTGAGCGATCGTCAACCGGTTGTTTTCGCTACGACATGGAGACGGAGCTCTCCTGACCGAATGAGGTGCGGCTTTTCGAACCGGTGGTTACTTCTGCCCGCTGCGGGCTCGACGCAGTTCTGCGACGAGGCGAGCCCGCTCGGGGTCCTTGGCCAGCGTGCGATCGTCGATGACGTCGATGACGTGCTGGATCAGCGCGACGACCTGCTTGGACAGGAACGCGCTGAGCACGCCGCCGCCGACGGCGATGACGCCGGTCAGGGCTGCAATACCACCGGAGGCCGTCAGCATGTCCACCGTGTCGGTGATGGGCATGATGCCTCCTTCGGGGTTGGCCAGGTGCGGCCAGAACCACCCGTGTTCCGGGTGGGGTATGAGGGCGCCCGGCGAGCGTTGAAGCGCGCTCGACGGATGGCAGGAGCGGCGAGAGCTTCCTGCGGATACCCGAGTCGGATCAGGGCATGAAAAAGGCCGGTCCCGAGAGGGCCGGCCGGAGACAGCACCGTCCTGTCTTGAGCGTCAGCGTACAGCGCCTATGCGACACGCGCGCGCTTCCGGGCAGACGCATGCCGAGCAGCCCCAGAGTAGCGAAGCGGGCGGGCATGAAAAAAGCCGATCCAGAGGACCGGCTGTAGGCGCGCACCGTAGACGCAGGACAATCCTGACACGGACGGCGGACATTCGGCAAGCACTACGTGCTGACGGGCTCACCGGTGAACTGCTTTGCCGACGCGGTGATGAGGCCCACAAGGGTCGAGGGTTCCAGGTGCGAAGGAGAATTATGGCCAGGCGAGCCCCGCCCGCCGGCGGGCTGCGCTCCACGATCTTCACCTGCATGGTCGTCGCCGCTCCCGTCCCCGTCGCGTGGACGACCAGGTCGATCCCCGCGTCCGTCGTGAGACGAGCGCTCAGCATGCCGCGGTGTAGGCGTCGCGCACGGCCTGGCTGATGTGTCCGCGTGCCGCCACCTCGTGACCGTTCACAGCGGCCCACTCGCGGACCTCCGCCAGTTCATGAGGGTCCCTACGGCCGGCGGAGCTTGTTCAAGTGTGGCAGCACGACGGATAGTCTCCGAGAGCTGCCCTCGGCTGAGAGATTTGGCTATGGAACCTCGGGCCTACTTTCGCTCTTGCAGAGCCGCGACGGTCCCGCCGACGGTGAGTACGATGCCGACAGCTCCGAGCACGATCGACGGGACTCCGCTGAGACCGTTGTTGTTGAATATGGCGTGCTCATCGAAGTATGCCGCCAGTTGCGCGCCGTTGATGTAGTCCGCGATGAGGACGATGAGCCCACATGCCGCGGTCGCCCAGTTCCAGCTTTTGCGAAAGTTCATTGAGATCCCGTTCAGTTGCAGGGCGGGTAGCGGTAGACATATGCGTTGAGTGACCCGCGGTGCAGAGTCGTGTCGAGGTTGTAGGACGCCTTCCAGTAGCTTGCAGCCCAGAACAAGTGGCACTCGAACTGGTACTTCATATCGTTGGTGTTCGCGCGGGAGCGGTAGGAGGTGGTTTTGGAGATTACCTCTTTCCACTGGCTGTTCCAGTACGGCGTACCACTCCATACGCGGCCCCAGGTGGTGGGGAAGACAAGCAGCCGGGGATCGTTCTTGTAGGCATAGGACCATTGCGTCTTGGCGATCAACGCTTTACCGAGCCAGGGATCGGCGACAACCGGGTACGCGGTGGCGGCGGCCGTGTCGATCACCTGTGTGACGGTCGATCCGTCGAGTTCGTAGTGGGTCGGGACGTCGGTGCCGTCGGCGTCACGAGCCCACGCCGGCGAGATCCCGCCGATGGCGTCTCCGTCGGAGTCGGTCACGAGGATCGAGCCGTCGGGCTGGGCTGCGGCTGTGTCGCCGGCGGGGATGTTGAGCGGGTAGCTGTAGCGGGTGGGTGCGGAGGCGTTGTCGAGGACGGTGTCCATTTGCACCGAGGTGTCTTGCTTCACGACGGCGACGCTGTGGAAGTTGTCCGTGTTCGCCCATGACACCACGCCAGTGGTCTCGACGGTTGGGGCTCCTGCCGTGGATGCCTCGGGGAGTTGCACAGCGATGGTCGATGCGGGGATATCGGTCGTTGTGCCGGAATCCGGATCGGTCGACTTCTGTTCGTTTGAGACGATCTGGACACCGTCAGCTGCTGAGGTGTTCACCGTCGCAGTTCCGTCGATCTCATCGGCGGCAGACGTGGATGCAGCGACCGCTGCGGATGTGGTGGCGTCGGTGGCGACGTTTTCGAACTCTTGCGGATTGGCTGCTTCTACGGTCGCGAGTAGCGCGCTGGGTGCTGCTGCGTTGAGCCCGAACTGGTAGTCACTGCTTCCTGACGCGCCGGCGCTGTATTGAACGCCAGCATAGATGTCGTACCAGCCGGCTTGTGCTGGGATTTGCACGGTGGAGGTTGTTGCACTGCTGCTGCTCAGTGCCGTGTCTGTGCCGTCGGTGCCATTGACGACCACGGAGAGGGTCCCGTCGTCGTCACCGGTGAACGGCATGGAGATCGTGCAGGAGATTGCAGCTGACGGCAGCGAGTTTGTCCAGGTTCCGGGCTGGTACGCGGAGGGGCAGGAGATTGTGGGGGCGACGGGGTTGATGTACCAGCCTTGAAGTTCGAGTTGGAAATCGGTGCTGTCGGTCCCGTAGTTTCCGAGGTCAATCTTGCCGTTGGTGCCGATGGGGACGATGACGGTGTTGCCGCGGATCGAATCGGCGGTGAAGTTCACGGCGGTTGTGCCGGGCTTTGTGGTGCCGTCTGCCCAGACGGAGGCGTTCCCGGTGCTGTTGGCTGCGTGGATCGCTGTCAGTGTGATGGCGACGGCGGTGAGTCCTGACGCCATGGTTGGGATGCCGTTGATGCCAGCGACAGGTATCGCGCGGACATTGTTGGCTGAGATGGCGGTGTTGCCCGTGTGACGCGTGTCGTAGATGCCACCGGTGGCAGGAGTGAACACGGCACCGGTGTCGGCCGTGGCGGTAAAGTACCCCTCCACGTCGACGACGAGGTCTGTGGTGCCTCCGGAGTTGTAGATGGTGACCTGGCCGGTCGAGTTCAGCGCCACCTGCACGGTGTCGCTGGTTGGCGCGTTTGCGGAGTAGTGCAACGACAGGGCCGGCTTCGCAGTGCCGGTCTGATAGGGCGTGGTGTAGCCGTCTGCCGTTTCGTTGACGGCGAGGAAGTTTGCGACGATGCCGGAGGCGTTCGTGGGGATGCCACCGTTGCCGCCAGCTTGGAAGGTCAGCGAGCCTCCGGGCTTGATGGGAGCGGTCGTCGCGCCTATGCCGTGACGTGTGTCGACGATGCGTGCTCCGGAAACGGGCACGAATCCGCCAGGAGCGGTTCCATTGTCGTTGGCGCTGTAGTAGCCCTCGACGTCCACATACAGGGTCGCTGCAGTGTTCGTTTCGACCTGAATGGTTCCGTCGTCACCGATTGCGATCGTGGACGAGTCCGAGGTGGTGCCGAGGTTGCCGCCGTCATAGGTCATCATCAGCGTGCTCGAGGTCGACGAGTCCGGGCGACCAAAAAGCTGGCCGAGGCCAGTCATCCGCGAGACCGTCGCGTTGACAACCACGGCGCCAGCACCGAGCGCGGGTACGCCTGCCTGACCGGCTATAGGGATGCTCGTCCAGGTGTTGGCTTGGACCGTGACTGCATTGAGCACGCGGCCAGAGGTCGCGGTGAACATCCCGCCCGTACCGGTCTCATCCAGCGCTCGCGCGGGCATTGACGACAGGCACGCCACGAGGAGGGCAATGACGGCGGTCAGAGCAACCACCAACGTGCGGTGACCAAAGATCGAGTGCTTCGCCCTGACCGGCATGCCGGAACCCCTAACTCAACGGTCGACGCGGAACGCTGCCGACCTTCGAGACCATAGGGGAACGCTGCACTCCGCAGCCGCACCCCATTTGGGGGTGCGGCCAGTCAAATCCCCGTAGAGTCAAGGATGCAGCTTGATTGCACTGAGCGACCTCTCACGCTCAGCGACCACGACGTGCAAGCTGAACCGGGCCTGCAGGAATCACACCTCCTGGTCACCAGACGAGTGCGACCGACGCGGGACGCCGTCGCAGAAGGCATCGAACGAGAGCTCCTGCAGCCGTAGCGACCGGGCTACCCGACACGAAGCGAAGCCAGAAGCACGACACAGAGCGAAGCTGCTCACATCTTTAGCTCAGCGGAATCCACTGTGTAGAAGCCGGTGTCGGTGATTTCGGTGATCGCGGCACTGTTCGTGACCTCGAGCGGGTCAACCGACGGTTGTTCAACCTTCCGCGTCTCGTTAGCCGATCCTTCAGTGCGACGTCGTTGGACGTTGGATGCGGGGAATAGCCAGGGCCACTGCGGATGCGACTGCAGTGGCTGACATGACCGCTGCGCCGGCGATGCCGGTCGGGCCGCCGACGATGAGGCCTGCCACGCTCGTTCCGAGCGCAGCGCCTCCGACAGCAGCCACGACGGCCACGCCGTACGCGCTGGCGAGTATTTCTGGCTGCACCACGTCGTCGAGCGAGGCGGACAGGAGGATCGCCACCGGGCTCGACAGCGCCCCGACGATGAACACCAAGACTGCAACGAGCACGAGCTGGTCAGCAACGAGCGCCAGTGCCGCGTACCCACTGACGGTCAGCGCCAGCGCGGTGACGAGGTGCGACCGCCGACTGCCCGGCAACGGGCGGGCGCCGAAGAGCAGCGCACCAACCGCTTCACCGAGCGCCAGCGCCGCCAGCACCGGTCCTGCCAGTCCTCGGCTCCCGACCGCCTGCGCGACCGCCGGAACGATGACGGTCAACGATCCCGTCGCCATGCTCACCAGCCCGCCGATCGCGAGGACCCGACCGAACGACGCCACGCCGGCCATCCCAAGTGGCGGCCCGGAACGACGCGAGGGAGCGGCATCCCCCATCGAGAACGCCAGCAGGAATCCCGCAGTCACGATCACCGCCGCGACGATCACGGAACTCAGACGTCCACTGACCGACGTCACGAGCAGGCTCGCCACCACCGGCCCGACCGCGAGTCCCGCTTGGAACGCGACCGAGAGCAACGCGTAGGCGCCGGCGCGTTCCCCCGGTTCCGAGAACGAGCGTGGGATCGACGCGCGAAGTGCTGCAGCCAGGGCCGGGAACGACACCCCAGCTCCAGCCAGGAGGACCGGGTGCGCCGCCGAACCCGGCGCTGCAGCGACCGCGAGCATGAAGCCGCAGCTCACACACGCGCTGATGCCCACGACCCAACGCGCAGCGATGCGCGCCATTAGGGCCCCCTGGACCGGGACGCCCATCGCATTCGCCAGGCCGAACGCACACGCGGCGAAGGCCCCATCAACGAAGGACCCGCCAGAGGCGAGGATCAGCGACAGGGGGATCATCCCGAGCGCCACAGCCGAAAGGGCAACCGATCCGATGCCGGCAACGAAGGGCCGATCGGCCAAGAGACGTCGGTAGACGACAGTCATGTGGGCTCCATGAACGGAGTCCACCCACCCGGGAGACACACTCCCCATCTGCCGACGAACGTGCCGACAGCGCCGATCGTAGGCACACCGGGCCGGTCGTGTCGAGGTCTCGATAGCCGATCGGCTACCGAGACGGTGCGGGCGGCGCTGGCGGTGATAGACAGACGCATGCACATCCGACCTGGGACGCTCACGCTTCTGATCGTTCTCGCGGCTTGCGGAGTTGGCCTCTTCGTACTGCCCCCGGGGGTGCCAACAAAAATTCTCGGGGCAGTACTCATCGTCGTGGCGTTCGCGGTGCTGATCGTCTCCGGGCGAGCTGGCCGGTCGGACCGCTGACCGCTGATTCATCGACTGTCCGCTGGCCGATCGGTGACTGAGACGAAAGTTGGTGCCCTCGCGGCGGCTCTCATGCAACGGTTGCGTCGCGATCAGACGGGAAACATCGGGTATCCAAGCGCCAGACTCACGAGGCCGCCGCCACCGAACAGCACGAAAAAGCATCCGATAGTGACGATGAAGCCGGGCGTGAAGTGCTCGGCAACACGACGCCCCAACGCTCCGTACAGTGTTGCCTCCATCTTCTTCGCGAATCGCGTGAACGGGCCGCGGAATATCACGACTGTGACGCCGTACATGAGGAAGAACACCCCGACTACGAGGCTCAGGATGTTTGAGGCGGGCACTCTCAGATGAAACCAGGGGGAGATGCAAGTCCGGCGCCCTGATCGATCGTCGCGGCCGTCTCGATAGCCGGTCCCCGATGATCGCCCCGGCACCCCGGCCCACCGTGTCTCCCCACCCATGCTGCTGGCCGCTGGCGCTGTCTCACATGGGTGGTCCGCGGTCTTTCGCGATAGCGGCCCGTCATACGAACACAACCGAGACCCTTCCTCGTTGGCCGTTGCTCTGCCCGCGACCTCCTGCGTCGACGTCACGGTCCTGCCGGCTGGCAGCGTCCGAGCACGTCATGGCCCCGGACCGTCTCGACGAGCGCGACGACGATCAACGCCGACGCCCCGACCGAGCAGTTCGTGGAGCGGGGTCAGACCGGACGACTGAACAGGTTCACGAGGTTCCCGTCCGGGTCGCGGAACAGCGTCGACCGGTTGCCCCACGGCATCGTGGACGGCGGCAGCACGACCGCGTCGAGCCCCTCGCGGAGCCGTTCGAACGCAGCATCGACGTCCTCCACGAGGAACTCGACGATGACGCTCCCGTTCGACGCCGCGGTCGGCGCGGCGTCCCCGAGCATCCCGACGGTCGCAGGCGTCCCGAGCGCCAGGACGGCTCCTCCGGTCACGATCTCCGCGAACACCGGCGCCGGACGCCGCGCCGCAGTGCCGGTAACCCGTTCGTAGAACGACACCATCCCGTCCAGGTCCTCGGTGATGATCCGGATCGATGCGAACTCCATGGTGTGCCTTCCCGTGCGGCCTCGGTGACCGCCCGGGTCGAGCATCCTCGCCCGGCGCGACACCGTCCTGTCGGTGTTTCCCGGATCGGTCGAGTCAGTCGCCGAGGACGGGTCGGAGCACCCCGTGCGGGATGTCGAGCTCCTCGACCCGGACCACTCGTGGCGGCGCGGCCTCGTCGGTCTCCTCGACGGCGAGGACCCGGTCGCCGCGGAACGCCCGGACGCCGTCGCGCAGCCGGCACCAGGCGACGAGGTACCAGTCCTCGCCCTTGCCGATGTACCCGAGCGGCTCGACGGTCCGCTCGGACTCGGCTCCGGCACGGTCGCGGTAGCGCATCCGCACGACACGGCCCCGGGTGAGTGCTGCCGCGAGCACCGTCGGTGCGGGCACCCGGTCACCGGCCTCGAGCAGGTGGACCCGGCCGGCGAGGCGTGCCGTTCGTCGGGCGTCGTCCTCGGTGAGGACCGCCGTGACCTTCCGGGCGGCGTTCCGGGCGGCTTCGCGGAACGGGCTGTTCCCGAGGGTCGCGAGGCCGATCGCCACGGCGAGGGCCTCTTCGACCGTGAACCCGAGCGGCGGGAGCGTGGCACGCGCGTCGATCGTGTAGCCGCCCGTGCGTCCCGGTTCGGCCCAGATCGGGACCCCGGCCTCCTGCAGCGAGCGGAGGTCTCGTTCGACCGTGCGTGTGCTGACGCCGAAGTCCTCGGCGAGCCGACGTGCGCTCCGGCGCGCGGGCGCGGCGGCGCGCAGCGCCTCGACGAGCGCGTACAGGCGGTCGGTCCGGTTCACGACGCGACCCTAGCGCCCTGAGACGGGACCGCAGACTGACTGGAGGCGCGGCGCCAGCTGACACCGCGCCTCCAGTCAGTAGAGAGGTTGCGTCTCAGGAACGCGACAGGCGCGTCACCGTCGCGTGCGCACCCTCGGTGAGGAGCCCGTCGAGGGCGTCGCGGTAGGCCGCGACGAAGCGCTCGTCGTCGACGAGGTCCCCGAAGACCTGCCGGTTCGCGATGAAGGCGAGTCGGTCGTCGCGCTGGGTCTTCGCGATCGCCGTGAGCTGATCGGCCAGGCGGTCGACGACGGTGATCGGCTCGCCGGACTCGTCGGTGCCCTCCGCGTACCGCGCCCAGGAGGCCACGATCCCGGCGGACAACGTGACGGGCCCACCGGACGCGAGGTTCTCGCGGACGACGGGCAGCAGCCACTTCGGGATGCGGTCGCTCGACTCGGCGCAGAGGCGTGCGAGCGTGTCGCGGACCTCGGGGTTCTGGAAGCGCTCGATGAGCGTGGACTTGTAGTCCTCCAGGTCGATGCCGGGGACGGACGTGAGGGTCGGTGTGCCCTCCTCGTCCATGTAGCGGCGCAGGAAGGTCGCGATCGCCGGGTCCTGTGTGGCCTCGTGGGCGTAGCGGTAGCCGGACAGGTACCCGAAGTAGCAGAGGCCCTGGTGCGACGCGTTGAGCAACCGGAGCTTCATGAGCTCGTACGGTTCGACGTCGTCGACGAGCTGCACCTCGGCCTGCTCGTACGGCGGACGTCCGGCGGGGTGGTCGTCCTCGAGCACCCACTGGAAGAAGGGCTCCGCGACGACGGGCCAGGCGTCCTCGATGCCGAGTTCGTCCCGCACCCAGGCGCGGTCCTCGTCGGCGGTGACCGGGGTGATCCGGTCCACCATCGAGTTCGGGAACGACACGTGCTCGTCCATCCAGTCGGCGAACGAAGGGTCCTGCAGGCGGGCGTAGGCGGTGAACATGTCGCGCGCCACGTGGCCGTTGCCCTGGATGTTGTCGCACGACATCACCGTGAACGGCTCCTGCCCGCGGTCACGGCGTCGGCGGAGTGCCTCGACGACGAGCCCGAACACGGTGCGCGGCGGCGCGTCACCCCGCAGGTCGGCCGCGACGCCGGGCTCGTCGGCGACGAACTCGCCCGTCACGTGGTCGAAGTTGTAGCCGCCCTCGGTGATGGTCAGGCTGACGATCTTCGTGTCCGGGTGCGCCATCCTCTCGACGACGGCGTCCGGGTCGTCGACGGCGAGCAGGTAGTCGACGATGCTGCCGATGACGCGGGACTCCCGGGTGCCGTCCGGGTGCTTGAGGACGAGCGTGTACAGGCCGCCCTGCTCGGCCATCGCGGTCGCCATCCGACGGTCCTGCTCGAGCACGCCGACACCGCAGATGCCGTAGTCGCGGGCCTCGCCCTGCTGCAGGAGCCGATCGACCACCATCGCCTGGTGCGCTCGGTGGAAGCCGCCGACGCCGAAGTGGACGATCCCGGCGGTGATCCCGTCGCGGTCGTAGGTCGGGACGGCGACACCGCTCGCGGCGATCTCGTCGAGGGTCTCCGGGGACAGGCGGACGGGCATCGGGTACTCCTTCGTACGGCGGACGTGCTCGGGCCAGTCAACCACGCACAGTTGTGCTGCACATCGTTTCCGGGCAAGCAGAACCCTCCGGGGTACGAACCTGAGGATGCACTCCTACTCGTTGCACCGAGTGCATCGATGCACCTAGTGTGCTCATCGTGACCCTGTCGATCGACCGCCGCGCTGCCCTGAAGGCGAAGCACCGAGCGGCGATCCTGCAGGCAGCGCGCGACCTCGTCGAGGAGCGCGGCGGCCGCGGGTTCAGCGTCGACGACCTGGCATCGCGGGCGGACATCGCGCGCCGGACGGTCTTCAACCACTTCGGTTCCCTCGACGAGGTCCTGCTGGCCGTGTGCGAGCAGGAGCTCTCGGTCATCATCGACCGGTTCCTGGCCGACATGGCGAAGACCCCGGTCGGCGACGGCAGCCGGGCCTCGATGTTCGACGAGCTCGAGTCGGCGGCCCGTGGCGCGGACCTGGCTCCAGCCATCGCCGGCATGTACCGGATCCTCGGGGACCCCGGCAAGGACGACCCGAAGGCCGCCGTCCTCACCCAGACCGCGTTCGCCCGGGTCACCGAGCGCCTCCGTGAAGAGGTCGCCCGGCGCCACCCGGCCGCCGACTCCCTCGACGCCGCGCTGCTCGTCGAGTCCCTGATGAGCGGGATCGTCGTCATCGCCGAGCACTGGCTCACGACGACCGGCCCCCGGCTCGACCAGGACGCGCTCGACGCCTGGGACGCCCTGCTCGCCCGCCTCGTGCACAGCGTCCGCAGCGGCTACATGCCCACCGACTGACTCCACCTCCAGGGGTTCACCGGCGCACCCCACCTCCTCCACAGCACCTGACACGAAAGGAACGGGGCAACCGCATGGCCGGTCTCCTCTACCGTCTCGGACGGTTCTCCGCACGACGCCACTGGCTCGTGATCATCGCCTGGGTGGTGATCATGGGCATCGCCGGCGTCACGTACACGCTCTTCGCCGGGACGATCTCGTCGTCCATCACCATCCCGAACACCAAGACCAGTCAGGTGCAGGACGAGCTGGCCGACAAGTTCCCGTCCGCGAACGGCGGCAACGGGACGATCGTCTTCGAGACGAAGAACGGCAAGGCGTTCACCGACACGCAGAAGTCCGACGTCGCGGACTTCCTGAAGGGCATCGAGAAGCTCGACGGGGTCAAGGGCGCCACGAGCGGCTTCGACACCCAGAAGCAGCTCGACGACGGCCGCCAGAAGATCACCGACGGTCAGGCGCAGATCGCCGACCAGGAGTCGCAGATCACCGACGGCCAGGCGCAGATCGACTCCGGGAAGCAGCAGATCGCCGCGGCCCAGAAGCAGCTCGACGCGCAGAAGCAGCAGGTGGCCGCCCTCACCGGTGCCGCCCAGAGCGCCGCGCAGGCGCAGCTCGACGCCGCCCAGCAGCAGCTCGACGCGCAGCAGCAGACGATCGACGCATCGCAGCAGAAGCTCGACGACGGCAAGACCAAGCTCGCCGACGCGAAGCAGACGCTCGACGAGAACGCGCGACTGCTCGACCTGTCCAAGGACATCCGGTTCGTGTCGTCGAACGGCAGCGCCGTCATCGGCACCGTGCAGTTCACGAAGTCGACGTTCGAGGTCCCCGCGGACACCAAGACCGCGATCGCCGACAAGGCGGACGACGCCGACATCAGCGGCGTGAGCGTGTACGTCTCGAACGACATCGCGCAGGGCGTCCCGTCGATCCTCGGCCCCGGTGAGATCATCGGCGTGGTCATCGCCGCGATCGTGCTGTTCCTCATGCTCCGCACGATCATCGGCGCCGCCGTGCCGCTCGTCAGCGCCGTCCTCGGCGTCGGGGTGGCCTCGCTCGCCGCCCTGTCGTTCTCGAGCCTCGTCGAGTTCATCTCGGTGACGCCGGTGCTGGGGGTGATGCTGGGCCTGGCGGTCGGCATCGACTACTCGCTGTTCATCCTGAACCGCCACCGGACCCAGCTGAAGCAGGGCATGCAGGTGCACGAGTCGATCGGGCTCGCGAACGGCACCTCCGGCAACGCCGTGGTCTTCGCGGGCGCGACCGTCATCGTCGCCCTGCTCGCACTGAACATCACGGGCATCCCGTTCCTCGGCCTGATGGGCACGGTCGGCGCGGTCGCGGTGTTCTTCGCGATCCTCATCGCCACGTCCTTCACCCCGGCGCTGCTGTCGCTCATCGGCATGCGGATCCTCCGGAAGAAGGAGCGCGCGAAGATCGGCAACACCGACTCGACCCGGGTGCCGAACAAGCCGATGTCGACCTGGCGCGCGGTCATCACGCTCGTCGCCGGCGTCGCGGTGCTCGGCACGATCGCCCTCCCCGCCACGCAGATGCGCCTCGGCCTGCCGACCGGTGCGTCCGAGTCGGTCGACTCCAGCCAGTACAAGGCGTACAAGGCGCTCGACGAGGAGTTCGGCGCCGGCCAGAACGGCCCGCTCCTGGTCGTCGCGACCCTGCCGAAGGCGGTCAGCAAGGACGACGTCACCGCGACCGAGGTCACGATCGGCGAAGCCCTGGCGAAGAACGACGACGTCAAGGCCGTCCTGCCGATCGGCGCATCGAAGGACCGCGACATTATCGCGTTCCAGGTCAAGCCCGCCGGCGGCCCGGACAGTGTCTCCACCGAGACGCTCGTGAAGGACCTCCGCGCGCAGGACGTCACCGTCGACGGCGGGAAGGCCACGCTCGGCGTCGCCGGCAACGCCTCGGCGAACATCGACGTGTCCGAGAAGCTCGCGGACGTCCTGCCGCTCTACCTGGTGGTGGTCGTCGGCCTGTCGCTGATCATCCTCATCGTCGTGTTCCGGTCGTTCCTCGTGCCGATCACCGCGACGGCGGGCTTCATCCTGTCGGTGATGGCGTCGTTCGGCGGCCTGACCGCGATCTACCAGTGGGGCTGGCTCGGCAGCGTGTTCGGGGTGCACGACCCCGCACCGATCCTGAGCTTCCTGCCGATCATCGAGATCGGCATCCTGTTCGGACTCGCGATGGACTACCAGCTGTTCCTGGTGTCCGGCATGCGTGAGGCCTACGCCCACGGCGCCTCGGCGAAGGTGGCGGTCCAGCGCGGCCTGCACGCCGGCCGCGCCGTGGTCACGGCGGCCGCGATCATCATGATCTCGGTGTTCGCGGGCTTCATCTTCTCGGACTCCTCCACCATCAAGCCGATCGGGTTCGGCCTGGCGTTCGGTGTCCTGGTGGACGCGTTCGTCGTCCGGATGCTGCTCATCCCGGCCGCGATGCACCTGCTCGGCACGAGCGCCTGGTGGTTCCCGAAGTGGCTCGACCGGATCGTGCCGGACGTCGACGTGGAGGGCGCGAAGCTCGAGCGGTCGCACCCGGTCGCCGGGCACGAGAGCACCCACACCGGGTCGCACGCGCTGCCCGTGGAGCCGGACGCGCACGCGCACGAGTCGGGGCACCCGCCGGCGCACCGCGCGTAGTCGACGCACCCAGCCTGGAGGCGCGGGTCGACCCTCGTGGGTCGGCCCGCGCCTCCAGGCGGTTGCGGCACACCCCCGCGCGATCGCGCGCCGCGACGCTTCGTGGGCGAACGGTATGGTGGGCGGATGACCGAGACCGACGTCGACCCGCTCGCCCTCGACCGGCAGCTCTGCTTCGCGCTCGCGGCGACCAGCCGGAGCGTCATCGGGCTCTACCGCGACCTGCTCGACCCCATGGGCCTCACCCACCCGCAGTACCTCGTGATGCTCGCGCTGTGGGAACGCGACCCACGCTCGGTCCGCGAGATCGCCCGCGAACTGCGGCTCGACTCCGCCACCTTGAGTCCACTGCTCAAGCGGCTCGAGGCCTCCGGCTACGTCCGACGCTCGCGGAGCACCGCCGACGAACGCCAGCTCGAGGTCTCGCTCACCACGGCCGGCCGGGCACTCCGCGACCGCGCCCGAGCCGTCCCCCTCGCGGTGGCCGACCGGCTCGGCTGGCCCCTCGCGCGACTCGAGGCCCTCAAGGACGAGCTCACCGAGCTCCTCGAACGCGTCGACACCGTGTGATCCTGAGCCATTCGTGGCACAATGGTTCGTGCACGAACGAAAGGACGGACCGTGGGTCGCTTCGGACAGTGGTACGAACGGTGGAACAGCACGCTCATCGCCAAGATGGGGCCGTCCCAGATCGGCGCCGGGCACCCCGAGGGCATCGACGACCGCACGATCGACCGCGGCTGCCCGATCTGCGGTCAGCCCCTCTCGCTGCACCAGGTGATCCGCCCGGAGGGGCAGGTGCGATCGTCCACGCTCGTCTGCCCGCGACCCTGACGATCCCCTGCGCGCGGGAATTGCACCGAGCAACACGTCGTTCCAGCCGGGTGTGAAGCTCTTCGAACCCGCCGACTTCGGCGCACTCCCCCTGTCGAACCGCATCGTCATGGCGCCGCTCACCCGCGTGCGCGCCGGCGAGCACGGTGTCCCGAACGACCTGCTCGTCGAGCACTACGCGCAGCGCGCCGGCCTCGGCCTGATCGTCACCGAGGGCACCTGGCCCGTGCAGGAGGGCCGCTCGTACCCCGGCCAGCCCGGCATCGAGACCGAGGAGCAGATCGCCGGCTGGCGTCGGGTCGCCGACGCCGTGCACGCCGCCGGCGGCACCATCGTCATGCAGCTCATGCACGGCGGCCGCGTGTCGCACACCGACATCTCGCAGACCCCGCGGATCGTCGCCCCCTCGGCGCTGGCAGCGCCGGGCCAGACCCACCTCGCCGACGGGTCGAAGGTCGACATGCCGGTCCCCCACGAACTGACGACCGACGAGGTCCAGGAGGCCGTCCAGGGCTTCGTCCAGGCCGCGCGCAACGCCGTCGCCGCGGGACTCGACGGCGTCCAGGTGCACGGTGCCAACGGGTACCTCGTGCACGAGTTCACCTCGACCGCGTCGAACACCCGCACCGACCAGTACGGCGGCTCGCCCGAGAACCGCGCCCGCTTCGCGATCGAGGTCACCACCGCCGTCGCCGAGGCCATCGGCGCCGACCGCACCGGCATCCGCCTGTCCCCCGAGCACGGCATCCAGGGCGTCATCGAGGACGACCCGGCCGACGTCCGTGCCGTCTACACCGCCATCGCCGAGGGGCTCGCGCCGCTCGGACTCGCCTTCGTCGACGTCCTGCACGCCGAACCGACGGGCGACCTCGTGCAGCACATCCGCCGCACCGTGCGGGCGCCGTTCATCGCCAACTCCGGCTTCAGCGCGCTGACCACCCGCGACGAGGCACTCGCCCTCGTCGAGGAGGGCCACGCGGACGCCGTGGGAGTCGGTCGCGCCGCGATCGCCAACCCGGACCTCGCCCACCGCTGGGAGCACGACACGGAACTCAACGAGCCGCGTCCGGAGCTGTTCTACGGCCAGGGCGCCGAGGGCTACACCGACTACCCGACGCTGGCCGAGGTGCGCGAGCGGGTCGCGTAGTCGACGCAACCGCCTGATCGACGGGAGGCGCGGTGTCAGCCGGCACCGCGCCTCCCGTCCGTGGAGCGATCACTCGCAGTCGGACGGTCGCGGTCGGTGCCGTCCCAGAGGTCCGTGCAGTCGACCGGCGCCACGCCCGCTCGCCGCAACCACAGACCCGCACGACGGTCCCCCGGGTCCGCTGCGACCGCCGAGACGAGCGATGCCCGGTGCGCCGAGCCGACGAGCACGGGGTGCCCCGGTCGGACCCCGAAGACCGCACGACGGAGCGTCGTCGGGCCGCCGCCGTCGCCGAGCACCCGCCGGACGGCGGCCGCGGGGAGTCCGGGCAGGTCGACGAGGGAGACACAGGCCGTCGCCGATCCGGTGACCGCGGCGAGCCCGGCGACGAGGGACGCACCCGGGCCCGCGGCCCAGTCCTCGGCGACGACGACGGTCACGCCGTCCCGTCGTGGAAGGAGCGGTCGCGCACGCTCCGCCGCGGCGCCGAGGACGACGACGACCCGGTCGCAGCCGCCGTCGAGGAGGGCGTCGACACCGACGTGCAGCCACGGGGTGCCGTCCGGGTCGGTGACGAGCGCCTTCGGCCGGCCCATCCGCGTACCGGCGCCGGCGGCGAGCAGGACGCCGACCGCCTCGGTCACACGAACGCCGGGACCGACTGCCACGCGGCCGGCGCCTCGGCGACGCCGTCCCGCACGACGGTCCCGGAGATCAGGCCGTAGGGGCGGTCGGCGGCGTAGAACACCTCGCCGGGGTTGTCCAGACCGAACGGCGCGAGGTCGACCAGGAAGTGGTGCTTGTTCGGCATCGAGAACCGGACCTCGGCGATCTCGGGGAACGCCTCGATCGCCGTGCGGCCCATCGCGAACAGGGTCTGCTGCAGCGCCAGGGAGTGCAGGTCGGCGAAGGTCGCGAGCATCCGGTCGAGGACCCCGGCGTACAGCGCGTCGTAGTCGATGCCGGCGGCCACGGCCTCGGGCGTGTACCGCCAGCGTGCCGTCACCGAGGTCGCGAGGATCCGGTCGTCGGTCTCGGCGAGCGTGGTGTAGCCGTCCCGGGGGAACCCGTGGAACTCGCTGCCCGTCGACTTCAGGACCGTGAGGTCGGTGACCCCGGCGAGCACGTGCACGTCGTCGCCGTCGACCTGCACCACGGCCGTGCGGGTGCCGCGGCCGGCCCGGACGAACGAGTGGTCGTGCTCCCGGCCGTCGACGACGATCCGCTCCCACGTGTGCTGCTCGGCGGACAGGGTCGAACCGTCGTACCAGTCGAAGGCGGTGTTGAAGTGCCGGCCGAGTCGCAGGAGGAAGTCCTCCGGCGTCCCCACCCCGTGCTCCTTCGCGAAGGCGTAGACCGTGTTCTTCTGCGTGTCCGTCGCGACGACCTTGTCGTTGTCGCCCTCGGTGTACGAGTCGGCGAGCGCCGCGCCGCGCAACTGCGTCGTGACGGTCAGGTCCTCGATCTCGTGCCGGTCGGTGTCGCGTGTGACCCGGACGAGCCGGACCTCGGCCTTGCCGTACTGGTTCGCACCGAGGTGGACGGTCGTGGTGGTGGGGACTGGCTGCACGTCGGTGATCTCCATGGAGGCGACGATGACACCCGTGTGTTTCGGCGGTGGGTCGAACAGGTCACGAGCTCCGTCAGCGGCCACGGCCCGGTCGTGACGCACCCGTCGAACGCCCGTAACCACACGGAAACACCCGTTCCATAGCGTTGCCGCCACGACGCACCCGATCGAGGAGGGCCCCGTGGCGCACACATCCGCACCCCGGCGGTCCTCGGCGTGGAACCGCGGGATGATCGCGCACGGACGACGGTCCGACGGCGCCATCGACACCCGCTCCCCCATCCCGATCGGACCCTGCAATGGACCTCGTCACCGTCCGCACCGTGCGGACACCGTCGCACCGCGACGACCTCTCCTTCGGTCCCGGTGAGCAGCCGCTCGCCGGCGGCACCTGGCTGTACTCGGAGGAGCAGCCCGGTCTGACCGGGCTCGTCGACCTCACCGCACTGGGGTGGCGCGACACCGAGCAGATCCCGGACGGACTCCGGATCGCGGCGACGTGCACGATCGCCTCGTTGCGTCGTGTGGTCCCCCGGAACGACTGGGCCGCCTGGCCGCTCGTCGACCGGTGCGCCAACGCGCTGCTCGCGTCGTTCAAGGTGTGGAACCAGGCGACCGTCGGCGGCAACGTCGCGGTCGCGTTGCCGGCGGGGGCGATCACCGCGCTGCTCGTGACGCTCGACGCGGTCGCAGAGGTCTGGACCCCGGGCGGTGGGGAGCGCCGGGTCCCGGTGGCGGAACTGGTCACCGGGCCGCGGACGACCGACCTCGCGCCGGGTGAGGTCATCCGGGCGTTCGACGTGCCACGAGCGGCCCTCGAGGCACGCACCGGGTTCCGCCGGGTGTCCCTCAGCCCGCACGGCCGGACCGGCGCGCTCGTCACGGCGCGGTGGTCGGCGTCGGGGTTCGTCCTCGTCGTGACCGGGGCGACGCCGCGTCCGCTCGTGCTCCGCCACCGCGGGGTCCCGACCGCCGCGGAGGTCGACGCACGGCTGGAGGCCCACGACGCCTGGTACGACGACCCGCACGGCTCCCCCGACTGGCGGCGCGCGGTGACCCGGCGGTTCGCGGCGGAGCTCGTCGCCGAGGCGCGCGGGACGACGGGCGGTGCGGCATGAGGTTCGAGGTCGACGGCGCGACGGTGGACGCAGAACCACAGCCAGGTCAGGTCCTCCGCACCCTGCTCCGCGAGCACGGTGTGACGTCCGTGAAGAAGGGCTGCGACGCGGGCGACTGCGGCGCGTGCTCGGTCCTCGTCGACGGTGTGCCGGTCCACTCCTGCATCACGCCGGCGCACCGGATGGCGGGTCGTGCGGTCACCACGGCGGCCGGGCTCGGCACGCCGGAGGACCCGCACCCCGTGCAGCGCGCGTTCGCCGAGGCCCCGGGCTTCCAGTGCGGCTTCTGCACCGCCGGCTACGTCGTCACGGCGTCCACGCTCGACGAGGACGCCCTGGCCGACCGACACCGCGCGTTGAAGGGCAACCTCTGCCGGTGCACCGGGTACCGGGCGATCGAGGACGCCCTGGACGGGGTCGCGAACACGTCGTGCGCACCGGCCGGCCAGGCGATCGGCGCGTCGGTCGCCGCTCCCGCCGCGATGGCGATCGTGACCGGGCGCGAGGAGTACACGCTCGACGTGCGGCGAACGGAGCGGCTGCTGCACCTCGCGGTCCTCGGCAGCCCGCACCCGCACGCCCGCATCGTGTCGATCGACACGGCGGAGGCCGAAGCCCTGCCGGGTGTGCACGCCGTCCTCACCCACCACGACGACCCCGGCGTGCTGTTCTCCACGGGCCGGCACGAGTCCCGCCTGGACGACCCGGACGACACCCGGGTGCTCGACCGGGTGCTCCGCTTCCGCGGGCAGCGCGTGGCCGCCGTCGTCGCGGACAGTGTCCGGATCGCCGAGCAGGCCTGCGCCCTCGTGCGGGTGCGCTACGAGGTGCTGCCGAGCGTGCACGACCCGGACGCGGCCCGTGCCGCTGGCGCTCCGCTCCTGCACGGCGACAAGACGACGGAGGAGCACCGGATCGCCGAGCCGGGCCGCAACGTGGTCGCCGCCCTGCACGGCGAGACGGGCGACGTCGACGGGGCGCTGGCGACGGCCGCGGCCACCGTCGAGGGCACCTGGACGACGGGCCGTGTCTCGCACGCCGCGCTCGAGACCCACGCGACCCGCGGGTCCCTCGACCCGGACGGACGGCTCGTGCTCCGGACCGCGACGCAGGTCCCGTTCCTGGTCCGGGACGAGATCGCGCACGTGTTCGGTCTCGACCCGAGCCGTGTCCGTGTGGTCGCGAAGCGCGTCGGCGGTGGGTTCGGTGGCAAGCAGGAGCTGCTGACCGAGGACCTGGTCACCCTCGCGGTGCTGCGGACCGGTCGCGCGGTGCAGTACGAGTTCAGTCGCCGTGACGAGTTCACGATCGCCCCGACCCGGCACCCGATGCGTGTGCGGGTCCGGCTCGGGGCCGACGCCGACGGGCACCTGACGGCGCTGCACGTCGACCAGACGATGGACACCGGCGCGTACGGCAACCACGGCGTCGGCGTCATGTTCCACTCCGTCAGCGAGTCCGTCGCCGTCTACCGGTGCCCGTCGAAGCGTGTGGACGCGGAGTCCGTGTACACGAACAACCTGCCGTCCGGGGCGTTCCGCGGGTACGGGCTCGGCCAGGTCGTGTTCGCGATCGAGTCCGCCATGGACGAGCTCGCCCGGGAGCTGGGGATCGACCCGCTCGACCTGCGCCGGCGGAACGTCGTGGTCCCCGGCGACCCCCTCGTGGTCACGGACCCGGACGAGCAGGACGACCTGCGCTGGGAGGGCAGTTACGGACTCGACCAGTGCATCGACCTGGTGGAGGACGCCCTCCGCGCACCGGTGCCCGAGGTCCCCCGGATGGACGGTCCGCCGTTGGACGACTCCGACGACTGGGCGTACGGCACCGGGGTCGCCCTCGCGGCGATCGCGACCATGCCCCCGCGCGGGCACCACGCGCACGTGTCGGTCGAGGCCACGGCGGAGGGCCGCTACCGCATCGGTGTCGGCACGGCCGAGTTCGGCAACGGGACCACGACGGTGCACACGCAGCTCGTCGCCACCGCCCTGGGCACCACCACGGACCGGGTCGACGTGCACCAGTCCGACACCGACGTGGCCCGGCACGACACCGGGGCGTTCGGGTCCGCCGGGGTCGTGGTCGCCGGCAAGGCCCTGTACGCCGCGGCGCAGGCACTGCGGGAGGACATGACCGGGCGCACCCTCGGGATCGTCGCCGCCCGGACCCCCCGGACCGCGTCGGGGCCGCTCGGGCCGGCGGTCTCGGTCGAGCCCGACGGCGTCCGGATCGGCGATGAGCTCGTCGGGCACGCCGAGTTGCTCGCCGACGGCCCGCTCGTCGCGCACGGCAGCCACGACGGCACGCCACGGTCGCTCGCGTTCACCGTGCACGGAGCCCGGGTGGCGGTGCACCGGCCGACGGGCGAGGTCCGCGTGCTGCACAGCGTGCAGGCGGTGGACGCCGGCACCGTCCTGAACCCGGAGCAGCTCCGCGGCCAGGTGGAGGGCGGCGCCGCGCAGGCGATCGGCTCGACGCTGTACGAGGAGGTCGTGCTGGACGACACCGGCCGGGTGACGACCGACGCCTTCCGGGCGTACCGGGTGCCGAAGATCTCCGACGTGCCCCGCACCGAGGTCCGCTTCGCCGACACCCACGACCCGCTCGGCCCCCTCGGCGCGAAGTCGATGAGCGAGGCGCCGTACAACCCGGTCGCGCCGGCCGTCGCGAACGCGGTGCGCGACGCCGTCGGCGTGCGCCCCCACCGGTTGCCGATGACGCGCGACCGGGTCTGGGCGATGCTCCAGGACGCGACCGACGCCGGGGGTGCGTGATGTTCGAACTGGCACCGCGCCTCCTTGCCGCCCTCGACGCGGGGGACCCCGTGGTCGTCGCGACGGCCGTCGCGATGACGGGCAGCGCACCGACCGGCGTCGGCTCGTCGATGGCCGTCCTGCCCGGCGGACAGGTCGTCGGCACGATCTCCGGCGGGTGCGTCGAGGGGGCGCTCTTCGACGCCGCGGAACAGGTCCTCGAGACCGGCGACGCGGTGCTCGAACGCTTCGGGTTCGACGACGACCCGGACGACGTCGACGCGATCTGGGCTCCCGCGCTCCGCTGCGGCGGTCGCGTCGAGGTCCTGGTCCGTCGCGTCCGTCCCGACGACGCCGACGTCGTCGACGCGCTCCGGCGCGCGGCGTCCGGGATGCCGACGTCACTCGGCCTCTCGCTCGACGCGCCGACGCTCGGCGCGGTCGTGCACGTCCCCGACGGCTGCCGCGGTCGCGTCTTCGTGGAGCGTGCGGACGTCCGGCCACGGTGCATCGTGGTGGGCGCCGTCGAGTTCGCCGTGGCCCTGACGAACGCGGCCGCGGTGCTCGGCTACGCCGTGACGGTCGTCGACCCGCGCCCGGTGTTCCTGACCGACGAGCGGTTCCCGGCCGCCGACGAACGCATCGTGGGCTGGCCGACACGCGTGCTCGAGGCGCTGCCGGTGGACGCGACGACGGCCGTCGTGGTGCTCTCGCACGACGATCGGTTCGACGCCGCCGTGATCGACTCCGCCCTCCGACGGGGCGCCGGGTACGTGGGGGCGATGGGCTCCCGCGCGACGAACGCGCGCCGGACGGAGGAGCTCCGGGCGCTCGGCACACCGGACACCGACCGGCTGCGGTCCCCGATCGGGCTCGACATCGGGGCGTCGACGCCGGCCGAGATGGCGGTGGCGATCATGGCCGAGGTGATCGCGGTGCGGACGGGCGGCGGCGGCGGTCCGCTCGTCGACGGGTCCGGTCCCATCCACCGCCGCCCGGTGGCGACGGGCTGAGTCGGCCGGGCCGGCCGGGCGTACCCGGTCGATCCGGGCGTACCGGTCGAACCGGTCGAACCGGGCGTACCCGGTCGAACCGGGCGTACCCGGTCGAACCGCGCGTACCCGGTCGATCCGGGCGTACCTGGTCGAACCGGGCGTACCCGGTCGGAAGTTTCGACCAGGTACGCCCGTTCCCGCTTTCCACCGCACCCGTTCTGGGAACGAACGTGCGCGACGCCGCCCGCCCGCTCCGGTCAGGCGACCGCGGGCGTCCGAGCCAGCCGCTCCGCGAGCCGTGCCGCGAGCTCGTGCTCGTCCGCCTCGACGAGCACACCGTCCCGCACCACCACGCGCCCGCCCACCACGACGTGCCGCGGCCGACGACCGGGCGATGCCCAGAGCAGCCCCGCGACGGGGTCGGCCACGCCGGCGTCCGCCACCCCGGAGACCTCCCACACGCACAGGTCCCCCGCGCTCCCGGCACCGAGGTGCCCGAGCTCCGGCCGACCGAGCCCCGCCGCGGAGCCCTCCGTCGCTGCGCCGAGCACCTGGCGCGCCGGCAGCTGGGGACCGACGAGCGCCGAGACCTGCATCGCGAGCCGGGCATCCGCGAGCAGGTGTCCGGCGTCGTTGCTGCCGCCGCCGCTCGTGCCGAGACCGACCGGCACCCCTGCCGCGAGGAGCTCGGCGACGGGCGCGACGCCCCACCCCATCGGCACGTCGCACCCGGGGGCGTGCGTCGCGGTCACGCCGGCCGCGGCGAGTCGGGCGATCTCGTCGTCGGTGACGTCGCAGAGGTGCGCGATCGTGACGTCCGGCGCGAGCCACCCCCACTCCTCGAGCAGGTCGAGTGGACGACGGCCGTAGCGCTCGAGTGCGATCGCGGTGTCGACCTGCTCGTTCGCCTGGGTCCGGCGGCGGAGTCCGTGCCGCGCCGCCACCTCGCCGAGCGCCCGGAAGGTCGCCTCACCGTCGGAGTGCACGCCGGCCGGGCCGACGGCGATCTGGAGCCCGCCGTCCGGGTCCACCCCGCCGACGGCGTGGTCGTGCAGCAGTCGGGCGGCGATCGCGTCCGCAGACGCCGCGGCACGGTCCGGGTCGTCCCGTGCCGAACCACGGACGAAGACGAGCCGACCGCCGAGACCGCGGACCGCCCCCACGGTGGCCGCCGCGAGCGCGACGGTGTCGTCCGTGGTCGCATCCGCGGGCCAGTTCAGGTGGTGGTCGGCGATGGTCGTGACACCGGACAGGAGGCCCTCCGCGGCTCCGGCAGACGCGGCCAGTGCGTAGAGCTCGGGATCGTGCCCCACCCGGCCGTACGCCGCGGCCATCGCCGGGAGCCAGTCCGCCATCGGCACGCCGCGGGTCCCGGGCAGGGTGCGGAACGCGGTCTGCAGGAGGTGGTGGTGCGCGTTGACGAGACCGGCGGTGACGACGCACCCGGATGCGTCGAGGGTGGTGGCGAGGTCGCTGCCGTCGTCGACGACGACGTCGCCCTCCCGTTCGGTCCGGGGGTCGACGAGGACGCGGAGGGCACCGGTGACGGTCAGCATGGTGGTGTTTCTAGCAGTCCCCTGTTTCCGGCCCGTGACGGGGCGGGGCACGGACGACGCACCTGCTCGGTCCCGGCGTTCCAGGTCCCTCGGCCGGCTCCGCGGGGTAACCGGGCGGAAACACCCGGGGAACACGCCGACCGTAGGTTCGCCCCATGACGCAGACCCTGATCCGCGCCGGATGGGTGCTCACCGCAGCACCCGACGGCGCCGCCACGCCCGCCGCGATCCGCGATGGGGCCGTGCTCCTCGACGGCGACCGGATCGCCGCGGTCGGCACGTACGCCGACCTCGCCGCCGCCCACCCGGACGCACCGGTGCGCGGCGGTGCGTACGACATCGTCACGCCCGGTTTCGTGAACACCCACGGCCACTTCAGCGAGGGGCTCATCACCGGGATCGGTTCGCAGTACACGCTGTGGGAGTGGCTCACGGCGTTGATCGGCCGCGTCAACCCCGTGATGACCCGCGACAAGGCCCACGCGGGCACGGTGCTGCAGGGCATCCAGCTGCTCCGGAGCGGGGTGACGACGGCGAACGACATGTTCTGCGCCGACCCGGTGCCGGACGAGCCGGCGACGCCCGGTGTGGTGCAGGCGCTCGAGGAGCTCGGGCTGCGCGGGGTCGTGTCGTTCGGCTCCGGCGACGTCGACCGCGACTTCGGCGCGACGCCCATCCTGGAGGAGTTCGAGGCCCTGCGCGAGGCGGCCGCCGCCAGCCGGTACAGCACCTTCCGGGTCGGCGTCTCGTCGATCGGGCGGTACACGGACGACACCTGGCAGGAGCACGTCGACTACGCGGTCGCCGGCGGCCACGGCGTCCACGTGCACTTCCACGAGGTGCGCGAGGAGGTCACCGCGGCCCGACAGCGCACCGGTCGGACGGCCATCGGGCACGCCGAGGCGACGGGCATGTTCCAGGTCCCGGTGATCGCAGCGCACAGCGTCTGGGTGGATCGCGAGGACCGGGAGCGGTACGCGGTCAACGGCGTCGGTGTGGCCCACAACCCGGTCGCGAACGGGATCCTCGCCAGCGGCATCGCGCCGATCGCGGAACTCCGAGCGCTCGGCGTGCCGGTGGGCATCGGGGTCGACGGCCCGGCGTCGAACGACTCCCAGGACTTCCTGCAGGCGATGAAGACGGCCGCGCTGCTCGCCCGGGTGCGGGACCTGCAGGCCACCGCGATGAGCGCCCGCGAAGCATTCGAGACGGGCACGATCGGCGGCGCCCGAGCCCTGCGCATGGAGGACGAGATCGGCTCGCTGGAGCCGGGCAAGCGCGCGGACCTGGTCGTCCTCGACGGCGACTCCCCGACCCTCGCCAACGTCCACGACCCCTACCAGGCGGTGGTCTTCGTCGCCGGCAGCCGCGAGGTCCGCGACGTCTGGGTGGACGGCGAGCTGAGCGTCGCGGACGGCGACGTCACCCGGGTGGACGTGCGTGAGGCGGTCGAACGAGCACGTCCGCTGGCCCGACAGCTCGTGGCCGAAGCGGGGCTGGAGCGCCTGTCCGTCCTCACCGGCGGCGCGCTCGACGGCACCGAGCGTCCGTAGTCCCGCCGGTCAGAGCTCCAGCACCAGCCGCGGGCAACCGCGCCGGGCGCGGGACACGCAGACCATCATGGTGCGGTCGTCGGCCTGCTCCTCCGGGCTGAGCACGGTGTCCCGGTGCTCGACCGAGCCCTCGAGCACGGGGGTCTCGCAGGTGCCGCACGTGCCTTCCCGGCAGGACGAGAGCACGAAGGCACCGGCGTCCTCCGCGACCTCGAGCAGGGTCCGGTCGGCGGGGACCGTCACGGTGACGCCGGTGACCGCGAGCTCGACCTCGAACGCCTCGCCGGGGGCGTCGACGTCCGCGGCGGGCTCGAAGCGCTCGACGCGGACGCTGCCCGCCGGCCAGTGCGCGGCAGCGGCCTCGACCGCGTCCATGAGCCCGCGCGGCCCGCAGCAGTACACGACCGCGTCGCGCGGTGCGGCGAGGAGCGCGTCGACGTCGAGCCGGACGCCCTCGTCGGCCGCGGCCACCGCGACCCGGTCGGGGTACGCGGCGACGAGCTCGTCCACGAACGCCATGCGGTCGCGGGACCGCCCCGCGTAGTGGAGCTCCCACGGGGTGCCGGCGCGTTCGGCGGCGGCGATCATCGACCGGATCGGCGTGATCCCGATGCCCCCGGCGACGAAGACCGCGGGGCGCGCCGGGTCGTGGCCGAAGTGGTTCCGCGGTCCGGCCGCCACGACCTCGTCGCCGACCGCCAGTCCCTCGTGCACGGCGACCGATCCGCCGCGGCCGTCGGGCTCGCGGAGCACGGCGATCCGCCAGTGCCCGTCGGGCGTCGTCGTGACGAGCGAGTACTGCCGCTCGGTCCCGGGAACGACCTCGAGGTCGACGTGCGCTCCGGGTTCCCAGTCCGGCAGCGCCGGCCCGTCGACCGGGGCCAGGTCGAGTGCGACGACCTCGGTGGCGACCTCGTGGCGAGCGGCGACGCGCAGCCGCCGACGCTCCGGCACGGCGCTCACGCGATCGCTCCGGCGCGCGGGGTCTCCTTGACCACGATCATGTGGAAGCGGGTGCCGTCCGCGCTGCACCACCGGTGGCCGGTGCCGCCGCGGTAGTACGCCGAGTCGCCCGGACCGAGGTCGAGTGGTCCCTGTCCGCGCAGGTCGAGGTGCACGCGGCCGGCGAGCACGGTGAGGAACTCGTCCTCGTGGTGCTCGAAGTACTCGCCGAGGTCCGTGTTGTCGCCGACCCACTCCAGCGGCTCGAACGCGTGCGGGCCCGCGTGCACGAGCAGCCGGGCCTCGCCGCTCGAGAACGGTCCGCGGGCACCCTCGCCGGCACGGATCACCTCGGGCAGGCGGACGTCGCGCTCCGGTCGTTCCGGGGCACCGGCGGCGAGCAGTTCGACCTGGGTCGTCCCGAGCGCCGCGGCGATCTTCTCGAGGGACACCATGCTGGCGCGCGAGTGCCCGCGCTCGACCTGGCTGAGGAACGGGTGCGACAGACCGGTCAGCTCGGCGACCTGCACGAGCGTCAGTCGTGCGGCGCGTCGGCGGGCACGGATGTGCTCACCGATCCGCTGGGTCTGGTCGTCGACGACGCGGTCGGTCTCGGTGGTGGTGCCGGTGCTCACGCGCGCTCCTCTCGTCCTCGGTGGGGCCGTCCCGACCGGTCGGCCGGAACACTCGTTCCCGCTCCCGGTCGCGTCGGGGCGGGCGTCACACACGGCAACCGCCTCGAAACGAGAGGGAAACACTGCCGCCCTAGCATCGGAGATGTTGATGCGATCAACATTCTCACACACGATCGAGAGGCTCCGGATGGACTCGTCAGCGCCCCGCCCGATCGCCCTCCTGCGCTCCGCGCTGCTGCCGGACGGCCGCTCCGTCGACGTCGCGATCGAGGGTGCGACCGTCTCGACCGTGGCACCGGCCGGCACGCTCGCTGCCCCGGCGGAGGAGACGATCGACCTCGGCGGCCGGCTGCTCCTGACCGCTCCGGCAGAACCGCACGCCCACCTCGACAAGGCGCTCAGCGCCGACGCCATCCGGCCACCGCTCGGGGACCTCGGCGCCGCGATCGCCTCGTGGACCGCGCACGCGACCACCATGACCGTCGAGGACATCGCCGACCGGGCCCGGACCGCCGCGCTCACGCTGCTCGCCGCCGGCACCACGGCCGTCCGGAGCCACGTCGACGTCCTCAGCGGCCGGCACAGCGCGGCCGACCGGCCCGCCACCACGGAGCAGGCCCTGCGTGGCGCCCGTGCCCTCGTGCAGGTCCGCGACGAACTCGCGGGCCTGATGGACATCGAGCTCGTCGCCCTCGCCGGCCCGCTCGCCCCCGACGAGCACGTCGAGGCGGTGCTCGACCTCGGCGTGGACCTCGTCGGCGGCGCCCCGCACCTCGCCGAGGACCCCCTCGCCGACGTCGACCGACTCCTCGCCATCGCCCGGCGACGGGGCCTCGGGGTCGACCTGCACGCCGACGAGAGCCTCGACGGCCCGGTGACCCTCGACCACTACGCCCGTGCGTCGCGCTCGTTGCGGCGGGACCGGCAGTACTCCGCCGGGCACTGCGTCCGGCTCGGCACCCTGGGGCCGGAGCGACTCGCCGAGGTCGTCGCCGACGTCGCCGCAGCCGACCTCGGGGTGATCACGCTCCCGATCACGAACCTGTACCTGCAGGGCTGGCAGCACCCGGTCGCGACGCCGCGGGGACTGACCGCCATCCAGGCGCTCCTCGACGCCGGCGTCCGCGTCGCCGCCGGCGCGGACAACGTCCGCGACCCCTTCAACCCGGTCGGCCGGAGCGACGCCTTCGAGACCGCGTCGCTGCTCGTCTCCGCCGGCCACGTGACGCCGGACCAGGCGTACGCGATGGTGAGCGACACCGCCCGGAGCGTGATGGGCCTCCCGGCCGCCGGTCCCGTCCCCGGGCGGCGCGCCGACCTGCTCGCGGTGGCCGCGACGAGCGTCACCGACGCCGTCGCGAACGCTCCAGCCGACCGCATCGTCCTGTCCCGCGGGCGACTCGTCGCCCGCACCGAGGTGCGACGGACCGTCGCCGCGCCGGCCACGGCCGCCGTCCCCGCCTGACCCCACCGCCCGCCCGCACCGAGAACCCGAGGTGATCGTGACCACCACCGCCCCGCCACCCGTCGCCACGACGGACACGCTGCTCGACTTCCGCAACGTCGAGATGACCTTCCCGAACGGCACCATCGCCCTGCAGGGTGTCGACCTCACCGTGGACCGCGGCCAGTTCGTCTCGGTCGTCGGCCCGTCCGGCTGCGGCAAGTCCACGCTGCTCCGCATCGCCTCCGGCCTCGAGACCGCGTCGGACGGGTCGGCCGGTGTCGCGGCCGACCGCATCGGCTACGTCTTCCAGGACGCCACGCTCCTGCCCTGGCGCACCGTCCAGGGCAACGTCGAGCTGCTCGCCGAGCTCGGACACGTCTCGAAGGCCGAGCGAGCCGCGAAGGCCGCCCACGCCATCGACCTGGTCGGCCTGAACGGCTTCGAGACGAACCTGCCCAAGCAGCTCTCCGGCGGCATGCGGATGCGTGTGTCACTCGCCCGGTCGCTCACGCTCGACCCGGAGCTCTTCCTGTTCGACGAGCCGTTCGGCGCCCTCGACGAGATCACCCGCGAACGACTCAACGACGAGCTCCTCCGGCTCTTCGTCGAGCAGCAGTTCGCCGGGCTCTTCATCACCCACTCGGTCTCCGAAGCCGTCTACCTGTCCACCGAGGTGATCGTCATGTCCGGACGCCCCGGCAGCATCGTCGGCCGGTTCGACGTGCCGTTCCCGATGCCCCGCGACCCCGACATCCGCTTCACCCCCGAGTTCGCCGAGCTGGTCGGCGAGGTCTCGCACGCGCTCCGGGAAGGACACCGCTGATGGTCACCCTGCAGGAGGCCGCCGAGACCCGCGCGGTCCGGGCCGCCGCCCGTCGCGCCGCTCCCCGGACCCGGCGCGGCATCGCGTGGTGGCAGCCCGTCGTCGTCCTCGCCGTGCTCGTCGGCATCTGGTACGCGGCCGCCGCCTACTATGACCACGTCCGCGGCCTGGCGTTCCTGGTGCCCTACCCGCACCTCGTGGCGAAGGCGATCGTCGCGCCGACGATGCCGGACGGGTCGCCGTCCACGTTCGGCTCCGACCTCTGGTCCGCCCTCGGACGCACCACCGTCGTGTCGCTCACCGGCCTCGGCTTCGCGATCGTGATCGGCGTCGTCTGGGCGATGGCGATGGCGCAGGCGAAGTGGCTCGAGAACTCGCTGTACCCGTACGCCGTGGTGCTGCAGTGCGTGCCGATCCTCGCCCTCGTGCCGCTCATCGGTGCCCTGTTCGGCTACGAGTTCGTCAGCCGCGTGATCGTCACCGTGATGATCGCGCTGTTCCCGATGGTGTCGAACACGCTGTTCGGGCTGCAGTCCGCCGACCGCGCGCAACGCGAGCTGTTCCAGCTGCAGCGCGCCGGCCGGTTCGCCCAGCTCGTCAAGCTGCAGTTCCCCGCCGCGCTGCCGTCGATCTTCGTCGGCCTGCGCACCTCCGCCGGGCTGAGCGTCATCGGCGCGATCGTCGGCGACCAGTTCTTCCAACGCGGCAACCCCGGGCTCGGCGTCCTCATCCAGGTCACGGCCTCGCGCCTGATGGGCCCCGAGCTGTACGCGACCATCCTGATCGCCTCGCTCTACGGCGTCGCCGTCTTCCTCGTGTTCGGACTGATCGGCCGCCTGGCCGTCGGTCGCTGGCACGACTTCAGCTGACCATCCCTCCCCGTACCCACCCCTTCCCACCACAGCACCACGAGACCCGCACCACGAACGGAGCCTCCATGCGCACCACCTCCCGCCTCGGCGTCGCCACGGCCGCCTTCGCCGCCACCGCCATCGCCCTGACCGGCTGCGCGGCCGGCTCGGCCGGCAGCACCGGCACGACCGCCGCGACCTCGACGACCGCCTCCGGGCCGAAGGTCGACCTCTCCGGCGCGTGCCCCGCGACCGTCGTCGTCCAGACCGACTGGAACCCCGAGGGCGAGCACGGCCATCTGTACCAGATGCTCGGCCCGAACCCGTCGATCGACGCGTCCGGCAAGACCGTCACGGGCGACCTCTACGCCAACGGCAAGAGCACCGGCGTCAAGCTCGAGATCCGTGCCGGCGGCCCGGCGATCGGCTACACCAAGGTCGCGTCGCAGATGTACCAGGACAAGGACATCACCCTCGGGTACATGTCCACCGACGAGCAGGTGCAGTTCTCCGGCAACCTGCCCACCACGGCGGTGTTCGCCGAGAACGACCAGTCCCCGATGTCGATCATGTGGGACCCGAAGACGTACCCGAAGGTCGACAGCATCGAGAGCCTCGGCAAGGCCCTCGAGAAGAACGACGGCGTCGTGCGCTACTTCAACGGTGCGGCGTACATGACGTACCTGGAGCAGTCCGGCATCCTGCCGAAGAAGGTCCTCGACGGCAGCTACGACGGCACACCGTCGAAGTTCGTGTCCGCGGGCGGCAAGGACGCGCAGCAGGGCTTCGCGACCGCCGAGCCGTACATCTACCAGAACCAGGTCGCGGCCTGGGGCAAGAAGGTCGACTACGCACTCGTCTCGAGCACCGGCTGGAACCCCTACCCCGAGGCGATGTCCGTCCGCACCGGCGACCTGACCAAGCTCGAGCCGTGCCTGAAGAAGCTCGTGCCGGTCATGCAGCAGGCCGACGTGGACTACCTGAAGTCCCCCGGTGCCACGAACGACCTCATCACGAAGCTCGTGCAGCAGTACAACAACGGCTGGACCTACGACTCGAAGGTCGGCGCGTTCGCCGCGGCCCAGATGGTGAAGCTCGGTCTCGCGAAGGACACCGACGGCTACATCGGGTCGATGGACGAGCAGCGCATGCAGGACTTCATCGAGAAGGCGACCCCCGTGTTCGCCGGCACCGGTGACGTCAAGAGCGGCCTGAAGCCCTCCGACCTGTACACGAACGAGTTCCTCGACAAGTCCATCGGTCTGGGCAACTGACACCGGTCGGCTCGCGTCGTCCGCGGGCCGACCACCCACCGGACGGGAGGCGCGGTGCACCACCGCCCCGCGCCTCCCGTCCGCTGTCTCCGCACCACCCACATCCCAGGAGTGAGCATGACCACCGTCACCCCCGTCTCCCCCACCGCCGTCGAGGCGCTCCGCGCCGAGCTCGTCGCCCTGCTCGGCGAGCGCGGCGTGAGCGCCGACGAGCGCACCCGGGCCCGCGCCTCCGTCGACGAGGCGACCATGAGCCCCATCCTCAGCGAGCAGCTGCCGCTCGGCCTCGCCGACCTGGTGGCGTCGCCGGCCTCCGCCGACGACATCGCCGCCACCCTGCAGGTCGCCGTCCGGCACGGCGTCCCCGTCACCACCCGTGGCAAGGGCACCGGCAACTACGGCCAGGGCATCCCGCTGCACGGCGGACTCGTCCTGGACACGTCCCGGGCACGCGCCGTCGTCGAGGTCGGCGACGGTTGGATCACCGCCGAGGCGGGCGCGTCCATGGTCGCCCTGGAGCAGGCGGCCGCGGCCACGGGCCAGCAGCTCTGGATGTACCCGTCCACCGCGCAGTCGACCATCGGCGGTTTCCTGTCCGGGGGTTCCGGCGGAACCGGGTCGATCGCGCACGGGTCGAACTGGCAGGGCTTCGTCACGGCGCTCGACGTCGCACTCCCCGGCGCCGACGAGCTGCTGCACGTCGAGGGCGACGAGGCACAGCCGTTCGTGCACACCTACGGCACCGCCGGCGTCATCGCCCGCGCCACCGTCCGGCTCGAACCCCTGCAGGAGTGGCGCGCGGTCTACGCGGCGTTCCCGACCTTCGAGGACGCGCTCGTCGCGGTCCGCACGCTGCGTGGACTCGACCCGGTGCCGCGCCTGGTGAGCGCCGACCGCGCCGAGGTCGCCGCGACGCTGCCGTCCGACCTCGCGATCCCCGACGACCGCGCGAGCCTCCGGGCGATCATCGACGACGCCGTGCTCGACGAGGCACGTGCGCGCATCGAGGCTGCCGGTGGCGAGGTCCTGGACGTCCGCGAGGGGCTCCAGCAGACCACGAAGGTGTCGATGCTGTCGTACAACCACCCGATCTGGTGGCTCAAGCGGAACACGGCGGACACCGAGTACTTCCACGTCGAGGTCGGCGGCGAGGCGCTCATCGACAGGATCGCCGAGGTCGAGGCCGTCTACCCGGGCGGCATGCTCCACATCGAGGCCGCGCACGTCGGCCCGATCGGGATGCTCACCGCGCCGTACACCGGGGCCGAGGACGTCTACGCCGGCTACCCGGTGCTCCGCGAGCTCGGCGTCCGGGTGCACAGCCCCCACCAGTACTACGTCGACCACGGGGTGGAGGAGCTCGTCGCGCTGAAGCAGCGCACCGACCCCACCGGACTCCTCAACCCCGGGCACGTCATCGACCCGTCGCTCGTGGTCAGCGGTGGCTCCACCGCGTCCGCGCAGCCCGTCGTGCCGGGGTTCGGGAAGTGAGCACCGTGGGTACCGCGCGCTCGCGTCGGCTCGCGGAGCTGTCGGGGCCCGCCGTCGCTGCCGGCTTCGGGCCGGACACGATCGTCGTCCAGCCGACCGGTGCCGTCGAGCACCACGGTCCGCACCTGCCGCTCCTCACCGACCACCTCCTCGCCGAGCACATCGGTGGGGCCGCCGTCGAACAGGCCGCGGCGGAGGGCCTCGACGTGTGGCAGCTCCCGACGCTGTCGTTCACGAAGTCCGACGAGCACAGCTGGGCGCCAGGCACCGTGTGGCTCGACGCGGACACGATGTTCGACACCGCGGTGCAGATCGGTCGCGCCGTCGCCCTCACCGGCGCCGGCACCCTGGTGTTCGCCAACGGGCACGGCGGCAACGTCGCCCTGCTGCAGGTCGCGCTCCGGGAGATCCGGAAGCGCTACGGGCTGAAGACCTTCCTCATGCCGACCCTCGCCCGCGTACCGGGCCCGGACGGCGAGGACGCCGACGAGCTCGGACTCGGGATCCACGGCGGCGCGGCGGAGACGTCGATGATCCTGCACCTGCGCCCCGACCTGGTCGACATGTCGCTCGCGGAGCGCTGGGTGCCGGAGCACATCGCCGGCTTCGAGAAGATCGCCTTCAACGGCGGCCCGGTGTCCTTCGGGTGGCTGTCCGACGACTTCGGCACCCCCGGGGTCGTCGGTGACGCCAGCCGAGCGTCGGCGTCGTACGGTGCCGCCCTGTGGGAGCACTCCGTCAGCGAGGCCGTGGCGTCCCTGCACGAGATCGCACGGTTCGACCCGGCGGTGGCCCGGCCGCTGCCCGTCGCCGCCACGGCGGTCTCGTGACCGTGCCGTCGGGGCCGGACGTGGTCGACCAGGAAGCGCCGGCCCCGGCGGACCCCCTCGCGCTGGCCGCCACGTGGCTCCCGTCCGCGGCCGACGGACCGGGTCCGACCATGACGCTCTCCACCGTCGGGCTCGACGGCTACCCCGCCGCCCGCACGGTGCTGCTCTCGCTCTTCGACGGGGAGCGCCTGCACTTCCACACCGACGCGCGCAGCCGCAAGGTCGCCGAGCTCGCCGCGCTCCCCCGCGCCGCCGTCACCCTGCACTGGCCGGAGGACGCCCGCCAGCTCGTCGTGGTCGGCGACGTGGCAGCGGTCACCGACCGGGAAGCACGGCTCGCCTACCTGGCCAGGTCGCGGTACCTGCAGGTGCTCGCGTGGGTCAACGACCACGCCGCCGCCGCGGACACCTCGGACCGGCGCCGCGAGGTCTGGGCGGCGTTCGACCGCGAGCGGGCGGGCACCGACCTGCAGCCGCCGAGCACGTGGGCGGGGTTCGCGCTCACCCCGGTGCGGATGGTGTTCTGGCGCGGGGCGACGGACGCGGCGAGCAACCGGGTCGCGTACGAGCGGCGCACGGACGGTTCGTGGTCGACGGCGTCGTGGCCGGGGTGATCGACGCGATCCTGTTCCGGTCCGGGAACGACGAAGGCCCCGTCGCGATGCGACGGGGCCTTCGGTCTGTTCGGTGTTGCGTGCGCTCGAAGGGACTCGAACCCCCAACCTTCTGATCCGTAGTCAGATGCTCTATCCATTGAGCTACGAGCGCAGGTGGCCTTGCGGCCGTGGAAGACTCTACAACAGGTGCCGCCCCGACGCCAATCGAGCGGGGCGCAGCACGACCGTCCGGCGTGTCGCCCGCTCAGAGCCCGCCGAGCTCCTCGTCGAACACCTCGGCGAGGAACACCTCGAGCGCCTGCCAGGACCGACGATCCGCACGAGCCTGGTACTGCGCCCCGTGGTCCGGCGCGTCGGTGCCGGGCACCGCGAACGCGTGCATCGCCCCGGCGTACGTGACGACCTGCCAGTCGACGTGCGGCGCACCACGCATCTCGTCCTGCCACGCCGCGACCTTCTCGTCCGGCACGACGGGGTCCGACGCCCCGGTGAGGACGAGGAGCTTCGCGCGGATCGCGTCGGCGTCGGACGGGTCGTGGGCGAGCAGGTTGCCGTGGAACGACACCGCCCCGACGACGTCGGCCCCGGTACGGGCGAGCTCCAGTGCCGCCGAGCCACCGAAGCAGTAGCCCATCACGACGATGCGTGAGTGGTCCACGTCGGGATCCGCGCGCAGCCGGTCCAGGCCGGCCTGGGTCCTCGCCCGCATGAGCGGGAGGTCCTGGTAGAACGAGCCCGCGACCTGCCCGGCGGTGTCGTCGCCCGGGCGCACGCCTTCGCCGTAGACGTCCGCGCCGAACGCGACGTACCCGAGGCGGGCGAGCATCGTCACGCGCGCCTCGACGTGCTCGTTGACGCCGTGCCAGTCGTGCACCACCAGCACGGCCGGGCGAGGACCGGCGATCGCGGCGTCCTTCGCGAGGACGCCGAGCAACGCGGTGCCCTCGTGGTCGTAGCGCACCGGCTCGACACGGATGTCGGCTCCGGCGGGTTCGGGAACGGTCTGCAGGACGTCGTCGATCGTGGTCACGTGGGGAACGTTACGCGGCGGTGCTCGTCACGCGTCGATGTTGTCCCAGGACCCGGGTCCCGCCGAGCCGGCGGGGTACTCGTCGAGCGGGGCCTTCCCGTCGCGCCAGGCCTGCAGGAACGGCTCGACGACCTTCCAGCCCTGCACGGCGCTGTCGCCGCGGACGGAGAGCGTGGCGTCGCCCTCGAGCACGCCGGCGAGGACCTCGCCGTAGGCGCTCAGCCGACCGGGGTTGAAGGTCGTCTCGAGCGTGGTGTGGTCGATCGTGTACGGGTCCCCTGGACCGTTGACGTTGAGCTCGAGCTGCATCTCGTCGGGGGCGATCCAGATGCGCAGCCGGTCGGGACGCTGCGCGCCGGTGAGTCCGACGGGGACGTGCGGTGAGTCCTTGAACGTGATGACGATCTCGCGCCGCTGCTCCGCGAGCGCCTTCCCGGACCGCAGGGTGAACGGCACACCGGCCCAGCGCCAGTTCGCGATCTCCAGGGTGAGCTGCGCGAGGGTCTCGGTGCCGAGCGAGGGGTCGACCCCGTCCTCGTCGACGTAGCTCGGCAACTCCCGATCGCCCACCGAACCCGCCGTGTAGCGAGCGCGCTTGCCCGCGGCCACGACGTCGCCGCCCCACGGCCGCACGGCGCGCAGCACGAGTTCCTTCTGGGTCCGGAGGTCGTCGGCGTCGATCGACGCCGGAGCCTCCATCGCGACCACGGCCATCACCTGCAGGAGGTGGCTCTGGATCATGTCGACGAGCGCGCCGGCCTTGTCGTAGTACCGGGCACGTCCCTCCAGGCCGAGGGTCTCGTCGTAGACGATGTCGACGCGTTCGACGTGCGCGCTCGAGAGCAGCGGCTCGACGATGCGGTTCGCGAAGCGGAGGCCGAGCAGGTTGAGGACCGTGGAGCGCCCGAGGAAGTGGTCGACGCGGTGGATGCGTTCCTCCGGCAGGAACGAGTGCAGCAGGTCGTTCAGGGACTCGGCGCTCGCCGCGTCGGTGCCGAACGGCTTCTCGAGCGCCAGTCGGGTCCCGGCGGGCAGGTCGATGCCCTTGAGCACGGCGCAGCTCTTCTCGGTGACGGCGGGCGGCAGGGCGAAGTAGATCGCCGGGTCGTGCTCGCAGTCACCGAGCAGGGCGCGCAGGTCGTCGGCGTCGGTGACGTCGGCCTTCCGGTACGACGAGGCCTCGATGACGTCCACGAGCCGCTTGCTCAGCCGCTCACCGCCGTCCTTCGCGCCCTCGTCCTCCTCGTTCTTCGACGCCTGCGCGTTCTCGAAGGACTCGCGGACCTGCGCCTTCCAGTCGGCGTCCGAGATGTCCTCCACGCCGGCGCCGACGAGCTGGACGTCCCAGTCGGTCTTCACCTCGAGCAGGGTGGCGAGGCCGGGCAGCAGCAGGCGCTTGGACAGGTCGCCGCTGGCACCGAGGATGAGCAGGGAGGTCTGGAGGCTCGACATGCCCCAGAACGTACTCATGCGTTCCGGCGCGTGGCCGGGAGACGCCGATACGGTGGGAGCAGTTCGGCGCGAGGGAGCACCATGAGCAGTGGGTACGGAGGGCGACGCCTGCGCGTCGCCGTGGTCGGGACCGGCATGATCGCCGGGGTCCACGCGCGGGCCGCTCGCGCGGCCGGGGCAGAGGTCCTCGGGGTGCTCGGCAGGAACCAGGCGCGGTCCGAGCAGGTGGCCGCGCAGCTCGACCTCCCCCGCGGGTACGCCTCCCTCGACGAGGTGATCGCGGACGCACCCGACGTCGTGCACATCTGCACGCCGAACGACCAGCACCACCCGCAGGCCCTGGCGGTGATCCGTGCCGGCATCAACGTCGTGTGCGAGAAGCCGCTCGCGATCGACGCCGCACAGGCCGCCGAGCTCGTGGACGCGGCACGTCAGGCGGGCGTCGTCGCGACGGTGCCGTTCGTGTACCGCTACCACCCGATCGTCCGCGAGATCCGGGGCCGCATCTCCGACGGTGACCTCGGCCGCGTGCTCGCCGTGCACGGGCACTACCTGCAGGACTGGATGCTCGACGAGGACGCGTCGTCGTGGCGGGTCGACGCCGGGTCGGGCGGGCTCTCCCGGGCGTTCGCCGACATCGGCTCGCACTGGTGCGACCTCGTCGAGTTCGTCACCGGCGACCCCTTCGCCTCGGTCTCCGCCGCGACCGACGTCGTCTACCCCACCCGGCCGGCTGCCTCCGGCCCCTCGTTCTCGGGCTCCCCCGACCCCGACCCCGTCGCGGACGCCTCGCAGCGGGCCGAGGTCACGACGGAGGACACCGCGGTCGCCACCTTCCGCACCGGCACCGGTCGGATCGGCAACGTCGTCATCTCGCAGGTGTCGGCCGGGCGGAAGAACCGGCTGTGGTTCGAGGTCGACGGCACCCGCGGGTCGGCGGCGTTCGACCAGGAGCAGCCCGAGTCGGCGTGGTTCGGCAACGAGCGCGGCGCGCAGATCGTCGTCCGCGACCCGGCGCTCGGCGTCCCGGACCAGCGACGGCTGGCGCTCGTGCCGGCCGGCCACCCGCAGGGCTACCTCGACGCGTTCGCCGCCTTCGTCGCGGACACGTACGCCGCCGTCCGGAGCGGGTCGGACCCAGCAGGCTGGCCCGAGGGGCTGCCGACCTTCGCCGACGGGGCACGCTCGGCACGCATCATCGACGCCGTGATCGGCAGCGCAGCCGACGGCACGTGGAGGGAGATCCGATGAAGCTCGGCATGCTGACCGCCTGCCTGCCCGGGTGGTCGCTCGACCGCATCGCCGCGTTCGCCCAGCAGCAGGGGTACGAGCGGCTGGAGGTCGGCGTCTGGCCGGGCACCGGTGGGCGCGACTTCGAGGCGGCGCACCTGCCCGTGGCCACCTTCACGGACGACGATGCCCAGGCCACGCGGGAGCTGCTGGACCGCACCGGCCTCGAGATCTCGGCGTTCGCGTACTACGAGAACAACCTGCACCAGGACCTCGACCGCCGAGCGTCGGTGCACGAGCACCTCAAACGGTCCGTCGACGCCGCGGCGAGGTTGGGCGTGCCGTACGTCGGCACGTTCATCGGCCGCGACAACGGCAAGTCGGTGCGCGACAACATGCGCCTCGGCGACCGGGTCCTGCCGGAGCTCGTCGACTACGCCGGGGAACGCGGTGTTCGGCTCATCGTCGAGAACTGCGTCATGGAGGGCTGGCACCCGGACGGCTACCCGGGCAACCTCGCGTACTCCCCCGAGCTCTGGGACTGGGTCACCGGGCTCGGCTTCGGCCTGAACTGGGACCCGTCGCACCTGACCTGGATCGGCATCGACCCGCTCGAGACGATCCTGCCGTTCGCCGAGCACATCGTGCACGCACAGGCGAAGGACCTCGAGCTCTTCCCCGCGAAGCGCAACCAGTACGGGTTCTTCGGCAAGGTCGACAAGGGTGACGACCCGTGGGACATGGGCTGGTGGCGCTTCCGGGTGCCCGGGCGCGGGGTCGTGGACTGGCCGCACGTGGTCGACCGGCTGTACGAGGCGGGCTTCGACGGCACGCTGAGCGTCGAGCACGAGGACCCGCTGTGGGGCGGAACCGACGAGAAGATCCTCGAGGGGCTCCGCATCGCGCACCGGACCCTCCGTCCGCTCATCGCCGAGGAGTGACCACCGCGCACGGTGCGAGGCGCGCACGGCCTCGCACCGTGCGAGGCGCTTGCACTGTGCGAGGTCCCGACCAACGTGTGACCCTCGCGCCCCCGCACCGTGCTCGGAACCTCGCACCCAGCGGCAGGCCCGCACGGTGCGCGTGTGAACAACACGTGACGTGTTGCGGCATGCACTGGCGCGGCGGCTGTGCGGTTTCATAGGTTCTTGGGCGATGAACGCTCACACCTCCCCGCGCCGACGTCGGCGCCTCGTCGGCAGCGCAGCACTCGCCACCGCCGGCGTGCTCGTCGCCCTGTCCGTCCCGTCCACCGCCCTCGCCGCCGAGGGCGACACCACGATCGACATCCTCGACGTGAACGACTTCCACGGCCGCATCGAGTCCGAGGGCACCGCCGCCGACAAGGCCGCCGGCGCCGCCAAGCTCGCCGGCGTCGTGCAGTCCTACCGCGAGGCCAACCCGAACACGATCTTCGCGAGCGTCGGCGACAACGTCGGCGCCTCGACGTTCACCTCGCTCATCCAGCAGGACGCGCCGACGATCGACGCCCTCAACGCGATGGACCTCGACGTCAGCGCGATCGGCAACCACGAGCTCGACAAGGGTCAGAGCGACCTCACCGGCCGCATCGAGGACCGCGCCGACTGGCCGTACGTCTCCGCGAACATCGTCAAGCAGGGCACGACCGAGCCGGCGTTCACCCCGTTCGAGGTGGTCGAGAAGGGCGGCGTCAAGGTCGGCTTCATCGGCGCGACGACCGAGGACCTCATCCCCGGCCTCGTCAGCCCCGGCGGCGTCGAGGGCCTCGCGATGGCCCCGATCGTCAGCCAGGTCAACCGCTACGCGACCGAGCTCACCGACGGCGACCCGGACAACGGCGAGGCCGACGTCCTCGTGCTGCTCGTGCACGAGGGCGCCACCACCGGCGCGATCGCCGACGCCACGGGCACGGGCGCGTTCGGCAAGATCACCGCCGGCGTCTCGTCGAAGGTCTCCGCCATCGTCTCCGCGCACACCCACGCCACGTACGACCACTCGATCGCCGGCCCGGACGGCAAGAAGCGCCCGGTGATCCAGACCGGCTCGTACGGCGTGAACTACGGCCACCTGCGCCTCACGGTCGGTGCGGACAAGAAGCTGACCGGCATCACCTCCGAGGTGAAGTCGGTCAACGCCGAGACCACGGCCCCCGCCGACCAGACGTCGGTGAACGCGGTCACCGGGATCGTCACCGCAGCGAAGGCCGTTGCCGACGTGAAGGGCGGCGAGAAGCTCGGTGAGATCACCGGCGACCTGCGCCGCGCCGTCCAGTCCGACCGCACCTCCGAGAACCGCGGTGGCGAGTCGGCGCTCGGCAACTCCATCGCCGAGGTGCAGCGCGCCGCCACCGAGCGGAACGGCTCGCAGGTCGCCTTCATGAACCCGGGTGGCCTCCGCACCGACATGCTGTACGCGTCGAGCGGCGCGGGCGACCCCGACGGCACCGTCACCTACAAGGAGGCGGCGCTCGTCCAGCCGTTCGCGAACACCCTCGTCACCGAGGACATGACCGGGCAGCAGATCAAGGACGCCCTCGAGCAGCAGTGGCAGCCCGACGGCCTCGAGCGGCCCTTCCTCAAGCTCGGTGTCTCGAACGGCTTCGCCTACACCTACGACCCGTCCAAGGGCCGCGGCGAGCGCATCACCGCGATGACCCTCGACGGCGAGCCGATCGCCCTCACCGACACGCTCACGGTCACGGTCAACTCGTTCCTGTCGACCGGTGGCGACAACTTCGCCGCCTTCGCGACCGGCACGAACAAGGCCGACTCGGGCCAGGTGGACCTGCAGGCCCAGGTGGACTACTTCACCACCAACCCGAAGGTCACCCCGCCGACCGACCAGCGAGCCGTCGGCGTGACGGTCACCCCGACCCCCGAGGGCGGCTTCCAGCCCGGTGACGAGGTCTCGGTGCGACTCTCCTCGCTCGTGTTCTCGAGCGACGACCCGGCGAAGGCCGGCACGGTCTCGATCGCCGCGGGCGACGGCGACCCGCTCGCCACCGCGAACGTCGACCCGACCGTGATCGACAAGACCGACGAGCAGGGCACCGCGACACTGACCTTCCGGGTGCCCGGAGCGACCACGAACCCGGTCGCTGCCGCTGCCCGTGCGTTCGCCACCACGACCCTCGCCGCCGCGGTCACACCGGCCGACACGACGGACGAGCCGCTCGTCGTGTCGCTGCCGAACGGGCAGACGATCACCCTCGCGGTGACGATCCCCGTCGCCGCGGTCGTCGACCCGACCGACCCCACGAACCCGACCGACCCCGGCACGCCGGGTGCGGGCGGCGGCGACGACGGCGCAGCCGGTGTCGACACCGACGGCGACGGCGTCGTGGACGGCACCGTCCCGGCGAACGCCGGCGGAGCACTCGCGTACACGGGTGCCGAGATCGCGGCACCGGCCATCGCGGCGGGCATCCTGCTCCTCGCGGGCCTCGTTGCGCTGGTGCTCGTGCGCCGGAACCGCGCACGTCGCGAGGCGACGGTCCCGACGGACTGAACCCCCGCCTCCAGGCAGGGAACGGGCCGTCTCACCTTGACGAGACGGCCCGTTCTCGTCCGCACTGGAGGCACGGCGCCGGTCAGCCGCGTCGGCCCGCGTCGGCGGGTGGGCAAGAAGCCTGTCCCATCCCGGTACTTCCCTGCGGTTCCGGCGATCTGCGGGGTACGCTCTGCCTGTCGCATCGCGACGCGTCGCGCTGGGTCGCCTCTCAGCCCGGACGGTGGTTCCGCCCGGGGGACTCCGCGACGCGGGTGCTCTCCGTCTCCAGGGAAACGACGGAGGGCACCCACCTCAGCGCCCGGACCGACCAGTTACGCCCGAAGTGACCAGGCGGCGCCGGAGTACCGAGCGGAATCGGGCGTACCTGCCAAGAAGTTCCGACCAGGTACGCCCGAAAGCACCAGGCGCGCGGGAGGTCCGACCAGGTACGCCCGAAACCACCGCCCCCCGCCGGCGGAGTCTCAGCGGAAGAGCTGCTCGCCGATGTAGGAGCCCTTGCGGGGCGCGGGCGGCACCGCGAAGACCGCGGACCCGATGTGCGAGATGTACTCGTTCAGGCGGTCCGAGGCACCGAGCTTCCGCTGGAGCATCGTGAAGTGCTCCGGGTCGTTCATGTACGCCGTGAAGAGCAGTCCGGCGTCGAGCTGCCCGTACTGGTTCAGGCCGTCCGTGTAGTTGTACGGACGCCGGAGGATCTTCACACCGCCGTTCGCCTCGTGCGCGGCGAGGGCGATGTGCGACGTCGGGTCGATCTTCGTCTCGCCACCCTCGTGCACAGCAGCGAAGTCCGGGGTGGTGTGCTCGGAGCCTCCGGAGAGCGGCGCGCCCTCGATCTTCGTCCGGCCGAACACCCGCTGCTGGTCGCTCACGACGTCGGCGTCCCAGATCTCGATGTTCATCCGGATCTTCCGGGCCACCTGGTACGTGCCGCCGCGCATCCAGTCCGCGCCGTCGCCGGCGTCGTCGATCCACACGAAGCGGTCGTAGTCCTCGTCGGTGGTGACGTTGCGGGTGCCGTCCTTGAACCCCATGAGGTTCCGCGGCGTCGACTGGTTCGGCCCCGCCGAGGCACGGCCGAAGCCGAGCACGGTCCACCGGACGGTCGCGGTCCCCCGAGCCATCCGGGCGAGGTCGCGGACGGCGTGGTACGCCACCTGGGGGTCGTCGGCGCAGGCCTGCAGCGAGAGGTCACCGCCGGTGAGGCCCTCCTCGAGGTTGTCGCTCGGCAGGGTCGGGATCGCCGCGAGGCGCGCCGGCTTCCTCGACGCGAGCCCGAAGCGCTCGTCGAAGATCCCCGGGCCGAGGCCGACCGTCACGGTGAGGGACGCGGGGCCGAGGTCGAGGGCCTCCCCCGTGTCCGCGCCGACGCCGTCGCCGTGCGCGGGTTCGACACTGCCGACGGTCTTGCCCGCCTGCAGCTGCGCGATCGAGGCCGACCAGCGGGCGAGCAGCACCTGCAGGTCCGTCGCCACGGTCGACGACACGTCGAACGTCATGAACACGCAGTACCGCTGGGGTGCGGTCCGCACGCCGCCCTGGGGCTGCCGGGCGGCGGTCGCGTAGAACGGGTGGCTCTGCGAGAGGTCGATCGACTCGTCGCCGTTCGTCGCCGCGGCGAACGGGTTCACCCCGGTCGCGGCGGTGGCTCCGGCGATCCCGGCCGCCGCTCCGATGCCGGCGCCGGCTGCGGCGACACCCGCGCCGAACAGCCCGCGCCGGGAGACGGGTGGGGTCGTCACGCGGTCGCGACCTTCTCGGCGAGGCGGGACAGCGGGTCCTGCAGCGCCTGGACCTGCTGCGAGATCGTGTTCGCGTCGGAGGCCTTGGTCGCCGCGTCCCACGTGTCGAACCCACCGAGGTCGTCCGCGTTGCGGTACCCGTCCATGAGCGTGTTCGTCGCGTCGAACTGCTTCGCGATCTGCTTCGTCAGCGTCGGGTCGAGCTTCGTCAGGCCCGGCTTGAGGTACGCGAAGGCCTGTCGTGCGCCCTCGACGTTCGCGGCGAGGTCGACGAGGTCGATGTGGCTGTACGCCTCTTCCTCGCCGGTGACCTTGTTCGACTGGACCTCCTCGAGCAGGCCGGCGGCACCGTTGGCGAGGTCCTCCGGCTTGTAGTCGAGGGTCGGCACGAGCTTCGCGAGGAGCTCGACGTTCTCGGTCAGGTCCGCCGCGGTCTGCTTCGTCGTGTCGGTGATCGCACCGGCCTGGAACAGGTCCTTCTCGACCGCGTGGAACCCGCTCCAGCCGACCGCCGGATCGAGGTTCGACGCGCGCATGTCGATGAGGTAGTCGAGGTTGCCGGCGTTGTCGGTGGCCTTGTGGCCCTTCTTCACGAAGCCGTCGACGTCGCTCTCGACGTGCTCGTAGAACGGCCGGGCGTTCGCGTAGTCGGTCTTCGCCGCGGCGAGGTCGCCCTTGTCGACGTCGGCCTGCAGCTGCTTCACGGCGGTGACCATGTCGGTGACCTGGCCGTCGACGTACTCGGCGTAGCCCTTGGTGCCCTCGTCGAGCAGTGTGGCGGCGCTGCTGTTCGCCGTCGAGGTCACCTTGCCGGTGACGGTGAAGTCGGTGAGCTCGTGCTCGGCACCGGGGCAGTAGACCTGGTACTTCCCGCCGGTGAGCGTCGCGGTGAACCGCACGGCGTCGAGACCGGGCGCGAGGTTCTCCTTCTCGCCGAGGATGCGCTGGTCCTGCAGCAGCTCGACCTCGGTGATGGCGGTCGACGACTCGTTCTTCACGGTGAACGTGACCGGGCCGGCCGGGACCTTCGTCTCCGAGACGGCGCACTTGTCGGATCCGTCGTTCGTCAGCGTGACGGAGACACGGGAGACCTTGCCGGAGCTGCTCGCGTCGTCGCTCGCCGACGGCGACGAGTTCGCGCAACCGGTGAGGGCGAGGGCGGTGACGACGCCGAGGGCGCCGAGGGCGATCAGGGGGCGGGCTGTCCTAGCGGAGGGCATACTCGGTGCTCCTTGTGGGGTCGTCCGCGGGTGGGCCGCGCGACGGATCGGTTTCCGGGGTGGTGGTCGTGGGCTCGGGCCGACGTCGTCGGTCGCGCAGCGCGAGCAGCGCCTGGGCAGCGGCGGCGGTGCCGAGGGCGATCGGCAGCCAGGCCTTCCAGAGCAGCAGCTCGGCACTGCGGGTGTCCGCGGCCGCCACGGCGGCAGCGGATCGCTGGACGGTCGTGTTCGGCACGGACCACACGGTCCGGTCGAGCGTGGTGGTGCGAGCGGCCGGGAGGCCCCCACCGCTCAGCGTGAGCACCGTGCGTTCCGCGCGGCTCGCGTCCAGGACCCCACCACGGACGGTCCACAGGCTCACCGTGTCACGGACGGACCAGCGTGCGGTGAAGGGACCCGGGTCGGTCGAGGGCGAGATCCCGACCGGCACGCGGCCGAACAGGTCGACGAGGTCGTCGAGCGTCAGGCTCGTCGGCCGCTGCGCGGCCGTGGCGTCCTCGCTCAGCCGCCAGCGGTCCGCGGTCACGCCCGCGCGGGTGACGCGACGGTGGGCCGATGCCGGCAACGCGAGTCGCGCCTCCTGTCCGCTGCCCGTGGTGCGGAGGACGCCCGTCGCACCGTCGACGGACGCCGTGACGGACGTGGCGTCGCCGGTGACGGCGGTGGTGCGCGGGAGGTCTGCACCACCGGTCGGCACCGCGATCGCGAGTGCCGCTGCCGCGACGGCGAGGACACCGGCGATGCCGAGCCGCACGACGGGGACGCGCGCGCGGGACGGACGCCAGGCGCGGGGCCACAGCGAGATCGCGAGGACCGGGACGACGTAGAGGACCCAGCCGAGGACCTCGATGACGCGAGGGTCCGGCGGGATGCCGAGGACGCCGGTGACGAGGGCGCCCTGCACGGAGCCGTTCGGCGCGAGCCAACTGAGGTCGACGGTGCGCTGCTGCCCGATGACGATCCAGCCGGCCTCGTGGGCACGGCGGAGCACGGTCAGCACGAGGCCGCCCGCGACGAACACCAGGAAGACCCCGGTACCGGTGAAGAACTTCGACAGGTCCAGCCGGACGCCGCCGGTGTAGATGCCGTACCCGACGACCACGGCGCCCGCGATGCCGATGACCGCACCGAGCGCCGCGAGTCCGGTGTCCGTCGAGGCCTGGAAGGTGGCGAGCAGGAACACCGCGGTCTCGAAGCCCTCCTTGAGGACGGCCAGGAACGCCATGCCGGCGAGGGCCCAGGCGGTGCCGCGGCCCAGGGCCTCGGTCGCGCTCGCTTCGAGTTCCTTCGTGAGGCTGCGCGCGTGCGTGCGCATCCAGACGATCATCCCGGTGACGAAGACGACGGCGACGATGCCGATGATCGCCTCCATGCCCTCCTGCTGGGCCTGCGGTAGTGCCTGCTCGACGACCTGCAGGCCGAGGCCGACCGCGACGCTGAGCACGACGGCCACCCCGACGCCGAGCCACATGGGGGCGAGCGGGACACGGTTGCGACGGAGGAACGCGGCGATGATGCCGACGATGAGCGTCGCTTCGAGGCCTTCGCGGAGGCCGATGACGAGAGTGGCGAGCATGACGAAGGTGAGGCTAACCTAACCGCACTCCGACCCGCCACTCCCCGCGGGTGATGTTTGATGGTTCTCATGAACCTGCTGTCCGTCGACGGCCTCGCATCGGTCACCAACGTGCTCGACCTGGCGGGCGTCTTCGCGTCCGCGCTGCTCGGCGGATCGCTCGCCCGCACCATGGACTTCGACCTGTTCGGGTTCCTGGTCGTCGGGTTCGTCTCCGGGCTCGGCGGCGGCATCCTCCGCGACACGCTGCTGCAGAACGGACCGCCGGTCGCCCTCGTCGACCCGCTGTACGTGCCCGTCGCCATCGCCGGCGCGCTCATCGCGTTCCTCGTCTCGTTCTCCGAGCTGACCTGGGACCGACTGTTCACCGTGCTCGACGCCGCCGTGATCGGCTTCTGGTCGGTGGTCGGCGTGCAACGCACCTTCGACGCCGGACTCGACTGGCCGGCCGCGATCATCATGGGCACGATCACGGCGGTGGGCGGCGGCGCGATGCGGGACCTCATGCTCCGCCGCGTCCCGGCGGTGTTCGGCGGCAACGCGCTCTACGCCACCGTGGCGGTCGCCGCGTCGGCCGTGATGGTGATCGCCTCGCACCTCGGATCGCCGTCCATCGGGATCGTCGCCGCGATCGTGCTGTCACTCGTCCTGCGGTGGGGTGCCGTCCGGTGGGGGTGGGGCCTGCCGAACGGCCGCGACTGGCAGCCGAAGTCCACCCTGGGGTCCCTCCTGCAGCGGGGCCGGAAGCTCCGTCCCGACGCGATCCGGCTGCTCCGGCGGCCCGGTCGGCGGTCCGGCGCGGGGAGCGTGCACCACGAGAACGAGTCGGGCGTCGACACCTCCGGCGACTGAGGGGTGTCATCTGTCGGTGCTCCGGCGTACGATCGGTACCGCCGGGTATCGACTCGGCACACGTCGTCCGTTCCCAGCACCGACGCGACCCGAACGCGGCGGTTCGAACGGACGTGTGGATGGGGGCTTCGCTGATGCCGCGCGGGATCAGACGCGCGGCGCGGCAGGTCTCCCACCGCAGCACGCCTGCACCAGAATGGCCGTGACCCACCACCACGCCAGCCCGACGAAGCCGGACCCGACGGACCGCGACGGGCCCCGTCGAACCAGGAACCGATGAGCGACGACGCTTCCGTCCCCGCCTCCCCCAGCCCGCGCACTCCCCGCGCGGAGGTCCGCGAACGCCTGCTGCTGGCGGGTGCCGCCGTCTTCGCCGAGCAGGGCGTGCACGAGGCCCGGCTCGACGACGTCGCCGCGCGCGCCGGGTTCAGCAAGGGCGCCGTCTACTCGAACTTCTCGTCGAAGGAGGACCTGCTCGCGCAGGTCATGCAGCGCGCGACGAACCTGGTCCTCGGGTCGCTGCGGGAACTCGTCCGCGCGGACATCGCTGCCGTCGACATCGGGGACGTCGTCCGGGCCGCGTTCGGCCGGCACGACCAGGGGCCGCAGTTCGCGCTGCTGTCGGAGTTCCGCGGCTACGCGATGCGGCACCCGGAGTTCCTGCCCGAGTTCGTCCGGCAGCGCCGCGAGTTGCAGGACGGCGTGCTCGAGCTCGTGCAGCTGTGGTTCGGCGCGCACCCGGAGATCGACCCCGGGATGCCGCTCGAGGACTTCGCCACCGTGCTCATCGGTGCGAACGTGGGCATCGTGTTCGACGCCGAGGCGCTGCCCGGGGTGAACCCGGGCGAGGTCGTGGCGGCCCTCGTCGAGGCGGTCATCCGCCGCCGCTGACGCGCGCGCGGTGCAGCGCGTGCCGCGCGCGCGTCAGCGGCGCGTGCGCCGCGCCGCGCGCTCTCCGCAGTGTGCGAGGTTCCGTGCAGTGTGGGAGCCTGCGGGCCTCGCACCATGCGCGGAACCTCGCACACTGCGTGCCCGCGGACGCGCGGCGCCGGGGCTACGCCGGGCGGCGCCTGCGACGACCTTCGTGGGACCACGCCGACGAGGGCAGCAGGCTCGGCGGGAGCACGCGCGACCTCACCACCCGGGCACCGGAGACCGATGCGTCGAGGGCGACACGTGCCTCCAGGACGGCGGCGAGCAGCGCATCGGTGTCCACCGCCGCTGCACCCCCGGCGGCGAAGCGCTCCCGGTCGACGGCGTCCACCACCGCGTCGAGGTGCGGGACGACCGCCGCCGGCAACGACGGCCGGAGTCGCCCGAGCACCGCACGCGCCGTCCGGGCGGCCGCAGCGGCGTCACCCGGCGGTGCGAGCCCTGGAGCGTACCCGTGGTCGGCGACGTCGTCGAGGACCTCACGCCACGCGTTCACCGCCGGTGCACGACCGGACCGGATCGCTCCGAGCCGGGAGCGTCGTCGAACGGCCCGTACGACGGCGGGCGAGACGAGGAGCGCGAGCGCCAACACGATGCCGACCGCCAGCCCGAGCGGCCCGTTGCCGTCACCGGTCGAGCCGACCGCTCCGGGAGCTGCGGAGGCGGAGGGCGTCGGTGTGGCCGAGGACTCCGCCGGCGCCGACTGCCCCGGAGCCGGCAGCGGCGTCTCGGGAGCGGCCGCCGAGGGCGTCGACGTGGCCTCGGTGGAGGACTGCGCGGCCTGGTCGGAGTCCGGTGTCGGCTCGAACGCCACCCAGCCGGCGCCCTTGATGTACAGCTCGGGCCACGAGTGCAGCTGCCGGTTCGACACCGTGTACTCGCCGTCGGCCTGGGTCGCCCCCGCCCGGTACCCGACCGCGATGCGCGAGGGGATGCCGAGCGTGCGGGCCATCACCGCCATCGCCGAGGAGAAGTGCACGCAGTAGCCCTCGCGGACCTGCAGGAACTTGGCGACGACGTCCATGCTGTCGCCGTCGTAGCCCTGCTCGACCGGTGCCGTCTCGGAGTACGTGAACAGGTCGCTGCGGAACCACTGCTCGAGCGCCCGGGCCTCCTGGTAGTCGGAGCCCGCGCTGCCGGCCACGCGCTGGGCCGTGCTGGCGATGCTCTTCGGCAGGTCCTTCGGCAGCGCCCGGTCCGTCCGGAGCTGGTTCGCCGATGGGGTCGCGTACCCGCGGCCGTCGGCACGACCGAGCAGCCCGGACGCGGCGATCGCGTCGAGGTACTCCCCCGACCACGTCGAGGCACCGTAGACCTCGTAGGTGGAGCCGCGGGGCGTCGCCGGCCCGGTGGAGCGGACCGTGCTGGACTCGCCCATCCACCGCCACTGCGACAGGTCGAGGTTGGTCGACCGCGACTCGATCGAGACCGCGCCCGACGGCACTGGGAGGTAGTTGCTGGACAGTCCGGTGATGCGCACGGTGACGTCCCCGCGGGTCGACAGCCGCGGGTTCACGCCGACGGCCCACTGCTGCTGGTCGGCGGTGTCGGACTTGCTGGCGTCGGTGGTCGTCGGGACCCAGTCGCCGGTCCCGAACTCGTCGAGGTCGGCGAGCTTGAGGTACTCCGGCTGCCCGTCCGACGACCGGTACCGGAACACCTCGAGCTCGTTCGGCTGCCGGAGGTCCTTGCCGAGGTTCAGCAGCGTGCCGGGACGTCCTGGCTGCACGGGCGACTGGATCGCTCCGGTCACGCCGGACAACCAGCTGGCGTTGAGCGGCACGATCGCGGGCAGGCCCACGGCGACCACGAGACCGATCGCGCCGACGACCGCCGCAGGGAGGGCGCGCTGGACCGGCCGGACCGAGAGCCACAGCAACGCGAGGAACGCGATCGCGGTGGCGATGACGAGCCCGGGAGCTGCCGGGACGCCCGTGACGATGCCCGGCACGATGAGGATGACGAGGGCCGGCGCGGCGGCGAGTGCCGCGGTCGGGGCGACGGCCGCGAGGAACAGGGACACCCCGGCGACCCACCCGATCGCGACGGTCACGATGAGCCGGATGGCGTCGGACTGCGGCAGGGGCGCGGGGTTCAGGCGGATGGCCGCGAGCGTCTCGCCGAGGGCGCCGTCCTTGTCGAGCCACCCGAGCGGCTGGACGCCGCCCACGACCGCGGCCGCGCACGAGCAGACGACGAGTGCGGCGACGAGCGCGACGAACCGGACGCCGGGAGCACGGCGGCGGACGGCGAGCATCGTGCCGACGAGCACGGCGGCGACGAGGACGCCGGAGATCCACCACGCCACACCCTGCACGAGCGGACGCATGGCGAGGGCCGCGATGAGGACGGGCACCGGGGCGAGTGCGACCACCCACGGGTTCGGTGAGTCGGCGCGGTCCTGCCGTGCGGGCGCGCGACCGCTGTCGGCGCGGGACGACGGGGGCGCCGCCGGCCGTGTCGAGACGCCGCTCACCGGAGGCTCCCGGGGGCGTGCGCGCCGGCGACCGGGACCACGAGCGTCCGCCAGCCGCCGCGGTCCAGGATCCCGCGCACCACCGGGTCCGGCGGCACGATGGTCGCCAGGATGCCGCGGCTCGACCCGGTCGTCGAGGAGACGAGTTCGGCGGCCTGTTCGGCCGTGCAGTGCCCGGTGACGACGGCGGTCATGCCGTGGACGTCGCGTCCGCGCACGTCGGGCAGGACCTCGGTGACCTCGCGCGCATCGGAACGGACCCGCACGTCGGCGAGCCCGACCAGCACGTCGGTCAGCCCACCGGCGTCCCCCGCGTGCCGGGTGCTGCCGGCCGGGCCGTCGCTGACGAGCAGCACCCGGGACGTCCGGGCGGCGAGGGCCCGCGCGACGCTGGCGGCCACGACGACCGCGTGCTCGAAGGCCGCGTCGCCGCCGAGGTCGGAGAGCTCGGCGAGGTCGTCGCGACCGAGCCGCTGGTACGACTCGCGTCGGACGTCGAGGGCGATGACGGCCTCCGGTGGCTGGGCCTGCGTGGTCTGCCGGACGTGGAGCTCCCCGCGCCGTGCGCTCTGGGCCCAGTGCACGCGACGGATCGGGTCGCCGGGGCGGTACGGCCGCAGTTCACTGTCGTCCGCCGACCCGCCCTGGCCGACCCGGCCCTCGTCCGCGGAGACGGCACCGGCGAGCGCTCCCGTCTCGATCGCGCCGAGCGGTGTCGTCGCCGGGACGACCACGACCTCCTCCGCGGCGACCACGGGGCGGTCGATCCGGAGCAGGCCGAACGGGTCCTCCACCCGGATGGTGACGGGCCCGACGAGGCTCCGACCACGGTGCATCGCCAGCGCTTCGACGTCGAGGACGGCCGGCGGCAGGTTCGGTCCGACGGCCGCGTAGGTCTCGGCGGTGGACACGCTCACGAGGCCGTCGTCGAGCTGCTCCCGCACGAGCAGCGTCGACCGCGGGCCGATCGGCAGACTCGTGCCACGGAGCGTGATGCGCTCCCGGTAGACCTCGCCCACCTGGACGATCGCGCGTGCCGAGCCCCGGCTGCCGCGCAGCGGAGCGGCCACGACGAACGCCATCACGACGCCGAGCACCACGAGGACGAGCAGGAGCAACCCGGCCGACACCGCCACGCTCGTGGTGCCGACGAGTCCGCCGCCGACGAGTCCGATGCCCACTGCGATGACGGTCCACCCGCGGCCGGTCGGTCGCGGGAACGGCGTCCGCCGCAGCAGTGCGAGCCCCCGGCGGCCGTACCGCGCCGCCGTCGAGCGGGCGGCACCGGCACGCAGGGCGAACGACGACGGTGCCGAGGGACCGGGCATCAGGAGCGGACGGGCGTGGCCGTGAAGGGCACGGCGGTGTCGGACACGATGCGGACCACGATCTCGCGGACGGTGTCGTCGCCGGTGCCGCCGAGACCGCGGGCGACCGGGACGAGTCGGTGGGCGAGGATCACCGGCGCGAGCACCGCGACGTCGTCCGGGGTGACGAACGGTCGACCGAGCAGCGCGGCGTGGGCGCGGGCCGCCTGGGCGAGGTGCAGCGTGGCACGCGGGCTGGCGCCGAGCACGATGTCGGGGTGAGAGCGGGTGGCCCGGACGATCGCGACGATGTACGCCTCGACGTCGGGGGCGATGTGCACCGTGCGCACGGAGTGGATGAGGTCGCGGAGCGTGTCGACGTCGACGATGGGCCGCAGGTGCGCCAGCGGGTCGCCGCCGCCGCGGTTCGTCAGCATCTGCCGTTCGGCGTCGGCGCTCGGGTAGCCCATGGTCAGGCGCGCCATGAAGCGGTCGCGCTGGGCTTCCGGCAGCGGGTACGTGCCCTCCATGTCGATCGGGTTCTGCGTCGCGACGATCATGAACGGGCTGTCCAGCTTCCGCGTCACGCCGTCCACGGTCACCTGTGCCTCGGCCATCGCCTCGAGCAGCGCCGACTGGGTCTTCGGGCTCGTGCGGTTGATCTCGTCGCCGATGACGACGTTCGCGAAGACCGGTCCGGGCGAGAACCGGAACGTGCCGGAGGACTGGTCGAAGATGTTCACGCCCGTGACGTCCGACGGGAGCATGTCCGACGTGAACTGGATGCGGTTCACCGACCCGCCGACGGATGCACCGAGCGCCTTCGCCAGCACGGTCTTGCCGACACCGGGGACGTCCTCGACGAGCAGGTGCCCCTCGGCGAGCATCACCGTCAACGCGGTGCGGATGGCCTCGGCCTTGCCGTCGACGACGGTGGAGACGGCCGCGATGACGTCGTCACCGACGTCCCGGATGCGCTCGATCGGGAAGGCAGGGTCGGTCGGTTCCGGCACGCAGGCCTCCTCGTCTCGGGACAGGTGTCGTGCATGCTACAACGGCCCGGTGACAGCGCCCGGAGGATGCGTCACCGACTGGGCCACCGGACACACGGTGGCGGACTGGAGGCGCGGCCCACGTGAGCCGATCGGCTCACGTGGGCCGCGCCTCCAGTCCGGTTCCCGCAGCGCGTCAGACGCGAGCCGCCAGCGATGCGTCGGCGGCCAGCAGGACGCGCGCCGCCACGGCGACGCCCTCCTCGCGCCCGAGTTCGGTGTCCTCGTGCTCGATGTTCACCCACATCTCCGGGTCGACCTCGCGCAGGGCCTCGAGGAACGCCGACCAGTACGCCTCATCGTGGCCCTTGCCGAGTGCGACGAAGTCCCACGCCGAGGGCTTCGGCCACTCGTTCGCCCACTCGTCCCCGCCGAGGTTCGTGCGCGGCTCGTCCGGCGACAACCGGCGGAACGAGTTGTCGAGCACGCCGTTGATCGCGGCGTGCGAGTTGATCCGGACGTCCTTCGCGGCGGCGTGGAACACGAGCGGGCCGAGGTCGCGGACGACGGCCACCGGGTCCATCTGCTGCCAGAACAGGTGCGAGGCGTCGAGTTCGACGCCCACGTTGGTCAGGCCGCCGCGTTCGACGAGCTCGCGGATCGTCGCCGGGTTGAAGACGACGTTCTGCGGGTGCAGCTCGAGCGCGATCCGCACGCCGTGCTCCCGGGCGAGGGTGTCGATCTCCTGCCAGAACGGCACGGCGACGCTCCACTGGTACTCGATCACGTCGAGCGCCGCGGAGTTCCAGGCGTTCACGATCCAGTTCGGACGCGTCCCACCGGGCTCCCCCGCGGGCAGACCCGACATGGTGACGACGCGGTCCTGACCGAGGCGTGCGGCGAGGCGGATGCTGCGGCGGACGTCCTCCGCGTGCTCCGGTCCGATCGCGGGGTCCGGGTGCAGCGGGTTGCCGTTGCAGTTCAGGCCGGCGATCGAGACGCCGGTTCCGTCGAACTGCGCGAGGAACGCGTCGCGGGCCTCGTCGTCGTCGAGGATCTCGTCGACGTTCGGCACGTGCACCGGCGGCAGGAACCCGCCGGTGTTCAGCTCGATGCCGGTAAGGCCGTTCCGCGCGATCACCTCGAGTGCGGCGGCGAGGGGACGATCGTGGAAGATCGCGTTGTAGAGACCGAGCTTCATGCGTGCACTCCTGCCGTTGCGGTGAGGTCGACGGTTGCTCCCCCGTCGGCGGCGGACCGGGCCACCGCGTCGAGGACCTCCATGTTGTGGACGCCGTCGTCGAACGTGGCGTTCGCCGGCAGCGGGTCGTTCGTGGTGCCCACGACCTCGTCGAGGAAGGCGCGCGCCTGGTACTCGAACATCTGGTTCTGGCCCCAGCCGACACCGGGTGCGTCCATCGCCATGCCGCCCGCGACGTAGGGGTGGTCCGGGCCGAGGACGACCTGGCGGTACCCGCCGAGGCGGGAGCCGTCGGACTGCACGGCGAGGCCGATCTCGGACGCGCGCTCCTGGTCCCAGCGTGCGGCGCCGTTCTCGCAGAACACCTCGACGACGAGGCCGTTCGGGTGCGACGTGGCCACACGCGACACCTCGAGCGAGCCCACCACGGAGCCGTCGCCGAAGCGTGCGTTGAACGTGGCGTAGTCGTCGTTCTCGACGTCGGCGAACTCGCCGGTGAGCGGCACGGCCTGGCCGCGCAGGGCGAACCCCGCGGCGATCGGGCGCTTCGTGACGGCGGTCGTGAACATGCCGCCGTTGACGCTCTGCACCTCGCCCGCGAGGAACTCGGCCACGTACGCGAGGTGCGAGCCGACGTCGGCGAGGGCACCGGTGCCCGGTGCTCCCGCGAAGCGCCACGAGAACGGGACGTCGGGCGAGGAGCCGTAGTCGGTCCAGTAGCGGCCGGAGACGTGCAGGACGCGGCCGAGCGTGCCGTCCTCGACGAGCTGCTTGATCGCGGCGAGCCCGGGGGCTCGGCGGTAGGTGAAGCCGACACGGGCCGTCAATCCACGTTGCGATGCCTCGGTGGCCGCGGTGGCCATCGCCCGCGCGTCGTCGAGTGAGTCCGACAGCGGCTTCTCGCACAGGACGTGCTTGCCGGCGGCGAGCAGGCCCTCGACGATCTCGCGGTGGAGCGTGTTCGCGACGACGACGCTCACCACGTCGATGTCGTCCGCCTCGGCGATCGCTCGCCAGTCGGTGTGATGCCGGGCGTACCCGAAGCGCTGCGCGGACGCGGCCGCCAGTGGTTCGTACACGTCGCCGACCGACACGAGCCGGACGGGCGGCAGCGTCGGTCCGAACAGGGACGGTGCGTTCCGCCACGCGGCCATGTGGGCCTTGCCGGCCATGCCCGCGCCGATGACGGCGACGCCGATGCTGTCGCTCATGTGCTCTCCTTCGAGACGGTGTGATGCGGTTTCTGGAACGTTCCAGAACGTGTCGCTAGACTGTAGCCCCACCACCCCATGTCCTGTCAAGGAGCCGCGTGTCCCGACCACCGACGATCATCGACGTCGCCGCCCGCGCCGGTGTCTCGAAGTCGCTCGTCTCGATGGTCATGCGCGACGACCCCGGGGTCTCCGACGCACGGCGGTCCGCGGTCCTCGCCGCCGCTGCCGAGCTCGGGTACCGCCCGAACCGCGCCGCCGCGATCCTCGCCGGCACACGCACCCGCACGATCGGCGTCGTCGTCGACGACTTCCGGAACCCCTGGTACGTCCCCATGCTCGACGGCGTGCGCGAGGCCCTCGCCCCGCACGGCCTCCGGCTCACCCTGGCGGACACCAGGGCGAACGCGCACCTGGACTCGTCGCCCTTCGACGACCTCGTCTCGCTCCGGGTCGACGGTGTCGTGCTCGCCGCCGAGGGCTTCCCCGACCTCGTCGTCCCCGCCGACACCCCGGTCGTCGTCGCCGGTGAGCGCACGGAGGTGCCCGGCGGGCTGGACGTCGTCGCCTCCGACGAAGCCGCGGGAGGACGGTTGGCAGCAGACCACCTCATCGACCTGGGTCACCGCCGCATCGTCCACGTCACCGGTTCGGGAGGCCCGGCAGCGGTCCGCCGCGCCGCCACCGTCGCGCGGATGGCCGAGTCCGGCATCGAGCCCCTCGTGGTCGGCGCAGGGCCGACCTCCGAGCAGACCGGCTACCAGGCGACGCGTCGCGCCCTGGAGGAGCGGCCGGACCTGACCGCCGTGTTCGCCGCCAACGACGTCATGGCGATGGGCGCGATCGCCGCGGTCCTCGAGGCCGGACTCCGGGTACCGGAGGACGTCTCGGTCGTCGGCAACGACGAGACCCCGCTCGCCGCCTCGCCCCTGCTCCGCCTGACCACGGTCGACCCGCACAACGACGAGGTCGGGCGCCTGGCGGCGGCCCGGCTCGTCGAACTGATCGGTGCGGCCGAGCGCCCGGAGCCGACACGGGTCCTCGTACCGCCGTCGCTCGTCGTCCGGTCGACGACCGCTCCGCCGCGGACCTGACGGTCCGGATCGACCGTCGGTCCAGGACCGCGCAGCCCCCCGGGTCAGCCCTGCCCGAGGTTCGTGACGAGGTTGATGGCGACCGCGATGAGGACGGTGCCGAAGAAGTAGGACAGCAGCGCGTGCGGGAGGACCTTGCGACGGACGATCGTGTCGTTGGGCTCGACCTCCGGCCCCGCGTACGACATGCCGATCGTGAAGGCGAAGTAGGCGAAGTCGCTGTAGGTCGGCCGAGCTTCCTGCTTCGCGTCGAACCCGTCGTCGTCGTGGTCGAGGTAGTAGAGACGCGCGTACTTCAACGCGTACACGGTGTTCACGAGGGCCCAGGCCACCATCGTGCCGAGGACCCCGAGCACGACCAGTGCGACCGAGGTCGGTGACCCGGACCGGTCCCGGGACTGCAGGAGCGCGACGACGACGGCGACGATGCTCGCGAGGCAGGCGACCACGATCGCGTCGTCGGTGACGCGCGACGACGACTCCTCCTCCGCCAGCCGCCGCGTGCCCTCGGCGTCCTGCCGCCAGCACTGCAGCCACACCCCGACGAGGGCGACGATGCCGGCCGTGCACCACGCCACGAGCGGCGAGAGCGCGGGCGAGGTGGTGACACCGACGACGACGCCGGCCACCACCCCGACCGCGACGCACACGCCCGCACGTCGGCCGGACAGGCTCCGTTCGGACATGGGACTCCCCCGCGCCTCACGTCCCGGAGGACACCGTGTCGGGGTGCAGGACGACCTTCGTCCAACCCGCTTCCCTGCTGTCGAAGTGCTCGTACGCCGCCGGTGCCTCGTCGAGGGACAGCTCGTGGCTCACGATCCACGACGGCGTCGCCTTCCCCGCGACGATGAGGTCACGCAGTCGGCGGTCGTACCGCTTCACCGGACACTGCCCGGTGCCCATCGTCTGGCCCCGGAACCAGAACTGTCCGAAGTCGAACGCGACCTGACCGGACTTCGCCAACTCGTCCGGGCCGCCGGGGTCCTGCGGGACGAACACACCGACGACACCGATGCGACCGGTGAAGCGGACCGACTGCACGAGCCGGTTCAGCGTCTCGTTCGGGTGCTCGGTGCCGCCGGGGTCGTGCGCCTGGTAGCCCACGCACTCACAGCCGTTGTCCGCGCCGAGACCCATGGTGAGCTCGTTCACCGCCTCCACCGGGTCGACGGCGGAGTCGTCGATGGGCACCGCCCCGATCGCTTCCACCTTCTGCAGCCGATCGGGATGGCGGTCGACGACCATGACCCGGCTCGCTCCCTTGAGGATCGCGGAGTAGGCCGCCATGCACCCGACGGGGCCAGCACCGTAGATCACCGTCTGGTCGCCCGGTCGGACGCCGGCCATCTCCGTGGCGTGGTAGCCGGTCGGGAAGATGTCCGCGAGCATGACGTAGTCGCTCTGCTTCTCCTCGGCGTCCTCGCCGAGCCTGAGGCAGTTGAAGTCGCCCCACGGGACCCGGAGCAGCTCGGCCTGCCCGCCTGCCCACGGCCCCATGTCCGCGAAGCCGTACGCGGCCCCCGCCCACGACGGCTCGGGCTGCGCGGTCAGGCAGTAGTTCGTCAGCCCCCGCTCGCAGTTCTTGCAGTGCCCGCAGGCGACGTTGAAGGGGATGACGACGAAGTCGCCGACACGGATCTTGTCCACCCCGTCACCCACCTCGATCACCTGCCCCAGGTTCTCGTGGCCGAACCACCGTCCGGTCTCGAAGTCCGTCCTGCCCTCGTACATGTGCAGGTCGGAGCCGCAGATGTTCGTGGTGGTGATCCGGACCAGGACGTCGGTCGGACGCTCGATCCTCGCGTCCGGGACATCTCGCACGGTCACGTTCCGCGGACCGTCGTACACGACTGCCTTCATGGTGTTCTCTCCCTCTTGCGTCTGGTCGTACCTGCGTCGCGTCGTTCTCGCGTCGCGTCGCTCCGAGGAGCCCGGGCTCAGCTGCCGGGCTGGAAGACGGCACGGACACAGCCGTCCTCCTTGTTCTTGAACATCTCGTAGCCCTTCGGCCCGTCGTCGAGCGGCAGGACGTGCGTCGCGAGGTGCTCGGTCTCGATCTCCCCCGCCGCGATGCGGTCGAGGATGGTCGGGATGTACCGGTGCCCGTGTTGCTGGGCGCCGCGGACGGTCAGGCCCTTGTTCATGACGGCACCGAACGGGAACTTGTCGACCAGCCCGCCGAAGACACCGAGCGCGAACAGGCTCCCGCCCTTCCGGCAGGCGTAGACGGCCTCCCGCAACGCCGTCGGTCGGTCGGACTGCAGCCGCAGCTGCTGCTTGACCTGGTCGTAGAGGTACATCGGCCCGGTGCTGTGCGCCTCCATGCCGACGGCCTCGATGCACACGTCCGGGCCGCGCCCGCCCGTGCGCTCCTTGAGGTCCGCCAGCACCGCTCCCTCCGAGTAGTCGATCGTCTCCGCGCCGATGTGCTCGCGGACCTGCTCGAGGCGCTCCGGCAGTCGGTCGATCACGACGACCTGTTCCGCGCCGAGGAGCATCGCTGCCCTGGCCGCCATCTGACCGACCCCGCCCGCACCCCACACGGCGACGGTGTCGCCTGGGGTGATGCCGGCGAGGTCCGCGCCCGTCCACCCGGTCGGGGCCGCGTCGGACGCGAAGAGCGCCGCGGTGTCCGACACGCCGTCCGGGACCGTGAAGGCCCCCTGGTCGGCGTACGGCACGCGGATGTACTCGGCGTGACTGCCTGCGAACCCCCCGAGTGCGTGGCTGTAGGCGAAGCACCCGCCGATCGGCGACCCCCACAGCGTCTCCGTGATCGCCGGGTTCGGGTTGCCGTTGTCGCAGAGCGAGTACAGCCCGCGGTCGCAGTACCAGCACTGCCCGCAGGCGATGAAGGAGCAGACCACCACCCGGTCCCCCACGCGGTGGTTCTGCACGGCGGCACCCACCTCGACGACCTCGCCCATGAACTCGTGGCCGAGCACGTCCCCGGCGCGCATCGTCGGGATGTACCCGCCGAGGAGGTGCAGGTCCGAACCGCAGGTGGTGCTCAACCGCACGCGCACGATCACGTCTCGTTCGTTCAGGATGCTCGGGTCGTCGACCGTCTCGACCGCGACCTTGTTCACGCCCGTCCAGCACAGTGCCTTCACAGCGATCCCTCCTCTGGTCCTCGATCGGTCGCGAACTCCACGGCTGCCCCGGTCGGCGTGCGCTTCCGTTCCCCGTGCGGGACCGGGTCGACCCGGAGGACCTCCCCGACCTCGACCACCTGCTTCGACTCGCGGAGCGCCCGCCGGAGCCAACGGACGGCGTCCTTCCCGGCCACGGCGCCACCCGGTGTCCGCAGGCGTGCGCGGACCTCGGTCCCCTTGCCGCCCGGCGCCGGTCGCAGGTCGATCTCGACCGACGATCCGAGCGCAGCGAGCGGGGTGGGCACGCGGCCGTCCGGCCAGATCTCCTCGCGGGGGCGGAAGACCGTCACGGCGTGCCACCCGGAGCTGGACGAGGGTGGACCGGCCTGCGCGGCCGATCGGAGGCGTCGTCCTTCGAGGAGCAGCGCGGCGACCCCGACGGTCACCACCGCGACTGCTCCTGCCCGTGCCGCCTTCACCGGGTGCTCCCGGCGGTGTTCCTCGGTCCTCCCGAGGCCGTACTGTTCCTGATCCTGCGTGATGTCACCGCTGCCTCCTGAGTCGCTTCGGTGCGCGTCCACTGGGCGGTGAGGGTTGAGGTGGGAGTGTCGGACGGCACTCCGTCGAGCCTCTCCTCCGCAGGTCAAGGGTGCGACGGAACGGCTCCACGGGCCTCCAGGAAGAGCAGCACTCCGCGCATGTTGGCCACGATCGCGGCGTGGCGGACGGGCCGGGAGCCGACTCAGCTGTTCGTCGTCACCGCTGGGGTCGTGTCCGCCACCGGCGTTGTTCCTCGAACGAGAGCGGAGAACCTACGCTGGGGTGATGCTCTCCCGACGTGACGCCGCCGTCCGGCTCGACATCCCCCTCGAGATGGCGACCCACCACGGGATCCCGCCGCGACTCAGCGAGGCCGACCTGGCGGCGATCGAGCAGGACCCGCCCGCCTGGCTCGTGCAGTCACGCGCGAACCGCACCGGCGGCAAGAAGGTCTGGGTGCGCCTGGAGTGCGTGGTCTGCGGGTACAGCGAGACCGCACGACCGAAGAAGTGGTGGCCCGACTGGGACCACCTGATGTGCGACTACCACGCCCCGTACCAGGCGCCGGAACCCACCGCAGGGTTCACCCGCCGCGAGGTCGACGGCGTGGGCAGTCGGTTCGTCGCACTCGTCGACGAGCGGTCCCGGTAGGGATGCCTCCGGCAGGAGCCTCGGTGCCTGCTCGCGCGGCGTGGATCGCGCTCCCGGCACAGGTCGTGCTGACCGGCGCTGTCGCCTGGGTCGTCATCGCGGTCTGGATCGTCGTCGGCGGGTTGTTCACCGAGGGGCTCCACGTAGTCGGCATCGCGGTGTTCGCGACAGCGCCCACGATCCTGGCCTTCGTCGTCGGGCTCCCGTTGCGTCTCGTTCCACGCGCCCGAACCTGGTGGTTCCACCGTCGAGCATGGGCACCCGTGGTGTTCGGGGTCGCCGTTCTCGGGCTCGTCTCGTCCTCCCTCGTCGGCGGTGCCGGCCCGGTCCACCACCCTGCGGGCCCCGAGTGGCCGGCGACGGACGGCTACGACCCGGACGCGTGGGTCTTCGCGGTCGCGCTCGGCGTCGTGGCAGTCGCGTCGATGCACCTGCTCCCGCCACGCCGCGTCTGGCCCGCGATGTCCTGACGCCGGCCGCCTGGCGACCGGGCAGCTTCACCGGCGTGGGAGCCCCGCGATGTACGCAGTCAGGACGGACGTCGCATCGAGGGGCGCGACCGCGGCGGTGCGGTAGAGCAGCACCGCGTCGATGAGGCCGACGAGGTCGACGGCGGCTCGCTCCGGGGCCGCAACCCGGAGTGCGCCGAGGAGCGTTCGCGCGACGTCGTGCAACCCCGCGCGCACCGGATCGGCACCGGTGAGCGGGGCGCGCAGTTCCTCGTCGTCCCGGAGCTCGAGCAGCAGTGCGAGCCGTGCCGCCTGCGCGTCCGCCCGCGCGGCGAGCGTCTCGAGGAAGGCGACTGCGATCTGCACGACGGCGTCGTCGCCGAGGTCGTCAGGGATCCGGAGCGCGCCGAGTTCGGCAGAGAGCTGCTCCGTCACGCGCGCGACCACGAGCCCGGTCAGCTCGCGACGCGTTCGGGCGTAGTACGACGTCGATCCCGGTGCGAGTCCGGCCTCGGCGTCGACCGCGCGATGGGTGAGCGCGCGGACACCCCCGCGCGCAGTGAGTCGGATCCCGGCGTCCGCCAGCACTTCCCGTCGATCCACGTCTCGCCCTTCGCCCGCTCCTACCGTAGTGTTCTCTACACATGTAGAGGGTGGAGGGATCATGCACGTAGCAGTGGTCGGGGGCGGGATCTCCGGAGCGGCGATCCGCCGGGCAGCCGAGGCGCGCGGGTGCTCCGTGACGCAGCTGTCACGATCGACGGGGTTCGACGTCCTGCGCGACGACGCGGTCGCTGCCCTCGCCGGGGCGGACGTGGTGGTCGAGGCGACCGGGCGGTTCACTACGAGCCGACGGACGGCAACGGAGTTCTTCACGGCGTCGACCAGGGCGATCGGCGGCGCGGCCGCTGCGATCGGAGCGCACCACGTACTGCTCTCGATCGTCAACTGCACCCGGCCGGAGGTGCAGGGGTACGGCTACTTCGCCGGCAAGACCGCGCAGGAGGCCGTCGCCCGCGCCGTCAGTCCGCGCCTGTCCGTCGTGCGCTCCACGCAGTGGTTCGAGTTCGCACGGCAGAACCTCGAGCGGATGCGCGTCGGCCCCGTCGCGCTCGTTCCCGGGATGACGATCGCCCCGGTAGCGCTCGACGCGGTGGCCGCGGTCATCGCCGACGTCGTGGTCGGCGACCGCACGGAGCCGGTGGTCGAGGTCGCTGGCCCGGACACCATGACGCTGTGGGCGATGACGACGGCGCTGCCCGATCCCGGAGTGACGCCGGTGCGTCTCCCGATCCCGGGACGAACCGGCCGGGCGTTCCGGGACGGAGCGCTCCTGCCGGCGGACGAGACCGAGGTCGTCGGGCCACACCTGCGCGACTGGATCGCCGGATCCGGCCGACTGCACGACGACTGACCCGCCCCCCCCACGTCACGCGAGCTGCACCCAACGACCCTCGGAGACGACCCGCACCGAACCGCCGTCGACCGCGATGGCGCTCTGCTCGTCGATGGCGTAGGCCGGCCCGCCGATGTCGGCAGCCCACCGCTCGGCGTGCTCGAGGGTGTTCTCCGGGAACGCGTCGAGGTGCGGGAAGACGGAGAAGTCGACGATCCCCAGGGTGCGGTCGTCGGCGGCGCCGTGCCACTCGACGAAGGACGCACCGATCCGCGGCGTCATGACCATGCTCCCCGGCACTCACGCCCACCCACACCGTGTCGGGCAACGACGGCAGCACCTCGGCGAGCCCGGACGCCCGCATCCAGTGGCTCAGGTACGTCGCGTCACCGCCGTCGACGAGCAGCACGTCCGCCTCGCGCACCCAGGCCCCCACCGTTCGACACCGATCGTCGGCAGCGCGGTGAGCTCCAGCACGCCGACCGAGGCCCACCCCAACCCAGCCAGGTAGTGGGAGTCGCTCCCGCCGGCCACCAGGCTCCGCACGGAGGCCGGCCCGCACATCGGGTGCCCCCACTGCGCGGTCGGGACGACGAGCGCGTGGCACTCTCGACCGGTCTGCCGAGAGCTTCACGTCGTCTCCGTTCCGGGCAGGGCCAGGGTGTTCAGGGACCAGAGGGCGACACCGTGCAGCCCGAGGTCCTCGGCGAGGGCGACACGGGCGCGGTAAGACCGGGCGTCGGACCAGTGCAGTTCGCGGCCGTCGTCGAGCGTGGCCGACCACTCGCCGGTCCGGGTCGACCAGCGCGCCGCACCTCCGGCCGCCCGACGGGCTTCCGCGGGGCTCACCTGCGCGTCGCCCGAGCCGCCCCAGACGTACCCGTACCCGGCGATGCCGAGGTCGATCCGGTCCTTCGGGAGCCCTGAGCGCGCAGCTGCCGCGACCACGCGCTTCGCCCACGGCAGGGACCCGATCGTCCCGGGGTCGCTCCAGGGGCCGTGCTGGTCGTAGGTCATCAGGACGAACCGGTCGACGTGGTCCGCCAGCGCACCGAGGTCGTACCCGGTGTCGCGGTACCCGCCTACGCTCGTCGACGCCATCACCGCCATCGACACCTCGGCGTCCTCCCCGAGCCGGTCGTGCACGGCGGTCCGGAGCGCACCGGCGAACGCCACGAGTCCGGCGCGGTCGCGGCCCCGGAGCGACTCGAGATCGATCTGCACCCCGCGGACGTGCTGCTCGGCCGCGAGTTCCGCCAGGCGCGACGCGATCCGCGACCGCTTCCCGGCGTCGGAGAGCAGTGCCGTGCCGACCTCGGGCGAGAAGTCCCCGATCGACTCGGAGTAGTTGCTGACGAGCAGTTCCGGAGCCGCTCCACCGTCGGTCGCCGTCCGGGCGAGCGCCTCGACGCCGGCCGGCAGGTCGTTCAGACCAGCGCCGTCGTCCGAGACGGTGACCCCGTCGATCCCGATCGTCGCCGCACGACGGGACGCGTCGGTCACCAGGCCGGCCGAGCCGTCACCCGGCTCGACGTACGCCTCGACGGCGAGACCAGCACCCGCACCGGCACCGGCACGGGCCGCGCTGCCGGCATCCGGCCCGGCGGCGCAGCCGCCGAGGACCAGCACCACCACGACCGCACCGGTGACCACGAGACCCCTCCGCCGCACCATCCGCACACCGTAGCGCGCGGGGCGGGGAGGAGCCGCGCCTCCCGTCAGACCGTCGCGCCCTCGAGCCGGTCGACCGCGATCGCGAGTTCCTCGAGCTCCGGGACCTCTCGCGCCTCGGCGAGCGCGCCCTCGAGCGCTGCGGCGTGGATCGGCGTGGCCGCGTCGAGCAGCCGCTGGCCGGCGTGCGTCAGCTCGGTGTAGAGCCCGCGGCGGTCGTCGGCGCAGAGCACGCGGGTGAGGAGCGCACGCTCCTCGAGCCGGTTCACCAGGCGGGTGGTCGCGCTCGGGCTGAGCGCCGCGGCACGGGCGAGCTGCTGCATGCGCATGTGGAAGCCGTCCTGACGACGGAGGGCATCGAGGACGGTGAACTCGACGACGGACAGGTCGACCTCGCGCAGGCCGCGCTCGAGCCGCGCCTCGATCAGGGCGTGCAGGGCTGCGAGCGTGCGCCAGCCGTGGGCGCGGACGGCGACGGACGTGTCGGCGACGGACATGGACTCTCCCAACTCGTGATCGCAGGCACAGATGATTGCTTGCGCGGATACCCCGCGTGTGCAACTATCGATATCCCGCGTCTGCAACAACCAGCGTACGCGGCCCAGCTGCACCGCACAACGGAAGGACATCCATGCCCGCGGGACTCATCGCCCTCGCACTCGGCGGATTCGGCATCGGCCTGACCGAGTTCGTCATCACCGGGCTCCTGCCCGAGGTCGCCGCCGACTACGGCGTGACCGAGACGACCGCCGGCTGGCTCGTCACCGGGTACGCCCTCGCCGTGATCGTCGGGGCGCTCGGCCTCACCGCCGCCACCACACGACTCCCCCGCAAGCCCGTCCTGGTCGGGCTGCTCGTGCTCTTCGTCATCGGCAACACGCTGTCCGCGCTCGCGCCCGTCTACGGGGTGATGATGCTCGGCCGCGTCATCGCCGCCCTGTGCCACGGCGCGTTCTTCGGCATCGGCTCCGTCGTCGCGTCGAACATGGTCGCCCGTGAGAAGCGCGCCTCCGCCGTCGCCCTGATGTTCACCGGGCTCACCGCCTCGAACGTGCTCGGCGTCCCGTTCGGCACCTTCCTCGGTCAGGCGCTCGGCTGGCGCGCCACGTTCTGGGCGATCGCGGCCATCGGGATCGTCGCCCTCGTCGGCGTGCTCGTGCTCGTCCCGGCGGTCCGGGTCACCGAGACCCCGTCGCTCGCCCGGGAGCTCAGCGCCTTCCGCTCCGGCCAGGTGTGGCTGTCGCTCGGCATCACCGTGCTCGGGTACGGCGGCATGTTCGGTGCCTTCACCTACATCGCGTACACGCTGACCTCGGTGTCCGGCTTCGCGTCCAGCTCGGTGCCGTGGCTCCTGATCGTGTTCGGCGTCGGACTGTTCGTCGGGAACTTCGCCGGCGGCAAGCTCGCCTCGAAGTCGATCGACGGCACACTCCTCGTCGTCCTGGTCGTGCTCACCGTCGTGCTCGCACTCTTCGCCGCGGTCGCCACCTCGCCCGTGCTCACCGTGATCGCACTCGTCCTGATGGGGGCGTTCGGCTTCGCGACGGTGCCGGCGCTGCAGACCCGCGTGATGCAGTACGCGGACCACGCACCGACCCTGGCGAGCGGTGCGAACATCGCCGCGTTCAACCTCGGCAACGCGCTCGGCGCCTGGATCGGCGGGCTCACGATCGCGGCCGGGCTCGGCTACACATCGCCGATCTGGGCGGGTGCCGGCATCACGCTGGCTGCGGTCGTGCTGACCGCGGTCGCCGCAGGCGCGGCACGCCGCGGCCGTTCGCGCGGTGCGGTGACGACGGGGAGCGTCGCGACGGTCTGATGGTGCGCACCCACCGGACTGGAGGCGCGGTGTCGGCTGGCACCGCGCCTCCAGTCCGTCCGTGGTCGCGTCGCGAGCATCGAGTGAGCAGCAATCGTCGGGTCACGGGCGCCCACTCGACGATTGCTGCTCACTCGATGAGGCACGGGCCGGGCTCCGGAACGACGAAACCCCGGTCCGAGTGGACCGGGGTTTCGTGCAGTGCGGGTAGTTGACGAGTGTCTTCGATCGCTTCATCTGCGGGGCTTTCTCTCCCTGCTTGAACATCGCTGGCACAGCCTTGCTGGCCCTTTTGGCACAGCGGCCCTTCAGAATCGATGAGCAGGCGGCAGTAGAGCACTGTCATCGACTAGCCAGGGGTCCCGCAGAATCGGGGGGGGTGGCTGATGGCGAAGAAGAGCTGCTGCCGATGGTGAGCTTCGGGGGCAGAGCGAAGCGGGTCGACCGGGATGCGCTGAGGGCACACCTGGTCAGGCTCGACACGAAGTGGGCTTCCGCGGGTCACCGCGTCGACCAGGCCGACGCGTTCCGGAAGCGACTCGGCAGCAGGTACGCGGAAGGGTTCTGATCCTTGGAGCGGATGGAACGTCATCGGTCTGCAGGGGGCGGCCTTGGCTTGTCGCATCATGGAAAGCGGTGCTTCGCCCATCGAGCAAAGTCGCTGAGCTCGCAACATGCGAAAGACCTCACCAGCTTGGCGAGGTCTTTCGCATTAACTTGGGGTCTCTTAGCGCTTCCTTCGGGCGAACATCACCCCGGCTACGGCGATGATCACCACGACGATGATGATAAAGATCCAAGGCGGGATGCTCGCGCCATGTTGTGGGTTGACAGCGGCGAGCATCGTTGCAAGCACAATCAGACTGGTCATGTTTCCCCTCAGGTAAGTTGCACGGATCCCGTAGCGCTGACGCTACACGTTCCAGTGGAGTAGCTAGTACCGACCGACCCTTGCAGCGATCCCTCGGTGAACGTGCTCCTACAACGTGCAATATGACTGCGGGCATCTTCGGAGAACCGCTGATGATGGGTCTTGAAGGACGACGTCGTCCTCGACCCGTACATGATCGGCCGGTTCGTCACCCACCACCTCGACGGGCCTAACCGCGCCAGCAGGAACCCCATTAGAGCGCATCTCCGACGTGTCTCCGAAGCGCTCCTTGGCGACGCCGTCGCGGGGACGTTCAAGAAGCTCGGGAGAGCTGATGCGGTCAGACAGAACAGCCTCACGGACCAAGCGTCCCTCGAAGGATGCTCTCGAGCACAGACGTCCGAAGAGCCGCGCACCTCCGCCGCCGCGTTGCTCGCGCTCGGTTTCGTTGCCGGACTCACTGGCTCGGAGATCATCCGGCAACCACTCGAAGACATAGTCACGGTCGGAGACACCGTGACCGTGCACGTCGCCGGAGGCTGCGAGCGTGACGTGCCGCTCCGGCGGGACTGGAGCGCCGGGCTGCTTGCCCGAGTCGCACTCGCGGTCGACGTCGGATGGGCATTTCGCACCGACCAACGCGGGGGAAAGACCAATCTCATCACTGACTTCGTCTCACGCACTGGTTCCGAAGTACCGCTCCCGACGCGGCGGATGCGGGCAACATGGTCACGCACCTCGAGCAGGGAACGCATCTCACGACGTTGCTGGCCATGGCTGGGCTCCGGTCCGCGGAAGCCCTCGACCGGGTGCTGCCGTTTGTGAGCAAAACCCTAGCGCAACCAACCGCCGTATCACATCACGGGCACGCGCAGCACTTCATCCCATCGACGGCGGGAAAGCAACGGGCGTCCCGCACTACCGCTTCCATGGTTGGCGAACGAACCAAATGACAAACGCCACCGCGGACAAATAGCCAAGGATAACGCTGAACGTAGTCCAGCCCGAAAGCACACCGCAGACCGAACCGGCCGCCCCGATCAGTGCCGTGGCCTTCATCAACAACGAGGAAACGGACACGACGACCGTACCCAGCCGAAACCGGGATAGACCAATGCAGAGTCGACCACCGCCACAACAAATCGTTATGGTCCCGCGGCGAGTGCAGCTCAATCAGACGAGGACGGATCCGAGACGGATCGACCTCATCACCATCAGCCAACCGTTCAAGGAACGACCTCTCATGCCGCTCAAGCGCAGGACGCGCTCGATCCAGCTGCGAACGCACGGACTCCCGATGCAACGCACGCAGATGCTCCTTGTCCTCGACCGGTGGAGCCTCTAAGCCGCCATTACGAAACTCGAACCCCTGACGCCGCAGGTGAACGATCAAGTCCTTCCGGAGACGCAACGCCGACTCCGACAAGGGAACGCCATCCGGCCCCACCGCCGGCAACCCATCCACGGACACCATCCCCCCCCTCCCGGGGAGGACCCCCATCAGTCGGCAACGCGCGCACGCGATCAACCGCCGACAGAACCATTAGTCGAGTATCCCAGGCCCGCGAAGCAGACTGGCACCTAGCATCGCAAGAGGAGGCGCACGCGCCCGACACCAACGAGACGGGCCAACGCAGCCACGCGTCGACACTCCGGACTGCCTGACCAATCCGGCACACCACGAAAATCGCGAAGAGCACGGCAGCGAAACCCCAGATCAGACGGCTGATCGGGAGAAGATCCCATGCGCGGAATCCACAGTCGAATGCACGCACCACCGAGAAAGTCAGCCAGACTGTCACGCCGCAGCGTCCAGGTGAGAGGTGACCGATCCGCGAAGTGACGCGGATCGGCCACCACTTTCCTCAATGGGTAGCCGTGACTTTCCACAACTACCCCAGTGCGGAGACGGAGGGATTTGAACCATGCCGAGGGTCGTTCCCAATCGTTTCCTCCATCATCATTCGTTGCTGCTGCTGGGATCGACCGTTCCAGGTGTCCAGTTCTGGACACGTACATCTCCCGAAAGTGTGTGCGATGTGTGCGGCTCTGGGGGCGCGTTCGAAACGTGACCCACCCGCCTCTCGAACGCGAAAGGGTCCCCGTCAGACGGGGACTTAGGGGTCCCCACGAGACGGCCACTCACTGCGGACCGCGAAGGGATCCGACCTCTGCGGGGCCGGGGGTGTGGGTTGAGTGCCATCCCTCGTATGCTGCCGTCGTGGAAGGTGTCATGCGGACGGTGGAAGCTGCGGCGTACATCGGTGTTGCGCCGAAGACTCTCCGGAACTGGCGGACGCTCGGCAAGGGGCCCGTAGCAGTGCGGCAGGGCCGGCTGATCGCTTACCGCCGCGTGGACCTAGACACCTATCTCGCAGCCCACGTCGAGAACAGGCCTGGCACGCCCTCTCAGTGACCTCTACGGTGTTGGTCCATGGAGCTCGACGACGTCAACACCGCTGACCAAGCTGCCGAGTATCTCAAGCTGACCGCCGACAGGCTGAAGGCGCTTGCGCGCCGAGGCGACATCGGGCACATCCGCGCCGGCCGCTCGTACCTGTTTCCGAGGAGCGCGATCGAGGACTGGATGCAGCGAAACACGAAGCCGCCGCGGGTGCCGGAAAAGCCTCCTCATGGCCTGACCGAGGGTGCATGGCGGAACATCCAGCGCGGCAGACGTCGGTGACGGCTACCTGAGCCCGGGGTGCCGCTCTGGTTCCTTGCGCGCAGACGGCCGCCGGGTGGCCTTGCGAGCCTCGAGGGCTTCCTGCGCGGTCTTCTTGTTGTGGTGCCAGGAGCAGAGCCACTGCAGGTTGGCGAGGTCGTGGTTGTCGCCGCGGACGATGTGGTCGCAGTCGGTGCCCGGCTCGACGCAGCGGGTCCCGTCGCGCATGGTCGCCTGGCAACGACCGCCGGCACGATCGCGAACCGTCGCGCGGCGCTCTTCCCAGTCGGCGGGCAGGCGGAGCCGTCGCGCACCGCTCCATTGCGCGCCCACGTCAGGCCTCCATTGTGGTCGGAGCGGCCGTCAGCGCCCCAATGCAGGGTTCGAAGGTGTCCAGGTGGGCAATGTTGCCGTCTGGGGTGCCAATCTCGGTCATGGGCGGAGCCTAGCTATTGCCGGGGACAGTGCGCGAGGATTGAGTTCAGACTGCACACGACGGGGGCAACGATGGCTCAGTGGGACGATGACCTGACGATGATGCAGGGGCTGATGCTCATCGAGGAGACAACAGCCGCCAGGAATCTGCTCGCGTACGGAACGCGGGCGCTTCGGCAGGCCGCGTTCCTCGACACCACGCGGGACCCAGTGATGACGATGCTGTCAATCGGGGTCGAGAAGGGTTTGAAGACGGCGCTCGGGTTGGCCCACGTCGCTGAGCACCGCGTCTGGCCATCGAAGAAGACGTTCAAGGATCAATGGGGCCACAACCTGGTCACCATGAACACGGAGCTCCTCGCGACGCTGGAAGAGCGCCTGCATCTGGCTACGCACCGTCGCGTCGTCGAGCCACTGCTGAACAAGGTGCGCTCGAATGCGGCCTGGGAACCGATTGTCGCCACGCTGTCTCGCTACGGCCTCTCGGGTCGCTTCTACTACCTCGACGCTCTTGCCGAAGAGCCTCAAGCCGACCAGGATCCGGGCGCGTACTGGAACGATGCGGAACAAGCCCTGCTGGCTTCGAAGCCTGAGTTCCGGACGCTGCTGTTTGATGCCATGGACGATCAAGCTGAGTTTGAGCGCCGGCAGGCGGAGCTGGTGGGTTTCATGGCCGACGCGATCACGGACTGGTGGGACCTCATCGCGTTTGCCGGCAAACACGCGATGCTCGGGGACCGCGGTCGCACTTGGGGCACGGATATCGATCAGCGCATGGTGGGTCGGCAGATCCGCGACTGAGCTCGCTCGAGGAAGAGGCCCCCTCGAGCGTCCGAAGGAGCTCGAGGGGGCCTGTGCGGTTGCTACGCGAACGACGTCGCGGGGGTGGGGATCGCGTCCCCGGCATAGATGCCCGAGGGGTCGGTGATCTGGCTCGCGTAGGAAGCCAGTGCCCTCGTGTGCGCGTCTGCGTACGTCGCCCCGGAGATGGTGAGGTCTTCGAGGTAGAAGTCGTAGAGCACCCACCCGGGGGCCTTGTGGAGGCTCGCGGTCGCCGTCGGGCCGAAGAACATCAGCGCGGGGTTGATGTCGCTGCCGGCGGTCCACGAGGTCGGCACGGTGCTGGTGGCGATGTCCATCAGCAGCATGCCGGGTGAGGGTTGCGACGTGCTGCGGGCGATGAGGGTGCTTCCCGAGGTCGGGTTCGACACGATCACCGGCGAGCCGTTGGATGTGCCTTCCGCGATCGACTGTCGGAGCACGTTGCCCGTTGCCGACGAGATCCGGGCGAGCAGCGAGGACGCTCCAACGCGAGTGGTGCGTGCGAACAGACTCATGTAGAGGCTGTGTCCCGTGTTGGCCTTCAGGTACGCCGTCAGGGCGGCCGGCATGTCGACGCGTTGGAAGTGGTCCTTGTTGTCGTTCACCTGCGACGGGAGGACGTGGACACCGCCCTTCGTGGTGCGTTCGGTGACGACTTCCGCGGCCGTTGTCCCGGTGTTTGCCCAGGACGCCGAGACGAGTGCGTCGGAGGCTGCTCCGAGGGTCTTGCGAACCTGTGCGGCCGCGATGTTTGGCAGGACGTCACCGTTCTTTGGTGGTCCGGCGGCCCATGCTCCGGACCCGTGAGCGGGGTTCAGGAGGAGCAGGGAGCCGGTGTTGAGGCGAGCGTCGCGGATGAGCTTCGGGCCGGTGAAGGTGACGTTGTTGATGCGGGCGTTGACGGTGCGCATGGTTACCTCCGGACGGTCGCGACGATGGACAGGGCGAGCTTGACGTTGCTGCCGCCGGTGACCTTCGGCTCGAGGTAGATGCGGTGTCGGTTGGTCCGCAGTCGCACGGTCCGGGAGACACTGTCGCCGAGGCCTGACGTCTGGTCCGCGATCACGCCGAACAGACCAGCGTGTGCGGGGACGGATGCGTCGTTGGCGGTGAGTCCTCGCTTGGCCCAGCCGATGCCTTCGGCGATGTCGGTCTCGGTGCGCAAGGCGTCGAAGTCGACGAACTTCGGGTTCGCGAACTGGGGTCCGTCGGTGTGGTCGATGCCCTCCGCGAACTTCACGCCCAGCGACCAGGACGTGGGCGCAGCGTCGGCGACGATCCGCAGTGGGCGGATCGTCCATGTGACTTCGCGGCCGAACGCGGCGAAGTCGATGCGGTTCGACGGGTGGTACAGCGGCACGTTCGTGCCGGTCCCGTCGAGGCTGAGCAGGTGCGTTGAGTGGTCTGCGGAGAAGATGAGGTCGTCGGATCCGATGGTCATCAGGCGGCTCGCTTGTCGTCGAAGGTGGTGACCACTTCGTCGAAGAGCACTTCGACGTTGGTCAGGTCGGGGTATGCGGTGGCGCGGGTCACGGCGATGCCGAGGTTGTGGCCGCCGGAGAAGTTGTCCCAGGAGCTGCCGCTGATCGGGGTGTCGGCCGGTGCGCCAGCTCCGAGTCCGCGGAGGTCGAAGACGCGGCTGTTGACCTGCAGCTCGTGGTAGCCGCCGGTGCCGCCGTTGGCGTCCTGGTCGATGGTGAACCGGACGTAGTTCCAGTTCATCTTCCGTTCGTTGCCGCCGGCGGTGCACATGTCCGAGTTCGGGACGATCACGTTCGAACCGGCGCTGTCCTTGATCTTCCATCGGGCCTGCATCGGCGCGGTCGACGGCGTGTACGAGAACCGGTAGAAGCTCCGGGAGGAGCTGTCCCACCTCTGCGTGTCGAACATGAAGTCGATCGACGAGAACGGGTACTGCAGTTCCGTCAGGGAACCGTCACCGGCCCATGCGAAGAAGCATGACCACGACGCCAGCCCGGTGTCTCGGAACTTGGAGAGGTTGCGGTAGGTGCCGGTTGACTCCCATGACGTCGCGGTCCCGAGCGGGGAGTCGCCCGGGGACAGTCGCATCGCGTGGGTGCCGTGCACCGTGGGGTAGGTGACCGGTGCGACCGGCGGGTACGGGCGGGAGAAGCTGAAGTGGTTCCGCCACCCGTTGCGGGATCCGTCGTCGAAGCTGTCGTAGGTGGCGACGGGGCCGCGGGCTCGGAGGAGACCGCCGTCCTTCGCGAGTCGGTCGAGGCCGGTCGGGTTCCACCCATCGGTGGCGGCGGAGTTCAGGGTGAGTTCTTTCCAGGTCATGTGAGTCAGTCCTCCCAGATCAGGGGGTCGATGGTGCCGTCGTCGTTGCGGCGGAACCAGATGTCTCCGGCGGTGTGCGCGGGGGGTTCGTTCGGGCCGACGTAGGGGACGCCAGGGGCCCAGAAGGTGTCATCGCTGCGGATGCCGAAAGCGATGTTGTCGTCGGTGTCGGTGAACGGCAGCTTCCACCCGGAGAGGGTGTCCACGTCGGCGGTGGTGACCCCAGCCAATCCGTCACCGGGGTCGCCCTTGGGGCCGGGCAGTCCGATGATCGCCGCGGCCGCGAGCCCTTCCGGGGTGGCTGGATCGGAGAGGTTCGCTGCGAGGCGTTCACGTACTGCGCTCGGCATCTGGTGGTCGACGTCCACCGAGGGGATGGGGTCACCTGACGTGGGGGCGTAGAGACCCGTTTCGGGATCGAAGAGCAGCTCTGCTTCGCCGACGGCGGGCAGGTCAGCCCAGACGTTGAAGCCGTCGCCCATCTTGACGATCCGGTTGGTCTCGTCGAGGCCCCACTCACCGGACATGAGAGGGAGTGTGGACGCAGCCCACTGGTCAGCGCTGCCGCGCTTCACGAGGATGTTGCGGTAATCGGTTGCCATGAGGCACCTTTCGGTTGTGAGCTTCCGAAAGCTCGTGGGGTAGACAGGTCGTGCGCGAGAAAGCTGAGACCCGTACACGGGGACAGCCACAGCACCTCTAAGGTCCAACGGGACCCGGGGGGAGGGGGTGGTGCCCCTCCCCCGCGAGGCTGCGTCGAGGGCGTGCTGGTGCTGCGGTCTACCGGCGGCTGCCGACCTTGAGCGGGCGCTTGTTCAGGCGCGCGCTGCCGCCGTTGGCTTCCCACTCAGCGCGAAGGATCTTGTTGGCTTCGTCGTCGGCCTGCTGCTGGCGGTAGTTCGCGGCCCGCGACTCGTTCGGGTCGAGCTGCTTGACCGTGTTCGAACCGAGCTCGTCAACCTCGTCGATCGTCAGCAGCTTCGCGTCGCCGGCCGTGACCTGTCGCACGACGCGCAGGATGCCAACGCCGTGAGCGTCACGGGCTGCCTCGTAGTTCTCGTACACGAACATCCACACGTTGTAGCGCTCGAGGTTGCGGCCGTCGGTGGCAAACACACCGTTCGTGTACCAGGCGTCGATGAGCTCGAGGATGCGGTCCCACCGTTCGACGAGCGCTTCGAGGCGTAGCCACTCTGACTCGACGCCGACGCGAGTGGCGCTGTCGAGGTCGACCACGCCATCAGGCAGGGCCTCCCCGTCCCGGATGATGGCGTCCCGGGTCTCTTCGAACACCCCCCGGATGATGACGTAGATCCCCTCTCCCCGTCGACGGAAGTGGGTGAATGCTTCGTGCACGGAAAACTCTGCGGCGAGCGCTGCGATCTGCTGTGCGCGGTCGACGATGGAGGCGTCGGTTGCGAGGGCGGCGGTCGACAGTGCGGTGGCGAAGCCGTCGTAGTTGCCGGCCTGTTCCATGACCCTGGTTGCGGCTGCGCTGATGCCCTTGTTCTGCTCGGCGCGGTAGGTGTCGTAGTGCTGGTGGATGGTCTGCTGATTCCGCAGAAGGGCGTGCTCTTCGGGCAGCGCCTTGGTGGTGTCGATGCCGATGCGTTCTAGGGTGTCGATCCAGTTGCGAAGCTCGATGCCCTCTTCGTCCTGACGTGCACGGTTGCGGGTGTCCATGTGGGTGTCCTTACTTCGCGTCCTTGTCGCGGCCTCGGGCGAGGTTCGCGATCTGTTCGGGGGTGTACTCGTCGGGGTTGTCGTCGGCGTCGGTGAGCCACTTCTGGATCTGGTCGTCGTCTGCGGGCTGGGGCATTAGGGCTCCGTTCGGTTGAGGCGGTCGGTTAGGTCGTCGAGCTCGTTCGCGATGGCGTCGAGCTTGTCGGTGAGAGCTGCTGCGGTGCGGCGGGCGTCGGCGAGCTTGCGGTCCTTCGCTTTCGCGCGACGTTCCCAGCGACGAGAGATGGTGCGGTAGGCCTCGGCCTCGGCGCTTCGGGTCCTGCGTCGGTTCGACACGAGATGGCTTCCTTCACTGGTCGGTGTTGGTTGATGCGGAGGGCGTATAGAGGGCGATCGTCGATCTCGAATCAGCCTTCTCGCCTTCACTTCCTGTTCTTGTTGCGGTTCTCTTGTGGTTCTTCTTTCTGTTCGTGCCCGGCTCCCGGGCCCCCGTGTGCCCGTCTCCCGGGCAGTCCCCGCCCTGCTCTCGGGCAGTGAGGGCCCGGCTCCCGGGCTGGGTGTGCCCGGGAGTCGGGCAGGGGGGCCCGGGAGACGGGCCCCTATGTGGAAAACTCGAGCTCTGCCGTCACGGGTCGCGAGAGAGGGTCGAAGTCGGGGAGGTAGTAGAGGCTGGCGGTCTGTCTGCCGTTTGCATCGACCCGCACCTCGGTCACGACGAGCCCCAGGTCTTGTTCGAGGGCCTGCATCGCCGTCTGAACGGTCGATCGGGCCGCGGAGATCTCGCGAGCGATGGTCTTCTGCGAGGGCCGCGCGCAGTGCTCGTCTGAGTTGAAGTGGAACGCCAGGGCCACGAGGACGGCTTTCTGCGCCATCGTCATCCCGCCCTGCGCGTAGGCCCAGTCGACGGCCTTGAAGCTCATGCGGCCTCCGGGTCGGTGTCAGTGGTTGGGGGTGCAACGCGCGTTACGCGGCGCTGAACCCTGCGGCGGTGCGGAGGGCGTAGTTGACGGCGCTTCGGAGCTCCATGTACTCCTCGTGCGTCGCACCCTCCGGGGGCAGCGGGGCGGCCAGAAGAGGCCCTTCTCTGTCTTCGCCGTCGTGGGGGGTCATCCACACCGTCCAGGGGCCGTCTTCGGTGGACTTCTCGATCGTGACTGCGGCGAGCGCGGTGTGGATCGTGCGCGCCCTGTGGGCGTAGTCGGTGACGGAGCGCCAGAGGCCGTAGTGCACGCACCCGCGCTGCCGACACCGTGACTGGGTCGTCTTTTCCATCAGATGCGTACCTCGCTGTCCATGTCGATGATCTGTTCCAGCTCGAGCTGCACCAGCGGGTCGGACGCGGGAACGTAGAGGGCGACTCGCCACATGCGTTCGCCAGTGCGGCGATGGCAGACCTCGTTCCATGCGGCGGTGGAGTCGGTGAGCAGCTGCCTCGGCAGGAGGTGCGCGGCGGCTGCGGCAGCGTTGCGCTCGTCGTCCGTGACGCCGATGCCGAGAACGATGTCGATGCGAGCGGAGTCGGGGAAGATCTGGACCTCCCCGATCGTGCGAGTGACGACGCCGTCCCGGATCTCGGGCCTGACCCTCGTGATGAGGGCGTCCCGAGTCGTGATGCCGTAGGAGGCGGCGGCGCGAAGATGAGCGGTCAGCACGTCGGTTCTCCTGCCTCGTGCTCGGTAGCCGACTCCGCGATGATGTCCTCGAGGGGGCGGCCACTGTTCCGCTCGAGCTCGATGGCGTCGAGCAGCGTTGCGGTGGGAGGGAGAGGCTTGTGCTGGCTGGTGCTGGTGGTAGACACTGGTCCTGTCCGTTCCTGGTATCTGTGCTGGTTGCTGGACTCGCCCCGGGTTGCACCCCGGGGCTCTTTCGTTCTCACGCGATCTCCGCGGAGGGCGTGCGCTCGGCCTCGTCGATCCACGCCTGCACGTCGCTCTCGACGTAGCGGACCGTCTTCGGGCCGAGCTTCCGGTACTTCGGCCCCGTTCCCTTGAAGCGCATCGCGCTCAAGGCCGCCGGGGTGAGACCGACCCACTCGCCGACCTGCCTCGCGTTCAGAAGCGCCCCGCGGGGCGTGTTGTCTACTGTGGACATCTACGACTCACTTCCTCAAAATATGTTCCCGTGTCGCGATAGTGAGACAGTAAGCGACAAAGCGACGCATTGCAACTAGTGTGTTTGCGTGACCAGCCGCTACGCGAACATCAACGAGTCAGCCGCCGCCGAGCTGCGATCGGAGCTTGCCGTGCGCAAGCTGTCCGGCCGCCAGCTCGCGGGACGCATGAACGGCGTCGTGTCGCCGGCCACGATCGCGCGCCTACTCTCAGGTGAATCACGCATCTCAGTGGGGAATGTGGTCACGCTGGCCGAGGCGCTGGGTCTCGATCCGCTAGAGCTGTTCGCCCGCATGCTGCAACGGGCCCGGTATGACGAGACCGGCGAGCACATCCCCACGAGCGCGCCGGACGGCGGTGCGCATGGCGAGCATTGAGCCGTACCAGACCAAGGCCGGCCAACGATGGAAGGTGCGCTACCGGACGCCGGACCGGAAGCAGCGCGAGAAGAAGGGCTTCGTCCGCAAGCGCGATGCCGAGGCGTACCGAGCGACGATCGAGGTGTCGAAGCACCGCGGCGAGTACGTTGACCCTTCCGATGCGAAGGTGACGATCGGCGAGCTCGCCGTCGCGTGGCTCGCAGGACAGACGCACCTTAAGCCGTCGTCTCTGCGCCCCGTGGAGACATCCTGGCGGGTTCACGTGGAGCCGCGGTGGGGGAAGGTCGCTGTCGGCGCTGTTAGCCATTCAGCGGTACAGGCGTGGGTGGCCGGACTCTCCGGCGAGCGCGGTGCGACGACAGTCCTCCGGGCGTACGGGGTGCTGGCGGGGATCCTCGACGTCGCGGTGAAGGACCGCCGCGTCAGCGTGAACCACGCTCGAGGGGTGAACCTCCCCCGGAAGGTGTCGAAGCCGCACACGTACCTGTCGCAGCAGCAGCTGGCGGCGCTGGTGCGAGCATCCGGCGAGCGCGGTGTCCTCGTGGCGGTGCTGGGCTACACGGGGCTGCGGTGGGGTGAGGCGATCGGCCTGCGGGTGCGCGACTTGGACATGCTGCGTCGGCGACTGTCGGTCGTCGAGAACGCGGTCGAGGTCAACGGGACGATGGAGGTCGGGACCCCGAAGACCCACAAGCGGCGCACGTTGGTGTTCCCGAAGCTGCTCGTACCGGCGCTCGCGAAGGCGTGCGAGGGCAAGGGGCGTGACGATCTGGTGTTCCCGGGCCCGGACGGCTCGTACATGCGGCGCACGAGGGCGTCGAAGGGCAGTAAGTCCTGGTTTGTCACGGCGCTCGCCGAATGCGGCCTGGACCCGATGACGCCCCACGATCTTCGTCATACGGCCGCGTCGCTGGCGATCAGCTCGGGCGCGAACGTGAAGGCCGTGCAGCGGATGCTCGGCCACGCCTCGGCAGCGATGACGCTGGACGTGTACGCGGACCTCTTCGACGACGACCTGACGGCGTTGGCGGACGGCATCGACAACGCGGCTCGTGCAGCGGATGTGTTCGATTTGTGGGGCTCTGCCGCCTCCTGATACGGAAGAAGCCCCTCCGATCCTCACGGGCAAGCGGATCGGAGGGGCTTCGTCTGTGCGGAGACGGAGGGATTTGAACCCTCGGTCCCCTCAAAGGGGACTCCACCTTAGCAGGGTGGTGCACTCGGCCGGACTATGCGACGTCTCCAAGCACTCTCGCGAGCGCTCCGACCACCATACAGGAGGACGCGGCCACTCTCGACCTCGGCGCGTCGCCGCAGAGCGTGGCGGGTCCCCCGAAGTGGGGACACATGGGGGTTGTCTGCCCGTACCCCGCTCAATAGCATCGACGGGACGCGGCGATCACGTTCCGGAGGGTTCCCCTCCGTAGTCGCGACACAGCACCGACGTCGCTCCCCGGAGCCGAGCCCGACGCGCCCGATCGCGGCGCTCGGCCGGGGAGCGACCGAGGGGGCGCGGCCCACCACCGCGCCCCCGATCTCGGTGGTGACTCGCGCGGCTGCGCCCGGCGAGACTCGGCCCGCGCGGCGCGAGACTCGGCCCGCGCGACAGTTCTCGGCCTCCGGGGCGCGAGAAGTGTCGCTGACCGCGAGACTCGCGCAGGGGTTCATCGGCGCAACATCCGGGCGTGCGTAGCGCCGGAGCGACAGTCTGGCGCCGGGGTACTGCGGGAATCAGCCGCTTTCGCGGGGTGGGCCGGCGAACGCGAGGCTCGCGCGCGGGCTCAGGAGCCGAAGGCCTTCGAGCAGGTCTGCTGGTCGGCGGACTGACCCTGCAGGCCGTCGATCGTCTCGGACGGGGCCGTCGCCGCGGGGGTCTGCACCGCCGGAGCAGCAGGCGCCGACCCGGCAGTACCGGAGCCGGCCGACTGCCCTGCGGACGCCGCACTCTCCGACCCGATGCCGGTGCTGTCGGCCCCGAGGGAGAAGGACTGGTCCGCCTTGATCTTCGTGAACAGCTTGGCCGCGAGCTCGGTGGACGGCTGCACCTTGCCGGCGTAGACCCCGGTCCCCCCGGTCGTGCCGGGGTACTGCACGAAGTTCACCTGGGCGAGCGGGAGGTCCTGCAACGCCCGCCCCATCTGCACCATCGTGCCGACGTCGTTCAGGCTCTGGGACAACTGCATGTTCGACGCCGCAGCGCGGGCCAGCTTGTACAGGGTGGTCGGCGAGGTGAGGGTGTCGTTCGACTTCACCGTGCGGAGCAGCGAGGACAGGAAGACCTGCTGGCTGGAGATGCGGCCGAGGTCGGAGCCGTCGCCGACGCCGTGCCGGGAGCGCAGGAACGCGAGGGCCTGGTCCCCTTGGAGGGTCGTCGTGCCCTGCTGCAGGTCGAGCCCGGTGTAGCGGTCGTGGATCGGCTGGGCGACGCAGACGGGCACCCCGCCGATGGCGTTCGACATCTCGATGACCCCGTTGAACGACACCGCCGCGGAGTACTGGACGTCGAGCCCGGTGAGCCCCTGCACCGTCTGCACGACGCAGTTGAGCCCGCCCTCGCCCCACGCACTGTTGATCGGCTGCGCCGCCATGGCCGGTGTGGTGCCGGAGCCGTCCGGCTTCTGGCACCCGGGGATGGGTGTGATGAGGTCGCGCGGGATGCTCACGGCCGTGGCGTTCGTGTGGTCGGCGGACACGTGCAGCAGGATGTTCACGTCGTTGAGCGTGGCGTCGCGTTCGCCGTACGCGGTCCCCTGCTCCGGGTCGTTGTCCGTGCCGACGACGAGCATGTTGAACCCGCCCTTGTACGCACTGAGCGCCGTGGCCCCCTTGGCCTTCGGCGCTGTCTGCCCCTGGATCTGCACGCCGTCGCCGAGGTCGTCGGTCACCTGCTTGGCGGCGATCGCGGCGACCGAGGCCGAGCTGACGAGGGCGACGGCCACGACGCCGGACAGGACCTTCGTGATCGTGCCGACGGGGTGACGGTGCCGGAGACGTCCGTGTCGTGCGATCCCGGTTGCTCGGTTGAGACGGTGGGATCGATCGCGGACGTCGTTCACGGGCACTCCTGTCGTGTGCGGACACGGTGCACGCCGGTGGGGCTGGCGCGCGGGCAGCGCCCACCCTGTCGGGCGCCGGGGCGTCCCGCACGAGCCCGGGCTGACCCGGGCAGCGGAGACGGCAACCGGACCACCCTGCCACGGGCACACCTGGCGATTCAGTGCAAGCGACCCCGGAATCCGCGGTGAGTGCTCAGGCCGCCGTCCGGAACCGATCCGGCAGCGCGATGAGCGCATCCGCCAGCTCGACGAGTGCCGCGGCGCACTCGTCGAGGGCGTCCCGTTCCGCCGCGATCGTCGCGCGTTCGGCGATCGACCGGCGTTCCCGACGGGCGACGACGGCGTCGATCCCGTTCGCGAGTGCGACCTCGTCGGAGAAGAAGGCGTCGAGGACCGCGTGCTGCGAGAGGAGCCAGTCGGCGCTGACCGCGGCACCGTTCCGCCGCAACCACCACGATCCGAGTTCCACGAAGACACCGCCCTCGGTCTGGCACTCCCGCACCCAGGCGACGTCGAACCGGTCCGCGCAGCCGGTCGGACCGGACGACGGCTCGGTGATCATCGTCCGCGCGATCCGGATCCGTTCCGTCATGTGGTCGACGGTCCAGTGCGCGACGACGACACCGACGTAGCGCTGCACGCTCACCAAGCGCAGGTTCTCGAGCGGCATGAGGGCTTCACGCACGGGGGTCCGGGACACCCGCATGTCCTCGGCGATGGCGTCGAGCCGGATGCGCTGGCCGCGGCGGTACACACCGCGCAGCACGTTGTCGAGCAGCCGGGCGAAGACGGCATCTCGCAGCAGGCTCCTCCGGATGCCGTTCGGATCATCGTCGCCGCGGCCCGCGCGGTGGTCTGCTCGCCCCATGCCGTCAGGATCACGCACGGCCCACGCCGCCGCGATCGGACGAGGACGGACCGTGGACCGTGCGGTCGGATGCCGCGCTGTGGAGGAGTGCCATGGGAGCACGATGACAGTCGCACGCTCGACGTGCTAAACACTCCGTATACGGAATACTACTTCCGTGGAGCGTCGGCCTCCTTGGTCAGGACCGACAACGGCTGCGTGACGTCCTCGAGCCCCTTCCGGGCCGCGTCGACGCCGAAGACCAGCGCCACGACACCGCCCGCGATCATCACCGCGGACCCGAGCAGGTAGCCCCAGAACAGCGGCTCGCGCGACGACCCGTCGCCGATGAGCGCCCCGTAGATGAGCGGCGCGATCGCACCGAAGATCTGCGCCAGCGCGAAGAAGTACGAGATCGCCTGCGACCGGAGCTCGAGCGGGAAGATCTCGCTCACGGTCAGGTACGCACTCGACGCACCCGCCGAGGCGAAGAAGAACGAGACGCACCAGAAGACCACCTGCACGCCGGCGCTGATCGCGTCCGCCTGGAACAGGAACGCCGACGTCGCGAGCACGAGCCCGGAGACCAGGTACGTCGAGAAGATCATCTGCCGACGGCCCCAGGTGTCGAAGAACCGGCCGAGGATGATCGGTCCGAGCAGGTTGCCGATCGCGAACGGGAAGAAGTACACCGACGTCTCGGCGGTCTTCAGGCCGAAGAAGTTCGTGAGCACCAGTGCGTACGTGAAGAAGATCGCGTTGTAGAGGAAGGCCTGCGTGATCATCATCGTCGCGCCGACCAGGGTCCGGGTCGGGTACTGCCGGAACAGCACCTTCACGATCGTCCGGAACTTCACGTTGTCCATCGGCGTGACGGTCATCGCCTTGGACGCGTCGACCTCCGTCAGCCGGTGTCCCGTGGACTTCTCGACGGACTCCTCGATCTGCGTGACTGTCGCCTCGGCCTCGTCCTCGCGTCCGTGGGTCATCAGCCACCGCGGACTCTCCGGGATGTGCCGCCGCAGGAAGATGATCGCGATGCCGAGCACCGGGCCGAGGAAGAACCCGATGCGCCAGCCGATGTTCTCGGCGAAGTTGGCGGTGTCGAGCAGGTAGATGTTCGCGAAGGCGCCGAGCGCCGCGCCGCCCCAGTAGGTCCCGTTGATGGCGATGTCGACGTGCCCGCGGTACTTCGCGGGGATGAGCTCGTCGATCGCCGAGTTGATCGCCGCGTACTCGCCGCCGATGCCGAGGCCCGCGACGAACCGGAAGGCCGCGAGGAACCAGAAGTCCTGCGCCAGCCCGGCGATGCCGGAGCCGATCAGGTAGATGGCCAGTGTGAGGATGAAGAGCTTCCGCCGGCCCAGGCGGTCGGACATCCGACCGAAGACGACGGCGCCGACGACCTGCCCGACGAGGTAGATCGTGCCGAGCGAGGTCACCTGCTGCGTCGACAGGTTTAGGTCCGCCTGGAAGCCGGCGTTGGAGACGATCTGGATCTCCAGCCCGTCGAGGATCCAGGAGACCCCGAGTCCCACCACGACACTCCAGTGGAACCGTGTCCACGGCAGTCTGTCCATCCTGGCGGGGACCAGGCTCTTGATCGCCCCGTTCGTCGTCGTGCTGCTCACGAAAGGGGAACCTACGCCGAGATCGCCGCGATGGTTCAGAGACGGAACGACGCGTGTCCGGGGGCGGAGCCGGATCCCCCTATCGAATCCGGCTCCGACGCCGGAGCCCCAATCATTGCAATTGCTATGTGAACCCACAAGCGGACGGGAGGCACGTGGCGGGCCCGCCACGTGCCTCCAGTCCGCAACGGCGTAACGTCGAAGACGTGACCCGACCCACCATCAGAACGGTCGGCGAGCTCCGCGCCTCTGGTCACGTCCAGAAGTCGGTCCGCGCCGAGATCCGCGACAACCTCCTCCGTGCCCTCCGCGAGGGCTCCGACCCCTGGCCCGGCCTGCACGGCTTCGCCACGACGGTCGTCCCGCAGCTCGAACGCGCCCTCATCGCCGGACACGACGTCGTCCTGCTCGGCGAACGCGGACAGGGCAAGACCCGCCTGCTCCGCACCCTGCAGGGCCTGCTCGACGAGTGGACACCGGTCATCACCGGCTCCGAACTCGGCGAGCACCCCTACGAACCGATCACGACCGCGAGCATCCGACGTGCCGAGGACCTCGGCGACGCGCTCCCGATCAGCTGGCGGCACCGCGACGACCGTTACGTCGAGAAGCTCGCGACGCCGGACACCTCCGTCGCCGACCTCATCGGCGACGTCGACCCGATGAAGGTCGCGGAGGGCCGCAGCCTCGGCGACCCGGAGACCATCCACTTCGGCCTGGTCCCCCGCGGCCACCGCGGGATCGTCGCCATCAACGAGCTGCCCGACCTCGCCGAGCGCATCCAGGTCGCGATGCTCAACGTCATGGAGGAACGCGACGTGCAGATCCGCGGCTACGTGCTGCGGCTGCCGCTCGACGTCCTCGTGGTCGCGAGCGCCAACCCGGAGGACTACACGAACCGCGGCCGGATCATCACGCCGCTCAAGGACCGCTTCGGCGCCGAGATCCGCACGCACTACCCGATCGAGCTCGAGGACGAGATCGCCGTCATCCGACAAGAGGCCCAGCTCACCGCCGACGTGCCGGACGCGCTGGTGGAGATCCTCGCGCGGTTCACGCGTGCACTGCGCGGATCGAGTGCGGTCGACCAGCGCAGCGGTGTCAGCGCTCGCTTCGCGATCGCGGGCGCCGAGACGATCTCCGCCGCGGCCGTCCACCGTGCCGCTCGTCAGGGCGAGGAGCACGCGGTCGCGCGACCGATCGACCTCGAGACGGCGGTCGACGTGCTCGGCGGCAAGATCGAGTTCGAGAACGGCGAGGAGGACCGTGCCGACGAGGTGCTCGAGCACCTCCTCCGGACCGCGACGGCCGAGACCGTGCGTGCCCGGTTCCGCGGCCTCGACTTCGCGGTCCTGGTCGAGGCGCTCGACGGGGGCACGATGGTGACCACGGGCGAGCAGGTCAGCGCCCGCGCCTTCCTGGAGGGGCTGCCGTCGATCGGCGAGTCCGACCTCTACGACCAGGTGTGCGAGCGGCTCGGGGCGACGAACGACGGCGAGCGTGCCGGCGCGATCGAGCTCGCACTCGAGGGCCTCTACCTGGCCCGACGCATCAGCAAGGAGTCCGGCGGGGGCGAGGCCGTCTATGGCTAGGCAGAACCGCCGGCTGACGCGCGACGCCCGCTACGGCAGGTACGAGGACGGTCCAGACCCGCTCGCTCCCCCGGTCGACCTCGCCGAGGCGCTCGACGCCATCGGCGAGGACGTCATGGGCGGCACCTCGCCCGAGCGCGCCATCCGGGAGTTCCTCCGTCGGGGCGGCCGCGACCAGCACGGCCTCGATGACCTGGCCCGCCGGGTCGCCGAGCGCCGTCGGGAGCTCACGGCGAAGAACAACCTCGACGGCACGCTGCAGCAGGTCAAGCAGCTGCTCGACGAGGCCGTGCTCGCCGAACGCGGTCAGCTCGCCCGCGACACGGACATGGACGACGGCGACCGTGCCCTCGCCGAGATGCAGCTCGACAGCCTCCCGCCGTCGCCGGCGTCGGCCGTGCAGGAACTGCGCGACTACGACTGGAAGAGCCCCACCGCGCGGCAGAAGTACGAGGAGATCAAGGACCTGCTCGGCCGCGAGGTGCTCGACCAGCGCTTCGCCGGCATGAAGCAGGCGCTCGAGGGAGCCACCGACCAGGACCGCGAGGACGTCGCCGCGATGATGCGCGACCTCAACGCCCTGCTCGAGGCGCACGCCCGCGGCGAGGACACCCCCGAGCAGTTCGACGCGTTCATGGCGCAGCACGGGCAGTACTTCCCGTCGAACCCGCAGAGCGTCGAGGAACTGCTCGACGACCTCGCCGCCCGGGCCGCCGCCGCGCAGCGGATGCGGAACTCGATGACCCAGGAGCAGCGCGACGAACTGGACGCCCTCGCGCAGCAGGCGTTCGGCTCCCCCGACCTCATGGGCCAGCTCTCCCAGCTCGACGGCAACCTCCGCGCGCTCCGGCCCGGCGAGGACTGGGGCGGGTCCGAACGGATGGAGGGCGAGCAGGGGCTCGGTCTCGGTGACGGCACCGGCGTGTTCCAGGACATCGCCGACCTCGACGCCCTCGCCGACCAGATCGCGCAGTCGGGGCCCGGGTCCGACCTGGACGACCTGGACCTCGACGCCCTCGCCCGACAGCTCGGCGCCGAGGCCGCCGTCGACGCGCAGACCCTGCAGCGGCTCGAGAAGGCACTGCGGAACTCGGGGGCGATGCGCCGCGGCGCGGACGGGGCGCTCCGCCTGACCCCGAAGGCGATGCGGCAGCTCGGCAAGAGCCTGCTCAAGGACGTCGCGGAGCGGATGTCCGGCCGGCAGGGTGCACGCGACCTCCGGAGGTCCGGAGCCGCCGGGGAGCCGTCCGGTTCGACACGGCAGTGGCAGTACGGCGACACCGAGCCGTGGGACGTGACGCGGTCGATCACGAACGCCCTCACCCGGACGGCGGCGTCCGGTCGGATGGGGCCCGGCGTCCGGCTCGAGATCGACGACGTCGAGGTGCAGGAGACCGAGGCGCGGACACAGGCCTGCGTGGCGCTGCTCGTCGACACGTCGTTCTCGATGGCGATGGAGGACCGCTGGGTCCCGATGAAGCGCACCGCCCTCGCGCTGCACACCCTCGTGTCCACGCGGTTCCGCGGGGACGACCTGCAGCTCATCGCCTTCGGGCGGGAGGCCGAGGTGATGGACATCGAGCAGCTCGTCGGCCTCGACGCCATGTGGGACAAGGGGACCAACCTGCACCACGCGCTGCTGCTGGCGAACCGGCACTTCCGGAAGCACCCCACCGCCCAGCCCGTGCTGCTCATCGTCACCGACGGCGAGCCCACGTCACACCTCGAACCGAACGGGCAGGTGTGGTTCGGCTACCCGCCGGACCCGATCACGATCGCGCTGTCCGTCCGGGAACTCGAGAACGCCGGACGCCTCGGCGCGCAGACGACGTTCTTCCGGCTCGGTGACGACCCGGGCCTCGCGCGGTTCGTCGACGCGATGGCGAAGCGGGTCGACGGCACCGTGGTGGCTCCGGAGAACGACGACCTCGGCGTCGCCGTGGTCGGGTCGTACCTCGGGTCCCGACGTGGCGGGAACACGCTGTTCGACGGGTACGGCCGCGACCCCTGGGGGTCGTGAACCGCGGCTTCCGTAACGACTCTTCTCCCGATGTCGTCGTCGTCGTATGCTGACGCCACAGCTGCCCCAGACCCCGGCCGCGACCACTGTTCCACGCGTACCGACGACATCGGCGCGCGTGGATCCGGCCGACCGAGTGCACCTGATCCGCCCTCGACCGGCCGACCCCCGTGGAGTCCCGGAGATCGAGGATGCTCTCCGTCAGGCACGCCACGGGCTTCCGCGTCCCGGCAGGCGGGGCGCGGTGCGGGTCGGTGGGCTCCGGACCCGACGGAGTCCACCGATCCGATCTCCGTCGGTGTCGGTGCTAGAACAACGGCCAGGGCACCGCTGGTCCGTGCCCGGGAGGCGGCGGGAACACCGCGACGGCCCGGAGCGCGGCGCACCGTGCGCGGAGCGTGTCGACCTCGGCGACGGTGAGGTGCTCGTCGAGTGCCGCGCCGAGGTCACCGTGCAGCGCGTCGGTGACACGGTCGATCCCCTCGAGCTCGTCGGCGTCGAGCGGCTCCCCGATCCACCCCCACAGCACCGTGCGGAGCTTGTGCTCGACGTGGAACGCGAGCCCGTGGTCGACGCCGAACCGGTGCCCGTCGGGCATCGCGAGCACGTGCCCGCCCTTCCGGTCCGCGTTGTTCACCACGACGTCGAACACGGCCATGCGTCGGAGCGCCGTGGTGTCCTCGTGCACGAGCGTCACCGGACGGTCCTGCTCGTCGATCGCCTCGAGCACGGGCAGCCACGGGGCGTCCTCGGCGTCGGCGTCCTCGGTGGGGACGAGGTCCACCGCGTCCTGCTCGGGGTCGACGTCCTGCCAGCGCTGGACCATGCCGCGGCCGAACGGCCCGTCGCCCATCCACGTGGGCGGGACGATGCCCCACCCGAACGCCTCGGACACCAGGTAGGCGGCGACCTCGCGATCGGCGAGCGTGCCGTCGGGGAAGTCCCAGAGCGGGCGTTCGCCCTCGATCGGCTTGTAGACCACCGACTCGCCGTCGAGGTCGGCCAGGAACGTGGCGTTCGACGCTTCACGGATGCGTGCCCGGATGGACAGCGATCCGTCGCTCATGCGTCGCCGGGAGGACGGCCGGCAGCGACGATCTCACGGGTGCGGGCGACGAAGGCACGGGCGGTGCCGACCGGGATCTTCACCTGGAACAGCTCGGCGGGTTCGGGGATCTCGACGACCGCCTCGATCTCCTCGCCGTCCTCGTCCGTCTCCGCCACGATCTCGAGCTCGTCGTCGATCGGGTAGGCCTCGATGACCACCTGCGCGGTCGCCGGGTCGAACCCGAGGCTCAGTGCGCCGGCGCGGAACTCGGGCTCGACCGGTTGGTCGAGCGGGGCACCGTCGTGGAGCTCGGTCGGAGCGGACGGCGGGACGCTGAAGCGGTTGTCCTCCACCGTGGCGACCTCGTCGAGGAGCTCGTCGATCTTGTCCGCGAGGACCGCCGACTGCTCCTTCTCGAGCGCGACGCTCGTCACGCGGCGGCCGTCGCGCGCCTGGAGGTAGAAGGACCGCTCGCCCGGGAGGCCGACGGTCCCGACGACGAGACGGTCCGGCCAGTCGAAGCCGTGCACGATGGTGGGCATACCGGCATTGTAGGAGCGCCGACCGACACGCGTTCAGGCCCTGTCGGTACCCGTCTGTGTGTCCGGCGTCTCGTCCTCACCGTGTCCGGCGCCACCGCCGACCGCCGCGTCCCCGGACGGCGCGGGAGCAGCGGCGAGCCAGGCGAGGTCGCCGGACTCGGTGTTCGACGCGACGACCTCGGGCCGGTGCTCCCCGTAGCGCACGATGGACACCGACGCCGGGCCGACCGCGATCCGCTGGAACAGGTCGAGGTGCATGCCGAGGGCGTCGGCGAGCACGGACTTGATGACGTCGCCGTGGCTCACCGCGACCCACACGGCGTTCGGCCCGTGCGCCGCCTCGACCTCGGCGTCGATGCGCCGGATCGCCGCGACCGCGCGGGACTGCATGCCCTGCATGGACTCACCACCAGGGAACACGACCGCACTCGGGTTCGCCTGCACCGTCCGCCAGAGCGGCTCCTTCGCGAGGTCGGCGAGCTTCCGCCCCTGCCAGTCGCCGTAGTCGCACTCGGTGATCGCCCGTTCGATGCGGGTCTCGGGCGTGCCCGGCTGCCGTTCGAGCAGGGCACGGGAGGTCTGGCGGCAGCGCTCGAGGGGGCTGGACACCACCGCGGCGAGGGGCACCGCGGCGATCCGGTCCGCCGTCCGCGCTGCCTGCTGGCGTCCGACCGCGTCGAGTGCGACCCCCGCGGTCCGTCCGGCGAGCAGGCCGGTCGCGTTCGCGGTGGTGCGTCCGTGCCGGACGAGGAGGACGGTCGCCATGTGCCCGATCCTAGGCGGCGTTCGCCACCGGAGCTGCGGGCGCCGCGTCGACCACCCGCCCGTCGACCACCGTCACGAGTTCGTCGAGGACGTCCCGGTGCACCATGTCGTGCGTCACGAGCATGGTCGCCGTGCCGCGGTCGTGGGTCAGCTGCGCGATGAGGCCCATGATCGCCGCGCCCCGCTCCTGGTCGAGGGCGCTCGTCGGTTCGTCGACGAGCAGCACGTCGGGCCCGTGCACGAGCGCCCGGGCGATCGCGACGCGCTGCCGCTGCCCGCCGGACAGCTGCGCCGGACGCTTGTCGGCGTGGCCGGACAGGCCGACGGCGTCCAGCAACTCGTCGACACGAGCGCGGGTGACCGCCCCGCGGCGATCAGCACCACCACCGAGGTGCGCCATCACGAGTACCTGCTCGCGGGCGGTCAACGACGGCAGCAGGTTGGACTGCTGGAAGACGATGCCGATCCGCTCTCGACGGAGCGCGGTGGCCGCTCCGGGCGAGAGCGCAGCGGCGTCGACCGCTGCGGACCCGTCCCCGCCGCCGATCAGCACCCGGCCCGAGTCCGGTCGGATGAGCGTCGCGGCGACCGCGAGCAACGACGACTTCCCGGAGCCGGACGGCCCGGTGATCCCGGTGACCACACCGGCCCGGGCGGTGAGGGACACGTGGTCGACCGCGGTCACGCGGCGGTCGCCGTCGGGGAAGGTCAGGGTGACGTCGTCGAGGGTGATCATCGGTTGCTCCCGAGTGCGGTGAGGGGGTCTGCTGCGGTGACGGTCCGGAGGGCGACGGCCGCTCCGGCGAGTCCGAGCGCGGCCATCGCGACCGCGGGGACGAGGGTGTTGAGCGGGCTGAGCAGGAACGGGAGCGCCCCACCGGCGAGCGCCCCGAGCCCGACGACGGCGGCCGTCCCGACGCCGATGCCGACGACGAGCACCACGAGCGCCTGCCCGAGGGCGTCGCGGACGAGCGATCCCGTGCTCGCGCCGAGCGCCTTGAGCACCGCGACGTCTCCGGCGCGCTGCATCGTCCACACGGTGAAGAACGCGCCGACGACCAGTGCGGACACCCCGAAGAGCATCGCGATCATCAGGGCGAGGGACCCGACCTCCGACCTGAACGTCTCGAGCGCCGTCAGCGAGCCGAGGTGCGACGCCGCCGACGTGTGCGTCCGAGCGGCCACGGCGTCCCAGTCGGGCGAGCCGCTCACCGCGAGCACGGTCGGTGCTCCGTCCCCACCCAGCCGGCGGTCGGCGGCGGCCCAGGCGCCCGGCGTCATGGCGAGCACCGGTGTGTGGCTGTACCAGGCGTCGCCGCCCACCGAGGCGACCCGGTAGGTCGTCCCGGTGATCGTCACGCGGTCGCCGACACCGACACCGAGGTCGGACGCGGCGGCGGCCGACAGGCCGACCTCGTCGTCCCGATCCGGCGCGAGCGACGCGACCGTGCCGGCGCCGGCACCAGGGGCCGGCAGCCCGAACAGCGCGACGCCGACCGCTGACCGGCCGTCGGCCGAAGCCGCACCCGCGGTCGCCCGTCCCTGCACGATGCCCACCGGGACCACCTCGTCGACGCCGGCCGCCGTCTGCCAGCCGACCCGTGCCTCCCGGCCGATCGTGGACTCGCCGAAGGACGGCTGCCCGCTGGACGGCTGCTGCAGCACGAGTCGGTCCCCCGGCAGGGCCAGCACGGCCGAGACGTTCTGGGCGGCGAGCCCGCCGGTGAGGCCCGCGAGGAAGCCCACGAGCAGGGTGATGAGCGCGACGACGGAGCCGATGAGCACGAAGCGTCCGCGGGCGAACCGGAGATCGCGCCAGGCGACGAACACGGTGGTCCCTTCCCGGTGGCGGACCGTCCGCAACCGTGGTCCCAGCCTCGCGATGCCGGCCCCGCGGGACATCGCCGGCCGGGTTGGTCCTCCGGTCGAACTTTCGGTTGATCCGCCGCGCCCCACCGCTCCGTACGCTGGGAGGGACATGGCGCACAGCACCCTCACCCCGGTCTTCGTCGGTCTGCGGACCGGCCTGCACGCGCTGTTCGCCGCGCTCCTCGTGCTCGTCGTCGTCCGCATCGTCGTCGTCGGCGCACCGGGGTCGTGGGTCCCGCTCACGCTGTCGGTCGTGTTCGCGGGGGTCTACCTGCTCGGCGCGCTCGTCGCCCGGAGTTCCTCGCGGCGAGCACTCGCCGGCGCCGCCTGGATCCTCGCGCTGACCCTCGTCTGGATCGCACTGCTGGTCCTGGTGCCCGAGGCCGCGTACCTCGTCTTCCCGCTCTTCTTCCTCTACCTGCACGTCCTGCCGCGGGTGGTCGGCCCTGTCGCCGTGGTCGTCGCGACCCTGGTCGCCGTCGTCGCGCTCGGGCTGCACGGCGGATTCACGGTCGGCGGCGTCGTCGGTCCGCTCGTCGGCGCCGGCGTCGCGCTCCTCATCGGGCTCGGCTACCGCGCGCTCGCCCGTGAGGCCGTCGAGCGCGAGGCCCTCGTCGCCGAACTCCTCGCCACCCGCGACCGCCTGGCCGCCACGGAGCACGAGCAGGGCGTGCTCGCCGAGCGCGCGCGGCTCGCGCGGGAGATCCACGACACGGTCGCACAGGGCCTGTCGAGCATCCAGATGCTCCTGCACGCCGCCGAGCGCGCCGACGGCGAACGCCCCGGCCTCGAGCACATCCGGCTCGCGCGGGAGACCGCGGCCGACGGCCTGGCCGACACCCGGCGCTTCATCCGCGAGCTCACTCCCCCGTCGCTCGACCAGGGACTCGGTGCCGCGCTGCGCCGCCTGGCCGAGCAGCAGTGGACCCGCGACGGGCTGACCGTGGAGGTCGACGTGCCGGAGGTCGCGCTGCCGATGGACGTGCAGACGGCGCTGCTGCGCATCGCCCAGGGCGCGGTCGCGAACGTGGTGCAGCACGCGGCCGCGTCGACCGTCCGGCTGTCGCTCGCGGTGGACGGCCGGGAGGCGCGACTGACGGTCGCGGACGACGGCGCCGGTTTCGAGCCGGTCACCGCACGGGACCGCGCGTGGGCGACCGACTCGTTCGGGTTGCGTGCGATGGAGGACCGCGTCGGGCAGTTCGGCGGTCGGCTCGACATCACCTCGGCCCCGGGCCGCGGCACCACCCTCGTCGCCGTGCTGGAGGTGCCGTGATCCGGGTCCTCATCGCCGACGACCACCCGGTCGTCCGGGCCGGGTTGCGGGCGCTCCTCGACGCCGAGGACGACCTCGAGGTGGTCGGCGAGGCGTCGACCCCGTCCACCGCGGTCGCCCTCGCGGAGTCCCTGACGCCGGAGCTCGTCCTCATGGACCTGCAGTTCGGACAGGACGCCACCGGTGCCGACGCCACCCGCCGGATCCGAGCGCTCGACGCGGCACCGTACGTGCTCGTGCTGACGAACTACGACTCCGACGGCGACATCCTCGGTGCGGTCGAGGCCGGCGCGAGCGGGTACCTGCTCAAGGACGCGCCGCCGCACGAGCTCGTCGCGGCCGTCCGCGCGGCGGCGTCCGGGCAGAGCGCACTCGCGCCCGCGATCGCCGGTCGGCTGATGGCCCGGATGCGGTCACCGCAGGTCGCGCTGTCGGCGCGGGAGATCGAGGTGCTGCGGCTCGTCGCCGAGGGCGCCTCGAACGGTGACGTCGCCGCACGCCTGCACATCAGCGACGCCACCGTGAAGTCGCACCTGGTCCACGTGTTCTCGAAGCTCGGGGTGTCGTCCCGCACGGCCGCCGTCTCCGAGGCACGCTCCCTCGGCATGCTGCGCTGATCCCTTGACTCCGCCCGTGTGAAACGTTCTGATGGACGCATGATCGGGCGCCACCGCGCGGCACTCTTCGCCACGTCGACGATGACCGGGTTCGGGATCGCCTCGTGGATCACCCGCACACCCGCGGTCCGCGACGAGCTCGGAGCGTCGATCGAGGCGATGGGCATCGTGCTGCTCGGCCTGTCGATCGGCTCGATGATCGGGATCCTCGGCGCCGGGGTGCTCGTCCGCCGCCTGGGCACACGGCCGCTCATCGTGCTCGGCGGGATGTTGCCCGTCGCCGGCATGCTGCTCGTCGCCCTGCTCGCCCCCGCGCAACTCGCGGTCGGGGTGTGGGCCGGGCTGTTCCTCATCGGGTTCGGGTCTGGTGTCGCCGAGATCGGGCTCAACGTCGAGGCCGCCGCCGTCGAACGACAACTGTCCCGACCCGTCGTCCCCGTGCTGCACGCGTGCTTCAGCCTCGGCACCGTCATCGGCGGCGCCGCCGGGATCGTCCTGACCGCGGTCCGCACCCCCGTGCTCGTGCACCTGCTCGTCGCCGCCGTCGTGATGGCCGGGCTCGCGACCTTCGCCGCCGCGAACCTGCGGCCGGTCCCCCGCGTCGCGCCCGACCCGTCCGCCACAGCCGTCGCCACGCCACGCCTGCGGTCGGTCATCACCTGGCAGGTGCTGCTCATCGCCGTGATCACCCTGGCGATGGCCTTCGCCGAGGGTGCGGCGAGCGACTGGCTCCCCCTGCTCATGACGACCGACCACGGCGCCCCGGAAGCGGTCGGCTCGCTCGTGTTCACCGGGTTCGCCCTCGCCATGTTCGTGGGGCGGTCCGCCGGGACGCCGCTCGTTGCCCGGTTCGGGCGCGCACCGGTGATCCGGGTGTGCGCCGCGGTCGGGGCCGTCGGTGTCCTGCTCGTCGTCGTCTCGCCGAACCCCGTGCTGACCGCGGCGGCTGCCGGCATCTGGGGCCTCGGGATCGCACTCGGGTTCCCGCTCGCGATCTCCGCCGCCGGCGACCACTCCACCGACGGCGACCGACGGGTGTCCGTCGTCGCGACCGCGGGCTACATCGCGTTCCTCGCCGGGCCGCCCGCGCTCGGGTTCCTCGGGGAGCACCTCGGGTTGCAGGCGGCGATGCTCGTGCCTGCCGCGCTGCTGGTCGTCGCGCTGCTCGCGGCGCCGGCCACCCGCGGTCGGGCGGTGGTCGACACCTCCGAGCGATCAGTCAGTGCACCGAGCGCGTCCGGAAACTGATCGGGCCGAGCTCACGCGCTGCCGAGAACGGCTTCGTCGCCACCATGCGATGGACGGTCTCGCGACGGCACGGCGTAGGGCCGTGACGACGTCAGGGGTCTCACCGATTGGGCTTGCAAACGGCATCGGTGACATGGCAGTATTGCGGTGCAGACCCCCCCGCGGTACCGCGGATCAGGGGGTCTCGCTGTTTCCCGGACCCCTGATCTTCGGCACCGACGAAAGGCCGGCCATGTCGAGCGGGACGCGGCGAGGGTCACGAACAGCAAGGTGCCGTTCGTACCAGCCCCACGCGAAGTCGTGCCGAGGCGGCTGCTCCACGGCTGCGTACGCACTCCACGCGACGAGATCCGCGATCTGCACGAATTGCGACTGTGCTGAATCTGTCATGACCGGGTCCTCGATGATGCGTCGATCCATCACGTCGAAACTCCTGTGCGTCGTCCGGTAGCTGTGGTCCGTTCCGTTGCCGTCGACGAACACCAGCGCGAGTCCGTCTTCGCGGACGAGCTCACGCTCCCAGTGCTGCACGAGCTTGCGATACAACGACGTCTTCGTGCCCTGATCCGGGTCGGGTGCGAACCGCTCGAAGACCGACCCGACCGTGAGTCCTTCGAGTGATCCGATCTCGGCGAGGAGCAGACGGACCACGTCTCGACCGAAGTCCTTCCAGAACACCGACCCGTCGTGACAGTACCGATCGGGCACGCGCTTCGAGATGCGGCCCCGGCCGTTCACGAGATCCGTGGCGTGCAGTTCCGACTCGACGTCGATCCCGTACTCGCGTTGGAGCATCTTGCGGAGATCGAGCCACCGGCGCAGGACATGCGCCCAGCGGTCCGGGCTGAAGTGCACCCACCCGTACACGCACAAACCCGTTGCCTGATGACCGGAATCGTCCACGTAGATGAGTCGCGTGAGCAGGTCCGGCACCTCAGCAGTTTAGGGATGACAGCATCGACCGATCTACTTGTACACAACATTTCGACGAGCGCGCAACGGGATGCGGACAGCGGTTCGCGCCGACGCCCGACCCGCACCAGTATGGAGCCGTGCTCGTCTCCATCGTCTACATGAGCCGCGCGACCGAGCCCTTCGACGACGCTGCGCTCGCCCAGCTCCTGCGTGACGCCCGGCTCCGGAACGAAGCCCTCGGCGTCTCCGGCCTGCTGCTCGCGAAGGACGGCCGGTTCATGCAGCTGCTCGAGGGCCCGGCGTGGAGCGTCGACGACCGGTTCGCGGCCATCTCGCGCGACCCACGGCACGGTGCGGTGAAGTCCCTCATCCGCGAGGACGTCGAACGCCGGCGGTTCGACGGCTGGTCCATGGCCTACCGTGCGCTCGACGACGCGGACGTGGATGCCGAGGAGGGGTTCAGCCCGTTCCTGACGGACACCGTCGACTTCCCCCGCTCGTTCGACCGCACGAGCGCCGCCTGGCTGCTGAAGTGGTTCCGCGACCGCGAGCTCCACGACCGCTGACCGGCCTCAACCGCGTGCGAACGCCAGGCTCTCCTCTACGATGCCGACCACCGTCGCGAGTTCATCCTCGTCGCGGGGGCCGTAGACCATGAACTCCGTGCCGAAGTCCGCGTAGCCGTGCGGTTCGGCCCACCCCAGGCCGATCAGCTCGCGCCCGCGGTCCTCGGGCAGGACGAGGTGGACGCTCGTGTCGTCCACGCCGTGCAGGTGCACGGGTTCGAGCCGCTTCCCTGGAGCGAGGGACCGCTCGGGGGACGACTCGACCTGGCGGTCGGTGAGGAACACGGCGCGCGAGCTCGCCGGCGACACCTGGCTGTGGCCTTCGACGACCTCCGGCAGCGCGAACACGGCCGCGACCAGGCGTCCCCACAGCTCGGGCGGTGCGAGCTGGTCGATCTGCCGGTGCGGCCCTTCCGTCGAGGTCGTCGGCGTGGATCCGCGTCGAGGAAGTGTCATGCCGTCAGTCTGCCGCGGGCCCGGGCGACTCCGGCGACGACACCCGTGACGGCGAGCAGCACGAGGCCGACGCCACCCACTGCGGACGCGAACAGGGCGAGGATCCCGGCACCGATGTTCGCCCCGCCGCCGTCGTCCGCGGTGATGAACAGCGACCACATCGCGACGCCGAGCCCCGTGAACCCGACGGCGAGCAGCACGGTCGCGACGACGTGGAGTGCTCGGAGGGCGGTGCGCATGCCGTCAGTCTGACGCGCTGAACGTCTCCGCCACGACCCCCAGCAAGCGGGTCCGGTGCCGCGGGTCAGCGATGCCGGAGAGGAGCACGTGCCACATCGTCGCGACCGCCGGGTGGAGGTCCGCTCGCCCGGTGCGGACGTCTGACACGAGCTGCACGCCGGTGAAGTACGGCACGACCGTCGCCCCGAGTTGCTCGGCGGAGAGCTCGGTACGCAGTTCCCCCGCGGCGACGGCCAGCCGGAAGACGTCGACGATCCCCGCGATCCACTGCTCGTAGAAGCTCGCGGTCGCGGCGGCGAACTCACCGCGTTCGAGAGACAGCCGGATGCCCGCGCGGACGACCGGATCGGTGCGGAGCAGGTCGGCGATGCCCTTGGACGCGCCGATCAGAGCCGACGTGGGTGAACTGTCGGTGTGGCTGACGACGTCGAACGTGCGGACGTTCTGCTCGTCGATGACGGCGAGCGCCATCGCGAGCTTCGTCGGGAAGTGGAAGTGCAGCGCCCCCTGGGACACGCCCGCCGTGCGGGCGATGCCCGCCACCGTCGCGCTGGCGAAGCCGGCGCGGTCGAACTCCTGCGCCGCGGCCTGCAGGATCTGCTCACGTCGTTCCACCCCACCAGTGTCACGGACTGGAGCGCGGTGCGGGCCCGCACCGCGCCTCCGGTCACAGGCTCCGTCGGCGTGTCGCGCGCACCGCTCCGCATCGCCGCCGAGCGCGACACGCCAGTCCGAGGGTGGCTGTGTCAGGCGGCGTGCCGTGCCAGGCTGATGCGCGCCTCTGGGACGTCCTGCAGGTCCCGTCCACGGAACCACCGCAGCAGCCAGTCGGCGGGGGAACCCGCCAGCTCGGACGGCAGGCCGGAGCGCTCGGTGAGGAACGTGCTGAAGCCCGGTTCGTCCCGGACCTCGGTGTCCGACGGGTTCCCGAAGGCCATCGCCCACCCGTCGAATCGGCGCGTCGCGATCCGCTCTCGCGAGAGGGACTTCACGTCACTGTGGCGGGGGTCCCGCTCGATCGCGGCGAAGCGGTCCTCGACGGCCCACGCGGGGCCCTCGAGGACCTGCATGAACCGACCGCCCTTCGCCAGGAGAAGACCGGAGACGCCGAGCGCCTGGTTGGTGAGCCGCGCCTCGCGCAGCATGTCGACCAGCTGGCCGTCGGTCAGGTCGTCGACGGCGACGGACATGTACACGAGGGTTTCGAGGGAGGTCATCGCCTGCAGTCTCGGTCGTGTCCCCGGCGTGGAGCAAGAATCGTCCGCACACCGCACCGAGGACTGCGGTGTGCGGACGAACACGCCGCTCAGGTGAGCGCGAGCAGGGTGTTCACCTGCTCGTTGATGCCGGTCAGGGTCGTGATCGACTTGCCGTTGGCGTACACGTCGTCGAACGCGGGCTGCAGCAGGGCCTGCACGTCCGCCGGGTTGCGGGTCACCGGGAAGAGGAACGTGGTCTTCTCCTCGACCTGTCGGGTGAACGCCGAGACGTCCAACCCGCGCTTCCGGAACGACGCGACCGCGGCTTCGGTGCCCGCGGGCCGCGCGGGGAACACGATGCCGGCCTTGCCGACGATCGTCTGCGCGGCGTCGCTGCCGAGGTACGCCACCCACTTCGCGGAGGCCTCGGGGTCCTTCGCCTGCTTCGTGATCGAGTCGCCGAGCCCGTTGAACATCGACGCGCGGTGCCCGACCGGACCGACGGGCGTGGGGGCGACCGCGATGTCGAGGTCCTTCATCCCGAGGTAGGTGCCGATCATCCACGAGCCGTTGAACGACAGCGCGCACTTGCCGGAGCCGAGCTGCACGTCGGGCCCGGTGGTGGTGGAGAACACCCCGTACTTCGCCATGTAGCCCTTCTCGGCGAGGCGGTAGTACCAGGCGAGGGTGTCCTGCACGACCTGCTCGTCGTAGCGGAACTTGTCGCCCCAGGGGTTCTCGTTCGTGTAGAACCAGTCGATCGACCCGGTGAACGGCGACCACTGGGTCTGCCCGAAGCCGTCGCCGCCGGACCCGTTCGACGAGATGCCGTAGACCGCGACGTCGTGCTTGTCGAAGCCCCGTTCGTCCCCGCGCCGACCCTTGGAGTCGACGGTGAGGTGGGCGACCATTCGTTCGAACGAGCCGCCGTCGTCGGGGTTCCACTCGAGGTCCGCGAGGTCGGCGTCGGACACGTCGGCCTTCGCCATCGCCTTCCGGTCGTAGAACATCGCGATGGTGTCCCAGTCCTTCGGCGACCCGTACCGGTGGCCGTCCTTGCCCTTCCAGAGCTCGGCGAGCCCTGATTGGTAGTCGGCGTCCCGGATGCCCTTGGTGGCCTCGAGTTCGTCGAGCTTGTAGAGCACGTCGAGGTCGGAGTACTGCGGGAACTTCGTCAGGTGGTCGGTGAACACGTCGGGCGCGGTACCGGCGATGAACCCGGCGGTGAGCTTCGTCCAGTAGTCGTTCCACCCGAGCTGCGTGATCTTCACCGTGATGTCGGGGTTCTCGCGGTGGAAGGCATCGGCGACGGCCTGGTAGGCGGGCAACTGGTTGGAGTCCCAGAGCCAGTAGCTGACGGTCCGGGTGCCGGTCCCCGAGGCGGAGCGGCGGCCGGGCGACGAGCACGCTGCGAGCGCACCGAGCGCCAGGGCAGAGGCGCCGCCGGCGAACAGGGCGCGGCGGGAGAGCGAGTTGGTCATCTGGTGCCTACTTGATTCCGGAGAAGCCGATGGAGTTGACGATGCGCTTGGCGAAGACGCCGAACAGCACGATCATCGGGAGCGCCGCCACCAGGGTCGCGGCCATGAGCCCGGCCCAGTCGGTGCCGGACTGCGGGGTCTGCGACTTGAAGACGCCGAGCGCGACGGTGAGGACCCGGGAGCTGTCCGTGTACGACACCATCAGCGGCCAGAAGTAGTCGTTCCAGCTCGTGATGTACGTCAGGACGGCGAGGGTGGCGATCGGAGCGGCGGCCATCGGGATGACCAGGCGGAAGAACACCCGGACCTTTCCGGCGCCGTCGATGAGGGCCGCCTCCTCGACCTCCTTCGAGATGCCGAGGAAGAACTGCCGCAGGAAGAACACCGCGAACGGGGTCATGAACATCGTCGGCAGGGCGATGCCGAGCAGGTTGTCGACGAGCCCGAGCTGCTTGATGAGGGTGAAGTTCGGCAGCAGCGTGAAGATCGCGGGGACCATGAGGCCGGCGAGGAACACCGCGAACACCTTGTCGCGTCCTGGCCAGCGCAGGCGGGCGAAGGCGTAGGCGGCCGCGGCGGAGAAGAACACCTGGCCGACGGTGACGAGCGTCGACACGATGACGGAGTTGCCGAGGTAGCGCCAGAAGTTCAGCGCGGCGCCGGAGCCGCCCTGCTCCAGGGCCTCCTTCGTGGACTGCAGGCCGAAGACCCGCTCGAACCCACCGAGGCTGAACCCGACGGGGAGCAGCGAGGTCGGGTCGGAGTTGATCGCGCCGTTCGACGACAGCGCGGTGCGGAGGATCCAGTAGAAGGGGAACAGCGTGATGACGATGACGGCGATCATCGCGACCCACGCGAGGATCCGACCGATCGACGGGCGTCGACGGTGTGCGGCGCCCGGGCGGGGCTGACGCTTCGTGGTGACGGAACGGGTGAGTGTCGTGGTCATGGTCGGGACGCTCCGTTCAGTCCAGGTCCGACTCACCCGAGCGGGTGAGGCGGTACTGGATGATCGTGATGATGCTGAGGACGATGAGGAGCGCGACCGACACCGCGGACGCGTAGCCGAACTGGAACCGACCGAAGGCCAGGTTGTAGATGTAGTTCTGCACGACGTTCGTGGCGTTCGCGGGTCCGCCCTGCGTGGTGACGGCGACGGTATCGAACACCTGGAACGAGCCGATGACGGTGATGATGAGCACCAGCGACAGGATCGGGCGGAGCAGCGGCACGGTGATGCGCCAGAACATCTTCCACTCGCTCGCGCCGTCGATGCGCCCGGCCTCGTAGACCGTCTCTGGCAGCGACTGCAGGCCGGCGAAGATGAGCAGCGCCGTGTAGCCGACGTGCCGCCAGACGTTGATGAGCGCGATCGAGGGGATGCCCCACACGTCGCTCTGCAGGAAGGGGATGCGGTCGAGGCCGAGGGCCGCGAGCATCTCGTTGCCGATTCCGAGCTGGGTGTCGAGGATCCAGAGCCACACGAGCGCCGCGACGACGTTCGACACGAGGTACGGCGCGAGGACGATGCCGCGGACGAAGGTCGACTTCGTCAGGCGGTGCATCATCACCGCGATGAAGAGCGCCACGACCGTCTGGATCACGATGTTGATGACGACGTACTCGACGGTGACGACCATCGAGTGCCAGAAGATCGAGTCCTGCGCGAGTCGGACGTAGTTCTGCAGGCCGGTGAACTCCGGCGGGGTGAGCAGGTTGTACGAGGTGAAGCTGAGGTAGATGCCCCGGACGGTCGGCCACGCGAGGAACACGGCGAAGCCGATCGCCGCCGGGGCGATGAACACCAGCGCGAGCCAGAGGTCGTTCCGGGGTCGACGCCTCGGCGAGGTCGTCCGGGCACGGGCGAGGGTGGTTCCCCTGCTCCGTGGGCGGGTGGTCGTCAAGGGTGACGACACGGGGCTCTCGGTGGCCATCGCGACTCCTTCGTCTGCGGTGGACTGACGTGCAGCAGTCCGTGAGCCGGGAATCTACACGTGGGGACCGATCGTGGCAAGGGTTCGTTTCCAGGCTGAATCAATGGTTGTCACGTGTAGACAGCATGTGTCAGGATGGCCCCCGATCGCATCGGAGCGACCTGCTCGGCGACGCATCCCACACCCCTGGAAAGGTCACTGATGATCTCAATCGGAATGGTCGGCGCAGGCCAGTTCGCCCCGCAGTTCGCGAAGCTGTTCAAGCTCCACCCCGACGTCGACCGGGTCTTCGTGACCGACCTCGTCGACGACCGCGCATCGGAGCTCGTCGAGTCGCAGCACCTCGACGGCACGTTCGACGACTTCGACGCCGTCCTCGCCTCCGACGTCGACGCGGTGGCGATCTTCACGCAGCGATGGACGCACGGCCCCCTCGTGGTCAAGGCCCTCCGCGCCGGCAAGCACGTGTACTCCGCCGTGCCGATGGCGATCTCCGTCGAGGAGATCAGCGCGATCATCGAGGCCGTCCGCGAGACCGGACTCACCTACATGATGGGCGAGACGAGCTACTACAACCCGGCGACGGTGTTCGCGCGGAAGCAGGTCGCCGAGGGTGCGTTCGGCCGGGTGTTCTACGCCGAGGGCGACTACGTCCACGACATGGACCTCGGCTTCTACGCCGCGTACCAGTTCAGCGGCGGCGACCAGTGGAAGCGGACCGCCAGCTACCCGCCCATGCTCTACCCGACGCACTCGGTCGGTGGCGTCCTCGGCGCGATCCCCGGCCACGCCGTCAGCGTCAGCTGCATCGGCGTCAAGGACGACCGCGGCGACGGGGTGTTCGACAAGGACGTCAGCCAGTTCGACAACGACTTCTCGAACGCCACCGCCCTGTTCGAGCTCGACAACGGCGGGGTCATGCGCATCAACGAGATGCGCCGCGTCGGCTACCCGTCGCACATCCGCGAGTCCCGCTTCCGCTACTTCGGCACCGAGGCCAGCTTCGAGCAGCTCGCGAAGGTCAGCGTCTGGCAGGACAAGGAGGACTCGTACGACATCAGCGACCGGATCAACACCAAGGCGACGATGGACCTCGACGACCCGCGCCTGGCCGGAGTGGACCCCTCGCTCCGCGACGCGTTCGTCTCCGGGTACGCCGAGGTGCACGACACCGACCGTCTGCCGGCCGAGTACGCCGGAGTGCCGACCGGGCACGAGGGCAGCCACCAGTTCCTCGCCGACGACTTCGTCCGCGCCGTCGTCGACCGCACCCTGCCGCCGGTGAACGCCTGGACCGCCGCGCGGTTCACGCTCCCCGGCATCATCGCCCACCAGTCCGCGCTGCAGGGCGGCGTGCGCCTCGAGGTGCCGGACTTCGGCGACGCCCCCGCGACGGCCGATGCCGCGTCCGCCACCGGTGCGAGTGCCGTCTAGGATCACAACCACCGTCGTTCGGGTGCCGATCCGCACGGATCGGCACCCGAACTCGATCCAGGAGGCGTCCGTGACCAGCCCGACGACCCCGAGGGCGGTCACCCGCGCGGACGTCGCCCGGTACGCGGGCGTCAGCACCTCCGTCGTCAGCTACGTCGTGCACGACGGGCCCCGCCCCGTGGCCGCCGAGACGGCCGCCCGGGTCCGGGACGCCATCCGGGTGCTCGGGTACCGGCCCAACGCGAGCGCGCAGGCACTCCGCACCGGGTCGTCGAAGATGCTCGGGCTCATCGTCCCCGAGCTCGACAACCCGCTCTGGTCCGAGGTCGCGATCGCCGTCGAACAGGCCGCGGCCGACCGGGGCTACGACGTCCTCATCTCGAGCAGCGACGGCGACGTTGCCCTCGAACGCGACCGCATGCGCAGCCTGTCCGCACGCCAGGTCGACGGGCTCATCGTCACGAGCATCATGACCCGCCCGGACCTCTCCACCGTGGTCGACCCCGGACTGCCGATGGTGCTCCTCAACACCTTCTTCGAGGTCCCCGAGTTCGCCAGCACCGGCGTGGACGCCCGCCGCGGCGCCTTCGACGGGACCGCGCACCTCGCCGGGCACGGCTACTCCTCGATCGGGCTCGTCATCGGGCACGCCGGTTCCGACACGGACCTCCGCGAGCAGGGCTGGCAGGACGCCCTCCGCGAGCACGGCGTGCAGGACGGCCCCATCGTCCGCACCGAGTTCTCCCGCGCGGGCGGCTACACCGCCGGACTCCGCATGTTCGGCTCCGCCAACCGACCGCGAGCCGTCTTCGTCAGCTCCGACATGCAGGCCGTCGGGGTGCTCCGAGCCCTGTACGAGCTCGGGCTCTCCGCGCCGACGGACGTCGCGATCGTGTCGTTCGACGGCACCGCCGAGGCCGACTTCACGAACCCGCAGCTCACCGCGGTGCGACAGCCGATCGACGCGATGGCTGCCGGTGCGGTCGACCGGGTCCTCGGTCGCGTGGCCGGCGAGCAGTGGCACCGCGACCTCGTGCCGGCCGAGTTGGTGCTCGGCGCGAGTTGCGGGTGCGACGTGCGTCGCTGACGCACCCACCTGTCGGACTGGAGGCACGGTGCGGGCCCGACCCGCGCCTCCAGGCCGTCAACCGGTCACGTTCCGGACGTGTGCCCCTGCACCGCCTTGAGGTCGCCCAGCGGGACGCGTCGCTGCGCGACGCGCGTCACGGCGGCGGCCTCGACCGGCTCGCCGGTCTCGGCGTCGACGAACCGCAGGTCCGACTGCAGGTCGGTGCGGCGGTGCCGGTCCGCCCACCCGCCGAGCGCGAGGAGCACGAGCGAGAGGTCGCGGCCCGCATCGGTGAGGACGTACTCCTCGCGGACGCGTCCGCCCTCCGGCTTGTAGGCGGTGCGTTCGAGCACGCCGCCCTCGACGAGGGAGCCGAGACGGGCGGTGAGGACCTCGCGCGGGATGCCGAGGCTCTGCTGGAACTGGCTGAAGCGGGTCGAGCCGGCGAGGGCGTCGCGCACGATCATGAGCGTCCACTTCTCGCCGAGGACGTCGAGGGAGCGCGCGATGGGGCAGCGCTCGTCGCCGCCGAGGATGCCGAGCATGCACCCATCGTAACTGGGTTCGAAATGCAGACACAACGTGCTAGGTTCGGTTTCCGTACTCAACTTCTCTCGACTGGAGCACCCATGACCGACCTCACCGACGCGATCGTCCTCGTCACCGGAGCGAACGGCGGCCTCGGCGCCGAGTTCGTGCAGCAGGCCCTCGACCGCGGCGCCGCCAAGGTCTACGCGACCGCACGGAGCCCCCGCACCTGGGACGACGATCGCATCGTCCCCCTCCCCCTCGACGTGACCAGCCAGGCGAGCGTCGACGCCGCGGCCCGCACCGCGGCGGACGCCACCATCGTCGTGAACAACGCGGGCGTCGGCGGCTCGACCCCGTTGCTCGAGACCTCCGTCGAGGACGTCGAGCGCGTCTTCGCCACCAACGTCTTCGGTGCGCTCCGGGTCGCCAAGGCCTTCGCGCCGACCCTGGCAGGCGGTGCCCTCGTCGACGTGCACTCCGTGCTGAGCTGGATCGCGCTCGGCAACGGGTACTCGGCGTCGAAGGCGGCGTTCTGGTCGCTGACGAACTCGCTGCGCCTCGAACTCGCACCGCAGGGCACGCAGGTCGTCGGGGCCCACCTCGGGTACACCGACACCGGGATGACGGCGGACCTCGACGTCGAGAAGGCCGACCCCGCGGTGATCGTCGCCACCATCTGGGACGCCGTCGAGGCCGGGGAGCACGAGGTGCTGGCGGACCAGATCAGCCGGGACGTCCGCGCCGGGCTGAGCGCACCGCTGGTGGCGCTGTACCCGGGGCTCGCCGCGGCGGTCTGACCTCGGCGACCGCAGCCCCCGCCGCTACCATGACCGCATGGTGACGACGGGGGCGGTCGCGGAGCGACGGACGGGGTGGACGTCAGCGGGGTGGGCGGCGCTGTACTGGGTGACGGTCGCGCTCGGAGTGGTCGGCGGCGGCGGGTCCTGGCTCTGGCTGTACCTGGCCTCCGAGGAGGCCACGCGTGGCGCGAGCCCGGACCGAACGGGGGCGAACCCGGGCATCCCCATGGGGGTGACCGGGCTCGTGGTCGGCCACGTGGTGGGGTTGGTCCTGCTGCTGATCACGGCGCGGCTCGCTCGACGCCGGGGTCGTTCGGTCGCGGCGTTCGCGATCGTCGGGCTCGTCATCGCGTCCGGCATCGGGTTGGCGCTGTCCCTCCAGTTGACCGACGGACGGCTGGTCGCGCCCTGGCCGCACGCGCCGTTCGTGCCCTGAACGGCAGGCGCCCGATCGGTGTCAGCCGTGGGCTCCGCGGCCAGTGATGCCGCGGGTGCTCGCGGTGATCGACGCGCGCTCGTCGTCGGTGAGCCCGGCCGCGCGGAGGATGCGGACGAGGACGTCGCTCTTCCGCTCGAGGTAGTCGTCGATGTCCGTCGCAGCTGCGGCAGCCTGACGCTTGACCGCGGCGTACTCCTCGCGCAGGCCGGCGTCGGCACGCAGGACGTCGCGCACGGCGAGGTGGTTCCGCAGCGCGAGTGACCCCTCGGAGACGACGTACGTGTTGGTCGGCGCGAAGTGGTCCGGCGTCCGGAAGGCCTGACGCTCCGGGATGCCGAGGTCACCGCGGGGCTCGAAGCCGATCGTCGCGAGGGCGGCGACGGCCGCCGGGACGTCCGCGGCCGCCACGATGACGTCGACGTCGACCACGGGTTTCGCCGCCAGCCCGGGGACGGCGGTGCTGCCCACGTGCTCGATGCGGTGCGGGACGCCGGCAGCGCGGAGTGCGTCGTCGTACGCCCTCCGGAGCACCTCGAAGCGCCGCGGCCACTCCGCTCGGTACTCGACGACCTCGACCACACCGGCCCCCTGGATCTCCTCGCGCACGGTGCACGGTACGCGTCCCGCTGTCCCGACGGTCGGCGGCGCGTGCGAGGATCGATCAGTGCAACTCCCTCCCCCCGTCGCGGTCGTCATCGCCGCCATGAGCGAAGAAGTGTCCGCGTTCGCGTCGCTCTTCGACGGCGTCCCGATCCTCGACGGCCCCGTCGGCGGCCACGACGAGCACCACCTGCTCGACATCGACGGAGCGACCGTCGCAGTGCGTCGGAGCGGCATCGGGTTCGCGAACGCCACGGCCGCGGTCGCCCACGCGTTCCACGACTTCGGGTCGGGCGTCCCCGTGATCAGCGTCGGTACGGCCGGCGGACTGATGCACGGCGTCGAGATCGGCGAGGTCGTCGTCGGGGACCACTACGTCAACCTCAACGCGGACGCCACGGCCTTCGGCTACGCACTCGGCCAGGTCCCGGGCATGCCGACCGGGTACGAACCCGACGACCGACTCGTCGGACTCGCGCTCGCTTCGGACGCCGGGTACCGCGTCCGGGCGGCGACGATCGGCTCGAGCGAGGTGTTCGTGACCGAGGGTCGAGCGCGCACACTCCGTGCAGCCTTCCCGGCGGTCGCGGCCGTCGACATGGAGTCCGCCGCCATCGCGCAGTTCGCGCACGTCCACGACATGCCGTTCGTCTCGGTCCGGTGCATCAGCGACCTGTGCGCGCCGGACGGCGACGAGTTCAAGGAGCACCTCGACGGCGCGGCTGCACGTGCCGCCCGGGTGGTGCACGACGTGGTGGCGGGCCTGGTCAGCTGACCGCGAGCCGCGGGTGACGAGTATCGGCGGAGGGTGTGGGATTCGAACCCACGAGACATCTCTGCCCACCTGTTTTCAAGACAGGCTCCATCGGCCGCTCGGACAACCCTCCGTGACGCGACCACGTGGCGAGACGTGACCGCGTCCCGAGAAGTCTAGCCGAGCCTCCAGGCCGCGCAGCGGGACCGACGCAACGTGCGAGGTCTCGCGCAGTGTGCGAGGCAAACTCCCTCGCACGCAGCGCGGAACCTCGCACCGTACGAACCAGCACCTCGCACCGTGCGAGAGCCAGCGCGCGCCAGCGCGCGTCAGCGCGGCAACGAGTCGAGCGCGGCCGCCAGGCCGTCGTCCGTCACACCGCCGGTGAGCTCGTTGCCCGCGTCCACGACGTCCTCCGGCGCCTGACCCATGACGACCCCGCGCCCCGAGGTCGAGGCCCACCGCAGCATGTCGATGTCGTTCCGGCCGTCACCCGCGGCGAAGACCCGGGATCGCGGGATGTCGAGCCACTCGCGGACGCGTTCCATCGCGGTGGCCTTGGTCACGCCCTCCGGTGCGATGTCGAGCCACGACGTCCAGCCCACCGAGTACGAGACCTTGTGCAGCCCCATCTGCTCGACGATCTGCAGGAAGTCCTCGGTGTCGTGGCCGGGCGAGATGACGACGACACGGGTGGCCTCGACGCCGAGCAGGCGCTCGAACGGGACGTGCTCGCCGGCGACGGTCATCGCGTCGTCCGGGAAGTTGCCGGAGAGCAGGAACTGCCCGGTTTCGTCCTCGACGCCGAACGCCGCGTTCGCGAGCGCCCCGTGCACGGTCCGCAGGACCTCGGATGGGTCGAACTTCTCGACGTGCACCCGCTCGTAGGAGCCGTCCGGCCGGCGGGCGAGGGTGAGCGCACCGTTCGCGCACACGAGGTACTTCGGCTCGATGCCGAGGGTCTCGAGCAGGGGCACGGTCATGCCCTCGCTGCGGCCGGTGGAGAGCATGACCTCGTGCCCCGCGGCCTCGACGTCACGCAGGGCGGCGATCACGGTGTCGGTGACGACGCCGTCCTCGCGCATGGTGGTGCCGTCGATGTCGAGCGCCACCAACCAGCGCTTGGTCCGGACCGATCCCCCGGTCCCGGAGCCACCGTCGACGAACCGCCCCTGCGTGCTCATCGGGGCTCGATCACCTCGACGCCACCGAGGTACGGACGGAGGACCTCCGGCACCACGACCGAGCCGTCGGCCTGCTGGTGGGTCTCGAGGATCGCGACGATCCACCGGGTGGTCGCGAGCGTGCCGTTGAGGGTGGCGACCGGGGCGGTCTTGCCGCTCTCGGTGCGGTAGCGGATGTCGAGGCGACGGGCCTGGAACGTGGTGCAGTTCGACGTCGAGGTGAGCTCGCGGAAGGTGCCCTGCGTCGGGACCCATGCCTCGATGTCGTACTTCTTCGCCGCGCTCGTGCCGAGGTCGCCCGCGGCGGTCTCGATCACGCGGTAGTGCAGTCCGAGGTCCTGCAGCATCTGCTCCTGGTACGACACGAGGCGCTCGTGCTCCGCCTCGGCCTGGTCCGGGTGCACGTACGAGAACATCTCGAGCTTGTTGAACTGGTGCACGCGGAGGATGCCACGGTTGTCCTTGCCCGCCGAACCGGCCTCGCGTCGGTAGCAGGTCGACCAGCCGGCGTAGCGGTGCCCCTCACCAGACTCGTCGAACGACAGGATCTCGTCCGAGTGGAACCCGGCGAGGGCGACCTCGCTGGTGCCGGTGAGGTACAGGTCGTCGGCCTCGAGCCGGTAGACCTCTGCGGCGTGCTCCCCGAGGAAGCCGGTGCCCGCCATCGTCTCGGGGCGCACGAGCGTCGGGGTGATGAGCGGTTCGAACCCGGCGGCGATCGCACGGTCGAGACCGAGCGACATGAGGGCGATCTCGAGCCGGGCGCCGAGGCCGCGCAGGAAGTAGAACCGCGAGCCGGAGACCTTCACACCGCGCGGGATGTCGATGATGCCGAGGTGCTCGCCGAGGTCCGCGTGGTCCTTCGGCTCGAAGTCGAACTCCGGCTTGGTGCCGACGGTGCGGAGCGTGACGAAGTCGTCCTCGCCACCTGCGGGCACGCCGGGCAGGACGACGTTCGGGATCGAGCGGACGACGCTGTTGAACGTGTCCTCGGCGGCGGTGACGGCGGCCTGCGCCTCCTTCACCTTGGCGGCGAGCGCCTGGGCCTGCTGCACGAGCGCGGCCTTCTCGTCCTTCGGGGCCTTCGCGACGGTCTTGCCGAAGGCGTTCTGCTCGGCGCGGAGGGACTCGAACGAGGTGATCGCGCTCCGCCGTGCCGCGTCCGCGGCGACGGCCTCGTCGACGACGGCCACGGAGGCGCGGCGCGCCTCCTGCGAGGCCTTGATGACGTCCGGGTTGTCGCGCAGCAGCTGGGGATCGATCACCGCTTCATCCTAAAGGGACGTCACTGGAGGCGCGTGGCGGCGCCGCCACGCGCCTCCAGGCCGTCACCGGGTCACGTCGGACGTCCCTTCGCAGCATCCGATCGGTACCGTTGGTGCATGTCGACCCCTTCGGAGACCGCGCCCGCGGACCAGGACGCCCTCCAGACCGAGCAGCGGACGGCCGCGGTGGTCTACAACCCCGTCAAGGTCCACCTGCCGACTCTCAAGCGCACCGTCGAGAAGCACCAGCAGGAGGCCGGCTGGGCCGAGACCCTGTGGTTCGAGACCTCTGAGGAGGACCCGGGCGGTGGCATGGCCCGCGCCGCGCTGGAGGCCGGAGCCGACGTCGTCGCCGCCGCGGGTGGGGACGGCACCGTCCGTGCCGTGGCCGAGGTGGTGCACGGCTCCGACGCCTCGCTGGCGCTGCTCCCGAGCGGGACGGGCAACCTGCTCGCGCGGAACATGAAGCTGCCGCTCGACGACCTCGGCGGCATGGCGAAGGCGATCTTCTCCGGCAACGACCGCTCGATCGACTTCGGGCTGATCGGCGTCGAGCGGCCCGACGGCTCCCGCGACAAGTTCGGCTTCCTGGTGATGGCCGGTCTCGGGCTCGACGCCCGGATGCTCGCCAACACCCGGCCCGGGCTGAAGAAGCGCGTCGGGTGGCTGGCCTACCTCGACTCGCTCTTCCGCTCCGTGCGAGACACCGACGGCTTCGAGTTCAGGTACCGGCTGGACGAGTCGGCGCGCAACGGCTCGGTCCGGGCGCACTCCGTCATCGTCGGCAACTGCGGCATGCTGCAGGCCAACGCGATGCTCCTGCCCGACGCCGAGATCGACGACGGCGTGTTCGACATCGTCGTGATGCGTCCGCGTGGGTTCTTCGGCTGGGTGCGGATCGGTGCCCGGGTGTTCTGGGAGAACGCGATCCTGCGCTGGTTCCACCGCTCGTCGCTCGGCAACACCGTCGTCGGGCGCCGGATCACCACGGCGGCGAAGCAGGAACGGCCGCTGCGCTACATGCGTGGCGAGGAGTTCGTGCTGCGGCTGACGAAGCCGGACGAGTTCGAGATCGACGGCGACCCCGTGGGCGAGATCGTGGCGTTCCGCGCGCAGATCGACGCCGGGTCGCTGGACGTGCGGGTCCCCGTGGTCGAGCCGCACGCGGGGCGCGGTCGCAAGAAGTAGCGGCGGCGTCACCCGCGCTCGCACAACCAAAGTCGGCCGGAACCACCGAATGCTGCGGTTCCGGGTGACTTTGGTTGTGCGAGAGCGAAGCGCGCCAGCCGAACGCCGCGCAGCGCCGCGCGCGGGCGGCCGCGCAGCGCGGCGCGTCAGCGCGCGTCGGGCTCGCCGGAGACGATCGCGCGGAGCCAGTCCCGGGCCTCGACGAACGCCGCGTCCGAGTAGCGCGCGGGGACCTCGGGGCGGACCCCGTCGGCCCGCGGGTACGACCCGAGGAACGTCACGCGCGGGCTGAAGCGGCGCAGGCCGAGCAGGGCGTCGGCGACGCGCTCGTCCCGCACGTGCCCGTCGAGGTCGATCACGAACCGGTAGCGGCCGAGCTCGTCACCGATCGGCCGCGAGGACAGCAACCCCATGTTGATGCCCCGAGTCGCGAACTGCTCGAGCATGTCGACCAGGGCTCCGGGGTGGTCGGCGGGCAGCTCGACGATGACGCTCGTCTTGTCGGCGCCGGTCGGTTCGGGCAGCGCCAGGGTCTTCGACACGAGGACGAACCGGGTCACGGCGGAGGCGTTGTCCCCGATCGACGAGGCCAGGACGTCGAGCGCGTAGTGGTCGGTGATCCCCGGGGGCGCGACCGCGGCGTCGGCGGTGGGGTGCTCGTCCAGCAGGGCTGCGGCAGCCGCGACGTTCGAGGACGCCGGGATGTGCCCGTGGCCGCGGACGTTCGCCTCGAGCCAGTTGTGGGTCTGCGCGTACGCCACGGGGTGGGCGTTCACGGTGCGGACGTCGGCGAGCGCGGTGCCGGGGCGGGCGACGAGCACGAAGTCGACGGGGACGAGGTACTCCCCCACGATGCGGACGCCGGGGATCCGGGCGAGGGCGTCCTGCGTGGCGCTGACCCCGCCGTCGACGCTGTTCTCGATCGCGATCACCGCACCGATCGACCGGCCGCTGACGACGTCGTCGAGGGCTTCGCCGACGTTGTTGACGCTGCGCCAGGGCTTGCCGGCGGCTGCGTCGACGAGTTTGAGGGCCGCCTCGGTGAAGGTGCCGGCGGGTCCGAGGTAGGAGTACGTGTCGGACGGCGCGGCGGGCTGGCTCATGTGGCGAGCCTATTGCAGCACCGCACGACGGCCACGACCGTCAGTCGGTCGCCGTGCCGGTCAGCCGGGCCTCGCAGATCGCGGTGTCGTCGTCGTCCCGCGGGTAGGTCAGTGCCGCGAAGCGTCGCTCGGGGTCGAGCCGCGTGAGCAGGGCCGCGGCGATGCCGTCGAGCTGTCCGACCTGTTCCTCGGTGAGGGCGTCGATCACCACGCGACGGGCGGTGCGCACGTGGTCGGGCGCCGCGTCGACGATGGTGGCGTACCCGGTGTCGGTGAGCCGGACGTCGGTGGCGCGCCGGTCGTCGGTGGACGGGCACCGGGAGACGAGCCCGCGCTTCTCGAGCCGGGACACGACGTGGGACAGCCGTGGCAGGGACGCGTTCGTGGCCGACGCCAGCGCCGACATCCGGAGCGTGCGGGACTCGGTCTCCGAGAGCATCGCGATGACCATGTAGTCGAAGTGCGTCAGGTCGGCGTCACGCTGGAGCTGCTGGTCGAGCGCCGCCGGCAGGAGCTCCATGACGGCGACGAGCTTCATCCACGCACGGAGCTGGTCGCGCGTGAGCCACGGGGTCTCGTCGGTCATACCGGCATCCTAGCGAATGGTTGTCGGTTCAACCAGTAGACGTCGCGGTCCGTCGACGCCGGAGCGCGACGACCAGGACGGCGACGACCAGGAGCGCCAGGACGCCCTCGACGACGAGCAGGCGCAGGCCGTAGTCGAACGGCAGCACCGTGTCGTTCTTCGTCCCGTGCGCCTTCGCCGCGATCTCCGGCAGGACGACGAGCGCCAGGACGCTCCCGAGCACCACGACGGCCTGCACGACCACGAGCGCCCAGACCTGCAGCGTCCGCCCGGTCCGACGGAGCAACAGGCCGACGGCGACGACGAACGGCGACAGGATCGCGTCGTGCAGGATCACCGCGCCGAGCAGCCACGTCGCGAGGCCCCAGATCCGGTTCGGCCGCACGGTCGTCACCATGACGTACGCCCCGAACGCGATGACCAGGACGCCGACCACGACGAGCACGATGCGCGCGACCTTCACCGGAGCACCTCGATCTTCTCGATCCACTTCGTCTGCAGCACCCCGGGCCGACCCGGGGCGATGATGCGCGCCGGGAAACCGTGGTCCAGGTCGAGCTTCTCGCCGTTCAGTTCGAGCGCGACGAGGGTCGTCGGGTCCTCGGCGTACTCGGGACCCATGTCCATGATCCGGTAGCCGCCGTGCCGTTCGAGGCTCGTCACGCGCACGTGCGACCCCGGCGGGGCCTGGACCGCCGCGAGCAGGTCGCGCATCCGCACGCCCTTCCAGGTCGCCATCTGGCTCCAGCCCTCGACGCACGAGATCGGGAGGTCGACCCGGGTGGCCCCCAGCGCGACCAGCTCGGCACGGGCGAAGGTCCGACTGACATCGTGGCCGACGACCGTGAGGGTCCAGTCCGCGGCCGTCGCGGTCGCCAGGACGCCTGCGGCGCGGGCCGTCCGGTTCACCGGCAGGCCGTTCGCACCGCGGTGCCGCTGCCGCGCCCCGAAGACGTTGAACGGCTCGGCGAGCGTGCTCGACTGCCCGGCCGTCAGGGCGACGACGCCGACCGTCGCCGCTGCGACACCGGCGAAGAAGCCGCGTCGGGCGACGCGCTCACGTCGACCCTGGGTCGCCTCGGGAGACTGCCGGGAGGCGCGGCTCGCCTCGGTCGCGTCGGCCTGCGTGGTCGGAGCGGGAACGCCGTCGACCCAGCGCAGGACCCTGCCGGTGAGGCCGCGGGGGTAGGAGGCGACCGCCTGCGGTGCCGCGGCCGACGAGGCGGGCTCGTGCCGTGCCTCCAGGCCGGGTGGGAGCAGCTCGCTGCCCACCGTCGCGTCCGCGACGAACCGACCGTGCTCGTCGTACGCGTCGCGCTTCCGCCAGTACCGCGCGATGATCCGCAGCTTCGTGCCGATGTGCAGCACGAGCGACCCGATGAGCACGTACGACAGCGCGTAGTGCACCTGGCGGAACGGGAACGGCCACGGGTACCACTGGTACGTGTTGACCAGGCCGGTGGCGACCTGCACCAGCGCGGCGGAGACGAAGACCGCGATCGACACGCGCTCCAACAGGTGCAGCACACCGCGCACCGGCGGCACCTGTGCGAGGGCGGGCATCACCGCGTTGAGCTTCGCGACGAGCAGCGGGATGATCGCGATCCCCGCCGTGATGTGGAGGCCCTGCGTGAACTGGTAGAGCTGGGTCGGCCGTGTCGGGAACCGCATGCCGGGCAGCGGGTCCTGCAGGAAGTGGCTGAAGAGGCCGGTGCCGAAGCACACGAGGAAGGCAACCCCGAGCAGCCGCCCGAGCACGACGGCCGAGCGGGCGTTGCGGTTGGGGGACGCCATCGTCGCCCGGGCGTCCAGCAGCAGCCGCCGCACCACGGATAGCCTCAGGACACGATGAGCGAACGACTGCGCCCCGGCCGACTGCTGCCGACCGTCCTGGCCGTGATCGGGGTGCTGGCCCTCGCGGGCGTCATCGCCGTGGGTGTCACGCATCTGGGCTTCCTCCGATCCGGTCATCGTGCTCCATTCGTTGCGTGGACCCTGATCGCTTGGACCGTCTTCGCCGGGGCGGTCCTGGCGTTGCGGTTCGTCCCCGCGAAGTGGATGACGTGGCTCGTGGTCGGCGGTGGCCTGGTGGTCGGGCTCGCCGCCATCGCCGGGCCGCCGAACACCAGCACCGATTCTGCCCGGTACGCCTGGGACGGCATCGTCCAGCACGCCGGGATCTCCCCGTACGCGCACACGCCGCAGTCGACCGCACTGTCCGGTCTGCGTCCCGAGTGGCTGTTCCCGGACAAGATCGACGGCACATGCGACCCCCTGCAGCCCCGGTACCGCGGGCTCGGTGACGGCGCGCAGGGACACTGCACCGCGATCAACCGGCCGGACGTGACGACGATCTACCCGCCGATGGCGCAGCTGTGGTTCGCCCTCGTCCGCGCGTTCGTCCCGGCCACGGCGCAGTACATGCCGTTCCAGGTCGCCGGGCTGGTCGTCTCGCTCGGCGTCACGCTCGGCCTGGTCGCGGTGCTCCGCCGACTCGGTCGTCCGACCTGGTGGGCGGCGCTGTGGGCGTGGTCGCCGCTCGTCGCGTCCGAGGCGGTCACCAACTCGCACGTCGACCTGCTCGGCGCCGCCCTCGCCACGGCCGGCGCCGTGCTCGTCGCCTTCGGGCGGCCGATCTGGGGCGGCATCGCCCTCGGGGCGGCCACCGCGACCAAGCTCATCCCCGCGATCGTCTACCCGCCGTTGCTCGGGCGGTGGCGGAACTGGTGGGCGATCCCGGTCGGGATCGCCGTGTTCGGCCTGCTCTACGTGCCGTACGTGCTCACCACCGGGCTCGACGTGCTCGGGTACCTGCCGGGCTACCTGTCCGAGGAGGGCTACGAGGACGGCTCCCGGTTCGCCCTCGTCTCGCTGGTCTTCACGGGTGACGCGGCGACGATCGTCGTCGGGCTGCTCGTGCTGCTGGCGGCGTTCGTGGCCTGGCGGCTCTCCGACCCGTCGCGGCCGTGGTCCGGCGAGGTGCTGATGATCGGGGTGACCTTCCTGGCGGTGAGCCCGCGGTACCCCTGGTACGCCCTGCTGCTCATCCCGTTCGTGGTGCTCTCCGGCCGATGGGAGTGGTCGGCGATCAGCCTCGCCATCGCCCTGCGCGGCGTGTGGCCGTCGGTGGACGCGTACCGGTGGTGGCTCGCGGCGGCCGTGCTCGTGATCGTCGTCGTCACGATCGTGCGCACCCGTCGGTCGGACTGGGTGCGCTGGGGACGGCTGCTGTCGTTCCGGCGGCTCGACCACGTACGCTGACGCCCATGGCACCCGCGACCCTGCTCGGCTCGACCGGCTCGTCCGCATCCTCGGACCCGTCCGGGCTCGTCGACCGGTTCGGGCGCCGAGCCGTGGACCTGCGGGTGTCGCTGACCGAGCGCTGCAACCTCCGCTGCACGTACTGCATGCCCGCCGCCGGACTGCCCTTCGCACCCGACGACCAGCTGATGACGGCCGCCGAGATCGAGCGGCTCGTCCGGATCGGCACGGCCCGGTTCGGCGTCCGCAAGGTCCGGTTCACCGGTGGTGAGCCGATGCTCCGCCACGACCTCGTCGACGTCATCGCCCGGTGCGCCGCACTGCCGGACGCCCCGGAGCTGTCCCTGACCACCAACGCGATCGGCCTCGCCCACCGCGCCGCCGCCCTGTACGCCGCCGGACTCCGCCGGGTGAACGTGTCGCTCGACACCGTCGACCCGACGGTGTTCGCCGAGGTCACACGCCGACCGTTCCTGGACAAGGTCATCGCCGGGCTGTCGGCCGCGCACGACGCCGGACTCGCGATCAAGGTGAACGCCGTGCTCCTGCGCGGGGTCAACGACGCCCTGGCACCGGACCTCATGCGCTGGTGCCTGGAGCGCGGTTACGAGCTGCGGTTCATCGAGCAGATGCCGCTCGACCCCGACCACGCCTGGGACCGCACCTCGATGGTCACCGCGGCGGAGACCCGCGCGATGCTGTCGGAGTCCTTCGGCCTCGTCCCGGACGACGCACCGCGCGACGGCGCCCCGGCCGAACGGTTCCGGGTGCTGGCCCGCACGGCCGACGGGGGCGTCGGTCCGGAACTCGGCACGATCGGGATCATCGCGAGCATCACCGAGTCCTTCTGCGCGGACTGCACCCGCACACGGCTCACCGCCGACGGGCACGTCCGGAGCTGCCTGTTCTCCGACGAGGAGACCTCCGTGCTCGGACCGATGCGCGACGGTGCGTCCGACGACGAGGTCGCCGAGCTCTGGCGCCGGGCCATGTGGGCGAAGCCGCGCGACCACGGCGACGACACCGACGACCTCGTGCACCCGACGCGTGGCATGAGCGCGATCGGGGGCTGAGGTGACCACGATCCGGTTCTTCGCGGCTGCCCGGGCGGCGGTCGGCGTGGACGAGGTCACCGTGGCGGCACCGGACCTCGACGCTGCGCTGCGCGGTGTGGACGCCGCCGATCCGTCACGGTGGCAGGCGCTGCAGGAGCGGTGCTCGTACCTGGTCGACGGTGTGACGACGCGCGACCGGTCGACCCCGCTCGAGGGCGTTGCGGTCGTCGACGTCATGCCGCCCTTCGCCGGGGGCTGAGCGGGGCGGTCCGGCGCCCGTTCCTTCCCACACCGCCCGCGATGCACGGCACTTCCGGGCGTACCCGGTCAGGACTTCCGTCCAGGGACGCCCGGATGCACCAGGTGCGCCTCACCAGGACGTCGGTGCACCGGCCGGCGCGTAGACCGTCACCTCGGCGTCCGGCACCACGATGCGGACGGCCTCGCCCGGGGCGAGTGCGAGGGCCGCGGCGACCGACACGGTGACGTCGGCGACGAGCTCACCGGCGCGCACGCGGACCAGCCCGTCCCGCGGCTCGAGCGTGGTCACCGGACGCTCCGGCCCGGCACCGTCCCGCGTCGGTCGAGCGGCCGTCGGGTGGTAGACCGCCAGCGCGGGCCGGCCTGGAGGCACGGTGTGCGTTCCCGACGCCAGCGCACCTCCGCCCTCCAGCGCGATCCCACCCCGCGTGGCGGTCCCGCGGACGAGCGTCAGTCCGGAGAACGACGCGGCGAACGCGCTGGTCGGGCGGCCGAGGACGTCGGCGGTGGGGCCGGCCTCGACGACGCGTCCGGCCTCGAGGACGACGATGCGGTCCGCGAGGGCGACGGCCTCGAGCGGGTCGTGCGTGACGAGGAGCGTCGGACGACCGGTGCGCGCGGTGCCGAGGGCGGCACGGACCTCGGCGCGCGCATCGACGTCGAGGGCCGAGGTGGGCTCGTCGAGGAGCAGCAGCGACGGATCCGTGGCGAGCGCCCGGGCGATCGCGACGCGCTGGGCCTGCCCACCGGAGAGCGTCCCGGGTGCCCGGTCTGCCAGGCCGGCCACGCCGACGGCCGCGAGTGCCGCGGACGACCGCGCTCGCGCCTCCCGGCCGCCCGATCCGGATGCGCGCGGTCCGTACGCGACGTTGCCGGCGACCGAGCGGTGCGGGAAGAGGTCCGCGCGCTGCGCGACGAGGCCGACCCCGCGGCGGTGCGGCGGCACGCGCGTCAGGTCCCGGTCGCCCAGCACCACCTCGCCCTGCCGGGTGCGCAGCAGCCCGGCCAGCGCCTCGACGACGGTGGACTTGCCGGCGCCGTTCGGTCCGACGAGCGCGACGCACTCCGCCGGGCCGATGTCCAGGCGGACGTCGACGTCACGTTCCGGCACCACGACGCGGGCGCGCAGACCGCCCGTCACGCGACGACCGTCCGGGTGCGGAGCGCCGAGGCGCCGATCACGACGAGGGCGACCACCACGAGCACGAGCGCGAGCGCGACGGCGGTGTCCGGGTCGATCTCCCGCTGCAGGTAGATCTCGAGGGGCAGCGTGCGGGTGACCCCCTGCAGACTGCCGGCGAAGGTGAGGGTCGCCCCGAACTCGCCGAGGGCACGGGCGAAGCAGAGGACGAGCCCGGACAGGATGCCCGGCAGCACGCGCGGTGTCGTGACCGTCAGGAACGTGCGGGTCGGACCGGCACCGAGCGTCGCCGCCACGCGTTCGAACCGGTCACCGCCGACGCGGAGCGCACCCTCGATGGACGACACCAGGAACGGCATCGCGACGAACGTCTGCGCGATGACGACGGCGGTCGTGGTGAACGCGATGCGGAGGCCGTGGTCGTCGAGGAACGCCCCGACGACGCCGAGGCGCCCGAAGGCCGCGAGGAGCGCCAGGCCGCCCACGACCGGTGGCAGCACCAGGGGCAGCAGGACGAGTGCCCGGGCGACGCCGACCCAGCGCGAGGTCGAGCGGGCGAAGAGGACGGCGAGCGGGTACCCCAGCACGAACGCGATACCGGTCGCGGCCGCCGCCGTCCCCAGGCTCAGGCCGAGGGCGCTCAGCGACGCGGGCGAGGTGACGAGCGCGCCGAAGGAGCCCCAGTCGACGCGGCCGACCATGGCGAGCACGGGCACCACGACGAACAGGCCGCCGAGCACCGCCGGGACCGGGAGCCACCACGGCGCCGGGGCCCGGCCACCGGTCACGGCGCCCCGAAGCCCGCGTCGGCGAGCACTTTCTGCCCGGCGTCCGACCGGACGTAGGCCGTGAACGCCGCTGCGAGGTCGGGGTTCGCCGCGTCCTTCAGCACGCCGATCGGGTAGGTGTTGACGGCCTTGCTCGACGCGTCGAACGAGACGCCGTCGACCTTGCCGTCTGCACCCTTCACGTCCGTGACGTAGACGAGCCCGGCATCGGCCTGCCCGGACTCGACCTTGCCGAGCACGTCGGTCACCGACTGCTCCTCGCTGACCGGCCGCAGGTCGACGCCGGTGGCCTGCTCCACCGTGGCGGTCGCGGCACCGCACGGCACCGGTGCGGCGCACGTCACGAGCTGCACGTCGGACGACGTCAGGTCGTCGAGGTCGGTGATCTTCTTCGGGTTGCCGGGAGCGACCGCGATCTCGAGGACGTTCGTGGCGAAGTCCTTCGGCGAGCCCGGAGCGATGTCGGTCTTCACGAGCTTGTCCATGTTCGCCTCGTCGGCTGAGGCGAACACGTCCGCCGGGGCGCCGTTGCGGATCTGCGTGACGAGGTCGCTCGAGCCGGCGAAGGAGAACGTGATCGAGGTGCCCGGGTGGGTGTCCTCGTACTGCTTCCCGAGGGTGGTGAAGGTCTGCTGGAGCGAGGCTGCGGCGAAGACGGTGATCTTCCCGGTGGGGCCGGTGGTGGCGCTGGCGGTGCCGGTCGTCGCGGTCGACCCCGCGGTCCCGCCCGATCCGCTCGTCGAGCAGCCGGCGAGGCCGGTCGCGGCGAGTGCGGCTGCGGCGAGGAGCAGCGTGGCGTTCCGCTTGTGCGTCGTCATTCCACGATCGTATCCGCAAGTGCGGATGTCTTGCCGCCTTCTCGCCGCCAGGCCTCGATGCCGCCGTCGAGGACCGTCGCAGGGCGGCCCGCCGCGCGGGCGGCTCGGGCCCAGGCGGTCGCGCGGACGCCGCTGGCGCAGACGACGACGACCGGTGCGTCCGCCGGCTCGTCGTCGAGGTGTTCCGGGGTGGTGCTGCCGGGGATGACCCCCGTGGCGAGTTCGGCGGGGGTCCGGACGTCCACCAGGAGCAGACCGCCGCGAGCGTCGAGCAGTCGTTCGGCGAGCGCCGCGGGGGCGATCCGCGGCGGGGCGTCGTCGACCTGAGCGGCCGGACGGCGTGACGCGGGACCCCGGCGGAGCGGACTCTCGGTCCACCGCCACCGCCGGGCATCGACCGTGAGCACCCGGCCGAGCAGCGGCTCACCGATCCCCGCGACGAGCGCGGTGACCTGCGCGGCCATCACCGAGCCGACGGCTCCGCACAGCGCGGGCAGCACGCCGTCGAGCGCGCAGGAGCCCTCGTCGGGCAGCGCGTCCGGGTGCAGGTCGTGGAAGTCGATCGGCTCCGGACCACTGTCGTGGAAGACCGAGACCTGCCCGTCGAGCCCGAGCACCGTGCCCCACACGAACGGGGTGCCGGCGCGGGAGCACGCGTCCGAGATCGCCCGCGTGACCTCGACGCTGTCGGCGGCGTCGACCACGACGTCGTGCCCGGCGACGTGCTCCGGCCGGAAGGGCTCGGCGAGCGCGACGACCGCGAGCTCCGCGTCGACGCCACGAACCCGCTCGGCTGCGCACTCTGCCTTCGACCTGCCGACGTCCGCAGCGGCGAAGAGGGTCTGCCGTGCGAGGTTCGACGTGTCCACGACGTCGTGGTCGACGATCGTGACGCGACGCAGCCCGGCGCCCGCCAGGTACGTGAGCACCGGGGCGCCGAGCCCACCGGCACCGACCACCAGCACGCTCGCGTCGGAGAGGGCCCGCACGGCCCGCTCGCCCGCGCCCTCGAGCGCCGCGGTCCGGGAGGTCAGGCGTCGCCGCGCGTCGCTCGTCACGGTGCGGGCTCCGCGGGCACCTCGACCGACACCATCGTCGCCTTCACCGAGGCCACCGCGACGCTGCCGACCTCGAGCCCCAGGTCGTGCACGGCTTCGGCGCTCATCAGCGACACGACCCGGTGCGGTCCGCTCTGCAGCTCCACCTGTGCCATCACGCCGTCGACCGTGAGCGCGGTGACGATGCCGACGAACCGGTTCCGGGCGGAACTGCGCGTGCCGGACGGGTCGTCGAGCTGGTCGCCGCGACCCCGGATGTGTGCGGCGAGTTCCCTGCCGTCCAGCACCGTCCGGCCTGAAGCATCGACGCCCCTGGTGAACGTGCCGCCGTCGACCAGTCGGCGGACGGTGTCGTCGCTGACGCCGAGGTACCGCGCGGCGTCGCGGATGCGGAGCTTCGTCATGGTGTTCGCACCATACCGGTGTGTGGAACTCTCAGTGTCGGCGGGCCCCGCGCCGGGTTCCCGTCCAGACGCCCCGGCTACCGTCCAGTCCGTGAGTACTCCCCGGACCGGCACCATCAGCGTCCCCCGCTCGACGGGGCTCGCACCGGTCCGGACGCGCTCCCGGCGGCTGCTGTCGAGCATCGGGCTCGCCGTCGTCCGGACGCCCGAGCTCACGATCGGCGCAATCGGGGTGCTCGTCACCGCCGCCTTCGCATGGGTGCCGTCGCTCTGGTACGACGAGGCCGCCACGGTCACGAGTGCGCAGCGGACGTGGGCGCAGCTCTGGGCCGAGCTCCACAGCGTCGACGCGGTGCACGGGCTCTACTACGCGCTCATGCACGTCTGGTTCTGGCTCGTCGGGTACACGCCGTTCACGCTGCGGTTCCCGAGCGCACTGGCCGTCGGGGTCGCGGCGGGGCTCCTCGTGGCGCTCGGACGACGACTCGGTGGCCGTCGGCTCGGGATCACCGCCGGGATCGTGTTCCTCGCACTCCCCCGCGTGCAGTGGGCCGGGTCCGAGGGTCGTCCGTACGCGACGATCACGACCCTCGCGGTCTGCCTCACCCTCGTCGGGATGACCGCGGTCCGGCGGACCCGCACCGGCCGCAGCCTGCACTGGTGGGCGGCGTACGGCGCGCTCGCACTCGTCGCGGTCACCTTCAACGTCTACCTGTCGCTCGCCGTCGTCGCGCACGCCGTCACCCTGCTGTGGACGATGGCCGCCCGCCGGGTGGCCGTGCACCGGGCGACGGTGTCCCGCGACGCCCGTGTCCCCGGCCCGCCGCTGGTGACGGGCGGCGCGCTGCTCCGCTGGGCGGTCGCGGCGGGCGTCGCGGCCGTGGTCGTCTCGCCCGTGGTGTTCGAGATCGCGTCGCAGTCGAAGCAGGTCGCGTGGATCGCCGGGATCGGGCAGCGCACCGGCGCCCAGGTGTTCGCCACCGCGTGGTTCGGCGGGGTCGACTGGTACGCCGCCGTGGCGTGGACCCTGATGGTCCTCGGGCTCGTCGTCGGCCTGGTCGAGGCCCATCGACGCTCCGCGACCGTCCGTTCGCTGCTCCGCGCCCAGGCCGTCCGCGTCGCGCTCCCCCTGGTGGTGCTCCCGACCGCCGCGCTCGTCCTCGCGACCGCGATGGGCAAGCACCTGTACTCCCCGAAGTACGCGACCCTGAGCCTGCCGTTCGTCGCGCTGCTCATCGCACTCGCGCTGACGATGATCCGCCCGAAGGCGCTGCTCGCCGCCGCGGTCGGGGTCGTCCTCGTCCTGTCGGTGCCCACCGCGGTCGCCGTGAAGGAGCCCCTCGCGAAGCAGGACTCCACCTGGGCCCGCGCCGCCTCGATCATCGCCGCCGAACGGAGCAGGAACCGCATCGACGCGGACGAGGGGGTGGTGTTCGGCAGCGTGTACGGCCACCCGGGCACGACGGCCGACGTCATCCGCATCTCGTACCCGGATGCGTTCTCCGGGATGACCGACCTCGGCGTCCGCAAGAACGGCGCCGAGAGCGGGGTGCTGTGGAACCAGACCGGCGACCTCGCCACGACGATCCCGAGCCGCCTCGACGACATCGACACCGTCTGGTTCGTGGGCGGCACGGTCAAGGCGCGCAACATCGAGCCGGAGACGGCGTCGGTGCTGGCCGCGCACGGGTTCACGGCCAAGGAGCACTGGAAGACGGGCACGGTCGTCATCACGGAGTACGTGCGCCGCTGACGGCCACAGGGACGCGCCGGGTGGCTGGCTAGTGCACCACGCGGGCGCCGTGCACCGGCCCCGCTGCCCGGACGGCCACCATGCCCGCGGCACTCAGCTCGACCTGGACCTCGAGCGCAGCGTCACGGTCGGCGACGAGGAACGCCACCGTCGGCCCGCTGCCGGACACCAGCCCGGCGAGCGCCCCGGCCTTCTCGCCGATCTCGAGCGTCGACGCGAGGCGCGGCTGCAGGCGCATGGCCGGTGCCTGCAGGTCGTTGTACAGGCAGTCCGCGAGCAGGTCGGGGTCGCCGGCTCGCAGTGCCTGCAGCACGTTGGCCTCGACCACGGGAGTCGTCGGCGCCGGTGCGATGTCCGCCCGGTAGCGCTCGCGGTGTTCGTCGAGCGCCCGGTACACCGCCGGGGTGGAGAGCCCGTCGTCGCTCAGCGCGAGGACCCAGTGGAACTCGCCCTTCGCCAGCGCCGGGCTGAGCTCGTCGCCCCGGCCCGTGCCGACCGCGGTCCCGCCGGCGAACGCGAAGGGCACGTCGGCGCCGAGCTGTGCGGCGAGCCGGAGCAGTTCCTCACGCCCGAGCGCCGTCCCCCAGAGCGTGTCGACGGCGAGCAGGGTCGCGGCCGCGTCGGCCGATCCCCCGCCCATGCCACCGGCCACCGGGACCTGCTTGTCGATGGTGAGCCGGACCCCGCCACGGTAGCCCGCAGCGTCCGCCACGAGCCGTGCTGCCCGGATGGCGAGGTTCGACTCGTCCACCGGGACGCCGCTCGTGTCGATCGATCCGGTGAAGGTCACCGAGAAGTCGTCGGCCGGCTCGGCGGAGACGTCCTCGTACAGCGAGACCGCCTGGTACGCCGTCGCCACGTCGTGGTAGCCGTCGTCCTGCAGCGCCCCGACCGACAGGTACACGTTGATCTTGCCGGGGGCGCGCGTCCGCACGCGGGTCGGAGCGGCCAGCGTGGTCATGCCCCCAACCTATCCCGACGTGGCAGCGGAGACGCCCGATGTCGCGGCTGCGAAGCCCCGAGCCAGGTCGGCGAGGATGTCGTCGACGTGCTCGAGACCGATCGACAGCCGGATCAGGCCGTCCCCGACGCCCGATGCAGCCCGCTCCGCCGACGTCATCTGCACGTGCGTGGTCGACGCCGGGTGCACCACGAGGGACCGCACGTCGCCGATGTTCGACACGTGGTCGAACAGCTCGAGCGCTGCGACGAACCGGCGCCCCGCCTCGACCCCACCGTCGAGGTCGAACGCTAGCACCGCCGACGGCCCCGCGGGCACGTAGCGCTGCTGCAGGTGGTGCCACGGCGACGACGGCAGCCCCGCGTAGTGCACGCCGAGCACCTGGTCGTGCGCGTCGAGCCACGAGGCCACCGCCGCGGCGTTCGACACGTGCCGGTCCATCCGGAGCGACAGCGTCTGGATGCCCTGCAGCACGAGGAACGCGGTGAACGGCGCGATCGCCGGGCCGAGGTCGGCGGAGAGCTTCGACCGGGTGCGCTGGATGAACGCGCGGCGGCCGAACTTCTCGGCGAAGTTCGTGTTCGCGAACCCGGACTGCTCGGTGGACGCCAACTGCGGGAACTTGTCGGCGTGCGCGGCCCAGTCGAAGTTCCCGCTGTCCACGATCAACCCCGCGATGGCGCTGCCGTGGCCGGCGAGGTACTTCGTCGCCGAGTGCACGACGATGTCCGCACCGTGCTCGATCGGCCGGACCAGGTACGGCGTGGCGATCGTGTTGTCGACGATGAGCGGGACCCCGGCCTCGTGCGCGACCCCGGCCACGCCCGCGAAGTCGAGGACGTCGCCGCGCGGGTTCGGGATCGACTCCCCGAAGAACGCCTTCGTCTCCGGTTGGACCGCCGCCGCCCACTCGTCGAGGTCGGTGGGGTCCTGCACGAACGTGAACGCGATGCCGAGGTCCCGCAGGGTCGACGCGAACAGCGTGTAGGTCGCGCCGTACAGCGAGGCGCTCGAGACGACGTGGTCGCCGGCACGCGCGACCCCCAGCACGGCCAGGGTGGTCGCCGCCTGGCCCGAGGCGAGCGCGAGGGCACCGACGCCGCCCTCGAGGTCGGCGATGCGCCGCTCGAGTGCGGCGGCCGACGGGTTGTTCACGCGCGAGTACGTGTGCCCCGGTGCGTTGAGCATGAAACGGTCCGCCGCGTCCTCACCGGACGGGTACACGAACGCGGCACTCTGGGCGATCGGTGGGACGTTGGCGCCCCACCCCGGGTCGGCCTTGTACCCGGCGCGGATCTGGCGGGTCTCGAAGGCCCACTCGTCCTCGGTCGTGCCCATCAGACGGCTGCTCCGGACGGCACGGTCACGGATGGTCGCACGAGCGGGATGACCTGCTCACCGAACCGGTCCATCTCCTCGAGCTGGGGCGAGAACTGCAGCAGCAGCGTGTCCACCCCGGCGTCCTCGAACTCGCGGATCCGCGCCGCCACCTGCTCGGGTGTCCCGACGAACCCGGGTCGGAGGCCACGGTTCGACACCGAGTAGTCCTCCAACGAGGGCACGTGCTCGAGCTGCGACTTCGAGATGAAGTCCTGGTACGACTCGTACGCCTGCCCGTGCTGCACGTCGGTGATGCGCGCCAGCTCGGCCTGCGCTTCCTCCTCGGTCTCGCGGACGATGACGTACGCGGCCATGCCGAACGCCTCGAACGGTGGCAGCCCGGCGTCGACCCGGCGCTGCTTCATCTCGGCGATCTTGGTCCGGAGCTCCTCGACCGTGCCGCCGTGGGTGACGTACGCGTCGGCGTACCCCGTGATCGCCGCCTTGCCCGCCTCGCTCTCGCCGCCGGCGTAGATGCGGGGCGTCACGCGGGGCTTCGGCTCCAGGTGGGCGTTCTGGATGTCGTAGTACTCGCCCGAGAACGAGTACGGCGTCTCGCGCCACATCCCCTGCATGACCTCGACGAACTCCGCCGTGCGCTTGTACCGGTCGTCGTGCTCGGAGAAGATCCCGCCGTACTGCTTCGCCTCCTCCGCCCACCAGGCGCTCACGACGTTGAACGTGAACCGGCCGCCGGAGATGTCGTCGATCGTCGCCGCCTGCTTCGCCGTCACGGCCGGCAGGTGGTACCCGGGGCGCATCGCCGCCATGATCTCGAGCCGCTCGGTCGTCGCCGCGATGGCCGCCGCGAGCGACCAGGCCTCGAGCGACGGCGCGGCCGTGCCCTTGATGTCGTTGAGGTTGAGCTCCGGCACCAGCGTCAGGTCGAAGCCGATGCGCTCGGCGCGCTGCGCCAGGCGCTTCACGTAGTCGAAGGTGACCGGCATGTGCTCGTTCTCGACGTTGCGCAGCCAGCCGCCGAAGAGCGGGGTCCAGTATCCGAATCGCACGGGGTGAGTTCCTTGGGGAGGTGGGGAGTGCCCTGGAAGGGGCGCGGGACGGACTGGAGGCGCGAGACGGGCCCGCCACGGGCCTCCAGTCCGGTGGTTCTTGCGTTCTCAGGCCGTGAGTTGCGCTGCGTACTGCGTCTCCAGCAGGCCACCGAGGTACCGCGCGATGGAGCGCGGGCCGGAGGCCGGCGCCGTCTCCTCGACGGCCGGGTTGTAGTTCGTGTTCGTGTTGATGTCGTAGACGACCGTGCGGCCGTCCGTGGTCTCCATGAACTCGACGCCCGCGATCGTGATGCGCTGGTCGGCCAGGAAGGTGCGGAGCTGCTGGACGAGCGGGTGCTCGGCCGTGACCTCGGTCCGGACGCTGAACGCCGGGGGTGCTCCTGCGGTCTCGGTTCCGGGCACGTCGCAGACCGCACCAGCGATGACCTGGGGCACCTCGCAGGCGTCCGCCGGGCACAGCTCGAAGCTGCCGGCGCTCGTGTCGACGCGGACGGCGTAGACGAACTCGCCACCGACGAACTCGACCCGCGTGATGAAGGGCTCGCGGGCCGTCAGGTACTCCTGCAGCAGCGTGATGCCGTCGACCGGTTCCTCGAACTCCGGGCTGTCGACGTAGGCGTCGAACTCGGCGAGCGAGTCGAAGCGGCGGACGCCGAGGCCCTTGCCGCCCTGGTTGTGCTTCGTGATGAACGGGACGTCCTGGCCGTCCGTGAAGTCGTGCGCCGCCTGCTTGAGGGTCGTCGACCCGAACACCGCGGTGGTGCGCGGCACGTCGAACCCGGCACCCCGCAGCAGGCCGTGCTGGGCGACCTTCGAGACCTCGAGCTCGAGGACGTGGCTGCCGCCGACGACCTGGCGGCCTGCACGCTCGAGCCAGCCGAGGACCGCGCGGGTGTACTCCTTGCTGTGCTCGTGCCCGCGCGTGTGGCTCGACGCCGACATGCGGGACCAGTACACGCCCGGTTCTGGGTCCGCTGCGAGGTCGATCTGGCCCTCGGTGAGGAGGATCTCCTCGACCGGGACCCCCTCGGCCTCGAAGGCAGCGGCGAGCGGCGGGAACCACTCGGGGTTCTCGTGGATGACGTACACGCGCGGAGTGCTCACGTCGCCACCATAGGCAGGTCGTGCTGGGCGGGGCCAAGTGTGTGACGCGGGGTTTCCTGTCGTGAGTCGCTGGGTATATCACCGCCAGTACATGAGTACCGTCGTGGTGTGCGATTGATCTACATCGACGAATCGGCGCGAGATCGCGCGTACTACTTCTTCGGCGCGCTGATCGCCGACCCCGCGGCAGTCCGTTCGATCGAAACGGGACTCGACGGGATCGGGCGCATGCTCTCCAAGGAGGTTGACGGCTTCGACCCGGCAACCGAGTTCCACGCCGTCGAGATGTTCCACGGCAAGGGCGACTGGGCGGACGTCCCGATCGGTCTCCGGGTGAAGGCCTGCAAGCTCGTGGCGAAGGTCCTCGAACGCTCCAGCGCGGTGTTCGTGTTCCGCGGAGTCGACCTCGAAGCCCACCGGCAACGGTACGGAGACCACGCATTCCCGCCGCACCTCCTCACGCTCGCGCACGTGCTGGAGGAAGTGGACAAGCGGCTGCACCTGCTGGACGACCCAGATCGCCTCGGCCTGGTACTCGCCGACGAGCACCACTCCGCAGCCAGCGCTCGACGGAGTCTCCGGAACTTCAAGACCGAGCGAGTTCGCGGCTACACGAACGGCCCGCTCACACGGATCGCCGACACCATCTACTTCGGACCATCGCACGAGAGTCGGCTCCTGCAGGCGACCGACCTCGCGACGTTCTTCTTCAATCGCGAACGGACCGTCGTCGAGCGCGAGGCGAGATCGGCCGCCGCGGTCGACGAGATCACCCGACGCATCCGCGCGATCACGGTCAAGGAGTACGTCTGGTGTCCGACTCGGACGACACAACGCCCCGCACAAGGGCGGGGCGCTGGCTGGGTGCGGGAGGCTCGAAGCGTCCTGCGGCCACCATCGTAGCCCGGTCTCGTCAGTGTGTGAAGGTCTGCTGGCCGACGACGCCGAGGAGCTCGAGCTTCTGCGCGTCCTCGGTCCCCGCCGGTGCGGTGAAGAGCAGGAGCGCCTGGGTCTGGCTCGTCGTGTGGAGCACCTGGCAGTCCACGGTGATGCGGCCGAGTTCGCGGTGCACGAAGGTCTTGTGGTCCTCCCAGCGGCTGGCCACTTCGTGCAGGGACCAGAGCGCGCGGAACTCCTCGCTGTGCGCCTCGAGGTCGGCGATGAGCTCGGCCGCCCGTGCGTCGTTCGGACCGGCGGCCCCCACCGCCGCACGGAGCGACGCGACCTGGGCCCGCGCCAGGCGGTCGTGCTGCTCCGGGGCGTACTTGGCCCGCTCGTACTCCGTCATGAACCACCGCCACGGCTGGTACCGCTCGTTGCCGGGCAGACCGATCGTGGTGCCGAGGAGCGCCGCGCCGAGCCGGTTCTCGACGAGGGTCTCGCCGAGGTCGTTCACCACGATCGCCGGGGTGTCCTCGAGCCGGTCGAGCACGCGGAGGATCGCCGGGTCGACGTGGTCGGAACGGTGCACCCGCGCGGGGGCGTTGTGTCCCGCGAGGCGGAACAGGTGGTCACGTTCGTCGAGAGTGCACCGGAGCGCCCGGGCGATCGCCGCCACCATCTGCTCGGAGGGTTGCGGGCCGCGCTGCTGCTCGAGGCGCGTGTAGTAGTCGGCCGACATGCCCGCGAGGGCCGCGACCTCCTCGCGCCGGAGCCCCGGCGTCCGCCGACGCTGCCCGGATCCGAGCCCGACGTCCTCGGGGCGCAGCAGTTCACGGCGGCGGCGGAGGAAGTCGGCGAGCCCGGGGCGGTCCATGTCCCTCATCGTGCACCGCCGCCGACGTCCCTGCCAGGGATCGGCGGTCCCCCGATGACGGCGCTCTGGTTCGAGTACCGCGGGCGGCGGATCGTGGTCGACATGGACATCACGAACTCCACCGTCTTCATCCCCGGCGCGACCTCGGGCATCGGCCTCGGGCTCGCCCAGCGCCTGCAGGCAGCGGGCAGCACCGTCGTCATCGGCGGCCGACGCCGCGCACTGCTCGACTCGCTGCACGACGAGTACGGCTTCGGCACCGTCGAGCTCGACGTCACCGACCCCGCGTCGATCACCGCCGCGGCCGCATCCGTCATCGACGAGTACCCGTCGCTCGACACGGTCATCACGATGTCGGGGATCATGCGTGCCGAGGACCTCCGCTCGTCGGAGCACCTCACCGACGCCGTCGCCACCGTCGAGACCAACCTGCTCGGCACCATCCGCCTCGTCGACGCGTTCCTGCCGCACCTGCTCACCCGACCCACGTCGACGATCATCACCGTGTCGTCCGGGCTCGCGTACACGCCGCTCGCCGCGACGCCGACCTACAGCGCCACGAAGGCAGCCGTGCACTCGTACACGCAGTCCCTCCGGCAGCAGCTGACCGGTTCGCCCGTGTCGGTGCTCGAGCTCGTGCCGCCGGCGGTCGCCACGGACCTGATGGGCGAAGGGGTCGACTTCGGCGGGATGCCGCTCGACGACTTCCTGACCGAGGTGGTCTCGCTGCTGCAGTCCGGCGCTGCGCCGGAGATCCTCGTGCAGAACGTCCTGCCGCTGCGCTGGTCCGAACGGGACGGGACGCAGCAGGAGCTCATCGAGATGCTGGCGGCTCGCCGGCACTGACGGACCGCGCCCGGCTCAGTCGGCGGCGCCGTCCGGTTCACCGCGGGCCTCGCGCCGCCGGATGACGCCGTCGAGGAACCGGTTGACGAGCCGCCAGACCGGCCACACGAGGGCACCCACCAGGGCGGTGTCGACCGAACCACCGATGGCGCGGATCACCACGTACGCGCCGGTCGCTGCCAAGGCAGTCGAGAGGACGCCCGTGACGCGGCGCCGGTCGTGGTCGTCGCGGTCGTCGCGGTCGTCGTCGTGGTCGTGGGCGTCGTCGGGGAGCCGGTCGAACGCGATCCCCCACGCGACGAACAGCGCACCCAACACGACGGCCACCCAAGCGGCGTCGTCGGACGGATCGCGGAGCAGCGCCCGCACGGCGAACACGACGATGGCGCACCCCGCGACCACCGCCATCAGCAGGACGACCAGCGAGGAACGGGAGCGAGGTGCAGACACCCGACGGAGCCTACGGCCGACGGACCGGTCCGCGCGCGCCCCCGTTCACGTGGTCACGCGCCGGTCAGAGCCCGGCGAGCAGGCTCTGGAGTTCCGCCTTGGCGTCCGGCATGCGCTCCGGCCCGGTGAGTCGCTCCCGTTGCACCGCGATCCGGACCGTACCCGCCCGTGAACCGTCCTCGGTGGTGAGGAGCACCGACTCGCGATCGGGGAACGTCCACCGTGCCGACGGACGCTTCCCGCCCCGGCGCTCCGAGGTCGGCGGGAAGCCGAACGCGTCGGTGAACACCGGCACGATCTCGTCGAGCACCGCTTCACGGTCGCCTGGTACCTGCCGGGACGCCGACACCGCGAAGGAGCCGTCGGACCGCTGCCCCGGGATCCGGAGTCCACGTGCCTGCTCGTACCCGATGGTGACGCCCTGCGCCCACCACGAGTCGACGCCCTGGTCGACGAGCCAGCTCGCGATCGCCGGGTGACCGATCGTCCGTCCGTCGGCCGCGTCGATGCGGGCGTACCAGTCCTCCGGGGTCCGCCCGGTAGCAGCGAGCACCTTGTCGGCGGCCATGCCCTGCGCGTGCGATCGCACCGTCCCGTCGGTCATGCCGTCATCGTAGGGGCGGTGCGATCGCATTGCGCTCGTGGTCCCTTCAGGAAGCGGACCAGCCCCGGTGGGTGGAAGATGGGCGGTGATGAACGACCGCCTCGCCACCGTCCAGCGCATCGTCGCCGAAGCCGGCATCGACTCCACCGCCCGGGAATTGCCCGACTCGACGCACAGCGCCGCGCAGGCCGCCGCCGCGCTCGGCACCGAACCGGGCGCGATCGCGAGCAGCCTGCTGTTCCTGGCCGACGGTGAACCCCTGCTCGCGATGACATCCGGGCGCCACCGGGTCGACACGGATCTGCTCGCCGGCCAGCTCGGCGTCACCGAGCTCACCATGGCCACGGCGAAGCAGGTCCGCGAAGTCACCGGGCAGCCCATCGGTGGCGTCTCCCCCGTCGGGCACCCGGCACCGATCCGGACCGTGGTCGACGAGGCCCTCCGTGAGTACGACGTCGTCTGGTCGGCGGCAGGGACCGCGAACAGCGTGCTCCCCCTGACGTTCGACCAGCTCCTGACCCTGACGAACGGGACGGTCGTCCGGGTCAACGAGCACTGATGGCGACGAGGACACGGGTCGAGCTGGGGCGGCGGGAGGACCTCGGAGCCGACTGCGCGAACTGCTTCGGCCTGTGCTGCGTCGCGCTGGCGTTCGCGAAGTCGGCGGACTTCCCGTTCGACAAGGACGCCGGCGACCCGTGCACGAACCTCGACGACGCGGACGGCTGCCGCATCCACCCGCACCTGCGTGCGCGGGGGTTCTCCGGCTGCACGGTGTTCGACTGCTCCGGTGCCGGGCAGAAGGTCTCCCAGCACACCTTCGCCGGACGGTCCTGGCGGGACGACGCCGAGACGCAGCGGTCGATGTTCGCCACGTTCCCGATCGTCCGACGGCTCCACGACCTGCTGCGGTACCTCGACGAGGCGATCACCCTGGTACGACGGACGGAGGACGCGGATCGGTGGGTCGCGGCGTTCGAGCGCGTCCGATCCCTCAGCGACGGGACGCCGGAGGAGCTCGCCACCCTCGACGTCGACGCCGAGTACGACCGCGCCCGCCCACTCCTGCTCGAGGCGAGCGAGATCGCCCGAGCGCGGGGCCCGCTCGGCGCCGGTCACCGGAAGGTCGGTCCGGGGAGCGACCTGGTCGGTGCGGACCTGCACGACGCGGACCTCCGCGGGACGACGCTGCGCGGCTCCCTCGCGATCGCGGCGGACCTCCGGCGCGCTCGGCTGGATCGCTGCGACCTGCTCGGCGTGGACCTCCGCGATGCCGATCTGCGCGGCACCGACCTCCGCGGAGCGGTGTTCCTCACGCAGATGCAGGTCAACGCCGCTCGGGGCGACGCCGCCACGATCCTGCCGGAAGGGTTCCAGCGCCCGGGGCACTGGTGAGTTCAGTCCGCGGCCGCGAGCACCGTCCGGCCGAGGCGCACGAAGTCGTCGGCACTGAGCATCTCGCCCCGGGCCGTCGGGTCGACCCCACCCGCGGTGAGGAGCTCCGACGCACGGGCGCTGCTGCCGAGGACGCCGGACAGGCTCTGTCGGAGCATCTTCCGACGCTGCTGGAAGGCACCGTCGACGAGCGCGAACACCTGCGCCCGGAGCGCTTCGTCACCAGGCGGGTCGTGCCGGTCGAACCCGACCAGGACGCTGTCGACGTTCGGGACCGGCCAGAACACCTGTCGGCTGACCTGCCCGGCGATCGACCACGAGCCGTACCAGGCCGCCTTCACGCTTGGGGCGCCGTAGACCTTGCTGCCCGGCCCCGCGGCGATGCGGTACCCGACCTCGGCCTGCACCATCACGAGTGCCCGCTCGATCGACGGGAACGTCGCGAGCAGGTGCAGCAGGACGGGAACGGAGACGTTGTAGGGCAGGTTGGCGACGACGTGGGTCGGCGCTTCCGGCAGGTCGTCCGCCGCGACGGCGAGGGCGTCCTGGTGCACGACGCGGAGCCGGGCCGAGGGCTGCATCGTCGACACGGTCGTGGGGAGCTGCGCCGCCAACCGGCCGTCGATCTCCACCGCGGTGACGGAGGCGCCGGTCTCGGTCAGCCCGAGGGTCAGCGAGCCCAGGCCCGGGCCGATCTCGAGCACCCTCGAGTCGGCGGTCACGCGGCCGGACGACACGATTCGTCGGACGGTGTTGGCGTCGTGCACGAAGTTCTGGCCGAGCTTCTTCGTCGGGGTGACGTCGAGCTTGGCCGCGAGGTCCCGGATCTCCGCCGGGCCGAGGAGCGATGCCACGACTACCCGTCCACCGTCACGGGCTCGGCGTCCCACGCGCCGTAGACGAGCTCGGTGTTGGAGGCGATCTGCGCCGCGAGCATCGAGGCGTCCGTGGCGAGGGTCTCGGCCATCGACCGCAGGGTGAGCGGGATGAGGTAGGGCGCGTTCGGCCGCCCGCGGAACGGCGTCGGCGTGAGGAACGGCGCATCCGTCTCGACCATGATGAGGTGCCTGGGCGCCACGAGCAGGGCTTCCCGGAGGGGTGCCGCGTTCTTGAACGTCACGGTTCCCGCGAAGGACATGTACCAGCCCCGCTCGGCGCAGAGGCGGGCGAGGTCCGGACCGCCGGAGAAGCAGTGGAACACCGTCTTCTCGGGAGCGCCGACACGGTCGAGGACCTCGACCACGGCGTCGTGCGCGTCGCGGTCGTGGATCGTCAGCGCGAGGTCGTGCTCCTTCGCGATCCGGATGTGCTCCTCGAACGACCGGACCTGGGCGTCGCGGCCGTCCTCGCCGGTGCGGAAGAAGTCGAGGCCGGTCTCGCCGATCGCGCGGACCCGGGGCAGCGCCGCGAGCCGTTCGATGCCGGCGAGGTGCTCGTCGAGCAGCCCGGCCGCGTCGAGCTCGGGAGCCTCGTTCGGGTGCAACGCGACCGCGGCGAGCACGCGGGGTTCGCGCGACGCGATGGCGGCGGACCACTCCGAGGTCGCCAGGTCGGTACCGACCTGCACGACGCCGCGGACGCCGACGCTCGACGCGCGGTCGAGGTGCTCCCGGTAGTCGAGCGCGCCGTCGCCGCCGTCGGCGATCTCCATGTGGGTGTGGTTGTCGTACACGGGCACGACGAGCGCCTCGGGCAACGGCGGGTAGGTCAGGTCCCGCTTGGAACCGTCCCCGTCGCCCCGGGAGCGGAGGTGGGCGTCGGTCACGCTGCGCCCTGCTCCGCCTGTTCGATGCGCGGGAACAGCCCGGACTCGAGCGGGACGACGGTCGACGCACCCTGCCATTCCCAGGCACGGTCCACGCGCTGCTCGGCGATCGAGCCGCCGGCACCGATCGAGGCCCAGAGCTTCTCGGTGGCCTTCGGCATGACCGGCGACACCAGGACGGCGACCGTGCCGAGCCCGCGGAGCGCCGTGGCGAGGACGGTGCCGAGGCGCTCGCGCTGGGCGTCGTCCTTCGCGAGAGCCCACGGCTGCTGCTCGGTGATGTAGCCGTTCAGGGCGTCGACCAGCTCCCAGACGGTCGCGATCGCGTCGTGCGGGGCGAAGGCGGCGATGGACGCGTCCGCGCGCGTGGTGACGGACTCGGCGAGCGCGTTGATCGCCTGGTCGGACGCGGACAGCTCGCCACGCTCGGGCACGGCGCCGTCGAAGTACTTGCCGATCATCGCCAGCAGCCGGGACGCCAGGTTGCCGAAGCCGTTCGCGAGTTCGGCCTGGTAGCGGGCTGAGATGTCCTCCCAGCTGAAGTTGCCGTCCTGCCCGAAGGTGATCGCGCGGAGGAAGTAGTACCGGAACGCGTCCGAGCCGAACGTGTCGGTGATCTCGGACGGCGCGATGCCGGTGAGCTTCGACTTGGACATCTTCTCGCCGCCGACGAGGAGCCAGCCGTGACCGAAGACGCGCTTCGGGACCGGGAGCCCCGCGGCCATGAGCATCGCGGGCCAGATCACCGCGTGGAACCGGGCGATGTCCTTGCCGACGATGTGCACGCTCGGCCAGAGCCGCTGGAACGCCTCGTCGTCGTCGCTGCCGTAGCCGAGCGCCGTGACGTAGTTGAGCAGGGCGTCGAACCAGACGTACAGGACGTGGTCGCTGTCCCACGGGATCGTGATGCCCCAGTCGAAGCTCGAGCGGGAGATCGACAGGTCACGCAGCCCCTGCTTCACGAACGAGATGATCTCGTTGCGGACGCTCTCGGGCTGGATGAACTGCGGGTTCGACTCGTACAGGTCGAGCAGGCGCTGCTCGAAGTCGGACATCCGGAAGAAGTAGTTGCGCTCGGACAGGACCTCGACCGGGATCGAGTGGATCGCGCAGACCTGCTGGCCCTCGTACGCGCCGGTGCCCGGGACCAGGTCGCTCGGCTGCTTGTACTCCTCGCAGCCCACGCAGTAGAAGCCCTCGAACTCGCCCGCGTAGATGAAGCCGTCGTCGTAGAGCTTCTGCAGGAACGCCGTGACGCCCCGCTCGTGGCGTTCGTCGGTGGTGCGGATGAAGTCGTCGTTCGCCACGTCGACGGTGTCGAGCAGCGGCTTCCACGCTTCGGTGACGAGGCGGTCGGCCCACTCCTTCGGGGTGACCTCGTTCGCGCTCGCGGTGCGCAGGATCTTCTGTCCGTGCTCGTCGGTGCCGGTCAGGAGCCAGGTGTCGTCGCCACGCTGACGGTGCCAGCGCGCGAGGACGTCCGCGGCGACCTCGGTGTAGGCGTGCCCGATGTGGGGCACGTCGTTCACGTAGAAGATCGGCGTGGTGATGCTGAACGAGGAGCCGTCGGACATGCCCACCATCCTACGGGCGGGCGGGAGACGCATGACGCGCCCCGCGCGCAACCTGTGGACAACCGGCCTGGATGCACGTGGCGGCGCCGCCACGTGCCTCCAGGCCGCCTGTCAGCAGCGTCACCGCGCCGCCAGCGCGCCCTCGTAGAGGTCGCGTTTCGACAGTCCCGTCGCGTCCGCGACGGCCGCCGCGGCCTCCTTCATGCGGGAGCCGGCGGCGACCCGCTCCAGCACGAGCCGGACGCCGTCGTCGATGGTCGTGACGTCGAGCGCACCGGTCGAACCCTCGACGACGATGCAGATCTCCCCGCGGACGCCATCGGCCGCCCACGTCGCGAGTTCGGCGAGGGGTCCGCGACGGACCTCCTCGTGCAGCTTCGTGAGCTCGCGGCACACCACGGCGCGACGGTCGTCGCCGAAGCCCGCGGCCATGTCCGCCAGCGTGTCCGCCAGCCGGTGCGGCGACTCGAAGAACACCATCGTGCGCTGCTCGCCGGAGAGCGACGAGAACAGCCGCCGGCGTTCCCCGCCCTTGCGCGTCGGGAATCCCTCGAAGCTGAAGCGGTCCGTCGGCAGCCCGGAGACGGCGAGCGCCATGAGCACGGCGGACGGACCGGGCAGTGCGGTGACGGTCACGCCGGCGGCAGCGGCGGCCTCGACGAGGGGGAAGCCCGGGTCGCTGATCGCGGGCATGCCGGCGTCGGTGAGGACCACCACGTCCTCGTCCCGAGCAAGCTCCACCACCTCGGCGGCCTTGGCCCGTTCGTTGTGCTCGTGCAGGGCGATGAGCCGCGGACGGTTCTCGATCCCGAGCGCACGCATGAGGTGGATCGCGGTGCGGGTGTCCTCCGCGGCCACCACGCTCGCGTTCGAGAGCGTCTCGATCAGCCTCCGGGAGGCGTCACCGAGGTTGCCGATGGGCGTTGCTGCGAGGACGATCACCTCCCCATTGTGGTGGCAGGTGTGTCTTGGGAGCGATCCGTAGGATGCTGCCGATGACCAGCGAGCTGACCGACGACCGCACCGCCGTCCCCGACGGGCCGGTCGGCTCCCGTCTCGACGACTGGTGGGGGCGTGTCCTCTCAGTCGGGTGGCGGGTCGCCGCGTGGCGCTGGGCCGGACCGCTCGCCGTCACGCTGCTGGCCGCCGTGCTCCGTCTGGTGAACCTCGGGCACCCGCACTCGCTGGTGTTCGACGAGACCTACTACGTCAAGGACGGCTGGTCGATCGTCCACCTCGGGTACGAGGGCACGTGGCCGGGCAACCCGAACGACGACTCGCTGCCGACGACGGACCAGCGGTTCGCCGACGGTGAGACGTCGCTGTTCACGAGCGCTGCGGAGTTCATCGCGCACCCGCCGCTCGGCAAGTACCTCATCGGGCTCGGCATGCTCCTGTTCGGCGCCGACGACTCGTTCGGGTGGCGGTTCGCGGTCGCCGTGCTCGGCATCGCGACGGTGTTCCTGACCGCCGTGATCGCGCGGTCGCTCTTCCGGTCGACGCTCATCGGCACGCTCGCCGGCTTCCTGCTCGCGGTCGACGGACAGGCGATCGTGATGTCCCGCGTCAGCCTGCTCGACGGGATCCTGACGTTCTTCGTGGTGCTCGGGTTCGGCGCGCTGCTGCTCGACCGACGGTGGACGGCCAGACGAATCGACGCGTGGGTCGCCCGACGCGCGGCCGCCGGGAGGGACACGCTCTGGGGGCCGGTGCTCTGGTGGCGTCCGTGGCTGCTCGCGATGGGGCTGGCGCTCGGGCTCGCGACCGCGACGAAGTGGTCCGGGATGTACTTCCTGGCGTTCTTCGCGGTGTACTCCGTGCTGTCGGACATGGTCCTGCGTCGCCGAGCCGGCATCGAGTTCTGGTCGTCGAGCGCCCTGTTGCAGCAGGCCCCGGTGTCGTTCCTGCTCACCGTGCCGATCGCGGCGGTGACCTACCTGGCGTCGTGGACAGGCTGGTTCGTGTCGAAGGGCGGCTGGGACCGCGACTGGATCGCATCGGGTGGGCAGCGGTGGACCGGGGTCCTGTCGTGGGTACCAGACAGCCTGCAGAACTGGTGGCACTACCAGTCGGAGATCTACGGGTTCAACATCGGCCTGCACACGCCGCACTCGTACCAGGCGAACCCGCTGCTCTGGCTCGTCATGCAGCGCCCGACGTCGATGTACTACGTCGGCACGAACGCCGGCCAGGACGGCTGTACGGCGACGCGCTGCGGCGAGGCCATCACCGGCATCGCGAACCCGTTCGTCTGGTACGCGGCGGTCATCGCGACCGTGGCGCTCCTCGTGTTCTGGATCATGCGCCGGAAGTGGGAGTACGGCCTCGTCCTGATGGGTGTCGCGGCCGGGTACCTGCCGTGGCTGCTGTACGTGAACCGGACGGTGTTCCAGTTTTACACGATCGCCTTCGAGCCCTTCATGGTGATGGCGCTGGCCGCGGCGATCGGGCTCGTGCTCGGGTCACGGAGCGATCCACGCCCACGACGGACCCGGGCGGTGGTGTGGGTCGGCGTGTACCTCGGGGTCGTCGTCCTGGCGTCGGCGTACTGGTTCCCGATGTGGACCGGGCTGCAGATGCCGTGGGACTTCATCCGGTCGCACTACTGGCTGCCGAGCTGGCTCTAGGGCTCGGTTCGCTGTGTTCGTGCCCTAGCTCTGGGAGTGCAGCGCGCGTTCGATGGACTCGCGGTCGAGCGGGGTGCCGACCATCGGCGCTTCCGTGCCGCCGGGCAGGACACCCTCGATGAGGACCTCGGCGTAGCGTCGCCAGGCGTTCGGGTCGTGCGCGCGGGTGGAGTCCGCCACGGCGCCGACCATCGAGGTCAGCATCGGCAGGTCGCGGTAGTCGAAGCCGACGCGGACGACCCCGGCAGTCTCGGCCCGTTCGATGATCGCGCTGACCTGGGTCTCGAGGCGATCGCGCTCCTGGACGATCGACGGACGCGCCTTGCCGGCTCGGACGATGGCGTCCGCCAGGGCGCGGTCGCGGGCACGGAACTCGAACACGCCCATCAGGTAGACGCGGAGCGCCTCGCGCGGGTCGACCTCGTCCGCCGCGCGGGCCGCGGCCTCGTTCATGGCCTCGAACTTGGTCGCGAGGAGCGCCTCGATCAGGGAGTCCTTGTCGGCGAACCGGCGGTAGACCGTCCCGACGCCGACCCCGGCCTCGTGCGCGATGTCGTTGAGCGTGACCGAGAGCCCGCGTTCGGCGAAGCACTTGCGGGCCGTCTGCAGGATCAGCTCGCGGTTGCGGGCGGCGTCCGCGCGGAGGGGACGCTCGAGGTCGGTGGTGCTCACGCTCCTGACGGTAGTTGAACTTTCTGGGAATAAGTGGATGCAGACCTTCCGTTTCGGTCTACACTGGTCACAAGCGGATGCATCGCATCCGTTTCGGTTCCTTCGTGAACAGCCCTCCCCTTGAAGTGCCCGACGGCGCGCGCTTCGCCATCCCTCCCACCTTCTCGAAGGAGGCTGCCGTGACGGCAGAACAGACCGTGCCGAGCCCCACCGGGGCCGCACCCACGACTTCGGGCTCCGCGCCCGCCAAGGCCAACCACCGCTGGATCGCCCTGGCGGTCATCGCCCTCGCCCAGCTCATGGTGGTGCTCGACGCCACCATCGTGAACATCGCCCTCCCCTCGGCCCAGGCGGACCTCGGGTTCGGCACCGACCAGCGCCAGTGGATCGTCACCGCGTACTCGCTCGCGTTCGGTTCGCTCCTGCTCCTCGGCGGTCGACTCGGTGACCTCTTCGGTCGCAAGAACACCTTCATCATCGGGCTCGTCGGCTTCGCGGTCGCGTCGGTCCTCGGTGGCCTGGCGGACTCCTTCGGCCTGCTCGTCGCCGCCCGTGCCCTGCAGGGCGTGTTCGGCGCGCTGCTCGCCCCGTCCGCACTCGGCATGCTGACCACGACGTTCCGTGACCCCAAGGAACGCGGGCGCGCGTTCGGCATCTTCGGGTCGATCGCCGGCTCCGGTGCTGCGATCGGTCTGCTCCTCGGTGGGGTCCTCACCGAGTACGCGTCGTGGCGCTGGTGCCTCTACGTCAACGTCGTCTTCGCCGTCCTCGGCGTGATCGGCGCACTGCTGTTCATGGCGAAGCCGCCGAAGGTCGAGCGTCCGCGCATCGACGTCGCCGGCGTCATCACGATCACGGCCGGTCTGGTCGGTGTCGTCTACGGCTTCTCGAACGCCGAGACCAACGGCTGGGACTCCCCGCTCACGATCGTCATGCTGGCCGCGGGCGTGGTGCTCATCGCCGCGTTCGTGTTCATCGAGACGCGCGTCGCACACCCGCTGCTGCCCCTGCGCGTCGTCCTCGACCGTGACCGTGGTGGCTCGTTCATCGCGATCGGCCTCGTCGCGATCGGCATGTTCGGCATCTTCCTGTTCCTGACCTACTACCTCGAGCAGACCCTCGGGTTCAGCTCGCTGCAGACGGGTCTCGCGTTCCTGCCGATGCCGCTGTCGATCATGATCTCGGCGACGCAGATCGGCGGTCGCCTGCTGCCCCGCGTCGGGCCGAAGGTGCTCATCTTCGCCGGTGGCCTCGTCGCCGCGATCGGTCTGCTGCTGCTCCTCCGCACGGGCCTCGACACCTCGTACGCGGGCACCGTCCTGCCGGCGCTGATCGTCATCGGCCTCGGCATGGGCACGATCTTCTCGTCGGCGATGAACACCGCGACGACCGGGGTCGCCCGGGCGGATGCCGGCGTGGCCTCGGCGACGGTCAACACCATGCAGCAGATCGGCGGCTCGATCGGCACCGCGCTCCTGTCGACGATCTTCGCGGACGTCGTGAAGAACAGCCTCACCGGGCTGTCCGCGGCGCCGACGAAGCTCCAGCAGGCGCAGGCGGTCCTCGACGGCTACCACGTGGCGTTCGGCATCTCGGCGGGCGTGCTCGTCCTGGTCGCCCTCGCCGGTGGGCTCCTCATCAACCGCCAGTCGGTGCGACTCGACAAGCTCGCACACGCCAGCGCCGCGACGACCGGGAGCATCCCGACCGCCGCGCACTGACGCACCGCACGCCGAACGGCCCGCCCTGGATTCCGGGGCGGGCCGTCCTGCGTGCGCGGGCGGGAGGGTGCGGCGCGCGGGCGGGTGGCACGCGTGTTTCGACATCGCACCCGTCGATCGACTCGTGTGGTGTCGAACGTCGCGTGCGGACCCGGGGTTGCGCCGCCGCCCGCCCGCGCACGGACTCGGAACGACGACGTCGATGTCGTACGACGACGGCCTCGTCGTTCGGTGCACGCGCGGGTCGTTGCGGACGCCTGGCTGCGACAAGCCCGATGTCGTACGACGACCACGATGTCGTTCCGAGTCCGCACCCGCCGCCGCGACCGCCCCACCCGAATCTCCTTCGCCAGAACCCGCACCGGTTGCGCAGTGTGTCGGATTCCCTCGCAGACGTCAGGGGTCTCGATTACCGTGTGCGCCATGGCCCCCGTCCTGACCTCGCCGCTCGTGTCGACGCAGTGGCTCGCAGACCACCTCGGTGCTGACGAGCTCGTCGTGCTCGACGCCTCCGTGCACACGGTGGGGACCGGCCTCGCGACGATGTGGCACACCGCGAAGGACGCCTACGAGCAGCACGGGCACGTCCCCGGAGCCCGGTACGCCGACCTGGTCGGGGCGTTCTCCACGCCCGACGCCGACGTGCCCTTCACCCGCCCCGGCGCCGAGCAGTTCGAGGCCGCAGCGCAGGAGCTCGGCGTGACGAACACGTCGACCGTGGTGGTCTACGACGACAGCGTCGGCGAGTGGTCGGCACGCCTGTGGTGGATCTTCCGGTCCTTCGGTTTCGACTCGGTGGCGGTGCTCGACGGCGGCTTCACGAAGTGGCGCGACGAGGGCCGTCCGGTCCGGGTGGGTGCACTCCGCCCCGTCCAGGCTGCTGCGCCGGACACGAGTGCAGCCTTCCGTGCGGGCGAGGAACGTCCGCTCTGGGCCGACCACGCACGCGTCCTCCGAGCGGTCTCGGGCGAGCAACCCGCGTCCCTGGTGTTCGCTGCCCCGGAGTCGGCACTCGGCGAGGAGCACCCGCCGATCGTCCCGGGCAGCACCCCGATCGCCGTGGACACGATCGTCGACCCGGACACCAACGCCTACCTGCGCGGACCGGCACTCGAGCGGGCGTTCGCCGAGGTGCTCGACGCCGAGGAGATCGTGACGTACTGCGGCGTGGGCAGCGCCGCCTGCGTGGACGCCCTCGCGCTGACGGTCCTGGGCCACGAGAAGGTCCGGGTCTACGACGGCTCCCTGCTGGACTGGTGGCGGCGCGAGCCGAAGGCACTCGCGTCCTGACCAACGGGCCGACGAGCGGAGCGCCACCGCGGACTACCGTTGACGCATGAGCACCAGACGCGCGGTCGTCCTCGGCGGTACCGGCGGGATCGGTTCGGCCGTCGCGCGTGAGCTCCTCGACGCCTCCGGCCGCGGGGGCGACGACTGGCAGGTCGACGTCGTCGCCCGGCACGGCGGCCCCACCGCCGACGCCCTGACGGCGGCCGGCGCGACGTTCGTCCCCGGAGACCGCCGGGACACCACGGTGCTCCGCGAGCTGCTCCGCCCCGGCGCCGACCTGCTCGTGGACACCGTCGGGCTGACCCGCGACGACGCCCTGCAGCTCCGGCCGTTCCTCGACGACGTCGGCTCCACCGTGTTCGTGTCCTCGAAGGCCGTGTACGTCGACGAGCAGGGGCGCCACGCGAACTCCACGGAGAAGCCCGTGTTCGGCGGCGTCGTGACCGAACTGCAGCCGACGGTGGCCGCGGCGGACGGCGACCCGACGAGCCGCGACGGCTACGGCGCCGCGAAGGTCGCGGCCGAGCAGGTGCTCCTCGACCACGGCGCCCCGGTCACGGTGCTCCGACCGTCGAAGGTGTACGGACCGGGCATCGGACGCCCCCGCGAGTGGTTCGTGGTCCGACGCGCGCTGGACGGCCGGGAGCGCATCCTGCTCGCCGACCACGGTCGCGGCGTCGACCACACGACGGCGGCGAGCGGCATCGCCTCCCTGGTCCGGCTCGTCGCCGACGCCCCGGACCGCCGCATCCTCAACGTCGCCGACGAGACGGCGCCGAAGGTGCTCGAGATCGTGCGGACGATCGCCGGGCACCTGGACCACCCGTTCGACGAGGTCCTGCTCGACGCCGACGCCCCCGCCTTCGTCGGCACCACCCCGTGGTCGTCGCCCACGCCGTTCGTCCTCGACACCACGGCCGCCCGGTCCCTCGGGTGGGAGCCGCCGGCCTTCGCGGCAGCGGTCCGGCCGGAGCTCGACTGGCTCGTCGAGACCGCGCACGCGACCCCCGCGGACGGCGACGTCCCGTGGGCAGCCGACCCGTTCTGGGACCGCCTGTTCGACTACGGCCCGGAGGACGCCGCCCTCGCGCTGCTGTCCCTCAGCGGGAACTGACACCGTGCCCCGCTCCGAGGTCCTCTTCATCGGGGGACGGTCCGGCGTGGGGAAGTCGACCGCGGCCGAGGCCCTGCACGACCTGCTCGTCGCCGCGGACGTCCGGCACGCCGTGATCGAGGGCGACCTGCTCGACCTCGCCCATCCCGCGCCGCACGCCGAGTTCCCCGAGGCGCACCTCGCCGAGCGCAACCTCGCGGCCATGTGGTCCGCCTACCGCGAGCTCGGCCACCACCGGCTGGTCTACACGAACACGGTGTCGGTACTCGAACAGGACACCCTGGCCGCCGCGATGGGCGACGACCCCGTCGTGACCGCGGTCCTGCTCCGTGCCGGGGACGCGACGACGGCGGACCGCCTCCGCCGTCGGTCGGGTGGTCACCTCCCCGAGGCGCAGCTGGCCCACAGCACGCGGACGGCCGGGAGGCTCGACGCGGCTGTCCGGGACGCCGCCACCCGCGTGGACACGGACTCCCTTGCCCCGGCCGAGGTGGCCGTGCGGCTCGCGTCGCTCACGGGTTGGCTGGACGCATGACCGACAACCGCCTCGGCGCCGCCGTCAGCCCGTACCTCCGCCAGCACGCCGCGAACCCGGTGGACTGGCGCGAGTGGGGGCCGGAGGCGTTCGCGGAGGCCCGGGAGCGCGGCGTGCCCGTCATGGTCTCGGTGGGCTACGCCACGTGCCACTGGTGCCACGTCATGGCGCGCGAGAGCTTCTCCGACCCCGAGGTCGGCGCGCTGCTCCGCCAGGGCGTCGTCTCCGTCAAGGTCGACCGCGAGGAGCGCCCGGACGTGGACGCCAGCCTGATGGCCGCCGCGAGCGCGTTCACGCAGCAGCTCGGCTGGCCGCTGACGACGTTCCTCACACCGGACGGCCACGTGTTCTTCGCGGGCACGTACTTCCCGCCCACGCCGGTCGGGCAGGTGCCGTCGTTCCGGCAGATCCTCGCGGCGGTCCTCGACGCCTGGACGGAGCGGCGGCACGAGGTGGACGCGAACGCGAGTGCGATCGCGACGGCGATCCGGCAGGGTGCCGAGGCGGACGCGACCGCCCGCTCGGGTGCCGCCGGTGGCGGGGCCGAGCCGCGCCTCCCGGCAGTCGACAGCATCCGGGCCGTCACCGGCCTGCTCACGCAGGCAGAGGACACCACCTACGGAGGTTTCGGCGGCGCGCCGAAGTTCCCGAGCGCACCACTGCTCGAGTTCCTGTCCGACGTCGCCGCCGACGGCGACGACCAGGCGGGCGCCCTGCTCGACCGGTCCCTGCACGCGATCCGGAGCACCGAGCTGACCGACGTCGACGGCGGCGTCTTCCGGTACGCGACCAAGCGGGACTGGAGCGTGCCGCACTACGAGCGGATGCTCTACGACAACGCCGGCCTGCTCGCCGTCGCGGGCGCCGACCAGGCGCGGGGCATCGCGGACTTCCTGCGGGACACCCTCCGCCGGCCAGACGGCGCGTTCGTCGCCGCGCAGGACAGCGAGTCGACGATCGACGGCCAGCGCGTCGAGGGCGAGTGGTACCGACTGCCGCTCGACGAGCGCGGACGACTCGACCCGCCGCCGCTCGACGACCAGGTGCTCACGGGGTGGAACGGACTGGCGATCCGCGGGCTCGCGGTCGCCGGCGCACGGCACGCGGACGACGAGATGATCGCGCTCGCCCGCGGGGCGGCTGACGCACTGCTCGCGACACACGTCGAGAACGGCCACGTCACCGTCCGTTCGAGCACCCCGCGCGGTGTGTCCAGCGCACCGCCGACCATCGAGGACGTCGGACTCCTCGCCGAGGGGCTGCTCGAACTCGCGCTCGTGACGGGCGAAGTGTCGTACGCCGTGACCGCGCGTGGGCTCGTCGACGACGGACTGGCCGGACGCTTCGAGGTCGACCCCGTGCTGGCGGCAGCCGGCACGGCCACGGGCGAGCAGCCGCAGACGGCGATGCGCTCGGGGACGGTGGCGCTCGCCGCTGCGTCGGCGGTCCTCGCTGCGCTCACGGGCGACGCGACGTACCGGGCGGCCGCCGCACGGCTCGTCGCCGACCGGGCGGCCACCGGCACCGAGCAACCGCTCGGGCACGCCGACGCCCTCGGTGTCGCGCTCGCGCTGCAGCGGCCGTCGCGAGAGGTCGTCGTCGTGGCGTCCGATCTCAACGACCCGCTCCGGACGACGGCGCGCGACGCTCGTCGACCGGGGACGGTGCTCGCGCTCGTGACGCCCGACCAGGCGGTGGCCTGGACGGACGCCGGGTTCGAACTGTTCGAGGGCCGGGACACCCTCGACCCCGCTGGGTACGTCTGCCACGACCGGGTGTGCGCGCTCCCCGCGCGGACCGGCGACGAGCTCCGCACGCAACTGGCCTGACCGGCGCCGCCGGCGGCTGTAAGCTGGAATGCTCATGTCGACCACGCCCGTCATCACGTACCCGCCCGAACTGCCGGTGTCGCAGCGGCGGGACGACATCGCGGCCGCCATCCGGGACAACCAGGTCGTCATCGTCGCCGGCGCCACCGGGTCCGGCAAGACGACGCAGCTGCCGAAGATCTGCCTCGAACTCGGGCGCGAGCACATCGGCCACACCCAGCCCCGGCGCATCGCCGCACGGACCATCGCCGAACGCGTGTCCGAGGAACTCGGCGGCGAACTCGGCGGGCTCGTCGGCTACCAGGTGCGCTTCACCGACCGGGTGAGCTCGGACACCCGCATCAAGGTGATGACCGACGGCATCCTGCTCAACGAGATCCACTTCGACCGCGACCTGCAGCGGTACGACACGATCATCATCGACGAGGCGCACGAGCGGTCCCTGACGATCGACTTCCTGCTCGGGTACCTCAAGCGGCTGCTCGTCCGGCGCCCCGACCTCAAGCTCATCATCACGAGTGCGACGATCGACCCGGAGTCGTTCTCGAAGCACTTCGGGGACGCCCCGATCATCGAGGTCTCCGGCCGCACCTACCCGGTGGAGATCCGGTACCGGCCGCTGGTGACGGAAGCCTCCCGGAACGACGACGAGGACGACGACGACCCGCGGACGGACGACAGCGGCGGCAACGCCGCTGACGACCGCGACACCATGCAGGGCATCACCGACGCGCTCGACGAGCTCTCGCGGGAGGAGCCGGGCGACGTCCTCGTGTTCCTGTCCGGCGAGAACGAGATCCGTGACGCGCAGGACGCCATCGAGGGCAAGCGGTACCCGGGCACCGAGGTCCTCCCCCTGTACGGGCGTCTGTCCGCCGCCGACCAGCACCGCGTGTTCGAGCGCCGACACACCCCCGGCATCCGTCGCCGCGTGGTGCTCGCCACGAACGTCGCCGAGACGTCGCTGACCGTCCCCGGCATCAAGTACGTCATCGACGTCGGGACCGCCCGCATCTCCCGGTACTCGCCGCGGGCCAAGGTGCAGCGTCTACCGATCGAAGCGGTCTCGCAGGCGTCCGCCAACCAGCGCTCCGGTCGAGCGGGCCGCACGAGTGCCGGCATCGCGATCCGGCTCTACTCCGAGGACGACTTCGACCGGCGTCCCGAGTTCACGGACCCGGAGATCCTGCGAACGAACCTCGCCGCGGTGATCCTGCAGATGATCTCGCTCGGCTTCGGCGACATCGAGTCGTTCCCGTTCCTGCAGCCGCCGGACTCCCGCGGCGTGAAGGACGGCCTCGACCTGCTCCGCGAGCTCCGCGCCGTGGACACCGACGGCCGGATCACGAAGACCGGCAAGCAGCTCACCCGGCTGCCGATCGACCCGCGGCTCGGCCGGATGGTGCTCGAGGCCGGACGGCAGGGCGTCGGTCGCGAGGTCATCGCCGTCGTCAGCGCCCTGAGCATCCAGGACCCGCGGGAGCGCCCCCTCGAGAAGCGGGCGCACGCCGATCAACTGCACGCCCGGTTCGCCGACCCCACGAGCGACTTCCTGACGCTGCTCAACCTCTGGAACCACATCGAGGACAAGCAGGACGAGCTGTCGTCGAGCGCGTTCCGCCGGCTGTGCAAGGCCGAGTTCCTCAACTACCTCCGCATCCGGGAGTGGCAGGACCTGTACCGACAGCTCTCCCGCGCCGCGAAGCAGGTCGACGTCCGGGTCGGGCAGTCCCGCTCCGACGACGGCGATGCCGTGCACCGGTCGCTGCTCGCGGGACTCCTCAGCCAGATCGGCCTCCGCGACAAGGAGAAGCGGGACTACCTCGGGTCGCGGAACACCCGCTTCGTCGTCTTCCCCGGCAGTGTCCTCGCGAAGAAGCAGCCGGACGCCGTGATGGCCGCCGAGCTCGTCGAGACCAGCCGCCTCTTCGCCCGGACCGTCGGTCGGATCGACCCCGCCTGGGTCGAGCCGCTCGCCGGGGACCTCCTCAAGCGCACCCACGGCGAACCGCACTGGGAGAAGAAGCAGGGCGCGGCCGTCGCCTACGAGCGGGTCACCCTGTTCGGCGTCCCGATCGTGCAGCGCCGCCGTGTGCAGTACACGCGCATCGACCCGGAGCACTCCCGTGAGCTCTTCATCCGGCACGCCCTGGTGGAGGGCGAGTGGGACTCCCAGCAGGCCTTCGACCGGTCGAACCGGCAGCTCCGTCGCCAGCTCGAACAGCTCGAGGAGCGCACTCGCCGCCGCGACATCCTGTTCGACGACGAGCGCGTGTACGAGTTCTACGACGCCCGCATCCCCGCCGACGTCGCGACCACCCGGGACTTCGAGGGCTGGTGGCGGCAGACGCGACGCGACCAGCCGGAGCTGCTCACGATGCGGCGATCGGACCTCCTCGACGAGGACGCCGCCGAAGCAGCCGAGGACGACGCCGAGTACCCGACCCAGTGGCGGAGCGGCGACCAGCGTCTCGCCATCAAGTACCGCTTCGAGCCGGGCGCGCAGGACGACGGCGTGAGCGTGCAGGTCCCGCTCGCGCTGCTCCCCCGCATGCGCGAGGAGGGCTTCGACTGGCAGGTGCGCGGCCTCCGGAAGGAGCTCGTCACCGCACTGATCAAGTCGCTGCCGAAGCAGATCCGCAAGAACGTCGTGCCCGCGGCGGACTGGGCCGAGAAGATCGTCGCCGAGCTGCCCGACGACGCCCCGACCGAGCCCACCGAGTCGTTCCGCGCGACGCTCGCGAAGGCGATCCAGCGGATGACCTACGTGCCCGTCACCGAGTCCGACTTCGACCTCGCCCGCGTCCCGTCGCACCTGCTCCCCACGTGGGCGGTCGTCGACGAACGGGGTCGCCGGGTCGAGGCCGGCAAGGACCTGTCGGCCCTGCAGACGAAGCTCAAGGACCGGACCCAGCAGAGCGTCGCCTCCGCCACGGTGCGGGCTGCCGGCCGGCCTGGAGGCGCGGCTCGCGTCGCGTCCGCCGGTGGCGGTCAGCAGGTGGAACGGTCCGGACTGACCGCCTGGCCCGACACGGACCTGCCGGAGACGCTCGACACCAAGCAGGCAGGCGGCGTCATCCGCGCCTACCCGGCGCTCGTCGAGGAGCGCACCGGGCCGAAGGCGACCGTCGGCGTCCAGTTGCTCGCGACTCCCTCCGACCGCGCCGTCCGGATGCCCGCGGGCGTCCGTCGGCTCGTCATGCACGCCGTGCCGTCCCCCGTGTCGTACATCCAGTCGCACCTCACCGCGCAGGAGAAGCTCGCACTCGCCGCCAGCCCGTACCCGTCGACGGCGGCACTGTTCGACGACGTGCTCGCCGCGGTCGTCGACGCCGGGATCCGCCGCGCGCACCCCGACGGGCTCGTGTTCACCAAGTCGGCGTTCGAGGCCGTCCGCGACGCCGTGTCCGCGTCGGTCGTCGACACGATGTTCACGGCCGTGTCCGAGGTCGCCGCGGTCCTCGCCGCACAGCGGGCGGCGGAACGGTCGCTCAAGCAGGCGAACTCGATGTCGCTGCTGCCCGCGCTGACCGACATGCGACAGCAGATGCAACGACTGGTGTTCCCTGGGTTCGTCTCGGTGGCGGGCCTCGACCGACTCCGGCGCATCCGCGTCTACCTGCAGGGTGTGGACGCGCGCATGCAGAAGCTCCTGCAGAACCCGGGACGCGACGCGACCTGGATGCGCGAGGTCACCGTCGCCACCGACCGGTACGTCGATGCCGGTGGGGAGTTCCCACCCGCCGTCGGCGCGCACCCGGAGCTCGTGCACGCCCGGTGGATGCTCGAGGAGTTCCGGCTCAGTCTCTTCGCGCAGGAGCTCGGGACCGCCGAGACGGTGTCGTTGCAGCGGATCACGAAGGCCCTGTCCGCCGCTCGGTGATCGGTCTACGGTGTCGTCCATGATCGGAACACTCGACGTCGTCGTCCTGGACTGCCCCGACCCGCGCGCACTCGCACGGTTCTACGTCGAACTGCTCGGCGGCGAGATCGTCGCGTTCGACGAGGACTGGGCCGAGATCGCCCTGCCGTTCACGGATCTCCGGCCGATCCTCGCGTTCCAGCAGGTGGCGGAGTACCGCAAGCCCGAGTGGCCGGGGCAGGACGTCCCGCAGCAGAGCCACCTCGACGTCAAGGTCGACGACCTCGACGCCGGCGAGACCGCTGTCCTGGCGATCGGTGCGACGGCGACCGGTTCGGGGACGGACACCTTCCGGGTCTACCTCGACCCCGCCGGGCACCCGTTCTGCCTCATCCGACCGAACGACTGAGTCGCCGGTGACGGTGATCCGTGCGGTCCTGTTCGACCTCGACGGCGTGCTCCGGCACTTCCACCCGGAGCACACCGACGCGATCGAACGTGCGCACGACCTGACCCCCGGGGCGATCGAGGCGTTCGCGTTCTCCGCGCCGGTGATCGACGACGTGACCACCGGCCGGATCAGCCGGGCCGAGTGGGTCCGTGCGATCGGCGAGCACCTCGACGCGCCCGCGGCGGCCGAGGCCTGGGGACGGCAACCCTTCACGCCCGACGCCTCCGTGCTCGAACTCGTCGACGAGCTCGGCGCCGCCGGGTACACGACCGCCGTCCTCACGAACGGCACGGACGGAGTCCCGGCCGAGGTCGCGTCGTTCGGGTTGCCCGACCGCGTCGATGCGGTGTTCAGCTCGCACGAGATCGGGTTCACGAAGCCCGACGTCCGGGCGTTCCGCCACGTCCTCGACGCGCTCGGCCTCGACGGCCCGGAGGTGTTCTTCACCGACGACTCGGAACCGAAGCTCGCCGGCGCGGTCGCGCTCGGGATGACGGTCCACCACTACACGGGGGTCGACGGGCTCCGCGCTGCGCTCCACACCGCGGGGGTGCTCAGTCCGCCAGGCACGCGCTGACGAGCTGCACCGCCGGGCCGACGCGTGCGAACGAGTCGGGGCTGAGCCAGGGCACGCGGGCTTCGATCTGCGGTTCGGGACGTCCGTCGACCCGCACCGTCCTGATGCCCTGCGCCTTCCAGTAGTCCTGGACCGCGTCGATGTCCCCTGGTACCGGCGCCGCTTCCGGCGTCGGTGTCGGCGAGAGATCCGGGTACGAGTAGACGTACTCCGTCCCGCGGCTCCCGTTGCGCAGCGAGCACCGCCTGGTCTCGATGTGGTCCGTCGAGCCGTCGGCCGCGTTGCGGACCGAGGGATCGCCGCCCAGGAGTTCGACGGTGTGGTCGCCGATCTCCCGCAGGCCCGCGCGGGCGTCACCGCCGGCGAAGTGGGTCTCCGCCGCCGTCGGGGGCTGCGCCTGCTCGTACGCGGATCGAGCGGTCGACACGAGGTGCGATCCGATGAGCGTGCCGTTCGTCAGGAGGGCGATCGCGAGCACCACGAGCGCGGCGATCGTCCCCACGATGGAGTAGTGCTCGTCGTAGCGACGGATGGCGAGCTGCACGATGACGGTGAGCGCGGAGACGAGGACGGGCAGCGCGGCGGCGCCGAGGTACCAGCCGAGCACCGCGCCGTCACTGAGCCGGTCGTCGCCCTGCCCGACCTCGGCGCGGATGTACACGATGAGCTGGACCAGCCAGCACACCAGCAGTGTCCCGGGGAGCAGGACCGCGATCGCGATGCCGGAACCGACCCCGGTGGTGCGGTCGTACTCGCTCATGCGGCCGGGAGGGCGAGGCCCTCGACGACCTGCACGTGCGGCAGCGCGCCCAGCACCGAACCGGGCAGGAACAGCTTCGCCGCACGGCGGCCCGCGCCGATGACGGCATCGGGGGCGTCCAGCACGCGCGAGTCGACGTACACCGGCCACGCGGTCGGCAGGCCGATCGGGGTGATCCCGCCGTACTCCATGCCGGTGAGGTCCACGGCCTGGTCCATCGGCGCGAAGCTGGCCTTCCGGACGTCGAGGAGCTTCTTCACCGTGCGGTTGACGTCGAGCTTGGTGGACGCGAGCACCACGCACGCGGCGAACCGGACGCCCTCGCCGCGCTTGCCCGCGACGACGATGCAGTTCGCACCACCGTCGAGCGGGAAGCCGTAGGCCTCCGAGAACGCCGCGGTGTCGGCCAGCTCCGGGTCGATCGGTGCGGCCTCGATCCGGTCGGCCAGGTCCGTGGGCAGCTCGGCCAGCGCCGAGGCCACGGGAGCGGCCAGCAGTTCGGGGGCGGTCAGGGCAGGAACCCGTTCGAGCGTCGGCATGCCGTCCAGCCTAGGGAGCGCCCAGCCACCATGCTGAGGACATGTCGACGTACGACGGACACCTCACCGCACTCGCGGACGCGGCCGACCGGTTCGACGCCACGCTCCGGACCGGGGACCGCACGGCTCCCGTGCCGTCGTGCCCGGGCTGGAGCGTTGCGGACCTCGGCGAGCACCTGACGGACGTGCACCGCTGGGCGCTCGGACAGCTGATCGGCGACGAGCCGGAACCGCATGCCGATGCCGATCTTGCAGACCGCTTCCGTGCCGGCGCCCACGAGTTGATCGGTGCACTACGCACACGAACCGCGGAGACCGCGTGCACCGCGATCTACCCGCCCGACACGGCCGCGACCTGGGCGCGGCGGCAGGCGCACGAGACGGCGATCCACCTGTGGGACGCGCAGCAGGCGCTGGGAGGCGACCCGCGCCTCCAGGCAGAGCTGGCGACCGACGGCGTCCGAGAGGTGGTGGACGACCTGTACCCGCGACAGGTGCGGCTCGGCCGCATCGAACCGCTGACGGAACCGGTCGCCTTCGCGTTCACCGACGCACCCGGCGAAGCCGTGCTCGGCGGCGGCGAGCCCGCCGTCCGCGTCACAGGGCGTGCTGCGGACGTGCTGCTCGTCCTGTGGGGACGTCGGACGATCGACACGGTCGACCTCACGGTGCACGGCGATCGCGGAGCACTCGACCGGGCGCTCGGGACGAAGCTGGTGCCATGACCGAGCTCCGACCCGTCGACCTGGACCGCTGGCCACGCCGTGAACACTTCGAGCACTACCGCGACCGGGTGCCGTGCACGTGGGAGATGACCGTCGAACTCGACGTCACCGACTTCGCCGAGGCCGTGCGCGCGACGGATCGGCGGACCTACGCGTCGCAGATCTGGGCGATCGCGTCCGTGGTGAACCGGCACACCGAGTTCCGGATGCAGCTGCTCGACGACGGATCGCCCGCGGTCTGGGACGTGGTGCACCCGATGTTCACGGTGTTCCACCCCGACACCGAGACGTTCTCCGTCCTGGTCGTCCCGTACGACGAGGACCCCGCCCGGTTCCACGCGGCCGCCGTCGCGACGATCGAGCGGTACCGGGACGACCACCGGATGTTCCCGCAGGAGGACCGCCCGAGGAACGTGTTCGACATCTCGACGCTGCCGGGGACGTCGTTCACCGGGTTCGCGTTGCACGTGCGGGACGGTTGGGACCACCTCCTGCCGATCGTCACGATCGGCAGGTACCGGTTCGTGGAGGGGCGCACGATCATGCCCCTCGTCGTGCAGGTGAACCACGCGGTCGCCGACGGGTTCCACGGGTCGCGGCTCGTCGAGGAGCTCCAGACGGTGTTCGCCGAGGCGGGATGGGTCCGGGGATGAGCGCGGGTCCCACCGTCCGAACAGCCGTCCCGAGCGACGCAGCGGCGATGGCGCGGGTGCACGTCGCCTCGTGGCGGTCGACGTACCGCGGTCTGATGCCGGACGCGATGCTCGACGACCCGGGGTTCGTGGCCCGCCGCGAAGGGTTCTGGACGACGACACTGACGGACGAGCGCTTCGCGGCGAACCGGGTCGCGGTGGCGGAGCACGACGGCGAGGTGGTCGGGATCGCGATGTCCGGGCCGGACGCGAACGCCGAACCCGGGGTGCGACACCTGTACGTCCTGTACCTGCTCGACGGGCACCACGGTTCCGGAGCGGGCAGTGCGCTGCTCGACGCGGTGATCGAGTCGACGGAGCCCGCGGTGCTGTGGGTGGCGGACCCGAACCCGCGGGCGCAGGCGTTCTACCGGAAGCGCGGGTTCGTGGCGGACGGTGTCGAGCAGGTCGAGGACGGGGTGCGCGAGATCCGGATGGTCCGGCTGCCGGAGGGCCGCGTTCTGCACGGCGGTTGACCGTCCTGGTTCACGAGGGCCGGGTCCTGCGAACCGGGACGGTCACCGGGCGAACGGAAGGACCGGTCCCGCCGCGATCACCCCGCGACCGGCTCCAGCGAGGTCGAAGGCGAGGGCGACGGCGACGCGGACGGGGTCGAGGACGTCTCCGCGCTGGGGGTCACGGACGGCGTCGTACTCGGTGCCGGCGTCGCTGTCGCCGTCGTGCTCGGCGCCGTCGTCGCGGTCGGCGTCGGAGTCGCGGACGCCGACGGGGTCGGGGCCGGGGTCGACGGCTTCGGGGTCGGGTTCGACGGCTTCGGGGTGGGTGCCGGCGCCTTCACCGTGGTCGTCCGCCACCGCTTCGCCGCTGCGTCCCACTTGATCTGTCCCACGGTGTACTTCTTGCCGGAGTTCAGCACGACGTCGCCGTTCGACGGTGTGAGCAGCGCCGCGTCCACGGTCACGAACGGCGACACCGCGGAGACCCGCTGCGACGCCGTCCGGGACAGCAGCGCTCCGGCGCGCTTGGTCGTGGAGTCGAGAACGACCCGCACCGGCGACGCGGCGGCGGAGTTCAGGCGGACGCCGGCCCCCGACGCGCCGGGCTGTGTCGTGTCCCGGATCGTCATCTGCGCGGGAGCGCGGAGCAGCGCGATCGCGCGGCCGCCCTGGTAGCCGGAGACGGTGATCGCCGTGCTGGTGGTGGCATCGGCGTCGGCGACCCAGAGCGAGCCCGAGGCGCGGGAGACCCGGGCGAACGACGCCTTCGCGATCCGGTACCCCTTCGCGGCTGCGTCGATCGCGAACACGTTGCCGTCGCGCGCGGCCGACGAGTCGTCACTGATCGCGAGGGTGCCGATCTTCGCGGCGGCACGCACGAGGCGCACCGAGTCGAACTTCGGGGCGAGGACGGGGCACGAGACGTTCCCGATGGACGCCGTCCCGACCGACGCGACGGCGAGGGCGACCCCGATGCCGTTCCCGCTCCGGATCGATCGGTTCGTGAGGCGACGCACCGTCACGGAGGAGGCCGAGGTCGCGGAGACCCGCACGATGCCGCCCGTCGGGGCCGGGGCGCTCGCCGGCCACGTGACGTCCTGCACGACGAGGTTGCCGAGCGTCCCGACGGCGAGGTTCACCGACGGTCCCCCGTTGCCCACGGCGGTGACGTCGGAGATGGTGCCCTCGAACCAGGTCGGGCCGGCGTAGTCGACGATCTGCACCGGCGACCGGCCCGTGACGGAACCGGCGAGTCCGGAGGCCGTGAAGCGACGGATGTGCCGCTGGGCCCCGGCGGCTCCGGTGCCGGAGGTCACCTTGAGCAGGCAGAGGCGCGACTGTCCGTAGACGTCCTCGACGGCGACGTCGGTGATGTCCCCTTCGCAGTCGCCCAGCCGGGAACCGTCGTGCGACTGTCCGTCGACCGTCGTGAACGCGACGAGGTCGTCACCCGTCCGCACCCCGGTGATCCGACGCACCGCGATCGACGATGACGGCCCCTGGAAGTGCACACCGTCCGACGCGGTGTCGACGAAGGCGATGTCCTCGACCGTGACGTTGCGGACGTCGCCGAAGGACACGGCGTACTGACCACCCGTCTGCGCGCTCCCCGTCGAGTGCACGGTGAGGTCGGACACGGTCACCCCGGAGGCCCGGCGGAGGAGCAGGCCGTGCGACTGGGTGGTCTGGGACAGCCCGTTCGCGTTCCGGTTCGTCCACGTGCCGCCGGTGATCGTGATGTCGGAGTCGTCCGGCGGGAAGAGGTAGGCCGTCGCGGCCGTCGCCGACGAGGTCGCCGGCACGTTCAGCGTGGCCCTGGTCGGCGACTGCACGGACACGATCCGTCCGTACATCGAGCCGGGGGCGCCGGCACGGGCAGCCCGTGGTCCGACGCCGAGGACCTGGACCGCTCGACCGACCGACGCCGCGCTGAAGACCGCTGCCTTCGTGACGACCACCGCGGACCCCGCCTTCACGGCGGCGGTCGTCGTCGCCGTCGGCACGGCTGCCTGGTTCCGCAGGACGTTGTCCGAGGCGGGGCCGGTGACGCTCGCGGAGGTGGCGTCGAGGTGTGTGCCCGCGGGGATGACGAGCGGTGCCGTCAGGACGATGGTGCCGCGGAGCACCCGGACGCCGCCTGCCGCCAACCACGCGTTGACCGCCGCCGTGCTGCTCCTCGGGGTCACCGCCATCGTGGTCGTGTCGGCAGCCGAGGCGGATCGTGCGCTCGTGACGGCGGTGGCGACGGCGGTGAAGGCGCCGACGGCGGCGAGCCCGAGCGCGCGGCGGCGCGAGGGCAAGGTGGAGGGGAGGCTCGGGAGGCCTGACATGCGGGTCGTTCCGTCCGTCGCCGCTACGGGCGCTCCGGGCCGTGCGAGGACGGCGGACTGATGGGTACTCATGTCACCGTAACGGGCTCGTTGCGGCGCTCCGAGCCCACGTTCGGGGGCATCGTCGGGCAGCCGCCCCGCACGTCGACAGGACCGCACGGAGTACAACGGCCGCATGGTCAACGCCGTCGTGCACGTCGAGCTCATCGGCCCGGAGCCGGAGCGCCTCCGCGTCTTCTACGCCGCACTGTTCGGGTGGGACGCCCCGGCCGGTGCTCCCGTCGCCGACGCGATCTCGGTGCCGACCGCGTACTCGTTCATCGACCCGGTCCCCGGCGCCGGCGCGGTCGCCGGTGGGATCGGCGGCGGCCCCGGCTTCGCGGCGCACGCCGTGTTCTACGTCGGCGTCGACGACGTCGCGGCTGCCCTGCAGCAGGTCGAGGAGCTCGGCGGCAGCGTCGTCCTCCGGCCGCAGCGGAACGTGGGCGGTGGCGTGGTCGTCGGCCACTTCCGTGATCCCGCCGGGAACCTCGTGGGGGTGGCCGGTCCCGTCTGACGGACTGGAGGCGCGGGGCGGGCCCGCACCGTGCCTCCAGTCCGATGGGCGTCGCGTCCGGTGAGACGCCGTGTCGGACACGAGACACGGCGACGGCGTCGAGACGCCGCCGGATCCGGCGGCGTCTCGCGGGGCGGGCGGCGTCCCGCGCGCGGGACGGCGCGCGCGCACCTCGCGGTCAGGAGGCGCGCGCCTCCAGCGCCTGCTCGTACTCCCGGCGCACGGCGTCGCCGCCCCGGCGGCGCCAGTCGCGCACCGTCGCCCTCCAGGACGACACCTTCGCCCGCCCGAGCAGCACGTCGTTGATCGCGTTCGTCGCGAACGTGCCGATCGCCGGTCCCTTCGTCGAGTTCGTCGGCGAGTACAGGCCGTAGACGGGGTTCGGCAGACCGCTGTCCAGCCACGAGGCGAGCGACTCGTACACGGTGTCCGTCATCGTCGGGTTGCCGGCGTAGTACAGCGGGAGCGGGCATTCCGTGAAGTACTGCAGCGGGAACTCCCCCAGCCCCGTCTCGCTGTTGCCCGTCTTCGTGAGCACCGGGGCTCCGTCGCGGTACTCGAAGTCGCGGCCCTCGATGCCGAACTTGCGGTAGGTCCAGGCCTCGGTGCCGAAGGGCGACGCGCACCAGTTGAGGACCTCGAGGAGCATCCGCACGCGGGACTCCGAGCCGGCGGCGACCGACGCGATCGTGTTGTTCGGGTCGCCCAACCAGGGCTTCGCGGTCGAGCCCGACGGGCCGACGAACGGGGCGATCGTCAGCTCGAAGCCGGAGCCGGGCGTCGCCTGCTGCAGGAGCCCCGGGATCGCGCTGTACGTGTCGGACAGCATGAGCGCGGAGCCCTGCACGAACCAGACCTTGCCGTTGTAGGCGGTGATGCTGTCCGGGTGGACGAGGTCCTCGGCGATGAGCCGGCGCGAGACGTCGAGGAGCTCCTGGTACTCCTCGAGCTCGTACATGTGGGTGAGGCGACCGCCCTGCTGCTGCCACTGGTTCGGCAGGCCGAGCATCGGCGCGATGACGTTCGTCGGCACCGAGGCGAGGGCCCAGCGGTTCGCGTGCGGGTCGGAGACCTGCCGGCAGAGGCGGACGAACTCGTCGACGCTCGAGAACGACGGGTCGACGCCGAGCCGTTCGAAGCGGTCCTGGCGACGGTGCAACGCCTGCGAGGTCAGCGGTCCCCGGGGCACCGGGACGCCGTAGATGCCACCCGAGAACACCGTCCCGCGCCACGACGCCGTCGGGAGGTTCGCCAGGTACGGGTAGTCGCGGACGCCGCTGCCGGACAGGTACGGGCTGAGGTCGGCGGCCTTCGCCTCGAGGAACTGCGGCAGGTACGAGAACGCCTGGTTGATGGTGAAGACGTCGCCGAGGGTGTCGCCGGCGACCTGTGTGGCGAACTTGTTCCCGAAGTCCGCGTTCGGGGTGATCGTCAGGTCGAGGTCGATCCCCATCCGCTCGTCGAGTCCCTGCCAGTACGGGTTGCTGTCCTTCGACGGCGGGACGGGCGAGTTCGTCGGGACGCTGCCGTGCACCGTCGACCCGTCGCCGGGCTTGCCCTTCGTCGGCACGAGGGTCGTCGGGATCGTCCGGAAGGCGCTCGGCATGAGCGGACTGGTCTTCGGCAGCACCGGTTCCGGTCCGCCGGTCCAGGGCACGTAGTCCGGCAGCTGCACGGACTTGTTGATCGCCTTGACGTCGGTCGAGCGGGTCACGGTGGAGCAGCTGGCCAACAGACCGGTGGCCGCGATGCCGATCCCGCCCGCGATGAGCGTGCGGCGACTGAACGAGGAGGTCATGGTCAGCCCTTCACCGCGCCGGTCAGGACACCCTTGGCGAAGTGCCGCTGCAGGAACGGGTAGACGATGAGGATCGGCACGATCGAGACGACGAGGATCGCCATCTGGATCGAGGCCTGCGGGGGCAGCGCGTCGGAGGACGTGCCGAGGTCGGCGCCGCCGAGCTGCGCGTTGTTGATGACGTAGGTCCGGAGCACGAGCTGCAGGGGCCACTTCGCGGTGTCGTTGATGTAGAGCAGGGCGTTGAAGAACGCGTTCCAGTAGCCGACGGCGTAGAACAGGCCGATCACGGCGAGCACCGCCTTCGACAGCGGGAGCACGATGCGCCAGAACACGGCGAAGTCACCCGCGCCGTCGATGCGCGCCGACTCGAGGATTTCCTTCGGGATCGCCATGAAGAACGACCGCATGACGATGACGTTGAACGCGCTGAGCGCCGTCGGCAGGATCAGCGCCCAGTACGAGTCGAGCAGACCGAACTGCTTGACGACGAGGTAGTTCGGGATGAGTCCCGGCGCGAACAGCAGGCTGACGAGCACCAGGCTCAGCACGAACCCGGAACCGTACGACCCCGGTCGGCTCAGGGCGTAGGCGAGCATGGCGCTCACGAACAAGCTGATGAGCGTCCCGACGACGGTGATGCCGATGCTGACGAGCATCGCGCGGGTGACGACACCGCCGGCGAAGATGCTCTCGTACGCGCCGAGGTCGACCCCCTTCGGCCACATCACGAACCCGCCGGCGTCGTTCACCTGGGCGACCGGAGCGAGGCTGGTCGACACGATGCCGACGAACGGCAGGATCACGACGAGGCAGATCACGAGCAGGACGAACCCGGTCAGGAGCCGTCCGGGCAGCGGCGGGGCGTCCGGTCCCCCGCGCTTGCGCTTCCGTGGCCCGGGGACGGTGACGGTGCGCGTGGCGGTCACTTCGACTCCTTCTGGTAGACGCCCGCTTCGCCGAAGACGTGCGCGAGCTTGTTGGCGCCGAGGACGAGCAGGACGCCGACGACGCCCTTGACGAGGCCGACCGCTGCGGCGACGCCCCACTGCCCGCCGAGCACGCCGTTGTTGTAGACGTAGGTGTCGAGGACCTCGCTCGCGGCCCGGCCGACGGCCTGCTGCTGGAGGAGGATCTGCTCGAAGCCGACCGTCAGGGAGTCCCCGAGCCGGAGGATGAGCAGCAGGATGATGATCCCGCGCATGCCCGGCAGCGTGACGTGCCAGAGCTGGCGCCAGCGGGACGCGCCGTCCATCTTCGCCGCCTCGTACAGGCTGGCGTCGATCGAGCTGAGGACGGCGAGGAACAGGATCGTCGCCCACCCGGTGTCCTTCCAGATCACCTGGCTGGTGAGCAGGGCGATGAACCCGTTCGGGTTGCCGAGGAAGTCGATCGCGTCGCCGCCGGCCGCTCGGATGGCGTTGTTGACGAGCCCCGATCCGCCGAGGATCTGCTGGAAGACCGCGACGACGATCACCCATGACAGGAAGTGCGGCAGGTAGAGGACCGACTGCACGACCTGCTTGATCCGCTCGGAGAGCAGCGAGTTGAGCATGAGCGCGAGGATGATCGGCGCGGGGAACACGAAGACGACCTGCACGAGCGTGATGAGCAGCGTGTTGCCGAGGGCGCGGAGGAACTCGGGATCGCCGTCGAAGATCACCGAGAAGTTCTCGACGCCGACCCACGGACTGCGGCCGAGCGGCACGAACGGCAGGTACTCCTGGAACGCGATGAGGTTGCCGAGGAGCGGCAGGTAGTGGAAGGCGAGCAGCAGCGCGACGCCCGGCAGGCCCATGAGGAGCAGGACCCGGTCGCGCCGGATCCGCTGCCAGGTGCTGCGGCGGCGGAGCCCGGGGTCGGGCGGTGGTGCGGTGTGCGCTGTGGTCGTCGCGCGGACGTCGAGCTTCGTCACTCGTGGGGCCTCCTCCGTTGGATTCCTGGAGTGACCCTGGCGGCCGTGGCAACGGTGCGGCAACCCGTTGCCAAGAATTTCCATCGTTGTAACGGTCCATCGTCGTCGCGCTCGCACCGGTGCCCGGCCATCGGACTGGAGGCACGTGGCGGCCCCGCCCCCCCGCCTCCGGGATTCGTGTCGTCACGACACGACGCGGTAGATTCGCAGCGCGCGTCGCAGCCGCGCATCGCGTCGTCGAGCAGTCGCGCATCGCGCAGCAGGGGGGATCCCGTGACCGTCGCGCCACCGGCGCCCCGCCACGACGTCGCGTCCGCTCGCCACCGGGCCGGACGGGTCAGGCGGCATCCCGGCACCGCGGCGTCCACGAAGAACCTGCGGCTCGAGATCCAGGCCGTCCGTGCCGTGGCCATCGCCGCGGTCGTGGTCTACCACCTGTTCCCCAGCGTCCTGCCCGGGGGCTACGTCGGCGTCGACGTCTTCTTCGTGATCTCCGGCTTCCTCATCACGGCGCACATCGCGAAGCCGCTCGCCGCCGGCCGGTTCAGCTTCCGTGTGTTCTACGCGCGACGAGCATGGCGACTGTTGCCCGCGTCGCTGGCCACTCTCCTCGTGACGGTCGTGCTCACCGCGGTGTTCGTGCCACGGACACTGTGGATGGACTTCACCGAGCAGATCATCGCGAGCGCGCTCTACGTCGAGAACTGGGCACTCGCCAGCAACTCCGTGGACTACTCCGCGCTGGCCTCCGACTCGAGCATCGTGCAGCACTTCTGGTCGCTGTCCACCGAGGAGCAGTTCTACGCGCTGTGGCCGCTCGTGCTCTGGTTCTGCGCGCGGCTCCGCTACCGACGCCGTCGTCGCAGCGGGGTCTCGCTCGCCCCGGCCATCGCGATCGCGCTCGGCGCCCTGTTCGCACTCTCGCTCGCGTACTCGATCTGGCAGACCGGCGAGTCCTCGGCGGCCTACTTCGCCACCACGACCCGCGCATGGGAGTTCGCCGCGGGCGGGCTGCTCTGGCTGGGGCTGCAACGGGTCCGGATCCCGGACGTCCTCGCAGCGTCGATGGGCTGGGCCGGGCTCGCGGTCATCGCGGTGACGGCCCTGACCTTCGACGCATCGACGCCGTTCCCGGGGTGGATCGCGCTCCTGCCGATCACCGGGACCGCGCTCGTGATCGCCGGCGCGATGCCCGAGGCACGCTGGGGTCCGGGGTTCCTGTACCGGCTCCGCCCCGTGCAGTGGCTCGGCGACGTGTCGTACTCGCTCTACCTCTGGCACTGGCCGCTGCTCATCGTGATGCCCTTCGTGATCGGGCTCGCCGGCGGTGTGGCGACGCCGCTCTGGGCGAAGGGCATCGTGCTCGCGGTCGCCCTCGTGCTCGCGCACTTCTCCCGTCGCCTCATCGAGCTCCCGGTGATCGCCTTCTCGACCGAACGGATGCGCGCTCCCCGTCCGCGCCACCGCGGCGTCCTGGTCCTCGCCGTCGCCGGTCTGCTCGTGGTCGCCCTGCCTGCCGCCGGCATGTACGGCTCGGCGGCGCGGGAGCAGGCCGCCGCGACGACCACGGTCGGCGTCACCATCGCCGCCGACGGCACCCTGACGATCCCGTCGTGCTACGGCGCCGCCGCCATGCAGGACGGTGCCGACTGCCCACAGGTCGACCGGGCCGACATCGTGCCGAGCCCCGTCCAGGCCGCGGCCGACGACTTCGCCGACACGTCGGGGAAGGGCTGCCAGGTCGAGGGCGCGGACACCACGGTCAAGGGCTGCGAGGTCGGCGACCCCGACGGCACCGTGCGACTGGCGATCGTCGGGGACTCCCACGCGGCGAACGTCGTCCCGGCACTGCAGCTCATCGCGAAGGCGCACCACTGGAGCCTCACGACCTACCTGCACTCCGGGTGCCCCATGACCCGGGCGGACATCACGCCGTCCTGCGACACGTGGAAGGCCGACACGCTCGACACGCTGCAGCAGGAGCGGTACGACGTCGTGTTCGTGGCAGCGATGTCCCGGACGCCGTGGCCCGGCGGCATGGTCCGCAAGGCCGACGAACTGACCCCGGCGATCCGCGACCGGGCAGCCGCGGCGTACGCGACGACGTGGGAACGACTGCAGCAGGCCGGGTCCACCGTCGTCGCCCTGCGCGACAACCCCGACCCGAGCATCGGCGGCGTGCCGGACGTGCCGAGCTGCGTGGAACAGTCCGGCGACGGCGACGCGTGCGACTTCAGCGAGGCCGCAGGGCTCCTCGACGACCCGGTGGCGCAGGCCGCGCGGACGACGCCCGGCGTCCGACTGATCGACCCGACCCCGCTGTTCTGCGCCGACGGCACGTGCCCGTCGGTGATCGGCGGGGTCGTCGTCTACCGGCAGGTGCAGCACGTGACCCAGACGTACGCGAGGTCGATGGCGCCGTTCCTCGAGGCCGAGGTCGTCGGCGCGGTCGACGCCGCGCGCACCAGCTGACCGGCGGTGCGGGCATGCTGGGGGGCATGACCTTCGAGCAGCATGCACAGTCGTTCGGAGCAGCGGCCGACGCCTACGAGCGCGGCCGGCCCGGGTACCCGGACGCCGCGGCCGCCTGGCTCTTCCCGGACGGAGCCCCACTCGTCGTGGACGTCGGAGCGGGCACCGGCAAGTTCACTCGGACGCTCCTCGGCCACGCGACCGAGGTCGTCGCCGTCGAACCGGACGCCGCGATGCGTGCGCGCCTGCAGACGGCGTTGCCCGAGGTCCGGGCACTGGACGGTGCGGGCGAGTCGATCCCGCTCGGCGATGGTCTGGCCGACGGTGTCACCTTCGCCCAGGCATGGCACTGGGTCGACCCGGCGCGGGGTGCCGCCGAGGTGGCACGGGTGCTGCGCCCCGGTGGCGTGCTCGGCCTGGTCTGGAACGTCCGTGACGAGACGAAGCCCTGGTCCGCACGGCTCGGAGCGCTCATGAAGCAACCGGAGTCCCGGGTGATGGACTACGGCGCACCCGTCGTCGGTGCGCCGTTCGACGACGGCGAGTACGAGCAGTTCTCGTGGGTCCACGAGCAGGACCGATCGGCGTTCCTCGACATGGTCGCCTCGCGCAGCTACGTCATCGTCCGGCCCGAGTCCGAGCGGACCGCGCTGCTCGACGCCGTGCAGCGACTGCTCGACGACGACCCGGACACCGCGGGACGAGCGACCGTCCCCGTCGAGTACACGACGTACGTGCACAAGTACGTCCGCCCCTGACGCCACCCCGCGCTACGCTCGACCCGATGCGCGCAACCGTGCGGGACGTGGCAGCCCTCGCCGGGGTGTCGCCGAAGACCGTCTCCAACGTCATCAACGGCGGTGTCGTGGTGCGCCCGGGGACACGGGAACGGGTGGAGCAGGCGCTCGCCGAGCTCGACTACGTGCCGAACCTCTCCGCCCGGGGGCTGCGCAACGGCCGTTCCGGGGCGATCGCCCTGACCCTGCCCGAGATGGCCAGCGCCTACTCGGCGGAACTCGCGCAGTGGTTCGTGGAGCTCGCACGCGAACGCGGGTGGACCGTGCAGCTCGACCAGACCGGCAACGAGCCGACCCGCGAGCGCGACCTCGTCTCCCGCGCGCGGGCGCACCTCGTCGACGGACTCATCCTCAACCCGGTGTCGCTCAGCGCGAGCGTGCTCGCCTCGACCGAGGGGCTGCCGCCGACCGTCGTCATCGGGGAGGTCGAGCCAGAGCACGTCGACCAGGTGCACGTGGACAGCCGAGCGGCGGCCGAGCAGGTCACGGCGTACCTGCTGTCCCGCGGACACCGTCGGATCGCGATCGTCGGTGCCGCACGGGCCACGGCGGCGACGGCGACGAGCGAACTCCGGGAGCGCGGCTACCGCACTGCGCTGGCCGCCGCGGGCATCGAGCCCGATCCGACGCTCCGCGTGCCGCTGCCCTCGTGGACCACCAGTTCGGCGGCCGAGACGTTCGCGGCCTGGCTCGACGAGCACCCGCTCCCCGACGCGGTCTTCGCCTTCACCGACTCGATCGCGTTCGGCGTGCTCCACGTCCTCGCCGCGCGGGGCGTCCGGGTTCCCGAGCAGGTGAGCGTCATCGGGTTCGACGACGTGGACGGGGCCGCCTACGCGATCCCGGCACTCAGCACGGTGTCGTTCGACCGGCGAGCCTTCGCGACCGCCGCCCTCGACCTGCTCACCCGGCGGATCGCCGAGCGCGACGCCGCACCCGAGACCGTCGTCATCCCCCATCGGATCGTCGAGCGCGCGAGCGTCGCCGACCGCTGAGGGCGGTCTGGCCGCCGAACCACCAGGACGGGCTCGGCGTACGATCCCGCGCATGACCGCCGCTGACCCGTCGATGCCGACGCTCGCCGCCACCGTCCTGCAGTCACCCGAACCACTCGCGCTCGCCCGGTTCTACGGCGCGCTGACGGGCTGGACCGTCCACGAGGACGACCCGACGTGGGCGCGCATCCGACCGGCGGACGGGCCCGGCCTCTCCGTGCAGTACGAACCCGCCTACGTGGCACCGACCTGGCCCGGCACCGAGGACGCCCCTGGCATGCAGCTGCACCTCGACTTCCAGGTCGAGGACCTGCCCGCGGCGGTCGCCCGCGCCGAACGGCTCGGTGCACGGCAGGCCGAGTTCCAGCCGCAGGAGGACGTCCGGGTGCTGCTCGACCCGGACGGACACCCGTTCTGCCTGTTCCTGCCCGGCGCCTGAGCCCGCCGTACCCCTGACGTCCGGCCGGCGTCCGGCCCGCCGCCGGCCGCTCCGGTGCGAGGTTCCGGACACGGTGCGAGGCTCGCCGGCCCGCACGGTGCGCGGAACCTCGCACACTGCGGCCCGACGCCGCCCGACGGCGCCCGACGGCGCCCGGCGGCGCCCGACGGCGGAGCCGTCAGCCCGGCAGGTCGCCCGCCGCCCGCAGCACGGCCGCCGTCGTCCGGGGATCGCCGAGGATCCGGAAGTGCCCACCGACCGGCACCCGCACGTTCGTGGCCCCCGCCAGCGCACTCCCCTCCGGGATGAGCGTGTCGAACACCCCGTACACCGACGTGATCCGCGCGTTGGCGTCGAGCTCCCGAGCGAGCCCGGCGAGCACCGGGTCGCCGGACCGGAACGCGCGCAGGTGCCGGACGGGAGCGAGCCGCGCGTACCCCGACCCGCCGAACGGTGTCGACACCGCCACCATCCGGTCGATCCTGCCGTGGTCATCGAGGCGCGTCATCGCGTACTTGCCGATGAGTCCGCCCTTGCTGTGCGCCACGAGCAGCACGTCGCGGAGGTCGTGCTGCTCCAGGTACGCGAGCACCGCCCGCGCCGACTCGGGCACGGGACGCAGGTTGTGCCGGAGCACCGAGAGCACGTGCACCGGGTGGCCGCGGTCGTGCAACGCGTCCATCAGCGGCCGCATGAAGTGCCAGGTCTCGTAGACGCCGGGCACCACGACGACGGGCTGCCCGCCACCGGCCCGGTAGTCGTCGGCCGTGGTCGGCCCGAAGCTGCGGAGCTGCCACCGGATCGCGTACCACCAGTCGAGTGCGGCCCACCATCCGCGACGCACCAGCGAGATCCGGACGGGAGCCGCGGTGCGGTCCGTGCGCGTCGGCCCGGTCCCGGACGTGGTCGCCTCCGTCATCGCTGGCCCTCCGCCGTCACACGCACGACCCGAGGCTACGCGGCACTCCTCAGTGCTGCTCTCCACAGTGATGCGTCAGCCCCGTCATCGGCGGCGCACAGCCAAGCCGTGTGCACTCGTCTCCATGAGCGACACCACCCCCACGAACCCCGGCGACCCCACGCAGCGCACCGACGCGCAGCCGACGGCCGCCCAGCCCACCACGACGTACCCGAGCAGCCCCGCGGGCTGGGGAGCGGCTCCGACGCCGACCTCCACCGCGACGCTCGACGCGCCCGCTCCCACCCACGCCCCCGCGGGGCCGTACGCGCACGACCAGTACACCGCCCCGTGGAACGCCGGCGCCCCGAACGGCGCCACCCCCTGGTACGGGAACGCCGCCACGACCCCTGCCGGGAAGCGCGGCGGGCCGAAGCCGCCGTGGTTCTGGCCGATCGTCGCGGTGGCCGTCGGGCTCGCGGCGCTCCTGGTCGGCGGTGGCATCGGGTTCGCGATCGGACACGCCATCGGCAGCGGCACGAGCCAGTCCACGACGCAGGTGCCCGGGAACGGCACGAACGGATTCCCCGGCGGCGGGACGAACGGCGGGACGAACCAGCTCCCGGGGAGCGGCACGCAGGGCGGCACCGGCACCGGCACGGGGACCGGGACCGGAACGGGCACGAGCGGTTCCTCCTCGAACAGCTGAGCGCTACGCTCCGAGCATGCGCAAGGTGACGGCAGGGCTGTTCGCGTCGGTCGACGGCGTCGTGCAGGACCCGTACGAGTTCCAGTACGACTCCTTCGACGACGAGCTCGGGGCGGGGATGGGCGCGTTCATGGCCCGCACCGACACCGTCCTGCTCGGGAAGAACAGCTACCTGGAGTGGGCCGAGTGGTGGCCCGCCCACGCCGACGACCCCTTCGGCCAGTGGATCAACCCGATCGAGAAGCACGTGGCCTCGACCACGCTCGGCGACGACCTGGCGTGGGAGAACAGCACCCGGATCACGGGCGACGTCCCGGAGTTCGTCCGCGGGCTGCAGCAGCAGGACGGCGCCGACATCGCGGTGTGCGGCAGCGTCACGCTCGTCCGCAGCCTGCTCTTCGCGGGGGTCCTCGACGAGCTGCAGCTCATGGTGCACCCGGCGATCGCCGGGTCGGGCCGCAAGCTCTTCGAACCGACCGACCCGCCCACGCGCCTGCGTCTGGTCGACAGCACCGTGACGAGCAAGGGCAACGTCGTGAGCACCTACGCGAGGCTCGACGCCTGACGGACGTCAGCCGCGCCTCCAGGCCGTCGAACGACTGTCCGAACCGCGCGTACCCTCGGTGGTGACCATCTCACCATCCGAGGAAGCCGGAGTCAGCATGCCCCAGGACACCCGCCCGCACGTCGTCATCGTCGGCGGTGGATTCGCCGGTGTCGCCGCCATGCGCGAGCTCGCCGACGCACCGGTGCGGGTGACCCTGGTCGACCGCCACGTCTACAACATGTTCCAGCCGCTCATGTACCAGGTGGCGACGGGCGGGCTGAACGCCGGCGACGTGACGTACTTCCTCCGGAGCCTCCGCGCGAAGCAGAGCAACGCCGAGTTCCGGCACGGCCTGCTCACCGGCATCGACCCGGTCGAGCGGGTCGCCGAGATGTCCGACGGCGAGCACCTGCACTACGACTGGCTGATCCTCGCCAACGGCGTGAACACGAGCTACTTCGGCACCCCGGGGGCGTACGAGTACGCGTACTCGATGTACTCCCGCTCGCAGGCGCTCCGCATCCGCGACGAGCTGTTCACCCGCCTCGAGGAGGCCGCCGCCAACCAGGGCCCCGACGAGATCAAGATCGTCATCGTCGGCGGTGGCGCGACCGGCGTGGAGATGGCCGGTGCGCTCGCCGAACTCCGCGACCAGGCCCTGGTCGGCGCGTACCCGGAGATCGAGCGGGGCAACATCTCGATCACCCTCGTGCACCGCAGCGGCGAACTCCTGAAGCCGTTCGCTCCGCGTCTGCGTCGCTACGCGGCCAAGGTGCTCCGCAAGCGCGGGGTGGTGCTGCGGCTCGACACCGGCGTCTCCGAGGTGAAGCCGGACGGCGTGATGACGGCCACGGGCGAGTTCATCCCGGCCTCGCAGGTCATCTGGGCGACCGGTGTGGCCGCGCACAAGGAGGTCTCCGGCTGGGGCATGCCGCAGACCCACGGCGGACGCATCCAGGTGAACGACGACCTCAGCGTGAAGGGCGTCGAGCGCATCTTCTCGGCCGGCGACATCGCCGCGCAGGACGACGCGCTCGCCCAGCTCGCCCAGCCGGCGCTGCAGGGCGGACGGCACTCCGCACGGCAGATCAAGCGTCTGCTCGAGGGCAAGCCGACCGAGCACTTCAAGTACTTCGACAAGGGCACGATGGCGACGATCGGCACGAACGCCGCGGTCGCCCAGCTCCGCGGGGGCATCACGATGGTCGGGCCGGTCGCGTGGGCGGCCTGGGTCGCGGTGCACATCGCGTCGCTGCTCGGCAACGGCAACCGGCTGTCGACGCTGTCGCACTTCTTCGTGCGCTACCTGTGGTTCATGCGGAAGCGGGCGATCCCGATCGTCGGCGACGTCCGGCCCGTGCGGCCGAACGGCGACCGCGAGCCCGAGCCGTGGCAGATGCAGAAGGCGGAGTAGTCCGCCCGGCGTGCGGTCGCCCGTTCAGTGAGCAGAAGTGGTCGAGTCCGGAGACGGGACCCGACCACTTCTGCTCACTGGATGCGGTGGTGCCGACCGGCGACGGCCTGGAGGCGCGGGGCAGGGCCGCCACGCGCCTCCAGGCCGGTGGGTGGTCGCGTGGGGCTGGCGCCGCGCGCGGACCGACCCGATGCGACAACGTCGACGTCGTGCGACAGCGCCTTCGTCGCTCCGCGCGCCGCGCGGCATCCCGTGCGCGCAACGAACGACAGCACCGATGTCGTACGACATCGGTGCTGTCGTTCCGGGTCGGTCGGGTCAGCGCCGCGCGGTCACCTCGAAGTAGGCGCCGGCGGCGATGTCCTCGAGCAGCCCCGGACCGGTGGGCTCCCAGCCGAGGAGCTTCCGCGTCTCGTCCGAGGTCGCGGACATCTCCATGCCGAAGAACTGTCCGATGAACCCGAAGTGGGACACCGCGTCGGCCGGGTCGACCGAGGTGACGGGGAGCCCGAGTCCCTCGCCGATGGCCTCGGCGATCGCCCGGGTCGGGATCGCGGTCTCGGCGACGGCGTGCAGCTTCGTGCCGGCGGGCGCCTGCTCGAGGCCGAGCCGGACGAGTCGCGCCGCGTCGGTGACGTGCACGGCTGCCCAGCTGTTCGTGCCCTCGCCGATGTAGCCGGACACGCCGCTGCGCCGCGCGGCGCCGACGATCGCGGCGATGAAGCCGTGGTCGCCCGTGCCGTGCGTGGTCGGGCTGAAGCGGGCGGCGATGGTCCGGACGCCCTGGTCGACGAAGTCGAAGCCGCGGTTCTCGCTGCCGCCGCGCATGCTCTCCGGCCCGACGAACGGGTTGGGGTCGGACTCGGTCGAGGGGCGACCCTGTGCGAGTCCGGCGACGCCCGAGGCGACGACGAACGGGCGGTCGGTGCCGACGAGTGCCTCGCCGATCGTCTCGACCGCAGCACGCTCGCTGGCGTTCGTGGCGGCCGCGTTCGCCCAGTCGTGCTTGTTCGCGAGGTGCAGGACGCCCTCGGACCCGGAGGCCCCGCGGCGGATGGCGTCGAGGTCGTCGAGGTCGCCCCGGAGAACGGCGACGCCCTTCGCCTCGAGCGCTGCGGCGGAGGCGTCGGAGCGTGCGAGGCCGGTGACGGTGTGGCCGGCGGCGAGGAGGTCGTCGACGGTGTGGGAGCCGATCCAGCCGGAGGCTCCGGTGACGAACACGTGCATGTGTCTTCCCTTCACAGGTGTCCACGGCGGTGATGTCATGAACTGACATCACCGTAGCACTCGATGTCAGCCGCTGTCATCAGTAGACTGCGGACATGGCCCGATGGCAACCCGGAACCCGTGAACGTCTGCAGACGACCGCGCTGCAGCTGTTCGCGGAGCAGGGCTACGACCAGACGACCGTCGCCGGCATCGCCGCCGCCGCCGAGGTCACCGAGCGCACCTTCTTCCGGCACTTCGCCGACAAGCGCGAGGTCCTGTTCGCCGGACAGGACGACTTCCTCGGCATGTTCACCACCCCGATCGAGGCAGCACCGGCCGACGCACCGCCGTTCGACCTCGTCCGTCGCGCGCTCGACGCCGCGGCCGCGTTCTTCCCGGAGGAACGCCGTCCGTGGTCCCGCACCCGCCAGCGCATCATCGACGGCAACCCGGCGCTCGGCGAGCGGGAGCTCGGCAAGCTCGCGACCCTGAAGGTCCGGCTGGGCGAGGTCCTGCGCGACCGCGGCGTGCCCGAGCCGGCCGCGACGATCGCCGCCGAGACCGCCGTCACCGTGTTCCACCTGTCGTTCGCCCAGTGGATCGCCGACGACGAGGACCGGCCGTTCGCCGAGATCGCCCACGAACGACTCGACGCCCTGACGAGCCTCGTGCACCCCGGTCGTTGAGACCGCTCTTACGTTCCGCGAGCATCCTGTAACGAAACGGTCACGACCCGACGGTCGGTGACCCCCGCAACCCGATCTCGCAGGAGGCGTCCGTGGCGACCACCACGCTCACGCCGGAGCGGACCCGCACCACATCCGCACCGGCCGACACCGACGGCAGGGCCGCACGACCGACGCCCCCGCCGCCGCTGACCCACCGGGCCCCGGCGCTCGACGGCCTGCGCACGGTGGCGATCCTGATCGTGATCCTGTACCACCTGCACGTGCCGCAGTTCGAGGGCGGCTTCATCGGCGTGACGGTGTTCTTCGTGCTCTCCGGGTTCCTCATCACGACCCTGCTGCTCGGCGAGCGGCGTCGCACCGGCCGCATCCGACTCGGCTCGTTCTGGACGAAGCGACTCCTGCGCCTCTACCCCGCGCTGCTCGCACTCGTCGTCGTGGGGCTCGCCCTGTGGAACTGGGTCGGCGACTACAAGGGCGCCTCGTTCTCCCCCGGTGAGGCCGCGTTCATCGCGCTGAGCTACACCGGCAACCTCTTCCGCTCGTACTGGGACACCACGCAGGGCGTGTTCGCGCACACGTGGAGCCTGTCCATGGAGGAGCAGTTCTACCTCGTCTGGCCGCCGGTCCTCGTGCTGCTGTTCGCCCTCCGTTCCCGCCGCCGCTGGCTGATGACGGGCCTCGGCGTGGTCATTGTCGGAGCGGCTGCCGCGTCGTGGCTGAGCTACCGGACCCCGAACGCCGGCGCGACACCGGACGTGTACTTCTCCCCCGTGCTCGGCGTCGTGCCACTGGCGACCGGGTGCCTGCTCGCGCTGCTGCTCGACGACGAACGCATCCGGACCTGGGCCTCCGGGATCGCCGGACATGTCGGCACCTGGGTCGGCATCGCCCTGCTCGCCGGGGTGCAGTTCTGGATCGACGACGACTGGACGCAGCACGCGTGGTCGTTCGGCGTGGTGCTCCCCGTGACGGGACTCATCTCGGCGCTGCTCATCGGCGGCCTGGTGTCCGTGCGGTCCCCACTGTCGGCGGCGCTCGCGTGGCAGCCGATCTCCTGGTTCGGCCGACGCGTGTCGTACTCGGCGTACCTCTGGCACCCGCTCGTGATCGCACTGCTCGGCACGTTCGCGATCGGCGCCTGGGGGAAGGTGTGGCTCGTCGGCGCCGCGCTCCTCGTGGCCGTCGGTGCTGCCTACGCGGTCGAGGTGCCGGTCGAGAAGGCGCGGAAGCGCTTCCGCGAGGCGCGACGCCTGGTCGCCGCGGACCGGTCCGCGCGCGACACGGCGGACGCGACCGGCTGACGGCACCACGTTGCGGACTGGAGGCACGGGTCGGGCCCGCCCCGCGCCTCCAGTCCGGCTGTTCGAACGTCCGCGTCACGCGCGAGACACCGCGCCGTGCGCGAGACGCCGCGCCGCGCGCGAGACGCCGCGTCACGCGCGAGACGCCGCGTCACGCGCGAGACACCGCCGGATCCGGCGGTGTCTCGGTGATCGCACGATGTCTCGTGCCCGCGGCGGCGCCTGGACGGCCAGCGTGCCGCCGTCCGTAGGCTCGGCACGTGACCACGGAGCGCGTCGACGTCCTCGTCGTCGGCGGCGGCCCCGTCGGCCTCTTCGCCGCGGCGCTCCTGGCGGCGCGGGGCGTCCACGTCGCCGTCTGGGAACGTCGCACGGCCGATCCGACCGGATCCCGCGCGATCGGCATCCACCCGCCGTCCCTCGACGCGTTCGCCGCGATCGACCTCGACGGACCGGTGCTCGCCGAGGCCACCCGGGTCCGCGCCGGCGTCGCCAGGAGCCGGGGACGCGACCTCGGCACCCTGACCTTCGACCGGGTCTCGGCCACGCACCCGTACGTCGTCACGCTCGACCAGCACCGCACCGAGTGCCTGCTGCGCGACCGCCTCGCGGACCTCGCGCCCGGAGCACTGCGGGTCGGCACGACCCTCACCGGACTCGAGCGGCACCCGGACCACGTCGACGCCACCGGCTCCGGACCGGACGGCGGCAGCGTGGCCGTGCGGGCGTCGTTCGTCATCGGAGCGGACGGTGCCCGGAGCGCCACCCGCGGTCTGCTCGGCATCACGACGAGTGGACGGGACTACCCGGACCACTACGTGATGGGCGACTTCGCCGACGTCGAGGGCGCCGCCGCCCGGTCCGCCGCGATCGTCGACGTCGGACCCGCCGGGGTCGTCGAGTCCTTCCCCCTGCCGGGAGGCCGCCGCCGCTACGTCGTCCTCGTCCCCGACGGATCCGGGGTGGACGCGCCGCGGCTCGCCTCGATCGTCGCCGAGCGCACCGGCACGGCGCCGGACGGTGCGAGCTGCACGATGCTCAGCGGGTTCCGGGTCCGGAGACGCGAGGCGGTCCGCGTCGGGGTCGGCCGCGTGGTCCTCGCCGGCGACGCCGCGCACGAGATCAGCCCGATCGGCGGGCAGGGCATGAACCTCGGTTGGCTCGACGCCGCCGAGCTCGCGCCGCTGCTCGCCCGGGCGGTCGCGTCCGGCACGCCCGGCCCGTGGCCCGACCACGCGCGACGACGCCAGGCGGTGGCCCGCCGGGCCGCGCGGCAGGCGGAGGTCAACATGGCCCTCGGCCGTCCGCTGGGCGGGTTGGGGACGATCGGCCGGGAGGCACTGCTCCGGACGGTCCTGTCCCTCCCGACCGCGGACGGGCTGGCCGGGGTCTACGCGATGCGCTGGGCGTGACGGGTCGCGGTGTGCGGTGCCGTTCGGCCCGCGCTGCTCGCTGACGCTGCTCGCACGGTCACCCCACCAGGCGGGCGCCGGCGAGGCCGAGCTCCACGACCAGGACGAGCGACGAGGCGATCACCAGCCGGAACAGCGTCCGCGACGCCAGGCCCCGCACCACGAGCCGGACCCCCGCCGCCGCGAGCACGACCACCACGACCGTCCCGAGCGCCGCCAGGGCCACCCCGACACCACGCACCGGGTCCGTCCCGGACACCTGCCCGCCGAGCACGAGCAGCGCGGCGACGACGAGCGCTCCGAACGCCGTGACCCCGGCGCCACGGAGCCCCAGCCGGTGCGGGAACCCGCGGACCCCGGTGGCCGCGTCGTCGACGAGGTCCGGCAGGACGTTCGTGCAGTGGATCGCGACGCCGAACACGGCTCCCGTCGCGATCGCCCACCACGCCGGCCAGTCGCCGTCCGGCCCGGCCGACACCGCCACGACCGGGAGCAGCCCGAACGCGACCACGAACGGCACGACCGACCACACCGTCCGCTTCAGGCCGGCGTCGTAGGCCCACCCCGCGGCGACGAGGACGAGGTGCGCGACGGCAGCGACCGGTCCGAGGAACACCGAGAGCACGACCGCGACGCCGGCGGTGACGAACGCCGCGGTCCGGACCGTGCCGACCGCGATCAGGCCCTGGGCCACGGGCTTGTCCGACCGGGCCACCGATCGGTCGCGATCGGCGTCGATCCAGTCGTTCGCCAGCCCGATCGACAGCTGTCCGGCGACCACGGTGAGCGCCACGAGGACGACCAGCCACGCCGGGTGTCCGACTGCGGCGGCGATCACCGCGGCGAGCACGGTCACCGTCACGGTCGGACCGGGGTGGGACGACGCGAACAGCAGGCGTGCGGTCGAGGGTCGGCGGCTCGGGGTCACACGGTCAGCGTACGGACGGGGTACTGCGCGGGCGCCTGCGCAGCGGTCGTCACCGCTCCCGGACGCAGTCGAGCCGTTCCGGGAGCGCCGTGAAGCCGGCGGACCGGTAGGTCGCGACAGCGCTGTCGAGGTCGCTCGGGGTGCAGACCCACGCGATCGACGCTCCCATCTCGCGGAGCTGTGCCGCGGCAGCGACGCAGATCGCGGTCCCGTGTCCCGCACCGCGGTGGTCGGCGTGGACGCCGAGCGGCTCGATGAGTCCGGGACGGCCGGGGCCCGCCGACCAGACGGTGATCCCGGCGACCGGGCTTCCGGCGTCGTCCCTGCCGAGCAAGCAGCGGGCCTCGGCGAACGGCGCACCGGCGGACATCGCGCCCCAGAGCTGGTCGGTGAACGACCCGTTGTCCCAGGCCGATCGGTGCACCGCGGTGAACTCGGACGTGTCCGTGCCGCGCACGACCTCGACGTGCAGCGCCGATCCGTGTGCTCCGACCGGTTCGGACAGGTCGAGGGACAACGGCGACCACGCCTCGCCGGCTCCCCATCCGGCAGCGTGCAGCGCTTCCCGCACCGCGGTGCCGTCCGGTACCTCGATCGAAGCGGGGCCGCTCGGGAGCACACCGGCGCCCGGGTCGGAGACGTCGGCCACCAGGACGCGCGCGAGGCCCGGGTCCGTCCAGCGCTCCGGCGCCACCGTCATGCGGAGCGTGGTCGGCCCGTCGAGGAAGCCGATGGCGACGATCCGCCCGTCGTCCTCCCAGGTGCGGACCGCACGCGCGACCGCGTCCGGCCCGTGACGCCATGCCCAGCCGAGGTCGCCGGGGTGGAGCTGCACGAGCGCATCGTCGCGCTGCCACGACCGCAGCGCGTCCACGACCCGATCGAGTCCTGCCGGCGAGGGTGACCGCACCACGGTGCCCATCGCCACGTCAGCCGGCCGCCGGTACCTCGCGCGCACCGAACCGGTCGACCAGCTCGCGCTTGAGCACCTTCCCGCTCGGCCCCAGCGGCAACGCGTCGAGCACGTGTACGGCCCGCGGGTACTTGTAGGCGGCGATCTCCGCGGCCACGAAGTCGATCAGCTCCTGCGGGGTGACCGCAGCCTCGGCACGCAGGACCACGGCTGCCTCGATCTCCTGGCCGTGCACCTCGTGCGGCACCCCGAACACCGCGGCCATCGCCACGTCCGGGTGGGCGGCGAGGACCTCCTCGACCTGCCGCGGGTACACGTTGTAGCCGTTGCGGATGATCATGTCCTTGGTCCGGTCGACGATCGTCAGGTAGCCGTCGTCGTCCTTCGTGCCGAGGTCCCCCGTGCGGAACCACCCGTCGACGATGGCAGCGGCGGTGTCCTCGGGACGGTCGAGGTACCCGTTCATGAGGTTGTGCCCGCGGATCACGAGCTCGCCGATCTCGCCGTGGGGCAGCATCACGATCGTGTCGTGCTGCTCCGGGTCGGCGATCTCGACGTCGATGCCCCACACCGGTGTACCGATCGTGCCGGGGCGCGGCGGCCGTCCGACGTGGTTGAAGGTCGCGACCGGCGAGGTCTCGGTGAGGCCGTAGCCCTCGTGGATCGGCGCGTCGTACACCTGCTGGAACCGCTCGAGCACGGCCAGGGGCAGCGAGGCGCCGCCGGAGATGGCGTAGCGCAGGGACGGTCGGGCGTCGGAACGCGTCGCGGCGTCGAGGAGCGCCATGTACATCGTCGGGACGCCCATGAAGACTCCGCAGCCGTGCTCGACCATCGCGGCGAGCGCCGAGTCCCCGTCGAACTTCGGCAGCATGACGATGGTCGCGCCGACCCGGAAGCCGGTGTTCATCGTGCAGGTCTGCCCGAAGGTGTGGAACAGCGGCAGGGCGCCGAGCAGGACGTCCCCGCGGTGCATGTCGAACGTCGTCATCAGGTTCGTGTTGACCTGTTCGAGCAGCGAGAAGTGCGACCCCTCCGCCCCCTTGGGCTTGCCGGTGGTGCCGCTCGTGTACAGGATCGTGGCGGTGTCGAACGGGTGCCGGGGGACGTAGGTGTCGAGCGGTTCCGCCTGCTCCGCGAGCGCTTCGAGCCGGTCCGGGGAGTCGGCCGGTGCGAGCACCGTCACCACGTCGACGTCGGCGAGCTCGGCCCCGGCCGCGCCCTCGCCGAGCAGCGGTGCGGCGCAGACGAGCAGCGAGGCGCCGCTGTCGCGCAGGACGTACTCGATCTCGCGCCGCTTGAGCAGCGCGTGCACCGGCACCGCGACGGCGCCGAGTGCGAGCGTCGCGTAGTAGACCCGCGGGAAGTCCTCGACGTTCGGCACGAGCATCGCCACACGGTCTCCCGGCCCCACACCGCGGGCCCGCAGCGCACCGGCGTACGCGAGCGTCTGGCTCCAGAGCTCGGCGTAGGTGGTGCGCCGGTCGCCGACGATGACGGCGACGTCCTCCGGGTACCGCGCTGCGGACTCGGCGAGGATCGCCGCGACCGAGGCTGTGGCGCTGGTGTGGTGGGTGGCGGTCATGACCGGTCTCCGTCTCCGTCGACGACTCCGTGGACGACTTCTCGGCCGATCCTACGGCCGGGGCCGCTTCCGGATCCGGCCCCCGTTCAGGCGGGAGCTCGCACGCCCAGACGCCGCCGGCCCACCACACCCGAGGCCTGGGCGATGCCGAGCAGCACCACGAGTCCTCCGACCGGTTCGTTCCACCGCACGTGCTCGCCGAGGACCAGTACGCCGAGCACCACCCCGACGACCGGCGTCAGGTAGGTGACCGTCGAGGCACGGCTCGCTCCCCACGCCTGCACCAGTCGCGTGTTCCACGCGTAGGCCAGCCCCGTGCCGACGCAACCCAGGGCTGCCATCGCGGCCACGATCCTCCAGTCCAGCTGCACCGGGCCGGTGGCGATGACGGGCGCGACCAGCAGGAGGAGTCCGGAGGCCAGCGTCAGCTGGACCGTCGCGAGCGTGACCGGGTCGTACCTACTTCCGACCGCCACACGCCGGAGGTACGCGAGCCCGATGCCGTAGCAGGCGGTCATCCCGAGCAGCGCGACCTGACCCGGGACGCTCGCCAGCACCGCCGGGTCACCGACGACGCTCCACGGCCCGACCAGCACGAGCACCCCGACGATGCCGAGCACGATCCCGAGGACCTGCCGCCCGCGGAGCTTCTCGGACGGCACGAGCACGGCGAGCGCCGCCATCGTCATGATCGGCGTCGTCGCGTTGTAGATGCTCGCGAGTCCGGACGGCACCGTCTGCTCCGCCCACGCCATGAGCGACGACGGCACGGCGTTGAGGAACACCGAGACGACGAGCAGGTGCCCCCAGACGCGCGGCTCGCGGGGCCAGCGGCGGCGGGTCGCGAGCAGGACCGCGACGAGCGTCAGGGCGCCGAGGACCGTGCGCACCGTGGCGACCTGCTGCGGGGCGAGCCCGTCGAGGCCGATCTTCGCGAAGAGGAAGCTCGAGCCCCAGGTCAGTGCCACGAGGAGGTAGAGGACCGCGTTCATGTGGCCTAGTGTCGACATCCTCGGCGCATGCGGCAAACGCATGCCGCTCATGATCGGATGAGGAAGACGCATGCCCGTCTCGGTGCCGCAGCTCCGCGCGTTCGTCGCGACCGTCGACGCGGGCTCCTTCACCAACGCCGCCGTCGCCCTCGGCGTCGGCCAGTCCGCCGTGTCCCACGCCGTCGCCGGACTCGAACGCGAGGTCGGCGGCCCGGTGGTCCGCCGCGGCGCCGCCGCGGTCCCGACCTCGCTCGGGGACCGCCTGCTGGCGCACGCCCGCAGTGTGCTCGCCTCGGTCGACGCCCTGGAGGCAGTGGTCCGGCCCGCCACGGCGCGCGGCACCGTGCGACTCGCCGCCGTCCCCACCGTCTGCCAGGGCCTGCTGCCGCGGCTCCGCGAGCTCTGGGCGGTCACCCTGCCCGACGTGGACGTGCAGGTCTACGAGGGCGACGACGACGAGATGCCCGAGTGGCTGGAGGCCGGCACGGTCGACGCCGCCGTGCTGGTCGACCCCTCGCCGGCGCCGGACTGCGGGGTCGTCGTCGCGCAGGACGAGATGGCCGCGGTCGTCCGCCGGGACCACCCGCTCGCCGACCTGCCGGCGCTGACCCTCGACGACCTGCACGAGGACGGCCTCGTCGCGGGCGGGGGCGGCTGCGAACGGCAGATCCAACGGTTGCACGAGCTCGAAGGGCAGCCGTTCCGGTGGGCGCACCGCGTGCGGGAGATGAGCACCATGTTCGGGATGATCGAACGCGGCGAGGGCGTGTCGATCGTGCCGACGCTCGGGCGCGGGATGCTGCCGCCTGACCTCGTCATGGTGCCGATGACCCGGCGACTCGAACGGACGCTGGTGCTGAGTGGGCCGGTGTCGCGGGAGTGGCACCCGCTGGCGAGGGCGCTCGTCGACGCGGTCTGACGCCGCCGGCCCTCTGACCCGGCACGGAGGGACGCTCGGCAGGATGGGCTGATGGCCGAGACGCACGTGAAGACCTTCACCGATCCGCACGAAGCCGCAGCCGAAGCCGCCGGTCTGGCCTGGCTGGCCTCTGCCGAGGACGCTGGCGGCACCCGGGTCGCCCGGGTCCTCGGACGCCCGACCCCGACCGTGCTCGAACTGGAACTGATCGACGACGGCTCGCCGACCTCGGCGCAGGCGGAGCGCTTCGGACGCTCCCTCGCGCACACGCACGCCGCCGGCGCTGACGGATGGGGAACGCCCGCTCCGGGCTTCCCGACCGACGGACCACTCCGGATGGGTCGGTCGGGCACACCGTTCGTCACCGCGGCGGACGCCCCTGCGACCTGGGGGGCGTTCTTCGCCGAGTACCGCATCCGTGACTTCGTCCGCCGGATCGTCGACCGCGGCGGGTTCGACCACGCGCAGGCGGCGGTGTTCGACCGCGTTGCCGATCGCGTGCAGGACGGGACGCTCGGGTCGCCGCAGCCGGCGCTCGTCGGGGACCGTCCGGCGAGGCTGCACGGCGACCTGTGGGCGGGGAACGTCCTGTGGCCGGGCGACCCCGCCGAACCCACCGGCGCGGTCCTCATCGACGCCAACCCGCACGGTGGCCACGCGGAGACCGACCTGGCGCTCCTCGGGCTCTTCGGGCTCCCCCGGTTGGAGACCGTCCTCGCCGCGTACGACGCAGAGTCCCGGCTCGCTCCGGGCTGGCAGGAGCGCGTGGAGCTGCACCAGCTCGCGCCGTTGCTGCTGCACGTGTTCCTGTTCGGCGGCTCGTACACGGGTGCGGCGCTCCGGGCGGCGCAACGGTACGCCTGACCTCGCACGGTGCGAGGTCAGCCGCGGCACGGTGCGAGGTCAGCCGCGCGCGGCTCCTCTTAGGAAGCGCCAAGCCCCGCCATCGGGTCGTTCGGGGAACGCCCGGAATCCTCACTGGCATGACCACGTACCCGATACCCGTGACCGATCGACGCGACCGCGCGCACAGTGACGCGCGGGATCGGCGTCGCAAGCCCCTCGCACGCCTCTTCCTCGGCGAACGCGAGGACGCCCGCTGGCTCCGCCCGGCGTTCTGGGCGCTCCTCGTCGTGACGGCGGTGGTGTACCTCTGGGACCTCGGCGTCTCCGGGTACGCCAACAGCTTCTACGCCGCAGCCGTCCAGGCCGGTACGAAGTCGTGGGAGGCGTTCTTCTTCGGCTCGCTCGACTCGTCGAACTTCATCACGGTCGACAAGCCCCCGGCCTCGCTCTGGGTGATGGTGTTGTCCGCGCGGCTGTTCGGCTTCTCGAGCTTCAGCCTCCTGCTCCCCCAGGCGCTCATGGCCGTCGGCTCGGTCGCCCTGGTGTGGGGTACGGTCCGCCGTACCCTCACGCGCCTCGGCGCGACGACCGCGAACGTCGGTGCGCTGCTCGCGGGGTTCGTGGTCGCGGCGACCCCGGCGGCGGCGTTGATGTTCCGCTTCGACAACCCGGACGCGCTGCTCGTGTTCCTGATGACCGCGGGCGCGTACTGCACGGTCCGGGCGCTCCCGCGGGGCAGCTGGAAGTGGATCGCCCTGGCCGGCGTCGCCCTCGGCTTCGCGTTCCTGACGAAGATGCTGCAGGGGCTCCTCGTCCTGCCGGCGTTCGGGCTCGTGTACCTGTTCGCCGCCCGCACCACCTGGGGCAAGCGGGTCGTCGGCCTGCTCATCGCCGCGGGCTCCCTCGTGGTCTCCGCCGGGTGGTGGGTCGTCGCCGTGTGGCTCTGGCCGGAGGAGTCCCGCCCGTACATCGGCGGGTCGACGAACAACACCGTCCTGGACCTGGTGTTCGGTTACAACGGCCTCGGCCGCATCTTCGGCGGGTCGGGCAACGGCGGCGGCGGAGGCGGCATGACCGGCGGCACCGCGGGCTCCTCGTTCGGCGGCTCGACCGGGCTGAACCGACTGTTCTCGTCGGAGATGGGTCTCGAGATCTCCTGGCTCCTGCCCGCGGCGCTCATCGCGCTGGTGCTCGGTCTCGTCGTCGTCGGCCGCAGGCACCTCGCCGATCCAGCTCGTGCCGGACTCGTCCTCTGGGGCGGCTGGCTCCTCGTCACGGGGCTCGTCTTCTCGTACATGTCCGGGACGATCCACCCCTACTACACGGTCGCGCTCGCCCCCGCGATCGCCGGTCTCGTCGGCACCGGAGGCGCGCTCCTCTGGCACGCACGCGAGCGGTTCCTGGGTCGCCTCGGCCTGGCCGCCATGATCGGGATCACCGCGTTCTGGGGCTGGTGCCTGCTCAACGAGAACCCGAGCTGGATGCCGTGGCTGCGCTGGGTGATGCTGTTCGGCGGGCTGCTGTCCGCCGCGGTGATCGTCATCGGCAGCGTGCCGACGCTCCGCAAGCTCGTCACCGTCGGTGTCCTCGCCGGCACGCTGTTCGGGCTCACCGGCACCACCGCCTACGCCCTCGCGACGACGACCGTCGCGCACTCCGGGTCGATCCCGAGCGTCGGTCCGGCGGGCAGCAGCTCCGGCGGCACGGGTGGCGGTGGCGCGGGTGGCGGTCTGCCTGGAGGCACGGGGGGACCCGGTGGGTCGGCCTCCGGTTCCGAGACGGACGGCTCCGACAGCACGGACGGCACCCAGCAGGGTCCCGGCGGCACACCGCCCGAGGGCATGCCCGGTGGATCGGCCGACGGGACGTCCGGCGGTGCGCCGAGCGGCACCGGAGGCGGCACGGGCGGCGAAGGATCGACGACCTCGTCGGCACTGCAGAAGCTCCTCGAGGCCTCGGACGCCAAGTGGGCCGCCGCGGTCAACGGTTCGCAGTCGGCGGCCCAGATCGAGCTCGACACCGACACCGCCGTGATGGCGATCGGCGGCTGGTCGAGCGACCCGGCGCCGACGCTCGCCGAGTTCACGGCCTGGGTCGCGGCCGGCGACATCGGCTACTACATCTCCTCGGGGACCGGTGGCGGCATGGGCGGCGGATCGTCCACGGCCTCCGCCATCCAGGAGTGGGTCGCGGCGAACTACGACAGCACGACGGTCGGCGGCCAGACCGTCTACGACCTGAGCGCCACGAAGTGATCGGCGACGAGGGCACGGTGGATAGGCTCCGGGACATGCCCGCGTCACCGCTGCAGCGCACCGACGGCACCCCCGTCCGCGCCCTCGTCGTCGACGACGAGCACGCCCTCGCGGACGCCGTCGCCCTCGCGTTCGAGGGCGACGGCTGGTCCGTGCGGGCCGTGCACCGCGGACGCGACGTCTTGTTCGCCGCGCGGGAGTTCCAGCCCGACGTGATCGTGCTCGACGTGATGCTGCCGGACATCGACGGCTTCGCGGTGCTCGAACGGCTGCGGGACGCCCGGGACGACGTCCGCGTGCTGTTCCTCACCGCGCGGGACGCCCCCGAGGACCGGCTCGCCGGGCTCACCGGTGGCGGCGACGACTACCTGACGAAGCCCTTCGGCGTCGACGAGCTGCTCGTCCGTGCCCGGATCCTCGCGCGGACCTCCGCCCGGGTGGCCGCCACCGGTGGCGCTTCGGAGACGACCATCGGCGACCTCCGGCTCGACGAGGACGCCCGGACCGCCAGCCGCGCCGGCGACCCGCTCGACCTCACCCCGACCGAGTACGAGCTGCTCCGGCACCTCGCCAGGAACGCCAACCGGGTGCTGTCCCGGGAACAGCTCCTCGCGAACGTGTGGGGCATGGACTTCGGGACGTCGTCCAACCTCGTGGACATGTACGTGTCGTACCTGCGGAAGAAGCTCGACGCCGGACGCGAGCCGATGCTGCAGACGGTCCGCGGGGCCGGCTACGTGCTCAGGCCGACGACGTGAGCCGACCGCCCGAGGCGATCCGCGCCTCCAGGCCGCGTCGCGTGCCGTCGCTCCGGTGGCGGATCGTGGCGGCCGTGGCGCTCCTGCTCGTCGCGACCAACGTCGTCGTGGGAGCCGTGACCGTCATCGCGTTCCGCGGGTACCTCGTGCAGCGACTCGACGCCGAACTGTCGACGGCGGCGAACCGGACCGTCGGCGGGCCGGACGGCCAGCGGCCACCACCACCCACGAACGCCACGGGCTCGGACCCGGACAACGCGTTCATCGGCGCACCCGGACAGTCGGCCGGCACCGTCGTCGCGATCTTCCGCGACGGCAAGGTCGTGCTCGGCGGGTACACCGACAGCGACGGCCAGCAGCACGGGCTCACCTCGGCGCAGGAGCGGACGCTCGCCGCGGTGTCGAGCGACGGCGACCCCGCCACGATCGACCTCGGCGCGCTCGGCACGTACCGGGTGCAGGCGGTCGGCGACGACGGCGACGTGTTCGTCACGGCGCTGCCGCTCGGCGACCTCGACGCGGCGATCACCCGACTCCTGCTCGTCATCGGCGTCGTCACGGTGGTCGGACTGCTCGTCGCAGCGCTCGTCCTTCGACTGTTGGTCCGGCGGTCCCTCCGGCCGCTCGAACGCGTCGCGTCGGTGGCGTCCGACGTGACCGCCCTGGACCTGGAGCGCGGCGAGCCGGAGATCCCCGTCCGCGTCGCCCCTGCCGACCTGGCGGCGAACCGGGAGGTCGCGCAGGTCGGCACCGCGCTGAACCGGTTGCTCGGACACGTCGCCCGTGCGCTCACCGTCCGACGTGACGCCGAGACCGGGATGCGGACCTTCATCGCCGACGCCTCGCACGAACTGCGGACGCCGATCGCGACCGTCCGGGCGTACGCCGAGCTCACCGCGGCCTCGACGGACGTCGACGCGATGCACCGGAACGTCGACCGGATCGGGCGCGAGGCCGTGCGGATGGGCGACCTCGTCGAGGAACTGCTGCTGCTCGCGCGCCTCGACGCCGCGGCGATGGCATCCGGGCCGGCACCCGCTCGGGAGCCCGTCGACCTGACGTCGCTCGTCGTCGAGGCCACCATGGACGCCCGCGCGACCGCCCCAGGCCACCGGTGGACCTTGCAGGTGCTCGACGACCACCCGCTCGTGGTCTCCGGCGACCCGCGGCAGCTCCGCCGGGTGGTGACGAACCTGCTCGCCAATGCCCGGACGCACACGCCCGCCGGCACCGCGGTCGTCGTGTCGTTGCAGCGGGTCGGCGACGTCGTGCGGTTCGTGGTGGCCAACGACGGGCCACCGATCCCCGCCGAGGCCCTGCCGACCCTGTTCGACCGGTTCACCCGTGGCGAGGCCTCACGCTCCCGGGAGGCCGGGACGAGCGGCCTCGGCCTCGCGATCGTCCGGGCCGTGGTGACGGCGCACGAGGGGCTCGTCCGGGTGGCTTCGGAGCCGGGCCGCACGGCGTTCACGGTGGACTTGCCCGCAACGGGCTTCACGGCGCACACTGGGCCCACCGGGACGAGGGGGTCACGATGACGAACGCCGACGACTACGCACGACTGCCGGAGCGTCCGCGCGCCGACGACCTCGTCGTCGAGGTGCCCGCGTTCGAGGACGACCGGCCGCAACCGGAGCCCGCGCCGCCCGCGGCAGCTCCCGAGCTCGTCGCCGCGACGGAGTTCGCGCGCACCTCGCACGCCCGGCCCACGATCCGCCGGACGCAGATCCGGGCGGGCGCCTGGATCGCGGGGGTCCCGATCGTGGCGCTCGCGGTGATCGCCGTCGTGCAGATCCTGCTTCCGCGCTGACTCGAATCCTCATCTGATACGGAGAGTGGTACGCCGTGGGCGCGGCGACGGGAAATGAGCGAGCAGACCCATCCGTCGTGTACATCGACGAGTCCAAGGTGCGGGACTACCTCTTGGTCGCGGTCGGACTCGATCGACGCGAGCTCCGCACGGCGCGGGCCGCGATCACGGAACTCGTCCTCCGCGGCCAGTCGCGCCTGCACATGCGCAAGGAGAGCGACGCTCGACGCAAGCTCATCCTCTCGAGGATCGCGATCCTGCGCTTGGACGTGACCGTCTTCCGGGCTCCGAAGGACGGGCGGAGCGACACGGTCCGGCGCGCGGACTGCATCCGAGCACTGGTGTCGTCGCTCCCCCGCGACTCGGCGACGACCCTGTGCTTCGAACTGGACGAGACGCTCGTCAGGAAGGACCGGCAGACGATCGTCGAAGCGGTCCACAGCTCGGGGAACGCCGGGTCGTTCGCGCATCGTCACGCGACAGCAGTCCACGAGCCGTTGCTGGCGTTGCCGGACGCACTCGGGTGGGCCTGGACGAAGGGCGGCGACTGGCGGCGCCGTTGCGACACCGAGATCTGCGTCGTCGACGTCTGACCGAGGGCGGACAGCGCGGGACCCGAGCGCCCAACCGTCCGGATGGGTCTCGGGTCCGCTTCTCGAAGCTCAGCGCAACGAGCAGCTCGAGCGTACCAGCGTCGCATTTCACACGCCACCGTGCCGGGCGTGGGTTCTTAGGGACGACACAGGCCACTGCTTCGGTCCCCGTATGCCCGCTGCCGAGCATGAGCGCATGACGGAGACGAACCAGACCCTCGACATCGACATCGTCGTCCCCTGCTACAACGAGCAGGACACGCTCGCCGCCCACGTCCGACGCCTGCACACGTTCTGCCGCACGTCGCTCCACCACTCGTGGCGGATCACGATCGCGGACAACGCCTCGACGGACGACACCGCCCGGATCGCGGACGACCTCGCCGCGATGCTCCCCGACGTGCACGCCGTGCACCTGCCGCAGAAGGGCCGTGGCCGAGCGCTCAAGGCCGCCTGGGGTGCCTCCCCGGCGACCGTGCTCGTCTACGTCGACGAGGACCTGTCGACCGACCTCGCCGCGCTCGAGCCGCTCGTGGCACCGCTGCTGTCCGGGCACTCGGACGTCGCGATCGGGACCCGGCTGGCCGATTCGGCGCGGGTGGTGCGCGGCGGCAAGCGCGAGTTCATCTCCCGCTCGTACAACCTGCTGCTCCGCACCACGATGGGGGTCTCGTTCTCCGATGCGCAGTGCGGGTTCAAGGCGATCACCCGCCAGGCGGCCGAGCACGTGCTGCCGCTCTGCGAGGACGACGCCTGGTTCTTCGACACCGAGATGCTCGTCCTCGCCGAACACGCGGGGCTCCGCATCCACGAGGTCCCCGTCGACTGGGTCGACGACGTCAACTCCTCGGTGCACATCGCCTCGACCGCGACGGAGGACCTCAAGGGCATGTGGCGGGTCTCCCGCGGCATCGCGTCCGGCCGTGTCCCGGTCGCCGACGTGTACGAGGCGATCGGCCGTCGACCGTTCACCCCGCCGCACGTCGGGATACTCGGGCAGGTACTGCGGTTCGGCACGATCGGGGTGCTGTCGACCATTGCGTTCGCGGTGCTGTACGCCCTCTTCCGGCCGGCGATCGGCGCGCAGACGGCGGACTTCCTCGCGCTGCTGGTCACCGCGATCGGCAACACCGCGCTGAACCGACGGTTCACCTTCGGGGTGCGGGGCAGGGCGGGTGCGGGCCGGCACCACGTGCAGGGACTCGTGGTGTTCGGCATCGCGTGGGCGATCACCTCGGGGTCGCTCGTGGTGCTGCACGCCACCGCTCCGGGGTCGTCGCACAGTGCGGAGATCGTCGTGCTGACGGCGGCGAACCTCGTCGCCACCGGGGTCCGGTTCGTCCTGTTCAAGGCGTGGGTGTTCCGTGCCCGTCGGCGGCCGGAGCTCATCCGCCCGGGCACGACGCCGGCGGCGGACGCGAGCACCGCGGCCACGGAGCCGATCGCCGCGGTGGAGGACCGCGCAGCCTGACCAGGGCCGCCGCCGGCCGCCCGCCGACTGCCCGGCATTCGCACAACCGAAGTCACTCCGAACCACGGGAATCCGTGGCGCGGAGTGACTTTCGTTGTGCGAGAGCGAACCGCACCACACCCGCACCGCGCCCGCACCGCAGCACCCGCCGCGCGACCCGACGTCGCGGTGTTGCGCGGGCGGTATACCGCGCCGTAGCATCGCCTCACCGCACCACAACCCCACAGGGCCCGACTGCCACCACCGGTCTGCCCGCGGCGAGCGCTCCACTGATGCAGCCTGGCCGTCCGCTGCCGGCAACGCCCCACTGGACCCGCACACGTGAACCCCTCCTCCTTCGGTCTCTACGACCCTGCCCGCGAATCGAGCGACTGCGGCGTCGGTTTCATCACCCGACTCGACGGCACGCCGAACCACGACGTCATCCGCAAGGGCGACGAAGCGCTGTGCGCCATCCCGCACCGGGGCGGCAAGTCCGCCGAGGGCGTCGGTGACGGTGCGGGCGTCAGCATCGACCTGTCGGTGGAGTTCTTCAGCGCGATCACCGGCGAGGAGCTCCGCCCGGGCCACTTCGGCGTCGCGAACTGCTTCGTGCCGTCCGGTGCCGACGACCGGACGGCAGCCCAGCGGACGGTGACGGACGCCATCGAGCACGAGGGCTTCGAGCTCCTGCTCGTCCGCGACGTCCCGGTGGACCACTCCGTCGCCCGCCCGGAGGCCGAGCAGTACCAGCTCCCGATCGTGCAGTGGGTCTTCCGCGCGCCGGACGCATGGACGAGGGAGGACGTCGACGCCGCTGCGAACCGTGCCCTGCTCGCGATCGAGGCCGTCTCGTACGGGCAGGCCGCCGCCGACCACGCCGAGCACGCCGCCCTGTACCCGCTGTCGCTCAGCGCGCGGACCCAGATCCTCAAGGGCCGCCTGAACTCCGGCGAGGTCATCGGCTACTTCACCGACCTGCGGGACCCGCGCCACTCGGTGCGGACGCTGTACTTCCACACCCGGTTCTCGACCAACACCGAGCCGCACCCGACGATGGCGCAGCCGTTCCGCCTGATGGCGCACAACGGCGAGCTGAACACCGACCGGAAGAACCGCCTGTCCGACGAGGCCCTGGCCCGCGCGCGCACCCGCAGCATCGTCCGCCCGCCCGGGCAGTCCGACTCGAGCCGGCTCGACCAGACCCTGCAGAGCCGCGTGTTCGACGACGGCCTCGAGATCGTCGAGGCCGTGGTGTCGCTCATGCCGCCGGCGTGGGAGAACGACCGCACCCTGACGCCCGACGTGCGGGACATGCTCGAGTACTTCTCGTTGTACGAGGAGAAGAACGACGGCCCGGCCGCCGTGATCTTCAGCGACGGCGACGTCGTCGGCGCGCGCCTCGACCGCCTGGGCCTGCGCCCGCTGCGTTCCGTGCAGACCGCCGAGTACCTGATGGTGTCGTCCGAGGCCGGTCAGGTCGAGTTCGACGCCGACGAGGTCGTGCACCGCGGCCGGATCGAGGCGGGCGGCATGCTCGTCGTCGACCACCGCACGGGCACGCTCATGCGCACGCGCGAGGTGCTCGAGATGCTCGCGGCGCGGAAGCCGTACGGCACGCTGCTCGACGCCGCCCGCGTGAACCTCGACGACCTGCCTGCACCGGAGTACCAGCGCACGACGACGACGCTCGGCTACGAGGGCGACCTGTCGCTCGCGGGCCGCTACGTCGCGTACTCGCTGAACCAGGAGAGCTTCCGGTTCATGCTCGACCCGATGCTGCAGAACGGCTCGGAGCGCATCTCGGCGATGGGCTACGGCAACGCCATCAACGCCCTGAGCGACACCGAGGGCGGCATGGCGAAGTACTTCTCGCAGCGCTTCGCCCAGGTGACGAACCCACCGCTCGACTCGATCCGCGAGGCCGACGGCATGTCGATGCGCGTGGCCCTCGGTGCGAAGCCCGACGGCACGGGGTCCGCGACCCGGCAGCTCGTCGTGCAGTCCCCGATCCTCGGACACCTCGACATGGTCCGACTGCGCGACCAGGACATCGTGCCGCTCGAGCGGTTCGAGATGCTCTACGTGCCGGTGCTCGGCGACGAGCAGGCGAACGCGGCCGCCGTGCGCACCGCGGTCGACGAGCTCTGCGCCGCCGTCGAGCAGTTCGCCGAGCGCACCGGCGGGATCGCCGTGCTCACCGACCGCAACGTGTCGTCGACACACGCGCCCCTCCCGGTCATCCTCGCCGTCGCCGCCGTGAACCAGCGGCTCATCGAGACCGGCCTGCGGCTGCGGGTCTCCGTGGTCGCCGAGTCCGGTCAGCTGCCATCGTCACACCACGTGGCGACGGCGCTCGGCTTCGGTGCCGCGGCTGTGTACAGCCTGTCGGCACGGCTGCGTGCGGAGGAGAAGTACCCCGCTGCCCCTGCCCCGGCCGGCGAGCTGACCGCGACCGACCTCGCGCTCAAGCAGTTCCGGAAGGCGGCCGAGAAGGCCCTCGCGAAGACGATGGGTCGCGTCGGGCTCTGCACGGCCGAGAGCTACATCGGCGGCGAGTTCTTCGAGCCGAACTACCTCGACACCCGTGACGACCTGTTCGCCCGCGTCTTCCCGCACATGCAGGCCCCGGTCGGCGGCGTCGGCTTCGCCCGGATCGCGCAGGCCGCGACGGACTGGCACGAGCGCGCCCGCAGCGTCGAGTCCGAGGGCCAGGTGCCCATGCTCGGCCTGTTCAAGGAGCGTTCGGACGGAGCAGGGCACTCGTTCGGTGTCGCCAGTGTCCGCGGCTTCGGCGGCATGACGGAGGAGCGGCCGTCCTTCGAGCGCTCCGGCGACTCCGAAGCGCTCCGGCTCCTCACGCTCGGGCAGCTCGACGACGCGTTCGGCATCACCGACACGGCGTACCGGAACACCGGCTACGACCGGCTGAGCGACGCCGAGATCGACGCGCACCGGATCACCCCGGGCTACGTCACGTTCCTGCAGACCACGCACGACGAGCGCTCGCGCCGTCCAGCGGCCCTCCGCGACGTGCTCGCGCTGCCCGCGGACGTCACCGGCATCGACACGGCAGAGGACTTCGCCCGCGAGCTCGGCCGCTTCGCCACGACCGGCAACGCGAGCATCACGGTGCGCGGGCTGTCCGGCTCACGTCCGTCGTCGTCCGACGATCTGCTGGGAGGCACGGAGCGCTTCCGCCTGCAGCTCACGTCGACGGGGACCACGGGTGCACTGCGCCACGCGGCCCTCGCGGACGGCCTCGCGCTGCTGCACCCCGGCCAGGTCGACGTCGACTCCGTCGACGAGACCCAGGTGACGCTGCGCGCCACCGGCACGGCGGTCGACCTGCTCGTGCTGCTCGAGAGCGCCCCGGACAGCGTCGCCCTCGACGAGGTCCAGCCGGCGCACGAGATCACCCGGACCCTGGCGTCCGGCGCGATGAGCCACGGCGCGCTCGTCGCCACCGCGCACGAGGCGGTGGCGCACGGCACGAACATGGTCGGCGGCATGTCGAACAGCGGTGAGGGCGGCGAGCACCACTCCCGCTACGGCACCATCCGCGGCTCGCGCATCAAGCAGTTCGCCTCCGGCCGGTTCGGCATCTGGGCCGGTTACCTCGCCGACCCGATGCTCGAGGAGCTCGAGATCAAGATCGGCCAGGGCGCGAAGCCCGGCGAGGGTGGCCAGCTGCCCGCGCCGAAGGTGACGGTGGACATCGCCGCGGCCCGTGGTGGCACGCCCGGCGTCGAGCTCATCTCGCCGCCGCCGCACCACGACACGTACTCCATCGAGGACCTCGCGCAGCTCATCCACGACTGCAAGGCCGCCCGCGTCCGGGTCATCGTGAAGCTGGTGTCCTCCGAGGGCATCGGCACCATCGCGGTCGGTGTCGCGAAGGCCGGCGCGGACGTCATCAACGTCGCGGGCAACACCGGCGGCACCGGTGCCGCGGCCGTGACGAGCCTGAAGTACGCGGGTCGCTCCGCGGAGATCGGCGTGGCCGAAGTGCACCAGGCCCTGGTCGCGAACGGCCTCCGCCAGAAGGTCACGCTGCGCTGCTCCGGCGCGCACCAGACCGGCAGCGACGTCGTGACGAGCGCCCTGCTCGGCGGCGACAGCTTCGAGTTCGGCACCACCGCGCTCATGATGCTCGGCTGCGTGATGGCGAAGAACTGCAACGTGAAGTGCCCGGCGGGCCTGACCACGAACGCCGAGGCGTTCGAGGGCGACCCCCGTGCGCTCGCGCAGTACCTGCTCAACATCGCCCACGACGTGCGGCAGATCCTCGCCCGCCTCGGCCTGCGCTCCCTGCGCGAGGCCCGCGGCCGGACCGACCTGCTGCAGCTCCTCGACCACCCGGCGAGCGTCGGACGCCTCGACGTCCGGAACCTCCTCGCGCAGGTCCCGGAGAAGGTCGTCGAGGACCCGGAGTACCTCGAGAAGGACTTCCACACCGACGACGCGCTGCTCGAGCGGGTCCGCACGGCCCTGGTCGACCACGAGCAGGAGCACGTGCTCGTGCACGGCGTGCTGCTCGGCAACAGCGACAAGTCGGTCGGCGGCCAGCTCGGCATCGACGTCGAGCGACTCCTCAACCACGAGCTGCGCGACACCGACCTCTCCGGGCACCCGGCGATCACCACGGACGACCGTGGCCGCCGTCGCCTGGTGGACGGCGCGGTCACGATCCGCACCCTCGGGTCGGCCGGGCAGTCGTACGGCGTGTTCAACAACGACGGCATCGTGCTCGAGCACACCGGTACCGCGAACGACGGCGTCGGCAAGAGCCAGAGCGGCGGCCGGATCATCGTCCGTGCCCCCGGCGGTGGCAGTGGCCAGCAGGGCGGCAACGTCCTCGTCGGCAACTTCGCCCTGTTCGGCGCGACCGGTGGCCGCACGTTCGTCGAGGGCGAGGCCGGCGACCGCTTCGCCGTCCGCAACTCCGGGGCGACCGCGGTCGTCGAGGGCGTCGGCGACTTCGGCTGCGAGTACATGACGGGCGGTGCCGTGTTCAACCTCGGTTCGTTCGGCAAGGGCCTCGGCAACGGCATGTCCGGCGGGTTCCTCTACCAGTACGACCCGTCCGGCCAGGTCACCGAGCGCGCGAGCACCGACTCGCTCCTCGTGTTCCCCGTCACCGACACCGAGCGCGGGTCCTTCCACGAGGCAGCCGCCCGCCTGCTGCTCGAGTGGCACCTCGAGGCCACGGGTTCGGCGCTGGCCGAGCGCCTGCTCGCCGAGTGGGAGACCACCCGCCGGCACGTGTACGTCGGGATGCCCCGGGCACTCCTGCTCACCCAGGACGCCGGCGAGATCCTGGCAGCGGCGAGCCGGAACGAGCTGCTCGACGAGCTGGCGACCTCGATCGCGACGGACAAGCTCCGCGCGTTCAAGGTCGACTACCGCGACCAGCGTGCCGTGCTCGGCGGCCGTGCCCCGGCGCTCGGCGACCAGGGCGACGACATGTTCTCGCTGCTGTCGTCGTACACGGTGCTCGGCGTCGCGCAGGACCTCGCGCTCGAGCGGGTCCCCGGTGCCGCGGGGCCGAACGACCCCCGTGTGACCGAGGCCGTCAAGAACCTCATCCTCACCGAGGACTTCTTCGTGAAGCAGCGCGTCGTGAAGTACCTGCGCGGCACGCTCGACCGGTTCGCGGACGACCAGCTCGCGACCCTCATCGCGATCAAGCGACTCGACGACTACAAGCGCGCGCTCACGCAGCGGAACAACCGCAGCATGGACGCGCCGGGCACCACCGGGTGGATCATGCACCAGAACGCCAAGAACGACGGCCGCGTCCGCGAGGCCCGCTTCGACGAGCTGCTCGCGAACGCGGCGCTCGAGGACATCGCCCGCCGCGCACCGCAGGCGCCGACCGAGGCGGTGTCCGCGTGAGCCTCCTGCCCCCGACCGGATCCCTGATCCCGGTCGACGCACCGTTCTCGGCCGCCCAGGAGTCCTGGCTCGCCGGGTTCATCGCGGGCATCGCCGCCGCGGGCAAGCGCGCGTCCGGGAACGCCCCGACGACCACGATCGACGTGCTGTTCGGCACGCAGACCGGCAACGCGGAGTTCCTCGCCGACGAGCTCGTCACCGGCGCGAAGGCCCGCGGGCTCGGCGGTCGGGCGACCGCGCTCGACGCCGTCACGCCGGAGCAGCTCGCCGGGATGTCGCACGTGCTCGTCGTCACCTCGACGTACGGCGAGGGCGAGATGCCCGACAACGCCGGTCTGTTCTGGGACGCGATCCAGGCGACCACCGTGCCCCGGCTCGAGGGGCTGCAGTACGCGGTCCTCGGGCTCGGCGACACCAGCTACGACGAGTTCTGCCAGGCCGGCAAGCTCCTCGACACCCGCTTCGAACAGCTCGGCGCGACGCGGATCCACGACCGTGTCGACTGCGACGTGGACTTCGAGGACCCGGCTGCGCTGTGGACCGCCGCGGTGCTCGACCGACTCGCGGCAGAGGCCGGTGCGCAGCCCGGCGCGTCCGGCCCCGCCGGCGACCCGGCCACGTCGGCGACCGCGACCGGCGGGGCGGGCGCGAGCCGTGCCTCCAGGCCGGGTTCCCAGTGGAACAAGCGCAACCCGTTCCCGTCGAAGCTGGTCGAGAACCGGCTGCTCTCCTCGCCGCGCAGCGCGAAGGAGATCCGGCACTACGAGTTCGACCTCGGCGACTCCGGCATCGAGTACTCCGCCGGTGACGCCCTCGCGGTCGTGCCGGTCAACGACGAGGTGTTCGTCGGCGAGCTGCTCGAGCAGGTCGGCGCGAACGGGTCCGAGTCGCTGGACGGCCGGCCGATCGCCGAGGTCCTGCGGACCGACCGCGAGATCCGGACGCCCTCGAAGGACCTCATCGCCGACCTGGTGCAGCGCGCACCGTCGAGCGAGCTCGCCGCCGTGGTCTCGCACGGTGACAAGCACGAGCTCGACCGCTGGCTCTGGGGACGCGACGTCCTCGACCTGCTGCGCGACGCCGGTCCCGCGGCACCGGGACTCGACGAGCTGCTGCCGAACCTGCGCCCCCTGCAGGCGCGGCAGTACTCGATCTCGTCGAGCCCGCTCGCGCACCCGGACCGGATCCACCTGACGATCGCGTCGGTCCGCTACGGCGACCCGCACCGCATGTACGCCGGTGTCGCGTCGACGTTCCTCGCCGACCGGGTCTCCCCCGACGGCACCGTGGACGTGTACCTGCAGCCGAACGCCTCGTTCGGGGTGCCGGCGGACCCGTCCGCGCCGATGATCATGATCGGCCCCGGAACCGGCATCGCACCGTTCCGCGGGTTCCTGCACGAACGTGCGGTCGCGGGTGCCACCGGCCGGAACTGGCTGTTCTTCGGCGATCAGCACCGCGACACCGACTTCGTGTACGAGGACGAACTCACGACGCTGCAGGAGCAGGGCGTGCTGAACCGGCTCGACCTGGCGTTCTCGCGCGACCAGGCCGAGAAGGTCTACGTGCAGACCCGGATGCTCGAGCAGGCGTCGGAACTGTACGCCTGGCTCGAGGACGGCGGACACGTGTACGTGTGCGGCGACGCCTCGCGGATGGCGAAGGACGTCGAGTCGGCACTGCTGTCCGTCATCGGGTCGCAGCGCGGCACGGGCGAGGACGACGCGCAGGCGTACCTCGCCGACATGCGCCGCGGGAAGCGGTACGTCCGCGACGTGTACTGAGGCGCGCGGGCGGCGGCCGCGGCCCGCTCGGCCGGCTCCGCCGGCTCCGCCGGCTCGGCAGTGTGCGAGGTTCCGCGCTCCGTGCGAGGGCGCGAGCGTCCCACCGTGCGCAGAACCTCGCACACTGCGGCAGGCCGTCGCACCGTGCGAGGGCACGCTGCACGCGCACGCGCACGCGCACGCGCACGCGCACGACGCCGTCGTCCCGGTGCGGAACCCGAATCCGCGACCGGGACGACGGTGAGGGGGCGTGGGCCGGGAGGCCCCTGATCCGGGACTCCTCGCGCGTCGCGTGGTTCCCCCTCGACCGCCGGCGGACCCGTTCCGGCTCCCTGGGCCGGCGCGGACGCTCGCGGTGCACCTCAACCTACGGCCTTGCACGTGCGTGCGGTACCCGTTGACCGCGATGGCTCGCTCGTGCTACCGGCCGGAGTCGTCCTCCGCGTCGCCCGGGACCACGGCGCGCGACCAGGCCGAGTCCTCCGCGGTGCTGGTGTCCGGCGGCTCGGGGGTCAGGACCAGACCGGAGCCGGATGTCGCCGCCGCGTAGAGCTCCTCGAGCCAGCTGCGGTTGATCGAGGGCACCCGGCTGCCGGAGAACTTGAAGTGCAGGCTCACGTTCGGGTGGAGCCAGATCGCACTCCGGCCGTCGCCGCGCAGGACGTCGTCCTTCCACGAGAACACGAACCGGTGCTCCCGGCGGAGCAGGTTCACGATGACGATCTGCAGGTGCGTCAGGGCGCGGTCGTCCACCGTGAGGTCGAGCTGTTCGCCCGCGTAGATGAGATGCCCCATACGTCTTTGTACACCGGACCCTTGCCGGGCGAGCCGACCCTGGGTAACGTGCAACCAAATGGTTGTACGAATTGAACTGAGCGACGCCGAGGTCGACCGGGTGTTCCACGCACTGGCCGACACGACCAGGCGCGACATCGTCCGTCGCACCCTCGTCGGCGAGGCGTCCGTGAGCGAGCTGGCGGACGCCTACGCGATGTCGTTCGCCGCCGTCCAGAAGCACGTCGCCGTCCTCGAAGGGGCAGGACTCGTGACCAAGGAACCCCGGGGGCGCACCCGCATCGTGCGCGCCGACCCGGGACAGATCGACCGGGTGCGCGGGCTGCTGGACGCCTACGCCGACCTGTGGCGCGGGCGGATCGACCGCCTCGACGCACTACTGGGAGCCGACCACGCGCCGCGTGACGACCACGCGCCGCGCGACGACCACGACCGCGAACAAGGGAGCCACTGATGCCGACCACGTCCGTCCACACCGACCCCGAGGAACTCACGATGACCCTCGTGGCCGAGTTCCCCGTCCCCGTCGAACGCCTCTGGGCCGCGTTCGCCGATCCGCGCCAGCTCGAGCGGTTCTGGGGTCCGCCCGGGTTCCCCGCCACGTTCACGTCCTTCGACCTCCGCCCCGGCGGCCGCGCCGACTACCGGATGACCTCCCCGCAGGGCGAACGCTTCCTCTCCCTGTGGCGGATCAGCGAGGTGGACGAGCAGCGCCGGATCGTCTTCGAGGACCTGTTCTCCACCGAGGACGGCGCCGTCGACGAGTCGATGCCGGGGAGCGAGACCGTGTTGTCGTTCGAGCGCGTCGGCGACGGCTCCCGCGTCACCGTCCTGACCTCGTTCGGGTCCGCCGCCGACCTCGACCGGATGCTCGAGATGGGCATGCTCGAGGGGTACACGCAGGCGTTCGGGCAGCTCGACACCGTGCTGGCCGACCTCCGCGAGTACGCCCTCGGCAAGGGCACGGTCACCGACCTCGTCGACGACACCCACGTGAGGATCACCCGCGCGTTCGCTGCGCCGCGGCACCTGCTCTGGCGCGCGCACACCGAGCCGGAGCTGATGCGGCGCTGGCTGCTCGGACCGGACGGGTGGGAGATGACGGTGTGCGAGAACGACCTGGTCGTCGGCGGCTCGTTCCGGCAGGCCTGGGCGCCCGTCGGGGACACCGAGGGCGAGCCGTTCGGGTTCGAGGGTGAGAACCTCGTCGTCGAGCCGGAGCGCCGCATCGTCACGACCGAGCGGATGACCGGCGCGCCGTTCCCGGCGAACGTCAACGACCTGCAGTTCGACGAGGCGGACGGCGTCACCCTCATGACGCTGCTCGTCACCTACCCGGACCAGGCGCAGCGGGACATGGTCCTGGCGACCGGCATGACCGACGGGATGGAAGCCAGCTACGCACGTCTGGAACGCGAGGTACTGACCGCCGCGGCGTGAGCAGGAGACGGCCTGGAGGCGCGTGGCGGGCCCGCCACGCGCCTCCAGGCCGTCGCTGGGTCGCGTCGGACCGAGGCAGTCGCTGCTGCCGAAGCGACGGATGCCTGCCGTCGCCGCGCGTCGCTGCCGGGGAAGCGACAGACTCCCGCGGGAACTCTGCGGGAGACTGTCGCTTTCGCAGGGGCGGCCGGCACGAAGCGGCGGGGGTCGCGTCAGACCGAGGCGGTCGCCTCGTACCGGCGGGCGCCGCCGCGCACCCCGGCGAACCGGTACGGCGCAGCCGTGACGTGCGGACGCTCGACGTCCTCGCTCGTCGCGGCACCCGCGGCGTGCAGCTCCCGGTACGCGTCCACCGTCAGCGGCACCCGGGCGGCGAGGAGTTCGCGGACCCGACCCTGCCGGCGGTGCTCCCGGTACGCGGGCTGCACGATGCCCGTGATGAGCTCGCCGACGCTGCCCGAGCCGTAGCTGAACAGGCCGATGCGCTCCCCCGCGAGGTCGTCGTCGAGGTCGAGCAGCGCCGCGAGACCGATCCAGAGCGACGCCGTGTACGTGTTGCCGGTCTGCTTGTTGTAGGTGAACCCGAGCGCGAGTTCGGACTCGTCGAACGGGACGCCCACGTGCTGCGTGAGCTTCCGGTGCGCCTTCAGCGCCATCTTCGTGAACGGCTGGTGGTGCACGAAGCGGACGATGTCCTCGTAGGCCGGACCGCCCTGCGCGGCGAGGTCGTCCCAGGCCCCGACGAACGCGTCGACGTACGCGCTGACCGACAGGCGACCGTCGACCAGCGCGGTGGAGCGGTCGTTCGGACGCCAGAAGTCGTCGACGTCGGCGGTGAAGACGCCCGCGGCCGGTTCGATCTCGATCAGGTCGGGGTCGGCCGAGACCAGGATCGCCGCGGCGCCGGCGCCCTGGGTGGGCTCGGCGGCGGTGTCGACGTCGTAGCGGGCGACGTCGGCGGCGATGACGAGCACGCGCTCCTGCGGTGCCCGCGCGACGATGCCGAGGGCGAGCTGCACGGCAGCGGTCCCGCCGTAGCAGGCCTGCTTCAGCTCGACGACGCGGACGTTCTGCGGCAGGCCGAGCAGCCCGTGCACGAACACCCCGGCGGCCTTCGACTGGTCGACGCCAGACTCGGTCGCGAACAGCACCGTGCGGATGCCCTCGACCCCGTGCCGGTCGACGATCTCCTTCGCCGCGGCGGCGCCCATGGTGACGATGTCCTCGTCGGGGGCCGGCACGCTGAACGCGTCCTGCCCGATGCCGACGTGGTACTTCGCCGGGTCGACGCCGAGACGCTCCGCCAGGTCGTCGAGCTCGAGGACGTGGTGTCCGGTCGCGACGGCGAGGTCGTGGATGCCGATGCGGGTCATGCTGCGCCTCCGGCCGGCTTCGCGCCGCGGCGCTCCATCGCGACGTGGGCGGCCATCAGCTCGCCCGGGTTGGTCTGTGCGGCGAGCAGCGAGAGCTCCCCGCAGAGGACGGTGGCGGCACAGAGGGCGGCGAGGCGGCGGGCGTTGGCGCCGGGTTCGCCCTCCTGCCGGCAGCCGAGGCGCACGAGGGCCTCCTCGACGACGGGCAGGTCGCCGCCCTTGCCGTTGCCGACCGTGCCGACGATGAGGTGCGGGAGCGAGGTGGCGAAGTACAGGTCGCCGTCGCGGTCCTCGGCGCTCGTGATGCCCTGGGAGCCCTCGACGATGTTCGCGGCGTCCTGCCCGGTGGCCAGGTAGAAGCCGAGGAGCATGTTCGCGTAGTGGGCGTTCGCGGAGCGGATGGCCCCGGCGATGGTCGACCCGACGAGGTTCTTCGCGACGTTCAGCTCGGCGATGCGCGCAGCGCTCGACCGGAGCCGCTTCTCGACGACCTCGCCAGGGATGACGATCTCGGCGATCGTGTTCCGGCCGCGGCCGCGGATGCCGTTCACGGCGGTGGCCTTCTTGTCGGTGCAGAAGTTCCCCGACACCGACACGTACCGCAGGCCCGGCTCCCACGCGAGGATCGCCGGCAGGAGCTTGTCCGCCGCCTGCGTGACCATGTTGTGCCCGGAGGCGTCACCCGTGGTGAACGCGAAGCGCAGGAACAACAGGTCTCCGACGATCTCCGGGTGCACCTCGATGAGCTTCGCGAAGCGGCTCTGCCCGGCGACGATCTGCTCGAGTTCGTCCTGCCGGGCGAGGATGCGGCCGGTCGCGAGGTGCGCGGCTGCGGCGCTGTCGGCGCGGACCACCACGGAGCGGGTCATGCGCTCGTCGACGACGGTCGAGACGATGCCGCCCTCGACCATGCGCGAGATGCGGGCGCCACGGCCGACGGACGGCCAGAGGGGCGACTCGTAGGTGGCGAGCGGCACCTCGTGCTCACCCTCCACCGCGTTGCCGCTGATGCGGATCGGCCCCACCCACTTCGTGGGGATCGGGGTCAGCAGGTCGGTCATTCGACGCTCCCTTCGGGCGCTTGCACCGCGACGCTGAGGTGTCTGATGTCGTGCGCCTCCCAGGCGCGGTGGATGCCGGCGAGGTCGGTGTCCGCCGGGACGAGCGCGATGCCGCAGTCGCCGCCGCCGGCTCCGGACGGCTTCGCCGCCCCGCCCGCCGACTCGACGACGTCGCACAGGGTGGCGAGGCGCTCGGTCTCGATCTGCGACCTGACGGACGCGCCGAGACGCTGCAGCAGCACGCGCGCGCGACGCAGGGCGTCCAACGTCATGGAGCCGTCGCCGGTCTGGAGGCCCGTGGTCAGGTCGTCGACGCACGTGCGGCTCTCGTCGAGGAACGCCTGGTACCCGCCGTTGCGGTGTCGACGGACGACGCCGACGAGCTTCGTGGTGGACGCCGGCGAACCGGTCCAGCCGACGAGCAGCTCGAGGTTCTCGGGCGCGGGCAGCCGCTGGACGTCGAAGCCCTCCCACGCGTCGCCGCCGTGCTCGGTGTCGTCGAGGATCTCGGTCACGGTGCGGGTGTCGAGCTGCGCCGCGAGCCGTTCACGGTCCGGCGCGCTGTACCGCAGCCAGCCGCCGAAGGTGCTCGCTGCGAGGTCACCGCCGGACGCGCGGGGGTTCACCCGGATCGTCGCGAGCAGGGCGAGCTGGAAGCGCTTCCGCTGGGACAGGCCGAGCCCGTAGAAGCGGTCGAGCGCTCCGACGGTCGCCACGGTCACCGCCGCCGAGGACCCGAGCCCGAACTTGCGGCCGCTGGCGTCGTCGAGCTGGCTGTGGATGCGGAGGTCGTGGAAGCGCGGGGCGATGCCCTGCTCGTCGCGGAGCTTCTCGACGAGGTCGATGGTCGCCATCACGTAGTCGTACGGGTGGTGCTCGGTGTCCAGTGCGATGCCGTCGTCCGCGCGGGTCCAGGTCACGGGGAGGTGCCCGTACTCCTCGGAGTGCACGCTGCCCGAGCCGTGGCCCTCGGTCACCCGAGCGGTGATGGCGCGGTCGAGCGCGATGAGCACGGACGGCTGCCCCGGCTCGACGACGGCGTACTCCCCCGCGACGAACAGCTTGCCGTGGGCACGGAACTCGATCACTCGGCGCCTTCCTGATGGTCGGGGACGACACCCGGGTCGGGCGTCCCCGTTCCTTCGGAGCGGACGAGGCGCGCGCCTGGTCCGGTGCCGGACTCGATGACGTCGCCGAACCCGGCAAGCGCGGACGCGACGGCACCGCGGTCCTCGGGCTTCGTGAGCACGACGACGTTCGGCCCGGCGTCGGCGGTGGCGTAGGCCTCGACCCCGGCGGCACGGAGCTCGGCGACGGCGTCGAACACCGCGACGCTGCGGGCGTTCAGGTAGCGGATCGGGGGGAACGCGCCCTCGATCGTGGCGTGCATGCGGAGCGCGTTGCTCTCGGTGATCTCGCCGATGCGGGTGAAGTCCCCGGCGGCGCACGCATCGAGCATGTCGCCGACGGTCTCGGTGGTCGAGGTCACCCAGGCGGGGTAGAACGGCGAGGTCGCGATCGTGCGCCGCATGGCCTCGCGCGACCCGATCGGCTTCGGGCCGGCGTCGATCGTCACGACGACCATCGCCATGGGTGGTGCGGGGATCGGCTCGGCGTACGAACCCTGGTCGTCGCCGGCGTGCCAGACCGCCACCCCGCCGGGGATCGACCGCGTGGCCGAACCCGAACCGCGCCGTGCGAGCCGGGAGAGGTCCCGCACGGACAGGTCGAGGCCGTACGCCGCCGAGGCCGCCGTGGCGAGGGCTGCGAAGCCCGAGGCGCTCGAGGCCAGTCCGGCGCCGGTCGGCACCGTGTTCTCCGACACCACGGACGCACGCGCCGAGGACCCGGCGAGGTCGCGCACGAGGTCGAGGAACTCCGTGACCCGCACGAGCGCCCCGTCGGTGGAGACCGAGCCGTTGAGCGTGAGGGTGTCGTCCGCCGTGTTCCCGACGGTCACGGTCGTCGTCGTCGGGAACACGTCGAGCCCCATCGACACGCTGCCCGTGGCGGGCAGCGCGAGCGATGCGTCCGCCTTGCCCCAGTACTTGACGAGGGCGATGTTGGGGTGCGCGACGGCGGTGGCGGTCATCAAGCGCGGGCTCCGATCGTGGTGGTCCAGGTGGCTGCGGCACCTGCGCCGCGGAGTGCGGCCGCGATGCGGTCCGCGTGCTCGCCGTCCGTGGCGAGGGCGAGGACGCATCCGCCGCGCCCGCCACCGGTGAGCTTCGCGCCCAGGGCGTCCGCAGCACGTGCGGCGCCGACGAGTCGGTCCAGGTCGTCGCTCGACACGTCGAGGGCGGTGAGGAGGTCGTGCGCGGCGTCCATCGTGGCACCGAGTCCCTGTGCGTCGCCGTCCACGAGCGTCCCCCGGGCTCGTCGGGCCAGCGCGCCGATGCGGTCGATGACACCGTCGACGGTCGCCGGGTCCGCGTCGTGGCGGTCCCGGACGGCGGCGACGGCTTCGCGCGTGTGACCCGGGACCCCGGTGTCGGCGACGACGAAGGTAAACGGTGCACCGAGTTCGACCGGTTCGATGCGCCCGGCCTCGAACCAGACGGGTGCGTCCGCGACGACCCCGCGGGCGTCCAGGCCGGAGGGACGACCGTGGGCGACGCGCTCGCACTCCTGGATGAGCTCGTGGTGCGTCTCGGCGTCGAGGGTCTCGCCCAGTGCGTCGGCGACCGCTGCGGTCACGGCAGCGGCGACGGCGGCGCTCGACCCCATCCCGCGGGCGGTGGGGACGTCGCTCTCGACCCGGACGTGGAAGCGGCGGTCCGTCCCACCGAAGTGTCGCAGTGTGGCGGTCACCGCGGTGACGGTGGGCATGACAGCGGCGGGGGCGAGGTCGAGGGGTCCGGTGTGGACGGCGGACTCCAGGTGGTGCCCGTCGCCCGCGGACACCGGGGTGACGGTGGCGACGACCGTTGCGTCGAGGACCGGCAGCACGAGCGCGGGTGCGCCGTAGACCACGGCGTGCTCCCCGATCAGGATCGTCTTGCCGTGGGACGACGCCCTCCCGGTGCGGCGAGTGGTGCCGGCTCCCGTGGTCGCTGGGTTGTCGAGGTCGTTGCTGGTCATCTTGGGTCACGTCAGCCTAACCGTCCCGGCCATGCGCGCGCTCGACGGTGTCCGTACCCCGGCCGTGCGCGCGCTCCACGCTCGGCCAAGAAGGTTGTGCACAACTGAGTTGCGTGCAATGCTGGCGTCATGCCCGTGACCGACGAGATGGTGTGCTTCTCCCTGTACGCAGCGAGCCGAGCCACCACGCAGGCGTACCGGACCCTGCTGGAACCCTGGGGACTCACCTACCCGCAGTACCTCGTCCTCGTGACGCTGTGGATCGAGGGCGACCAGACCGTGACGAGCCTCGGGGACCACCTGCAGCTCGACTCCGGCACGCTCTCGCCACTCCTGCGCCGCATGGAACAGGGCGACCTGGTCCGCCGGGAGCGCCGGAGCACCGACGAGCGGGTCGTCACGATCACACTCGGCGACCGCGGCCGTTCCGTCCGCGGCGAACTGGCGCACATCCCGTCGACGATCGCCGCCGGGATGGGCCTGCCCGACGAGCACGCCGCGATGGAACTCATCGCGACGCTGCACCGGCTGACCGAGACCATGCACGCCGCCGCGACGCCGAAGCGCGCCGCCGCGGACCACTGACCCCCACGAAGGAAGGAACACCATGGAAGCCCTCTACACCGCCGAGGCCCTCTCCACCGGCGCCGGCCGCGACGGCCGCGTCGCCACCAGCGACGGATCGTTCGCGCTCGACCTCGCGATCCCGAAGGAGATGGGTGGCTCCGGCAACGGCACGAACCCCGAGCAGCTCTTCGCCGCCGGGTACGCCGCGTGCTTCCACTCCGCACTGCAGGGCGTCGCCCGCAGCCAGAAGGTGAAGATCGAGGACTCGTCCGTCGGCGGTCGCGTGCAGATCGGCCCGAACGGCGAGGGCGGCTACCAGCTCGCCGTCCTGCTCGAGGTCGTCCTGCCCGGCCTCTCGCACGAGGTCGCACAGGGCCTCGCGGACGCCGCGCACCAGGTCTGCCCCTACTCGAACGCGACCCGCGGCAACATCGACGTCACCATCACCGTCTCGGAGGACTGAAGCATGACCACCACCCCCACCACGATGCGCGCCGTCGTCCACGAGACCTTCGCCGAGCCCGCCGAGGTCCTCGGCGTCCAGGAGCGCCCGGTCCCGACCCCCGGCGCCGGCGAGGTCCTCGTCCGCACGGTCCTCTCCCCCATCCACAACCACGACCTCTGGACCGTCCGCGGCACCTACGGCTTCAAGCCTGAGCTGCCAGCAGCTTCCGGCACCGAGGCACTCGGCGTCGTCGAGGCGCTCGGCGAGGGCGTCACGAACCTGACGGTCGGCCAGCGCGTCGCCGGCGGGGCGTTCGGCGTCTGGGCCGAGTACTACACCGCGAACGCCGCCGGGCTCGTCCCGGTCCCCGACGCCATGCCCGACGAGGCCGCCGCCCAGCTCGTCTCGATGCCGTTCAGCGCCATCAGCCTGCTGCACTCGCTCGACCTGCACGAGGGCGACTGGCTCATCCAGAACGCCGCGAACGGTGCGGTCGGCCGCATGGTCGCCCAGCTCGGTGCTGCCCGCGGCATCAACGTCATCGGGCTGGTCCGCCGCGCCGCCGGCGTCGAGGAACTCCGCGAGCAGGGCATCGAGCACATCGTCGCCACCGACGCGGACGACTGGAAGGACCAGGTCGCCGCGATCACCGGCGGCGCCCCGATCGTCGCGGGCGTCGAGTCCGTCGGCGGGAAGGCAGCCGGTGACATCGCGAGCGTCCTCGGCGAGAACGCCACGCTCGTCGTGTTCGGCGCGATGGCCTCCCCCACGCTCGAGATCCCGTCCGGCAAGGTCATCTTCGGCCAGCTCACCGTGAAGGGCTTCTGGGGCTCCGTCGTCAGCAAGACGATGCCCGGCGAACTCAAGGGGCAGCTCTTCGGCGAGCTCATCACCCGCGTGCTCGACGGCTCGCTCACGCTCCCCGTCGCCGAGACGTTCGCCTTCGAGGACGTCCGCGACGCGGTGCGCGCCTCGGACACCGCCGGCCGCGTCGGCAAGGTGCTCCTGCGCCCGTAGACGCAACCGATGACGGACGGGAGGCTCGTGGCGGGATCGCCACGGGCCTCCCGTCCGGCACGCGGCGGGACCAGGGCCCGGAGCGCGTCCGTCTCAACCGCCGAACGCCGAGATCTCCTCCGGGAGCGGCTCGTCCATCGCCTGCCGGAGCGCCCGCATGCCCGCGATGACCGCGGGGCGATCGGCTCCGGGCACCCGGTCGAGGATGCGCTCGAGCTCTCGGGCGCGCTCGGCGCTCACCTCGTCGACCAGTGCCCGGCCGGCATCGCTCGCCGCGATCAGGACCTCGCGCCGGTTGTCCTCGCTCGCCTGCCGCACGACCCAACCACCCGCGACCAGCCGGTCCACGTTCCGGGTCAGGGTGGACGGTCCGACGGCCAGGCGCTCGGCAAGGTCACCGGAACGGGTCGGCCCGAGGGTCGTCACGAGCACGATGAGGCGGAACTGCGGCACGGTGACGTGCTCGAGCGCTGACGTCAGCGAACGAGCGACGACACCGAGCAGCCCCCTGGAGGCTGCGAGGACTTCATCGAGGTCGGCCACCCGTCCATCTTCGCAGGGCCTCACATCGCTTCCTTGAGCCCGATGCGCACGAGCCACGCGTTCACCGGGAAGGCGCAGGCGAACCCGGCGACCATGGCGAGTTGCATCGCCACCCAGAACTCCGGGGTGAGCGCCGTCGCCCGGCCGCCGAAGACCGCAGGGAAGAGGGCGAACTGGAACACCGCCATGACGCCGTACATCCCGACCTGCCACGCCGAGATCGACAGCGCGTCGGCCTTGAGCGCCGCGACGATGCCGTCCCGGACGCCGAGGCCGCGCATCGGTGCGATCGCGAAGTACTGGAACGCGATGCCGACCACGAACGCGATGACGAAGTCGATCACCCACCCGGCGACGATGCCGTCGTGGTACAGCCAGCCGAGGCCGACGAGGGCACCGAGACCCGGGAACGCGACCAGACCGAACTCACCCACCAGGTCCCCGAGCGCACACCCGGCGCCGCAGTGGCTCGTGTCGATGGCCGTCCCCGCGAACCGACCGTGCGGCGGCGAGGTCGCCCGCCCGCGCCGCAGGTAGAAGGCGAACCACACGACGCTGCCGAACAACATCGTCAGCGGCCACACGACGGCCATCACCCGCATCTGCGGCGGGTGTCGCACGACGTCGACCGTCACGGCGACGCAACACACCATCGCCACCGCGAGCAGGACCCAGCACACGGCCGTGAGCGTCTCGGGGAACAGGTCAGCCCCCGATCGTGTGGATGCCGTAGCTCGCGAAGAACCCGACGACCGCGATCAGGCCCGTCCACGTGCCGGTCTTCCGGAACGCCTCGGGGAGCATCGTGTCCGCGAGCATCGCCAGGATGGCACCCGCAGCCACCGCCGTGACCGCACTCTGCACACCGGCCGGGGCGTGGCCGAGGAGCGCGTACCCGCCGAGCGCGGACAGGGCGCAGGCGACGGCGATGCTCCCCCACACCGTGAACACGTAGCCCGCGCCTCGACCGTTCTGCTTCATGTCCGCCGTGCTCGAGAGCCCCTCCGGCAGGTTCGAGATGATCACGGCCGCGACGACCGCCACGGACAGACTGCCGCCCGCAGCGAGCCCGATGCCCTGCACAGCCGTCTCGGGGATGCCGTCGAGGAGCGCCCCGAGCGCGATGCCGAGCCCGGTGCCGGACCCGCCAGAACCGCCCCTGCTGCGGCGCTTCCGCGACCCCATCCGGTCGAGCAGGACGTCGAGCAGGACGTAGACGACCGCGCCGCCGAGGAACCCCGCCATCGCGGTCCAGAAGCTGCCGGAGCGAGTCGCTTCCTCGACCAGGTCGAACGAGAGCGCGGAGATGAGGACGCCGGCGCCGAAGGCCATGATGGCTGCCACCACCGTCCGCGGGACGCGCACGAACCAGGCCACCGCCGCGCCGACGACGAGCGCCAACCCGGACGCCAGGCCCGCTCCGGTTGCCAACACAATGGGGTGCACCGCGCTCCTCCGATCGCTTGTACTCGTACAAGCGACGAGCGTAGAGAAGTCGCGTCCGCCCTTTCCCAGGTCCGCCCGAACGGACGGGAGGCACGGTGCCAGCTGGCACCGTGCCTCCCGTCCGTCTGTCGGCCGGTCCTACCGCCGCGACTTCTTCGCGGGGACCGTGAAGATGTTGCCGGTGGTGACGCCCTCTTCGACCTCTTCCAGGGTGCGACCGCGGCTCTCGGGCACGAACTTCCAGATGAAGAGCAGGGCGAGCACGCCGACGATCGCGAAGCCGAAGAACGTCCCCGTGATGCCGGTCGCCGCGACGATGGTCGGGAAGTAGAGCCCGAGGAACGCGTTCGCGATCCAGAGGCAGAACACCGAGATGCCCATGCCGAGCGCTCGGGTCTGCGTCGGGAAGATCTCGGACAGGATCACCCACGTGGCGATGTTGAGGAACGTCTGCATCGAGCCCACGAACGCGACCACGAGGAACAGGATGACCCACGGGCGAGCCGGGTTGCCCTCGACGAGCGTCATCGAGGCGATGCCGATGAGGAAGTGGCAGACCGTCGTCAGCGAGTAGCCCAGGATGAGCGTCGTGCGGCGGTTGATCTTCTCCATGTTGTAGATCGCGATGACGCCACCGATCACCGCGATGATGCCCGGGGCGATGTTCGCGATGAGTGCCGCCGACTGCTGGAAGCCCGACTCGATGAGCACGGTCTGGCCGTAGTACATGATCGAGTTGATGCCGGTGAGCTGCTGGGCGACACCGATGCCGGCGCCGATGAGCACGATGCGGATGAGCCACTTGTTGCCGAGCAGGGTGCGCCAGCCGCTCTGCTGCTGGACCTTGGCCTCGAACTCGTTCGAGCGCTTGATGTCCTCGAGCTCGGCCTCGGCACGTTCCTTCGAGCGGATCTGCCCGAGGACCTCGAGCGCCTCGTCGTTGCGGCCCTTCGACGCCAGCCAGCGCGGCGATTCGGGGACGCGGAGCATGCCGATGAACAGTGCGATGGCAGGGAGCGCGCAGACGGCGAGCATGACGCGCCAGACGCCGTTGCCCTCGCCCCAGAGGTTGCCGATGATCGCGTTCACGACGAAGGCGGCGAGCTGCCCGATGACGATCATGAGCTCGTTGCGGCCGGAGAGCGACCCGCGGATCTCGTAGGGGGCGAGTTCGGCGAGGAACACCGGGACGACCGTCGACGCACCGCCGACCGCCAGTCCGAGCAGGACACGACCGACCACCATCACGCCGAACACCGGGGCGAAGACGCAGATCAGGGTGCCGACGAAGAACGTGACCGCGAGCAGGATGATCGTCTTGCGGCGACCCCAGCCGTCCGCGATCCGGCCACCGAGCATGGCGCCGATCGCGGCACCGAAGAGGAGCGAGCTGGTGACGACGCCCTCGGTGAGGTTCGTCAGGCCGAGCTCCTGCTTCATCGGCAGGAGCGCGCCGTTGATCACGCCGGTGTCGTACCCGAAGAGCAGGCCACCGAAGGTGGCGACGAGGGCGAGGACGCCGAGCCGGCGGACGTGCGGTCCCTGCCCGACCGGCGGGAGCGGGACGCTCGGGGCTGTCGGTTTGATGTCGACCATGCGGGTGACTCCTTCGTCAGTGATCAGGCTGCATCGCTTGGAAGGATCGTAACCCGTTTCCATGTCCTGTCAATCGGTCATGAAGACATCTGGACGATTGGACCGGTCCACACAATCCCTGATCAGCGGTCAGTCTGCATCCGAGGTCGTTTCGTCGGCGTCCTGGGTGGGCTGGTCGAGCACGTCCCCCAGCGAGGGCATGTCCGCCCCGTGGTCCGTGTAGCGGCGGACCGTCCGGCGGGCGGCGGCACTCGCAGCGCCGGAGAGTCGTGGGTTGCGCTTCGCGGCGTCGGCGACCCGACCGGCGTGCCCGGCCGTGGACAGCAGGACGTTCGCCAGTGCCCGGGCCTCACCCGGTTCCGGGACTCCCGCGATCGACCAGGCCGAGCGGACCTGCTCGTCCGGCGTGACACCCCGCCGGGTGCCCATCCGGTGCCAGTCCGACAGCGCGCCCTCGGTCCGGGAGGCCGCACGGTCTGCCTCGCCCACCCGGCGACGCTCGCGATCGGCGTCCGCAGCCTCGCTCCGCTCGATCCGGTCGGTCAGGCCGTCCGCACGCCTGCGGACCGCTTCGGCCCGCTCTCGTGCAGCGGCGTCGTCCCCGCCGGCTTCGGCGATGCGGGCGGCGTGTGCGGCGGCGGCCGCGGCGAGGATCTCCGAACGCTCCATGCCGTCGACGGTAGCCGGTCCGACCGACACGGGCGCCGTACGATGCGGCCGAGCGGTGGCGGCAAGCAGGAGGGCTGTACCCGAGGACACATCTCGATCACGATCCCTCCTGCGCCAACCGGTGCTCGGCTAGCGTCGAACCGAGGGGGAATCATGAAGCGGATCGTGACGGTCGGTGCCGTCGTGCTGGCCACCGTCGCGCTGTCCGGTTGCTCGTTGCTGCGCGGGTCGGACGGAGCGTTGCCCGCTCCGTCCAGCCCGCCGGCGACCACCGCGTCACCGACGCCGAGCGACACCGCGACGCCCGACGGCGAGTCAGCGGCCGACCTGCTCGAGGCATCCGCGAACCCCCGGACGCCGACGCCCGCCCCGACCGAGGCCGCCGCCCCCGCTCCCACGCTCACGCCGATCCCGGCCGGAACGGTCCTGGCACAGGGCGACGTCGCCTCGCCGAAGGGCAGCATCCACTTCCACTTCCGGATGGTCGCGAACGGTGACGACACGTTCACCGCGCAGTACTCCGGAGTGACGTCGACGCTACCGGTCCCGATCGGCGTCGGCCTGTTCGACCTGTCCCGGAAGGTCGGGGACGGCCTCACCTACCGGGGCGTCGGGGACCACACGCTCGGCGGACCGACCAGCACGGCGGTCGCGGCGAACGTGCCCCTGAGCGGCTCCGGCGTCGACCCGTCCCACCTCGGCACCCTCGTGACCTACTCGGCAGCGGCCCCGGGGCAGGACGTCCCCGTCGAGATCGCCGCCGAGAAGGTGCTCGCGGTCACGTCGGTGCGCTGGTCGGTGCCGGCACGGCAGACGAACGTGCACCCGAAGGACGCCGGCGCCCGGGCGAACGCGACCGGCTCCGTCACCGCGACGACCGCCAGCGGGGCCCCGAAGTCGTACACGGTCGCGCCGGACGACCTGATCGGCGACGTCGCCGCACGCTTCGGCATCACGGTGCGGGCGCTCGTGTGGCTCAACGAGGGCGTGCAGGTCTTCGGCGAGGACCAGCACCTCTACGAGGGCACCTCCCTCAACCTCGACCCGCTCGGCCGCTGACCCGGCCAGCCCAGCCCGGCCTGGCCGGGCACGCTGCCGCGAGACTCGCGACCAGCGACAGTACTCGGGCTGCGGACCGCGAGAACCGTCGCCCAGCACGAGACTCGGCACGTGCCGGCCGCACCGTCCGCGTCGGCCCCCGGCCGCAGCGCGACCCATGGACAGACCGGAGGCCCGTGGCGGATCCGCCACGGGCCTCCAGGCCGTCAGGTGCGTGCGTTACTCGCCGCGCAGCTCCAGGTACTTGGCGATGAGCGCCTTCGTCGAGGAGTCCTGCGCGTCCAGCGCAGTCTGGTCGCCGTCGACCGCCGGAGCGATCTGCAGCGCCAGCTGCTTGCCGAGCTCGACGCCCCACTGGTCGAACGAGTCGATGCCCCAGATGGTGCCCTCGGTGAACACGATGTGCTCGTACAGCGCGATGAGCTGGCCGAGCACGCTCGGGGTCAGCTCCGGCGCGAGGATCGACGTCGACGGCTTGTTGCCGGTGAACGTGCGGGCGGAGACGATGGCCTCGTCCGTGGTGCCCTCTGCGCGGACCTCCTCCGCGGTCTTGCCGAACGCGAGCGCCTTCGTCTGCGCGAAGAAGTTCGCCAGGAAGAGCGCGTGGACGTCCTGGCCGGGCTGCACGGCCTTGCCGTCGCCGGTCTCGTCCTTGAGCGGACGGGCCGGCTTCGCGACCGTGATGAAGTCCGTCGGGATGAGCCGCGTGCCCTGGTGGATCAGCTGGTAGAAGGCGTGCTGGCCGTTCGTGCCGGGCTCGCCCCAGAAGACCTCGCCGGTCTCGGTGGTGACGGGCGAGCCGTCCCAGCGGACGCGCTTGCCGTTCGACTCCATGGTGAGCTGCTGCAGGTACGCGGCGAAGCGGTGCAGGTACTGCGTGTACGGCAGGACCGCGTGGCTCTGCGCTCCGAGGAAGTTCGAGTACCAGACGTTCAGCAGGCCCATCAGGACGGGGACGTTCTGCTCGAGCGGCGTCGTGCGGACGTGCTCGTCGATGGCGTGGAAGCCGGCGAGGAACTGCTCCCAGTTCTCCGGACCGATCGCGATGACGACGCTCGTGCCGATGGCGGAGTCGACCGAGTAGCGGCCACCCACCCAGTCCCAGAAGCCGAAGGCGTTCTCCGGGTCGATGCCGAACGCGGCGACCTTGTCGAGGGCGGTCGACACGGCGACGAAGTGCTTCGCGACGGCGTTCGACTTCTCGTCGTCCGAGGCGTCGGTGAGGCCGAGCTTCTCCCAGAGCCACTGGCGGGCCAGCCGGGCGTTCGTCAGGGTCTCGAGGGTGCCGAAGGTCTTCGACGCGACGATGAAGAGCGTCGTCTCGGGGTCGAGGTCCGCGGTCTTCTCGTAGATGTCCGCGGGGTCGATGTTCGAGACGAAGCGCGCCTCGAGCCCGGGCTGCACGTACGGCTTGAGCGCCTCGTAGACCATCACCGGACCGAGGTCCGAGCCGCCGATGCCGATGTTCACGACGGTCTCGATGCGCTTGCCGGTGACACCGGTCCACGATCCGTCGCGCACCTTCGTCGCGAAGGCGTACACCTTGTCGAGCGTGGCGTGCACGTCGGCGTCGACGTCCTGGCCGTCGACGACGAGCGCCGGCGAGGCACCCTTCGGACGGCGGAGCGCGGTGTGCAGGACGGCACGGTCCTCGGTGGCGTTGATGTGCTCACCGGCGAGCATCGCCTTGAAGCGCTCGGCGACGCCGGTGTCCTTCGCGACCTGCAGCAGGTCCTGGAGGATCTCGTCGGTGACGAGGCCCTTCGACAGGTCCACGGTCAGGTCGGCGGCCTGGAAGGTGTAGCGCTCGGCACGACCGGGGTCGGTGTCGAACCACCCTCGCAGGTCCGGGGTGAAGCCGTCGGCGATGCCGGCGAGCTTCTTCCAGCCGTCGGTCGATGTGGGGTCGACGGGAGCGGATTCGGTCACTTGGGTCCTCCTGGGATCACCTTCAAGACGGATCAAGCCCGCGGGTCACCGCAGCATCGCGTCGCGGACCGTGTTCGAGCGTAGCGCCGTCCGACTGGTGGTGCGCACCGCCGGACTGGAGGCACGTGGTGCGTTCGCTGCGCGCGTCACCCGAGCAGCGTGGCGAGTGCGTCCGCGACGGGTCCGGTGGGTGCGTCGCGCCAGGCGCGTCCGGCCCACAGGTGGAGACGTTGCGGGTCGTGGCCGGCGGCCGCAGCGCTGCGGATCGGCTTCGTGAGGTGGTGCAGCGCCGGGTAGCCGAGCGGTGCGTCGGCGTGCGCCCGGACGAAGTCGTTGACGAGCGCCCGCGCCGGACGACCCGTGAACGCGCGGGTGAGTGCGGTCTCCTGGAACGCCGGGTCGGCGAGCGCACTGCGGTGCGTGTCGCTCGTGCCTGCCTCGGCGGTGCGGAGCACGAGGGTACCGACGGCGGTCGCCCTCGCACCGGCGGCGAGCGCGGCGGCGACGTCGTCCCTGGTGCCGATCCCGCCCGCTGCCACGACGGGCAGCGCGGTCGAGCCCACCACGGCCCGCACCAGGTCGGGCAGCGGTCGGTCGGTGAGCGCCCGTGCGGGGTCGAGCACCGCGGAGTGTCCGCCCGCGGCGATGCCCTGCACGACGAGGGCGTCGACACCGAGGCCCTCGGCCGCCCGCGCCTCGTCGGGGTCCGTCACCGACTGGACGGTGACCGTGCCGCGCCGCCGGAACGCCTGCACGGTCGTGACGTCGGGCAGCCCGAAGGTGAACGACACGACGGGCACGGGGTCGTCGAGCAGCAGGGCGACCTTCTCGTGCCAGGCGTCGTCGTCCTCGCGCTTGGCCACCGCCGTGGCGCCGGGCTCGTGCGCCAGGAGCGCCCGGTAGCCGTCGTACTCGGCGTCGTCGATCGGCACCGGGTTCGGCACGAAGAGGTTCACACCGAACGCGGTCGTCCCCGCGGCCCGGACCGCAGCGATCTCGGCGGCGACGGAGTCCGGCGTCCGGTACCCGGCCGCCAGCTGGGCGAACGAACCCGCACGTGCCGCGGCCGTGACGAGGGTCGGGGTGCTCGGGCCCCCGGCCATCGGCGCGACGTGGACGGACCCGACGGTCCCGAGGACGCCTGGCAGCTGCACCATCTGCCCATCCTGCCCGATTCGGTGCCGACGAAAGACCGGCGATGTCGTCCGTCAGGTCCCGCCGTGCCATCGTGGCCGGATGCCTGGAGGGACATGATGCTGCGACCACTCCAGAACACCCGCCGCAAGTTGCACTGGCGGGACATCGACGGACCACACCGGCGGCGAGTGATCTCCGTCATCCGCGGCTTCGACGTCCGCCACGTGGTGGTCGTCGGGACACCGATGGACCCGAAGCGACAGGAACGTGCTCGCGCGCTGTGCCTGGAGCGTCTCGCGTGGGAACTCTGCGAACGCCACCGCGTGATCCGCACGACGTTGGAGTCGCGCACACCCTCGTTGATGCAACGTGACCGCCGCACCATCGACGCGTTGCGCGGTCGCGGAGGTCTGCCGCGAGGGATGCGCGTCGACCACGGCAATCCGCTCGACGAGCCGATGCTCTGGATCGCCGACCAGGTCGTCGGCGCCGCGGGTGACGCACACACGGGGGACGATCGATGGTTCCGCGCCCTGGCCGGCTCGGTCGAGCTCGTTCGCATCGAGCTCTGAACAGCGCGAAAGCCGGGTCCCGTCAAAGGGCGGGGGTCCCGGCTTCTACTTCCACATCCCCCAGCGGGGGCAGGCGCGACCAGTGTACACCGGGCGGCGCGCCCCCGCGGGGAACGGCTCCCGTCAGGGGAGCGGGGTGAAGCGGCGGAGCCGCAGGCTGTTCGTCACGACGAAGACCGACGAGAACGCCATCGCCGCGCCGGCCAGCACCGGGTTGAGCAGTCCGGCCATCGCGAGCGGGATCGCCGCCACGTTGTACGCGAACGCCCAGAACAGGTTCCCCTTGATCGTGCGCAGGGTGGCCCGGGACAGCCGGATCGCCTCGGCCACGACCGTCAGGCGACCGCTGACCACGGTGATGTCGCTCGCCGCGATCGCCGCGTCGGTGCCGGCACCCATCGCGATGCCGAGGTCCGCCGCGGCGAGGGCTGCGGCGTCGTTCACGCCGTCGCCGACCATCGCCACGCTCCGCCCCTCGGCCTGCAGGCGACGCACGGTGTCGAGCTTGGATGCCGGGGTGGCCCTGGCGTGCACCTCGTCGATGCCGACCGCGGACGCCACCGCACGGGCGGCTCCCTCGTTGTCACCGGTGAGCAGCACGGGGCGCAGGCCGAGTTCGACGAACCGGCGCACGGCGTCGGCGGCCTCGGACTTCACCGTGTCGCCGACGACGACCACGCCGAGCGCGGTGCCGTTCCGGGCGACGACGACCGCGGTGCCGCCCTCGGACTCGGCGGTGTCGACGGCGTCGGACACCTCCGCGGGGACCGTGATCGACCACGAGTCGACGAGCCACCGGACCGTGCCGACGAGCACGACGTCGCCGTCCACGACGGCCTGCACGCCCGCACCGGGCGTCGCGGTGAACTGCTCGGCACCGGTTGCGTCGAGGCCGCGCGCACGCGCCGCCCGGACGACGGCACGGGCCACGGGGTGCTCGGAGCCGTCCTCCACCGCCGCTGCGAGTCGCAGGACGGTGTCGTCGTCGGCGTCCGGCGTGCCGGTCACCGATCGGAGGGTCATCGTCCCGGTGGTGACGGTGCCGGTCTTGTCGAGGACGATCGTGTCGACGCCGCGGGTCTGCTCGAGGACCTGGGGTCCACCGATCAGGATGCCGAGCTGCGAGCCGCGCCCGGTGCCGACCAGGAGCGCGGTCGGCGTCGCCAGGCCGAGCGCACAGGGGCAGGCGATGATGAGGGTCGCGACCGCGGCGGTGAACGCGGCGGTCAGGGAACCGCCGAACACGAGCCAGCCGACGAACGCCAGGACCGCGAGACCGATGACGATCGGCACGAAGATCCCGGAGACCCGGTCGGCGAGGCGCTGGACCTCGGCCTTCCCGGTCTGCGCGTCCTCGATGAGCCGGCCCATGCGGGCGAGTTCGGTGTCGGCGCCGACGCGGGTGATCGTGACGACGAGCCGCCCGCCGACGTTGATCGTGGCGCCCGTGACGGCGTCGCCGGGGCGGACCTCGACGGGGACGGACTCGCCGGTGAGCATGCTGAGGTCGACGGCGGAGGAACCCTCGCGCACGGTGCCGTCACTCGGGATCCGCTCCCCCGGGCGGACGACGACCACGTCGCCGACGACGAGCGAGGCAGCGGGCACACGCGTCTCGGTCGCCCCGCGCAGCACCGTGGCGTCCTTCGCGCCGAGTTCGAGCAGGGCGCGGAGCGCGGCGCCGGACTGCTGCTTCGCGCGTGCCTCCATGTACCGCCCGGCGAGGATGAACACCGTGACGGCGGACGCGACCTCGAGGTAGAGGTCGCTCGCCTCGGGATCGGTCGCGAACCACGAGAACGTCATGTGCATGCCGGTCGTCCCTGCGTCGCCGAGGAACAGCGCGTACAGCGACCACCCGAACGCCGCGAGGACACCGACGCTCACCAGGGTGTCCATCGTCGCGGCGCCGTGCCGGGCGTTCACCCACGCGGCACGGTGGAACGGCAGGGCACCCCACACCGCGACCGGGGCGGCGAGCGCGAGGGCCAGCCACTGCCAGTTCGGGAACTGCAGCACGGGCACCATCGACAGGACGACGACGGGGACGGCGAGGACCGCGGAGACGACCAGGCGCTGCCGGAGCGGCGCGGACGGGTCGTCGGAGCGGTCGCCGGGGGCGTCGTCCGGCGCCGGCGGTGCGGGCACGGAGGCCCCGTACCCGGCTGACTCCACGGCGGCGATGAGGGCGTCGGTGTCCGAGCTGCCGGAGACGGTGGCCTTCTCGGTGGCGTAGTTCACGGTCGCGGTGACGCCGGGGAGCTTGCCGAGCTTCCGTTCGATGCGGTTCGCGCACGAGGCGCAGGTCATCCCCGTGATGTCGAGCTCGACGGCGCCGTCGGTCATGACCGCACGACCTCGTACCCGGCCTCGGTCACGGCACCGCGGAGTGCGTCGGCGGGGACGGGAGCGTCCGTCGTGACGGTGACCTCGGAGCGACCACCGGGCACGAGCTGGACGGCCACGCCGGACACCCCGGCGACCTCGCCGAGTTCCTCGGTGACGCTCATCACGCAGTGTTCGCAGGTCATGCCCTCGACGAGCAGGAGTTCGGTGTTCACGGTGGTTCCCTTCTGGATGCGGGCGGGGGTCAGGAGCGGACGAGCCGGGCGATCGCCTCGCTGGCTTCGCGGACCTTCTCGTCGGCTGCGTCGCCACCCTCGGCCACGGCCTCGGCGACGCAGTGCTTCAGGTGGTCCTCGAGCAGCGACAGCGCGACGCGTTCGAGCGCCCGGTTCGCCGCGGAGATCTGGGTGAGGACGTCGATGCAGTACGTCTCGTCCTCGACCATGCGGGCGATGCCGCGCACCTGCCCCTCGGCTCGACGGAGTCGCTTGAGCAGGTCGTCCTTGTCGCCGATGTAGCCGACGTGTTCGTGCATGCTGACCTCCGTCGTGTTCAATACGGTACCCCCCTAGGGTATTCCCGGACGCGCAGAGCGCAACCGTGGCAGGATGCGCGCATGACCGACGCGGCGACGAACGGCTTCCGCAGACTGCGGTTCACCGACGCCGACGGATCGGACTACTCCGCCATCTTCGAGGCCGAGTACCACGGCTCGGACTTCGCCTCGGAGACGTACGCGACCGAGGACGCCCGGTACGAGTACACCGTGGTCGGCGACGACGACCTGACGCTCCGCACCATGCGCGCCGAGGGCGGTCGACGCGGCGGCGTGATCGGTGCCCGGGACGACCACGTCGTGTTCTGGCTCACCAGGGGCCGGCTCGAGATGCACTTCGCCGACCGTTCCCGTGTGGTCGAGCCGGGGAGCCCGTACATCGCGTCGGCGTCCGAGGCGTACCGCTTCGAGTCGACCGGGACGGTCTACAACGGCGTGCACATCGCCGACCGGTTCCTCCGCGCGGTCGGTCGGGACCTCGGCTTCCGACTCCCCGACGGTCCCCTCTTGTTCGACCAGCAGGACGAAGCGGTCGCCCGTCAGGAACCGCTCCGCCACCTCATCGCCGAGATCGGCCCGATGCTCGTGGACGACCGGGTGGTCGGTGCGATGCGCACGGCTCTCAACCGACGGCTGGCGATCGTCGTGCTCGACACGTTCCCGATCCGGAACCGCGGCGACGACGTGCCCGTGGCGAACCGACTGCGCGACGCCGTGCGGTACATCGAGGCGCACGCCGCCGACCGCCCCTCGGTGCCCGAGATCGCCGCGGCCTGCGGCCTCAGCCAGCGCGGGCTGCAGGACGTCTTCGCGCGGACGTTCGACTCGAGCCCGCACCGGTTCCTCCGCGACCACCGGCTCGACCGCGTCCGCCGCGAACTCCTGCACGCCGGCGGCGACGACACGGTCACCGTGATCGCGGAGCGGTGGGGCTTCACGAACCACGGTCGCCTCGCCGTCGCGTACCGCGACCGGTTCGGTGAGGACCCGGCCACCACGCTCCGGTCCGCGCGCGCTGCCCGGCCGGGTCGCGCGTCCTGGCGGCTCCGACGGGCCGTCGCGTTCATCGAGGAGCACCTCGACGAGGACCTGACACTGCAGGCGGTCGCCGACGCCGCCGGCGTGCGTCCACGACGCCTCCAGCAACTCTTCCTGGAGGAACGGGGCGAGTCCCCGATGGCGGCCGTGCGGTCGATCCGTGGTGCGTCCACACGCAACGCAGCAGACGATTCCGGCGACCACGGCTGATACTGCCGCCCTCCGGGGTACGGGAACACGGGCATCCGGCGGTGTCACTGGAAAGTTCCTGAACCCGGATGCCCCGGTGTGACGAACGTCAGGTGAGCCCCGTCTCATCCGTGAACAGCAACCGCTGGGAACGCCCGGCGGGTCATCGGAAGGAACGAACATGGCTGACACCACGACCACCACCCCGGCCGCCACCGCGCCCCGCGCGACGACCTCCACCGCCGCGACCGGCAGCGTCACCGGCAAGACCGTCATCGACGACACCGTCGTGTCGAAGGTCGCCGGCATCGCCGCCCGCGAGGTCAACGGCGTGCACTCCCTCGGCAACGGCGCAGCGCGTGCCATCGGCGCCATCCGCGACGCCATCGGCCAGCGCGACTTCGGTCAGGGCGTCAAGGTCGAGGTCGGCGAGAAGCAGGTCGCTGCCGACATCGTGATCGTCGCCGAGTACCCGGTCGCCCTCCAGCAGGTCGCCGACGGCGTCCGCGCCGGTGTGGCCCGTGCGCTCGAGCAGATCGTGGGCATGGAGGTCGCCGAGGTCAACGTGACCGTCCAGGACGTCTTCATCCCGGGCGACGACGACGACAAGGACGACGAGAAGAAGGAAGCGCGAGTCGCATGAGCAACACACTGATCGGCGCCCTCATCGGCGCAGTCCTCGCCGTCGTGGCACTGCAGTTCGGCTTCTGGGGCTTCGTGCTCGTGGTCGTGTTCGGAGCGGTCGGGGCCCTCGTGGCCGCACTCGCCACCGGGCGCATCGACCGCGGTGCCCTGACCGACGTGCTGACCGGACGCCGGAGCTCCCGGTGAACGCCGGCCCGGACGTCCCGGGCCGCGTCGAGATCACTGCTCGTGCGCTGACCTCACTGGCGCGGGCCGTCGCTGCCGAAGGGCTCGGCGCCCCCGCCAAGCGGGTGCGGGTCGGGCTCGGCGACGCCTCGGGGGCGCTGTCCCTCGACATCACCGGCCCGATCGCCGCGCACGACGACCTCGTCGCCCACGCGGGGCAGGTCGCCGACGCGGTGAAGGTCCGCGTCGGCGAACTCACCGGCCGCCGTGTCGGCAGCGCCCACATCGAACTGACGGGGATCGTGCGCGAGCGCGAGACCCGGATCCGCTAGGAGGCCATCATGAGCAACGGTTCCGTCGAACGACGCATCCGACGCCGGAGCGTGCACCGCTCCCGCTCGACCGCAGTGGCGGTGTCGCTCGTGGTGCTCGCCCTGGTGGCCGCCTGGATCGGCACCGAGTCCGTGCTGCGGGCGATCGGGCGACCTCCGCTGCTCGCCGACCCGCAGACCGCGGTCGACGCCGCACTCCGGCCGGACGCCGCGTTCGTCACGATCGCCGAGGTCATCGCCGTCGTGCTCGTGGTCCTCGGGGTCGTGCTCGTCGTCCTCGCCCTCAAGCCCGGTCGGCAGCACCGCTCGGTCGTCCAGCACGACCGCGGGGCCGTCATCATCGACACCCGCATCGTCGCCTCCACCGCGGCCAACGCGGCCGGATCGGCAGCGGGTGTCCCAGAGGGCAACGCCTCGGCGACCGCCCGTGGCCGCCGCACCGACGTCCGCGTCGTCCCGGTGACGGGCGTCCCCGTCGACGAGAGCGTCGTCCGCGATGCCGTCCGGGATCGCCTCAGCGGTCTCGACGAACGCTTCGGCCAGCGCGTCCGCGTCCGGGTCGAGGAGAAGGGAACCCTCGCATGACCAGGAGCAACCGGACCCTCAACCGGATCATCCTCTTCGTCCTCGGACTCGTCGCGATCGTGGTCGGCCTCGTCATCGGCGCGGGTGTCCTGCCCGCCGTCCGTGACGCCCTCGCCCCGTACGTCGACATCCCCCGACGCCTCGACGTCCCCGCGTCGTCGCTCTGGATCGTCGCCGGTGTCTGCCTCGTCGTCATCGTGCTCGCCCTCGTCTGGGCGACCACCCGAGGTGGGGGCGGCACGTCCGTCGCCGTCCGGGAGCGCACCGGCGACGACGCCGTGACCGTGAACGTCGCCCTCGTCCGCGACGTCGTCGAGCACGAGCTCGCCGGTGTCCGTGACGTCGTCGGCTCCCGGGTCGACACCTACCTCGTCCGTCGGCAGCGCGCCGCACGGATCCGGGTCGCCGTCCGACGGGGTGGCGACGCCGTCACCGCCCTCGAGGCCGTCGACCGCGCCGTCGCCGTGCTCGACCGGACCCTCGGTCGGCAGGTGCCCGTCCTGGTGCACCTGACCGGCGGAACCCGTTCGGCGCTCGCGAAGCCGACCCGCGTCCGCTGACAGCCGTCAGCCGGACGCGACCCCGGGCCTCCCGGCCCACCTTCCTGGAACACCCATCGGGCGCATGCCCGACCGACGAAAGGACCCGTCATGGGACTCGACGACAAGATCAAGAACGCTGCTCAGGACCTCGCCGGCAAGGCGAAGGAAGCCGTCGGCAAGGCGACCGGTGACGACCACAAGGTCGCCGAGGGCAAGACGGACCAGGCCTCCGCGAGCGTCAAGCAGACCGGCGAGGACGTCAAGGACGTCTTCAAGAAGTAAGACCCTCGAACCGTGCCGGGGCACCCGCGAGTCGGGTGCCCCGGTGCGTTCCGGCGGAACCGAACGAGGAGGAACCATGCAGCACGACCCGAACGCGCACACGCAGGTCACCGAGGTGGCCCTGCCCGCGGAGCTCACGGAGCCGCTGCCCGACGACGCGAACACCGTGACGATCGTCGCGCTGACCGCGGCGGAGACCGCACTGGCCGTGCCCGGCGTGCACCACCTCGGCGGGATCGCCGCCCGAGCCGCCGACCAACTGCGCAAGCACCTCGGCCGGAGTGCGGGCACCGCCGGGGTCCAGGTCGACGAGGACGACGGCGCGCTCGGCGTGCAGGTCTCCGTCGTCGTCAGCTACCCGCACCCGGTGATCGCGGTCGCCGACGAGGTGCGCAAGCAGGTGTCCGCTGCCACGCGGCAGGTGTCGGACGTCCCGACGACCGTCGACGTCCGGGTGCTCGACGTGCACGGCCCGTTCGACGACGAGCCCTCCCCGCTCGGCCGCGCCGCCGAGGCGACGGGCGATGCCGTCACGCAGGCCGCCGAGGCAACCAGCGACGCCACGAAGCGCGCCGCGACCGCCACCGCGGACGCGACGAAGCGCACCGCGGAGGCCACCGCCGACGTCACCCGCCGGGCGGCCGACGCGACGGCCGACGCCGCGAGTCACGTCGTCGACGATGCTGCCGAGACCACCGACCGGGTGGGTGACGCCGCCGCAGGTGTCCTGGCCCGGTCGTCCGAGCTCGCCGCCGATGCAGCCGAGTCCGCGAAGGACGCCGCCGCAGGTGCCCGTGACGCGGTGACGCCCGCGACCCCCGCCGACCGTGCCGCAGCAGCGGCCGACGCTGCCGACGACGCAGCGGACGCAGCACAGGACGCCGCAGACGCGGCCGAGTCCGCAGCCCGCTCGGCCGAAGCCGTCGAGCGGCAGGACCGACCGTGACGACCGCGTGGTCGGGCAACCGGCGGACGAAGGTCCGTCGGCCCCGCCCGCGCGGCGTCTGGATCGCGGGCGGGATCGGCGTCGTCCTGGTCGTCGGCACCGTGCTCGGCGTGTTCCTCCCCCTCGTCGGCTTCCTCGGTGGCATCACGGCCACCACGGCGGGCCTCGTGCCGTTCCCGTTCCTCCGTGTCACGGTCGCGGCACTGATCGGAGTCGTGGTCGTGCTCGCGCTGTTGCTCCTCGCGTTCACGCGTCGGCACACCACCACGGCCTCGATCGCCGTCGTCCTCGCGGTCCTGGTGAGCCTGGCCGTCACGGCCGTCCCGGTCGTGCTGGTCGCCGTGGGGTCCGCGGACCGTGCGGGCGACGTCTGGCCGATCGTCACCGAGCTCTGGCAACGCTTCACCGGCTGACGGACGCTCCCCGCATCACCATCGGATCACGACACGCGGAACCCGCGGCGTGATCCGTGTCATGTTCGTCGTTCTCTCGACATTGTTCAGGTGAAGGGAGAACCGTGGACAACACCGCAGACGACGACGCCGGTCTCGTACGGCGCCTCGCGTCCGGGGACCGAGCAGCGCTCGCGACGGCGTTCGACCGCTTCGCCCCGACGCTCACCCGGTACGCGTGGGCGATCGCGGGCAGCCGCCAGGACGTCGAGGAACTCGTGCAGGACACGTTCCTGACCCTCTGGCAGCGTGCCGACGGGCTCCAGCTCCCGACGGGGACGCTCCTGCCGTGGCTGCTGGTCGTGTGCCGCAACCACGCGAAGAACCTCGCACGACGGAACGCGAAGCACGCCGGCGACGAGCTCCCCGCCGAACTCGCCGCACCCGCGGACACCACCGAGGCGTCCGAGCAGCTCCGCTGGGTCCGCGACGAGATCGCCGCCCTGCCGGAGACCGACCGCCGGATCTGCGAACTCTGCCTCCTGCAGGGACACTCCTACGGCGAGGCCGCACAGCTGCTCGGCCTCAGCGTCGGAGCGGTCACCCAGCGCGTCTCCCGATCCCGTCGACGACTGCGGAAGGCGGTGCGCCACGATGAACACTGAGCCTCCCGTGGGAGACGACCTGCAGCGCATGCTCGTCTCGATGAAGCAGAACGTCCTCGAGCGCGCCACCCCGCGTCCGAAGCGCCGCGGCCGCCGAGCCGGCATCGCGATCGGCATCGTCGGCGTGCTGTTGCTCGGTGCCGCCGGTGGCGGTGTCGCACTCGGCCTCATCCCGACCTCCCTCACCGCCGATCCCGCCCCAACGGCGACGACGACGCCGGAGCCGACGCAGACCGAGACACCCTCCGGCGCCCCGGTCATCGGCCGACCGACGCCGACGCCGACCCCCACACCGACGTCGACCCGGCCGCCGTACTCCCTGTCGGACCCGGGCACGTGGACGATCTCCGGGGACGAGGTCGGGCCGATCGCGCTCGGCGGCCAGGACGCCGTCGAGACGGACGACCTGACGGGCGTCTTCACCGCCGACACCGGCTGCCTGAACCCGAACGTCACCTTCTGGGTGCCGGTCGATCCCGCCTCACCGTGGCTCACGGTCGTGCGAGCAGACGACGGGACCGTGCAGAGCATCCAGATCGGGAACGGTGCGCAGAACGAGGGGCAACGCGGCCCGACCACCGTGCAGGGGATCGGGGTCGGCAGCACACTCGCCGAGGTGCGCGCTGCGTTCCCGGACGCCCGCTACACGGAACCGGGGAACGACACGGACGCGGTCCCGTCGGACTCCCCGTACGGCGGCTGGACGACGACCATCAACGGCGTGTACGTGAGCTTCCGGGTTCCGCCCGTCAACGAAGAGCAACGGGTCGACGGCGTCTGGGTGAGCACGACCGACCAGGATCCGCCGACCGAGTTCTGCGGCTGACGCCGCGTCCCGGACTGGAGGCACGGATCACGCGGGCCGGTCGGCTCGCGTGATCCGTGCCTCCAGTCCGCTACCCTCGCGACGTGAAGCGTCTCTCGCCCGGCCAGCGCTGGGTCATCGGTCTCGGCACGTTCGCGATGGTCTGCCTCGTCGTGGGGATCGTCGCGATCGCCGTCGGCGTCGCCAACGGCAACGCGATGTGCGGACCCTTCGATGAGGACGGGGTGCTCGAGGCCTGCCCTGGTGACACCTCGGGCATCGTCTGGGGCAGCGTCCTCGGCGTCGTCGGGCTGCTCCACCTCGGCCTCACCGGGCTCGCTGGGGCGCTCGTGTGGACCTCGTCCCCGACGATCGGCCCGAAGCCGGTCGTGCGCCCCGCTCCCGTCGCCGGTGCCACGCACCGGGTGTTCTCGTACGGGACGCTCCGGCAGCCGCTCGTGCAGGAGTCGCTGTTCGGCGACCACGTGCCGACCGAACCGGACGCCCTGCCGGGGTGGCGACTCGACTGGGTGACGATCACCGACCCGGACGTCATCCGGACGAGCGGCTCCGACCGGCACCCGATCCTGCGCCGGGGCACGCCCGAGGACCGCGTCGACGGCGCGTACCTCGTGCTCGGGTACGAGTGGCAACTGCGCGCGGTCGACGACTACGAGGTCGCGGACTACCAGCGGATCGAGGTCACCCTGGCGTCCGGCACGACCGCGTGGGTCTACGTGGCCGCCGAGGACGCCTGACGGTGCCCACGCGCGGCCGAGACTCGCGCCGGGCGGGGCGAGACTCGCGCTGAGCGACCGTTCTCGCGCTCGAGCGCCCGAGAACTGTCGCCCAGCGCGAGACTCGGGTCACGGGGCGCCAGCGCGGCCGCGTCAGCGCGCGGCCGCGTCAGCGCGCGGCCGCGGCGAGGCGCGCCAGGCCCTCGTCGATCGACACGGCTGGCGCCCACTGCAGGTCGTGCCGGGTCCGACGCTGGTCGAACCAGTGCGCCGTCGACAACTGCTCGGCGAGGAACCGCGTCATCGGCGGTTCGTCCTCCCCCGGTCGCACCCGCCACACGGCCTCGACGAGGGACCCGGCGACCCGTGCGACACCGGCCGGCACGTGCACCCGCGGCGCCGGGACACCGGACGCGGTGCAGATGCCGGCGAGCAGGTCGCCGACGGGTCGGGGTTCACCGTTCGTCACGACGTACGCGTTCCCGTGCACGCCGTCGTCGGTGGCGTGCTCCAGGGCTGCCACCATCGCGGACGCCGCGTTGTCGACGTAGAGCGTGTCGATGAGCGCTGCGCCGGAGTCGAGCAGCGGCAACCGGCCCTTGCTCGCGCGGTCGACGATCCGGCCGACGAGCTGCGTGTCGCCCGGGCCCCACACCAGGTGCGGGCGGACCGCGACGACGGCGAACCCGGGGTCGTCCGCTCCGAGGGCGACGAGTTCGGCCGCGGCCTTCGTGCGGGCGTAGTCCCCACGGGCACGCGCGGGTTCGGCGGGACCGGCACCGGCGCCCACGAGGGACGAGCCGGTGTGCGCGACCGACGGCGAGGACACGAACACGAACCGGCCGACCCCCGCCGCACGGGCAGCCTCGACGAGCGTCCGGGTCCCGTCGACGTTCACGCGGACGAAGTCGGCGGGGTCGCCGGCGAGGGAGACCTTCGCGGCGAGGTGGACGACGGCGTCCGTGTCCGCCACAGCACGGGCGACCGCGGCACCGTCGGTCATCGTGCCGAGCACGTCCGACACCCCGGGCACGCCCGACGGACGGCGCTGGAAGGTCCGGACCTCGTGCCCGGCGTCCCGCACGGCGGCGGCGGTCGCCTGACCGAGGAACCCGCTGGCGCCGGTGACGAGGACCCTCACGGCCGGACCATCCGTCCACCCGACAGCACCGAGTCCGCCCACCGGGACAGCCGCGCCCGGTCGACCTTCGAGTTGTGCCGGATGTCGGTCGGCAGCACCGGCACGACGAGCACCGCGGCGAGTGGGATCCCCGCGGCGGCCCGGACGGCTCCCGCCAACGCGGGCGAAGCGAGCGCGGGTCGTCGTGCGGCACGGCCACCGGTCGTCTCCACGATGGCGACGGCCTGCTGGGTCCCGCTCGGCCCGATGCCCGCGAGCCCCGCACGGCCGACACCGTCGACGCGCTCGATGCGCTGCTCGGGACCGACCGGCGTGACGACACCGTCCGGGGTGGTGAGCACGTGCTGCAGCCGACCCTCGACCCAGAGCCGACCGGAGTCGTCGAGGTGTCCGACGTCACCGGTGCGGTGCCCACGAGGGTCCTCCACGCCGAGCCGCGAGACCCGGTTCTGTCGCCAGAGCCGGTCGTAGCGCTCCCGGACGTGCGGCGCGGCCACCACGATCTCGCCGGTGACACCCGGCTCGTCCGTCAGCGCACCGGTCGGCTCACCGGACCCGTCGAGCGGCGCGATCCGGACCCGGACGTTCGCGGCCGGGACCCCGACGCAGATGCCCTCCTGGTCGGCGGCACCGGCGGCACGCACGCCGTCCAGGTCGACGTCGGTCATGAGCAGCCCCTCGGTCATGCCGTACGGGGTGTGTGCGCTGGCGTTCGGCATGAGCTCGGTCGCCGCGGTGAGCAGCGCGGCCGACACGGGAGCGCCCGCCGACAGGAACAGCCGCACCCGGCCGAGCGCCGCACGGTCGGCATCGGTCAGCGCAGAGGCGGTGGCCACGACGTTCGCGAGCGCCGCGGGCGACAGGAACACCACCGTCGCGTCGGCCGCGGTCACGGATGCGGCAACGGCCGTCGCCGTGAGGGTCCGCGGCGCGGTGACGTCCATGTCCGGCGCGACCGAACGGGCACCGAGCGCTGGGCCGAGCAGGGCGAAGGGTGCGAAGCCGGCGACGAGTCCGGTGCCGACACCGATGTCGTACTGGGTGGCCAGGGCGTCCCGGACGGCACCGAGCTGACCGTGCGTGTACACGACGCCCTTCGCCGGACCGGTCGAGCCCGACGTGAAGAGCACGGCGGCGGGCGCGTCGGACGGCGGCGCCTCGGGCAGGGCGGCACCGTCAGCGAGGCGCCCGGCACCGCGACGGGCGACGTCGACGAGCGTGTGCTCCACCCGCAGTGCACGACGAGCGGGCGCGGGCAGCGCCACGGTCGCGATGCGCCGACCGGGCCAGCCGAGCGCGCGGGCGGCACCGAGACCCGGCAGCGCGCCGATGATCCAGTCGGGGCGGGCGCCGCGGACGGCACGGGTCAGCCCGCGCAGCCCCAGCCCGGCATCGGCCACGACGACGACCGCGCCGATCCGCACGCACGCGTACAGGACGGCCGTCAGGTCTGCGCCGGGGGTCACGAGCAACGAGACGCGGTCACCCGGTCGGACGCCGAGGTCGACGAGCCCTGCTGCGATCTCGTCCACCCGCCGGGCGAGGAGTCGCCACGACACGGTGCGGGGGCCGCCGGCGACGGCCATCTCGACGAGTGCTGCCTCGTCGCTGTCGCGCAGGTCGTCGAGTGCCGCCCAGAGCGGGCGGCTCGCGTCGGTGCCGGTCCGGGTGTCCGCCTGGAGGGACGGCTCGGCTCCGGCGGGTGCGCGGCCGCCCGGCAGGTGGTCGCCGAGCCAGTCGAACACCGTCCCGGCGACGTCGGCGTCGTCCGGCAGCAGGTGACCGGCGCCCTCGAAGCGGTGGACGTCGGCCTGCGGCAGCCGCTCGGCGAGGTCGTCGAGGTACCGCTCGAGGAACACCGGGTCGCGCGGCCCCCACATGAGCAGCGCCGGGACCTCGAGCGCCGCGACCCCCGCGGCGATCCGGTCGAGCTCGGGCGCACTCGGGTGTGCCGCGTCGACGGGGATGTCCGCCACGAAGCCCCCCACGCCACCACGGCGGGCAGCACCCCGGTACGGCGCCCGGTAGGCGTCGGCGACGGGACGGTCGAGCCGCGGGTGCGCGATCGCGAGCGTCGTCTCGAGGAACGCCGGCGTCAGGACGGTCGCCCGGCCGAGCAGCTGCGGACGGAGTGCGAGCCGCAGGGGCGCGGGGATCGGGGCGTCGTCGGGCTGGTGCACCGCGGTGTTGCACGTCGTGACGCCCACCACGAGGTCCGGGTGGTCGACCGCCCACCCGAGCGACACCACGCCGCCCCAGTCGTGGCCGAGGGTGACGACCGGTCCGGTCAGTCCGAGTTCGTCGGTCAGGGCACCAAGGTCCGCGACGCGCTGCGGCAGCCCCCGCTGGACCCCGGTGCGCTCCGAGAAGCCCATGTCGAGCTGGTCGACCGCGACCACGCGCCAGGCGGGACCGCCGGCGGCGGCGACCTCGAGCGAGGTGCGGAGCACCGACCGCCACAGGTACGACCACGTCGGGTTGCCGTGCACGCACAGCAGCGTGCCGACCGGTTCCACGCCGAGCGCGGCCAGGGAGCCGGCCGTGTCGAGGAGGTGCCACGTGCGCTCGTGGCGATCCGTGCCTCCCGGACGGCCTCCGGACCATGCCGGCACCGTGACCAGACGCGACCACGCGGGGTCGAGCCCGGGCAGGGAGGGCGGCTGCGTCGCCGGAGCCGTGCTCGCGGCGACGCGGGGCAACCCGGCTGTCACCAGCGGAGTTCCATCATCGCCGTGTTGATGCCGGAGCCGACGCCACCGAGGAAGACCCGGTCGCCGGGGCGGATCGACCCGCGGGCGACCTCGTCGGCCAGGGTGATCGGGATCGACGCCGGGCCGACGTTGCCGAAGCGCTCGTACGTCGTGGGCACCTTGTCGCGCGGGACGCCGATGGCCTCGACGAAGGCGTTCGTGTGCACGTCGGAGACCTGGTGCAGCACGTACCGGTCCATGTCGGCCCAGTCGAAGTGCGCGCGGGCCTCGTTCCAGGCGGCGACGACGAGCTCCATGCCGCCCTTGAGCAGCATCTTGGCGTCCGTGAACATGCCGTCGACGCTGCCGACGCAGAGGTCGTACCACTGGGTCGCCGCGCGGGTGACGCCGCCGACGATCCGGTGTCCGCCCGGGTGCTGGTCCGCCGGGCCGAGCACGGCCGCGGCAGCGCCGGAGCCGAGCGTGAGGCTGGCGAACTCGCTCATGAAGTCCTTGCGGTTCCGGCCGCCCTGGTTCAGGCGCTCGATCGTGTTGAGCTGCACCTGGTCGGCGTCCTCGCCGTCCACCACGAGCGCGTACTTGATCTGACCGGAGTCGATCATCCCCGCAGCGACGCTCATCGCGTTGACGAACCCGAGGCACGCGTTCGCGATGTCGAAGTTGATCGCCGACGAGGGCAGACCGAGTCCGTGGTGCAGGCGCACGGCGACGCTCGGCTCCAGGTGCGGCCGCGTCACCGACGTGTTGATCAGGAGGCCGACGTCCTCGGGGCGGATGCCCGCCTCGGCCATGGCGCGGCGGCCGGCGTCGATGGCGGCGTCCTGGAAGGACTGCCCCTCACCCCAGTTGCGGCGCTCCTTGACCCCGGCCACGCGTTCGAGCAGACCCATCGGCAGGCGCAGGCGGCGGAGCACGCCGCGGAGCTTCTCCTCGATGTCGGCCGAGGTGGTCACGCGCTCGGCCACGGTGGTCGCGACGGAGAGCAGCGCGACGTTGTCGTGCTTGGCCGTGGCGTTGCCGGGCCGTTCCGTTTCGCTGCTCGTCGCCTGGTCGACCGGCCGTTCCGTCATGATCGTCACCGACACATACTTCCGCATCCGGCCTGGGTACGCGATCCGGATGCGCTGTACGGCGGGTTCACGCCTCGGTCTGGCGGGGTTCCTTCGGCAGTTTCCGGAGCTTGGCGCGGCGCTTGCGGCGCTCCGGGATCATCGACCGCATCTCCTCGAGCTTGCCGAAGCACAGGAGCCGGTCGCCCGGTTCCAGTGCGACGCCGCTCCGCGGGTTCGGGATGACGCCCGAGCCCCGGTGCAGCGTGAGGACCGTGATGTCGCGGTCCCAGAGGCCCGACTCCTTGATGGTCTTGCCCACGAGGTCCGCGTTGGTGTGCACGAGCAGCTCGGCGACGCCGTACCCGGTCGACACCGACAGCCGCTGCCGGACGTCGATCTCCGGGAACGCGACCTGGTTCGCGATGAAGTCGATGATCGCGCCGGCGATGTCGAGGCCCGTGGCGCGCTCGATGCCCTCGAGCCCCGGCGACGAGTTGACCTCCATCACGAGGGGTCCCTCGTTGCCCTCGAGCATGTCGACGCCGGCGACCCGCAGGCCCATGATCTGCGCCGAACGGACGGCGGCCTCTTCGTACTCGGGCGTCAGGGTGACCTGCTCGACCGTCCCACCGCGGTGCACGTTCGACCGGAACTCGTCACCGGACGCACTCCGACGCATCGCGGCGACCACCCGGTCGCCGACCACGAGCGCACGGATGTCCTTGCCGCGGCTCTCCGAGATGAAGCTCTGGATGAGGACGTTCTGCTTCGTCGAGTGCAGCGTCTCGACGATCGACTCGGCGACCTTCGCCTCGGGCGCGAGGATCACGCCGATGCCCTGCGTGCCCTCGAGCAGCTTGATCACGACGGGCGCTCCGCCGACGCGCTCGATCGCCCCACGGACGTCGGCGCGGCCGTTCACGAACGTCGTCGCCGGCATGCCGATGTCGTGGCGGGACAGGATCTGGTTCGCCCGGAGCTTGTCGCGGGAGTTCGTGATGCCGTTCGCGGTGTTCGGCGTGTACACGTCCATCTGCTCGAACTGCCGGACCACCGCGGTGCCGTAGTAGGTGATCGAGTTGCCGATGCGCGGCAGGACGGCGTCGTAGTCGGAGAGCAGCTTCCCCCGGTACTGCAGGTCGGGGTCGTCCCCGGTCAGGTCGATCGCGAACCGCAGGGTGTTCAGCACCTTGACCTCGTGCCCGCGGTCGATCGCGGCGGCCCGCAGGCGCTCCGTCGAGTACGCGTGCGGGGCACGCGACAGGATGGCGAGTTTCATCGGGGGTGCTCCGCTGGGTGATCGGTATCGACGGCGACGCTCCATCAAAGCATGCGGACGACCGGTCCGAGCATGCGACAGGATGGGCACATGGCCCGAACACCGAAGTCCCCGAACGGCGGTCTCGTCGTCGCCGGGTGGCGGGAGTGGGCGGCGCTGCCGGACCTCGACATCCCCTGGATCAAGGTCAAGCTCGACACCGGCGCCCGCAGCTCGGCGCTGCACGCGTTCGACCTCGAGGAGCTCCCCGGCGACCGCGTCCGGTTCTCGGTGCACCCCTGGCAGGACACCGATGCCGACGCCGTCACGATCGAGTGCGACGTGCACGATCGACGCATCGTCCGGAGCTCGACCGGCCACACCCAGGAGCGGATCGTCGTCCTCACGAAGATGACCCTCGCCGGGCGTGTCTTCGACGCCGAGGTCACGCTGAGCAACCGCGACCAGATGGGCTTCCGGATGCTCGTCGGCCGCGAGGCCCTGCGCCAGGGGTTCCTCGTCGACCCAGCTCGGTCGTTCATGGCCGGTCGGGCGCCGAAGGAGATCCGGCGCCGCAACCGCGGGCGCGCCTGATGTCCGGCAACCCGGCCGAGGTCGCGCTCGCGCGGATCGTCGCCGGCATCGACGCCGAGCGCCTGGCGGCCTACGGCGTGCACGTCCGCATCGGCGACGACGAGGCCGAGCACCGGTGGCGCAGCGACGACCGCGTGAACGTGTACTCGGTGTCGAAGGGCGTGTGCGCGCTGGCGGTCGGCATCGCGACGGACGAGGGCCTGCTCACGCTCGACACCCGTGTGCCCGAACTCCTGCCCGACGTCCCGCTGGGCGACGGCGTCGAGGCCGTCACGGTCCGGCACCTGCTCACGATGACGAGCGGCATCGACTTCGCGTGGTTCGGCGACGAGGTCGTCACGTGGCCCGATCTGGCGGCCGAGATGCTCTCCCGCCCCACGGTGGGACCCGGCTCGGTCTTCCGGTACAGCGACGCCTCGCCGTACGTGGCGATGCGCATGCTCGGCGCGGTCGTCGGGGACGTCCGCGACTGGTTGCTCCCCCGACTGTTCGATCCCCTGGACATCCACAACCCGCAGTGGCACCGGTGCCCGCTCGGCTGGATCGTCGGCGGGAGCGGCCTCGAACTCCGGACGTCGGAGCTCGCCCGGATCGGCACACTGCTGCGCGACCGCGGGCGGTGGGGCGCGACGCAGATCGTGTCGGCGGAGTGGATCGACGGGATGCACTCGGACTGGGTCGAGACCGGTGGTGGAGCGCCGTTCGAGCGCTACGGGATCGCAGCGTGGGACGGCCCCGGGGACACCTGGCGGCTCGACGGTCGCTACGGGCAGTACGTCGTCGTCGACCGGGCGCGCGACGCGGTGGTGACGGTCACCGCACACGAGGAGACGAACGACCACCGACTCGCCGAACTCGCCGCCGACGCGGTGCGCGGCCTCCGCCGGATCGCCTGATCCCGTCCGCGTGCTGACCGTCCCGGTTCGCGGAACCCGGGGATCCTGAACCAGGACGGTCAACGACCGGACAGGCGATGGCGGGGTCAGGCGTGCAGGCGGCGCGCGGCGCGACGTCAGCCGGCTGTCGACGTGACCGACGGGCGGCCTGGAGGCACGGTGCGGGCCCGCCACGCGCCTCCAGTCCGTCATGCGCCGCCAGCCGGGCGAGACGCCGCCCTGCCCGCGAGACGCCGCCAGATCTGGCGGTGTCTCGGTGACGGCGCCGTGTCTCGACCATGCGGCGGCGTCTCGCGGGCGCGAGACGCCGCACGGTCAGGCGTGCAGGTGCCGCGCGAGGAAGGCGATCTGCTGCGGTGCGAGCCGCCGCCAGTAGGCCGTCGTGTGCCCGCCCGGCTCGAACCCACCGGCCGGAGCGGTCGCGAAGCCGTCGACGTACGTGCGGACCGCCGGCTCGAAGCCGTCGCCGGTGCCGCAGTCGACCCGGACCGCGATGCCGTCGAGCGACCGTTGCCCTCCGATGACCGTGTTCGCCCGGAAGTCCGCCGCGTCGTCGAACGCACCGCGCGCGGTGTCGCCCGCCGAGGTCCAGAGCGCGGGGCTGATCGCGGAGACCGCGCGCACACGCGCCGAGCCGAGCACGCCGGCGAGGTGGAGCGCGCCGTACCCGCCCATCGAGTACCCGGTGAACGCGAGCCGCGCGGTGTCGAACCCGCGACGCGCGAGCAGCGGGAGGAACTCGTCGACGACCATCGCGGCGGGGTCGTCGCCGTCCGCCCGTCGGTGCCAGTAGCGGTTGCCGCCGTCGACCGAGGCGATCGCGAAGGGCGCTCCGCCGGCGGCCACGTGCGCGGCGAGGAACCGGTCGTAGCCGAGGTGGGAGCCGAAGAAGTCCGCGTGGTCGTCGCCGTAGCCGTGCAGGGCGACCGCGATCGGCAGGGGCCCGTCTGCCTCGGGCGCGGCGATGGTCCAGCCGACGGTCTCACCCCGCCGTGCGGACGAGACGAACGATCCCGAGGTCGACGGGACGGGGTCGGCGTCGGGGACGGCGCCGGCCGGGCCGTCGAGCCCGAGCACCCGGTACATCGTCGACCGGCCGGGCAGGAGGCGCAGGTTCACGGCCTCGGCTGCGGCACCCGCGACCACCACGGCGGCACCACCGACGACGATCGACCGGCGCGTGATCCGGGCCGCGCGCGAGCCGGTCATGCGAGGGGCACCGTGCCGTCCGAGGTCACGCGCTTCATCACGAGGGTCGAGGAGATCCGCTGCACACCGGGCAAGGTACCGAGTTCGGTGTCGTAGAACTCCTGGTACGCGGCGAGGTCACGTGTGAGGACGCGCAGGAGGTAGTCCGGGTCGCCGAACAGCCGCTGCGCCTCGACCACGTTCGGCATCGCCCGGACCCGCTCCTCGAACCCGCCGATCGTCTCGAGGTCCGTCCGCCCGAGCGTGGCGAAGACGATCGCCTCGAAGTGCAGCCCCACGGCCTCCGGTGAGACGACGGCGCGGTACCGCTCGATGGCTCCGGACTGCTCGAGTGCCTTGAGCCGCCGGTGGCAGGACGACAGGCTCAGTCCGACCTCGGACGCCAGGTCAGTGGCACTCATCCGGCCGTCGTGCTGCAGCAGCGAGAGGATCTCCCGGTCAAGTGCGTCCATGGCGGCAATCATTGCAGAGCAAGCGGGTGTCGCGCGGAAGAACCGGAGCACATTCCGCCCGATTGTCCGTAGCGTCTCGGGCTGTGGACCTGACCCTCATGCTGCAGTTCTGGACGGTGGCACTCCTGCTCGCCCTGACCCCAGGGGCCGACTGGGCGTACGCCATCGCGGCGGGACTCCAGCCGCGGTCCGTGGTGCCCTCGATCCTCGGCATGGTCAGCGGCTACGTGGTCGTCGTCGTGGTGGTGGCGCTCGGGATCGGCGCCCTGGTGACGGAGTACCCGGCGGCCCTCACGGTCCTGACGCTGGCGGGAGCGGCGTACCTGCTGTACCTCGGCGTCAGCACGCTGTCCGCGCGGACCGGCACCGTGGTGGCGGCGAGTGACCGGCCGCTCGGGACGAGTGCGCGGTCGCGGTTCCTCCGCGGCGCCGGGGTGAGCGGTATCAACCCGAAGGGCGTGCTGCTGCTCCTCGCGCTCCTGCCTCAGTTCGTGTCGCCCGGGGGCTGGCCGGCTCCGGTGCAGATGGGCGTCCTCGGCAGCCTGCACCTGATCGACTGCGCGGTCGTCTACCTGCTCGTCGCCCTGGCTGCACGGCGGATCCTGCGGTCGCGTCCGCGGGCGAGTGTCGTCGTGACGAAGGTGTCTGGTGTGCTGATGGTGCTCATCGGCCTCGGGCTGCTTGCCGAGCAGGTGCTCCCGCACCTCCACTGAGCGGAGCGCCAGCACCATCAGCGGCACCGAGCAGGGCGTCGGCGATGGACCGCGCCGTGCCGGTCCCGAGGCCCGGGTCACGCAGACGCATCGCGAGGTACCCGGACACGACGAGCAGCAGCTGGTCGGCGAACGCCGCGGACCGGGCGCCGACCACGGGCACCGCGAGTTCGGCCAGGCGGCGACGCAGGGTCCCCGTCTCCAGGTCGAGCACCGCGCGCACGCCCTCCGGGGCGTCGACGTACTCGGCCGCCGTCCCGAGGAACGCACACCACCGCGACCCGGCCGGGGTCGAACGGTAGGCGTCGAGTGCGTCGAACACGGCGAGCAACCTCCCCCGGTCGTCGTGCGCTGCGGCGACGGCGGCGTCCCACGTGGCGAGCCAGTCGTCGTGCCGCCGTCCGAGTGCCGCCGCGACGAGGGCCTCCTTGCTGGCGTACCCGCGGTAGAGCGTGGCGCTGGAGATCCCCGCCCGCTCGAGCACGGCATCGATCGGCGTCGCGGCGATGCCCCGGGTGAAGAAGAGTTCCTCGGCGGCGTCGAGGAGCTTCTGCTCGGTTCCTGGACGCATCGCCATGAGAGCACCCTAGGCTCTCAAAAGTGAAACGATCGTTTTTGTTGCGACAGCGTGTCCTGGTCGTGAGTGGGCTCGGGCTCATCGCAGCGACCTACGGCCTCGTCCGGTTGGCGTACGGACTGTTCCTGCCCGACGTGCAGCGCGACCTCGGGCTGTCCTCCGGTGCCGCCGGGTGGATCTCGTCCGGAGCGTCGGTGCTCTACTGCGTCGGCGCGCTCGTCGGGTTCGTCCTCGCCGCGAGGGTGCCGCGGGCCCTGGTGCTCGCGGCCGCGCTCGTCGCCGGGGCCGGAGCACTCGGGATGGCGGCCGCTCCGGGCACGATGGTGTTCGGGGCGGCCTCGGTGCTCGGGTCCGCGGGCGCGGGACTGGCCTCGCCCGCACTCGTGCGGCTCGTCGCCGAACAGGTGCCGGACGCCGCGCAGGGTCGAGCGCAGTCGATCGTCAACGCGGGCACCGGGCCCGGGCTGGTGGGCGCGGGGGCGCTCGCGCTCGTGCTCCTGCCGGACTGGCGTGCGGCGTGGGCGGCCTCGGGAGTGTTCGCGCTGGCGGTCGGCGGCGTCCTGCTCGCGGCGAGCCGCGGCGGCGGTGGCGGTGGTGGCGGCGGCGGTGGACACACCCGGCACGCGGCACCCGCGAGACGCCCGGACCGCAGATGGACACGAGCGCACCGCGGGGTGGTCGGCCTCGCCCTGCTGTTCGGCGCGGGTTCGGCGGTCGTCTGGACGTACGGTCGCTCAACTCTGGTCGAGGCCGGAGCGCCGGTCGCCGTCTCCGTCTCGGCGTGGATCGCGCTCGGCATCGGCGGTGCGGCCGTGGTGCTGACGGCACGGTGGACGAGCCGGCTCCGTGCGGCGACGGCCTGGACCGGCACGACGGGTGCCGTGGCGGTGGCCGTCGTCGTCCTCGGCGTCTGGCCGCAGTCGACCGTGGCCGCGCTGGTGGCGTGCGCGGTCTTCGGCTGGGGCTACACCGCGGCGACCGGAGCGCTGATCACCTGGACGACCGAGATCGATGCAGACCGGTCGTCGGCGGGTACCTCGGTGCTCTTCGTGGCGCTGGTGCTCGGTCAGGCCGCGGGAGCTGCGCTCGCGGGAGCGCTCGTCGGATCGGCCGGCACCGTCGTGGCGTTCGTGGCCGGGGCCGTGGTGACCGTGGTCAGCGCCGCGCTCGGGCCGGTCGTCAGAGGATCGGCCGCAGCTCGATCTTCCGGTTGCACGCCACCGACGCCTCGTTCGCGACGCGCAGGGCGGTCTCGGCATCCGGCAGCTCCATGACCCAGAAGCCGGCGACGAACTCCGCGGGGTCGCCGAGCAACCCCGGCGTCGTGGTCGCTTCGCCACCGCGGGCGTCGACCACGACCGCGTCGGCGGGAGCGGACACCCCGGCCGCGATGACGACCGCGTCCCCGAGGCGCTGGTTGAGCGCGTCGACCGCGTCCATCTCGGCCCGGGAGGCGGACTCGGTCCGACCGGCGGCCTCGGCCTGCCCGTCGTCGATGACGTTGACGAGGAACTGCATGGTCTCTCCCCTGCTCCGTTGGCCGGAGGCTACTCCTGCGGTAGCGTGACGGCGAACACCCGATCCCGACGACAGCGGAGTCATGGCAACGAAGCGCTGAGCCGGCACCAGAGCCGGCTCCCCCTCCACGCGGACCACCCGTCCGCGCGCTTCCCGTACGCCCGCGCGGCACCGATGCCGTGCGACGACACCGAGGGTCTCCCGTGTTCTCCATCCGCGCCCGTTTCCGGGCCTCGTTCTCCACGCTCTCCGAGCACCGCTTCGTCACGTTCGCGGTGCTCGTCGACACCATCGGCGCCGGCCTCACGCTGCCGCTGACGATCGTCTACTTCACCCTGACGACCGACCTCTCGCTCGCGGTGATCGGCGTGCTGACGACCACTGCGTCACTGCTCGCACTGCCGATCGGGTTGCTCGGCGGAGTGGTCACCGACCGGTTCGGCGCCAAGGCGTCCATGATCACCAACAACCTGCTGTCCGCCGCCGGGTTCACGCTGTACCTCGTCGCCCACGACCCGGTGGTGGTGTTCGCGGCGATCTTCCTCGCGAACGCGTCCGAACGGCTCTACTGGACGTCGTGGACGGCGTACGTCCACGACCTGTCCGACGGCCGGCCGTTCGAGCGTTGGTTCGCCTTCCTCGAGGCCACGAAGGCCGCAGCCCTCGGCGCCGGCGCGATCGTCGCCGCCGTGACGCTCGCGGGCGGCGGCCACGACGGGCTGCGCTGGCTCGTGGTGGCGAACGTCGTGACGAGCGTCGCCGCAGCCGTCGTGTTCGCCTCGCAGCGCACCGGCGGAGTCCGGACGACCGCACCGCAGCCGCGGGACCTCGACGACGTCCGGACCGGGTCGCTCCGCGAGTTCGCCGCCGACCGCTCGATGCGGCTGATCACGCTCGGGCAGTTCCTGATCGGGCCGGCGATGGTGCTGCCGAACGTCGCGCTCAGCGTGCTGTTCGTCGAGCGGTGGCACATGCCCGCGGCCGTGGCTCCCGTGCAGTTCGCCGTCGCGACCGGGCTCGCCGCCTGCCTGCAGACCTCGGTGACGCGGTGGGTCGCCGGCTTCGACCGCGGGGTGCTCGTCGCGGTCGGGGCAGCGCTGACCGGGCTCACCGCCGTGCCGCTCATCGTGCTCCCGCCGCTGGAGGGGGCCGCCGCCTGGGCGTACGTGGTCCTCGTGGCGGTGCTGCTGGCCGTGGCGGACATGGTGGCGTTGCCGGCCGCGAACGCCGTGATGGCCGAGGCGCCGCACCCCCGGATCCGTGGCCGGGCGATCGGGGTGTTCCAGACCGCGAGCTCGGTGGGCACGGCGCTGTTCCCCCTGTCGCTCGCGTTGCTCGACACGGAGGTGCCGTGGGTGCTCTGGCTGCTGACCGCCCTGGTGTTCGCGGCGGCGGCCTGGGTGTGGCGCGCCGCGGTCGCGGGCCTGCCGGCCCGTGTGCGCATCGCGACGGCGGCTGACGCCGACGGCTGACGGCCGCGGCTGACGGCCGCAACGGGCACTGGACGGGAGGCGCGGTGCGGGTGACCGACGTCGGTCACCCGCACCGCGCCTCCAGTCCGACGGCCCCACCCGCTAGCGTGGTCCGCATGGGGACGGCGACGGAGTGGACGCGGCTGCCCGCGGGGCGCCGCGAACTCCGTCAGGACGCGGTCCTCGCGATCGTCCTCGGTGCCGGTCTCGCGATCACCACGACGCTCTACGCCGCCGCGGGCACCTACGGCGACGACCAGGCGGCGTGGTGGGTCTCCGCACTGATGATCGTCGCGAACGCCGCCCCGGTCGCGTTCCGCCGGCGCTGGCCGATGAGCATGGCCGTCGTCTCGGCCCTGGCCTTCGCGGCGCTGCAGATCCTGCACGTGCCCGAGGTCTTCCTCGTCAACTTCACCCTGTTCATCGCGCTCTACACGGTCGGCGCGTGGTGCTCGGACCGGGTCCGCGCCGAGGTCGTCCGGTGGGTCGTCATCGGCGGCATGTTCGCCTGGCTCTTCATCGCGATCGCCTTCGGCTGGGCGGTCCCGAACGCGTTGCCCAACGAGGACGACAGCCTCATCCCGCCGTACATCGCGTACTCGCTGCTCAACATCGTGATCAACGTCATCTACTTCGGGGCCGCCTGGTACGCGGGCAACCGTGCGTGGGCCTCGGCCGTCGCGAAGCACGAGCTGGACGTCCGGACCGCCGAACTCGCCACCGAACGCGAGCGCAGCGCCGCACAGGCCGTGACCATCGAGCGCGTCCGGATCGCCCGTGAGCTGCACGACGTCGTCGCGCACCACGTCTCGCTGATGGGCGTGCAGGCCGGCGCCGCCCGACGCGTGGTCGACCGCGACCCGGCGCAGGCCACCGTGTCGCTCGGCGTGGTGGAGGAGAGCGCCCGCACCGCCGTCGAGGAGCTCCGCCGGATGCTCGGCACCCTCCGCTCCCACGACGATGCCCCAGCGGGCGACGACCACCGCGACGCGCCGAGCACCGAGGGACTCGGTCGCATCGGGGAGCTCGCCGACGCCGCGCGCACGGCGGGCCACCCGACCGAGTACGTGGTCGTCGGCGACGCGCGGGAGGTCCCGCCGACGATGTCCGCCGTGGCGTACCGGATCGCACAGGAGGCCGTGACGAACGTCCTCAAGCACGCCGGTCCGACAGCCCGGGCCGACGTCCGCGTGCGGTACCTCGCCGACTGCGTCGAGGTCGAGGTCACCGACGACGGACACGGCGACCGCGCTCCGCGGAACACGGCGGGCAGCGGACTCGGCCACGTGGGCATGCGCGAACGCGTCGCCGCAGTGGGCGGACGGATCGAGATCGGGCCGCGCGCCCGGGGAGGCTACCTGGTGCGGGCATGGCTGCCGACGACCTGACGATCGTGCTCGCGGACGACCAGGACCTCGTCCGGGCCGGCTTCCGCGTCATCCTCGAGTCCGAGCCCGGGTTCCGCGTCGTCGGCGAGGCGGCGGACGGCGCCGAGGCAGTCGAGGCCGTCCGGCGACACCGGCCGGACGTGGTCTGCCTCGACGTCCAGATGCCGAACGTCGACGGGCTCGAGGCCGCGCGGCGGATCGCGTCACTCCCCGATCCCCCGGCCGTGCTCGTCCTGACGACGTTCGACCACGACGACGCCCTGTTCCAGGCGCTCGAGGCCGGGGCGAGCGGGTTCCTGCTGAAGAACGCCTCGCCCGAACGGCTGATCGATGCGGTCCGCACGGTGGCCGCGGGTGACGCGCTGCTCGCGCCGGACGTGACGCGGCGGGTGATCAGCCGGGCGACGGCGACCGCCCCGCCGACGAGCGCCGACGCCGCGCCCGCCGCCGACGTGGCGCTGGCGTCCGCGGGGCTCACCGAGCGCGAGACCGAGGTCCTGCGGCTGCTCGCCCGGGGTCTGAGCAACGCCGAGATCGCCGCCGAGCTGTTCGTCGGGGACGCGACCGTGAAGACCCACGTGTCGAACGTGCTGCAGAAGCTCGGCCTCCGCGACCGCATCCAGGCCGTCGTGTGGGCGTTCGAGCACGGCGTCGCCGGCACCGCGGGCTGACCCGGCACCGCGCACGGCTCCGGCACCACGGGCTGACCCCGGTCGCCTCACCTCCCCCGCGCGGCGGAGCCGTCCGCGCCCCGATCCCCGTCCCCCGCCGGAGGCACCGCCCCACCCCGGCGCAATAGCGTCGACGCAGGCGGACCGAACCGCCGCGAGAGGGGAACGACATGCTCACCATCGACGGGGTGACCAAGCAGTACGGCGACCGCCGCGTGCTCGACGACGTCACGTTCACGGTCGGTGACGGACGCCTGACCGGGTTCGTCGGCGGCAACGGTGCCGGCAAGACCACCACGATGCGGATCCTGCTCGGCGTGCTGCAGGCCGACGCCGGCACCGTGTCGATCGACGGCACCACCATCGGCCCGGCCGACCGGCGCCGGTTCGGCTACATGCCGGAGGAACGCGGGCTGTACCCGAAGATGCCGGTCGCCGAGCAGATCACGTACTTCGCCCGGCTGCACGGCGTCGACAAGCGCACCGCGGCGAGCCGCACCACCGACCTGCTCGACCGGCTCGGCCTCGCGCCGCACGCCGACGACGCCGTCGAGAAGCTCTCGCTCGGCAACCAGCAGCGCGTGCAGGTCGCGGCCGCGCTCGCCCACGACCCCGAGGTCCTCGTGCTCGACGAGCCGTTCTCCGGCCTCGACCCGATGGCCGTCGACGTCGTGCTCGCGGTGCTGCGCGAGGCCGCCGCCGGCGGTGTCCCGGTGCTCTTCTCGAGCCACCAGCTGGACGTCGTCGAGCGGCTCTGCGACGACGTCGTGGTGATCGCCGGCGGCACCATCCGTGCCGCCGGACCGCAGGACGAACTGCGCAAGCAGGCCGGGCCCCCGGCGTGGGAGCTGCTCGTCGAGGGCGACGTCGCCTGGCTCCGCGACGAACCGGGCGTCACCGTCCGCGAGTTCGACGGCGGCTACGCCGTCTTCGAAGCCGACGACACCACCGCCCAGCGCGTCCTGCAGCGGGCCGTCCAGCACGGCACCGTCGGGTCGTTCTCGCCGCGTGTCCCGCGGCTCAGCGAGGTCTTCCGGGAGGTCGTCCGGTGAACGCCTCGTTCGTCCAGTCCGTGCGGCTCATCGCCGCGCGCGAGATCCAGGCACGCGTCCGCAGCAAGGCGTTCGTCGTGTCGGCCTGCATCCTCATCCTGATGGTGGTCGCCTCGATCGTCGTCGGTGGCATCGTCGGCAAGGCGACCGCGGGCGACACCACCCCGGTCGCGGTCGTCGACGGCGTCAGCCTGCCCACGAGCAAGGGGCTCGACGTCACGGAGGCACCGACCGTCGCCGCCGCCGAACGACTCGTCGAGAACGGTGACGTCGACGCGGCGGTCCTGCCCTCGGACGACCCGCTCGGCTACAAGGTGGTCGGACTCGACGACGCCCCGACCGACGTCGTGCAGGCACTCAGCGTCTCGCCCCGCATCGAGCTGCTCGACCCGAACGCGATCCCCGGTGGGCTCATCTACATCGTCGCGCTGGCGTTCGGGGTGGTGTACTTCGCCTCCGCCGTGACGTTCGGCCAGTCGATCGCGCAGAGCGTCGTCGAGGAGAAGTCCACCCGGGTGGTCGAGATCCTGATGGCGGCGATCCCGGCACGGGCACTGCTCGCCGGCAAGGTCCTCGGCAACAGCGTCATGGCGTTCGCGCAGATCGTCGCGGTGGCGATCGCGGCGGCGGTGACGCTCGCGGTCACCGGGCAGGACAACATGTTCACCGTCCTCGGGCCGAGCATGCTGTGGTTCGTCGGCTTCTTCGCGATCGGGTTCGTGCTCATCGCCTCGCTGTTCGCCGCCGCCGCGGTGCTCGTCTCCCGCCAGGAGGACGTCGGCAGCGTCACCACCCCGGTGATGATGCTCGTGATGATCCCCTACATCCTGATCATCGTCGCGTACAACAACCCGACCATCCTCGGCGTCATGTCGTACGTGCCGTTCAGTGCGCCGATCGGCATGCCGATGCGGATCTTCCTCGGGACCGCCGAGTGGTGGGAGCCGATCCTGTCCCTCGTGATCGTGGCCGTCTCGGTCGTGCTCGTCGTCGTCATCGGAGCGCGGATCTACGAGAACGCGCTCCTGCGCACCGGCAGCCGGGTGAAGCTGGCGGAGGCGCTGCGCGGCTGACGCCGCAGGACCGGACTGGAGGCCCGGATCACGTGAGCTGGTCGGCTCACGTGATCCGGGCCTCCCGTCACTGCATCAGGCCGGGAACGCGCGCAGCGCGCGTTCGACGACGGCCGCCAGCTCCTGCCGGGTCGCGCCGCTGCTCGCCTGGACGGCGAGCCCGGCGGACACCGTCACCACGTACTTGGCGAGCTCGTCGGGGTCCTCCTCCGGAGCCAGGTCACCGGCGTCCCGCGCCGCGTGGAACCGTTCGGCGATGCGTCGCTCGCCGCCGGCACGACTCTCCTCGAGGAAGTCGACGATCCGGCGATCCTCGTCGCCCGCGGCGAGTCCGCCCTGGATCGAGAGGCACCCCGCCGGCCGCCCCGGGGTCGTCACCGCGGCGACGTTGCTGCGCAGGTAGTGCTCGGCGACCGCACGTGCCGTCGGCTCCGCGAGGGCTTCCCCGACGTAGGCCATCTCGACCTCGGCGTACCGCCCCAGCGCCTTGCGGAACGTGGCCTCCTTGTTGCCGAACGCGGCGTAGAGACTCGGACGGTTGATGCCCATCGCGGTGGTCAGGTCCTCCAGGCTGGTGCCGGCGTACCCCTGGCGCCAGAACACCTCGACCGCGCTGTCGAGTGCTTCGTCCGTGTCGAACCCGCGCGGCCGTCCTCGTGCTGCCATGACGCACCTCCGATCTGTACCGATCGGACCAGAATAGCGCGTCGGTCGATTTCATACCATTCAGTACAGATTTGACAGATCGGGTCGAGGCGTCTACGTTCCATATCTGTACCGCTTGGTACGCAAATGAGAGGAACGATCATGGGTGACTTCACCGGGACCACAGCACTCGTCACGGGCGGGACGTCGGGCATCGGCCTGACCGTCGTCCGCCGACTCGTCGCGGAGGGCGCGCACGTCGTCGTCACGGGGCGACGCCAGCACGCACTCGACACGGTGGCGGCCGAGCTCGGCGACGCCGTCACGACGGTGCAGGGCGACGTCGCCGTGGCCGAGGACGTCGAGCGGGTGTTCGCGGCGGTCTCCACGCGCGGGGACGGACTCGCGCTCGTGTTCGCCAACGCCGGTGGCGGCGAGTTCGCACCGCTCGGGCAGATCAGCTGGGACCACTACGCGACCACCTTCAACGCGAACGTCGGCGGCGTGATCAACACCGTGCAGGGCGCGCTGCCGTACCTGACGAAGGGGTCCGCGATCGTGCTCACCGGCTCGAACATCGACGTCAAGGGCAACCCCGCGTTCAGCGTCTACGCCGCGACGAAGGCCGCGGTCCGGTCCCTCGCGCGGAGCTGGGCGGCCGAGCTGGTCGAGCGGGGCGTGCGCGTGAACGTCGTCGCCCCGGGGCCGATCGGCACGCCGGGCCTGTCCGGGCTGGCGGGCAGCCCGGAGGACGCCGAAGCGCTGCTGGGTGGCCTGGCCTCCGGCGTCCCGATGCAGCGTCTTGGGACGGAGGACGAGGTTGCTGACGCCGTGCTCTTCCTCGGGTCGCCGCGCAGCAGCTACGTCACGGGCGCAGAGCTGTACGTCGACGGGGGTGCGAGCCAGGTCTGACGGACGCCGGTCCGGCGCGTCAGAGCAGTCCGAAGACCGCCTGCGCGCCGAGGCTCGTCCCCGCCACGAGCACCCAGAGCGCGATGCCGAGCAGCATCGGTCGGAACCCCGCGCGCCGGAGTGCGCCGAAGTCCGTCGAGGCCCCGATGGCGGCCAACGCCACCGTGATGAGGAACGTCGCGGCGGTGGAGAACCCCGGGGCCGCGGCGGCCGGCAGCACTCCGACGGTGCGGAGCAGGACGACCACGAGGAACCCGATCAGGAACCACGGCACCAGCCGGAACACGCGGACGCCCCCGGCGCGACCCGACCCGTCGTCGGCGGCGAGCTGCTCGCGGGAGGCTCGCCGTGCCTCCAGGCCGGCCAACCCGATGACGATCGGGATGATCATGAGCGTCCGGACCAGCTTGACGACCACGGCGGTGTCGGTCGCCTGGCGACCGTAGACCGTCGCCGTGGCGACCACCGAGGACGTGTCGTTCACGGCCGTGCCGGCGAAGACGCCGAAGGCGTGCTGCGAGAGCCCCAGCGCGTGACCGAGCAGGGGGAAGACGAAGACGGCGGCGATGTTGCAGAGGAAGATCGTCGACATCGCGTAGGCGACGTCCGCGCTGACGGCACCGATCACGGGCGTGACGGCCGCGATCGCCGATGCCCCGCAGATGCCGGTGCCGACCCCGATGAGCGTGCGGAGCGCGCTCGACACCCGCAACAGTCTGCCGATCCCCCACGCCGCGGCGAGGCACACCACGAGGGTCGTGAGCATGACCGGGAGCGTCTCCCCGCCGATGCGGAGCACCTCGCCGATGGACAGCTGCGCACCGAGCAGCACGACGGCGAACTGCAGCACACGGCTCGACGCGAACTTCACGCCGGGTTGGAGTGCGTCGAGTCCGCCCTGTCGTCGACGCCGGACGAGCCAGCCGACGACCGCACCGATGACGACGGCGGGCACCGGGCCGCCGATGACCGGCACCTCGGTCCCGACGAGGGTGGCGACGAGTCCGATCGCGACGGCGAGCGCGATGCCGGGGACGACGGCAGCGGCGTCCGCACGCGTGAGGGGCATGCCCTCCAGCATGGCAGGGCGTCGGACGACCGTCAGCCGACGGGCGGCGTCTGTCCGCTCATGTCGACGCGGCCGGTGCTGTCGTTCCACGTGAAGGTGGCGTTCGTGCGGCCGCTCGCCTCGGCGGTCGACTCGTCCGGCTTCGCGTAGTGGTAGGTCACCGCGATCGTGGACGGGTCGGTGCGCGCGACGTCGGGGACGAACGAGTAGGCCTCCTTGGTCGCGGTGCCGAGGTACCGGCCCTGGTGGAACAGCAGGATCGCGACCGGTGAGCTGCCGGTCGCGTGGTCCAGGTCCACGAGCGACCAGGACAGCGGGGCGCACGCGTCGTAGCCGGAGTAGTCGGAGTTCGCGGCGTCCCACTCCGCGTCCTCGAGGCCGGTCGGCAGCGGCAGGTCCGCGATCGCCCGCGAGGCTGCTTCGGCGCCGCTCGACGGACCGCAGGTCGGGGTCGGCGTGGGCGTGGGCGTCTCCGCTGCTGCCGTCGCGCTGGCCGTCGGGGTGGCCGTCACGGTCCGGGTGACCGTCGGCGCGGCCGTTCCCCCGCCGCTGCAGCCGGTCAGGCCCGCGGCGAGCGCCGCGACGAACAGGAGTCCCCCGGTGGTCCTGGTGATGCGCATGCCCACAGATTCCTCCTCGCCGTTCGCAGAGTTCACGGCGTATTCTTGGGTTCGGAAGCAACGACGATTCCGGCCATGCCTCGTCGTGCTCGCGTTCCCCCGGGCCCGACGGGACGAACTGCGACCAAGAGCCCCTTCGTGTCTGAACACCTCATCGAGTACGTCGCCCGTGACCGAACGGGCATCACCGCCGTCGTGACGACCACCAGCGTCATCGACGTCGACACCGTGATCAAGAACATCCACGCCGGGCACGCCGGGTACTACGTCGCGGCCGACTCCTGGAAGCGCACGCCCGTCCGGAGCCTGTCGTTCCTCGGCGGCGCGTACCTGTTCGCGAACTGGGACGGCTCGAAGCGGAACATGCTGCACGACCTCGCGTTCCGCGCGCCGACCCGCTCGATCGAGACGAAGCCCGTGGCACGTCCGCGGCCCGGTCTGCCCCGGCTCCTCGCCGCACTGTTCGGCCGACGGCGGAGCCCGCGGCACTGATCCTGCGCGGGCGGTCGGCGCGGCGTCCGGCCGCTGCGTCTGCTCGCGTCGACGACAGGTGCGCACGGTCCACCATGCGCACTCGTCGCCACGACGCGCACACCGCCCAGCAGCTCGCCGCCCGGCAGCTCGACGCCCGGACGACGCACTCCGCCCAGCACCCCGCCGTCCGTGCCAGTCTTGGCGCAGTCCCGGAAGGAGCCGCACCATGGAGACCGTCGACGTGGTCGTGATCGGAGCCGGGGTCGCCGGGCTCACCGCCGCGCGAGTGCTCGCCGGCGAGGGCCGTCGGGTCGTCGTGCTCGAGGCCCGCGAGCGGATCGGCGGCCGAGTCCACTCCGACCGGACCGGCGGGCACGTCACCGACCTCGGCGCCTCGTGGATCCACGGCGTCGACGGCAGCGCGGTCGCCGAGGCCGTCGCCGCGTTCGGCATCCGCACCGTCGAGTTCACGGTCGGCAGCTACCAGGTGGACAGCCGCCCGATCGCGTACCACGGATCCGACGGAAACCGGCTCGACGACGACGCCACCCGACGGTTCGCCGCTGACGTGCACACGGTCGACGCCACGCTGGCCGACGTCGTGGCCGGATCGGGTCCGACCGACACCTACCGCGACGTGGTCGAGCGCGCCGTCGACCTGCAGGGCTGGGACGCGTCGCGGGCCGAACGGGTCCGCGAACACCTGGAACACCGGAGCGAGGAGCAGTACGGGGTCCCGAGCGACGAACTCGCGGCGCACGGCCTCGACGACGACAGCATCGACGGCGACGAGGTGGTGTTCCCGGACGGCTACGACGCGCTGCCCACGCGCCTGGCAGCGGGGCTCGACGTGCGACTCCGCCACGTCGTCCACAGCGTGCACCACGGCAACGACGGCGTCGAGGTCACGAGCGATCACGGGTCCCTCCACGCCGCTGCCGTCGTCGTCACGGTGCCGGTCGGGGTCCTGCAGTCCGACGACTTCGTGATCGAGCCTCCGCTGCCCGAACGCCACCGGCAGGCCCTCGGACGGCTGCGGATGAACGCGTTCGAGAAGGTCGTCCTGCGGTTCCCGGAACGGTTCTGGGGCGAGGACGTCGCCGCGATCCGGCAGCTCGGTCCCGAGGGCCGGTGGTGGCACTCCTGGTACGACCTCACCCGGCTCGACGGTGTGCCGACGCTGCTCACCTTCGCCGCCGGGCCGGCAGCCCGGGCGATCCGGGGGTGGAGCGACGAGCAGGTCGCCGCCTCCGTGCTCGAGCAGCTGCGGCGGTTGTACGGCGACCACCTTCCCGCACCCACGTCGGTGCAGGTGACGGCGTGGCAGGACGACCCGTTCGCGCGGGGGTCGTACGCGCACATGCTCCCGGGGTCGACCACCGACGACCACGACGACCTCGCGGTGCCGGTCGGCGGTCGGCTGCACCTGGCCGGCGAGGCCACCTGGACCGACGACCCGGCGACGGTCGCGGGCGCGCTGCACTCCGGCCACCGCGCGGCGGAACGGGTGCTCGGGCGGGACGTGCCGATCGCTCGGCTCTGGTCCGGTGCCCTGAACGGCACCACCTGACGGACGGGAGGCGCGGGTCGGGCCCGCACCGCGCCTCCAGTCCGACGATCGGTACCGTCTACAGCCGCAACGCCAGCGCGTTCGCGGTGAGGCCCGCGGCCGTGCCGCACAGCAGCACGGTGTCGCCCCGCGACGACCGCCCGTCGTCCAGGCAGCGCGCCAGCGTGTACGGCACCGACGAGGACACCATGTTCCCGTACTCCGCGACCGCGTCCACGTACGCCCCCGACGGGATCCCGATCCGCCGCATCGCGATGCCGAGCGCACCGCTGGCCTGGTGCGGGACGACGAGGTCGACGTCCTCGAGCCCGAGTCCCGCCTTCGCGAAGAACCGGTCGAAGAACCCGGGCAGGACCTTCAGCATCCCCATCAGGGCGCGCCGTCCGTGCATGTCGAACCGGTAGTCGGCGGGGTCACCGTCGGCGTAGTCCTGCGCCGGGTACCGGGACAGGCCGCCCCGCAGCTCGGTGTCGTGCGCGTGCTCCGGCCAGGTCTGCTGCAGGCTCGCGAGCACGCCCTGCCCGTCGTCGCCGCGCGTGAGCACGACCGCCGCGGCAGCGTCCGAGAACAGCTCGAAGGACTCCCGCTGCTCCGGGTCGAGGAACCGGGTGCCGACGTCCCCGGACACGATCAGGATGCGCTCGTACTCGCCGTCAGCCAGGTACCGCGAGGCGACGTCGACCGCGGTGATGAAGCTCGTGCACGTCGAGTTCACGTCGAACGCGGCAGCACGGGCACCCGGCGCGACCCGCTCCATGACGAGCGCAGCGGTGCACGGGATCGGCTGGACGCCGGCGGCGCACGCGGCGATGACGCAGTCGACGTCGTCCGGGCTGATGCCCGCGTGGCTGATGGCCCGCTCGGAGGCCGTCGCGAGCATGTCGAGGTGCGAGACGTCGTCGGCGATCCGGTGCCGGGTGACGGCGCCCGACCTCGACGGGAACGTGACCGTCGTCTCGGGCAGGGACGTGCCCCATCCGCTGATCCGGCAGCTCCTCATGACGGTCCCCCTTCGTCGGTGCGCTGGTCCTGCAGCAGGTCGGTGTCCACCGGGTGGTGGTCGTGGCTGAACAGCAGGCGGACCCCGGCCCGTTCGGCGTCGAGCAGGAGCCGCGCGGTCTCGGCCTGCGCCGCCGCGTCGTGCGCGACGGCCCGCGGGACCGGGCGGATCCGTGCCTCGTGTCCGAGCAGGTCGCGCCCCCAGGCGGCGTCGCCGGCCAGCAGGACCCGGCCGTCGACCAGCACGCCGACGTGGCCGTCGGCGTGGCCGGGCAGGTCCACGAGTCGGTAGGTGCCGTCGCCGAAGAGGTCGGCGGTCCGGAGCCCCGTGGTCGCGTCGATCCGGAACGCCCGGTCGGGCACGGCCTGGAGGCGCGGCTCCAGCCCGGCGGGCAGCAGCCCTTTGAGCACACCAGCACGCAGCGTCGGATCCGCCATGGTCCGCCGCACCGGCTCGGTCACGACGACGGTGGCGTGCGGGAACGCCGCGAGGCCGCCGATGTGGTCGGGGTGCAGGTGGGACAGGACGACGTGCGTGACGGTCGCCGCTCCCGCTCCGAGCTGTTCGCCGATGCTCGCGCCCGGAGGGACCGTCGGCGGCAGCAGTCGTCGGTAGGCCCACCCGGCGGCTCCGGTGCGCCAGGGCAGCGGGGCGTAGCCGGTGTCGAACAGGACGCGGCGGTCGCCGTCCTCGTACAGGAAGGCGTTCGCGGGGAAGACCCGCCGTTCGCGAGGGGCGCCGCGGAGGAGCTGGTGCACGCCGTGGACGGTCGTGCCGCAGGCGAGGGCGCGGAGGCTAGGCACGGTCGGCTCCGGACGCGTAGCTCGCCAGGCTCTCGTCGAGGGTGACCGTCGGCTCGTACCCGAGCACCTCGCGAGCCCGGGTGATGTCGAGGGTCTGCGAGTGCGTGATCGTCGACACGGTGTACCGCGTGACCGGTGGTTCGGGACGACCGGGGAGCACCCCGCAGACCGCCTCGAGCAAGCCGGCGACACCGTAGACGACACCCGCCGGCAGTCGCCGGTGGCGGAGCGGGAGCCCGAGGCCGGTGAGGAGCTGGTCGAGCAGGCCGACGAACGGGCGCGGGTCACCGTTCGTGATGTTGAAGGCGCGTCCGGCCGCCTCGGGCACCTCGGCCGCGAGACGGACGGCGAGCGCCACGTTCTCGACCGCGGTCAGGTCGACGAGGCCACGGCCGCCGTGCATGAGCGGGACGCCGACCCGTTCGTGCACGCGCAGCAGGCGCGGGACGAGCGCGGGATCGCCCGGTCCGATGATGCCGCGCGGACGCAGGACGACGACCTCGGGGCGGTCGCTGCGGTCGCTGCGGTCGCTGCGGTCGCTGCGGCCGCTTGCGGCGCGGAGCAGCGCCTCGGCGTGCAGTTTCGAGCGGATGTAGTGGTTCATGGGGCGGCTCGGGTCGACCTCGTGCTCCCGGATCGCCAGGCGGTCGCGCGGTGCGGCGTAGATCCCGGGCGACGAGACGTGCACGAACCGCCGGGCACCGACCCGTCGGGCGTACTCGAACGCCCGCGCCGTCCCGGTGACGTTCGCGTGCTCGAACTCCGACCACCGCCCCCACGGCGAGGACAGCGCAGCGCAGTGCACGACGACGTCCACCGGGAGGTCGAACCGGGCCAGGTCGTCGAGGTCACCGACGAAGGTCGCACCCTCGGGCAGTGCCGCGGCACGCCGGCCAGCAGCCGTCACCGCGTAGCCGTGCGCCCGCAGGTCCCGGACGACGTGGCCGCCGAGGAACCCGCTGGCACCCGTGACGAGCGCGCTCTCCCCCATCCCACCGATACTAGGTGCCGCCCGCGATGCCGTCGTTCGGCACCGCCGGCTCCTCCCCTAGGCTCACGCCTGTGCGGATCGCCCTCGTCACCGACTACTACCTGCCCACGCTCGGCGGGGTGCAGACGGCGGTCCGGGCCCTGGCCGAGAGCCTCCGAGCGGACGGGCACGAGGCGATCGTCTTCTGCCCGCTGACCGGATCGTCCGACGATCCCGGCGTCGTCGGGCTCTCGGTCTCGAACGTGTTCCGGCCGGACGGGTACCCGTTCGCGTGGTCGCCGCGACGTCTGCGCGAGGTGCTCCGTCGCGAGTTCGCTGCGCGCCGCATCGACGTGGTGCACACCCACTCGGAGATGTTCGCCGCGCTCGGGGCCATCCGCGCCGCGCACGACCTGGGCATCCCGGTCGTGCACACGATGCACGGTCGGATCGACGTCTACACCCGGAACGTGCTGCCGCTCCCCGCCGTCACGACCATCCTGCTCGCAGCGCTGCACGGTCGGCAGGTCAGCGCCGCCGGGATCCAGGTCGCTGGCGACACGCCCTACACGGCCACCCGCACCGCGCGACGGATGTGGCGGGTGATGCTCGCGCAGTCCCGCGCGAGCGACCACGTCCTCGTGCCCTCGCAGCACTTCGCGGCGAAGCTCGTCGCGCAGGGTGTCCGGACGCCCGTCACGGTGCTCACCAACGGCATCGAGCCGTCCGTGCTGGACAGCATCGGCGATGGCCCCGTCCGCACCCTCCGGCCCGACGAGCCACTGCGCATCGTGTGGGTCGGGCGGCTCTCCCCCGAGAAGCGTCCAGACGTCCTGGTCCGTGCCGCGCACGCGTTCCCCGGCGGGGTCCACGTGGACGTGTACGGCGACGGGGTCGCGCGCGCGGCGATCGCCCGCGCCGCCGAAGGGGCACCCGTCACGCTCCACGGCTCGGCCCCACACCCCGAGGTCCTCGCCGCCATGCGCTCGGCCCACCTGCTCGTCTCGAGCTCGTTCGACTTCGACAACCAGCCCATGGTGATGCTCGAGGCGATCGCCACCGGGCTCCCCGTGCTGTACTGCGACCCCGACCTCGCCGAGGTGGTCCCGGACGGCGGCGGCTTCCGCACGGTGACGCCCGACGCGGACGGCATCACGACCGAGGTCCGGCGACTGCGGGACGATCCGGACGCGATCGCCCGGGCGTCCGAGGTGATGGTCGCCGCCCGACCGCGGATCGAACAGCACACCGAGACGGTCGTCGACGTGTACCGATCCGTCGTGGCCCACTGACCGCGGCTCGTGCCAGGATGTCCTGGCAAGCACACGAGGGGGACGACATGCTCGCAACGGACGTGGCCGCCAAGCGGTTCCAGCCGACGAAGTTCCGGAACGGTTACGACCAGTCGGAGGTCGACGACTTCCTCGACCGTGTGCAGGCCACAATCGCCGGCTACGAACAGGGGCGTCCGGTGGACCCGATCACGCCGGAGGAAGTCGTGAACGCACGCTTCCGTGCGACCCGCTGGCGCGAGGGGTACGACCAGGGCGAGGTCGACGACTTCCTCGACGAGGTCGTCGTCGCGCTGCGCCAGCACGCGACTCGCTGACCGGGCCGGACTTTCCACACCCTGCCCGCGCGGTCGTCGTCTCGGTTACGATGCTGAGAGAGCTCGAGGGGGGCGCGACGTGGTGGGTTGGCAAGTCGATGTGGGCGCGGTGCGCGAGGCAGTGACGACACAAGCGACCTTGGCGAACGAGATCGTCGATTCCGGAGCGTCTTTCAGCTCCGCGATGTCCGATGCACTCGGAGCGCTTGCGCAGTGCGGGGACGTCCGCGCGGCCATGTACACGTTCGTCAGTGGTCACGACGGATCCGCCGGCCGGATCGAAGCGCACATCGGCGCCGTACTCGACGCGACGTCATCAGCGACGGCCGCGTTCGTCGTCGGTGACGAGGAGATGGCCGCGAACGCCTACCGGGCCGCTGCGGACCCGGTTCCACCGAGCACGCACGGGGACCGCGGATGAGCGGCGCGCTCCACGGAGCCGTCTCAGCGGCCGACGTCCCCGACATCGAAGCCGACGCCGCGGGTCTCGACTCCGCCGCGTCGACCATACGATCAAGCGCGCGGATGGTGAGTCGCGCAGCTGACCAGATCGCATGGAACTGGTCGTCGACGATCCCGTCCGCGCTGGTGTCCTCGGGCGCCGTCGAGGGGCTGTACGCAGCCATGACGCCACCGTCGGTCGCAGCCACAGCGCTCTCCACAGACGCGGACGGCGCTGCGAGCGCCCTGTCGGACTTCTCCGATGCAGTGACCACCTTGCAGCAACGGCGCGACCGCATCATCGAGGACATCGCCGCGTTCCGATCCGATGCGCTCACGGCGCAGAACTCCGCCGACGCCGACGACGACGCGGCGTCGTGGAGCGACGACCACAGGCTTGCGGCCCGGAACAGCGGCCTGTCCGAACGCATCGAGGCACTCCGACGTGACTGGCGCAGCGCGCGACAGGACTGCGCCGATGCGCTCGGCAAGCTGAAGAACACGGACACGAAGGATGCGCTCTTCCCCGGCCGTGCGCCGCTCGCGCCGTCGCAGTACGGGTACGACTTCGCTGCCGCGGCGACCGCGTTCGACCAGACCATCTCAGATCGGCAGATGAAGCTGTTGGAGCGCCTGTCCTCGATGTCGCGAGGAGAGCTCGAACGCTGGCGCGAGGACCACCCCGCTCAGTACCAAGGCTTCATCGACCTCCCGCCGGACCCGAAGGCTGTGGACGCGTGGTGGCGGTCGCTCGGGGACGACCCGCACGCGTTGACGGCTGCGCAGACTGCGCTCGCGACCGGAGTGCCCGTGCTCATCGGGAATCTGCAGGGTGTGTTCTACTCGGCACGCGACCTGGCGAACCGCACCTACGTCCGGGAGTACAAACCGACGGGCCGTGACACGGATCTGGACAAGACGATCGAGAAGATCCGCCAGCAGATGGATCTCGCTGACGATGCGCGGACCCCGCTGCAGATCACCACACTCGATCCGAGGGGCGTTCCGCGTGCGGCCTTCACCATCGGCGATCTCGACACCGCGGAGGACGTGACCTACCTCGTCCCCGGCATCAAGTCCTGGACAGCGGGCAACGACACCGTGCCGCAGTGGGTGAACTCCGCTTCTGCACTGCAGGATGCCCAGGACCGCAAGGACATGCACCACACGCACGCTGTCGTGGCCTGGATCGGCTACGACGCTCCCTCCGTCGCCACGGAGCCGCAGCGTGCGCAGGCTGACAAGGGCGGTGCATACCTCGCCGGCGAATTCAACGGTCTGCGAGCAACCCGGGGCGACGGGCCGACACTGAACCTGGTGGGCCACTCGTACGGAACGACGGTGTCGTCCGTGGCGCTGCAACAGACCCACGTCGACCGCTTCGTCACGCTCGCGTCCGCCGGTCTCGCAGTGGACCAACGGAACAATCTCAGCGTGCCTCGTGGCGAGATGTACTCAACCGAGGCCCGGGGGGACTACATCGCCGACATCGGGCGCTCGTGGTGGAGCGGCTCCGAGCACCAGACAAAGCCGACTGCAGCCTTCGGCACCAAGCTGTTCGACGTCGGGCCCACCGGTGACCTAGCCGGGAGCCACAGCCACGATTCAAACCCCGGTACGCTGCAGGATGACGGGTCGTGGGACAGCGAGGGAGACGGCTACCTCTCTCCGGGCAGTCATTCGCTCGACAGCGTGGCGCTCATCACGACCGGACGTGGCGACGAGATCGATCGGACTGACTATGACGGCTAGGGCACGACCACGTTCCGTCGTCATTGCAGCGCTCCTTTTCGCTGCGCTCGCTCCATCGTTGGTTGGCTGCTCCACCGGCGACGAACCACAGTCCACTGATCCATCGAATCCCGGGGGAACGAACGTGACGCAGAGCGCCGAAGACGACTCGATGACCGCGGAAAGGGCCAACACCGAGCAGCTGGAGCTTCTCGAGGCACTCAAGGCGGCTGCACCCAGCTCGTGGGGAGAGACGACCGTCAACCGCTTCAGAACCTGCACTTCCACGTCAGGAGAGGGCGGCGTGCAGATCACACGCGAGATCCGGGGCAATGGCGTCGCCGACGCACCCGCGGCGGCCAAGGCATTCCGAGACGCGCTCACCGAGCGAGGGTTCGATGCGGAGATACGTCGCGAGACCGAAGTCGTCGGGACGGGCACCGCCGACCGTTTTGCCGCCTTCAACGCGGACGATACCGCGTCGATCATCCAGGCGTACAGCGCCTGCTACCCGTTCGATCTCGAGTCGGGAAAGCCGACGATCCCACCGTCGTCGGGCGACTGACGCCCAGGTGTCCGAACGTCGGCCCGGCACTTGCCGGCGACCACGCGAGACAAGCTCGAGGTTCGCGGTGACTCCAAGGAGGCAGAACTAACCCGTGAGTCGACCTAGGCACCCACTTGGGGCAACGTTCTCGGCGCTGACGCTGTGCCTGATCGCGGCGGGCTGTTCGAGTGCCCCGGTCCCAAAGGAGCCCTCCATGATGGCCAGCGACAACACCGCCGCGAAGCAGGTCTGGGACACGACGAACGCCGAGGCCGAAGCATCGCAGGAAGTCATCGGCGGCGACTGGCTCGCCTCCGACACCGCAGCGCGCGCCTGTGGTTCGAGCGGCGCGCAATGGGTCGTGAACCGGTTCGGGCCGAGAACATCTGCTGCCGATCGTGGACGCCTCCTGGACGAGCTGGCGACCCGATGGGCAGCGAAGGGCTGGACGGCCACGAAGTCAGCGACCACCGGCGATTACCCAGGTGCGCAACTGCGGTATCCCAGCGGGTCCACGCTCAAGAGCGGTTTCTTCGTGCGGTTCCGCACCAACGAGAACGGTTCGTCGCTCCAGATCCAGACCCCCTGCACCCCCGGTGACGTCGACCAGCTCAACCGCGAGAAGTACGCCGAGAAGCACACGAACACCCCGCCCGACATCCCCGGCGCATCGAGTCCCTCGGCGGAGGCCACCCCGTGAGCGCCCAGATGGGGGCGGATCACCTCGCCCGCGAACAGGAGCGCCTCGACCGTCCCCGCGGCTGGTGGATCGCCGGACCAGGTCTCGGCGCCGTCCTGCTCGGCATCGTCTCCGCCGCGGTGGCAGGCGGTGCGATCGAGCACATCTGGCTCCTCGCGGTGATCGCCCTGGTCCAGGTCGGACTGCTCATCTGGACGGCGACGGCTCTCCGCGCGGTGCACGGTCGACGGCCACTCGCGCGGACGGCCGGCATCATCGGCATCGTCGTCGCGGCGCTCTCCATCCTGCAGGGGCTGGGCTTGGTCGTCGGGTTGGCGCTCCTCAGCACTGCCGTCTGAGACTCCGGCCATCGGCCTGGCGCGGACGCTCAGGCGCTCGCGGCAGCTTCCGCCGCACCGATCCGCAGTCCCGTCTCGACGAGTCGCGCCACTGACGGCGTCGATCGGCCTGCCGGCCACGCGAGCACCGTGGTCGCGAGGGGCGCGTCCAGCACGGGTACCGCCACGTGCTCGGGCCACTGCCACGCTCGGCTCGACCGAGGGATGACCAGGAGCGTCCGCCCGAGCGCGACGAGCTGCGCGAGCTGGGACTGCGAGTGCACCTCCGGCCCGGGTCCGGGCGGGTAGGTCCAGTCAGCGAGCGGCCACCGAGCCATCGGGAGGTCCGGCACCGACGAGACCTCGGTCATCGTCAGCGACCGCCGTCGAGCGAGCGGGTGCGACGCCGGGACGATCGCGACCTGGGGCTCGGAGTACAGGTCGACGGCGTCGATGCCCGTGAAGTCGTCGAACGGTCGGTGCATGACGGCGACGTCGGCGGTGCCGTCGCGCAGCAGTCCTGCCTGCTCCCCGATCTCGCACAGGGTGACGTCGACCGGCAGGTCGTCGGGGGCGGCGTCGAGCAGCGCCTGCAGGAACTCGTGCGACGATCCGGCCTTCGTCGCGAGGACCAGTCGGCGCTCGGGAGCACCGGCACGCCGGGCGCGGCGGACCGCAGCCCGGACGGCGTCGAGAGCTGCCGGAGCCTCGCGGAGCAGCGCTTCCCCGGCATGCGTCAGGCGCACGCCCCGCCGGTCGCGGTCGAACAACCGAGCGCCGACACGCTCCTCGAGCTGCCGGATCGCCCGTGACAGGGGCGGCTGCGCCATCCCGAGCCGGAGCGCCGCCCGGCCGAAGTGCAGTTCCTCGGCCACGGCGACGAAGTACCGGAGTTCACGGGTCTCGACATCGTCCACGGGCCGAGCCTACGTCCGCGATACCCGTCGGGTACCACAGCGGACCGGATCGGTGTTGGACGCTGAGCGAGCTCCGGACGGACGATCGAGCCATGCAGAACGAGAACACGACAACCGCCCTGGTGACGGGCGGCAACAAGGGCATCGGCTACGCGATCGCCGAGGGGCTCGGCCGGCAGGGACTCCGCGTCCTCGTGGGCGCCCGCGACGACGACGCGCGCCGCAGGGCCGTCGAGCAGCTCCGCGCGAGCGAGATCGACGCCGACGGCGTCCGCATCGACGTGACCGACGACGCGAGCGTGACCGCTGCCGCGACCGATGTCGAGGAGCGGTTTGGCCGGCTCGACGTCCTGGTCAACAACGCCGGGATCTCCGGTCCGTTCGACCCGGTCACGTGGACGCAGGACCCGACGACGCTCGACCTCGACGTGGTCCGGCAGGTCGTCGACGTCAACGTGTACGGCGTCATCCGAGTGACGAACGCGATGCTGCCGTTGCTCCGCCGCTCCCCGGCGCCGCGGATCGTGAACGCGTCGAGCAGCATGGGCTCGCTCGGTCGACAGCCCGGCCCGGTGATGGCGGCCTACTCGCCGTCGAAGACGTTCCTCAACGGGATCACGACCCAGTACGCCCGTGCGTTCGCGGACACCCCGATCATCGTGAACGCCGCGTGCCCGGGCCTCGTCGCGACGGACTTCAACGGCTTCGCCGGCGAACGGACGGCGGCGCAGGGCGCCGCGACCGCGATCCGGCTCGCGACCCTGCCGGACGACGGCCCGCGCGGCGGGTTCTTCGAGGACGCGGGCGTCGTCCCCTGGTGACCTCGAGCCCGAACCGGGAGGCGGAAAAAAACCGAATTCCGATTGCGATTCATTTGCGAATCGCGATAGGTTTTGGCGACATCCGAGAGATACTCGGAATTTCGCAAGGGAGCGGAGACCTCATGAAGAACATCCTCAGCCGGAGCATCAAGATGGCGGTGGCAGTCGCAGTGGTCGGCGGAGCAGTCCTCGGGACAGCCAGCACGGCGAGCGCCGACACGATCACGCTCAACAAGGGCGCGAAGGGTGCCCCGAACTGCAGCAAGGGGACGCAGCAGGTGTTCACCACTCCGCTCACGTACTACATCTGGGGGCGGACGAACGGGTCGAAGACGAAGTACGTCGGCACGCTGTGGGTCTACCAGTCGCAGATCGGGTGGCTGTCCTCGAACACCACCTACAAGTACAACTGCTGACCCACCGCCATCGCGGCGACGACGAGGCCCTGCTCATGCTCCGTACGGTTCGGAGGTGAGCAGGGCCTCTTCGTCGGTCAGGTGCTCCCGTCTCCGAGGCCGTGGCCCGACGTCAGGAGGTGCGACCCATGGACGAAGCATCGACAGTGGGCGCTCCCTCGCCGGCCACGATCACGCGACTCCGGTGGTCGCCGCCGCCCGCACTCTGCCCTCGCGGGTCACCGGCTCGGCGCGGCGCTCGCCGCACGCCTCGGAGCGTTCTGGCGCTGAGCCACGCGGGGCTACTCCGCGTCGCCGTCCTCCTCCGGGTTGAAGTGCGAGTCGTCCCCGACGTGTCCCGCGGCGAGACCGTCGGGCTCGTTGGGGATGGTGCCGTCCTCGCCGAGGCCGTCCGGCTTCGGGGTGCCCTCGGAGTCGTTCTCCGGTGCGGTGCCGTCGGTGTCGCTCATGGTCTGCTCCCTCGCAGTGGTCGACCCGGGACCACCGTGGTCCCGGTGCTGCTGACTCGGAACGTACGTGGCGTCCCTGACGAGATCCCCGGGCCACGCCTTGTGGATGGCCCGACGCCTAGGCTGACCACGTGAACTCGGCGCGCCAGCAGCTGTCCGCGCTCGTCGGAGCGGGCGCCGCGCCGCTCGTGACCGGGATGCCCGTGGCCGATGCCTCCCGGAACGCTGCGGTCCTCATCCTGTTCGGCGAGCTCGACGACGTTCCGAGCGACCGTGCCGCCGACGACGCGTCGGTGACGCGGGACCTCGACGTCCTGCTGCTCGCCCGGGCCGCCACGCTCCGCGCACACCCCGGCGAGGTCGCGTTCCCGGGCGGTCGGGTCGACCCCGGCGACACGGACGCGATCGCCGCCGCGCTCCGCGAAGCACGCGAGGAGACCGGACTCGACCCGGCCGGCGTGGACGTCCTCGGCACGATCGCCCCGGTGCCGCTCGCGTTCTCGCGGCACCTCGTCACGCCGGTGCTCGGGTGGTGGCGAGCGACATCTCCCGTCCGCGTGGTCGACGAAGCCGAGTCCGCAGCGGTGTTCCGTGCCCCGGTGGCCGACCTGCTGGACCCCGCACACCGCGGGGTGACGGTCATCCGCCGCGGCGGGCAGGAGTGGCGTGGCCCGGCGTTCACGATCGACGACCCGTCGGGCGAGCACGTCGTCTGGGGGTTCACGGCGATGCTGCTCGACGCCCTCTTCGACCGCCTCGGCTGGGCCGAGCCGTGGGACGACCGCCGCGAGGTCGCCCTGCCGAGCCGACAGGCCTGACGATCCCCGACGATCAGTCGAGCCGTTCCGCGGCGTCGGGGACGATGAGCCGCCAGAGCCCGTCGCGCTCCTCGTGGATGTACATCCGGTAGGTACCGGGCTCGTCGAGCGGATCACCCTCGGAGTACTCGACGGCCTGCCCACCGGTGGTGCACTGGTCCGACGGTGCGAACACGTCGAGCGTGCGTGACGGCGCCGTCCCCTTCCGGACGTCGGTCACGGTGGCCGCGTGCACCCGGTACACGCCGTCGACGTCCACGGTCCGGTCGGTCGCGCTCACCCGGGCGTCGACCACGAGGGCGGCCTCGTCCGTCCGCGCTTCGTCGGTGTCGAGCTGGACGTAGTCGCGGCAGGAGCTCGTCTGCAGCGCGCAGCCGGTCAGGCTCGCGACGAGCAGCACCAGCAGTCCCGCCCCGGCACCGATCGTCCTCCGCACGGCGTCCCCTCCCCTTGCCCTGCGCACACCCTGCCACACCGTCACGTACTGTTCGACTGTGCCCACCGACCCGCGCGACTGGTTCCTCTCGAGGGAGGAACGCGGCAACCTCGCCACGAGCATCCACGCCGGGCGCGCGAGCGACGACGCCACGAGCGCAGACACCGGGAGCGCAGCCCCCGACGCCGAGGGCGACACCGGCCGCGACGCCGCCCCGTGGTCCGAGGGCAACCACGTCCACCCGCTGGTGCACGGCGCCCCCTACTTCGCCCGCATCGATGCCGAGCTGTCCGCGCTCGAGCCCGGCGACCGCGTGTTCTTCACGGACTGGCGCGGCGACGCCGACGAGCGCCTGCTGCCCGACGGCCCGACGATCGGCGACCTGCTCGCCGACTCCGCGCGCCGGGGCGTCGAGGTGCGCGGGCTGATCTGGCGCTCCCACGGCGAACGGATCTCCGCCTCGATCAGCGCCCGTTCGAACGAGTTGCTCGGCCGGAAGATCAACGACGCCGGCGGCGAGGTCCTGCTCGACCAGCGGGTGCGGGTGTTCGGTTCGCACCACCAGAAGTTCTTCGTCATCCAGCACCGTGCCGACCCGTCCCGCGACGTCGCGTTCGTCGGCGGCATCGACCTGTGCCACAGCCGTCGCGACGACGCCGCACACGAGGGCGATCCGCAGCCCGTGTCGATCGACGCCCGCTACGGCGAGCGCCCCGCTTGGCACGACGCGTCGATGGAGCTCCGCGGCCCGGTGGTCGCCGACGTGCTCGCGGTGTTCGCGGAGCGGTGGGACGACCCGCTCCCGCTGGACCGCAGCCTGCCGTACCGGATGCTCCTGCAGCGGCTCGTGCACATGCCCCGTCGCGCCGAGCCGTTGCCGGAGCGCACGCCGCCGCCCCCTGCTGCGGGGAGCCACGCCGTGCAGCTCCTCCGCACCTACGGGGTGAAGCGCCCGCCGTTCCCGTTCGCCCCGCTCGGCGAGCGGAGCATCGCACGTGCGTACGCGAAGGCGTTCACCCGGGCCCGGTCGCTGCTCTACATCGAGGACCAGTACCTGTGGTCCCGTGAGGTCGCGACCGGCATCGCCGAGGCCCTCGAGCGCAACCCCGAGCTGCACGTGATCGTCCTGGTGCCGCGGTACCCGAACTCCGACGGTGCCCTCAGCGGCCCACCGAGCCGGCTCGGGCAGATCGACGCGCTGCGCACGCTGCGCCGGACGGCCCCGGACCGGGTCGGCGTCTTCGACCTGGAGCACGAGTCGGGCCGCCCGATCTACATCCACGCGAAGGTCTGCATCGTCGACGACGAGTGGTTCACGATCGGGTCGGACAACTTCAACCGGCGCTCGTGGACCTCCGACAGCGAGCTCACGTGCGCCGTGGTGGACACGAGCGAGGACGGACGCTCGCTCGCACGGGACCTCCGCCACGAACTCTGGGCCGAACACCTCGCGACCACGCCCGACGATGAGCGGTTCGTCGGGTCCGGAGCGGAACTCCTCGCACTCTGGCGCTCGCACGCCCGCGCGGTCGACCACTGGGACGAGGACGGCCGGTTCGGCCCGCGCCCTACCGGCCGCATCCGGCAGCACGAGCCGGAGCCGGTCTCGGCGCTGCAGCGCCTGTGGGCGCGCCCCGCCGCGCGCGTCGCCGTCGACCCGGACGGCCGGCCCCGCGGGATGCGCGGCTCGACCCGTTTCTGACTGGAGGCACGGTGCGGGCCCGCCCCGCGCCTCCAGTCCGACATCCGCGGTCGTCCACCGCCGTCGCCTACGGTGGACGCGTGGGGGCACGCGAGGACTGGTGGGACGATCCCGGGGACGACCTGGAGCTGCACCCGGCACGCGCCGAGCGGGTCCGGAGCGCTCAGACCCCGGGGACGGCCGACTTCGTCGCCACCGTCCTGCTCCTCGGCGCGGCGGTCCTCGTGACTCCCGTGGCCTGGTTCGGCATCCTGGTCGGCCAGCTGGCGTTCACCGGGTGCGCGCTTCCCGACCCGGGGTGCGCCACCGCTCCCGACCGCGGGGCGATCGTGGCGGGGTGGCACCTCGCCCTCACGATCGTGGTCCTCGTCGGGGGGATCGTCGGAGCGGTGGCACGCCGTGCTCGTCGGCGCACCGGATGGCCAGTGGCCCTCGCGACCCTGCTCGGCGTCCTGGGGGTCTTCGCCGGGGCGGTCGTCGCGCTCCAGATCGCCAGCGGCGGCAACCTGTTCCTGTGACGACCCACGCGGCCGTGCAGGCACGACCGGCGCTCAGCCGAACGGGATGACCCGCACCACGATCGCCACCGCGAGCATCGCCACGGCGACCACCGCCGCCCGCCAGAGCACCTTCTTGTGGTGGTCACCGAGGTTCACGTTCGCCAGGGACACGAGCAGCAGGATCGCCGGGACGAGCGGACTCTGCATGTGCACCGGCTGCCCGACCACCGATGCCCGCGCCATCTCCGCGGGCGTGATGCCGAACGACGCCGCGCTCTCGGAGAGCACGGGCAGGATGCCGAAGTAGAACGCGTCGTTGCTCATGAAGAACGTCAGCGGCATGCTCAGCAGACCCGTGATGCCCGCCAGGTACGGCCCCATCGAGTCAGGGATGACCGCGACGAGCCAGTCGGCCATCGCGGACACCATGCCGGTGCCGTCGAGCACGCCGATGAGGACCCCGGCCGCGAACACCATCGAGACCACGCCGACGATGCTCGGCGCGTGCGCGACGATCTGCGCGGTCTGCTGCTTGAGCTGCGGGAAGTTCACGAGCAGCGCGATCGCGGTGCCGATCATGAAGACGAAGTGGAGCGGCAGGAGTCCGACCACGAGGGCGATCATGACCGCGACCGTCAGTCCGAGGTTGACCCAGATCCTGCCGGGTCGGAGCGTCGGGCGGTTCGGGTCGAGCATCGTCTCGGCCATCGTGCCGGCACCGTCGGGCTCACCGGACGAGGTCGGTCCGTCCACGCCCTCGCCGTCCGCGCGGCGTCCGTCCGCCTTCCCGCCACGCAGGCCGAGCGCGACCGTCGGACTGGTGAACATGCCACCGCCCGTCCCGCCGACGGCCGCGAGCATCCGGGACCCGGCACGCGAGCCAGCGGACGCACCGGCCGTCGCCGGCTCCCGTCCGCCGCGTGCCGCCGTGGTGAACTCGATCAGCCCGAGGCGCTTGCGCTCCCGGAGCCCCATCGACCACGCGAACCCGAAGCACAGCAGCAGTCCGACGACCAGGGACGGCACGAGCGGCACGAAGATGTCCGTCGGGTCGATCCCGAGCGCCGCAGCGGCACGAGCAGTCGGTCCGCCCCACGGCACGATGTTGAGCGTCCCGTTCGTGAGCCCCGCCACGCAGGTCATCACGACCGGACTCATCCCGAGCTTCAGGTAGATGGGCAGCATCGCCGCCGTCACGACGATGAACGTGGTCGATCCGTCGCCGTCGAGCGAGACCGCACCCGCCAGGAGCGCCGTCCCGAGGACGATCTTCGCCGGGTCGTTCCCCGTGACGCGCAGGATGAACCGGACGAGCGGGTCGAACAGGCCGACGTCGATCATCAGCCCGAAGTACATGATCGCGAACATCAGGAGCGCCGCGGTGGGGGCGAGCGTCCCGATCGCCTTGGTCACCATGTCCCCGAGCCCCAGCCCGGCACCGGCGAAGAGGCCGAAGACGGTGGGCACGATGACCAGGGCGAGCACCGGTGACATGCGCTTCGTCATGATCAGGACCATGAAGGTCAGGACCATCGCGTAGCCGAGGATGACGAGCATCAGGACTCCTTCGTCCGTGTCGAGCAGTCCGGGCACGCTACGACCCGGCCTGGAGGCACGGCTCGCTTCTGCGCGTTGGCCCACCAACGCGCGTTGACCGCTTTCTGCGCGTTCTGCTCACGAGCGTCGGCTCGCGATCCGTACGCTGTCCCCGTGACCGACGACCGCTCACGGCGCCCACGGCTCCGCTTCGCCACCGAGGTGCTCCTGCTGCAGCTCCTCGTCGTGGTCGCGGTCATCGCGCTGACGAGTGCGGTGTTCGTCCGGATCGAGGTCGGCCGACTCGAACGGGCAGCGGAGGGGACGGCCCTCGCGATCGCGCAGAGCGTGGCGTCCCAGCAGGACCTGCGCTCCGAGGTCGCCCGGCTCAGCGTCGACGGCACCGCCCTCGACCGAGCCGCACTCGCCGACGGCCCGGTCCAACGGGCGGCACTCGCGACCCAGCGGCGCACCGGAGCGCTGTTCGTGGTCGTCACCGACGACCGCGGGATCCGGCTCGCCCACCCGGACGCCGACCGGATCGGGCAGATGGTGAGCACCTCGCCGGACGAGGCCCTCGACGGCCGCGAGTCCGTGTCCTGGGCACGCGGCACCCTGGGTGAGTCGGCGCGGGCGAAGGTGCCCGTCCGCGCACCCGCAGCCGGCGAGACGGCGACGAGCCGCGCCTCCAGTCCGCTGCCCGTCGTCGGCGAGGTGAGCGTCGGGTTCAACCGGGCCCGCGTGTACGACACGCTCGTCGAGGACAGCGTGCCCGTCGTCGGGGCGGGACTCGTCGCCGTGCTGCTCGCGGTGATCGCTTCGGTGCTGCTCCGCCGACGCCTCGTCCGGCTCACCCTGGGGCTGCAGCCCGAGGACCTGGTGACCCTCGTGCAGAACCAGCAGGCCGTCCTCGGCGGCGTGGGGGAAGGCGTGATCGCGATCGCACCGTCGGGGACCGTGACGGTCTGCAACGGCGAGGCCGCGCGCCTGCTCGACCTGACCCGACCGGTCGGGCGTGCGCTGCCGTCGCTCGCCCTGCCGGCTCCGTTGGCGGACATGCTCGACCGTTCCGCGCCCGTCCCCTCGAGCGCGACGATCGTCGCCGGCCACCGGGTGCTGCTCGTCGACGTCCGCGCGGTCCACCGCGACGGACGCGACCTGGGTCGGGTCGCCGTGCTGCGCGACCGGACCGACGTCGAGGCCCTCACCCGCAGGCTCGACGCGGTCGGTTCGATGAGCGCCGCCCTGCGCGCCCAGCGGCACGAGTTCGCGAACCGCCTCCACGCGATCTCCGGCCTGCTCGACACCGGTGAGGCCGACCGGGCGCGGGCGTACCTGGCCGACGTGCAGGAACGCGGGCCGCTGCACTACCCGGTGCAGCACGCCGATCGGCTGACCGAGCCGTACCTGCAGGCGTTCCTCGGCGCGAAGGGCGTCGAGGCCGCCGAACGCGGAGTCCTGCTCCGGATCGGACCGGAGACCCTGGTGCAGGGCACGATCACCGAGCCCGGGGACGTGACGACCGTCCTCGGCAACCTCGTCGACAACGCGGTGACGGCGGCGCTCGGCGGTGACGACCCGTCGCCGTGGGTGGAGGTCGAGGTCCTCGACGACCGCGAGACGCTGCACCTGTCGGTGATGGACTCCGGACCTGGGGTCGTGTCCGGGGAGGACCTCTTCACGCGAGGCAGGCCGGACATCGACGCTCCTCGGGATCCCGCGCGGGTGCACGGCCTGGGCATCGGCCTGCCGCTCTCGCGGGAGATCGCACGACGTCGCGGTGGCGACGTCTGGCTCGCGTCCCCCGGTGGGGCCGACCACGGCGCGGTCTTCTGCGCCCGACTCGAAGGAGTGGTTGCACCGTGACCGCGACGTTCACCGTGCTGGTCGTCGACGACGACTTCCACGTGGCCGACCTGCACCGCCGGCAGGTCGACGAGGTCCCGGGCTTCCGGGCACTCGACCCCGTCGGCACGCTCGCGGCCGCACGGTCCGTGCTCGCGTCGACCGTGGTCGGCCTGGTGCTCGTCGACGTGTACCTGCCGGACGGCAGCGGACTCGACCTGCTGCGCTCCGTCGACACCGACGCGTTCGTGCTCAGCGCGGCGTCGGACTCGGACACGGTGCGCCGGGCGATGCGCCGCGGCGCCCTGGCCTACCTGCTCAAACCGTTCCCGTCGACGCTGCTCGCGGAGCGACTGCGGTCGTACGCCCGCTTCCGGAACGTCCTGGACGAGCGCGCGACCCTCGACCAGGAGGCCGTCGAGCGGGCGTTCCGGATCCTGCACTCCGGCGATGCTGCTGGTGCCTCCCCGTCTCGAGCGGCGACCGCGGCGCTGGTGCTCGAGCAGCTGTCGGTCGACGTCGAGCGGTCGGCTGCGGAGGTCGCCGCCGGCATCGGGGTCTCCCGGGCGACGGCACAGCGGTACCTGGCGCAGCTCACCGCCGACGGCACCGCGGCGATGCAGCTCCGGTACGGCGCGGCCGGGCGTCCGGAGCACCGGTACACCCGTCGTTGACCCGGCCGGACGGCCGATGTCCGTCGCGGGGATGACGACCGGCGACGGCGTGCTCCGTATCGTGGCTGCCGCCCGGACGGTCGTCGTCACGGGCGACGAGGGGAGAACGACATGCTGGGCAACGTCAGCGGAGCACACGTCCTGGTGATCGCGGTGATCCTGGCGATCGAGGTGCTGGCGCTCGTGCAGGTCTGGCGGGACCGGCGGCGCAGCGACGTCGTCAAGGTCGTGTGGACCGTCGTGATCATCGCGGTGCCGGTCATCGGCGTCGTCGGCTGGGCCGTGAACTGGTTGCTCGGCCGTGCCGCCGACCGGTTGAACCGCTCGAACGGACCCGCCGCCTAGGACCGCTCGTCGCCGATCGTCCGAGCGGCGAGCGCCGAGCCGAGCATCATCGTCATCGCGACGTCGACGAGCCGGTCGCCCTCCGGTCGCGGGATGCGGTGCGACGCGACCAGCGCCGCGATCCCCTGCATGGTGGCGGCGAACAGGAGCTTGAAGGCGTCCCGATCGCCGTCGTCCGTGTCGGCGCGACGAGGGCCCATCGCCTGGTCCAGTTCCGTGAACAGCGCGCCGGCGGCCTCCTGCACGGCCTCGCCTCCCCCGTCCGCCTTCGCCTGGAACATCAACTCCATGAGCGCGGCGTCGTCGATCGCGAAGTCGACGTAGGCCTGCGCGACCCGGTGGAACCGGTCCGGGAGGTCACGCCCCGCGGCGAGCGCTTCCCTCGTCCGCTGCCGCAGGCGGTCGAAGCCCTGGACCGCGAGCGCGTCGAGCAGGGCCTGCCGGTCGACGAAGTGGCTCCGGGGTGCTCCGTGGCTGACACCGACGCGACGAGCGAGGTCCCGGAGCGAGAGCCCGTCGACACCGGAGCTCCGCAGCACCGTCACGGCCTCGTCGAGCAGGGCCGCTCGGAGGTTGCCGTGGTGGAAGGGCCGCTCGGTCATGCCGCCATCGTACCGAGAAGTGGGCATTGACTACTTTCTAGGCAGTGACTAGATTGAGTGCATGAGCACACAGCAGTCCCTCCTGGTCCTCGGCGCGACCGGGCAGACCGGACGCCACTTCACCCGGCTCGCCCTCGCCGACGGTCGTCGTGTCCGCGCGCTCGCCCGGACCCCCGGCAAGCTCGGGATCGCCCACGACGCGCTCGAGGTCGTCCAGGGCTCGATCACCGAGCCGCTCGACCTCGACCGGCTGCTCGACGGCGTCGATGCCGTGGTCGCCATGCTTGGGGACGTCGTCGCGCAACGCGAGCGGCAGGTGAACACGGAGTTCGTCCGAGCCCTCGTGCCGGCGATGCGCCGCAACGGCACCCGTCGCTTCCTCTACCAGGCGGGTGGCCTCAGTGCCGCCCCCGGGACCCGCCTGGCGCTTCCGCTCCGCCTCGTCCGAAGCACGCTCGCCCGCGGGTACATCGGCCAGCACGAGGACAACGAGGCGGTGATGCGGTACCTCACCGACGAGGCCACGGACCTCGAGTGGATGGTGCACCGGGCCGGCATCGGGTCGGACGGACCGTCGAAGGGGGCCCTGCGTCGCTCCCGACGGTGGATCAGCATCGCCACGTTCGTGGACTGCGCGACCTACAGCCTGCGGATGCTCGACGACGACAGCGCGGTGCACAGCTGCGACGGGAGCGCCTACGCGCGGGGACGCTGACGCCGCGCCGGGTCAGACGGTGGCCTGGGTGCCCCGCACCTTCCCGACGACCACGTCGACGATGCCCGCGAGCAACGCCGCCCCGACGAACCCGAGCGACACCCCGAGCCCGAGCGGGAGCCCCTGCGCGTAGTCGCCCTTCGAACTCGCCAGCACCGAGTAGAAGACGCTGCCGACCGCGGCGATCCCGATGGCGGACCCCACCCGGGCACCGACCTGGATGAGCCCGCCCGCCGAGCCGCCCTGCGCGACCGGCACCTCGGACAGGGTGAGCGTCTGGTTCGGCGAGATCGTCAGCCCCGAGCCGATGCCCGCGACGAGCAGCGGCACGACCAGCCACCAGCCGAGGTCGGACCGGTAGTGGTTCGCGACGACCCAGACCACGGCACCGAGCCCGAGGAGCACGAGGATCGTCCCGATGACGATGAGCTGGCGACCGAATCGGTGCACGATCCGGCCGCCGATCGTCGAGGCGACACCGGAGCCGACCGCGAACGAGACCGACGACAGCCCGGCCAACAGCGCCGAGTAGTGCAGCCCGGACTGCAGCGCGAGCGTCAGGACGAAGAACAACGGGGTGAACCCGGCGAAGTACAGCGTCGCGAGTCCGACACCGAGCGAGAAGGACCGTCGGCGGAACAGCGCCAGGTCGATCACCGGCTCCTTGGTCCGTCCGTACCGCCGCTCCCACAGGACGAACAGCACGGCGAGCACGACGGCGACGACCACGAGCCACCACTTCGTGTTCCCCTCCCACACCTGCGACTGCACGAACGGCAGGAGCAGGGCGACCACGGCGGCGCCGAGCAGCACGATGCCGACCGGGTCGAAGTCGTGCCGCTTCCCCCGCTCCGCTCGGCTCGCGGCGGGCAGGTACCGGAAGGCCAACAGGATCGTGACGAGCCCCACCGGCAGGTTCACGAAGAAGACGAAGCGCCAGCCGTTCTCTGTGCCGAAGGCCGTGATGAGCAGACCACCGACGAGCGGGCCGATCGCCGTGGCGATGCCGACCGTGGCGCCGAAGAGCCCGAAGGCCGTGCCGCGTTCCCTGCCGCGGAACAGCTGCTGGATGAGCGCGGTGACCTGCGGGGTGAGCAGACCGCCGGCGAGCCCCTGCACGAGGCGGGCGATCACCAGGACGATGCCGTTCGGGGCGAAGCCGCAGAGGGCGCTCGCCAGGGTGAAGAGCCCGACGCCCGCGATGAACATCCGCCGGCGTCCGGTGGCATCGCCGAGTCGTCCACCGGGGACGAGCAACAGGCCGAACGACAATGCGTACCCGGAGAGGATCCACTGGACGGCCTCGGGGGTCGCGCCGGGGAGCCCCGTGGAGATGGACTGCAGTGCGACGTTGACGATCGAGACGTCGAGCAGCACGATGCCACCGCCGAGCAGGCAGATGACGAGCGCCTTCCAGCGGTTGGGGTCGGGCTGGTCACCGGTGTCGGCCGACCCGGCAGGCGTCTCGGGTGACTCGGGTGCTTCGGCGGTGGCCGCGTGGTGCGCGGCGTGGTGCGCGACGAGCGGAGCCGCATCGGGCTCGACGGGTTTGCGGTGTGCAGCTGCCATGACGATGCCACGCTAGGCCGCGGTTGCTGTCCGGTCCGGAGGATCCGGGGCTCGTTCGTACCCCACCGCCGATCGACTAGGCTGCCCACGAGGGAAAAACGCGGCCGATCCGGTCGTGGCGACACGTGGGCCGTCCGGTCCGCCACTTCTGAGCAGTCAGGAGTGCGCGATGCACGACACCCTGTCCCGTCCCCCGTTCGACACCGAACTCAGCGGCTTCCTCGATGCGCTGCACGCCCGCGGACCGTTCCGCTTCGACCCGGCGATGCTGCCCCGGATGCGGCAGCTCGACGGCACCGAGGCCGAGCTCGACGCTCGGCTCGCCGCACGCGGCCTCGAACGCCACGCGCGGACCATCCCGGGGCACCTGGGCGACCCGATCACGATCGCCGTCATCCAGCGCACCGGTCGGACCGGCACCGCGCCGGTCTTCCTCGCGATGCACGGCGGCGGGATGATGTTCGGCCACCACCTCGGCAACCTGGAGTCCTACGATCCGCTGCTCGAGCACGACGCCGTCCTGATCAGCGTCGACTACCGGCTCGCACCCGAGCACCCGGACCCGACCCCGGTGGAGGACTGCTACGCGGCCCTGCTCTGGACCGCCGCGCACGCGGACGAGCTCGGGATCGACCCCGAGCGGATCGTGCTCGTCGGCCAGAGCGCCGGCGGTGGGCTCGCTGCCGGCACGGCGCTCCTCGCCCGGGACCGACGTGGCCCCGCGGTGTTCGCACAGATCCTGGTGTCGCCGATGCTCGACGACCGGGACGCCACCGTCTCGACGCAGCAGTTCGACGGCGTCGGTGTCGCCGACCGCGACTTCGTCCGCACCGGGTGGAGTGCGTACCTGGGCGACCGGCGCGGCACGGACGCCGTCTCGCCGTACGCCGCGCCGGCCCGCGCGACCGACCTGAGCGGGCTCCCGAAGACCTACGTCGACTGCGGCAGCGCCGAGGTGTTCCGCGACGAGACCGTCGCGTTCGCCAGCCGGCTCTGGGCCTCCGGCTGCGATGCGGAACTGCACGTCTGGCCCGGCGCCTTCCACGGATTCACGAGCATGCAGCCCGACGCGCGGATCTCGCACGTCGCCGTGGCGGCGCTGACCGACTGGACGGCGCGGCTCCTGCAGGCGTAGGGACCACCGGACGGGAGGCGCGGGGCGGGCCCGACCCGCGCCTCCCGTCCGGTGGTCGGTCCGGCGCGTCAGCGGCGGTTCGTGGCCGAAGAACGCTCGGGCTCGACGATGGTGCGGACCGCTTCGGTGGAGATCCGCTCCGTCTCGGACTCCGTCGCAGCCGAGCCGCCGTGGTCGTCGGCGGACATCGTGCGCTCGTCGAAGGGCGAGCCGCCGGAGAGCACGCGCTCCACCTGGTCCTTGTCGATCTGTCGCGTCCACGTACCGACCAGGACGGTCGCGACCGCGTTCCCGGTGAAGTTCGTCAACGCGCGGGCCTCGGACATGAACCGGTCGATCCCGACGATGAGGCCGACGCCGTTCACCAGGTCCGGGCGGTGCGCCTGCAGCCCGCCGGCGAGGGTGGCCAGTCCGGCACCGGTGACGCCCGCCGCACCCTTCGAGGCGATGATCATGAACACCAGCAGCGAGATCTGCTCGGGGATGTTCAGCGGCGTCCCCAGGGCGTTGGCGATGAACAACGACGACATCGTCAGGTAGATCGCGGTGCCGTCGAGGTTGAACGAGTACCCGGTCGGGACCGTCACACCGACCACGGGCTTGGAGACACCGAGGTGCTCCATCTTGGCGATGAGGCGCGGCAGGCTGACCTCGCTCGACGACGTCGACACGATGAGCAGGTACTCCCGCCCGAGGTACTTCATGAGCCGGAAGATGTTCACCCCGGTGACGACACGGAGCAGGACGCCGAGCACACCGACCACGAAGACGATGCAGGTGATGTAGAACGCGACCATCAGCGTGCCGAGGGCGACGAGCGCCGACACCCCGGTAGCGCCCACCACGGCTGCGATCGCACCGAACGCGCCGATCGGGGCGGCCCACATCACCATCGCCAGGATGCGGAACACGAGCGCCTGGAGGTGTCGGATCCCCGTGAGGATCGGGGCACCCTTCGGCCCCATCGCCTGCAGCGCGAACCCGACGAGCAGTGCGACGAAGAGGGTCTGCAGGATGCTGCCGCTGGTGAGGGAGGACACGAGCGTCGCCGGGATGATGCTCAGCAGGAAGCCCGACGTCGACGACGTGTCCTCGCCGGTCGCCGCGGGCGCCTCGTACGTGGCCTTCGACATGTCCAGGTGGTCACCCGGGTGGATGAGGTTGCCGACGACGAGCCCGATCGCCAGCGCGAACGTGGACATCGCGATGAAGTAGCCGAGCGCCAGCCCGCCGACCTTGCCGACCGTCGCGGCCTTCGCGATCGACCCGACGCCCAGCACGATCGTGCAGAAGATCACCGGCGCGATCATCATCTTGATCAGCGCGATGAAGCCGTCGCCGATCGGTTTGAGGCCCGCCGCGAAGGACGGCGCCGTGAGTCCCACGGCGACGCCGGCGGCCACCGCGACGATGACGGCGATGTACAACCAGTGCGAACGGTCGAGGCCGCGGCGTCGGCCGGAGCGCGCCACGGAGGATTGCGTCGATGCCATGAGACTTCCTTGTCGTCAGGACCGGAGCGTCGTCGCGCCGGTCGGCTGCTCCCCGAGGGATCTGCCCACCCTGGTGCCGCCGGCGGCCGGGAGACGGGTTGCGTTCATTACGTTCACGGGCGGTGGCGTCGATGCCGTGGAGAATGGTGTTCCCGCAACGAGGCGAGGAGGCCGGGTGGTGACAGGGAGACGGTGGAGCATCGCTCGGAGGCTCTTCGTGCTCCAGCTGCTGTTCGTCGTCGTCGGGGTCGCGGTGGGCGGCGCCTGGAGCTGGGCCTCGGCACGAGCCGACCTGGAAGCCGATGCGGGCGCCGAGTCCACCGCCGTGGCCGTCGCGATCGCGCGCAACCCGTTCGTGCTCGAACAGGTCCGCACCGCGGACCCCTCGGCGGAGTTGGAACCGTACGCGCTCGACGTGATGCGTCACACGCACACGGACTTCATCACGATCATGGCGCCGGACCGGACCCGGTGGACGCACCCGGATCCCGCCGAGATCGGGCGGCCGTTCCGCGGGACGATCGCCCCGGCGCTCCGGGGGACGACCTTCACGGAGACCTTCGCCGGGACCCTCGGACCCTCGGTGCGTGCCGTCACACCGATCACCGACCGGGACGGGGAGGTCGTCGGGCTGGTCGCCGCCGGCGTCACCGTGGCGAACATCTCGTCCGCGCTGGTCCCGAGGCTCGTGTCCGTCGTCGTTCTCGCCCTGGCCGTGGTCGCCGTCTCGGCGCTGTTCTCGTGGCTGCTCAGCCGGTACCTCGGCCGGGTCACCGGCGGCCGCGGTCCGGAGGAGCTCGCCCGCGTCTTCGCCTCGTACGAGGGCGTGTTGCACTCCGTCCACGAGGGACTCCTCGTCGTCGACCGCTCGGGGTCCGTGGTGCTGCGCAACGACCGCGCCGCGGAGCTCCTGCACCTCCCCGCCGGCGCGGAGCACGACGCCCCGGTCCCCCTCGCCGCGATCGACCTGCCCGACGGGCTCCGGACCTTGCTCGTCTCGGGTGACCGCGCCGTGGACGAGACCCACGCGACGCGGGATCGTGTCCTCGTCGTGAACCAGGAGATGGCGTTCTCGCGGGCGACCGGCAAGCCGCTCGGCACGGTGGTGACCATGCGCGACCAGACCGAGTTCCTGCACCTGTCCGGTGAGCTCGCCGCGACGCGGACCCTCACCGACGCGCTGCGGTCGCAGACGCACGAGTTCGCGAACCGCCTGCACACCGTGGTCGCCCTCATGGAGCTGGGGCGCGTCGACGACGCGATCCTGTACGCGTCGGACGAGATCGACCGGCACACACGGGCACGCTCGGACGGGGACGCGCCGGGCGCCGGCGCCACCGCGGAGGTCATCGAGGTCGTCCTCGCCGGGAAGCAGGCACAGGCGCGCGAGCGTGGGGTCTCCCTGACGGTCGACACCACCCGGCTCCGTGGGACCCTGCCGTCCGACCCGGGCGACGTGGTGACCGTCATCGGCAACCTGGTCGACAACGCGGTCGACGCCGTCACGGAGGCCCGGTCCGAGGACAGCGACCACGACCGCGACCGCGACCGCGACCGGAGCGTCTCCGTCACCGCGGAGACCGTCGGCCGCGGGGCCCGCTTCGTCGTCCGGGACGACGGAGCGGGCATCCCCGACGTCGACGCCGCGTACGGGCGAGGATGGTCGTCGAAGTCGTCCGGCCCGGAGGGCCGAGGGATCGGCCTGGACCTCGTGCGGTCGACCGTCGCGCGGATCGGCGGCGGGGTCACCGTCACGACCGGCCCGGACGGCACCACGTTCGTGGTCGACCTCACGCCCCGGGAGGCACCCGCGTGACCGACGTCATCCGTGTCCTCATCGTCGAGGACGAACCCCTCACGGCGGAGGCGCACGCCGCCTACGTCTCCCGCCTCGACGGGTTCACCGTCGCCGGTTCGGCCGCGACCGGCCGGGCGATGCTGGAGGCCGTCGCGTCCGATCCGCCGGACCTCGTCCTGCTGGACTTCAACCTGCCCGACGCGCACGGGCTCCAGCTCGTCCGTGCCCTGCGGACCGCCGGTTCAGCGGTCGACGTCATCGCGGTGACCGCGGCGCACGACGCACGCGCCGTCCGGAACGCGATCGCGCTCGGGATCGTGCAGTACCTCGTCAAGCCGTTCAGCTTCCGCACGTTCGCCGAGCGGATGAACACGTACCGCGAGTTCCGCCGCGGGTTCGAGGACCGACGCTCACTCACGCAGGCCGACATCGACCAGAGCCTCGGCACACTCCGTCCGACCACGGCGCCCGACACCGAGAAGGGCATCGCACCCGAGACCCTGCAGTCCGTCCGGGAGGTCCTGCGGCAGGCGTCGGAGGGCGTGTCCGCGACCGAGGCCGGCGTGGCGTCGGGCATCTCCCGGGTGACCGCACGCCGCTACCTCGAACACCTCGTCACGGTCGGTCAGGTCGACAAGGACGTCCGGCACAGTGGCCCCGGTCGGCCCGAGTACGAGTACCGATGGCTGCGGTGAGCAGCGGCACAGGGCACCTCAGCCGCAGACCACTCCGGTGATCGGACACCGGTTGCCGTCGAGTTCGTCCGTGTACTCGTCGCCGTCCCCGAGCAGCACGTGCCGGTACGCCGTGTCCCCGATCGGCTCCGCGGAGCGGACGGCATCCCGCAGGACCGCGACGTCCACCTCGGTCCGGGCGCTGACCGCGACCAGGGTGTCCCCGACGACCGCCGAGACCTCGTGCCCGTGGGGACTCACCCGGTGGGTGAACCGATCGCCGACGGTGCACGAGGTCTCGGACTCGGATGCGCCGTCCACCCCGACGCCCTCGATCGGTCGACCGCAGACGGCCGTGTCCGCCGCGACGGTGACGACGGTCAGGTCGTCGCCGCTGGTCTGGCCCGGCGCGTGCCCCTTCGACGCCGGCGACGAGAACACCTGCAGGAACCCGGGCAGGCGCTTCTCGATGTTGGCCTCGAAGATCGAACCGTAGCCGGACGGGGCGATCGTCACCGGCCGGAAGTCGGCGCCGATCTCGACCTGGGCGCGGGCGATCGCCTGCTGATCGCGTTGCACGACCCCGTTGTGGGCGCTGACGCCGACCACCGTGGCGACCACGACGACCGCGACGACCCCCGCGCCGGAGACGGTGAGGCCGACCAGCCGGGCCCGTCCGGCGTGCAGCAGCAGCGCGGGCACGGCGGCCAGGACCGCACCGACGGCGTACGGGAGCAGTCCGGGCGACGGGTCGAAGGTGCCGGCACCGTTCCCGCCGCCCAGGAGCCCGGGACCGAAGTCGGCGAGGAGCACCGCGGGCACCAGGACTATCGCGCTCAGCCCGAGCCACGCGCCGGCGGCTCGACGGGTCCCGACGACGGCGACCGCGGCGAGCGCAACGCCGGTCGCCGCGATCACGACCAGCAGCGCCACGAGCCCGCCGACGCCGGTGAAGAAGACCAGGAAGGCCGCGACGTGCGCGAAGTGTGCGGCTCCGACACCGACCACCGCGGCCAGCAGCGCGTGCAACCACGGTCGTGCGGCCTTTGCGGCACGCGGCCCGGTCTCCGCGGGTGAGCCCGTGTCCGTCATGACACGAGCACCACTTCGTCGTGGCGTTCCGCGGCGTACCGCCGGCCGGGGTAGCGCAGGCCGCCGAAGTACATGTTGGTGTGCGCCACGATCTGCTCCCCCGTGATCAGGACGCCGTCGTGCACGACGTCCTTCGTCGTGTGCGCGTCGGACACCAGCGTGACGTCGTACCCGCGAGCCGCCGCCGCCTGCGTCGTGGTCCGGATGCAGTAGTCGCTCTGCGCGCCCGCGACCACGAGGTGCGAGGCCCCCAGTGCGTCCAGGACGTCGGCGAGACCGGTGCCGGCGAAGGAGTCGCGGTACTCCTTCCGCACGAGCACTTCGTCGTCCCGGCGCACCAGCGGAGCCGCGAGTGCCCACTCGTCGGTCCCCTCGGCGAAGTCGTCGTGGTCCTGCACCCAGACCACCGGGACGTCGCGCGCCCGGGCCCGGTCGACGAGCGCCGCGGCACGACGGAGGGTCCCGTCCGCGTCGAAGCAGTCGCGCACGACGCCGTTCTGCAGGTCGATGACGAGGAGCACTGTCGTTGCCGGCACGGTGCCATCCTCGCAGCGCGAGCGTGTGGTGTCACCGTCCGGCGGGTCGCCCGTCGCCGCGGACGGCGGACCGGAGACACGGGGCGGACCCGACCCGCGCCTCCAGTCGGGTTAGGCTCGCCCGGTCCACCCGACGCGCCGACGGCCCAGCCGGGTCCGATCCCACGAGAGGCACCTGCGATGAGCATGGAAGGCGCGGCCTGGAGCTCGCTGTACAAGATCTCCTCCGCCCGGGACGGCGGGCACGGGTTCTCCCGCGACTCCCTCCGGCGGATCATGACGTTCGCCGTCCCCTACCGGGCCAAGCTGGTGGTCTTCATCGCGCTGTCCGTCGTCGGGGCGTTCCTCGCCGTCGCGACACCGGTGCTCGCCGGCCAGGTGGTCGACGTCATCGCCGCTCGGGGCGCGGTCTCCACCATCGTCTGGCTCGCCGTCGTCATCGCCCTGGTGGCCGTGGCCGACGCAGCCGCGTCCCTGCTGACGCGCTGGTACTCGGCACGCATCGGCGAGGGCGTGATCCTGGACCTCCGCACCGCGGTGTTCAACCACGTGCAGAAGATGCCGATCGCCTTCTTCACCCGGACGCGCACGGGTGCCCTCGTGAGCCGCCTGAACAACGACGTGATCGGCGCGCAGCAGGCCTTCAGCGGCACGCTGTCCGGCGTCGTCACGAACCTGGTGGCGCTCGTCCTCACCCTCGCCGTGATGCTCAGCACGTCCTGGCTCGTGACCGTCATCGCGGTGGTCATGCTCCCGGTCTTCCTGATCCCGGCCCGCCGGATGGGCAGCCGCCTCGCCGCGCTCCGTCGCGAGGCCGCAGACCACAACTCCGCGATGAGCACGCAGATGACGGAGCGGTTCTCCGCGCCCGGCGCAACCCTGGTCAAGCTGTTCGGCCGGCCCGACGAGGAGGCCGAGGAGTTCCGCGTCCGCGCCGCACGGGTCCGGGACATCGGGGTCCGCACCGCGATGCTGCAGTTCGTCTTCGTCACCGCGTTGATGCTCGTCTCCGCGCTGGCCCTCGCGCTCGTGTACGGTCTCGGCGGCTCGCTCGCGCTCGGCGGATCCTTGAACACCGGCGACGTCGTCACCCTGGCCCTCCTCCTCACCCGCCTGTACGCGCCGCTCACGAGCCTCGCCAACGCCCGGGTCGAGATCATGAGCGCGGTGGTCAGCTTCGAGCGCGTCTTCGAGGTGCTCGACCTCGAGCCGCTCATCCAGGAGAAGTCCGACGCATCCGCCGTGCCCGAGGGGCCGGTGTCCGTCGAGTTCGACGACGTCCGCTTCGCCTACCCGTCCGCCGACAAGGTGTCGCTCGCCTCCCTCGAGGAGGTCGCCACCCTGGACACCCGCGGTGGCGAAGAGGTCCTGCACGGTGTCTCCTTCCGGATCGAACCCGGGCAGACCGTCGCCCTCGTCGGCACGTCCGGTGCCGGCAAGTCGACGATCGCGCAGCTCCTCTCGCGCCTGTACGACGTCGACAGCGGCGCCGTCCGGCTGGCCGGCGCGGACGTCCGCGACGTGACGTTCGCCTCCATGCGGCACACCCTCGGCATGGTGACCCAGGACGGCCACCTGTTCCACGAGACCATCGGCTCCAACCTCCGGCTCGCCCGGCCCGGAGCGACCGACGACGAGGTGTGGGACGCCGTCCGCCGTGCGCGGCTCGAACCCCTCATCCGGTCCCTGCCGGACCAGCTGGACACCATGGTCGGTGAGCGCGGCTACCGACTGTCCGGCGGCGAGCGCCAGCGCATGACCATCGCGCGGCTCCTGCTCGCCCAGCCGCGCGTCGTGATCCTCGACGAGGCCACCGCGGCGCTCGACTCGACCTCGGAGGCCGCCGTCCAGGCCGCTCTGAGCGAGGCATTGGAGGGCCGCACCGCGATGGTGATCGCCCACCGGCTCTCCACCATCCGGAGCGCGGACCTCATCCTCGTCGTCGAGGACGGTTCGATCGTGCAGCGCGGTACGCACGACGAGCTCCTCGCCGCGGGCGGACGCTACGAGGAGCTGCACCGCACCCAGTTCGCGGTCCAGAAGAACGTCGCCGCCGACGAGCGCGCGCTGCACGCACCCCGGTGACGGCGCCGACGTCGCGCCACGCCTCGTGTGGCGCCGGACTCGTCAGCGACGAGCGGCGAGGCGGCGCCGGCGCGCGATGACGGTCAGGCCGACGCCAGCCAGGAGCAGTCCTCCCGCGACGCCGAGGGGCACGGTCGGGTCGCTGCCGGTGAACGCGAGCTCACCGGTCGGGGTGGTTCCGCCACCGCCCGCCGCAGCCGTCGGTGTCGCATCGGTGACCGGCGTCGTCACGGGGGCGGACGGCGTCGGGGTGGAGGACGCCGTGGCGGTCGGCTGGACGGTGATGACCACGGTCTGGGTGTCGTTCGGCGCAGTGCCGTTGGACGCGGTGATCGTGACCGTCGAGGAACCCGGCGTCGTGGGGGTGCCGGAGATGACACCGGTGGTCCCGTTGATCGTCAGGCCGGCGGGCAGGCCGGTCGCGGTGTAGGTCGGGGTCGGTGTCCCCGTCGCGGTCACCGTGTACGAGTACGGCGTCCCGGCCGTCGCCGTGCTGGGCGCGCCCGAGGTGATGACCGGCGCGGTCGTCTCGGAGGGAGTGCCAGGAGCGGGGCAGCCAGAGGACGCGGTGATGGTGTTGGTGTCGAGCGTCACGGCACCGGTGCGGGCGAGCAGGCGACCCTGCACGGTCGCGCCGGTCGTGGCCGTCACGGACTGCTGTGCCAGGACGGTGCCCTGGAACTGGGCACCGGTGCCGACCGAGGCCGAGCTGCCGACCTGCCAGAAGACGTTGCACGAGCTCGCGCCGCCGGTGATCGTGATCCGGCTGGCGGACCCGATGGTGAGCGTCGATGCCGCCTGGAACACCCACACGGAGTCCGCGCTGCCGGCCAGGGTCAGTGCGCCGTTGTCCGAAAGCGCCAACGCGCCGCCGGAGTACACCCCGGGCGTGAGCGAGAGCCCGTTGAGTTCGGTGAGCCCGGTCTGCGTCGGGGACAACGACGAAGCGACGTCGTACGCCGTCGTCGTGTCGCGCTGGGCTTGTGCCGCGGCGGCGTCGGTCTGGTGCGTGGTGCCGTTGATCGAGCCGTTCGGTGCGCCACCGAAGCCCGTGATCGACGTTCCCGGCGACAGCCCGAGGTCGCCGTTGACGACGGACGGGCCGGTGTTGGTGACCGCGCTCGCACCGAGGACGCCGTAGGTCGCGGCCGTGCCGAGGTTCACCGGGCCGTCGATGACGGTCGCGGCTGAGGCTGCGGAGGTCGTCATCACCGACAGCGAGGCAGCGAGACCGATGCCCGTCAGGGCGATGATCGTGGGACGGAGGAAACGGGCGGTGGCCATGCTGGCCCCTGTCTGATCGGGAGAGGCACTGGTTGCACGTCGACGACGCGGGAACGTTCTCCGTCACCGAAGCATGCGCCGTGACGGCTGGGAGCAGTCACAGCATGCACGCGCCTTCCGGACGACGCTGCACCCGCCCGGTGTCACGACGCGCGCTCGTCGCGCCCGACGGTCCGGTTGATCCGGTGCGCCTCGATGAACGCATCGATCGGCCGCCACGTCGCCGCCGGGTTCTCCAGGTGCGGGAGGTGTCCCGCTTCGGGGACGACGGCGAACTCGGCGGTCGGGATCGCCGCGGCGACAGCTCGGCCGTGTGCCGGAGTGACGACACGATCGCTCGCGCCGAAGAGGACCAGCACCGGGACCTCGAGGTCGCCGAGGCGGGCGAGGAGGTCGGGGTCACTCATCGACCGCCCGGCGATCGCCGCCATCGTCTTCCCGTTGGCCTGCTGCACGGCTCGCTGCTCGTCGGTGAACGACGACGGATCGACGAAGCCGCGGTCGGGGTCGTGCCAGGCGACCTCCGCGAGCTGCCGAGGATCCAGGGAGAAGAAGTCGGCGATCGGCTCCCCGTCGACGACGGCCCCGACCCCGTCGATGTCGATGACGGCTCCGACGATCCCGGCGTAGCACTCGTCGGACCGGGCTCGGATCGCCATCTCGAGCGCGATCCACCCGCCGATCGAGGATCCGACGAGGAGGACGTCCCGACGCCCCTCGGCGTGCAGGCGATCCAGGTAGACCCCTGCGAGAGCACGGATCGAGTCGATGTCCTCGGGCCGATCGGTGCCGTCCCAGCCCGGATGGGTCGGTGCCAGCACGCCGAACGTCGGCGTGAGGTGCGCGACGATCGGGGCGACGGTCCGCGGGCCGCCACCGCCGTGCAGCACGAGCGCGAAGGGAACTCTGGGGTTCATGACCACTCCTCTATCAACATGTTTATTTAAGCCTGTTGATACAGTAGCACCATGACGACGGACCTGGAGGCGCTCGGACAAGCGATCAAGCGGGCGCAGTACCGCAACCACCGGGCGATGGACGCAGCGCTCCGCCCCATCGGGATCTCACTGGTGCAGTGGGACGCGCTGCGAGCGATCGCCCGCATGCCCCATGCGTCGGGCCACGACCTCGCCGTCGCGACGTTCCAGAGCGACCAGGCCTTCGGCACCCTTGCGGCGCGGCTCAGTGACGCCGGACACATCACCCGGACGGCAGGTCGCGGCCGGCGCCTCGAGCACTCGCTGACTCCGAGCGGCGAGGCCGCGCTGCAGGCCGGACACGAGATCGCCGTGGACGTGCTGGAGGACCTCTTCGCACCGCTCGACGAAGCAGACCGGCGGAACCTCGCCACGGTGCTCACTGCACTCCTCGCGGACGTCCACTAGGGTCCTGCCGTGCTCGAGTTCCCCCTGCTGACCGAACGCTTCGCACTCACGCCGCTCGGCTCCGCCGACCGGGTCGCGTTCACCGCGTACCGGCGTGACCCGGACATCGCCCGGTTCCAGTCATGGAGCCCCGACTGGTCCGAGGCAGACACCGATGCCCTCATCGCGGACCAACCGACAGAGCTGCGCTCGCAGTCCGGCGCGTGGCTCCAGCTGGCCGTCCACGATCGGACCACCACGAGGCTCGTCGGGGACGTGGCCGTCCACGCCCTCGCCGACCAGCCCGACACGTACGAGGTCGGCGTGACCCTCGCGCCGTCCTCGCAGGGCGTCGGGGCCGGCCTGGAGGCACTCGGTCACCTCGTCGACGTCCTCTTCCGCGCACAGGGTGCTCACCGCATCACCGCATCGACGGACGTCCGCAACGCTGCCGCGGCACGCCTGTTCCGGCGGCTCGGCTTCCGGCACGAGGGCCGGGCCGTCGACGCCGACTGGTTCAAGGACGAGTGGACGAGTCTCGACACCTGGGCCGTGCTGCGCGACGACGGCCGACCGGTTGCGCCCGCTTTACGCCTCAGAGGTGCTGTGGAAGCGGACCACGACGCCCTCGTCGCGGTGTGGCGGCGAGCCGTCGACGCAACGCACCACTTCCTCGCCGAACGCGACCGCGACGCGATCGAAGAACTCCTGCCCACGCAGTACCTCCCTGCCGTGACACTGATCATCGCCGAGGCGGACGGTCAGCCCATCGGGTTCGCAGGCGTGCACGACGGCGCGCTCGAGATGCTCTTCGTCGACCCGACCCACCATGGTGCCGGTGTCGGTTCGGCGCTCCTGACCGCTGCGGTCCAAGACCACGCGGTCACCCGTGTCGACGTCAACGAACAGAACGCCGCAGCGGCCGACTTCTACGCCCGCCGAGGGTTCGAGGTCGTCGGACGGAGCAGCGTCGACGACACCGGACGGCCGTACCCGATTCTCCATCTGGAACTGCACCCGCCCCGGTGAGGTCGGAACTCCTAGGAGAAGACCTGCTGGAACGTGGTGACGGCCCGCGCGATCCCCAGCACGACTCCGATGACCGCGACCGCGATGCCCACCCAGAGCGGCCACATCGGCCGACCGGGCGCCACCTTCCGGACGACCACGTACCGGCCGATGAGGTAGAGGACCGGCGACAGGAGGAACGCCCAGCCCCACGAGAACGGACGCACCACCCCGCGACGCCGCAGTTCGCGGTGGTCGAAGAACGCGAGGACGACCTCGCCGGCGAAGAGCAGGACGCTGAAGAGCTGCAGCAGGAAGTACGCGGGCGTGTAGATCGAACTCGGGTCCACCGTCCGGACCCCGCCCGGCTCGAGCGTGGTGTAGCGGAACTCAGGGGTGTACAGGAGTGAGATCGGCAGCGCGATGAGCGGGAGCAGCGCGAGGATCCAGACGAAGACCGTGTCGGTGGGCACGTGGTCGGGGATCCGCGGGCGGCCCGTCTGCGCGGTCGGCCCGTCGACGTGCTGCGTCCACTGTCCACCGTCCCACCACCGGGTGCCGTGCTGTCCGGACGGGTCCGGGTACCAGCCAGGGGGTGTCGTCGACATCGATGCTCCTCGTGATCCGCGGGAGCCGCGGGCCCCCGGCTCCGACCGTAGAGCAAGTGGGAGCAGACGGCTGCCATTCGGACATGGCGGATCGTTCAGTTCCGTCCGCCCAGCTCCCGCGGCGTTGACTGCGTCCATGATCTCCAAGAGCCTCATCCACCGGGTCGAGGGCGCGACGCTCCGAGACCGCGACGGCGCGACGGTCGGCAGGGTGACACAGGTGTTCCCCTCCGACGAGGACGGAAGCGCCGCCTACGTCAGCGTCACGTCGGGGCTCCTCGGGAGGCGCCAGGCGCTCGTCCCGGTCGAGGACGCCACCCTCGACGGCACGGATCTGCGCGTCGGGTACACGAAGGACGCCATCGACGGCGCGCCGCACCTCGGATCCGGACACACGCTCTCCCTCGCCGAGGCGAACGCCGTCCGCACGCACTTCGGGCTGTCCGCCGTCGGCGCAGCGACCGGGGACATGGGTGACCCGGACGAGAACCTCGATCAGGCCGGGACGGGTCCTGCAGGCGCGGACGACACCGAGGGTGCAGGGACCACGCCTCCGGCGTGAGCGGAGACGGACAGCATCGTCGGTCCGTCGGCAGACTGGGTCGCATGCAGCCCACGCCGAAAGCCGACGTCACCGCAGCACTCATCGACCTCACCGGGCGGGGCGAGCACCCCATCGTCGTCACCGCCGACGGCGACCGCATCACCGGGACCTGGTCGACGAACCTGTCCGGGCAGCCCACCGGGGACGGGGGCATGACCCTCCTCGGCAACGCCACCTGGAACTGGCACGTCACCCTCCTCGAAGGTGGGGCCTACAAGGCGTCGATGAGCTCGAGGAACTGGCCGAACGACGGCGGGTTCTTCACGTTCAAGTCGTCGTGGGTCGCCGACCCGATGAAGCAGGTCCTGGCCGACCACGGCTGGCAGCGTCGGAAGAACCCGTTCGCCCGCGCCTGGGGCGCGCTGACCGGCAGGCGGTGACGGCCGCGCTGCCCGACTCGTCAGACGGGAGGCGCGGTGCCAGCTGGCACCGCGCCTCCAGTCCGTCGCTCAGCGGCCCGCTGGCTCGTCGACGTCGTCGACGTCGCGCCAGTTCCCGATCACCGGGAACTCGGTGACCCGCCGCTCGGACGCCCGCGCTCCCCGGAGCGTGCAGCACGACCGCCGCGCGCTTCCGGTCCGCAGCGACCAGGCGCATCAGGCAGCCCGCCACGCGTAGTGCATCGCAGGTCCGACAGCGCCCAGTGCCAGGACACGCCGCGCGTGTGCCTCCCCTCGCCGATGCCCGTCGGGCAGCGCCCACCGTTCGACGGCCGAGTGGAAGCGACACCAGGCCAGGCCTCGGAGTCGAGCGTCGACCTGATGGTCGTTGCCGCAGCCCAGCCCGCTGCGGATGACTCCGACACGGTTCGCGAGTCCGAGTGAAGGCTGGCGAGCGGACCGTCGCCGACCTCCCTGAGATGAACGACGCGGATCCCGGAGCCGAGAGTCGCCGACGCATTCGGTCCGAGCCGCTTGACGTGCTCGTCGTCAACTGCTTTGCTCTTTCAACAGATGCAAACAAGTTGCATCAGGTGAAATGACCCTCAACGGAGAGTGAGTCGCACATGGGTTTGGCCGTCTGGGCGCTGATCGCCTACATCGGCACGATCGTGGTCTGGAGCGTCGCGCTCCGTCGCGGTATCGGCGAGGGGATGGTCGTCGGCTTCCTCGTCGTCTGCGCGTTCGGCGGGACGCGGTTCCTCGAACTGCTCGTGGTCGGGTTGCAGGACGCCTTCAACGAGGAGATCGTCTTCGCCGCACTGGCCTTCACGTTCATCGGGTTCCTGTTGGCGTCGACCGGCGTGATCGACCGACAGGTGGAGATCCTCAACTCGTTGCTCGGCCGACTCCCCGGTGGGGCCGGGTACGTCGCGACCGTCGGCTCGGCGCTCTTCGGTTCGGTGGCGCACTCCGGATCCGCGAACGCGGCGACCCTCGGCACCGTCACCATCCCGTGGATGAAGCGCTCGCAGTGGCCCGCGCCGGTCGCGGCCACCGTGGTCGCCGGGAACGCGGGCAACGGCACGGTGATCCCGCCGAGCGCCTCGTTCTTCATCCTCATCGGCACCGCGACCGTCGCACCACTCGTCACGGTCGGCGAGCTCCTACCCGCGATGTTCGTCGCCGCCGGGTGGTGTGTGCTCTGGCGCCTGATCGTCATCGCGTACTTCGTCCGTCGACACCGCATCCAGCGCGTCCCGGCCGCGGACATCCGCCCCTTCCGTCAGTCGTTCCGCCACGGATGGACGTCGCTGCTCGTGTTCCTCGGCATCCTCGTCCCGGTCTTCGTGACCCTCGGACCGAGCGGTGCGTTCGTGACCGGTGCGCTCGGGGAGGAAGCCGCGGACACGATCAGCATCGTCGTCTGGATCCCCGTGCTCCTCGGGCTGTTGGCCCTGCTCCTCGGTCGGAAGAAGCTGCCGAAGGGCACCCGCGGCTGGTACGACTTCGTCGCGAAGACCGCGCCGCGCTACCGCGACATCGGGGCGACGCTCGTCTTCGCCTTCGCAGGTGGAGCGGTGCTGACCGAGCTCGGACTCGCGGACCAGCTCGCCGCCGTGCTGAACGGACTGGACGCGTCGCCGGTCGTGATGAGCGTCATCGTCGCCGTCATGGTCGTGCTGGTCGCCGGACCGCTCAGCTCGACCGCGACCATCGCGACGATCGGCGGCATCGGCTTCAGCGTCCTCGTCGTCGCCGGGGTCGATCCCGTCCTCGCCGCGTGCGTCGTCCTGGTGGCCGCGTCGACGGAGGGTGCCTCACCGCCCGGGGCCTCGGCCATCTACATCGCGACCGGGATCGCGGGGGTGAACCCGGTGAAGACCTTCGTCCCGCTGGTCGTGCTGTACGTGATCCCGATCCTCCTCATCGCTGCACTCATCGGGCCGGGCTGGCTGCCCGTCCCCCACTGAACCCGTCCCCACCGATCGGAAGGACTGCACGTTGGCAGACTCCACGGGACCCACGATGGGTCCGACCCGGAAGCGCATCGCCGCCGGCATGACGACCGTGTTCGTCGTCCTGCTCGTCTCGATGCTCGCGCTCGGCACCGTCATGGTGCTCCTGCAGCTCGTGGGTGTCCTGATCCTGAACGCCGCGCTGGTCTCCGGCGCCGTCTCCGCCCTGGCCCCGTGGACGTTCGGCGTCGGCGGCGCCCTCGGGATCTGGACCCTGCTCCTCGCCTACGCACACGGATGGAAGTCGAACGAATGACCGAGCACACCCACGAGCCCGTGACCCCGGACGTCGTCGAGCGACTCGGCGCCCTCCCGGTCGCGAACATCGGCGACGCCATGCAGCGCCTCGGCGTCACGGAAGCGGAGATCGGGGCCGTCTGGCGCGGAGCACGGACCGCCGGCACCGCCCGGACGGTCGAAGTCGCGGGCGGTGACAACGCCGGTGTCCACGAAGCGATCGACACGCTCCGACCCGGTGACGTGCTCGTCGTGAACGGCCACGGCGTCCGCGACCGAGCCCTGGTCGGCGAGCTCATCGCGGAACGCCTCCGCGCACGGGGCTGCGTCGGACTCGTCATCGACGGCGCCGTCCGTGACGTCGACGACCTCGAGGAACTCGGGTTCCCGGTGTTCGCCCGGGCCGTCACCCCGGCCGGTCCCTACCGCAACGGGCCCTTCCGTGTCGGGGTCCCGGTGGCGATCGGCGGTGTCGTCGTCCACCCCGGCGACGTCATCGTCGCCGACGGGGACGGTGTCGCGGTGGTACCGGCGGCCGAGGCCGCCGAGGTGCTGGACCGCGCGGAGGCCAAGCACGCCGACGAGACCCGGATCCGGAACGAGATCGTCGCCTCGGCGAGGTCCGTGTGACGGTTCAGCAGGGCGGTCCGCCACAATGGCGTCATGGCAACCGACGGGCACACGACCCAGCCGACGGTCCGCAGCGTCGAACGCGCGCTCGACGTGCTCGAACTGCTGGAACGGAGCGACCGTCCGCTGCGCCTCGTCGACCTGAGCCGAGGCACCGGGCTGCACGCCGCGACCGCCCTGCGGATCGTCGGGGTGCTGCAGCGCCGCGGCCTCGTGCAACAGGACGGCGGGGAGTACCGGCTCGGAGCGGGGGCGCTCGGCCTGGCGCACGGCTACCTCGTCGGGGACCCACTGACGACCCGCGCACGCGCAGTGCTCCAGCAGCTCGCGGACTCGACACACCTGACCACGTCGCTCTACGTCCGCACCGGTCAGGAGCGCATCCTGACCGCGCGGGTGGACGGTCGGGATCCCCTCCGCTACCAGCTGCCGGTGGGTCGACGGCTGCCGCTGGTGGTCGGCGCGGGCAAGACGATCCTCGCGTTCACGTCGTCGGCGGAACGGGACGACATCCTCGCGCACCACGGCGACACGACGGACGGGAACGGACGCACGGTGAGCGTGGACGAGCTGCGCTCGTCGCTCGACGAGATCCACCGGAACGGCTTCCACGTCTCCATCGCCGAGCGTGACGTCGCCGTCGCCGCGGTGAGCGCGCCGGTCTTCGACCAGCACGGAGTCGTGATCGGGTCCGTGTCGGCTTCCGGACCGGCAGAACACAACGACAGGGCGGGACTGGAGGCACTGGTCCCGGAGATCCGTCGGGCCGCGCAGGCGGTCGGTCGGTAGGACGCGAGCCACGGCTCGCAGGAGAGGAACACCATGCGAGTCGGGTTCATCGGCCTCGGCGAGGCCGGAGCCATCTACGCGGCGGCCGCCGTCGCCGCTGGCCACCACGTCCGCGGGTTCGATCCCGCTCCCACGCCGGCACCGCACGGCGTCGAGCGGCTCGGTTCGGTCGAGGACGTCGTCGCCACGAGCGAACTGACGATCGTCCTGACTGGTGCCGCACTCAGCCGGTCGATCGCGGAGACCGCCGCGGGCGCGATCACACCCGGCGCGGTCTACGCGGACTTCACGACCGCCTCACCCGAGGACATGGTCACCGCTGAGGACGGCATCGTCGCAGCCGGAGGCCGCTTCGCGGACGTCGCGATCCTCGGGCCGGTGCCGCTCAAGGGCGCCGCGACGGAGACGATCGTGTCGGGCGGCGCAGCGGACGTCGTCGCCGAGCTGCTCACCGCGCTGGGGTCCGAGGTCGAGCGCATCGAAGGCCCGGCGGGTACTGCGACCTCCCGGAAGCTGCTCCGGAGTGTGCTCATGAAGAGCCTGGCGACGGTCGTGGTCGAGGCGCTCGAGGCCGGACGCGCCGCGGGCTGCGAGGAATGGGTGCACGCGCAGATCGCCGCGCAGCTCTCCGGTGACGCGGACGCGAAGATCGAGCGGTACGAGTCGGGCAGCCGGAAGCACGCCGTGCGACGGGCGCACGAGATGCAGTCCGTGTCGGAGTACCTGGAGCGCCTCGGCGTCCGACCAGAGATGTCCTCGGCCGCCCGCCGGGTGCTCGAGCGGCTCGCCGGCGAGTAGGGCGGCGGCGACGCCTCGCACATCGCCGGGATCCTCGGTCCCACCGGGCTGAAGCGGCAGTCGGCCTCCTCGCGGTGGTCGCGTTGTAGCGGACCGCGCGCACGGGCCTCAGGACCGTGGCCGGCATCGAGAGGGCCTCGGTCCCGGCCTCCTGTCCCGGAGAGAGCACGATCGGCGGGCTGCAGGGAGGCGCGACCCGCCGATCGCGGGGTGCGGGACGGTTGATCCCGCGCATCCACAGATTCCCGAATCCTGAGGAGGGCACCGCCGGCCGGGGGGGGTCAGGCCCGGCCGGCGGTGGTTCAGGGTCCGACCGGCACGAACGTGTGTGCGAGCCTGCGCCGGCCGGCCCCTGAACTCGTCAGGCGTTGCATCATCCGACACGGACCACCACTACCGACGCCGGCCTCGAGACGCGAACACCACGGGACACCCCAGCGAGCCAGCCGGACGACGAGCGAGGAACACCCGGCCGGCCCGCAACGCAGGCACTGCGCACGCAGTGAAGACGAAACAGTCGCTGCGGCCGGGGTCTCGGGCGACTACTGCCGCCAGCATGGAGACCACCACGAAACCCGCAACCCCCAGGCGCCCCGGCCCATCCCTCCTGGGCTGAAGGCCGTCCCTCCGACGCACCGCTCGCCTGCAGCGTTGGGTGTTCCAGGACGGGCCGAGAGCGGATGAACGCTCGATCCCGGCCCGCTCGGAAGTGGTGAGCTTCCCACCCGGGCACCGGCCGCCCTGACAGCCCGATGCCCGCGCCCGATCCGGATGCGTTGCCGCCCAACGACCGTCTCGACAGCCGATGGCCCACCGGACGATGGAGCTGCGCCGAGCGGATCAGATCAGTGAACTGCTCGTGGTCACGGTCGCGAAGCTGCCGTGGAGGGCTGCCATGAACGCTGCGTGCACTACCGCGCCCGGCACGACCGTGTCCCCGTGGCGCAGGTCCGGTGCGGTGCAGGCGTCTGCGATGACGGTGTTGCGGTACCCGAGCTCATGCGCGGTCCGGGTGGTCGAGTCGATGCACATGCTGCTCATCATCCCGACGATCACCAGCTCTGAGACGTCGGCCTCGTCGAGGACGTCTCGCAGACCAGTGTCGATGAAGCTGTTCGGCCGGTGCTTCTCGAGCACGACCTCACCCTCGGCCGGTTCGACCGACGGGTGGAATGCCAGCCCCGGGGTCCCTGGTCGGAAGAACGACGCGTCCGGGTCCGTGCTGACGTGGAAGATGTGCACGACGAGCTCGCCGGAGGCACGGAACGTGTCGAGGACCGCCCGGGCCGCGGTGGCTGCGGCTTCCGGCTCGACCAGGGGGAACGCGCCGCCGGGGAAGTAGTCACGCTGGATGTCGACGAGGACGAGTGCACGGGCCATGTCACGAGTATGGCTGCCCGCCGCAGCCGTCCGGTCACAGACTGGCGAAGCCCTCCCGCCAGGTCGACCAGCGGGGTGCGAAGCCCAGCTCGCGGACGCGACTGTTCGAAACCGGGCGCCCGGGGTCGCCGACCAGCTCGGAGTCCGGTGCGGGTGCGCCGACGGCGGCGGCGAAGGCCGGAACCCACGCGGTACCAGGTGCCGGCTCGTCGTCCACCACGTTCAGAACGCCGGCCGGCCACACCAGCGCGGCGATGATGGCCGCTGCTGCGTCGTCAACGTGCAGGAACGAGGTCACGGTCTCCGTCGCGGGGAGCAGACCGGCACGAGCGGCGTCCCCGAACCGACCGTCCGACGCGTACCACGTGCCGGGTCCGTACAGCTGCCCGAACCGCAGGACGACACCGGTGCCGACCTCCTGAGCGGCAGCCTCGAGCTCCCGCACGGCGGTGATGGTTGTCCGACGAGGCTCCCTCGAGTCAAGGTCCAGCGGGTCCATCTCGGTGGCTGGTTCCGTGCCGGCCGGGTAGACCCACGAGATGCTCTGGGCGACGATCCGGTCGACTCCGGCTGCTCGTGCGCCTTCGACCAGGTTCCGGCTCCCGATCGACCGAAGGTGCGCGTTGCTGGCCGAGTCCCCCGTGCCGAGGTCCGTCATGAGGTGCAGGACGGTGTCCGGTTGCGCACGCGCGACCGTGGCGATCGTGCTGTTACGGTCCAGCGCGTCGAGCACCGCGGCGGCCACACCCGGTCGTTCGAGCAGCCGGGCCTTCTCAGCCGACCGGGACGTCACGGTCACCTCGTGCCCCGCCGCGAGCAGCAGGGGGACTACCGAACGAGCGAGGACACCGGAACCACCGGCCACAAGGATGCGCACCGCTCCATGGTGGCAGGGCCGGCGACACGGGACAGCCGCCGCCGGGGCACCGGGCGGCAACGTCCGGAAGCCGCCAACCGTTGCACGCAAGGATCGCGAGACCCAGCGGTGCTCGCGACCGACGCGGGATCCGCGCTGAGCGTGCTCCTGGGTCCCCGGCTCACCGTCCGTTCGCGGTGTGGTCGCGGCGACGGTGCCGGACCGGTGAGGGGCGCTGCCACCGTCACCCGATCTCGCGCTTGTCGTTTCGTGGAACGGCCAGCTCGCGGACGGCCTGGGCTGTTGCGACCGTGGAACATCGACGGCGGCGCGGGAGTTGAGTTCTCCGTGGACGAGGTCCTGTCGAACATCGTTGCCGTGTTGGCGCGCATGCGAGTGAAGAGCATCGACGCGTCACTGCCGCTGTACCAGCGGTTGGCGGGCACGAACGAGGTACGCGCGTTCACGTTCGGGAACGTGCGGCTGGCCTGGGTCGGTCCGTTCCTCCTGCTGGAGGGCGCGGACGGAACCGTTCCGTTGCGCTCGGCCACGATCATCGTCCGGGATCTCGAGCTCGTGGCATCGCTCGTGCTGGCCAGCGGAGGGGAGCTCCTGGACGGACCGACCCCCGGGCCGAACGGGCGGCGCTTGATCGCCTGCCATCCGGACGGGAACGTGCTCGAGTACATCGAGGACGTTCACCAGTCCGGCTGACGATCCGCTACCGGTCGTTGCGCAGGGTGAGCGCGCTCCGGATCCCCTGCACGTACTGGTCCGGCTGTTCCCACGCGGCGAAGTGGCCGCCGTGCGGGGACTCGATCCAGTCGGCCACGGCGAAGAAGCGCTCCACGAACCGGCGTGGTGCGTTCACGAGGTCGACGGGGAACACGGTGACGACCGTCGGGATGGTGATCCTCGGCCAGTCCTTCCGGGCAGCGAGGGCGTAGGGCGCGAAGGATGTCCCGATGGCGCCGCTGAACCAGTACGCGGCGATCCACGTCACCGCCTCGTCCAGGGTGAACGCCGCACGCGGGCCGTCGCCGTCGGTCCAGTCCGTCAGCTTCTCGAGGATCCACGCTGCGAGACCCGCGGGTGAGTCGCCGAGTCCCGCGGTGAGCGTCCGCGGACGGGTGGACTGCTCGTGCATGTAGCCGCCCGACTCCCGTTGCCACGCCTGCCCGCGTGCGACGTACGCGCGTTCGACCTCGTCGAGGTCCTCCGGCAGGTCGAACAGGAAGTGGTACTGCGACAGGTCCGTCAGGTGCAGGGCGCGGACCACCGTGCCGTGTCGGGCAGCGAGCGCCTCGGCGACGTCGCACCCGACGTCGCCGGCCGAGACGACGTACTCGTCGTACCCGAACTCCGCCATCGCGGCCGCGACCGCATCCGCCATGTCGAGGGAGGACATGCCGCCCCTGTCGACGGGGGCCGCGAAGGGGAAGCCCGGCAGCGCCGGAGCCACGACCGTCACGTCCGCCAGCAGGGGGAAGAGTCGTTCGAAGCGGAGGACCGAGTCGGGCCACCCGTGCAGAAGCAGCACGACCGGAGCACCTGCGCGGTCCGCCGGTCGGACCACAGCGCGGATCGGGACGGCGGTGTGCTCCGTCTCCTGCCAGCCCCAGCCGTCGATCCGTCGTTCGTGTGCCCGCCAGTCGTGCTCGTCCCGCCAGTGCCGGAGCACGTCGGACAGCACGTCCGGTGCCACACCGCCGTCGTCACCGATCGGCGGCGCCGGGACGGTCCGGACCGTCCTGACCCGCCGCGCCAGGTCCTCGAGTGCCTCGTCCGTGACTCTGCCGATGCTTGCTGCGCGCATGTCCACTCCTCCCAGACGACACGGGTACCGACCGCCAGTATCCCTACGAGAACGATCTTCCGCACCGCGCTCGAGCGCTGCCCGCCGCCGGCCCACCCGGATCGTCCACGGGCTGATCGCGGGACTGCCGGGCGATGCCGAGAACGGGCCCGGCTACTCCAGGTCAGCAACCGGCACGGGACGGCACTGTCACTGTTTGCGGCGCTTCGCGCGCGCCCGACGGAGCGCGCGGAGCTCCCTCCGCACTGGCGATGGACCGAACACCGCTGCTTGCGTGATCGCCTCGAGTACCGCGCGGGCTCTCCCCGATCTCGTCCTCGTTCGCCGCCCCCGCTGCACGGTGAGCGCACGCACTGCCAGGACGATCGTGACCGCACCCGCAGCCACCGTGAGCAAGCCCCAGAGCGCAGAGCTCACCGGTCCGGCGGGCCAGCCTTGGCGATCGCCATGCCCTCGCGGGTGCGGGCCCGGATCAGGTCGGCTTCGAACTCGGCGACCATGCCGAGGACGTTGAAGAGGAGCCGGCCAACTGGGTCGGTGGGGTCGTACACCGATCCCCCGAGGTTCAGTGCGACGCCCTTCTTGGTGAGCTCGTCGGCGATGTGGGTCGCATCACGGAGCGATCGCGCGAGCCGGTCGAGCTTCGTCACGACGAGGGTGTCGCCGGCTCGGACCGCGGCGAGGGCCGATCGGAGGCCGGGTCGTTCTCGAGTCGTGCCGGACATGCCGTGGTCGACATGGATGTCTTGATCCGCGACCCCGAGGGCCTGTAGGCCGTCGCGTTGCGCCGCGAGGTCCTGGCCGGACGTCGAGACGCGGGCGTATCCGATGAGCACGACGGCAACTGTTCTGTCAGCCGTACCCTTGCCGGGCACTTTCGCGGGACAGGCTGTTGAGACTGCGGTGCCTAGATGTTTGCTGAGTCCTCGGTCCCCTCCCCAAGGTCGTCGCCGTGTCCGGGGAGCGACCGTCTGGCGGGCAGCGAAGAAGCAGCCGCAGGGCGGAAGGCAGCTGCTGCCTTCCGCCCTGCGCGCGCTAGCTTCCGTATTCGCGGATGGTGATGTTGGAGAACGTTGCGGTGCCGCCGTCGGAGTACAGCGAGATGCCTGTGTCGCCGGCGTCGAAGTTCACCTGGTTGGACAGGACCGTGTAGCCGGCGTTGACGAACACCTCAACGCTCTGCGTGTCGACGAGGATGCGAAGGTGCACGGCGCGGGCGGCGGGGTCGATGGGCGCTGCAGCCCGCGTGTAGGGCGCCAATGCGAATCCTGCACGGTCGGACGGAGCCCTGTCCACGTACAGATCGCTGCCGTACTTGCCGATGTTGGTGTGTCGCGCTCCGTCCGCCGAGCGTCCGACGGAGACTCCGACGTTGGTGGCGTTGGTCCACGTGACGTCGAGCTCGATCTCATACGCGCGGCCGTTGTAGGGCAAGACCACTGAACCGTTGACGGTCTGGTTCGCGATCGGCACGGTGCGCTTCGCGGTGCCCTTGAGCGCCGCGATCGGTGCGCTGAGGAGGGTGTAATGACCATCGGTCTGCTTCTGGAGTGTGATCTCGCGGACGATCGAGTTTTGGCCGTTGTACCCGTCGGATGCGTCGGTGGGGACCTGCCGGTTGGCGTACTTCCAGTTGTTCATCCAGCCGAGGCCGTACCGCTTCGTTGTCGGCGCTTCGTTGGCCGGCCAGGTGACTGCCGCGTACCAGTCCCATCCCCAGTCGAGCCATTGCGGGGTGAGGTTATCCGCCGTGTACGCGGTGCCGTTCCAGGATCCGGTCCAATACGCGTACGTGCAGGGCAGCCCCTCGTTGTAGGCGTCCATGCTGCCGCTGAGAACCCAGTGCTTGGTGCCGTCATCTGCTGTGATCTGGAAGAGATCGGGGCATTCGATGCCGCCGAGGTTGTGGTCGGGGTAGTCGAAGTTGTGTTGCAGGGTCCAGTCGATGAGGTTCTTCGACGTGTAGAACGCCGCGTAGCGCTGCCGGCCGATGACACAGACCCATTCGTTGCGGGCGTCGTCCCACGCGACCTTGGGGTCGCGGAACCACTCGGCATTGGAGATCTGCGCGTCGGTGGTTGCGGTGCGTCCGTCGGTGTTGACGATGACGGGGTTGGGTCGGGCTGTGAAGGTGAAGCCGCCGTCGGTGGAGTAGAAGAGGTACTGCTCCTGGTACTTTCGCACCCCTCCGGTGGGTCGGGTGGCGAGGGCGATGACGGCACCGGCGCCATAGCCGGCGGTGTTGTTCGTGTCGATCAGGGTGCAACCGGTCCAGGTGGGCAGGTTGGTCTGCAGGGGGATGACGGTGCCCTGGAAGGTGAAGTTGATGCCGTCGATGGTGGAGACGTGGTCCCACCCGCCGTCCCCGTTGTCGACGTCGGAGTGCAGGTAGTACAGCTGGTAGGCGCCCCGGGTGAAGACCGGTCGCTGCGGGTCCGAGAGCCATCCCGACGGCGGGGTCATGTGGTACTTCGCGCGGAATGATGTCGCTGCGGTCGCTGATGTGGAGGCGGATCCCGCGGTGGCAGCCTGGGCGGCTTCAGCGGGCGCGGCGGTGGCGAGCAGCGCCAGGGCGCCGATGCCGGCGCCCTGGAAGAGAGCTCGGCGGTGGAATTCAGACGTCATCGTTGACTCCGGTTCGAGAGTTGGTTGGTTCCGCAGTGTGGGTGAGCACCGTTGGTTCAACGGCGGGTTCGTGCGGTGTCGGAGGTTGGGTGAGTGCGTCGCGGATGATGCGGCGCGGGTCATAACGGCGCGGGTCGAGTTCTGACCAGTCGATGTCGACTCCGGTCTGCTCCTCGATCTGCGCTTTAGTCGTGTCAGCCCATCCCCGCAGCTGACGCAGGAAGTTGGTGAGCTGTTTGGTGTGGGCGGCCAGCCGAGCCGGTCCGAGACACAACCCGGCGATGACGGCGATGACGAGCAGTTTCTCGACGTCCACGGTGCTTACCCGTCAGCTCGCCGAAAAGCAGCTCACTCGTGCGACGGCACGGTGCCGTCGTGTGCGACCGGGGCGCTGGCCTGGTCGGAGCTCTTCTTGTTGTCTCCGGCGTGGATCTCACTGCGGAAGATGTTGAGCGACTGCCCGAGCCCCTTTGCCAGGGCGGGCAGCTTGGTGGCGCCGAAGAGCAGTACGACGATGCCGAGGATGATGAGCAGGTGGATGCCGGTGAGGTTGCCGAGCATGATGAGTCCTTCGTGTGCAGGCGGCGAAGCGGACGCTACGTCACGGGGTGGGTGGTTGAGGAAGCGGCCGCGAGGCGGCGGGCGAGACGGCGGTCATGGAGCCAAGTGACCGCGCACGCTGCGAGGTAGAGCACGCCCATCGGAATGGCGAGGAGGAACATCGATGCGATGTCCGCCGATGGTGTGACGAGCGCGGTGAAGATGAGGATGCAGAGCACGGCGATGCGCCAGGCACCGAGGATCGCTTTCGCGGTGAGGACGCCGACGAAGTTGAGCAGGACGAGGAACACCGGCAAGACGAACGCGATACCGACGGCAAGGACGAGCTTCACGGCGAAGTCGTAGTACGCCTTCGCGTCGACGATCGAGGTGTCCTGGTGTGCGACGAAGCTGCCTAGGATCTGCACGATGTGCGGCAGGACGTACCAGCCGAACCAGCATCCGCCGAGGAAGAGCGGGATCGCGGAGCCGAGGAACCCGATTGCGTAGAGCCGTTCCTTCCGAACCAGGGCAGGAACGATGAACGCCCAGACCTGGTACAGCCAAACGGGGCTGGCGATGACGACCGCGATCGTGATCGTGATTTGAAGGCGCAGGTCGAAGGCGCCGCTGATGGCAGGGAAGTTCAGTTCCGCGGTGTGACCGCCGCCGGCGTCTGCGAGCTCGGTGACGGGTGCGCGGAGTTGGTCGAGCACGAACGGTGTGAGGAACCAGCCGATGACTGCGGAGATTGCGATGGCGAGCACCGCGCGGAAGAGCCGTTTCCGGAGCTCGTTGAGGTGCTGTCCGAGTGACATCGTTCCGGCTTCGGGGCGCTTCTGCCGCGTCGTCCCGCGCGGAACGGACGGGGCGCTCATCTGGTGGGTTCTCCAAGCGCTGCGAGCACGTCACTAGCGGTTGGTAGGTCCGCACCACGACGGCTCACTGTGATCGCCGCGGCGCTGGCGCTGATCTGGCCGAGTCGTGCCAAAGCGCTGGAGTCCAAGGCATCGAGGGTGACGATGGTGTCCTGAAGTTGCCAGATGAGGGTGGCCATGTAGGTGTCTCCGGCGCCGACCGTGTCGACGACGTCGACGCGTTTGCTGGGCACGGCAACCCGCTCTCGGGTGGTCGCAAGCGTTGCGCCGGCGGCACCGGTGGTGATGACGGCCAGCGTCACGCCGAGCTCGAGGAGACAGTCGAGGACGACGTCGACGCTGTCGCCTGGGTAGAGCCAGGCGGCGTCCTCGTCGGAGAGTTTCAGCACAGTGGCTTCTGCCGCGAGGTGCTCGAACCAGAGCCGCTCAGCGGCCGCGTCTCCGAGGAGCGCGGGCCGGATGTTCGGATCGAACGAGACGATGCCGCCGGCGGCTGCGGTGCGCTGGACGAGCTCTCGCACTTTGCCCGCTCCCGGCTGCAGGAATGCGCCGATCGATCCGATGTGCAGCCATCGCGGCGTTTGCGGTAGGTGCGGCAGGTCCCATTCGATGTCGAACTCGTACGTGGGCTGGCCGTCGGGAGTGAGCCGGACTGTCGCCGCCGGGGTTCTCGTGGCCCCGAAGACGCCGGGAACCAGCCCGACCTCTGACGCGTCGAGGTGATCTGCGATCTGGTGGCCGCGCACGTCATCACCGAGCCATGTGGCGAATTCGACCGGCGCGCCGAGCCGTCCGAGACCGAGGGCGACGTTCGCGGGGCTTCCTCCGGGGATCTCCCGCGTGGCGTCGTCGTGGACGATGTCGACGAGCGCTTCTCCCGCAACGGTGATTCGATGCACAGTCATCTCCTTCGATGATCGGGACGAGTTGGTGCCGGTGGACCTGTCGGCGCCGCTCAGTCAGATCGCGCGGATCCAGCGGTGACGTCGGCGGCGGGAGCCGCAATGGTCGTGACGGTGGGCTCGAGATCCCACACCAACGCTTGGTTCGGGGCTTCCACGCTCCACGGCGGTGCTTGCGTCGGGTAGACGCGGGTGGTGATGGAGCGTCCGGCGCTGGTGAACAGTTCGACGACCGATCCGTCAAGCAGTACTCGCACTGCAGGTCGGTCCGCGGTCCGGTCGAAGGGAGCACGAATCACCGCGGGGCTCGGGTCAGCGCGGTGGTCTGTGCTGGCATGTGCCCGGTCGACGGTGAGCGTGCCCGCGTCGACGTCGATCGTGATGTCGAGGTATTCGGTCTCGGAGAAGCGCAGCCGGATGCAGCCGGTGACGGCGACAGGCAGCACGATTTCGGCTTGCGCGCCGATGCGAGCACCGTGCGCAGCCTGCGAGCTGCCGGCGCGGAGGGCGTCGATTGCGGGGTGGGGTTCGGTGCCGAGTCGACCGTTCGTGATCCACGCCCGGCGCGGCAGGGAGATCGCTCCGGACCAACCTGCCTGCTCGGTCCACTGCTCGGTCCGGCCCTCGGTGACCCACCCGAAGAGCACCGGCCCCCAGGAGCTGGTCCGCATCACGGAAGCCGCGTAGAAATGCTGCCCGTCGTCGACCTTGAACGGCGAAGGAGACCCGGTCAGCGGGATCGCCACGACGTCACCCGGGCCGTCAGCATGGGACCAGGACGCCACGATCGCAATCTCGGTGCCGTCGACGGTGAGGATCTGCGGGCACTCCCACCCCTCACCGGTGTCAATGCCGTTGACCGTGTCGCGTGCCATCGACACCAGATCGCCGACGTACGTCCAGCTGATGCCGTCCGTCGATCGGTAGTGGCGGACGGACGCGGTCTGGTTCCTGGCCGCCGCTCCGACCGCCATCGACCAGCCGTCGTCTGTCTGCCAGACGAACGGGTCGCGGAACATGGTGATCGCCTCGTCCGTGGACGGGTCTGCGACGACCTGCACGGGGGCGCCGTAGGTGGTCCCGCCGTCCGTGGACTCGGCGAGGAGCACCGACTGGAACGGGCTGTGATCCACTTTCCCGGAGTAGTAGGCGCGGACGACCCCGTCGTGCAGGACCGTGTTGCCGGACCAAGCGCCACCGGAGTCGGCGCCACCGGGGACGGGGACAATGGCGGGGCGGTGGAGGGTCCAGTGCACCAGGTCGTCGCTGGTGGCGTGTCCCCACTCGACCGGGATCTCGAGGTCGACCTTGGGCCGCGACTGGAAGTACAGGTGCGCCTGCCCGCCGATGTCGATCGGGCCGTTCGGGTCGTTGACATACCCGCGAGGGAGTCGGACGTGGAACTGCGGGAGGTGGTGGTCGGCTGCGGTCACGGCGAGTGCGGCTTCCTGGAGTGCTGTCGGCAGGGCGTGAAGGTCGGTCATCGGGACGATCCCGCCGTGACGCCTTCAATGAAGTACCGCTGGGCGAAGATGAACAGCAGGACGCTCGGGATCATGGTGAGCACGACGCCGGCGAGCACGACGGAGATCGATCCGGTGCCGAGGTTGCCCTGGAGTCCGACGAGCCCGAGCGGGAGAGTGAACGTGTCCTGCTGGTTGAGGAAGATCAGCGGCCGGTAGTACTCGGCCCAGAAGCCGGAGAAGTTCAGGATCGCGAGCGTCGCGATCGCCGGGCTCGCCATCCGCGAGTACACGTGCCAGAACACCCCGAACTGGCTGGCACCGTCGATGCGGGCCGCCTCCCCGAGTTCCTTCGGCATCTGCATGAAGTACTGCCGCATTAGGAAGGTGCCGAACGCACTGCCGAGCGCAGGGACGATGAGCGACGCGATGGAGCCGGTCAGCCCCATGTCCTTCAGGATGACGAACACCGGGATGATGATCGTCTGGATCGGCACCATCATCGTGGCGAGGAAGATCCCGAAGATGGTGTTCTTCCCCGGGAAGCTGATCATCGCGAAGGCGTACCCGGACAAGGTGCACGTGATGGTCTGACCGACGACGATGAGCAGTGTCACCAGGACGCTGTTGACGAAGAACTGCCCGATCGGAATCTGGTTGAACACCGCCGCGTAGTTGCTGAAGTCCCAGGACAGGGGCAACCACTGCGGAGGGTTGTTGAACGACTCCGCCGGGGTGCGCAGCGAGGTGGTCAGCGTCCAGAGCAGCGGTCCGAGCGCGAACACGGCGGCGATGATCAGGATGATCATGCCGAGGATGCTGCCGACCTTTGCCACCGGCTTCCGGCGCCGAACGATATGACTGACGGCGGGCTGCGCGACCGTCTCCGGAGCATGCAGCGGGTTGAGGGTGTCAGTGGTCGTCATTGGTAGAACACCAGCTTTCGTGCGGCGATGAACTGGATCCCGGTGATGATGCCGATGATCACCAGCAGCAGGATCGCGATGGCGGAGGCGAACCCGAACTGCAGGTTCTGGAACCCGGCCTGGTACATGGAGATCGTGGCGGTCGTCGTCGCGGTGCCGGGGCCGCCCTTGGTCATGATGAATGGCTGGTCGAACAGCTGCATTGCGTTGATCATCGCGATCACGGTCGCGAACAGGATCGTGGGGCTGATGAGCGGGATCTTGATCCGGAACAGGGTCCGCCAGGGCCCCGCACCGTCGATCGCTGCAGCTTCTTGCACGTCGACGGGTACCGCGAGCAGTGCGGCGACGAAGAGCACGAAGGTGAAGCCGACCTGCTGCCAGACGACCACCATCACGACCGTGACCTTCGCCCAGAAGGGATCGTTCAACCAGTGCGCGCCGGGTAGTCCGATCTCGTTCAGGTAGTAGTTGATGAGGCCGAACTTGGTGTCGAAGATGTAGCCCATGAAGATCGACACGGCCGCCGTCGAGGCCAGCAGGGGCAGGTAGAACGACGTACGGAAGAACACACGCGTGGTGTTGTGCTTTCGGTTGTTCGCCAACACCGCCAGGAGCAGGCCGAGCGAGATTTGCAGCACGACGATCGCGATCGCGAGAGCCACGGTCACACCGAACGACGCCAGGACTGGCCCGTCGGTGAAGAGCCGCGTGTAGTTGTCGAACCCGACCCACTTCGGGCTGCTGATGACGTCCCATGAGGTGAACGAGAGTCCGAGGGAGGCGAGGATGGGGATGAGGGTGAATACGGCGACGAAGATCACCGCGAGCCCGATCATGAGGAACCCGAACGTGGACTCACGTCGGCGCGCGCGCTTGGCCGCCGGCCGGCGGGCTGCGACCTTGGCAGCCCGCCGGATGGGTGTTTCTGTTGCTGCTGTCATCACGAAGCCTGCGAGGCTGCCTTCTCGATGTCTGCCTGGAGGCCGTCGAGCGCCTTCTTGGCGTTCCCGGAGGAAATCGCCTGGGTGGTGCGCTGGTTGAGGGCCGTGGCGAGGGCGTTGTAGTACGGCGGTGCGGAGATCGGGACCGAGTTGTCGAGCTGGTCGTAGAACACCGACCAGTGCTCCGGCCCGGTGGTCTTGTACCGGTCGGCGGTCATCAGGGACTTCTGCGCCGGAGTGGTGACGTTGCCGGGCCAGAGGGCGTCGAAGCTCTCCGGCTGCACCATGACCTTGATGACCTCGAACGCGAGGTCCTTGTTCTTCGAGGAGCTGAAGATGCCGTAGCCGCCGGCGCCGAAGAGCGACTTGTTGCTCTTCCACGTCGGGAACTCGACTACGTCGAAGCTCCCGTTCTTCATCCCGGCGTTGTGGAGACCGCCGGCCCAGAAGCCGCCGCCGATCGTCATGCCGATCCGGCCGGAGGCCATCAGGCCCTGCAGCGTTGCGCCACCGCCGACATCGGGCGAGGGCGAGGCGCCCGACTTCTGCAGGTCGATGACGTACTGCAGCGCCTCGACGGCCGCGTCCGAGTTCGCCGTCGGGTCGCCCCACTTCCAGCCGCCCTTGCGCCCAGAGACGCTGATCGGGTTGTCGGAGAACGCCTTGCTCTTCCACAGCCAGTCACCGCCGGAGTACTTGCCCTCCTCGAGGAGGTTCCCGTCGTTGGCGTAGAGGAACGACGTCCAGCTGCCCCAGAGCCGTACCACCCAGTCGAACGCGTACGTGCCGCCCCCGACCTTCGCCAGGCTCTCGGCCGACGAGTGGAAGTCGTCCATCGACCACTTGCTCGTCGGGTGGGACAGGCCGGCCTTGTCGAACAGGTCGGTCGAGTAGAACATGCTGCCCGCGTTGAAGCTGTCAGGAAGCGTGTAGAGGTGCCCCTGGTACATCGTCGACTCCAGCAGCGCCGGGTGGGCGCCGGTGAAGTACTTGTGCAGGTCCGACAGGTTCTTCGTGACGTAGTCGTCGAGAGGCGTCAGCAGGTTCTTCGACGCCAGCAGCTGCTGCCCCTCGGTTGCCACGCTGACGATGTCCGGCACGTCACCCGAGGCGATCTGCGTGAGGACCTTCGCGAGGAAGTCGTTCCAGTCGGTCCCGTTGATCGCCGTGACCTGCAGACTCGCCTTCTTGTCGAGGGCCTTGATCTTCGGCTCGATGGCCTTCTGCAGGGCCGTCGCCGCGCTCTGCTCACCGAAGTAGAGCATCTTCACCGTGCCGGAGCTGCTGCCCCCGCCGCCGGTGGTCGAGCAAGCCGCCAGCGATCCGATGCCGGCCAGCGCGAGTCCCGCGCCACCGAACTTGAACAGCGTGCGCCGGTCGATCGGGGTGCTGAATCCGTTCGCCATGGGTCGCTCCTCTCTGAGCGATCGTGACCCCGCTAGGTCGGGGCCAATACGTATTTGCAGGGCGAGCGTACACAGCATGCGGAGCGGACGCAATACGTATTTGCTTCTGGCATGATGATGGCAACGGAGGAGGCTCAATGGCGAACCGCAAGCGCACAACGCAGTCACAGCGCGTCACCATGAAGGACGTCGCGCGCCACGCTGGCGTGTCCCAGCCGACGGTGTCGTTCGTCCTTAACGATCGCCGGGACGTTTCAATCGCTGCTGAGACGCGCACTCGTGTCCTCGAGGCCGCGAAGGAGCTGAACTTCCAGCCCAACCGGGCGGCGCAGTCGCTGCGATCGAATCGGTCCTACACAGTTGGTGTGATCGCCGATCGGCTTGTCTCCCAGCCCTACGCGGGTCACATCGTGCTCGGCGTGCAGCAGGCCGTGCAGGAGGCCGGATACGTGTGCTTCGTGGTCGAGACCGCGCAGACGTCCGACGGAGGCAAAGCTGCCGTCGAGAACCTCGTTCAGCAAGGAGTCGCTGGCCTGGTCTACGCAGCGCCCGGGCCCGAGTACGTCACCCCGGTTGCCGGACTCGACGCGGTCCCAACGGTCTTCGTCAACTGCTTCCCACCCGAGGGCGCACCCGCAGTCACCGTGCTCGCCGACGAGTACCAGGGCGGGTACGACGTCGCCGCCGCCGTCTTCGCAGCCGGCCACACCACCGTCGCCTTCCTCGGCGGCCCTGAGGACGACTACGCCTGCCAAGAACGAAAGCGCGGACTCGAGCGCGCCGCCGCCGACGCGGGCATCCCGTCGACACAGATCAGCATCACGTTCGGCACCTTCCAGGTGGGATCCGGCTATGACCTCGCGGTCGAGGCCCTCGACAACGTGGCCATCCGTCCGACGGCGATCATCTGCGGAAACGACCGCATGGCGGTCGGCGCTCTGATGGCTGCTCAGGCACTGGGAATGCGATGCCCGGAGGACATCAGCATCGTCGGCTTCGACGACCAACCCGACCTCGCCGACCAGATGCACCCACCGCTCACCACCGTCGCGCTGCCGCACCAGCAGATGGGCTTTGAAGCCGGAACTCTGCTGCTAGCGGAGGCGGAACAGCCCGGCCGACACCTCGTGCCCTGCGAATACGTCGCCCGCAGCTCGCTTGCGGCCCCACGACCCGAAGGAACTTGAATGACGCTCCCGTCCAGCACCCATTTCCGGCCCCCGAACGGCTACGTCGGCGACGTCATCCCGTTTGAACACGAAGGCACCGCGTGGTTGTTCTACCTGCTCGACGAACGGCCGGACGCTCCGCCGCTCAAGCGAGCAACGGGCATGCCCTGGGCGGTCGTGACGACAACCGACTTCGTCACCTTCACCGACAAGGGCGTGGTACTGCCCTCCGGCGGCCCCGACGCGAGCGACTTTGACTGCTACACCGGCAGCGTTGTTCGTGATGAGGAGGGAACGCTGCACTTGTTCTACACGGGGCACAATCCCCGTATCAAGACCGGACCCGATGACGGCTTCAAGGACGCGCAGGTTGTCGCGCACGCGACGTCATCCGGTGATCTGACCGACTGGACCAAGCATCCCGAGTGGGACTTCCCCGCACTCGCTGGCTACTCCCCCGAAGACTGGCGAGACCCTTTCGTCTTCCGTCCCAATGCCGACCGGCCCTGGCAGATGCTCCTCGCCACTCGGCGACCGGACGAGCCGTATCGGCGTTCTGGCGTCGTGGCACGGCTCGAGTCTGACGACCTCATCACCTGGCGAGACGCTGACCCCATCTGGGAACCACACCGCTTCATCACCCAGGAGTGCCCTGACGTGTTCCAGTGGGGCGAGTGGTGGTACCTCGTGTACTCGGAGTTCTCCGACGCGTTCTGCACCCGCTACCGCATCGCGAAGTCACCGGACGGCCCATGGTTTGCGCCGGCTGATGACACCGTCGACGGCCGAGCCTTCTACGCCGCGAAGACCGTCGCACTCGACGACCAGCGGTACTTCGTCGGGTGGATCGCGTCCAAGGAAGACCAGCGGGATGGCGGCGCGTGGCAGTGGGCCGGGACCATGGCCACACTGCAAGCCCACCAGCGGACGGACGGGTCGCTGCGGTTCGACCTCCCCGACGGCATCAAGGCGGCATACACCGAGGACATCGATCTCACGGCACACCTCGAACCGGTCAACGGTGCTGCAGCGACCGTGGGCGCTGGCGCAGCGGCCCGGTACGCGTCCTGGGTCGGGCCCGAGCTCCCGACCGAGGCGCTCCTGGCGGTGGACCTGACACTCGACGCAGACACCAGGTCGTTCGGCGTACTCCTGCGTACCAGCGACGACGGCGAAGAGGGCTACGCCCTGCGCTTCGAGCCGGATCGGAACCGGCTCGTGCTGGACCGCTGGCCGCGCGGCAGCACCGGCACCGAGCAGTGGCAGATCCTCGGCGACGTTCCGCACGCCGTCGAGCTCGAGCGCCCGGTGGAGCTCGCTCCAGGCGCGCATCACCTCGAGGTGCAGTTGGACGGGGACATCTGTGTCGCCATCGTCGACGGGGCCGTCGCGTTGAGCACGCGTCTCTACGATCGCCCCGCGGGGCGCGTCGGTGTCTTCGCGCAGGACGGCGCGTTCACCCTTGATCGTCTGACGGTCAGTACTCGCTAGCGCCAGCATCGACGAAGTGCGCCTGCCCCGGATCGCGGGCAGGCGCACTTCGTTCGTTGCGCTACTTCCAGATCGACTTGAGGTTCCAGGCTCGGAGGTCGTCGACGCGGGCTGTACCACCCGTAGCGAAAGCGCTGACACCGGTGCTGGTCGAGTCCGGGAAGATCTGGTCGGTGAGGACCACTTGGCCGTTCGCGCCGAACACCTCGATCGAAGAGGCGTCAACCAGGATCCGCAGATCCAAGCCACCGCGGGTCACCTGCAGCGGCGCATCGCTGCGTGATGCGAACGCGCTGCTGAAGGCCACGTTCCCAGAGCGGGTGCGATCGATGAACACCGTTCCGGTGCTCGTGTCGTACCCAACCTGCGTGTACTGTCCGGCACCAGTTCGCACGTTGAGGCCGAAGGTCTTCGCCGAACCTGCGGTGAGGTGGGCCTGCACATCGAGAGTCTGGCCTGTCACCGGGAGCGCTGTCGTCGTGTTCGCGACAGAGACGTTCTTCACCCGCGCAGGACGACCCGCGTGCAGCTTGTCGATACCGTCGACGGGCTGTTCAACGATCTTGAGCTTCCCATCGATGGTCCGCAGTGACAGGGCGCGCGGGAACGTCTCGGCGCCCTGCCATGGGGACGTCGGCACGTTTGAGGCGTACGCCCAGTTGTTCATCCAGGCGATGGCGATGCGCTCCCCGTTGGGGGCGTTCTCCCACGTGTTCTCCGCGTAGAAGTCAGCCCCGTAGTCCAACCAGTTGGCACGCTGGTACTGGGTCAATGCCGGCGCATCGCTCTGCGTGAACCCGTCGGCGAGGATGTGGCCCCATCCGCCGGTGGCGTTGTCAACGATCTGGAGCTGCGCTTGCCTGCCGCGCAGGTCGGCGATGTTCCACGACGTCCAATCCAGCGTCTCGCTGTTTGCACCGGTCGCAGTGCGAACAGCCTTCCCGTCGACGAGGAGGTTCACCGTGGTCTGCGTGTCCCAGGGAGCGGCTTTCTGGTCCGCGGCGATGATCTGCCCAACCATGAGATGACCCCAGCCGCCCGTGCCGTCGTTGTCGTCGACAACCTGAATCTGCGCGTCCTTGCCTTGGTACGCCGTGGCGTCGAGGCTTGCCCATCGAAGCGTCCCGGTGCCGTCGCCGGTGACTGACTGCACGACCTTGCCGTCAACGATCAGGTTTACGGCCGTGGGGTTCGCCTGTCCCCAGGGGTGGTCGCCGCCGGCGATCTGCAGGTCGATGTAGGGCTTCGTGACCGTGAACGTCGGCGACGTGACCGTGCCGGTCCCGGCATCCCCATCCGGGGTGAACGTGTCCAGCACCGAGCTGCCGATCTGATTCGGCAGTGATTCCTTTGTCGGCCCGGCGCCGATGAAGGAACCGGTCGCGGTCCAACCCTCACCGTAGGTGGGGCCGGCGAAGTCAGCGAGGACAGATCCGCTCGGAACCGTCCCTGCTGGAACGGAGCCTGGGATAGCGGGGTTGTTGCCTCCGCCGACGAGGAAGTTCAGGCGCGCTTTGTTGAGCGTGAACGGTGCCGAGGTGAGCGTCCCGGTTGCTCCGTCACCCCCGTTGTAGCTGTCAACGAGGTACTTGCCCTGGAAGCCTGCGACGGCCTGCTGGTCAGGGAGGGCGCCGGCTGCGGGTGCCGCGCCGAACGCGGAGCCGGTCGCGGTCCAGCCCGCGTAGGTTCCCGACTCGAAGTCGGCCACTGTCGCGCCGGCTGGAGCGGTGTAGGTCGCCGGGCCGTCCGGGGTGAACGATGTACCGTCGAACTGCCCGGTGAAGTACTGGACACCGGTGCTGCCGACACTGACGCTGAGCACCCACTTCATCTGCCGCTTGTTGCCATCCACGGGCAGTGCGTAGAGGTCGGGCATCTCCCAGACGCCGCTGGTTGCGCCGCGCGGACCGAAGTCGCTGGCGTGTGTCCACGACTTCAGGTCCTTCGACGTGTAGAAGGCGATTTTGTACTGATCGGAGAGGGTGACCGCCATCACCCACTCCTTCTTCGGCGCGTACCAGAACACCTTCGGGTCGCGGAAGTTCGTCGACTGGAGGTCGAGGACCGGATTGCCGGCGTACCGCGTCCACGTGCGGCCGTGATCGGTGCTGTATGCCAGCGACTGCGACTGGATGCCGGTTCCGGCCTGGACGCTGGTGTAGAACGCCACCATGGCTGGGTTCTTCTTGGTTCCGAAGCCGCTGGTGTTGCCGTTGTCGACAACCGCTCCCCCGCTGAAGAACGCGTTGCTCCCCGGGTCTGGCTCGGGCCCCTTCACCGGGATGTTCTCCCAGTGGACCAGGTCTTTGCTGACTGCTCCCTCCCACGTGCCGTAGCTGAACAGGTAGTAGAGCCCGTCGTCGTAGACGAGGCCGTTCGGGTCCCCGATCCAGCCGGACGGTAGTGAGTAGTGGAACTGGGGCCGGTACGTCTCGTGGTACTGGCTGGTATCGGCCGAGCTCGCTGTCGCGGTCACGGTCGCGAGAACCAGCGCCCCCGTTATCGCTGCCGCCGCGATCACGCTGATGCGTTGAAGTGGTCGAAACATGTCGCTTGGAGCCTTCCTCTCTGAAGACCATCGAGCTAATACGTATTAGCACCGCCTAGTTGTTCATCCTGCACGCGGCGGGCTACCTGGTCAAGGCATAACGCACGCGAAGGCGACATCTCGTGCAGCGTCCGATCGGCGATCGGACACGCTCAAGAGCTCCGCGAAGTGGCCGAGCACTGGTTGCATGCCCGGCCAGCAGAGAGCCATCACCGCAACAGGGACTGCACCGCGTTCCACAGATCGAAATGGTTACCGCCCGAGAGGAGCGCGCCGGCTTTCTTGTACCGGTAGTTGGTCGCGCCAGGCATGCCTGCGCCAAGCAACCGGACGCTACCGACCAGGTGACCACCATCGGCGCTCGTCACCTTCCAGTCCGAGGGAGACCCAACCGGTGGGCCTTCGCAGGTGACCACATAACGGTGACCCGTATCGGTCTCGACTTCGAACTGCTGTACATGGTCGAGGTCGGCGTCACGGTCCTGAACCCGGCCCTGCAACGTCACCGATCTGATGTTCGCTTGCACCGCTCGAGCTTCCTCGTTCTTCAAGTCCGGTGACCAGGTAAGGATCCTTGAACGGAGAGCGCAGCTACCGGTCATGCTTCAGCCGTGGGGCTGTCGATGCAAGGTAGGTGGCAGCGAGCTGGGCGACCTCCTCGCGGTAGCGGCGTTCGACTGCGCGGTGCTGGGAGCTGCCCGCGATTCCCCGCGTCGCGTACAAATCGTCGAGCACGTCGTCGACTTCGACGAGGGCCTGCGCCGCTTCGGGGCCATCGTGTCCGATGTTGTTGTGAGCCCAGGAGGAGAACTCGCGCAGGCAGAGCTCGCCGTCCAGGAAGCGTCGGCACGCGACCCGCAGGGCGAGAAGCGGGATCTCCTCACCATCTCGGTCAAGCGGTGGGACGCCCGCTTCGGTGAGGACCGCTGAACTGAGGTCGACGACATCCGCAGAAGTCGCGCTTGCATAGAGAGAGGCGAGGGCAAGCAGCGACGGGCTGTTGTGTCCGTCCGCGACGAGATCCGCCGCTAGCGCGATGACGTCGCTGCTACTGCAGAGGCCTAGTACGAGGGCCGCAGCCACTTCGCGCAAGTCAGCCATCGCAAGACGAAACAACTCTCTCGCCTCGTCGTCCACACGATCTCCTCACGACAGGAGTCACGCTAACGCTTCTCAGCTGAGCCGACCTGCCCGGGAGTAACCAGCACGCCTCTTATGAGGATCGATCATCTACGAGATCGCTGACCACGCCGAGCTCTCGCCTGCAGCCGTGCCGCCGCATTCCATCGGCGCGGACCTGCTCCGCGACTGGAGGCTGGCAGCCAAGGCGGCCTACTTAGCCGACCAAATACCGAGGAGCACGAACCGCCCCAACGTCCGATGGCCGGTCCTCAAATACGATTCCCGCTTTCCTGCCGACGAGAGACACAACGGTCACGACTTTCGCCGAGGCCGATACTGTCTCAGATAGGTAGTCCGCAACCATTCGCAATGAACGCACGCTATGCGGACGCCTCGCGGCGGACGCACCCAGCCGATCCGTCTTTGACGAGACGGGTCGAGCTCCTGCGGCCCGACAGCGCGCACCCAAGGTTGGATGACGGAACCCAAAGTCAGACGACGCTTCGGGCTCGATACCCAATCGAGGTTGCGAAAACGCAACTATGCGTGCGATCCAACACGCCCCGCCAGCCGAAGCCAGCGGGGCGCTCCCCTGTGCAAGCGAGACCTAGAAGTCCCAGTCCTCGTCCTCGGTGTTCACGGCCTTGCCGATCACGTACGACGACCCCGACCCCGAGAAGAAGTCGTGGTTCTCGTCAGCGTTCGGCGACAGGGCGGAGAGGATCGCCGGGTTCACGTCCGTGATGTTCTTCGGGAACATCGGCTCGTAGCCAAGGTTCATCAGCGCCTTGTTGGCGTTGTAGTGCAGGAACTTCTTGACGTCCTCGGTCAGACCGACCTCGTCGTAGAGATCCTGCGTGTACTGCACCTCGTTCTCGTACAGCTCGAACAGCAGCGAGAACGTGTAGTCCTTCAGTTCGTCGCGCTCCGCCTGGCCGAGCTGCTCGAGCCCCTTCTGGTACTTGTACCCGATGTAGTACCCGTGGACGGCTTCGTCGCGGATGATGAGGCGGATGAGGTCGGCGGTGTTCGTGAGCTTCGCCCGCGACGACCAGTGCATCGGCAGGTAGAAGCCGGAGTAGAACAGGAACGACTCGAGCAGCGTCGAAGCGACCTTGCGCTTCAGCGGCTGGTCGCCCTGGTAGTAGTCCATGACGATCTGGGCCTTCTTCTGCAGGTTCGGGTTCTCCTCGGACCAGCGGAAGGCTTCATCGATCTCGGGCGTCGACGCGAGGGTCGAGAAGATCGACGAGTAGCTCTTGGCGTGCACCGACTCCATGAACGCGATGTTCGTGTAGACGGCTTCTTCGTGCGGGGTGATCGCGTCGGGGATGAGCGACACGGCGCCGACGGTGCCCTGGATGGTGTCCAGGAGCGTCAGGCCGGTGAAGACGCGCATGGTCAGCTTCTGCTCGGCCGGCGTGAGTGTGTTCCACGACTGCACGTCGTTCGACAGCGGCACCTTCTCGGGCAGCCAGAAGTTGTTGACGAGGCGGTTCCAGACCTCGACGTCCTTGTCGTCCTGGATGCGGTTCCAGTTGATGGCCTGGACCGAATCGATGAGCTTCAGCTTCTCGACCAACGCACGTTCCTTCGTAGAGATGGTGACTAAGTGACGGCCTGGAGGCGCGGTGCGGGCTGGCACCGCGCCTCCAGGCCAAGGATGATTGCGCAAGCAATCAGAGCAAAAGGCTCACAGCATGCAGCTGACGCAGCCCTCGACCTCGGTGCCCTCGAGCGCGAGCTGGCGCAGACGGATGTAGTAGATCGTCTTGATGCCCTTGCGCCATGCGTAGATCTGCGCCTTGTTGATGTCGCGCGTGGTCGCGGTGTCCTTGAAGAACAGCGTCAGGGACAGGCCCTGGTCCACGTGCTGCGTCGCCGCGGCGTACGTGTCGATGATCTTCTCCGGGCCGATCTCGTACGCGTCCTGGTAGTAGTCCAGGTTGTCGTTCGTCATGAACGGCGCCGGGTAGTAGACGCGACCGAGCTTGCCTTCCTTGCGGATCTCGATCTTCGACGCGATCGGGTGGATCGACGACGTGGAGTGGTTGATGTACGAGATCGAACCGGTCGGCGGGACGGCCTGCAGGTTCTGGTTGTAGATGCCGTGCTCCTGGACGGAGGCCTTCAGCGCGGCCCAGTCCTCCTGCGTCGGGATGGCGATGTTCGCGTTCGCGAAGAGGTCGCGCACGCGGTCGGTCGCCGGCGTCCAGGCCTGGTCGGTGTACTTGTCGAAGAACTCGCCCGACGCGTACTTCGAGTCGCGGAAGCCGTCGAAGGTCTCGCCGGTCTCGATCGCGATCTTGTTCGACGCGCGAAGGGCGTGGAACAGCACCGTGTAGAAGTAGATGTTCGTGAAGTCGATGCCCTCTTCCGAGCCGTAGTAGACGCGCTCACGAGCGAGGTAGCCGTGCAGGTTCATCTGGCCGAGGCCGATGGCGTGCGACTTGTCGTTGCCGTCCTCGACGGAGCGGACCGACGAGATGTGCGACATCTGCGACACCGAGGTGAGGCCGCGGATGGCGGTCTCGATGGTGCGACCGAAGTCCGGCGAGTCCATCGTCAGCGCGATGTTCAGCGAGCCGAGGTTGCAGGAGATGTCCTTGCCGATCTCCTTGTAGGAGAGGTCCTCGTTGAACGTGGTCGGCGTGTTGACCTGCAGGATCTCCGAGCACAGGTTGGACATGTTGATCCGACCCTTGATCGGGTTGGCCTTGTTCACCGTGTCCTCGAACACGATGTACGGGTAACCAGACTCGAACTGGATCTCGGCGATCGTCGTGAAGAAGTCACGCGCCTTGATCTTCGTCTTCTTGATGCGCGGGTCGTCGACCATCGCGCGGTAGTTCTCGGAGATCGGGACGTCGCCGAACGGGACGCCGTAGACCTTCTCGACGTCGTACGGCGAGAACAGGTACATGTCCTCGTTGTTCTTCGCGAGCTCGAAGGTGATGTCCGGCACGACGACGCCGAGCGACAGCGTCTTGATGCGGATCTTCTCGTCGGCGTTCTCACGCTTGGTGTCGAGGAACCGCATGATGTCCGGGTGGTGCGCCGACAGGTAGACGGCACCGGCACCCTGACGCGCACCGAGCTGGTTCGCGTAGGAGAAGGAGTCTTCCAGCAGCTTCATCACGGGGATGATTCCAGAGGACTGGTTCTCGATCTGCTTGATCGGGGCGCCGGCTTCGCGGATGTTGGAGAGGAGCAGGGCCACGCCGCCGCCGCGCTTCGAGAGCTGCAGCGAGGAGTTGATGCCGCGCGAGATCGACTCCATGTTGTCCTCGATGCGGAGGAGGAAGCAGGAGACGAGCTCGCCGCGCTGGGCCTTCGCGGTGTTGAGGAACGTCGGGGTCGCGGGCTGGAAGCGGCCGGCGACGATCTCCTCGACCAGGTCGATCGCGAGCTGCTCGTTGCCCTGCGCCAGGCCGAGGGCGGTCATCACGACGCGGTCCTCGAAGCGCTCGAGGTAGCGCTTGCCGTCGAACGTCTTGAGCGTGTAGCTCGTGTAGTACTTGAACGCACCGAGGAACGTCTGGAACCGGAACTTCTTCGAGTACGCCAGGTCGTTGAGCTTCTGGATGAACTCGAGCGAGTACATGTCGATCGTCTCGCGCTCGTAGTACTCGTTCTCGACCAGGTAGTCGAGCCGCTCCTTCAGGTTGTGGAAGAAGACGGTGTTCTGGTTGACGTGCTGCAGGAAGAACTGCTTGGCGGCCTCGCGATCCTTGTCGAACTGGATGTTCCCGTCCGCGTCGTAGAGGTTGAGCATCGCGTTGAGGGAGTGGTAGTCCATCCCCGTCTGCGGCGACGTCAGATCGACGTCTGCAACTGCTGCGTCCAAAATGCATCCAATCCTGAGTTGACCGCCGACACGTCGTCAGGGGTCCCGAAGAGTTCGAATCTGTAGAGAACGGGGACGTTGCACTTCTGTGCGATGACGTCCCCCGCGAGGCCGTAGGCCTCACCGAAGTTCGTGTTGCCGCCGACGACCACACCGCGGATGAGCGAGCGGTTGTGCGCGTCGTTGAGGAACTTGATGACCTGCTTGGGGACCGCGCCCTCGCCGTTGCCGCCGCCGTAGGTGGGCAGGAACAGCACGTAGGGCTCGTCCACGTGGAGGAAGGGTTCGCTCGGGTAGAGCGGGATCCGGTCCGCGTCACGGCCGAGCTTCTCGACGAAGCGTGCGGTGTACCCGGACACGCTCGAGAAGTAGACCAATCGGCTCAAGGTGCGCTCCTGTGGTGAAGGTGCGGAACAGGCGGACCGGAGGGTGTCCTGTGGGCGGTGATCCGGGCCTCCTGAACGGGACCGGGGTGACCGTCCACAGGACGGGAGACGACTACGCCAGTTCGGCGCTGAGCGTCGCGATCTTGTCGGGGCGGAAGCCCGACCAGTGGTCGTCGTCGGTGACGACGACGGGGGCCTGCATGTAGCCGAGGCTCTTGACGTGCTCGAGCGCTGCCTCGTCCGTGGAGACGTCGTGCACTTCGTACTCGATGCCCTTGTTGTCGAGGGCCCGGTACGTCGCGGTGCACTGGACGCAGGACGGCTTGGTGTAGACGGTGACGGCCATGTTCTCCCCTGGTTTCTTGCTGGTTGGTGCTGGCTGTGGAGGTGGTGCTGGTACCGGCGCCGGGTGTTGCGGACACCCGGTGTTGCAGGCACTGTGCAGCAGGTTCCGGGAGGGGCCGCTGCGATGGCTCCACACTACATCTAGTGGCTGGCGGAGTCACCGACCACAAGAGGAAGTGTTACAGCCGTGTAGTTCTCCACAAGCTCCTCCACAGTGTGAACAGCTCGGAGAGGCCCGTGATTCCGCCATTCTCCAGCGCACCACCGACACTTCCCCACACCCGTGGACAGGTTCGATCCACATGTGTGGAATCAGCGCGTCGGCGTGTCGCGGATGCCTCGCGGGCGGACCGCCGTCCACACCTCCCCCGGACGGGTGACACCCCCTGCCGTCCGGTCCGTACACTCGTGTCGTGAGCACGTACGGCCCCCTCCTGAAGACCCCTGGCGTGGGTCGTGTCATCGCCGCGCAGCTCACCGCACGCTTCCCGTTCGGGATGCTGTCGCTGGCCTACCTGCTGCACGTCGAGCACGTCTTCCACTCGTACGGCGCCGCCGGTCTCGTGCTCGCGACCACGAGTGTGGGGCAGGCGCTCGCGGGCCCGCTCACCAGTCGGTGGATGGGCAGCTGGGGCATGCGCCCGGTCCTCGTCCTGACGAGCCTGGTCGCACTCGCGAGCATGGGCGTGATCGCCTTCGTGGTCATGCCGCTGTGGGGGTACGTGGTCGTCGGGTTCATCGGCGGCCTCGCGGTCCCGCCCGTGCAGCCCGCCGTGCGCACCATCTACCCCAAGATGGTGACCTCGTCGCAGCTCACTCCCCTCTTCTCCCTCGACGCGAGTGCGCAGGAACTCATCTGGGTCGCCGGCCCGGTCATCACCACGTTCGTCGCGACGCAGATCGGCACCGTGCAGGCGATCGTCCTGGCGATGGTGTTCCTGGTCGTCGGTGGCACCTGGTTCATCGCCTCCCCCGAACTCGGCCGGGTGCGCATCCCCCGCTCCAAGCGCGCGTTCGGCGTCGTGCTGAAGCGGCCGTCCGTCGTCGTGGCCACGCTGACCGGCCTCCTCCTCATCGGGGCGTGCGCCGCGGTCGAGGCGAGCGTCACGAGCGTCTTCGGTGAGGGCAGCCCGAACGCCGGTATCGTCCTGGCGGTCTTCGCGGTCGGTTCGCTCATCGGCGGCCTGACGCTCGGTCACCGTCCGATCTCGCGGAACACGCTGTGGACGCGGATGTCGATCGTGTTCGTGGGGCTCGCACTGGCCGTCGGCGGCACGAACTTCTGGTGGCTCTGCATCGCCCTCGTGATCGCGGGTGCCGGCATCGCCCCGGCCCTCGCCGTCATGTTCGGATCGGTGTCCGCGACGGTGAAGTTCTCCGACACGGCAGAGGCCTACGGCTGGATGGGCACCGGCCAGCTCATCGGGGCTGCGGGCGGTTCGGCGGTCGCGGGCTTCCTCATCGACAGCCACGGTGCGTCGGGCGGCATGATGGTCAGTGCCGTGATGGCCGCCGTCGGGGTCGTCCTGCCCCTCGTGACGAAGCGGTGGCTCCCCGACCTGCGCGGTCGCGACGCGAGCCCCATCCCCGACACCGAGCCGGTGATCATCCCCACCTGACCCCGGTCCGGCCGTTCCGTGCGTACCTGCCACGTTCGGGCGTACCTGCCCGGAAGTCTCCACCAGGTACGCCCGATTCCGCTTCCCATCCCGTCCGTCGTGGGAAGAAGCGGGCACGAGACCTCGGCGCGGACCCCGACTCGGCCCCCGCGCACCCCTGCGCCCGGCCGTTCCGTGCGTACCTGCCACGTTCGGGCGTACCTGCCCGGAAGTTTCCACCAGGTACGCCCGATTCCGCTCTCCACCGCAGCCGATGTGGGAAAGAACGGGCAGCGCGCATTCTCCACAACCGGCCTGGAGGCACGGCGCGCGCCCGCCACGATCGGCAGGATGGGTGCATGGTCACCTCAGTCCCCCTCCGCGACGGCGCGTCGATCCCCGCGATCGGCTTCGGCGTCTACAAGGTCGACGACACCGAAGCCGAGACGGCCGTCGGTCTCGCGCTGGACGCCGGCTACCGGCACGTCGACACGGCCGAGATGTACGGCAACGAGACCGGCGTCGGGAAGGCGATCCGTGCCTCCAGGACGGACCGTGACGACGTCTTCGTGACGACCAAGGTGTGGAACGACCACCAGGGGCGCGACGCGACCCTGCGGGCGTTCGACGGCAGCCTCGAGCGGCTGGGGCTCGACGCGGTCGACCTCTACCTCATCCACTGGCCGGCCGCGGCGAACGACCGCTACGTCGAGACCTGGCGGGCACTCGTCGAACTGCGGGAGTCGGGCCGGGCACGCAGTGTCGGCGTCTCGAACTTCCAGGTGCCGCACCTCGAGCGGATCATCGGCGAGACCGGCGAGGTCCCGGCGCTCAACCAGGTCGAGCGGCACCCGTGGCTGCCGCAGCGCGAACTCATCGCGTTCCACGAGCAGCACGGCATCGTGACGGGTGCGTGGTCGCCGCTCGGGCGTGGTCGACTCATCGAGGAACCGGTGCTCACGGGCATCGCGGACGCCCACGGGGTGAACGTCGCGCAGGTGCTCGTGCGGTGGAACGTGCAGCAGGGGGTGGTGGTGCTGCCGAAGTCGGTGACGCCGTCGCGCATCCGGTCGAACCTCGACGTCGACGGGTTCGTGCTGAGCGAGGACGACCTGGCGGCGATCGCGTCGCTCGAGTCGGGGCAGCGGACGGGGTCGCACCCGGACTCGGTGTCGTGATCGACCCGCAGCAGACCGCACGGCAGCAGCTCCGTGCGGACGAGCACCTGTACTGGGCGGGCGTCAGCGATCCGGGAAAGCTGTTCTCCGGCCGAGACGCCTTCCTGGTGCCGTTCTCCCTCTTCTGGGCGGGGTTCGTGGGCTTCGGGTTGGTCGAGAGCCTCCGCCAGGGCACGCTCGGCGTCGCCGTGGTCATCCCGCTCGTGCTGTCGATCGTGGGCCTGCACCTGGTGTTCGGTCGGTTCCTCGTGAAGGCCCACCGCAAGCGCACCACCGTGTACGCCGTCACCGATCGTCGGGCGCTGGTCATCACGCCTCGGGGCACACGGGACGTCCCGGTCGGCAGGACCGATCGGACGACGACGTGGGACCGGGGACGTCGGCACTGCTCCGTCGAGTGGAACAACGGGGATCCCCACGGTGTGACGGCGCTGTTCGGCGGCGCGGCCGCCACCCGCATCTACGCGAACACCGGACTCGACGGACTCTTCGGGCCGCAGGTGTTCGCGTTCTGGGACGTGCGCGACGGAGACGAGCTCGTCCGGGAACTCGACCGGGCGTCAGGCTAGCCCTCGCGGTCCTCCTCGGACTGCCACGGCAGGTGCAGGTCGCCGGGCTCCGGTTCGACGTCACCGGCGTCGTCCGCACCACCCGTGCCCGGTGCCGCGACGACCCGCGACGGGTCGATGCCGTCGGCCTCGAGGTCCGACCGGTCCCGCTGCTGGGTCTGCGACGCGACGGTCTCCCGCTCGCTCGACGGGCTGTACGACGTGTCGGCCGCTCGTTGCTCGCGGTCGTCCACGCCGCCGGCACCGTCGTGGTGCGCGGCATCGCGCAGTTCGTCACTGCGGGCTCGGTCGTCGGACTGCTCCGGGCCGGGTACGTCGGGGGTGTCGTCACGCATGGTGCCTCCTGCGCCGGACGGTAGTCCGTGGTTCCCGAGTACCAGTTCGGTCACGACGGCCGTCCGCTCTGCGAGTCCCCGTTACGATCTCGGCGAGGGGGAACGATGCGAGGAACGCGCGCCGCGACGACGGCGGTCATCGGCACGGTACTGACGGGGCTGCTGCTCACCGGCTGCACGGCATTCGGCGGGGACGACAGCGTCCCGAAGCCGACCCGGCAGGCATCCGAGGGTGCCACCGGTCAGACGCCGCAGCCGGACGGGACGCTCGACACGGAACACGTCACGTCGAAGCAGGTCGTCCCCGCGGGTACCGTCGTCGCCGAGACCGACGCGGTGTCGAAGAGCGGGGACACCAGCATGCACGTCCGGGTCGTCGCCGACGACGACGGCACCTTCGAGGCGCAGTTCTCGGACTACCGGACGACCGAACCGCAGCCGATGACGGTCGAGTTCCGTCGCACGGCGAAGTACGGCGACTACTGGGACAACGCTGCCATGGGTCAGGCGACCTGGGGCGGGGACGCCCCCGTCCCGACGAGCGTGACCCTGCGGACGGCTGGGGCGTACCCGGACTGGCTGCGCTACGTGGTGCTCGTCCCCGCTCCGTCCGCCTCCGGTGACGACTCCGACCGCCCGTGGGTGGGATCCGTCCTGGCGGTCGGGGCCCTGCCCTGGAAGATCCCCGCCCCGTTCCCGGACATCCACGTGACCGTCGGCAAGGACCGCCCCGGCGCGTACGGCTACGTGTTCGGCAAGGACGGCAAGGTCCTCTCCGACGGGGGCACGCCGTCCACGTACCAGGTCGCCCACGGTGACGAACAGTCCACCGTGGCGGAGCGCTTCGGCATCACGATGGCGGAGCTCCGCTGGCTCAACCCCACGATGAAGGTGCGGGACAACGGCTGGATCTACGAGGACACGATCCTCAACCTGGACCCCGCCACACGCTGAGCACCGCGGGGTCGGTGCGGTCCGTTACGGTTGACCAGCACTCGCCACACGCAGGAGGTCCCACCGTGACGATCGTCGCCGCAGCAGACGGCTCAGCCCTCGGCAACCCCGGCCCCGCCGGCTGGGCCTGGTACGTCGACGACGACCGCTGGGCCGCCGGTGGTTGGCCGAACGCCACGAACAACCAGGGCGAGCTCACCGCCGTGCTCCAGCTGCTCCGCGCCACGAAGGACACCGGCGAAGCGCTGCACATCCTCTGCGACAGCCAGTACGCCATCAAGGCCTGCACCGAGTGGCTCGCGGGGTGGAAGCGGAAGGGCTGGCGGAAGGCCGACGGCAAGCCGGTCATGAACGTCGAGATCATCAAGGAGCTCGACGCCGAGCTCCAGGGGCGCACGGTCACGTTCGAGTGGGTCCGCGGACACGTCGGGCACGAGATGAACGAGGCAGCGGACGTCCGCGCCCGCGGTGCTGCGACCGCCTACCAGCAGGGCACCGAGGTGCCGCACGGCCCGGGGTGGCCCGGGGTCGAGGTCACCGAGCCGGCCGCGCTGCCCGAGGCGACCCCGCCCGCGACCCTGTTCTGATGCAGCCGCGCGGCGCTCAGTAGGTGCCGTCGCGACGATCCTGACGCGTGATCTGCTCCCCGGACGCCGGGTCGACCCCGCTCCGCGTCGTGGTCGTCGTGCGACGTCCGCCGAACGCCACCGCGAGGCTGATGACGAGCAGGACCACGCCCGCTGCCATGAGGATGTAGCCGATCAGCCGCAGGTCGACACCCGCGAGTTGGATGTTCAGGGCGAACGCCACGATGGCGCCGACGACGATCAGGGCGATGCTCGATCCGATGCGCACGATGGTGTCCTCTCGATCCTGGTCGCGGACCGATCGGCCCGGGACTGGCGTCGAACGTACCCGTTCGTCAGAGCGGCCGTTCCCAGAGCGCGACCGTGCTGACGAGGTGGTCGTACCGGTACGGCTGCTCCTCCCCCGTCGGCTCGTACCCGAGCGCGCGCCAGAACGGCTCCGCCACCGACGCGTTCGTCGCGACGACCCCGAGGCGCAAACGCTCCACAGGCACGCACTCCACAGGCAAGCGCTCAGGCAAGCGCTTCACGTCCGAGTGCCCCGTGCGCGAGCCCTCAGACGCCGCCCGCAGCCGATCGACGACCGCTTCGTGCATCGCCCGCCCGAGCCCCCCGGCCCTGCTCGCCCCCTCGGACGACCAGCAGCCCGATGTACGCCGTGGACGGCACCGGGTACCCGAGCAGCACGTCCGCGAACGCCACGAGCCGCTCACCCTCCCACAACCCGAGCCCGGCCTTCCCCGCCGGGTCGAACCCGTCCGGCACCGACTCGAGCAGGTCCTGCAGGGCGGCGACGTCACCGTCCGCCGAGGCCCCGCCGAGCTCGCGCACCACGGCCGGCATCAGTCGACGTCCACCTCGGTCCACCCGTCGAACCGCCCGATCTCGGTGACCCGCACGACGGCCTCGCCGGCTTCGTCGGACGCGTCGAGGTCGATCGTCGCCGAGAACCCGAAGTCCTTGTCGCCGGCCGGGTCGGCGAAGATCTGCCGCGCCCGCCAGGTCCGTCCCTGTTCGGACAGGACCAGGTACTGCATCGACCGCGCGTCGGCATCCGTCCCGACCTCGTCGTGCGCCTCGTAGTACTCCTCGAGCACGGCGTCCCACGCGTCCTCACCGAAGCCGGCGGCGCCGTCGAGGGCCGCGAGCCCCGCGACGTCGTCCGCGGCGGCGAGCAGCACCCGTTGGAACAGGGCGTTGCGCACGAGCACCCGGAACGCCCGCACGTTGCCGGTGAGCCGAGCCGGAGCGGGCGGCGCGATCTCCTCGTGCTCGGCGGCGGCCACCTCGACGGACCCGTTCAGCAGGGCCTCCCACTCGTCGACGAGGGAGGAGTCGGTCTGCTTGACGACCTCGCCGAGCCACTCGATGAGGTCGTCGAGGTCCGGGGTGCGCTGCTCGTCGGCGATGGTCTGCCGCATGGTGCGGTACGCGTCCGACAGGTAGCGGAGGACGAGTCCCTCGGAGCGGGTGAGCTGGTAGAACCGCACGAAGTCGCCGAACGTCATCGCGCGCTCGTACATGTCCCGGACGACGGCCTTCGGCGACAAGGCGAAGTCGAGCACCCACGGCTGTTCCGCCGCGTAGGCCTCGTACGCCGCTTCGAGGAGCGGAGCGAGCGGGCGAGGCCACGTGACCTCCTCGAGCAGCTCCATCCGCTCGTCGTACTCGATGCCCTCCTGCTTCATCCGAGCGACGGCCTCGCCACGCTCCTTGAACTGCTGCTGCGCGAGGATGGCCCGCGGGTCGTCGAGGGTGGCCTCGACGATGGACACCATGTCGAGCGCGTAGGTGGGCGACGACGGGTCGAGCAACTCGAACGCGGCGAGCGCGAACGGCGACAGCGGCTGGTTGAGCGCGAAGTTCGGCGCGATGTCCACGGTCAACCGGTACTCGCCGTCGACCTTCTCGATCACCCGCGCGTTGATGAGCGTTCGCGCGATGGTCAGGGCCCGCCGGGCCATCGCGAGTTGCCGTGCCCGGGGTTCGTGGTTGTCGAAGACGAGCGACCGGACGGACTCGAACGCCGAGCCGCCGCGCGCGACGACGGAGAGCACCATCGCGTGCGTGATGCGCATCCGGGAGACCATCGGCTCGGGCTCGGCCGCGATGAGCCGCTCGAACGACGCCTGTCCCCATGAGACGAACCCCTCGGGCGCCTTCTTCCGCTTGACCTTGTTCTTCTTCTTCGGGTCGTCGCCGGCCTTGGCGAGCGACCGCGCGTTCTCGATGTCGTGCTCGGGCGCCTCGGCCACGACGTCGCCCTCGGTGTCGTACCCGGCCCGCCCGGCGCGACCGGCGATCTGGTGGAACTCGCGCGCGGACAGCTGCCGCATCTTCGTGCCGTCGAACTTCGTCAGGCCGGTGAGCAGCACCGAGCGGATCGGCACGTTGATCCCGACGCCCAGGGTGTCCGTGCCGCAGATCACCGGCAACAGTCCGCGCTGGGCGAGCTGCTCGACGAGCCGTCGGTACTTCGGCAGCATCCCGGCGTGGTGGACGCCGATGCCGGCACGGATGAGGCGGGACAGGGTCTGCCCGAACCCGGCGCTGAACCGGAAGCCCGCGATCGCTTCCGCGATCTCGTCGCGACGTTCGCGTGATGCGACGCGAGCGGACATCAACGCCTGCGCCCGTTCGAGTGCAGCGGCCTGCGCGAAGTGCACGATGTAGATCGGCGCCTTGCCCTCCTCCAGCAGCCGCTCGACGGTCTCCTGCACGGGCGTCATGACGTACTCGTACTCGAGCGGCACCGGGCGCGAGACGCCGGTCACGCGGGCGGTGGGGCGTCCGGTCCGCCGGGACAGGTCGTCGGCGATCGTGGTGACGTCGCCGAGGGTCGCGGACATGAGCAGGAACTGTGCGCGCTCGAGCACGAGCAGCGGCACCTGCCAGGCCCACCCGCGGTCGGGGTCGCCGTAGTAGTGGAACTCGTCCATCACCACGACGTCGACGTCGGCGTCCGGTCCCTGCCGCAGGGCGAGGTTCGCGAGGATCTCGGCGGTGCAGCACACGATCGGGGCGTCGGCGTTGACGCTCGAGTCGCCCGTGACCATGCCCACGTTCTGCGCGCCGAACAGCTCGACGAGCTGGAAGAACTTCTCGGAGACGAGCGCCTTGATCGGCGCCGTGTAGTAGCTGCGCTTGCCCTCGGCGAGCGCGGCGAAGTGCGCGCCGGCGGCGACGAGCGACTTGCCGGTGCCGGTGGGCGTGCTGAGGACGACGTTCGCGCCGGACACGAGTTCGATGACGGCTTCGTCCTGCGCCGGGTAGAGCGGGCGCCCACCCTCGGCGGCCCACACGGCGAAGGCCTCGTAGACCTCGTCGGGGTCGACGGCGCCGCCGTCGGCGGCCGGCAGTGCCGCGACGAGCGGTGGGAGCGTGGTGACGTCCGTCATGGGTCCATCCTCCCAGGTGGACGGTGACCACCCCACGGACTGGAGGCGCGGTGCGGGCCCGACCCGCGCCTCCAGTCCGGCGTCTCCGCACCACCAGGGCGTATCTCGATGCGCGCGCATAGACTCGCGTCGTGCGCGAACTCGGCTTCCTCTCCTTCGTCCCGAACCACGGCGGCACCGCGGGTGCGGCCGCCGCCCTCGAGGACGGGCTCCGCCTGTTCGAGACCGCCGAGGCACTCGGCTACGGGACGGGCTGGGTGCGTGGACGCCACTTCGAACCCTTCCTGACCAGCCCGATGACCTTCTTCGCAGCGGCGGCCCAGCGCACGCGCACGATCGGGTTCGGCACGGCCGTGCTCGGCATGCGCTACGAGGACCCGGTGCGCCTCGCCGAGGACGCCAGCACGGTCGACCTCCTCAGCGGCGGCCGGGTGCAGCTCGGCATCAGCACGGGCATCGCCGGGTACGGGCCGATCCTCGACCCCGTGTTCGGCGGCTCGGAGCGGAGTTTCCGCGACGAGGCCGAAGCCCGCGCGGCGCGGCTGCTCGAGGTCCTCGACGGCGACCCGCTCGGCAGCGCCGGGAAGGGCTACGAGAGCATCCCGGCCGGCGCCGACCTGACGCTGCAGCCGCTCAGCCCGGGCCTCCGCGACCGTGTGTGGTGGGGCGGCGGCAGCATGGCCACGGCGGTCCGGACGGCCGAGAAGGGCCTGCTGCTGCACTGCTCGACGCTCAACACCGAGGACACCGGCGCGCCGTTCGCCGAGGCCCAGGCGGCACAGATCGCGGCCTACCACGACCGGTTCGCCGAGCTGCACGGCGCTGGTGAACACACCGACCGCACGCCGAGGGTCGCCGTCGGCCGGATCGTCGTCCCGCTCCTCGACGACCACGACCGCGCCGTGCACGAGGAGTTCCTCACCGGGTACGCGAGCGGCATGGACGACGAGGGGCGCCCGCTGTCGGGGACGCCGCCGTTCCGGTTCAGCAGCGTGCTGTCCGGCGAGCCCGCGGCCATCGTGGACGCCCTGCTGGCCGATCCCGCCGTGGCGGCGACGGACGAGCTCGTGATCACCCTGCCCGCGAACGGCGACGCGGCGTCCCACGAACGCATCCTGCGCATCGTGGCCGAGGAGATCGCCCCGGCGGTGCGCGAGCCCCGCTGACCACCGACCGAACAGGGCATCCGGCGGGCCCGCGACGGGAGATGGTGAGGCTCCCGGGAGCCCGGCCGGATGACCATCTCGTCCCTGATCCGTACGGGATGGTGCACTCATCGTTCCACCTACCGTGCGGTTTGTCACACGCAATCGCGGATTGTGGACCGATTTGGTGACACATTGTCAGCAGTTTGTTCGAGCGAGCAAAAACGATCAACCGAAGTCAACCGGTTGACCCCGAAGCACGAATGCGCCCCCGCGCGGACGCGGGGACGCATTCTGGACGCACCAGGGTAGCCAGGGCTCCATCGGCCGGATCAGGAGGCCGTGTCGCTCACATGACGACCCCGTCTCGGTGCGCGCGCCGACGGTAACCAGCCGCCTGGCGCAGGTCGATGTTACTGAATGAACATCGCAAGAGCGCGGAAACCGGACGACTTCAGTGCACTTCGACCCGAACGGTGCCGGATTCGGCCGTGACCGATGCGCCGACGTGCAGCGTGAAGGCGCCGGACTCGTAGGCCCAGGCGCCATCCCGGTGCTCGCCGACCCAGTGCGCGAACGCCCGGGCGGGGACCTCGATCGACACCTCGGTCGACTCGCCTGCACCGAGCCGGACGGGCGCGAACCCGACGAGCCAGCGCGCCGGACGGTCGACCGCCGAGGACTCCCGCGAGGCGTAGACCTGCACGACGTGCTTGCCGGCCCGGTCGCCGGTGTTGGCGACGGTCGCGGTCACGATCACCGCGTCGCCCTCGCGGACCGTCGGCGTCGCGGTGACGCCGTCGATCGTCCAGGTCGTGTACCCGAGGCCGTGGCCGAACGGGTACGCCGGCTCGGTGCCGGCGCGGAGCCAGGCCCGGTAGCCGATGTGCACGCCCTCGTCGTAGGACACCTTCCCGTCGACCGGGGTGACGTCGAGCACGGGGACGTCGGCCATCGTCGCCGGCCAGGTGGTGGGCAGGCGTCCGCCCGGCTCCGTCGCACCCGTGAGCACGTCCGCGACCGCGTTGCCGTACTCCTGCCCGCCGAACCAGGTGAGCAGGACCGCGGCGACGTCGTTCCGCCACGGCATCTCCACCGGCGACCCCGCGTTCACGACCACGATCGTGTTCGGGTTGGCCGCGGCGACCGCACGGACGAGGTCGTCCTGGCGTCCGGGGAGCGCGAGCGAGCTGCGGTCGTACCCCTCGGACTCGACCTTGGAGTTCGTACCGACCACGACCACGGCGACGTCCGCGCCGGTGGCCGTCGCGACGGCGGCGTCGATGAGGACCGACGGGTCCTCGTCGGACGGCTCGGTACCGAACTGGAACGCGAGCACCCCGCCGAGGGTCTCGTCCTGGATGACGTCGTACTCGATCCGGATCGCGACCTGCTGGCCCGCCGTCACGGCCACCGGGACGGAACGCGCCGGCGGGTTGAGGAACGCCGCACCCAACTGGTCGCCCTCGAAGGGGACGTCCTCGTCGAGCAGGAGCTCGCCGTCGATCCACATGCGGGAGCGGCCGGCCGCACCGATGCCGATCCGGACCGTGCCGGTCGTGGGCGCCGTGTACGTCGTCGTGATGTCGAGCCGGTCGGCCTCGCGCGTCGGGGCGTCGCCGCCGAACCAGAACAGCGCGGTGGCACGGCGGTCCTCGACGTACAGCTCCTCGCCGTCCTTGACGAACGCGACGCGGGCACCGGGCTCGCCGGTCGCGGGGTTCGTGATGGTGGACAGCGGGAACTCGGCGATGCCCTCCTGCACGACCGCGCCGATCGCGTGGTCGACCGTGGCACCCGGGAACGCCGAGCGGATCCCGTCCAGCGGCGAGACGACCTGCGACGGCACGACCGTGGCCGAGCCGCCGCCCTGCGTGCGGGCCTGGTCGGCGTTGTGGCCGATCACGGCGATGCGCGACACCGCGTGGGCGTCGAGCGGCAGCACACCGGTGTTGCGGACGAGGACGGTGCCCTCCGCCTCGGCCTCGCGGACGAACGCGACGCCGTCCTCGACGTGCACCGGCTGCGCGGCCACGGGCTCGAAGCCCTCGAGCGCGCCCACACGGGCGGCGAGGGTGAGGATGCGGCGGACCTTCCGGTCGATCGCGGCCTCGGGGACGTCACCGGACTGCACGGCGGCGAGCAGCGGCCCCTCGCTCCACCACTGGTTCGGCCCGGGCATCGCGACGTCCTGCGACGCCTTCGCCGAGTCGACCGAGCGGACGCCGGTCCAGTCGGAGACGACGATGCCGTCGAAGCCCCACTCGGAGTTCAGCGGCGTCTCGAGCAGCTCGTTCTCGGACGCGGTGACGCCGTTGATCGAGTTGTAGGACGACATGACCGCCCAGGCGTGCGCCTCGGTCACGGCCTTCTCGAACGCGAGCAGGTACAGCTCCCGGAGCGCCCGGTCGGAGACCTCGGTCGACGCGGTGAAGCGGTCGGTCTCGTAGTCGTTCGCGATGTAGTGCTTCGGGGTCGCGGCCACGCCGTTCTCCTGCACGCCCTCGACGTACGACGCCGCCAGGTCGCCGGTGAGCACCGGGTCCTCGCTGAACGCCTCGAAGTGTCGGCCACCGAGCGGCGACCGGTGCAGGTTGATGGTCGGGCCGAGCACGACGTCGACGCCCTTGCGACGGGCCTCGACGGCCGCGGCGGCGCCGTAGCGCTTCGCGATCGCACGGTCCCACGACGCCGACAGGGCGGTCGCGGACGGCAGGTTCAGCGACGGGTCGCGCTCGTCCCAGACCTCGCCACGGACCCCTGAGGGGCCGTCGGACATCAGGATGCGTCGCAGCCCGATCTTCTCGATCGGCCAGGTGGTCCAGAAGTCACGCCCGGTGAGCAGCTGCACCTTCTCCTCGGTGGTCAGCTGCTCCAGGAGCGCGTCGATGCGCTCCGCCAGCGGACCGGAGGGGGTGCTCGCGGTCTGCAGATCAGTCACGGTGATCAGTCCTTTCGTGGGTCGACGGGCGTCAGCGCACGCCGCGGATGCGGGACACCGAGGCGATGCCGAGCAGGCCGACGACGGCACCGGTGATGAAGAAGCCGCTGTAGCCGCCGGTCAGGGCGATCACACCGGGGGCGGCGGCCGGGACGATCGACTGCGGCAGGGCCTGCGCGATGTTCACCACGCCGAGGTCCTTCGCGTTGTCCTGGTCCGAGGGCAGTACGTCGGTGATGAGCGCGAGGTCGACCGCGTAGAACACGCCCATGCCGGCGCCCATGACGAACTCGCCGACCAGGACCATGCCGAGCGACGGAGCGAGTGCGATGAGCACGAGACCGACGACCCCGACGATGCCGGCGACCGCGACGAAGAGCTTGCGGCGTCCGAGCCTGTCCGACAGCCAGCCGGCGACGAGCGAGGTCAGGACGATGCCGACGACGTTCCACAGCGTGCCCTGGAACACGGCGTTCGCGAGGTTCGACGCGTTCACGCCGATGTCGTCGCGCAGGAAGTAGGTGAGGTAGCTGACCGCCGTGTACTGCGCGGCGACCATCATGAAGCGCGTCAGCCAGGCCCAGCCGAGGTCCGGGTGCTTCACGGGGTTGAACACGAACGAGCCGAACAGCTGCCCGATGCCCAGCCGCGAGCTCGGGCGGTTCGTCAGGACGCGGTCGCGGAAGACGATGGCGTAGAGCACCACGACGATCGACCCGATGGCCCCGGGGACGATCATCTGCGTCGCCGAGGTCGAGAAGAGCTGCACGAGGAACGTGCCGCCCACCAGGGCGAGGTTCTGCGCGAGGCCGAGCAGCGCCGCGACCCGACCGCGCTGCGAGCGCGTGACGTGGTCCGGCATGACGGCGGTGAGCGCCGCGATCGTGGCGTTGTAGGCGATCTGCGCGACACCCCAGCCGATCACGAGCACGACGGTGGACGACGTCGTCGCGACGACCACGAGGGCCGCGAACCCGACCACGGTGCCACCGATGATCCACGGACGACGCATGCCGAGCCTCCCGGCCGTCCGGTCGCTGAAGCGACCGGCCAGGGGGTTGGCGACCATCGCTGCGAACGCGCCGATGCCGAGGGCCAGGCCGAGCACGCCCGCCTGGTTGTCCGGCGCGATCTCGGCGACCTTGAGCGCCATGGCGACGAGCACCGGCGGCAGCAGCGCGATGAACAGACCGAACATCGCGATCGGCATGCCGAGCGTGTACATGAGCGGCGCACCTCGACCGCGCGTGGGCGCGACTGCGGTCGGGGTGTCGGAAACGGTCAGGGCGTCGTTGGCCACTGCAACCTCCATCGGGTACGCCACCGTCGTCGGTGACTCGCACGCCTTCTTCGGCGGCTCACGTCACCGTACCACCAAAACCAATTAGCACTAGGTTTTCTAGGTGGACTCCGGGCGGTACAGTCCTGCCATGGCACGACGGGGTTCGTACGCGAAGGGCATCGCGAAGCGTGGGGAGATCCTCACGACGGCGCTCGAGCTCGTCGCGCAGCAGGGCTTCCGGCGCACGAGCATCAAGGACATCGCCGACGCCGTGGGGCTCACCCAGGCCGGGCTGCTGCACTACTTCGACTCGAAGGACGAGCTCTGGGTCGAGATCCTCCGCCGACGCGACGAGATCGACAACGCGACGGACTGGCACACCTCCGACCCAGCCGAGCTCCTGGCGGCGATCGTCCGGCACAACACCGAGGTCCCCGGGCTCGTGCAGATGTTCGTGAACCTGTCCGCCGCAGCCGCCACCGACCCGGAGCACCCGGCGCACGAGTACTTCCGACAGCGGTACGAGAACTCCCGGCGCGACCTCGCCGCGGACTTCCGGACCATGCAGCAGGAGGGCCGGCTCCGCCCGGACGTCGACCCGGAGCAGCTCACGAGCGTGCTCCTCGCCATCTCGGACGGCATGCAGATCCAGTGGCTCTACGACCCGACGCGCGACATGGCGGAGCACGTCGAGTTGGTCGCGCGGCTCGCGATCGCGCAGGCGGTCCCCTCCTCCTAGCCGGGGCCCACGCCGCCGGCCGTGCCGGTGGGGAGAGGCACGGCGCGCGTCCGACGGACAGGTACCGCCAGTGCCTGGTTGCGTCCAGGGCACGCACGGCAGGATGGAGATCCCGACGACGATGTGGAGCGACGCGATGACGCGTGTAGTGGTGACCGGTGGCAGCGGCAAGCTCGGACGAGCGGTGGTGCGCGACCTCGACGCGCACGGGTACGACGTGGTCCTGCTCGACCGCGTCCCCTCCCCCGACAAGCCCGAGCGGGTGCAGTTCGTGCGCACCGACCTCGGCGACTACGGGCAGGTCCTCGGCGCCTTCACGGGTGTCGACGACCGGTACGACCACGTCGACGCCGTGGTGCACCTCGGCGCGATCCCGGCCCCTGGGCAGGTGCCCGACGTCGCCCTGATCACGAACAACGTCACGGCGTCGATCAACGTCTTCCACGCCGCCCGTGCCGCGAAGATCAAGAACCTGGTGTGGGCGTCGAGCGAGACCCTGCTCGGGATCCCGATGGGCGAGCACCACCCGCCCTACCTGCCCGTCGACGAGGACTTCGCCGTCCGCCCGAAGTCGTCGTACTCCCTCGGCAAGGCCGTCGAGGAGGAGATGGCCCGCCACTTCACCCACTGGGACCCCGAGCTGAAGATGATCGGCCTGCGGTTCTCGAACGTGATGGACGAGACCGACTACCCCGCGTTCCCGTGGGACGCCACCCCCGAGGCGAAGACCTTCAACCTGTGGTCGTACATCGACTCACGGGACGGCGCCCAGGCCGTGCGCAAGGCCGTCGAGGCCGAGCTCACCGGGTTCGAGGCGTTCGTGATCGCCAGCCCGGACACCGTCATGGACACCCCGACGATCGAGCTCGTCGACCGGTACGTGCCGGACATCGAGCGTCGTGCGGACATCGACGGGGTCAGCTCACTGCTGTCCTCGGAGAAGGCCCGCGAGCTCCTCGGCTACGCGCCCGAGCACAGCTGGCGCGACCACCGAGCCTGACCTCAGGCCCGGGGTGCCAACAGCCCGTCGAGCACCAGGTCACGGGCCGCCGGCAGCAGGTCCGCGGCGAGCACCTGCTCGTCGACGCCCGTGATCTGCGCGAGCGCCCCGACGATCGCGGCCACCGACAGGTCCCCGTCGCACGCACCGACGAACGCGGCGAGCGCCGTGTCGGCGTCGACACGGCGACCGAGCCCACCGCCCTGCACGAGGGTCATGACGGTGGGGTCGTCGTTGCCCGGCCAGTAGTGGCGCTCCTCGGTGACGTCGCCGGCCACGACCAGGTGCGCCGATGCGAGCGCGACGTCGTCGTGGGCGGCCAGCCACGTGGCCGCGTCGAGGGCGCGCGCCACCGTCGCGCCGAGCCCCGCGGGGTTGGAGCCGAGCGCTTCGGGGACGCGCTCGAAGCGGCGGAGGTGCACCGTGCCGCTCCCCACGGCCTCGGGCTGTGGCTTCCGGACCACGACGTAGCCGAAGCCGACGCCGGTGACGCGACGGTCCTGGAAGTCGTCGAGCCAGGCGTCCACCAGGTCGTCGAACGCGTCCGTGCCGGGCTTCGTACCGCCGTCGCGGATCCAGGTCTCGGCGTAGGCGGCGGGGTCCTGCCGCTCCCGCTCGAGCACCCACGCGTCGAGGCCACGTCCGTCGGCGTCGGCGTCCTCGAACCAGGAGCGGACGCGATCGAGGCCGTCGACGCCCCAGTGGTACTCCCAGTTGCCGAGCAGCTGCGCGGTCCCGCCGGGCTCCAGGTGGTCCGTCAGCCCGCGGAGGACCGTCTCCACCAGGGCGTCGCCGACCATGCCGCCGTCGCGGTACTCGTACGAGGGAACGCCCTCGCGGCGGGGCGTGATGACGAACGGCGGGTTCGACACGATGCGGTCGAAGCGCTCCCCCGCGACCGGTTCGTACAGCGAGCCGTACCGGAACTCGATCCCGTCGACGCCGTTGAGGTCCGCGTTGAACCGGGCGATGTCGAGGGCACGCCGCGAGATGTCGGTCGCGACCACCTGGTCGGCGAAGCGCCGGGCGTGCAGGGCCTGGATGCCGCAGCCGGTGCCGAGGTCGAGCACGCGGCGGACGGGCACGGGCACCTGCAGGCCGGACAGCGTGGTGGTCGCACCGCCGATACCGAGGACGTGCTCCTCGCCGAGGGCCGTGCCGAGTGCGAGCTCCCCGAGGTCGGAGACGATCCACCAGCTGCCGGCGCCGAGGTCGTCGACGAAGGCGTACGGGCGGAGGTCCACGGTCGGACGGACGACCTCGTCGTCGTCGTCCGCCCGGACCAGCCCGGCAGCGGCGACGGCCGGCACTCCGGTCGTCGCGAACGCACGATCAGCGTCGGCCCGCGGGACCGGGAGCCCGAGCACAAAGAGCGTGGCGAGGGTGGTGAGCGCCGTCGTGTCCCGAGCGGCGAGGGCACGGAGCGCGGCCACTCGGGAACCCCGGTGCAGCGACGCGGCGGCTTCCGCGCCCCACAGTGCGTCGACCCGCTCGACCGTGAACCCGGCGTCGGTCAGGTCCTGGCGCAGCGCATCGGTGACCGCGGTCTCCGCGACGATCGTCGGCAGGGTGTGGGCGTCGGTGGCGCTCACGCGGGGACGTCCTCGCGCATGAGCGCCGCGGGGACCTGCCACGCGAACACCAGGTCGAGCAGGCCCGGGAACCGCGCTTCCACGTCGTCGATGCGGACACGGCTCGAGCGGGTGAGGCCCTCCTGCTGCTGCTCGAGCAACCCGGCCTCGCGCAGGACGCGGAAGTGGTGGGTCAGCGTGGACTTCGGCCGGTCGATGCCGACCCACCCGCAGCTGCGGATCCCGCCGGCGGCGTCCACGAGGTACCGGTGCAGGATCGCGAGCCGGATGGGGTCGCTCAGGGCGTCCATGACGACGGGGAGGTCCATCTCCGCCACGGACGGTTGCGGCAGGTGTTCGGGGGCATCCTCGGGCGCGGGCATGGACGGGACGCTACCACCGTTCGGCTCGTAGTACGACTTGCGTCGTACAGCACGACTCGATACTGTACGACTCTCTTCGTACTGTCCCGTTCGCAACGGAAGGTGGCGCACATGGCGCAGTCAGCTCGCTCGGTCGCCGGGTTCTGGATCCTCGCGGCGATGCTCCTGGTGTCCGTCGCCTCGTCGGCGGTCCCCTCGCCGATCTACCCCGTCTACGCAGCAGAGTGGCACCTCACGCCGCTCATGCTCACTGGCGTGTTCGCGATCTACGTCGCCGGCCTGCTCGCGAGCCTGCTGGTCGCCGGTCGCCTGTCGGACCACGTCGGCCGCAAGCCCGTGCTCGTCGTGGGCGGACTCGGGGTCGCGCTGTCCCTCGGGCTCTTCGCGATCGCGGACGGTGTCGGCGCACTCATCGTCGACCGCATCGTCCAGGGTGTCTCCGTCGGACTGCTCATCGGCGCCCTCGGAGCCGCCCTCATCGACAACTCCCTCGAGCGGTTCCCGAACCTCGCCGGCGTGCTGAACGGTGTCATCCCGCCGATCGCCCTCGCCACCGGCGCCATGTCGAGCGGTGCCCTCGTGCAGTGGGGTCCCGCTCCGGAGCAGCTCGTCTACGTCCTGTTCGGATCGCTCCTCGTGCTCATGGTGATCGCGCTCGTCGTCGTCCCCGAGCGGGTCACCCGACGCCCCGGTGCCCTGCGCTCCCTCGCGCCGCGCATCAGCGTCCCCCGGTCCTCGCGCCGACTCTTCCGCAGCGTCGCCGGCTCCCTCGTCGCGAGCTGGGCCCTCGGCGGGATGTTCCTGTCGCTCGTCCCCTCGGCACTCGGCGCGGTCTTCGGCATCACCAACCACTTCGCCGCCGGGGCACTCATCGCCGTCGTCACCGGCGTCGGTGCGCTGACCGGACTCGCGACGCAGCGGATGGACGCCCGCCGAGCGGTCATGGTCGGACTCGTCGCCCTGGTGCTCGGGCCGATCGTCACCGTCGCGTTCGTGATGGCGCACTCCCTGCCCGGACTGGTCGTCGGCAGCGCGATCGCCGGCGTCGGCTTCGGCGCCGGGTTCCAGGCACCGCTGCGGATGCTCCTCGCCACCGCAGCCCCGACGCACCGCGCCGGACTCCTGTCGACGATCTACGTCGTGAGCTACCTGGCGTTCGGCGTCCCCGCCGTCATCGGCGGCCTGCTCGAGCCGACGGTCGGCCTCGTGCCGGTCATCGCCGGGTACGGCGCGTTCATCGTCCTCGCCGCCGCGGTCGCCCTCGTGCTGCAGCTCGTGTCGCGGGACGCCGCCGTGGTGGAGGAACACGCCGCCGAGGTCCTCGAGCGCACCTGCACCGGCACGATCCGGGTGGCGTCCGCCGACTGACCGCGGCGCGGCCGGCCGTCGGCCGGTCCCGCAGTGTGCGAGGTCCCGACCACCGTGCGACGCCCATCGCCCCACACACTGCGCGTGACCTCGCACACTGCGTGGCCGTCCTCGCACCGTGCGCGTCCTCGCACGGTGCGAGGGCGCGCGGCCCGCAGCGCGCGTCAGTGGCCGGGACGCGGGCGCTTGCGGACGCCGACACTGCGGTGGGCGTCGGCGTGTGCCGCATCGACGTCCGCCTTGCCCCGGTCGGCAACGTTCCGCAGCCACTGCGGCCCGTGCGCCTTCGCCCAGTCCCAGAAGCGGTGCAGCTGCGCCCGGAGCCACGTGATGATCTTGTGGAAGAAGTGGAACTCGCTCGCGAGGATCGTCAACCCGATGAAGACCACGAGCCACCCCGGCCCCGGCAGCGGGACGAGGATCAGCCCGATCACGACGACCAGCCCACCGACGATCCCGACCAGCACCTTGTAGAAGAGGTGCAGGTGCGGCCGGGCGTGGATCCAGGCACGGACGTCGTGGAACCACTGGAACCGACGGTGCGGCGCCTCGGCGCGTTCGACCGCGTCGGTCCGGTCGTTCGGGTCGCCTTCCATGTGCGGAAATGTAGGGCGCGCGGCTGGGAATCCGCGGCGCACGCGGTGGACGCGCGGTGCGTTCCGGACTGGGCGCACGCGGTGGACGCGCGGTGCGTTCCGGACTGGAGGCGCGGGGCGGGGACGACCCGTGCCTCCAGTCCGTCAGGTGGCGACCGTCTGCTGGCCCGTCACGCGTGGGCGACGCACGTCGCGGCCCACGGGACGGCGTCGAGCCGGGCCTCCGGGATCGGCTCGCCGCCGACCGCGCAGCGCCCGTAGGTGCCGGCGTCGAGCCGCGCGAGCGCGGCGTCCACCAGTCGGAGTCGCTCGCGCGCGTCGTCGCGGACGGCACCGAGCGAGCCGCGCTCCCAGGCGAGGGTCGCACCCTCCGGATCGTGCTCGTCGTCGGAGTTGGCGTCCTGCCGGGCGTCGCTCACGTCCTGCATGCTCCGCTCGACGTCGGCGAGGAGGCGCTCGTTGCGGGCGCGTTCCGTCTCGAGCGCCTGCCGAGGATCGTCCATGCCGGACACCGTAGTCGTCTCGGAATGGCCACGCAGTCGAATGCGTTCGTATCGACATGACGAAGATCGGGTTCCTGTCGTTCGGACACTGGCGCGACGTGCCGGGCTCCAAGGTGCGCAGCGGCCGCGAGGCCCTCGTGCAGGCGATCGACCTCGCCGTCGCGGCCGAGGAAGCCGGCGTCGACGGCGCCTACTTCCGCGTCCACCACTTCGCGCCGCAGCAGGCCGCACCGTTCCCGCTGCTCTCCGCGATCGCCGCACGGACCAGCCGCATCGAGATCGGCACCGGCGTGATCGACATGCGGTACGAGAACCCCCTGTACATGGCGGAAGAAGCGGCAGCCGCCGACCTCATCTCCGGCGGACGACTGCAGCTCGGCGTCTCCCGTGGTTCACCCGAGACCGCTCTCGCCGGTTACCAGCAGTTCGGCTACGTGCCGGACGCGTCCGACGAGAACGGTGGCGACATGGCGCGGGCGCACACCGACGTGTTCCGCCGCGCGATCGCTGGGGAGCCGATGGCGAACGCCAACCCGCAGATGACCGGCTCGGTCGGCTCGCTGCCGATCTCCCCCCTGTCCGACGGCCTCGGCGACCGCATCTGGTGGGGCGCCGGGACACGGGCGACCGCGGAGTGGACCGCCGAGCAGGGCATGAACCTCATGTCGTCGACCCTGCTCACGGAGGACACCGGTGTGCCGTTCGACGAGCTGCAGGCCGAGCAGATCGCACGCTTCCGGTCGACCTGGGAGCAGATGGGGTGGGAGCGGACCCCGCGGGTCTCGGTCTCGCGCAGCATCATCCCGATCATCGACGACGAGTCGCGGCACTACTTCGGCGTGCGGGCGCAGGTCGAGGGGCAGGACCAGGTCGGGCACCTCGACGGCGGCCTCGCCCGGTTCGGTCGCTCGTACATCGGGTCGCCCGAGGACCTCGTGGCGGAGCTCGCAGCCGACAAGGCCGTGCGGGCGGCGGACACGGTGCTCGTCACGGTGCCGAACCAGCTCGGCGTCGACTTCAACGCGCGCCTGCTCGCGTCGGTGAAGGACGTCATGCTCGAGGTGGACGCGGCGCCGGTCCCCGCCTGAGCCGCTACGGTTCCGACATGGGTGTCACGCTGGCCGGCTCCGAGATCCTGCACCTGGACGCAACACGGATGTGGGTGCAGACGACCCACTTCGCCGTGTCCGACGCGACCGACGACCGTACGGTCCTCGCGGAGCTGCTCGCCGCCGACGGCTACGGCCACGACTACGCATCACCCTTCGGCGGCCGGAACACCGACGGACTGGTGCCGGTGCACGGCAGGTGGACACTCGCGAGCATCACGCCGACGTCGTTCGAGCCCGCGGATCCCGACCGCGCCGGCGACGTCCTGCGCACCTGGGCGACGGTCCAGAACTGGACCGATCCGGAGTTCACCCTCACGAGCGAGACCCGCTCCGAGCTCGATCGCGTCATCGGCACGCTCCGTCGTGGCACCCTCCTGCGCCTCGTGCACCCGGGCGACGAGCACGAACACGGCTACGGGTGGGTCACGGGAGACAAGGGCTTCCACGAGTACGTCGTGATCGACCGACCGCACGATCGCGTCTCGGTCGTGGTCGCGTCCGACGACTGACGCGCTGGTCCCCCTTCCTGCTGACACCCGGCCTGGGACTGTGGCCGGTTTCCGCACTCCCGTAGCGTCGAGGGGCACCATCCACCGCACCTCGAGGAGCTCCCCGTGACGCTGCCGGCCGCCGGCTGGTTCCCGGACCCGCAGGACGCCAGTCGCCTGCGCTGGTGGGACGGTCACGCCTGGGGAGCCGCCACGCGAGCGCTGCCGAGCCGTACCGAGCCCATCGTGCCGGTCGTCGTCGCACCGGTGGGACCGTCGTTCTCGGTGCAACCGGCTGCCGTCCGGACGGGGTCCTGGGCGTCGGGCGGCTCGGGCGTGCACCGGTTCAGCGCGTTCTCGTCGCTCGCCGTCCTGTTCGCCGCGCTCTCGATCGTCATGAACCCGTGGGGCGTGTGCAGCGCCGCCGCGATCGTCACCGGCTTGCTCGCGGTGGTGTGGCCGGGCGCGACCGGCGGCTGGCGCGTCCTGGCCCGGAGTGCCTCGGCGAGCGCCCTGGTCGTCGCGGTGGCGACGGCCGCCGTGGCCGCGTCGTCGCAGTTCCACCTGTTCTGACGGACGCGCAGGGGTCCCGAGACCGGTTCGCGAGCGCGCGCACCCGAGCGTTCCTGCTCACGGAGTGCGCCGGGCCCGCGGGTGCGCCGTCTGGTACACGTCCCGGAGCATGTCCGCCGTGACCATCGTGTAGATCTGGGTCGTCGCGACGCTCGCGTGTCCGAGCAGCTCCTGCACGACACGGACGTCGGCCCCGCCCTCGAGCAGGTGCGTCGCGAACGAGTGCCGGAAGGTGTGCGGCGACACATGCTCGGCGAGTTCGGCGCGCGACGCCGCCGCCTGGATCACGAGCCAGGCGCTCTGCCGGGACAGCCGCGCACCCCGAGCGCCGAGGAACAGCGCCGGCGTGGAGGCACCGCGTGCCGCGAACACCGGACGCGCCCGCACGAGGTACGCGTCGACCGCCGCCCGGGCGTAGCTGCCGAGCGGGACGACGCGCTGCTTGTTCCCCTTGCCGGTGACCTTCACCACGGAGAGTTCCCCGCCGGAGTCCGACAGCGTCGTGACGTCGTCGACCGACAGCCCGACGGCTTCGGAGATCCGCGCGCCGGTGGCGTAGAGCAGCTCGAGGAGCGCCTTGTCCCGCAGGCCGACGAGATCGTCGGCCACGCCGTCAGCAGAGCCGGTCGACGCCGCGGCGAGCAACCGTTCCATGTCGTGCACGGAGATCGCCTTCGGCAGCCGCATCGGTGCCTTCGGCGGACGGACGGATGCGCCCGGGTCGAGCTGCAGCCACCCCTCCCCCGCCGCGAACGCCGTGAACGAGCGCACGGAGCTGAGCATCCGCGCGACCGATCGCGGCGCCAACGGACCCGACGGCCGGGTGGCCAGGTACGTCACGAAGCCGGCGAGGTCCGCACGGCAGATCCGTCCGACGTCCTCGAGGACAGCCGACCCACCGGCCCGGTCGGCTCCGTCCGAGTCGACGACCGGGGCAGCGGCGATCCAGGACGCGAACGTCCCGAGGTCCCGCCGGTACGCCGACAGGGTGTGCTGCGACAGTCCCCGCTCGATCGCGATGTGCCGCAGGTAGGTCTCCGTGGCACGGTCCAGGGGCATCACCCCGACAGGCTAACCGGCGTGCGGGCCGAGTCAGTGCAGGGCTGCGTCCGGCTCACCCACGCGGTACCCGGTGAAGGTGACGGTCAGCCCACCACATGTCGGGGCCGCGCAGAAGAGGCCCGCGGACACCGCGGTGTCCGGTGCGAGCGGCGCGACCCGGACCAGTCGTGGCTCGTCACCGTCTGCCCAGGCGCGGATCGTCACCGCGTCGCCGTCCCTGCTCGCCCGGACCGTCACCGTGCGGCCCGCCCACTCGGGCACCGGTGCGACCGACCAGTCCGACACCCCGTGCGTGACGACGGCGCCGAGCTGCGGCTGCCCGTCGGAGAACTCGACGCCCGCCTTGATCCAGGTCTGCTCGTCGGCCCGGAGGAACACGCCCGCCTGGTCGAACTGCTCCGCGTAGTCGAGCACGAACGACACCTCGACCGAGAACGCTCCGTCGAGGGGCTGGAGCAGCGCGTGCTCGGAGTCGTGCACGAAGCCGTAGGAGGTGGTGCGCCACGCGTCGCTGCCCTCGAGGGCCTCCACCCGGAGGCGGTCACCGTCGAGGACGGTCGCGGCGGGCTCGTGCGTCCAGCGAGCAGCCCGGACGAGGTCCGCGAGGCTCACGACGCGCGCCGCTCGGCGGCGTCCACCGCGAGCACGGCCACGACGAGCCCGGAGTTGTGCAGCCGACCGTCGAGGATCGCGGCCACCAGCTCGGCCCGCGGCACCCAGCGCTTCACGATGTCGGCTTCCTCGGCCTCGCGGTCGAAGGCCGTGGCGGTCGGCCGGACACCCCGGGCGCGGTAGATCTGCAGGAACTCGTCGCTCCCACCGGACGACGTGTTGTACGTCACGAGCGGTTCCCACTCGTCGGCCTCGAGGTCGGCCTCCTCCGCCAGCTCCCGCTTCGCCGCGGTCAACCGGTCCTCGCCCTCCATGTCGAGCAGGCCGGCCGGCAGCTCCCAGTCGCGCACGCGGACGGGGTGCCGGTACTGCTGGATGACGAGGACGCGGCCCTCGGAGTCCTCGGCGTACACGGCGACGGCACCCGTGTGGTCGATGTACTCCCGCACCATCGTGTCGTCGTGGTACGCGATCGTGTCGCGTCGGACGTCCCAGACCGCCCCCTCGTAGACGACGGCGGAGTCGGTGACCTCGAAGGAGGCTGGTTCGTCGGAGAGGGGCGCGTCAGTCACGCGACCATCCAAGCACGGGCCGCTGACGCGACCGCAGACGGACTGGAGGCGCGGTGCCAGCTGGCACCGCGCCTCCAGTCCGATCGTGGCTGGGCTGCGCTTACGCGACCTGCTCCTCGTTCTGCGGGTCGAAGAGGCTGGACGCCTCGTGCCGCGTGATCGCGGCCTCGACGAGCCCCGCGAACAGCGGGTGCGCGTTCGTCGGACGCGAGCGCAGCTCCGGGTGCGCCTGCGTGGCGATGTAGAACGGGTGCACGTCGCGCGGCAGCTCGACGTACTCGACCAGGGTGCCGTCGGGCGAGGTGCCCGAGAACACCAGGCCGGCGTCCGCGATCTGCTGGCGGTACGTGTTGTTCACCTCGTAGCGGTGACGGTGCCGCTCGGAGGCCTCCGCGGCGCCGTAGAGCTCGGCGGCCAGCGACCCGTCCGAGAACGTCGCCGGGTACAGGCCGAGGCGCATGGTGCCGCCCAGGTCGCCACCGGCGATGATGTCGACCTGCTCCGCCATGGTCGCGATGACCGGCGTCGTGGTCTCCGGGTCGAACTCGGTGCTCGACGCGTCCGTGAGGCCGGCCTCGTGCCGGGCGTACTCGATGACCATGCACTGCAGGCCGAGGCACAGGCCGAGCGTGGGGATGCCCTGCTCACGCGCGAAGCGCAGCGCGCCGAGCTTGCCCTCGATGCCGCGCACGCCGAACCCGCCGGGGACGCAGATGCCGTCGACGTCCCCGAGGTGCTTCGCAGCACCCTCGGGCGTGGTGCAGTCGTCCGACACGACCCACTTGAGCGTGACCTTGGCGTTGTGCGCGAAGCCACCGGCACGGAGCGCCTCGGTGACCGACAGGTACGCGTCCGGGAGGTCGATGTACTTGCCGACGAGGGCGATCGTGACGTCCTTCTTCGGCTCGTGCACCGCGTGCAGCACCGGCGTCCACGCCGTCCAGTCGACCGCGCCGGCGTCGAGGTGGAGCGCGTCGACGATGACCTGGTCGAGGCCCTGGTTGTTGAGCAGCGTCGGGAGGTCGTAGATCGACGGGACGTCCACCGCGTTCACCACGGCGTCCTCGTCCACGTCGCACATCAGGGCGATCTTGCGCTTGTTCGCGTCCGACACCGGGCGGTCGCTGCGCAGCACCAGGGCGTCGGGCTGGATGCCGATCGAGCGGAGCGCGGCCACGGAGTGCTGCGTCGGCTTGGTCTTCTGCTCACCCGAGGCGTTCATGAACGGCACGAGCGACACGTGCACGAAGAACACGTTGTTCCGGCCGAGCTCGTGGCGCACCTGGCGTGCCGACTCGATGAACGGCTGCGACTCGATGTCGCCGACCGTTCCACCGACCTCGGTGATGATGACGTCGGGCTGCGGGTCGTTCTGCGCCTGCTCGCGCATCCGCCGCTTGATCTCGTCGGTGATGTGCGGGATGACCTGCACCGTGTCGCCGAGGTACTCGCCGCGACGCTCCTTGGCGATCACCGTCGAGTACACCTGGCCGGTGGTCACGTTCGCGGCCTGCGACAGGTTGATGTCGAGGAAGCGCTCGTAGTGCCCGATGTCGAGGTCCGTCTCCGCACCGTCGTCGGTCACGAAGACCTCGCCGTGCTGGAACGGGTTCATGGTGCCCGGGTCCACGTTGAGGTACGGGTCGAGCTTCTGCATGACGACCTTGAGGCCGCGTGCCGTGAGGAGGTTGCCGAGGCTGGCCGCCGTGAGGCCCTTGCCGAGAGACGAGACGACCCCGCCGGTCACGAAGATCTGCTTCGTCACCTTCGGGGTCGCGTTCGAGGAATTGGTTCCGCCGCTGAGAGTGTCCGCCACGGGATTCCATCGTACGTCAGAACTGCCGGGAGGCGCGACCTCGGTTCGCCGTGGGCGTTGCGTCGGGCGTGTGGCCGGCTTCGCGGGCCGTGGTCGGCCCCGCCGGTCGGCTGGCCGTCAGGCCTTCTGCCCGGCGACGTCCAGCAGCTCGCGCGCGTGCTCGATGCCGCTGGCGCTGTCGCCGAGACCGGACAGCAGCCGCGCCATCTCCTGCAGACGGTCCTCGCCCTCGAGGCGGCGCACGCTCGACGACGTGACCGCACCGCTGGCGTCCTTCACGACGTTGAGGTGGTTGTTCGCGAACGCCGCGACCTGCGCCAGGTGCGTCACGACGATCACCTGCGTCCGCTCAGCGAGCTTCGCCAGACGCCGACCGATCTCGATCGCAGCCGCACCACCGACGCCCGCGTCGACCTCGTCGAACACGAAGGTCGGGACGGTCGTGGTGCCCGCCATGACGACCTCGATCGCCAGCATGACGCGTGAGAGCTCCCCGCCCGATGCGCCCTTGCTGATCGGCCGCGGATCCGTGCCGGAGTGCGGCTGCAGCAGGATCGACACCTGGTCGCGTCCGTGCCGGCGGTACTCGCCCGCGTCCGACACCTCGACCACGAGGGACGCACCGGCCATCGCGAGGGTCTTCAGCTCCGCCGTGACCCGCTTCGCGAGGTCGTTCGCGGCCTTGGTGCGCGCCGTCGTCAGGGTGGTGCCGGCGGACTCGAGTGCCTGGAGGTCCTGCTCGACGGCCTGCTGCAACGTGGCGATGCGGTCGTCGTCGCCGTCGAGCTCGAGCAGCCGGTCGCTCGCCCGCTGCCCGTACGCGATGACGTCGTCGATCGTGTCGCCGTACTTCCGCGTGAGCCCGGCGAGCAGCGCCCGACGCTCGTTGATGAGCTCGAGGTCGTGCCCCGCGTCCGGTTCGAGGGACCCGAGGTAGCTCGACAGGCTCGCGGAGGCCTCGGTGGCCTGGATGCCCAGCTCCGTCAGCTGTTCGAGCACCGGCTGCAGTTCGGCGTCGGAGCCGGCGACGCGTTCGATCGCGCGGCGAGCGGACTCGACCAGCCCGACGACGTCGTGCACGCCGTCGAGGGACTCGCTCGAGAGCGCCTCGTGCGCGAGCCCCGCCGACAGTCGGAGTTCCTCGAGGTTCCCGAGCCGCTCGGCACGCTCGGCGAGCTCGGTGTCCTCGCCCGGCTGCGGGTCGGCGGCCTCGATCTCGTCGGACGCCGCGCGGATGCGATCGGCCTCGGCCACGCGGTCGTCGCGGTCCCGGATCAGCGTCTCGAGCTCGCCGGCGTGCTGCTGCCAGGCGTCGTACGCCGTGACGTAGCGCTGCAGGGCCTTCTCGAGCGCCGCACCGCCGAACCCGTCGAGGGCGGCACGCTGCGCGGTCGCCGAGGTCAGGCGGATCTGGTCGGACTGGCCGTGCACCGTCACGAGCTGGTCGGCGAGCTCGCCGAGCACCGCCACGGGGGCGCTGCGGCCGCCGACGGTCGCACGGCTCCGGCCCTCGGCCGACACCGTGCGCGTGAGGATGAGTTCGCCGTCCTCGACCGCACCGCCGGCGTCCTCGACGCGTTCGGCGACGGCGTCGTGCTCGGGAACGTGCCAGCGGCCCTCCACGACGGCGCTCGAGGCACCACGACGGACCGAACCGGCGTCGGCACGTGCACCGAGCAGGAGGCCGAGCGCGGTGACGATCATCGTCTTGCCCGCGCCGGTCTCGCCCGTCACGACGGTGAACCCGGGTCCGAGCTCGAGGGTCGTCTCACCGATGACCCCGAGGTCGGAGATCTGGATCTCCTCGATCACCGGACGTCCTCGCAGTCGTCGGAGACCACGATGCTGCGCCCACCCACGCCGATCACAGGGTGTCCTCGTCGTCCGTCTGCGGTCCGCGCCACCCGGCGACGGGCAGCTGGAACTTGGCGACGAGACGGTCGGTGAAGGGAGCGTCCTTGAGACGCGCGACGCGCACGGGGTCCGGCGACCGCCGCACCTCGACGCGCGCGCCGGGCGGGAGGTCGTGGGTCCGCCGACCATCACACCACAGCACGCCGACGCCGCTGGTTCGCCGCAGGACCTCGATCGCGAGGGTGCAGTCCGGCCCGACCACGATCGGCCGGGCGAAGAGGGCGTGCGCGCTCAACGGCACCATGAGCAACGCGTCGACGTCCGGCCAGACGATCGGGCCGCCGCCGGAGAACGAGTACGCAGTGGACCCGGTCGGCGTGGACACGACGACACCGTCGCACCCGAACGACGACAGCGGACGGCCGTCGACCTCCGTCACGACCTCGAGCATGCGCTCCCGCGAGGCCTTCTCGATGGTGGCCTCGTTCAGCGCCCACGACGAGTAGACGACCTCGTGCCCGACGACCACGTCGACCTGCAGCGTGACGCGTTCCTCGACGTGGTACTCGCCGGAGAGTGCCCGCTCGACGGTCGCCCGCAGGCCGTCCCGCTCGCTCTCGGCCAGGAACCCGACGTGGCCGAGGTTCACCCCGACGATCGGTGCCCCGGTCCCCCGGACGAGTTCGGCCGCACGCAGGATGGTGCCGTCGCCGCCGAGGACGATGACGATCTCGAGCTGGTCGGACTGGACGTCCACGCCGAGGATGTCCACCTGTCCGACCGACGCCTCGGCCCGCCGGATGTCGGCGTACTCGTCGAAGGGCATCACCGGGACGAGGCCGGCAGCGTGCAGGAGGTCGCAGACCTCGACCGCAGCGTCGATGGAGTCCCGTCGGCCCGTGTGGGACACCAGGAGGATGTGCCGGTCGTCGCTCATGCTGTCCCTTCCGCCAGTGCCGTCGCGCGGTCGATCCATTCTGTCGGATTGGCACCGACACCACGCTGGAAGCGCGCCAGGTACTCGTGGTTGCCGTGGGTGCCGACGATCGGGGACGCTGCGACCCCGGTCGTACCGAGCCCGAGGTCCCAGGCGGCCCAGAGCACGTTCATCAGGGCGTCGCTCCGCAGCGCGGGGTCGCGCACGATGCCCTCGCGGACACCACCGCGACCGACCTCGAACTGCGGCTTCACGAGCAGGACGAAGTCGTCGGCCGGCACGGCCTCGGCCAGGGCGGGCAGCACGATCCTGAGGGAGATGAAGGACAGGTCGCCGACCACCAGACTGGTCTCGCCGGCCGCGGGGTCGAGCGCCGCGTAGTCCTCGGCGGTGAGGTTCCGCGCGTTGACACCCTCGACGACCGCGACACGGGAGTCGAGTGCGACGACGGGGTCGAGCTGCCCGTGACCGACGTCGAGCGCCACGACACGACGGGCGCCGCGGGACAGGAGCACCTGGGTGAACCCGCCCGTGCTCGCGCCCACGTCGAGCACCACGCGGTCGGTCGGGTCGACGCCGAACGTGTCGAGCGCACCCACGAGCTTGCGCGCCGCCCGGGAGACCCACTCGTCCTCGGTGTCGACCTCGATCGCTGCCGCCGGCTGGACCGCGGCAGAGGGCTTCACGACCGCGGTCCCGGAAACCGTCACCCGGCCCGCCTGGATCAGCTTGGCGGCTGCCGTGCGGGACTTCGCGAGCCCGCGCGCGGCCACGAGGGCGTCGAGCCGGACGGGCGACGAGACCTGTCCGACCACGGAGTCGTCAGGCACTCGCGGTGCCACCGCTCTCGAGCCGGGTGCGCAGCTCGTCGTGGAGTGCGGAGAACGCGTCGGCGCGATCGGGCAACGGGAGCGCCTCGACCGCAGCGGTGCGCTGGGCGAAGTCGTCGGGTCCCTGCTCGTCGTTCGGCACGTGGCCCACGCTACTCGCCGCCGTACAGCTTCGGGTCGACGTCGAGGCCGTAGATCGCCAGGCCGGACTCCCAGATGAGTGCTGTCCCCGCACGCAGCAGGTCGATCGCGTCGCCGTCGTCGAGCACGCGCACGACGTGCCCACGCATCGCGACCGTGACGTCGCCGACGGTGGCGTACCGGGTGCCGTCCGGGTCCTCGCGCCGGATCGTCACCGGGTACGGCTCGGACAGGCCACGGAGGTCGGCGAGGATGTACGTGGGACGCGAGCGCTGGTCTGCCGCGAGGACCTGCTTCGCCTTGTCGATGCCGGTCAGCACGAGGACGCTCGGGATGCCGGCGTCGTTCGCGCCCTTGATGTCGGTGTCGAGTCGGTCGCCGATGAACAGCGGGTGTTCGCCGCCGAACCGGGCGACGGCCGCGTCGAAGATCGGTCGCTCGGGCTTGCCCGCCACGACCGGCATCCGGCCGACGGCCTGGTGCACGGCGGACACGAGCGTGCCGTTGCCGGGCGCGATGCCGCGCTCGACCGGGATCGACCAGTCCATGTTCGTCGCGACCCAGGGGATCTCCGGGTCGGCGAGGGCGAACGAGGCCTCGGCCAGGTGCGTCCAGCCGAGGTCGGGCGAGAACCCCTGGATGACGGCCGCCGGGGAGTCCTCCGCACTCGTCGTCACGGTGAAACCGGCGGCCTCGACGATGCTGGTCAGCCCGAGGCCGCCCGTGACGAGGACCGTCGAGCCCGCGGGGACGAGGGTCTCGAGCAGACGCACGCCCGCCTGCGACGAGGTCACGACGTCGTCCTCGGAGACCTCGAGCCCGTAGCGCTCGAGGTGCTCCGCCACGTCGACCGGACGCCGCGAGGCGTTGTTCGTGATGTAGCCGACACGCGCGCTCAGCGAGGCCCGGGTCAGTGCCTCCACCGCGTGCGGGATCGCGTTGCGGCCGCGGTACACGACACCGTCGAGGTCGGTGAGGACGACGTCCACACCGTCCGTCGGCGGCTTCGGCAGGTCAGTTCGCTGCTGAGCCGTCGACGTCGGTGGGGTTGTCGTCGTCGAGTTCGCCGGGCTCGTCGCCAGCGGGTTCGTCGTCGTCGGGCTCGTCCCCGAGGGGCTCGTCGGCGAGTTCGGCGTCGGGCTCGTCATCGACCGCTCCTGCGAGCTCGTCTCCTTCGACTTCGAGCGTTTCCTCGACCACATCAACTGTCTCCCAAGCGTTCTCGTCGGCGACCTCGGCGAGGGCCTCGGCAGCGCGATCGACACGGGCCCACCACTCGTCGGCCTCGTCCTGACGGCCGAGCTCCTCGAGCGTGGCCGCGTAAGCACTGTAGAGGGCCGGGGACCAGGTGTACGCAGTGGACGGGTCGAGCTGTGGAATCTCCAGCTCGCCGAGTGCGGCTGTGGGGTTCCCGAGGTCGAGGCGGGCGCCGGACATGGCGATCGCCAACTCGACCTGCACGGGGGTGTCCAGCGCGGCGCGGTCGACGGACCGCCCCAGTTCGAGCGCGCGTTCCGGTCGGCCCAGGCCACGCTCGCAGTCCACCATCATCGGCAGCTGGTCGTTGCGACCCGAGATCCGTCGGTAGGTGCGCAGCTCGCGGAGCGCGGTGGCGAAGTCGCCGAGTCGGTACGCGGTGATCGCGGCGGTCTCCCGCACGACCCCGACGCGACCGGCGCGACGAGCGGCGCTCAGTGCGTGCTGGTTCGCGGTCTCCGGGTCGTCGTCGACGAGCATCGCGGCGGCGACGAGGTGTCGTGCCACCCAGTCGGCGTTGTCCTTGCTGAGGGTCTTCAGCTCGGCACGAGCGACCTTGTCGAGGTCACGCGCGTCAATCTCCTCGGGGATCTCCGGGTCGTCGTGCCGCGGGCGGATCGACTTCGTGCCGTACGGGTCGCGGTCCTCCCAGTCGTCGCGCGAGGACTCGCCGAACCGGGCACCGGCGTGACGGCTGCCGTCCCCGAAGCGCTGCCGGTCGTCGCGGCCGCCGCGGTCACGGTCGGGACCACCGCGGAACGGCCGGTCACCGTCACGACGCGGACGATCGCCGTCGCGAGCCGGACGGTCCGAACGGAACGGACGGTCGCCGTCACGACGGGGACGGTCACCGTCACGCGCGGGACGGTCCGAACGGAACGGACGGTCACCGTCACGACGCGGACGATCGCCGTCACGGGCCGGACGGTCCGAACGGAACGGACGGTCACCGTCACGACGCGGACGATCGCCGTCACGGGCCGGACGGTCGGAACGGAACGGACGGTCACCGTCACGACGCGGGCGGTCGGAGCCACCGCGGAACGGACGGTCCCCATCGCGACGCGGACGGTCACCGTCACGAGCCGGCCGATCGGAACGGAAGGGACGGTCGCCGTCACGACGGGGTCGGTCACCATCACGCGCGGGACGGTCCGACCGGAACGGACGGTCGCCGTCACGACGCGGCCGGTCGTCGTTGCTCCGGAAGGGGCGGTCACCGCCGCGAGGACCATCACCACGCGGCGGCCGGCTGGAGTCGTCACGATCGCCGCGCCAGGCGGGTCGACGTCCACCATCGCGGAACGACCGGTCGCCGTCACGGAACGGACGCCCGCCGTCGCGCGAGGAGCCGCCGCTCCGGGCGGGGCGATCGCCGTCACGACGAGGGGCGTCCCGACGCTCCCCCTCGCGGCGTTCGAAGTCACGAGGACCGGACGACCAGCGGTTCCCGCCGTCGCGTCGAGGACCCCGGTCGCCGTCACGGCGAGGTCGGTCTCCGCGGTCGCCGTCGTTCCGCCGCTGATCGTCGTCGTTCGCCACCGTTGCTCCTCGTTGCGTGCCCGAGCTCGTGCCCGGGCGATCGTCCGCTGTGTCGTTGTGTTGGCGCCGCATCGGTCACCCGTCGCTCGTCGTCCAGTCCATCACGAACCGGCGCACGAGTCGAGTGACCCACGGCAGAAACAGAAGTAGCCACCGGCCTCCCGAGAACGAGGGTCTCCCCTGCGAGTTCTCGATGGAGGGCCGATGGCCACATCTTCTATCTACGTTAAGTCCGGCGGCGTCCTACTCTCCCACAAGGTCCCCCTTGCAGTACCATCGGCGCTGAGAGGCTTAGCTTCCGGGTTCGGAATGTGACCGGGCGTTTCCCTCTCGCTATGACCACCGGAACA